>Ga0335085_10000152_pt1 | contig 221077 bp, 202 predicted proteins | sample Lox_Sample_45_FD_206712 | JGI IMG/M metagenome (GOLD analysis project Ga0335085, IMG submission 206712) | Soil microbial communities from Loxahatchee National Wildlife Refuge, Florida, United States - Lox_Sample_4.5 | ecosystem: Environmental > Terrestrial > Soil > Wetlands | place: USA... | reverse complement strand
CGCCGCGGCTGACGCTGACCTCGCAAACCGGCTACAACAAGGACACCTATTATTCGACGCAGGACTATAATCGCTTCAATACGGTGCCCGTAATCAATTCGAGCACGGGCTTGCAGCTTTGCTGCGGGTATTCCCAGTCCCTTGGCGTATATCCCCCGGATGTGAGCCCGGGCGGCATTTTCTGCGATCCGCAGCTTGGCTGCTCCAACAGTGTCGCCGGTTTCGACATCTCGGAGGCGAAGAGCTGGCAATTCTCGCAGGAGCTGCGTCTGGCTTCGAATTACGAAGGCCCGCTCAATTTCAGCTTCGGCGCGAATTATCTGCATTACCGGACGGTCGAAGATTATTACGTCCTATTCAATGTCATCACCGCGCTGGCCGAAATGTACTCAGCTATCGGGAACTCCAGTGCCGACATCACAAAATGTACACTTAACATCTTCTCACAGGTTCCAATACCCATCGGCGAACCGGGAACAGAAGGCTGCACCTATATCGATCCCAATCCGTTGGATAAAATCAACGGACAGGGCCACAATTATTTCCGCAGCGACAATCCCTATACGCTGAATTCCTGGGCGAGCTTCGGCGAGGTCTATTATCAGCTCGAACCGGATGTGAAGCTCACGGCCGGCCTTCGCTATACCGATGACAGCAAGCGTTTCACGCCGGTGCCGAGCCAGACACTGCTCTCGACTAGAGAAGACGCCGGCGGCACGGTGGATAAGGGTTATCCGGCGCTGCCCGATATCAAGCAGAATTGGGGCGAGTTCACCGGCCGCTTCGTCGCCGAATGGTCGCCGAAGCTCGATTTCACCGACCAGTCGATGCTTTATACATCCTATTCCCGCGGCTATAAGGGCGGCGGCGCCAACCCGCCGGGCATCGGATTTAGCACGCTGCCGACTCCTTTGGGCGAGCAACCCTTCGTCGAAACGCTGTCCTATCCGCGAACATTCAAGCCTGAGTTCGTCAACGCTTACGAATTGGGCACGAAGAACACGCTGCTCGACGGCAGCATGACGCTGAACGGTGATGTCTTCTTCTACGATTACAAAGACTATCAGATTTCGCAGATTGTGGACCGCACGGCGGTGAACCAGAATTTCGGCGCCAAGGTGTGGGGCAGCGAGGTCCAGGCGACATGGGAACCGCTTCCCGGCCTGCGCTTCAATTTCGCCGGCGGCTATCAGGGCAGCCGTGTGGACGACAATCAATATTCCATAGACCTGATGAACCGCGTGCAGGGACATGCCGGCTATACGCTCCTCAAACCGTTCCTGCTCCTGCCTTCGAATTGCGTGGTGCAAACGTCCTACGTGACCAAAGTGCTGCAATACTCCGGGGGCAGTTCCGCTTATTTGAATTTTATTTGCCCGGGGTCGTTTTTCCATACGATCGAGCCGCTTTTGCTTCCGTTTGTGATTCCCGATTCGGCATTTCCCAATCAGGGCCAAGGCTTCTTCGCCAATGTGGGCGGCAACCAGCTTCCGAACACGCCGCATTTCACGGCGTCGTTCAGCGCGGAATATGGAATCCCGCTCGACGCCGACTGGACGGCCGTATTGCACACCGACTTCTATTGGCAGGATCGCTCCTTCGCGCGGATTTACAACGATCATCCCTATGACGTTCTGCATCCTTGGTCGAACGTGAATCTGTCCGTGACGGTTCTCGACAGCGAGGGCTGGCAGTTCAGCGGCTATGTCAAGAACGTCTTCGACACGACGGCGATCACCGGCGATTTCCTGAATTCGGACGACAGCGCGCTGACGACCAACATCTTCACCACCGATCCGCGGCTCTATGGCCTGCGCATCACGAAGAACTGGTGAGCGCCATGAGGAACAATCTCGCCACAAAACAGATGTCATGGCCCGCAAAAGCGGGCCACCCAGGTGACGCCACTCCGATGTCGAAGGTTACACGAGAAGTTCTTCATTCCTTTTCACCGCCAGTGCGAATCCAACTGGGTGGCCCGCATTTGCGGGCCATGACAGGGGAGGGTTTGAAAGATCGCGCTTACACGGGGGGAATCACGCAATGAGTGAACTGATCAACAAAAACGACAACCGCGCCACCATCCGCTGGAAGCTGCTGACCGGCGCATCCGCCGTGGCGCTGATATCTTCGGCCTATTGCGCGAATGCTGCGGATGCCGACAACCCGCCATTATGGGTCAGCATCGGCTGGCAGTTGGAACACGTGCAGGATTCGAGCGAGGTCTATAATCCGGTTTCGATATTGAGCCAGCTACAGGTAGCGGGCTTCTCTTCACCGCTTTCGCTCGAACGGCCGGCTCCCTATAGCAGCGGCGCAGAAGCCAGCCTGACCTTTCAGCCCGAAGGCACGGATTGGGTTTTTTCCGCCGCAATCCGCTATGGCCGCTCGCACAACGACCGATCATCGTCCGAAAAGACCACGCCCACTTCGGTCAAGGCTTGGTCCTACTACCAGTCATACGTGCGCCGCGGGGTCCTGCACCGTATTCACCATTATCGAAGCTACGTTGCACTGGCCCATCGATACTCCGACGCCAGCGCGCAAAACAACGAAAACCATCTCATTGTGGACTTTCAGGCGGGCAAGGATGTGGGCCTTGGCATGTTCGGCGATCAGGGCACATCCGTGCTGAGCGCGGGCGTCCGTTTCGCGCATCTGCGCTCGTCGATCACGGACACCATCAAGGGCGATCCGGATTTCACCTGGGTGACTTTGTCCGGTTCGCCCCATCCTTATTACGATCAGAAATGGCACGATCTTGCCGCATCCGCGCACGGCTTTCGCGAGTTCCGTGGGTTGGGTCCTTCCATTTCATGGAATGCGTCGTCGCCGGTCGCGGGGAATGCGCAGAATGGCGAGATCTCGCTCGATTGGGGCGTGAACGCCGCCCTGCTGTTCGGCCGGCAGAAGACGCGAATCCATCGCCAGAGCACATCGACCTATCACACATGCTATAATGGTATATTTTGCTACTATTCCAATGTGTATCACTACCCCGCCAATTCCGTGAACCGCATCCGCAACGTCGTGGTTCCGAATGTCGGCGGCTTTGCCGGGCTGTCCTATCGCTTCCAGGATGTGAAAGTCAGCGCCGGGTATCGCGCCGACTTCTTCTTCAATGCCATCGATGGCGGCTTCGACACGCGCAAATCGGAGAACCGCGGCTTTTATGGTCCCTATGTCTCGATCAGCGTCGGGATGGGCGACTAGGCGCACATAATATATTGCAAGCGGGCCACCTCCCGGCTCCTTCGCAACTCCGACGGCGGTGGAGCACTCCACCGCCATTTTCCCGTCGATTGTGCGCCGCAGCAGCGAAATCATCACGCCGCGCTGCAATAGAAATAATCTCCACCCCCGATCCCGACCGGCGAGCATCTGCCTCGTCTTATGAGCGAGGTTTAGACTTGAACCCCTGAAAAGGCGGGCGGCGCGCGGGGGATGACCGAGGCCAGGGACCCAACATCGTTGGAGCCGGATTTGCGGCGTCCGGATGCAGGCAGTGCTGTGTCTGACGTCAAGGACTGGTTCGTGCGCGAAGTGCTGCCGCTCGAGGCGATGCTGATGCATTTTCTGCAACAGAATTGGCGCAACAGAAGCGATCTGGAGGATATCCGGCAGGATATCTACGCCCAGCTTCTGACCGCGGCCGAGCGCGGCATTCCCACCCAGACCAAGGCTTTCGTGATGCGCACGGCGCGCAATCTTCTGATCGATCGCATCCGCCATGAGCAGATCGTGCCCATCGACGCGGTTTCCGATCTCGATGCGCTGGGGCTCGCCGCGGAGGTCCCCGCGCCGGAAGGCCAGGTGGTCGCGCGCGATATCTTGCGCAAATTGCAGGTGGCGCTCGACCGGCTGCCGCCGCGCTGCCGCGAAGCCATCGTGCTTCGCCGCGTGGAGGGACTGTCGCGCCGCGAGATCGCGAGCCGCATGGGCATCAGCGAGAAGACCGTCGCCGAACATATCGCCAATGGCATGCGCGCGCTGGCCGGCCTGATTTTCGGCGAAGCGGGGAGGGGCGCATGAGCGAGGCGCAATCCCCGTTCGCGGCGGCGCCGGGCGCGCATGAAATCGAAGCCGAAGCGGCCGAGCTTCTGGAGCGCCGCGATTTCGGCGAGGCGGACGAGGCCGCGCTCGAAGCCTGGCTCAATCGCTCGCCCGCCCATCGCGCGGCCTATTGGCGGCTGGAAGCGGCATGGGATCACACGCGCCGGCTGCCGGCGCTGCAGACACAGGCGGCGGAGACGGTTGTCGAAGCACCGCGCAACTGGTTTCTGTTGATGAAGGTCGCAGCCGTGCTGGTGGTGGCCGTCGCGCTCGGCGTGGCGAGCACGCTTTATCTCTCCGCGCCGCGCGACAGAACCTACACGACCGGCATCGGCGGCCACGAGGTGGTTTCCTTTGCCGACGGCACGAAGATCGAATTGAACACGGCGACCCATTTGCGCGCGCGCATGACGACGGCCGAGCGCGTCGTCTGGCTCGATCGCGGCGAGGCCTATTTCGAAGTCAAGCACGATCCCACCCATCCTTTCATCGTCATCGTGGGCGATCACCGCATCACCGATCTGGGAACGAAATTCCTGGTGCGCCGCCAGGCGGGGCGCACGAAGGTAGCGCTTCTGGAAGGAAGCGCTGAATTCTCCGTCGCCAATGTGCGCTCGCGCACGCAATCGGCGCTGCTCATGCCGGGCGATGTCGCCATCGGCACGGCCAATGCCATCGCCGTTACGCGCGAGCCCGAGCAGCAATTGTCGCGTCAGCTTAGCTGGCGCAAGGGCCTGCTTGTCTTCAAGCACACGACGCTTGCCGCGGCGGTGGCCGAATTCAACCGCTACAACCGCGAAAAGCTCGTGCTTGCCGATTCCGATACGGGCGCGCTCACCATCGGCGGAACGTTCAATGTCCATCATCTGGATGATTTCACCAAGCTCGTTCAACTCGTGCTGGGCCTGCGTGTCAGAGCCAATGGAAGCGAAATTCTGATCTCGCGGTGAGCGTCGCGCGGATGAACCCGCGGGCAAAGCCGCGAAAGGGGGGAACAATGAGATTGAGATTTTTGAAATCGCTGGCTCTGGGCGGCGCGAGCGTTTTGGCCTTCGCAAGCGGCGCATGGGCCGACCAGTTCAACATTCCCGGCGGCGATCTTTCCGCGGCACTCGATGCCTATTCGGCGCAAACCGGAATCGAGTTGCTCTATTCGGCCGGCGCCATCAGGGGCCGTCACAGCGCGGGCGCGCGCGGCGAACTCACCAGCGAAGCCGCCCTCAGCCGCATTCTCGCCGGCACCGGCTATACCGCGCGGCGCACGGAATCCGGCGCCATCGGCGTGATCCACGAAGAAACCAAGCACGCGGCTTCCGGCCCAATCCTTCGCACGGCGGAGGCGGCACCCGCGCATGCGGCGGCCAGTGTCGAAACCGTGATCGTCACCTCGTCGAAGATCAAAGGCGATATCCAGACGGTTCCGATTGCGATTACGGCGCTGTCGCAGGAACAGTTGACCGCGCGGCAGATCGCCGGCGGGCCGGATCTCGTGAAGGAAGTCCCCAATCTCACCTTCACGAAAACGAATTTCACCGGATACTCGATTCAGATTCGCGGTATCGGCACCCAGGCGATATCGGTGACGACCGACCCGGCGGTGGCGGTGGCGCTGAACGATATTCCCTTTATCAGAAACCATTTCTTCGAGCAGGAATTCTACGACGTCAACCAGGTCGAGGTTTTGCGCGGCCCGCAAGGCACGCTCTATGGGCGTAACGCAACTGCGGGCGTGGTGAATGTCGTCACCGCCAGGCCGACCGATCAATTCGAGGCGATGCTCTCCGCCGATTGGGGCAATTACGCCAACCGGCGCTACGAAGCCATGGTCAACCTCCCGATCGACGCCGATCGTCTCGATCTGCGCATTGCGGGCGAATGGACCAAGCGCGACGGCTACACGAAAAACGAGATCACGGGCGATCAGGTCGATGGCCGTGATCTGTGGTCGACGCGCGCGACACTGGGCTGGCGGCCGCTGCCGGAATTGCAGGCCGATCTCGTCTGGGAGCATTTCGGCGAAACCGATGATCGCATGCGCACGGCGAAGCAGCTGTGCTACACCGACAATCCCGCAAATCATCCGGGTCTTTTGAATATTGGCGGCGTGAACCTGCGCGATGCAAGCACGGTCGGCAGCGATTTCGGCCTAGCCTTTACGCTGACAACGGCAAGTTTCAGCCAGGGCTGTCTTCCGGCCGGGCTTTATGCGCCGCAATCTTTCGAAGTTCCCTATGGTTTCGCGCTTCCTTACGTCATCGCCGGCTATGCGGCCTCCGGTCTCAGCCTTGGCGGGCTCAATCCCAGCATCGATCCCTATCTCCACACCACGCAATCGCGCAACCTGCGCGACATCGAAACGCAGATCAATCCGCGCTATGTCGCCAAGAACGACACGTTCGAACTGAACGTCGATTATGCCGTAACGCCGGCGATCACCGTGACCTCGCAAACCGGTTACAACCAGGATTTCCTGTGGTCGACCGAGGACTACAACCGTTTCGACACGACACCCGGAATCTTCACGCAAATAGAAGACACGGGTCATGGCGGCATTCGGCGCCACAGCCTCATCACGCCGGATGGATATTTTTGCGATCCCCAGCTCGGTTGCAGCAACCGGCTCGTCGCGCAGGACCTCTCCGACGAGAGCGCCTGGCAGCTCTCCCAGGAATTCCGGCTTGCAACCAATTTCACGGGCCCGTTCAATTTCAGCGTCGGCGGCAATTACATGCATTACGAAACGGTGGAGAACTACTATGTCTTCATCAATTCGGTGACGCTCTATTCCGCAAGCTCGGGCTTGCAGGGCGATGCGGCCAATGAAGTATGGGTGCCCGGTGTCACCGACGATCATCTGTGTTTGTCGGGCAGCATCGGCGGGCTGGGCGGCGAGAGTACCGGCCTGCAATACAACAATCCGGCGCATGGCGCGGGCATACCGACGGAAAATTGCATCTACATCGATCCCAATCCGCTCAGCAAGCTCAACGACGAGGGCCACAATTATTTCCTGAGCCGCAATCCTTACGTGCTCAATTCCTACGCGGGGTTCGGCGAGGCGTATTACAGCCTCACCCGTGACGTGAAGCTCACGGGCGGCATTCGCTGGACGAGCGATCACAAGCATTTCATCGATATCCCGAGCGAACTGGTCTCGCAGGGTTATGGATATATGCCGACCGGTGTGGTCGATCAGAAATGGAACCAGCTCACCGGACGCCTCGCCGCGAACTGGACACCGAAGCTGGATTTCACCGACCAGACGCTCGTTTATGGTTCGTTTGCGCATGGCTACAAAGCGGGCGGCGCAAATCCGCCCGGCGCCAATCTCTTTGCCTATGGCGTCGAGTTTACGGGCGGCGTGACCGGCGTGCCCATTCATCCGCTCACCTTCAAGCCCGAATTCGTCGACGCCTATGAACTGGGCTCGAAGAACACGCTCCTCGACGGCGCCATGACGCTGAACGGCGATGTCTTCTTCTACAATTACAAGGGCTATCAAATTTCGCGCATCGTGGACCGCACCGCGATCAACGACAATTTCGACGCGACCGTCAAAGGCGCGGAACTGGAAGCGATGTACGAACCGCTTCCGGGCCTGCGCTTCAATTTCGCCGGCGGCTACGAAGCGACGCGCATCAAGGACGGCCAATATTCCATCGATCTGATGGACCGCACGGCCGGACATGCCGGTTGGGTGTTGATGCGCCCGTTCGTCACGCAATCCTCGAATTGCGTCATGCCCGATTACGTCGTGGCGGCCATGATCGTGAAATATGCGAATTACGGCCAGGGCAATCCGGGCGTGTCGGCTTGCGGTCTGGCCTATGGCGACCAGGTCGATCCGGTCACGACGGCATATTATCACTACAACAACGGCAACCCTTATTACGTTCTGCCCGGCCTTGGCGGCGTCGAACCGCCGAATGGCGCGCACCATCCTTATCCCGTGACGGTCAGCAACAGCGGTTATCCCACACTGAGCTATCCGGGCTTCGATCCCCATGCCGGCGAGCCGGGCGATCCTTACGAGGGACAGAACACGTATAATGGTTTCGATTATGGACCCGTGCCCAATAGCGGCGCCGGTTTTGCGAAACCTCTTGGCGGCAACGAATTGCCCAACTCGCCGCATTTCACGGTCTCGCTCAGCGGCGAATACACGATCCCGCTGTCCGAGGATTGGGCCGGCACGCTGCACAGCGATTTCTACTGGCAATCGCAGAGTTTCGCGCGCGTCTTCAACGACCGGCCTTACGACAAGATTCGAGGTTATTCGAACGTCAATCTTGCGCTGATCCTGACCAGCGCCAATGGCTGGCAGGTGATCGGTTACCTGAAAAACGTCTTCGACACGACCGCCATTACCGGCACGTTCCTGAACTCGGACGATAGCGGGCTTACCACCAACGTGTTCCTGACCGATCCGCGCCTCTTCGGCGTGCGCGTCACGAAGAATTGGTGAGGGGGATACGAAAATGAGCGAACTGATCCAAATGCACGACAACCGCGCCACGATCCGGTGGAAATTGTTGACAGGCGCCTCGGCGCTGGCGCTGGCGGCCTATGTCGCCTCGACGAGCGCGGCCATGGCCGAAGACACCGATCATCCTCTGTTCTGGATCGAATTCGGCGGTCAGCTCGAAATGCTGAAGGGCACTTCGCGCACCTTCACCGCGCCCTTCATGCTGCTCGATCCCACGCCCGCGCCCTATCTGGGCGCAACGCCCACGGAAAATCAGCGCGCACCGAATTTCGCTTATGGCGCGGACGAAAAAATCACATTCCAGCCCGAAGATTCCGATTGGATGTTCTCTGTCGACATCCGCTATGGCCGCAGCCATGCCAAGCGCCGCGTTCATCACCAGACCGTCCAGCATGTCACTTTCTACGTCACGTCGCGCGGCAAGACCTATTTCGAGTCGAAATATCTGGCGCCGTTCCAGGACACAAAAGAGCGCAGCAACGAGCATCACGCCATCGTGGATTTCCAGGCTGGCCGCGATATCGGCATCGGCCTGTTCGGCGGCCAGGGAACTTCGACGCTGAGCGCGGGGGTGCGTTTCGCGCAACTGGCGACCAGGTCGTCGCTGCATATCACCGCGCGTCCGGCGCTGGGCACCACTCCCTTCTATCCGCCGTTCCCGGGCCTTCCCACCTTCTATCAATATGTGATGACGGCTCATGCCGAGCGCAGTTTCCATGGCGTGGGTCCGATCGTGTCATGGAACGGCTCGGCGGCCCTTGTGGGCAATCTCGATCACGGCGAGCTCACGCTCGATCTCGGGCTCGACGCGGCCGTTCTCTTCGGCAAGCAGAGGGCCAAAACCGATCACGCGACCAAGGCCTATCACTTTACTTATTATGCCTATCCGCAGCTCTACAATACCGGACATGCGAGCAGCCGTTCGCGCTCGGTCACGGTGCCCAATGCCGGCGGGTTCGTCGGCCTGTCGTGGCGCTCGCATAGCGCGAAGATCAGCATGGGCTATCGCGGCGAAATCCTGTTCGGCGCCATGGACACCGGCATCGACGCGCGCAAGATCTCGAACGTCACCTTCAATGGCCCCTACGCCTCGATCAGCATCGGGCTCGGCAACTAGACCCCGAATATATTAAGACGCGGGTTCACCCGCGAATCTAAAGGCGGCGCGCCATCGCCGCCTTTTTTTGCATCTGCACGCTCGCGCCTGCAACATAGCTTTGCCGCTGACCCTATCCGCCATCGCGGTATGATTTTTTGCAAGGGGCTTGGGCCGCGTGCCGCGGCTCTTCGTCTAGCAAGCCGAGATAGGAGAGCCCTCCAAAGGCAGGAAAGCTAGCGAGGGATGGCCGAAAGACCGCCGGAAACCAGTCGTGAGGATGCCAACGCTCGCGGGGCAGGGATGACTGCGCCCGAAGTGGAGGCCTGGTTTGTGCGCGATGTGTTGCCGCTGGAGGCGGTGCTCATGCAGTTCCTGCATCGCAATTGGCGCAACAAGAGCGAGATCGCCGATCTGAGGCAGGATGTTTACGTGCGCGTGTTCGAGGCCGCTTTGCAGAAGATCCCCGATTCGCCCCGCGCGTTTTTGCTGGCGACGGCGCGCAATCTGATCGTCGATCGCGTGCGCCGCGAGAATGTCGTGCCCATCGAGGCGATCGCCGATTGGGAGGTGCTCGCGCGCGACGAGCCCGGGCCCGACCGCCAGATCATGGCGCGCGAGGAATTGCATCGTCTGCAGGCGGCACTCGACCGGCTTCCGCCGCGCTGCCACGAGGCGGTCGTTTTGCGCCAGATCGAGGGACTGTCGCGGCGCGAAATCGCCGGCCGCATGGGCATCAGCGAGAAGACCGTGAAGCGCCATCTGGCCGATGGCGTGCGCGCGCTCGCCGACATGCTCTACGGCGAAAGGCCGGACAAGCCATGAGCGCAGAGACGAACACGCAAGCCGCCGTGCCCGCGGCCACGATCGAATCCGAAGCGGCCGATTGGCTGATGGAACGCGATTCTGCCGACTGGAACGAAACCGGACAGGCCGCGCTCGATTCATGGCTCGCGCAATCGCTCGCCCATCGCATCGCCTTTCTGAGGCTCGAAGCGACATGGGGGCGGACCGAGCGGCTGGCCGCTCTGCGCAATCCCGATGGCGCGCGGCCGTTCAAGGCGCGCATGCCGGTGTTGTTCGCGGGAATCGCGGCGGCGGCTGCGATCGTGGCGGCGCTGGGCTTCGCGGGCGCCCGTTTCGTTTCGGCGCCGGCAGATCGCGTGTTTTCGACGCCGGTGGGCGGGCGCGAGCTCGTGAGTTTCGCCGATGGTTCCCAGATCGAGCTCAACACCGACACGGTTTTGCGCACGCATATGACGACGGGCGCGCGCACGGTCTGGATCGAAAAGGGCGAAGCCTATTTCCGCGTGAAGCACGATGCGAAAAGTCCTTTCGTGGTGATCGCCGGCCGCCGGCGCATCACCGATCTGGGCACGAAATTCTTCGTGCGCCGCGATTTGGGCCGGCTGGAAGTCGCGCTCATCGAAGGCAGCGTGCGCTATAGCGGCGGCAACAGGCGCACATCGGAATTGCTCCAGCCGGGCGACGATCTCGTCGCGGCGAAGGAAACTTCGCTCACGAAAAAGACCGCGCAGGAGCTTGCCAACGAGATCGCCTGGCGGCGCGGCGTGCTCGTGTTCCGCCACACCACGCTTGCAGACGCCGCGGCCGAGTTCAACCGCTACAACCGCCGCCAGATCCGGATCGCCGACGCCGATGCGGCCCGGCGCACGATCGACGGAACCTTTCTCACCAACGACATCGAAGCTTTCACCGACGCCGCCCAGACGATCTTCGGCCTGAAGGTCCGCGGGGGCGCCAACACCATCGTGATCTCGCGCTGAACGGGAAACCGGCGGCGCGCCGCAGAAGGGGGGAATGATGAAGCTGAGGAAACATCTGATCGCCGCATTGGCGGGCGGCGCTTCGGCGCTGGCGCTTGCAGGCGCGGCGCATGCCGAGAATTTCGACGTGCCGGGCGGCGATCTCGAGGTCGCGCTCAGGACCTATGCGATGCAGGCGGGCGTGCGCCTTGTCGTATCCGATCAGGATGTCAGAGGCGCGCGCACGCGCGGCGCCCATGGCGAGCTGACCGCAGCGCTCGCGCTTTCGCGCATCCTCGACGGCACCGGCTTCACGCAACATGCGACGCCGACGGGGGCGATCGTCGTCACGCGCGCGCCGCAACAATCGATGAGAGACGGCGAGCCGGTTGCCGAACGCACCGCGGACGCTGCGCCCGCACGCGCCGCGGCCGGCGTCGAAACCGTCGTGGTCACATCCTCGAAGATCAAGGGGGATATTCAAACCGTCCCCATCGCCATTACCGCGCTGTCGCAGGAACAATTGACCTCCCGTCAGATTGCGGGCGGGCCCGATCTGGTGAAGGAAGTGCCGAACCTCACCTTCACCAAAACGAACTTTTCTGGCTATTCGATTCAGATCCGCGGCATCGGCACGCAGGCGATTTCGGTGACCACCGATCCGGCGGTCGCGGTCGCACTGAACGATATTCCCTTTATCCGCAATCATTTCTTCGAGCAGGAATTCTTTGACGTCAATCAGGTCGAAGTTCTGCGCGGGCCGCAGGGTACGCTCTATGGCCGCAACGCCACGGCTGGCGTGGTGAATGTCATAACCGCCAAGCCGACCGACCAGTTCGAGGCGATGGCGTCTGCCGATATCGGCAATTATCACAATCGGCGCTTCGAAGGCATGGTCAACATTCCGCTCGTCGATGATCGCGTCGATCTGCGCGTCGCTGGCGAATGGACCAAGCGCGACGGCTATACGATCAACAGGCTGGACGGCGAGAATGTCGATGGCCGCGATCTGTGGTCCACGCGCGTCACGCTGGGCTGGAAACCGTCCGAAAACTTTCAGGCCTATCTCGTGTGGGAGCATTTCGGCGAAGACGACGATCGTATGCGCACGGCCAAGCAGCTCTGCAAAACCGATCCGGGACCTTCGGAAGTGGATGGCGTGTCGCTGGCATCACTACCGAATACAAACAACGCCTATGAGGCAGCGCATTATCTTAGTCAAGGCTGCCTTCCGAGCTCGCTCTATACCGCCGACGCGTTCGAAGTACCCAATGGTCTGGCGCTACCTTACTATGAACCTCTTGGATCGAAAGGCGCGCCTATAACCGGCGGTCAATTCGGGAATTTCGATGTTTATGCCAGTACCACGCAGTCCCGAAATTTGCGCGTCATCGAAACGAGAATCGACCCGATCTACAAAGCGAAAAACGATACTCTTGAACTGAATGCGGACTACAAATTATCGCCCGCGCTGACGTTCAGTTCGCAGACCGGATACAATCAGGACTTCCTGTGGTCCACGGAGGACTATAATCGTTTTGACACCGCCGAGGGAGCGTTTGCAGTAACGCCGTTTGACGCTCTTCACACCCTTACACCTGCTCCCAGCGGTCTTCAAATCTGCACTGCCACCACTGCGGGCGACGCCTCCGGCGGATGTGGCGGCGGCTCGCCGGGTGCCCCATGCACCAGCGGAAGCTTGTGCGTACCCGCCGGCGTCTTCTGCGATCCGCAACTGGGTTGCAGTGACAGGCTGGTGGCGCAGGATTTGAACGACGAACATGCCTGGCAGTTCAGTCAGGAATTCCGGCTGGCTTCCAATTTCAGCGGGCCGTTGAATTTCAGTATCGGCGGGAATTTCCTGCATTACGAGACGGAGGAGAATTATTATGTGTTCATCAACACGCTGACTCTGGCTACCTACACCTGGGCTCAGAGCACGGGCGGCGGTCACGAGCAGACATTGCCGTGGGATCCCGGCGTGTCGGACAATTCGAACTGCCTGGTTAGCGGCTATGAGAATTCCAACCCGAATGTGAAGAACGATGTCGGGATCAGTGAACGATATGGCTGCATGTATATCGATCCCAACCCGCTCACCAGCCTCAACAATGAAGGGCACAATTATTTCCTGAGCCAGAATCCCTACACGCTGAATTCCTATGCCGGGTTCGGTGAGGTTTACTACAATATCGCGAGCGATCTGAAGTTCACCGGTGGCCTGCGCTGGACGGAAGACCAGAAGCATTTCACCCTCATCCCGAGCGAATTGCTGGTGCATGGCTATGGCTATCCCGTCACCGGCGTGGTGAATCAGCAATGGGGCGAAGTCACGGGCCGTTCGGCGCTGGACTGGACGCCGAAGCTGGATTTCACCGATCAGACTTTGGCTTATGCCTCCTATGCCCATGGCTACAAGGCGGGCGGCGCCAATCCGCCGGGCGCCATTTTGCTGTCGTTCGGAAGTTTCGGAGACATCGGCAATCCCATCCACCCGCTGACGTTCAAGCCCGAATTCATCGATGCCTTCGAGCTGGGCACAAAGAACACGATGCTGGATGGCGCGCTCACCTTCGACGGAAATATATTTTATTACATCTACAAGAACTACCAGATTTCCCGCATCGTCGATCGCACGGCCATCAACGACAATTTCAACGCCCATGTGCATGGCGCGGAACTGGAAACGACCTGGGAACCTGCGCCGGGCCTGAAATTTAGCTTTGCGGGCGGTTATGAAGATGCCACGCTCGACAAGGGCGATCAATCCGTCGATCTGATCGACCGCACGGCAGGCCACCCGGGCTGGATGGTCGTCAAGCCGTTCGTCACGCAGGCGTCGAATTGTGTTCTGCCGGATTACGTCGTGGCGGCGTCTCTGATCAACGACCCATACGACTTTCCGGGCGTAGCTCCCGGAGGTGGCCAATATAGCGGCCCAGTCTTTGACGAATGCTCGCAGGCATACAATTCGCACAACGATCCTGTCACGCAGCAGCCTTTCGGACAGGTTTCGGTCGCAGGCTATCCCGGCTTCGATCCGGTCAGTCCGAATGCGACGAACAATGGTGCGGGGCCCGCGCCGAACAACGGGCAGGGCTTCGATAAGGATTTGAGCGGCAACCAGCTTCCCAATGCGCCGCATTTCACCACGTCGTTCACGGCGGAATACACGCTGCCGGTTTCGGAAGACTGGGCGGCGACGCTGCACGGCGATTTCTACTGGCAATCGCAGAGCTGGGCACGCGTCTTCAATGACCGGCCATACGACAAGCTGCACGGCTATTCGACGGCGAATATCGCGCTCATTCTCACCGGCGCGTCGGGCTGGCAGGTGATCGGCTATGTCAAAAACGTCTTCGACGTTACGGCCATCACCGGCGATTTCCTGAACAGCGACGACAGCGGACTAACCACCAACGTATTCCTGACTGACCCGCGCCTCTTCGGCGTGCGCGTCACGAAGAATTGGTGAGCGCCATGGGAAAAAAGGACAAAACTCGCATGTCATCCCGGCCAAGCGTTGCGACAGCAACGCGCGAGCCGGGACCCACTGTGCCGGTTTCTGGGTGGGTCCCGGATCGTCGCTGCGCGTCGTCCGGGATGACAAATTTGAATAAGGGGGGAATCATACAATGAGCGAACTGATCCAAAAACATGACAACCGCGCCACCATCCGTTGGAAACTGCTGACGGGCGCATCCGCGCTGGCGTTGACAGCCTATGTTTCGTCGGCGTCCATGGCGGGAGCCGAAGATGCCGGCCAGCCGCAAATCTGGATCGAACTGGGCGGGCAGTTGAACCGCCTTGAAGATGGGCAGGAATTGTTCGCGCCTCCGCTATTCGACGCCAGGCCATCGATATTTTCTTCATCGGACAAATTCGAGAAGCCGCCGCTCTTCGGCTTCGACGAAAGCGGAAAGATTTCGTTCCAGCCGCATGATTCGGATTGGGTCTTGTCGGCGTCCGTCCGCTATGGGCGCTCGGCGAGCAAGCGGCACGTCCACCAGCAATCGTACCCGAAAAGGCATGATCTGTATTTCACCTATGGCGGGCAAAATTTCGTCAGCTATTGGAGCCCCTATGCCGACCGGTTTGCCGACACGCGCTCGCAAAACAGCGAGCGTCACCTCATCGTGGATTTCCAGGCGGGCAAGGATGTCGGCCTTGGCATGTTCGGCAGCACCGAAGGCACATCGGTTATCAGCGCCGGTGTCCGCTTCGCGCATTTCTCCTCCAAATCGAACATCGCGATCAAATCCGATCCCGACTGGCACTTCGTTTATGGCTATTATCCTTCGTATATAACTTATTTCAATGCCACAAATACCAAGGTCGTTCTCAGCCAGCCTTATCACAGCAATTGGGCGAGCCTGCGCGCTGCGCGCAGTTTCCGTGGCGTCGGTCCCTCGATTTCGTGGAATGCCTCCCTGCCGTTCGCGGGCAATAGCCAGGACGGCGAATTGACGTTCGATTGGGGCCTGAATGCCGCTGCACTGTTCGGACGGCAAATGACCAAAACATCGCATCAGACGACGGCGCGCAGCGGCCATGGCGGCTTTCACCCGCACCCCATAACGCTCTATAAAACCTCCACCAGTCATACGCGCTCGCGCAATTTGACCGTTCCGAATGTCGGCGGGTTCGCCGGTCTTTCGTTTCGCTATACCGACGTGAAATTCAGCGTCGGTTATCGCGCCGATTTTTTCTTCGGTGCAATGGATGGCGGCATCGATACGCGCAAAACGGAGAATGTCGGCTTCAACGGCCCCTATGCCTCCATCAGCATCGGGCTGGGGGATTAGAAAACCGCAGAGAGAATAACGCCGGGCGGTGGAGGAAATTCCGCCGCCTTTCATTTTGCGCCGCGGCGAAGGCGTTCGGCTCGCGCGCCTGCGATATTGCATTGCAACCGGCGCGATTTTCCGGCCCCGCTCCAAACCCACGTTGCCTCGCTCCGCTATAATTCTTCGCTGGCCCCATTGGGACATCGCCGGCGCCTCCGCGTCCTTATTTGTGTAGCGGCGATGAAAGGCCCTCGAAAGGCAGGATGCTGGCGGGGGGATGGCGAACACGACGGACACGCACCCTGGACACGGCGATCCGCCCGGCGCGGACGCACCCATGAACGCGTCCGAAATCCAGGCCTGGTTCGTGCGCGAGGTTCTGCCGCTGGAGGCGATTTTGATGCAATATCTGAAGCGCGTTCGGCACAACAGGGCGGATGTCGACGATCTCTGCCAGGAGGTCTATGTCCGCGTCTGCGAGGCGGCCCTTCAGGAGGCGCCCCGCTCCGCGCGCTCGTTCGTATTCACGGTCGCGCGCAATCTCGTCATCGATGAGATGCGAAAAGAGCAGGTCGTGCCCATCGACGCGGTGGCCGATCTGGAGGCGCTGAATGTCGCCGCCGAAATCCCCGCGCCCGACCGCAGCTTGATCGCGCGCGAGGATCTGCGCCGTTTGCAGGCCGCGCTCGACGAGCTTCCGCCGCGCTGCCGGGAGGCGGTGGTGATGCGCAAGATCGAGGGCATTGCGCGCCGCGACATCGCGGCTCGCATGAACATCGCGGAGAAAACCGTTGCCCGCCATATCACCGAAGGGATCTGCGCGCTCGCCAATGCGCTCTACGGCGATGGCGCGACGCGGAGGCGCCCATGAGCGAACCCGTGCAGCAGATCCGCTTCGAAGCGGGTGCCTGGGTCGAGCGGCGTGACGCGGGACCTTTGAGCGAAGCCGAGCGGGCCGAGCTCGAGGCCTGGCTTGCCCAATCCATGTCGCACCGCGTGGCCTATTGGCGGGCGGATGCGGCATGGTCGAGCGCCGACCGCATCCGGATCCTGGATTCGACGGGCGCGGATAGACCGGCGCGCACCGCATTGCCCGCGATCCTCAAGATCGCGGCCGCGCTCGTGCTGACGGCGACGCTTGCCGCCGGCGCCGCGCTCTACACGCGCGCGCCCGCCGACCGCAGCTATGCGACGCCACTCGGCGGCCACGAAGCCGTCAGCTTTTCGGACGGCACGCGCATCGAACTCAACACCGACACCGCGCTCCGCGCGCGCATGACGACGCGCGAGCGCGTGGTGTGGCTCGATCATGGCGAAGCCTATTTCCAGGTGAAACATAATAGCGCGCGGCCCTTCGTCGTGATGGTGGCCGGGCACAGGATCACCGATCTCGGCACGAAATTCCTCGTCCGCGCCGATCAGGGCGAATTGCGCGTGGCATTGGTTCAGGGCCGCGCGCGCATCGATACGGCCGACAAATGGATGCAGCAGCATTCGGCGCTGCTTGCGCCGGGCGACGTGGTGCTGGCGACCACCGGTTCGATGTCGCGCACGCATGAGAGCGCAAAGGCCCTTGCCAATGCGCTGAGCTGGCGGCGCGGGCTTCTCGTGTTCCATCGCACGCCGCTGGCCGAAGCCGCCTATCAGATCAATCGCTACAACCGCGAAAAAGTGTTGATCGCGGATCGCGCGCTCGATGCGCTGCCCATCAGCGGCACGCTGTCGGCCACCGATCCCGATCAGTTCGCGCGCGTGCTCGAAAACATCTTCGGTCTCAAGGCGGAAAAGAAAAGCGGCGAAATCGTGATTTCGCGCTGACTGCGAACAGGGGGGACGCAATGAACGCTCTGAAGTCCATGTTTCTGGGAGGCGCCTGCGCGGCGGCACTCGGCATTTCCGCCTCCCATGCCGCCATGTTCGACGTGCCGGGCGGCGATCTCGAAGCCGCGCTCAACGCGTTCGCGGCGCAATCGAACGTGCAGCTCGTGGTGTCGAGCGATCAGGTGCGCGGCGTGAAAACGCGCGGCGCACGCGGCGAGCTTGCGCCCCAGGCGGCGCTCGCCAAGATATTGGCGGGCACGGGCTTCACCTCGCTGCGCGATCCGGCGGGCGCGGTCAGCATCGTGCGCGGCCAGGAAAGTCCGCCGCGCTCGACAGCGCATGCATCCGAAGACCTGCCCGTAAAGCTGGCCGCGGCCGCATCGTCTGGCGTCGAGACGGTGGTGGTGACATCTTCGAAGATCAAGGGCGACATCCAGACCGTTCCCATCGCCATCACGGCGCTGTCGCAGGAACAATTGACGGAACGCCAGATCGCGGGCGGCCCCGATCTCGTGAAGGAAGTGCCGAATCTTACCTTCTCCAAGACGAATTTCACCGGCTACAATCTCGAAATCCGCGGCATCGGCACGCAAGCGATCTCGGTCACGACCGATCCGGCCGTTGCGGTGGCGTTCAACGACACGCCCTTCATCCGCAATCATTTCTTCGAGCAGGAATTCTATGACGTTTCACAAGTGGAAGTGTTGCGCGGGCCGCAAGGAACGCTCTATGGCCGCAACGCCACGGCGGGCGTCGTCAATGTCGTCACGGCCAAACCGACCGACCAGTTCGAAGCCATGCTCTCTGCGGATTGGGGAAATTACAGCAACCGCCGCTATGAAGGCATGGTCAATCTTCCCATCGCGGGCGACAAGCTCGGCTTGCGCATCGCCGGCGAATGGACCAAGCGCGACGGCTACAGCTTCAACCAGACGACGGGTCAGCCGATCGACGGCCGCGATCTGTGGTCGAGCCGTGTCACGCTGGGCTGGAAGCCGGCCTCGAATGTGCAAACCTATCTCGTCTGGGAACATTTCCAGGAAAGCGACGATCGCCTTCGCTCCGGCAAGCAGCTTTGCAAAACCGACTACGGGCACGGCGCCACTTCCATCTTCTCGTGGGGCAGCGTCGTTGCGGCCGATGGCACGGTCGTGCCGGTGGCGCCGGCGAGCGGCGACATCAACGGGATTAGCACTGCCGACCTCAGCCAAGGCTGCCTGCCGGAATCGCTTTACGCGAGGGATTCGTTCGAAGTGCCGAACGGATTTTCGTTGCCGTTCATCAGCGGCGGATCATTCGAAGGCATCGTGAGCGGCAGCATCGATCCTTATTCGACCACGCGGCAATCGACCAATCTGCGCGATATCCAGTCCGCCATCGAGCCAAAATATCTGGCGAAAAACGACACGCTGGAATGGAACACAAGCTGGAACGTGACGCCCTCGATCACGCTTTCATCCGACACGGGTTATAACCGCGATTTCCTGTGGTCGACCGAAGACTACAATCGGTTCGATACGACGCCGGGAATATTCATCTATTCGGGCAATACCAGCCGTGGATTGTATCCGACCGGCGATTACCAGTGCAGGGACGGCACGATTAGCGTTGGCGCCCCCTGTGCGCCCAATCCCGATGGCAGCTTCAATGGCGGCAGCAGCAGCCCATCCGCCTATTTCTGCGATCCGCAACTTGGTTGCAGCGATAGGCTGGTGGTGCAGGATTTGGCCGAGGAACATTCGTGGCAGTTGAGCCAGGAATTCCGGCTGGCTTCCAATTTCTCCGGCCCGTTCAACTTCAATGTGGGCGGGAACTACCTGCACTATGAAACGCTGGAGAATTATTACGTCTTCTCCAATACCTTCACGATGATCGCGCTCAACAATGTGGGTTGCAACGCGCAATATGTGCCCAATGTTTCGAACAATCTCTATTGCCTTGCCAATGGCCGCTCTTACGATCCCGCATTTCCAAATGTGTTCAGCATTCCAACGGAATCGCCGCAATATATCGACCCCAATCCGCTTTCGACGCTTAACAATGCCGGCCACAATTATTTCGTCAGCCAGAATCCTTACGTGCTCAATTCCTATGCCGGTTTTGGCGAGGCTTACTTCAATGTGACGCCGGAGTTGAAGCTGACCGCCGGCCTGCGCTGGACCGACGACGAGAAGCATTTCGAGGAAATTCCAAGCGAGCTTTTGGTGCAAGGATACGGCTATCCGCACCTGCCTTCGCTCGATCAGAAATGGAATGAGTGGACCGGCCGCTTTGTGGCGAATTGGACGCCCAAGCTCGCCTTCACCGATCAGAGCATGTTCTACGGTTCTTACGCGCGCGGCTACAAGGCAGGCGGCGCCAATCCGCCAGGGCCGGTTCTGTTGAGTGCTGACGTACAAGCCACATACAACATCGGCTTCCCCGTCCATCCCTTCGACTTCAAGCCCGAATTCATCGATGCCTATGAAATCGGCACCAAGAACACCCTAATGGATGGCGCCGTGACGCTGAACGGCGATGTGTTTTTCTACAATTACACGGGCTACCAGATTTCGCAGATTGTCGATCGCAGCTCGATCAATTTGAATTTCGACGCCACCGTGCGCGGCGCCGAACTGGAGGCGAGCTATGAGCCGATCCCCGGCCTGAAGTTCAATTTCGCGGGCGGATATGAAGACACGCGCATCAAGGATGGGCAGGCCGCCATCGACCTGATGGATCGTACCGCGGGCGTGCCCGGCTGGCTTGTCGTCAAACCGTCGGTGGGACAATCATCGAATTGCATCATTCCCGAATATGTCGCTGCCGCGCTGATTCAGGCGTTCGGCAATGGCGGCGGCCAAGGATCTGCGAATGGCTATATCTGCGGCTCCGCTTACACCGGGCTGGTCGATCCGGTGACGGGACAGGATTACGTCGCAGAAACCGGAAACGGCACGCATGCGCCGGTGACCTGTCCCCCCTATATCGGCGGGTTCCAATGCGCGCCTTCCGGCTATCCCGGCTACGACCCGATTACGGGCGATCCGAATCTCAATCCGTCGCTGTTCTCGACGGTGAACAACGGCCTCGGCCTTCCGCCCAACAATGGCGAGGGCTTCGCGAAGAATGTCGGCGGCAATGAATTGCCGAATGCACCGCACTTCACCGCGTCGTTTACGGCCGATTACACGATGCCGGTTTCGGCGAACTGGGCTGCAACGCTGCATGGCGATTTCTACTGGCAGTCGCAAAGTTTCGCGCGCGTGTTCAACGATCGCCCCTATGACAAGATCCGTGGCTATTCGACATCGAACGTCGCGCTCATCCTGGCCGATGCCTCGGGCTTGCAGGTGATGGGGTATGTGAAGAATATCTTCAACGTCACCGCCATCACCGGCGACTTCCTGAATTCCGACGATTCCGGCTTGACCACCAACATCTTCCTCACTGATCCGAGGCTGTATGGTGTTCGCATCACCAAGCATTTCGATGCCAACGACCTGCCCAATGGCAGCTTCGACCTGTTCTCGGTGGGCGATGGCAAGAAGCCTCAGCTCTGGCTGACGCTGGGTGGAAGCTTTCTCAACAAGATCGATGGCAAAACCGATCCGTATGATCCGCTGGCGATGGCGAACTTCCCCAATGGCGGGCATCCAACGCCCCCTTGGGCGTCCGGCCTGCCGACCCTGGCGCAATTGCAGAAGACGCCAGCGGCCGGCTTCGAGGAAGAAGCATCGCTCACCTTCCAGCCCGAGGATACGGACTGGGTTCTCAAGGCCGGAATCCGTTATGGCCGCTCGGCGCACAACAAGACCGTGCACAAGAGCCAGTTCGCGGCCACCCGAACGCAATGGGAAGTCTTCACCGGCTATACGTTCCCATGCACCTTCTTCGACCAGTTCTATCCCACGTTCTCGGACCAATGCCGCCATGGCGCGTTCAAGGAATTCGTCGATTCGCATGATGCCTCGAGCGAATGGCACGCGATCATGGATTTCGAGATCGGCCGCAATGTCGGCATCGGCACCTTCAACGGCGAAGGAACGAGCACGATCAGCGCGGGCGTGCGCATCGCGCAGTTCCATTCCAAGGATCACCTGCTGCTTGGCGCCGGTCCGCACTACGACCTTTCGGGGAAGTATCACGAGATCTACGACTTCTATACGCAGGAAGATCGCGCCTTCCACGGCATGGGTCCGGAGCTTGCCTGGGATGCGAGCCAGCCCATCATGGGCAATGCGCAAAACGGGCGGCTGACCTTCGACTGGGGCCTGAATGCGGCGCTGCTCTTCGGCGAGCAAAGCGTGCATCTCGATCATGTCGTCAAGCATTGCACCGTCCATGGCGCGGGCGGTCTTTCCAGTTGTGACGGCGGCGGCATCGGAAGCAATGGCGATCCGATGATCGTCGAACCCGCCGACAATGTGGTCCGCTCCACCAATGTCACCGTGCCCAATCTCGGCGGCTATGCGGGCGTGTCGGTCAATTACAGCAACGCCAAGATCAGCCTCGGCTATCGCGCGGACGAATTCTTCAACGCGATGGATGGCGGCCAGGATATCGCGAAGAAATTCGATCGCGGCTTCTATGGTCCCTATTTCAACATAAGCCTCGGCTTCGGCGGATAGGCGGGCGCCCGCGCCGCGGCAATGCCGGCGCACCGATGCGAGCATCCTTCATTTGGAGGATGTGTCGCGTGGCGCCAGCATGCGCTTGACGCAAATCAACGCGCGCACCCGCGTTCGCAATTATCCATGCGTCATGAAATCGAATTGGATTTCCGCGCGCAAGGACAATCGCGGCAGCGTCGCGATTCAGACGGCACTGGTTCTGATCGCCCTCGTCGGCATGGTCGCGCTCGGTACCGAAATGGTGTTCCTGCTGTCGAAGCACCGCCAGATGCAATCGGCGGCGGATGCGGCGGCGCTGGGCGCGGTGACCGCGATGATGAACGGAACGCCGGCAGATTTCCGCACCGAGGCGCTGGCGATTTCCGCTGATGCGGGCTTCACCGATGGCGTCGATGGCGTGAGCGTCACCATCAACAATCCGCCGGCGCTCGGGGCTTATGCCGGCAATGACGAGGCGGTCGAGGTGATCGTGGCCCAGCCGCAGACTTTGGGCCTTGCCAATCTCTTCCGCTCGGGCCTCTTCGATGTCGGCGCGCGCGCGGTGGCGGCAGAGGAGAACGCCGCGGAATATTGCATCCTGGCGCTCGATGCTTCCGCCTCCGGGGCGGTCAACATCAAGAACAACGGCGTCGTGGCCAATCCGGTGTGCGGGGTGGCCGTCAACTCGTCGAGTTCGACCGCGCTGAAGCTGAGCAACAACGCCGCCATCAACGGGCCGGTCAATGTGCATGGCGGCATCAGTCTTTCCAACAATGCCAAGCTGAACGGCACGCCCGTCAACCAGCACGCCGCGGTCACGCCCGATCCCTATGCCGGCCGCACGATCCAGACGCCGCCAGCCTGCACCGGCCAGTCCGGCAGCGGCGGCAACAACGCCACGATCAATCTTACGCCCGGACATTTCTGCAGCGGCTGGAATTTCTCGAACAACGTCACGCTCAATCTGACCCCCGGCGCCTATTACATCGACACGAAGCTGAGCATCGGCAACAACGCCGTCGTCAACGGCACGGGCGGCGTCGTCCTCATCATCAACGGCAACTACGCCTTCAGTATCTCCAACAACGCCCAGCTCAACATCACCGCGCCCACGACCGGGCCCTATGCGGGGCTTGCGTTCTTTTCGAGCCGCACCGCGATGTCCACGGTGACGCAGACTTTCAGCAACAACAGCGTTTTGCGCATCATCGGCGCGATCTATCTGCCGAACCAGATCGTCGATTATCAGAACAATTCCGGCACGAACGCGACGAAGTGCACGCAGATCATCGGGCGCCTCGTTTATGTCAGCAACAATGTGATGCTCAACGACAATTGCGCCTATACCGGAACCTCGCCCATCGGCAGTTCCACCGCCAAGCTCGTGCAATAGGAACCGCCATGATGCGCATCCTCAAATTGCATGAGCGGCGCGGTTCGGCGGCCATCGAATTCGCGCTGGTATCGCCCATTTTCATCATTCTTCTCTTCGGCGTGGTCGAACTCGGTTTCGCGAGCCGCGATGCCATGCGCGTGCAGGATGCGGCGGAAGCGGGCGCGCTCTACGCCCAGGTGCATGGCTGGGATACGGCCGGCATCGTCTCTGCGGTCACCCATGCGACTGACGCATCCGGCCTCACCGCCAGCCCCGCGCCCTACACGTTCTGCGGCTGTCCGGGCGCGAGCGGCATCTCGCCCATCGATTGCGGGCTGCTTTGCGCGGACGGTTCGCCGCCCGGCCAATACATCACGGTCAGCGCCTCCATGCCGCGTCTCAGCGTGTTTCCGGGCAAGATCGCCACGCTGCCGTCCACGCTGCGGGCGCATTCGACCGTCAGGATCCAGTGATGCGCGGGCCTCTTCGCGACGATCGCGGCTCGATCGCGGTCGAATATGCGCTGATCCTGCCGGTGCTGCTTTTGTTCGTTGTCGGCGTCATGGAAGTCGGGCGCCTGGTCTGGACGCAGACGACGCTCGATCGCGCGGCGGAAGCGGCCGCGCGCTGCGGCGCGGTCGATCCCGTCACCTGCGCCAATTCTGCCGCGACGTCGCAATATGCCGTGACGCAGGCCTTCGGGCTCAAAGTCGCCGCCAATGCGTTCACCGTGTCTTCGGCCACATGCGGCATTTCGGTCAGGGCGACCTTCACCTACAAATTCCTCGTGCCCTTCGTCACGCCCGCGAACATGACGCTGCATTCGAGCGCCTGCTATCCGCTCGCGGGCTGATGCCTATTTGGCGGGCGGGCGCACCATATCGAAGAAGCGCAGATTCGCATCGGTATCGGAATCGCCGAGATCCATGCGGCTGAGCGCCTTGGCCGCGTCGCGGTTCCCCTCGAGCCCGTAAATGAGCGCGAGGTTCTGCCGTTCGCGCGGCGTCGCATCCGACGAGCGCGCGATCGGCGTCATGATCTCGATGGCCTGGTCATATTGGCCGGTCAGCGCGAGCGACAGCGCCAGATCGTTTCGCGCCGGTACGTCGCGGGGCGATACGGTCAGCACCGCGCGATAGCAATCCTGCGCTTCGGAATGGCGGCCGAGCGTGTCGAGCGCCACGCCGCGCCCGACAAGTGCATCCGCATTGTTCGGCGCGAGCGCCACGGCCTGGTCGGCATAGCCGATCGCCCGCGTGTTCTCGCCGAGCCTGAGATAGGCGCGTTCGAGTCCGAGAAGAGCGGCCACGCCGTCCTTGCCCGCGGGCGCAATCTTCGAATAGACGCCGATGGCTTCGTCGAAATTGCCCGCATCGCTCAGCGCGTCGCCATATTCGCGCGCGATTGCCGTGTCGTCGGGCCTGGCGGCGGCGAGCGCCTTGTAGAGACTGACCGCGCCATTGACATCGCCGGCCAGCCTTGCCGCGCGCGCGAGCCGGAGCGCGGTATCGGCCTGATCCTGCGTCATCTGCAATTGCGCGTCGGGTTGCGCATCGTCCGCGCGCGCCGGCGCCAGCATCGCAGCCGTGGCGAGCAGCAACGCGCATAAGGAAAAACGCCTATGACGGAGAGCTTTTTCACGCATCTTGAGGACCTCGTTCGGATGAAAAACGGTGCCGGAGTACTTCAAGTATAGGATGGTCATCCCACAAATCGATTACTCCGTTTTGACAGTAAATAGATCATACAATCGCGCTCGATACTTGTGTTGACTTGGGTCAACGCGCCTTTTTCCAAACAATCATTTACTACCCGCCATGAGCACATGCTCGATACGTAACAGGAGACGTTCCATGCACAATCTCTCGAAGAAGATCGCCCATTATTTCTCCGTGGAATCGGAGAGCGGCGTGACCGCGATCGAGTATGGCCTTCTGGCCTCGCTCGTCGCGCTGGGCATCATCGTGGGCGCGACCCTTTTGGGTGGCAACCTCGGCGCGCTGTTCAACTACATCGGCACGCAGGTTCAGCCGCCGAGCTAAGGCGCGTACCCGCAAAACCTTCCTCCGTACTGCAATCGGTGGCCCGGGCCATGGGCAAGACGCTTCTCGCCCGGCCGCCGATATTTTCGGGTGACACCGATGGTATCCGCGCTTTCGTTCGTTTTTCTGGCGGCAGGCCTCGTGGCGCTTTTCGCGGGCGCCATCTGGGATCTCAAGGAACGCATCATTCCCGATCATCTGGTGATCGTCGTGCTGGCCGCGGGCGCGGCGCTGCGCCTGACGTCCGCGAGCGTCAGCTGGCTCACGCCGGTCATCGGCATTCTCGTGTTCCTGGCGATGTCGTTTCAGGCTGCGCACAACATCGTGGGCGGCGGCGACGCGAAGATGATGACCGCCGTCACCTTCCTTTTTCCGCCCGCGCATGTGGCGCTGATGCTGGTGATGATTGCGCTCGCCGGAGGAATCCTGGCTCTCGCCTATGTCTCGGCGCGCTATGCGCTCAAGGCGTTCGGCTGGGAGCGCGCGCCAGCAAGCGCCGTGCGCGGATTTCTGCGCGGCGAAGCCCGGCGCGCCATGGCGGGCGCGCCCCTGCCGTTCGGATTCGCGATTTTCGCCGGCGTCGTCTCGACCGTGTTTCTGGAGCTCACACCATGTTTTTCCGCAATCTCCTCCTCAACCTTCTGCTCGCTGTAGGCGCGCTGGCGTTGCTGGCGGGAACGGCGATCGTCGTCCTGCGCATCATGCACACGTCCGGTGTCGAGCGCGCCCGCGAAGCGCAAAAGCCCGCCATTCTCGTCGCGGCGCATGCCATCGAAAGCGGCTCGCTGCTCAGGCCCGAAGACACCGTCTGGAAGGAAACCGACGCCGCGAATATCGCGCCCGGCGATGTGATGCGCGGCCGCGTTGCGATCTCGGATTATACGGGCGCCGTCGTGCGCCGCGCCTTCGCGAGCGGCGAGCCGCTTGCGGCAGGCGCCATCGTCAAGCCGAACGAGCGCGGTTTTCTCGCCGCCGTGCTTGCGCCCGGCGACCGGGCGGTGACGATCACGGTCGGCGCCTCCGAAAGCGCGTCGGGCCTGGTGCTGCCGGGCGATTACGTGGACGTGATCCTGACTCAGAATTTCGATTCCTACACCACCGATCCCGCGCGCAAGACGGTGGGCGAAACCGTGCTTCACAATGTGCGCGTCATCGCCGTCGATCAGCGGCTGACGTCCGCGCCCGCATCACAGCAGTCCATGGGGCCGCTCAACATGACTACAAGCAACGCCTCGCGCGTTCCCAAGACGATCACGCTCGAAGTGAACGAAGAGCAGGCGCAGCGGCTGATGGTCGCCATCTCGCTCGGCCATATCGATCTGTCGCTGCGCGCGCTCCAGACATCGGCCACGAGGCCCGCGCTCTCCGAGCCGACATGGGCGTCGGACGTTTCGCCCGCGCTCGGAGAACTTACGCGGCGCGAACCCGCCCATGAAGCGCCGGCGAGAAGCGGGCAGGCCGAGCCTGCCGCCGGCGTCCGCATCATGCGCGGCTCGAAAACAGAAACCCAGTGAGGCACCCATGCTGAAGCATATGATCAAGATCGCGGCGGTCGCGGCCCTGGCGCTGGCCGCGGCACTCCAAACGGGCGGCGCAAGCGAGGTCACCGAAGGAAGGACGCTCACGATCGAGGTCAACAAGGCCGAGCTCGTGAATCTGCCCGCGCCGGCCTCCACCGTCTTCGTCGCCAATCCCGATATCGCCGATGTGCAGGTGCCCAATCCGAAGAGCTTCCTCGTGTTCGGAAAGCAGGCGGGCTCGACCGTCGTCTACGCCTTCGCGAAAGGCGCGGTGACGAGCTATCCGGTCGTCGTCGGCAAGCCGCAAAACGATATCGAAGGCGCCATCCGCAAAGCCGCGCCGGATTCGAAGGTCGATGTTTCGAGCGCGCCGGGCGGCATCACGCTTTCCGGCTCGGTGACCTCGCCGCGCGATGCGGCCGCCGCCGTCGATGCGGCAAGGCAATTCCTCGGTCCCAAGGACATCGTGACCAACGATATCGCCGTCACCGGCGGCGCGCAGGTCAATCTGCGCGTCATGGTGGCAGAGGTTTCGCGAAACGCGCAGAAGAATCTCGGCTTCAACTGGAACGCGCTGCTCAACAACGGAACGCTGGCGATCGGCCTTCTGACCGGCCGCGCGCCGGTGACGACCTTCGGCCAGTTCATCCCCGATCCCTCGGGCAACAATCTCGATTCCATCGGCGTGCAATACAGCAAGGGCAATTACAACATCGCCACCATCGTCGATGCGCTGCAGGACGAGGGCCTGATCACCATCCTGGCCGAGCCGAACCTGACCACGGTCTCGGGCGAGCCCGCCAATTTCCTGGCCGGCGGCGAAATCCCCATTCCCGTTCCGCAAGGCCTGCAGGAAATCACCATCGAATGGAAGCGCTTCGGCGTCTCGGTCGATTTCACGCCCACCGTGCTCAGCGATCACCGCATCTCGGTGCGCGTGCGTCCCGAAGTGAGCGAGCTTTCGGATGTCGGCGCGATCGTGCTCGACAACATCAAGGTGCCGAGCATCGCGGTTCGCCGCGCCGACACGACGGTGGAACTCGCGAGCGGCCAGAGCTTCGCCATCGCCGGCCTTTTCCAGAACAACGTCTCCAATTCCGTCCAGCGCATGCCCTGGCTGGGCGATGTGCCCGTCCTGGGCGCGCTTTTCCGCTCCTCCTCCTATCAGCGCAACGAAAGCGAACTCGTCATCATCGTCACGCCCTACATCGTCAAGCCAGTGTCGGACATCACCCAGCTCCATCTTCCCAATGAAGGCCTCGTCTTCGCCAACGATCTGGAACAGGTGCTGCTCGGCCGTCTCACGAGCAAGACGAACAAGGCCGACATACCGCATCTAAACGGCCCGGCCGGATTCATGCTGGAGGAATGATCATGACGCGCGTTTCGAAAATTTCGGCGCTCTTCGCCGCTATCATCGCCGCGGCGCTTTGCGGCTGCGCGAGCGAGGAGCCCGCAGCACCCTCGGCCGATCGCTGCCCCTCCTGGGTCGATGATCCGCAAGATCACCACAGCAATCAGGATTCGGCCTGGCTGGGCTGCGCCAACGCGCTGAATTTGCGTCACATGGCGGAGGATCCGGCCGATCTGAAAGAAGGCCGCACGCTCGGCCCCGCCGACGGCGCGCGCCAGGCCGCCGCCGTCAAGGCCTATCAGGAAGACAAGGTGAAGTCGTCCGCCGGCACCGGCTCTTCGCAACCCGCCTTCATACCGCTGGCGACGGGCAACTCGAACTCGGGAGGCGATTGATGGACACGCTTTCGCCGAAAGGTACATTGGGAAACGAACCGGTGCTGGTCGCCATGGTCTTCGTGCGCGACCGCGATGCAGAAGGCGTCATCCGCCTCAGCCTCAGCGATCTCGGAATCCAGGAGGCGATGTTCGGCAATGGCGGGCTCGCAGCCGCCGTGACCGAACTCGCCCAGCGCACGTCTCCGCGTCTGCTCGTGGTCGATATCGCGGGCCTCGACGATCCCGAAAAGCACGTGCGCGAGCTGACCGAAGTGTGCGATTCGGGAACCGGCATCATCGTCATCGGCGACCGCAACGACATCGTGCTCTACCGCAATCTGCGCCAGATCGGCGTCGCGGAATATTTCTTCACGCCGCTGGTCAGAACCCTCGTGACCAAGGCGTTCAACAGCGTGCTCACCGGCGATCACAACGAACGCGCCTCGCGCACGGGCAAGCTCGTGCATGTTTTGGGCGTGCGCGGCGGGGTGGGCGCGACCACCATCGCCGTGCGCTGCGCCTGGCATCTGGCCGAGGCGCGCCAGCGCCCCGTCGGCATCGTCGATCTCGATCTTTATGGCGGCGATGCGGCGCTCTCGATGAACATGGTCCCCAACAACGCGCTGCACGAAGCGCTCGAACATCCCGAGCGCGTGGACGATCTCTTCCTCGAGCGCGGCATCATCCATGTCAGCAAGCGTCTCGACATGCTGGCCTCGCTCGAGCCGCTCGACGCTCCCCTGGAATTCGCCGAGGAATCGTTCCTCTCGCTGCTCGAAACGCTGCTTTATCGTTATCGCTACGTTTTCGTCGACATATCCACGATGCGCGCCCAGGCGATGATGCGCGTGATGCACATGCCGGGCACGCTGCTTCTGGTCAGCGACGCGCGGCTCGTCTCCGCGCGCGACGTGGCGCGCTGGCGCGACAAGATCGGGCCCAACACGCCCGAACGCGCCACGCTCCACATCCTCAACAAGAACGGCGCGGAGGGCGGGCTGTCGATGTCCGATTTCGTGCGCGCGGCGGGCCAGGAGCCCGACATCGTGATTCCATTCGTGCGCGACGTGGCGTCCGCTTCCAATCTCGCGGTGCAGTCCGCGCCCGAACTTCCGGCGTTCCGCCGCGGCCTCGCCCAGGTGCTGCGCCAGATTTCCGGCGAGGCGCCCGACAAACATCCCTCGCTGATCCAGCGTCTGTTTGCCTGAGGCCGCCGGTCATGAGCGGAGCCGCAACCATGGAAACGCCTCCAATCGACGGGACGCCGCGCATCAAGAATTCGCCCGGCATGGATATGATCCGCGATCAGGTTCTGGTGCGCATCGAGCCTGCCGCGGCGGTGCGCATGACGGCCAAGGAATTGGCCGGCCGCGTCGACCAGCTCATCGCCACGATCGCCAATGAGCGGCGCATCCTCCTCAATCAGACCGAGCAGCGCCGCCTCGTCGCCGATATCGTCAACGACATGGTGGGCCTCGGGCCGATCGAAGCGCTGCTGCACGACGACACGGTCTCCGACATTCTCGTCAACGGCCCGCATATGGTTTATGTCGAGCGGCGCGGCAAGCTCGAGCTCACGCCGCTGCAATTCCGCAACGACGCCCATGTGCTGCATGTCGCCCAGCGCATCGCATCCTCCATCGGCCGGCGCGTCGATGAATCTAGCCCGATGCTGGATGCGCGCCTCGCCGACGGCAGCCGCGTCAACGTCATCATTCCGCCGCTGAGCCTGAAGGGGCCGTGCATCTCCGTCCGCAAATTCGCGCGCAACGTGATGGATTTCTCGAAATTCGTGACGCTGGGCACGGTGTCGGCAAATCTCGGGCGCGCGCTCGAGATCGCCGCGCGCTGCCGGCTCAACATCCTCATTTCGGGCGGCACGGGCTCGGGCAAGACGACACTGCTCAACGCCATGTCGCGCATGATCGATTCGGGCGAACGCATCATCACCATCGAGGACGCCGCCGAACTGCAATTGCAGCAGCCCCATGTGCTGCAGCTCGAAACGCGGCCCGCCAACATCGAAGGTCACGGCGAGATCGCGCAGCGCGAGCTCGTGCGCAATTCGCTGCGCATGCGGCCCGACCGCATCATCGTGGGCGAGGTGCGCGGGCCCGAGGCCTTCGACATGATGCAGGCGATGAATACGGGTCACAACGGCTCGATGTCCACCGTGCACGCCAATTCCGCGCGCGACGCGCTCGCCCGCGTCGAGAACATGATCATGATGGCCAACACCAGTCTTCCCACGCGCGCCATCCGCCAGCAGATCACGTCCGCCGTCGACATCATCATCCAGACCGAGCGCATGCGCGACGGCGTGCGCCGCGTGACCGAAGTGGTCGAGGTCGCCGGCATGGAAGAGGACATGGTCTCGCTCGGCACGCTCTTCACCTACCAGTTTCAGGGCGAAAATCCCGACGGCACGCTGAACGGGCGCTTCGAGGGACGAAGCGGGCGGCCGCGTTTCCTCAAGCGGCTGGAATATTTCGGCCTCGCCAATGCCTTCATCAAGACATTGGGAGCGGCCGCGCCATGATGGGCCTCGTCGTCGGACTTGCCGTCATCGGGGTCGCCGCGATCGTGACCGCGCTCATGCTGATGCGCGCGGGCCGGCGCGGCGTCGAAAAGCGCATCGATCTGATATCGGTGTCCGGCGAGACCGAGCATGTCGTTGCGCTGGCCCAGCCGTTTTCGGTGCCCGTCGCCGACGTCTATGCGCAAAGCATCTTCGGCTTCGGCATCGCCCATCATTGGGGCATGAAATCGAGCGCGGTCCGGCTCGGCGTTTTCGCGGCCGCCGGTTTTGTCGCGGTCTTCGCGCTGCTCTATTTTCTGCTGCAGTTCGGGTTCTGGGCGGCGTTCGGGACGGGCGTTGTCGTGTCGTGGCTTCTGCCCCACATGATCCTCCGGCACGAGCGCAACAGAGCCGAAACGCAATTCGTGGAATTGTTCGCCGATGCCGTCGACATGGTGGTGCGCATGTTGCGCGCCGGATTGCCCGTCACCGCCGCCATCCGCGCCACGGGCACGGACGGGCCGCCGCCCGTCAACGAAGTCTTCGCCGACATCAGCAACCAGGTCGAGATCGGCATTCCCTTCGACGAGGCGCTCGTCATCGCGGCCGAAGGCGTCGGCATCCAGGATTTCCGCTTCTTCGCCGCCGCCGTCACGCTGCAGCGCGCCACCGGCGGCAATCTCGCGGCGACGCTCGAAACCTTGTCGGACATCATCCGCAAGCGCCGGGCCGGGCGCATGAAGGCGCGCGCCGTCACCGCGGAGGTGCGCGCGACGGCCTATGTGCTGGCGGCGCTGCCCTTCGTCATCATCGGCGGATTGCTGGTGCTCAATCCGCAATATCTCTCGCCCCTGATCGACGATCCGCGCGGCAATGTCATCATGGCGACCGCCGCGGGCCTTCTCATCACCGCCTTCGTCACGATGCGCCAGATGATGCGCAACGTGACCCGAATCTGAGAGTCCGCCCATGCACGCATCTCCGCTTTCGTTCTTCGTCCAGGCGAGCGTGTTCGTTCCCTATCTCGTCGTGCTCGCGCTGGCGTTCGGGGGCGTGGCGCTGATCGTTTATGCGGTGCGCAGCCGGCAGGTGCCCGTCGCCGACCGCGTCGAGATGCTGATCGCCAGCCAGTCGCGCCCGCGCAACGATGCGGCGCGTCTCAGGCCCTTCGTGCGGCCCGCCGCGGCAAGCGGCCTCGACCGCGATGCGCGCGAAATCGTGCGCCTTTACGGTCACCTCGGCGTGCCCCAGCAAAACGCGGCAAGGGCCTATGCGTTGACACGCGCGGGCCTCGCGCTGATCCTGGCGATCGCATTCTTCGTGGGCGCGCGCGCCTTCTTCGATTTCAGCCAGGCGCCGATGATGCCGCTGCTCATCGCGCTGTTCGCAATCATACTGGGCTGGATCGCGCCGTCTTTCGTCATTTCGCACCTGGCGTCGCGGCGCGCGGTCGTCATCGCGGCGGGCCTTCCCGACGCACTCGAATTGCTGGTCGTCTGCGTGGGCGCGGGCCTCTCGCTCGAGGACAGCATCGACCGCATCGTCGGCGAGCTCGCCCATTCCCAGCCCGCGCTTGCAGCCGAGCTCGCGCTCACCGCCGCCGACATGAAGATCCTTCCCAGCCGCGATCAGGCGCTCGCCAATCTGGCGCAGCGCGTGGATGTGCCGAGCGTGCGCTCCGTGGTCGCCACGCTCTCGCAGACCATGCGTTACGGCACCCCGCTCGCACAGGCGCTGCGCGTGGTCGCCACCGAAATGCGCAACGACGCCCTCATCGACATGGAAGCACGCGCCAACCGCCTGCCGACGCTTCTCACGTTGCCGATGATGCTGTTCATCATGCCCACGATCTTTTTGATCGTCGGCGGGCCGGCGGCGCTGCGCGTGATCGACGCGGTGTTTTAGACGCGCGTGCGCCTCTGTTCTTTTCCTTATAATTCGTCATGGCCGGCCACCGTGCCGGCCATCCATAAACACATTTCTAAACGGAGGTTATGGATGGCCGGGACAAGCCCGGCCATGACGTGTAGGAAAATGATTCAATCCGGAACGTTGCCCTACTTAATCGCCTTCAGCATCGCTTCCGTATCGGACGCGGCCTTCTGCGCGGTGGCGAGATCGTCGGATTTCAAGCCCTCGCGCGCCTTGTCGGCGGCGGCTTCGAGTGCCTTCTGCTTGGCGGCGTCGGTGGTATCCGGAATCGCGCCATTGCCCGAGTTCTTGCACGGATTGAGCGCGGTCTTGTCGAAATCCATGCCGTTCGGCCCGACGAGGCAATTGAGCGTGTGATGCAGATGGGCGTGCACCATGTCGATGGTGGCGGATTGCGCGGCATATTCGGCGTGCTGCGCCGCGGTGACGATCTCCGAGGCGGCATCGGCCGCAGCCGGCAGCGGCAGAAGCGCCACGCCGAATGCGAGAAGCGATAATGCGAAATATTTGCTCATGGTGCTCACTCCCTGTTCCCGGGCGAAGCCTAGCACTGGCGCCACAGGCTGAACACCGCTAAAGCCCCAGCGTTCCATCCAGGAAATCGAACACACTTGCCTTGAAGAGCGCGTGGGGAATGGCCGAGAAATGATCGCAGGCGGGCAGGGTGACGGCCTGGGCGCCGGGAATGCCGGCGGCGAGATCGTCGGCGCTTCCCGCCAGCGCGTCGCGCGCGCCGGCCACGATCAGCACCGGCATTCGCAAATGTTGAAGCGCCTCGCGCGTGAAACCTTCGCCGGCGCCGCGCATGCAGGCGGCGAGCGCGAGCCGGTCCTCGCCCTGTTCGTCGGCGAATTGGCGGAAGCTTCTCAACATCGGTTCCGAAATCGTGTTCGCGTCTTCGGCCAGCATCGCGTCGGCCAGCAGCGCGCCACTGCCGCTGTGTTCGAAGATTCGCGCGCCGATGCCCCCCAGAATGAGGTGATCGATGCGCTCGGGATGGGCGAGCGCGGCGGCCAGCGCAAGTCTTGCGCCCATCGAATAGCCCATCAGATGCGCGCGTTCGATTTGCAAATGATCCATCAGGGCCAGCACGTCGCCGGCCATGGCCGCGCGCACATAGGCCTCGGGCTCGTGCGGCTTGGCGCTTTCGCCGGCCCCGCGCAGGTCGGGCGCCACCACCCGATAGCCCTTGCGCTCGAAGGCGCCATACCAGCCGAGCCTGCGCCACATCTCGGCCCGGTTGGAGGCAAAACCGTGCAGCAGGAAGGCCACGCGCGCGCCCCGCGGGCCGATATCGTCATAGGCCAGGGTCAGCCCGCCGGATTGGAATTCCGCCATGGGCCTCTGGTTAGCCTTGGGTCCGGCCGGGCTCAAGGGCGGGACGGCATCCACAACCGGAAGTAGCAATCACCCGGCCCCGCAGATGCGGTTGGCGTTCCTTAACATGCCTCCCATATAAGAGCGTTGTGGGCGGGTATTCCCGGTTAAAGGAACCATCGTCATGGTCGGCTTTCTGAAATGGGCGCGGTCAATCCTTGTGGGCACGCTCAACGGCCTCCTCAAATTCGCGCTCGCCATCGTGCTGATCGTGGTGGTGATCTTCCTCGTCGGGCTCGCCTTCGGCGACGGCATGCCGGGCAAGATCGTGCTCACGGCCGATCTGCGGGGCAGCCTCGAGGATTCCAACATCCAGAGCCCCTTCGGACTTTACGGCCGTCCGCTGACGGTGATGGACGTGGTGCTGACGCTCGATCGCGCCGGCCGCGATTCCCGCGTGAAGGGTCTTTACATCCGCACCGGCGACGGCGGCATTTCGATTGCCGAGGCCGAGGAGCTCGATGCCGCCATCAAGCGCTTCCGCGCGGCCGGCAAATTCGTGATCTCCGATGCCCAGGAATTCGGCTCCACGGGTCTCGGCGATTATCTGCTCGCTTCGAGCGCCAATGAAGTCTGGATGCAGCCCAAGAGCGTGTTCGGGGCTGCGGGCGCGGGGGCGGGCGAAATCTTCCTGCGCGGCATGTTCGACAAGCTCGATGCCGAGCCCCAGATCGCCAAGCGCGCCGAATATAAGAGCGCGGCCGACATGTTCATGGAAAAGGACTACACCCAGCCCGACCGCGAACAGACGACCGCCTTCCTGCAATCCTGGTACGATTCGGCGACCGCCGGCATCGGCGCCAACCGCAAGCTTTCGGCGAGCGCCGTCACCGAAGCGCTCAACGCCAGCCCGCAATTCGCGAGCGACGTGCGCGCCAAGGGCCTGATCGACAAGATCGGCTTCGACGACGAGGCCGCCGACCAGGCGCTGGCACGCGCCGGCAATGGCGCCCGCTTCGAGCAGCTCGCAACATATGCGCGCGCGACGGACGCTGCATCCAATTACGGCACGGGAACGCATATCGCGCTCGTCGAAGGCTCGGGCGAGATCGTCGACGGCTCCGCCGATGGCGGCGTGTTCGGCGGCAAGACCGTGATCGCGGGCGACGATTATGCCCGCGCCATCCGCGAGGCGACGCGCGACAAATCGATCAAGGCGATCCTCTTGCGCGTGGATTCGCCGGGCGGATCGGTCACCGCCTCGGCGCAGATCCTCGACGCCATCCAGAAGGCGCAAGCCGCGGGCAAGCCCGTGGTCGTCAGCATGGGAACGCTCGCGGCCTCGGGCGGCTATTACATCTCCTGCAGCGCCGACAGGATCGTGGCCGAGCCCGCGACGCTGACCGGCTCGATCGGCGTGCTCACCGGCAAGGTCTCCATCGGCAAATCGCTCAAGCTCGCCGGCGTCACCGCCGACGAGATCGGCGTGGGCAAGAACGCGCTCTTCGATTCCGCGATCACGCCCTACACCGATCAGCAATGGCAGGAGCTCAACGCCGAAGCCGACGTCATCTACAACGACTTCATGGCCAAGGTCGCCAAGGGCCGCCATGTGCCGCTGACGAGTGTCCAGAACATCGCCAAGGGCCGCGTGTGGACGGGCGCGGATGCGGCGAAGAACGGGCTGGTGGACGAGCTCGGCGGCTTCTGGACGGCGGTCGATGCGCTCAAGAAGCTGGCCAGGATCCCGGCCGGCGAACGGGTGATCTTGCGCCAATATCCCCGCCCCAAGAGCTTCTTCGACGTGCTGAACGAGACCTTCGACGATTCGGCCGCCAGCATGCGCGTGGTTCAGGGATTGTCGGCCATCGCCAATACGCCCGCCATCCGCAGCGTGATCGAGGCGGCCTCCGCCGCGCCCGAGCACGGAATATCCTTAAGGGCCACGGGTTTGCCGGCCGGTCAATAATGCTAGACTGCGTGCATGGAAACCACCGCAGCCGTACCGGGCGAGCGCAGTGCCGCGCTTTTGAAGCAGGCGCTCGACCATCTCAACCGCGATGAAATCGTGCTCGGGGAGGCGGCGCTCAACCGCATCCTCGCCGAGGACCCCGAAAATGCCGACGCGCTTCAGCTTCTGGGCCTGATCCGCAGGCGCCAGGGCGCCGAAGCCGAAGCGGAGCAGCTTTACCGCCGCTCGCTCGCCTCGCGGCCCGATCAGCCGCATGTGCATCACAATCTCGGCAATCTCTACCGCACCCAGCGACGCTACGACGAAGCCATCGCCGAGCAGCGCGAAGCCATCCGCCTCAAATCGAATTATGCCGAAGCGTGGTTCGATCTCGGCATGGCGCAAACCGAGAAGGGCGAATATGGCGAGGCCGAAAAGAGCCTGCGCCGCGCCCTTCACATCGTGCCCAATTTCCTGGCGGCGCGGCAGGCGCTCGGCGCGACGCTGAACGACATGGGCCGGGCGCGCGACGCCGAAACGCTCATGCGCCAGACGCTGGCGATGAACCCGCGCAATCCGCGCGACACCGCCATCCTCGAACACAATCTCGCCATCTCGCTCAAGCTGCAGGACCGCTACGACGATGCGCTGAAGCTTTTCGACAGCGCGCAGGCGCGCGTGCCCGATCTACCGCTCGCCGATTACAATCGCGCCAACACGCTGCAGCAGATGGGCCGGCTGGAAGAGGCGCTGTTCTGCTATCGCCGCGCGCTCGCCGGCGATCCGCTCGACATGCTCGCCCATCGCGACATGAATCATCTGCTCTATCGCCTGGGCCGCGACGAGGATTTCCTGCGCTCCTATGACGACGTGATGGCGCTTTATCCCGATGTGGATGCGCTGCCGCTCGCCAAGGCCGATTTCCTCTTCATGAAGGAGGATTTCGCGGCGGCCGGTGAATATTACGAGCGCGCCGCGCGGCTCGCGCCGGGCAGTGTGAAGCCGCATGACGGGCTCGGCATGGTGCTGGCGCGGGCCGGCGATTTCGAGAGCGCCATCGCGCGCCACGAAATGGCGCTGAGGCTCGAGCCGCAAAATGCGCATGCCGTGCGCAATTTCGCCGAAACGCTGATCCGCGCGGGCGATGCGAAGAAAGCGCTGGAGGCGGCCGAAAAAGCGCGCGCCATCGAGCCCAACCATCAGGCGGCGATCGCGATCTGGAGCGTGGCGGCGGAGCTCGCCGGCGATCCGCGCGCGGGCGAATTGAACGATTTCGAGAATTTCGTGCAGGTCTTCGAGCTCGAGCCGCCCGCGGGCTATGACAGCATGGAACATTTCAACGCCGATCTGAACGCCTATCTCGATGCGCTGCATCGCGACAAGCGCGAAGTGGTGGATCAGACGCTGCGCGGCGGAACGCAGACGCAGGACGATCTCTTCGGCAAACGCCACGCGCCCGTCGAAGCGCTTCGCGCGCGTATCGACGAAGCGATCAAGATCTATATCGGGCGCATGAAGGAAAACGCCGATCATCCGCTCCTCCGGCGCAAGCGCGCCGGATTCAAATATTCCTCGTCCTGGTCGTCCAGGCTTTCCGATTGCGGCTTCCACATCAACCACGTCCATCCCAAGGGATGGATCAGCTCGGCCTATTATGTCGCCGTGCCCGACGCGGTTTCGGATGAGAAGGAAAAACAGGGCTGGATCAAATTCGGCGAACCGTATTTCGACGCGGGCCTGAAAAACCCCGTCCGCCGCAGCGTGCAGCCCAAGCCCGGAACGCTGGTGCTGTTCCCGTCCTATATGTGGCACGGCACGAATCCGTTCCGCTCGCGCGAGCAGCGCACCACCATCGCCTTCGACGCCGTGCCGACATGAGTGCGGCGCCGACACGCCTCGACGAAGCCGTTCAGCGCGCGGGGCAGGCCATGGCGGCCGGCCGCGCCGACGAAGCCGCCCGGCTGTGGCAGCTCGTGCTGTCGCAATCGCCGGATAATCCGCAGGCGCTTCTGCATCTGGGACAGATCGCGCTGCAGAAACGCGACATCGCGGCCGCGCGCGGCTTTCTGGAGCGCGCCGCCAAATCGGCGCCGCAAAATCCGGTCATCCCGCTCAATCTTTCCTATGCCGCGCGGGCGGCGGGCGATTCCGACGGCGAGCTTGCCGCGCTGACGCGCGCGCTCACCATCGATCCCTATTTCTATCCCGCGTTGCTCGCCAAGGGCATGCTGATGGAACGCACCGGTCAGACCCGCGAAGCCGCGCGCGTCTACAGGAACGTGCTGAAGATCGCGCCGCCCGCCGATCAATTGCCGCCGCCGCTCAAGGCGCCGCTGGCGCATGCCGCCGATGTGGTGCGCGACAACGCGGCCGCCATGGAGCGTTTCCTGGACGGGCGCATGAGCCCCGTGCGCGCGCAATTTCCGGAGGCGAACTGGTCGCGCCTCGACGAATGCCGCGACATCGCGGCGGGCGTGAAGCGCGCCTATACGGTCGAGCCGCATATGCTCCATGTGCCGCGCTTGCCGGCGATCCAGTTCTACGACGAGGCCGATTTTCCTTGGCTCAAGGATCTCGAAGCGGCGAGCGATGCGATGCGCGAGGAATTCCTCGCCGTCTATGGGAAAGACAATGAAGGCTTCGTGCCTTACATCGATTACCCGGACGGCACGCCGGTCAATCAATGGGTGGAACTCAACCGCTCGCCGCGCTGGAGTGTGTTCTATCTGTGGAAGGACGGTAAGAAGGTCGAGGCCAATTGCGCGCGCTGCCCCAAAAGCGTGGAGGCGATGAAGGCGGTGCCGCTGGCCGACATTCCCAATTTCGCGCCGACCGTGTTGTTCTCGCTGCTCGCGCCGAAGACGACGATCCCCGCGCACACCGGCGACACCAATGCGCGCCTCATCGTCCATCTGCCGCTGATCGTGCCCGAGGGCTGCCGCTTCCGCGTCGGCAACGAGACGCGCGAATGGAAAGTGGGCAAGGCCTGGGTATTCGACGACACCATCGATCACGAAGCGTGGAACGATTCGGACGAGCTGCGCGTGATCGTGATGATCGACATCTGGAATCCCTATCTCAACGAGGCCGAGCGGGCGATGGCGCGCGAGATCCTGAACGGCGTCAGGGATTATTTCGCCCATGGCTAGCGCGCCGGTGCAATTCCAGGCCGAGCGTCAGCGTTATCTCCAGCGCATGGAGGATGCGCGACGCGCGGGCCAGATCGATCTCGCCTTCCGCATCGCCGACGAGGCGGTCTCGAAGGGCTATGAGGATGGCGCGCTGCTCTCGCACGCCGCCTATCACCGGCTCAATCTCGGCGATGTGCAGGGCGCGCTCGCGCTCGCCGAACGCGCGAAGAAGGCCGCGCCGCGCGACGTCAATGCGCTGAATGTGTTGGGCCTCTGCCTGCAGAAACTCGCGCGCCACGAGGAAGCGATCGCCGCCTTCAACGCCGCGATCCGCATTTCGCCCACAGCGGTGGCGCCGCATTTCAACAAGGCCTGTTCGCTGGAAGAGACGAAGGAGCTTTCCGCCGCGCGCGCCGAATTCGAGCGCACGATCGCGCTGCATCCCGCCCATCCCGACGCGCTCGCCCATCTCGCGAGCCTCACCGCCCAGCGCGGCGCCATGCGGAAGGCGCGCGAATATGGCGAACGCGCGCTGCGCTTCAATCCCAACCAGCCCATCGCCACGCTCGCCGTCGCGGTCGCCGATGTGGAGGATCGCCAATACGAAGCGGCGCAGCGCCGGCTCGTTCCCGTCTTCCGAAATCCGGAATTGAGCGTGCTCGGCCGTGCGCTTGCCAACGGCCTCATGGGCGATACGTTCGACGGTCTGGGAAAGATCGACGAAGCCTTCGCCGCCTATTCGGCCTCGGCCGCGATTTTCAACAGCCTCTATCGCCAGAAGGCGGAATCCGACGAAGCCAGTTCGGACCGCCTTGCGCGCTTCGCCGAATTCTTCCGCGCGCTGCCGGGCGATGGCTGGCGCGCGCCCGACGATGGCGGCGAAAGCAAGGTGGGCACGCATATCTTTCTCGTCGGCTTTCCGCGCTCGGGCACAACGCTTCTGGAGAATGTCCTGGGCAGCCATCCCGACATCGAAACGATGGAAGAAATCGAATGCCTGAATGCGACGGCGGCCGATTTCATACGCCCGCGCGAAGGCCTGCGCCGGCTTCAGGCGATGAGCGCCGGGGAACTCGAGCCCTATCGCAAGGATTACTGGCGGCGCGTGTCGGAGACCGGCCTCGATCTGAAGAAGCCCATCTTCATCGACAAGATGCCCTTTTACAGCATCGTGCAGGGTGCCATCGCCAAGCTTTTTCCCCGCGCGAAGATCCTGTTTGCGCTGCGCGATCCGCGCGACGTCGTGCTGAGCTGCTTCCGGCGCCGCCTGAGCATGTACGAGATGACGACGCTGGAGGGTGTGGCACGCTATTACGACGGGGTCATGACGCTGTCGGACGTCTATCGCGAAAAACTCGCGCTGCCGGCGTTCGATCTCGGTTACGAACGCGTGGTCGCCGATTTCGAAGGCGAATTTCGCAAGGTCTGCGAATTCATCGGCGTGGAATGGGACGAGAAGATGCGCGATTTCACCGCGCGCGCCGCCAGGCGCCCGATCAATACGCCGAGTGCCGCGCAAATCTCGCGCGGCCTTTACAGCCAGGGCGTAGGCCATTGGCGCAAATACGAAAAGCATCTGGCGCCGGTTCTGCCCAAACTCGAGCCATGGGTAAAACGCTTCGGCTATCCCGAGAGCTAGTTCTCCGCGTAACCGAATTTCTCGGCCCAGGGCGCAAGCTTCGGCAGCACTGGCGCAAGTTCGGCCGCATAGCGGCGCCATTGGCCCGCACCTTCACTCGAGAGCCCGAGCATCAGTTGCGGCGCGCTGGGCGTGGCGACGCCGGCCGCGCGGCTTGCGAAATCGCGCAGCTTTTCGTCCCACGGAAGTCCAACGAACGCGCAGATCGCGCGCATATGCGCATCGAAATCCGAAATCAGATCCTCGTGGCGCGATGGCATGAGCGCAAGCGGCAGTTTCGCGCGGAAGAGCTCGCCCAATCGCATCACCGCGTCGTAATAATTCGCGGTTCCTTCCAGCGTCAGGAATTCGAACATGTCGATATTCATCTGGAAGCGCCGCCGGAAGCAGCTGAACACCGTATCGCGCGGATCGCGGATCGCGAAAAGCACTTTCGCATTCGGAAACAGCTTGGCGATCAGCGGCAGCTTGATCGTGTTGAGTGGCTGTTTGTCGATGAGCGTCTTGCCCGCGACATCGAATCCCGCCTGGGCGAGGCGCTGCCAGTAGCGCGCGCGGAAGCGCTCGGCCGCGGCGTCGTCTATGCTTGCCAGCCTGTCGAGCGTTTCGCCGCTGCCCATGAATTCGCGAAACGCATCGATCAGAAATTCCCGTTCCGATGCCGTGATCGCCGCGGGATGGCTGGCCAGCGCCTGTTCCAGCAGCGTCGTTCCCGAGCGCGGGAAGCCGAGCAGGAAGACGTGACCGGCCGCATGGCTGCTTGTGTCGGGCGGGCCAGGCGTCCAGGCGCCGCTCTTCTCGAAATAATCGATGAGCGTTTTCGCGAAGCCGTGCGCCGTCTGCATGTTGGGGCCCGCGTAGCGCGGCGCATAGAACGCGTGCAGGATTTCGTTTCCCTCCCGGTATTTCGCGAAGGCCTCGGCCGGGCGATCCTCGCGGTCGAGCGCGTCGCCCATCATGCCGAGCGCGATGCCGCGATCGGGCGGCGAAAGCTGCGGCAGCGCCAGGACGGCGGAAATGCGCTCCTTCGCGGAAGCCGGATTTCCCTCTTCGAGATCGGCGGTGGCGAGCGCCAGAAGCGCGGGCGTGAGCGCCTTGTTCACCGCCAGCGCCTGATCCGCCCGCGCGCGTGCCTCGGCCCAGTCGCGCCGGCGTGCCGCGAGCGATGCCAGCCGCGCGGCGGGCTCGGCCATAAGCGGCGCGAGCTTCAGCGCGGCTTCGTAATCGCTGCGCGCGGGCTGAAGCCGCCCCATCAGCTCATAGGTATAACCGCGATGGAACAAGGCGGGCGGGAAATCGGCGCGCACCGCAAGCACCGAATTGAACGCCTGCAGCGCCTCGCCATATTTGTCCATGGCCTGCAGGCAGAGGCCCATGGCGTTGAGCGCGAGGATGTCCTTGGGCGCCATGATGACGGCGCGGCGCAGATCGGCCAGCGCCTCGGCGAGCCTGCCTTCCGATTGCAGCGCCTCGGCTCTCAGCGTCAACAGAACCGGATGCAGCACGCCGGCATTGAGCGCGTCCTGCGCGAGCCGCCTGGCAAGCGCATAATTCTCCGCGATCAATGCCGCACGTACCTCCTCGAGCATGCGCGCGGCATAATTGCTGTTGCCCGACTGGCTCATGGCTCTCCGGGGTTTGCGTACCCGCCGTGCTTACAGGAAAGCGCGGACGCGCGCATGGCAAATTAAAAAAAAACGGCGGTCCGGAGGGGACCGCCGCTGATTGTCCGATACCGCAAGTCCTAGAACTTGAGCGTGCCGGAGATGAAGAAGTTGCGTCCCAGCGTGTCGTAGGCGCCGGGATAGGTATTGGCGTTGAAGCCGATGCCCCACACCACGCCGTCGAGAAGCGGCGGCGCCTTGTCGAACACGTTGTTGACGCCGGCGCGGATCTGCACGCCTTCGGCCACCGTCCAGCTGCCCGCCAGGTCGATGTAGTTGTAGGCCTTGATATGCGAGCTGAGGACGTCGTCGCAGGTCACATCGCCCGACAGCGTGGCACAGCTCACATACCGGTTGATGTAGGCCAGAAGCGGCTGACTTGAATCGTTTCCGTCGAAGCTCACGCCGCTGACATGGCGCCAGGCCACCGACAGGTCGATGTCCCAAGGCGTGCTCCAGGTGAAACGCAACGTGTGCCGCCATTCCGGAACCGGTCCGCCGAAGGGGCCTGTTCCGCAGATCACGCCATAGAGGCCCTTGCAGTTGTAGCTGCCGATGTTGTAATCGCCCGAACCCGGCGTGACGATATAGTCGCTCACCAGGGTGCCGATGAAGTGCACGCCGATCGAGCCCAGGCCGTCGCCCATTCCCAGATCGGACAATTCGCTCTGGTAATTGGCCTCGAAATCCCAGCCCTTGGTCTGCAACGAACCGGTGTTGACGGTGCGCTGATCGACATAGCCGGATGTTCCGAACAGGACGCCAGAAATCGGCGCGCGATGGATCAGATCGCAATAGGTGCTCGACACCGAGCTTGGGAAAAGCGTATCCGCGCCCAGCATGCCGTCGCCGGCGCAAACCGCGATCGCGGTGTTCGGGCCGTAGGTTCCGATGGCCTTGTCCACCTTGATGTCGAAATAGTCGACCGTGGCGGTGAAGCCTGTGATGAAGGTCGGTGTCAGCACGATGCCGTAGCTCTTCGTGTCGGAGGATTCCGGCTTCAAATTGGGATTGCCGCCGAACAGCGCGCTGCACTGCGCCGCGGGGCAGGCCTGGATCGACTCGTTGTTGTACTGGCTGTTGGTGACGCCGGTACGAGCGCACTGCGCCGCGGTCAGCGGGCTGACCGAGTAGTAGAGGCCGCTGCCCGAACATGGATCGAGACCCGAATACAGACCGATGAATTGCGGCGTATACAGCTCCAGGATGTTCGGCGCGCGCACGGCGCGGGCGAAGCTGCCGCGGAACCGGATGTCGTCGATGGGCTGCCATTCCGCGCCGTAGGAATAGGTGCTCACCGAACCCACGGTGCTGTAGTCCGAATAACGGTATTTGCCGTTGACCGTCAGGTCCTCGAAGAACTCCTGATCCTGAACGATGGGAACGCGCACTTCGCCGTAGAATTCGGAGACGTGGTAGCGGCCATGCACGCGCGGCGACGGGCCGCCCTGGCCGGCCAGATCGCCGGTCTGGATTTCGTAATCGGGACGGAAGTCCAGTCCCTCCTGGCGGTATTCCGCGCCTACTGCGAGCGCGACCGGGCTCTTGGCCCAGGGGAACTGACCGCCCATCGAACCCAGATCGCCGGTGAGGTTGACCGTGATGACTTGCTCGGTCGTCGAGCCCTGCTTCATGCCGTTGCCGCCGGCATAGGAGAGCGCGTCCTGGGTCGCAGCGCCGAACTGGAAGATGTTGAGCGGCACGCAATTGGGATCGGTGCCGTCGATGACGGATTCGCAGACCGGCAGGCCGAAGTTCGGATTGGGCGCGCCCAGGATTTCCGTGCGCGGATCGGCGATGACGTGCAACGCCTTTTCCACGCGGGACGACGACACGTCGTTGAAATACTCTTCGCCGAAGATCGCGGTGGCGTATTGCGCCGACGCATCGTACGACCAGCCGTCGCCCAGATCGCCCTTGGCGCCGATCAGCATGCGGTATGTGGTATGACGCAGATCGTCCTGGCGATTGAGATTGGCGCCGCTGCCCGTCAGCGGGTTTATCGCAAAACGCCGTCCGATGAGGGCGGTGGCGTCGCCGGTCCGCGCCTCGTCGGTATCGTAATTATAGCAATAGAGGTCCCAAGCATTGTTGAGGCCGAGCGTGTGCGGGCCCAGGTAAGGGTTGTCGCAATTGAACGTGTAGGCGCCCACCGCGGGACCGGAGCCGGCGAACAGGCCGGACGCCGCGATCTGCGCGACCGTGTGATCGTCGGTGAACATGAGCGACGAATAGGCGTCGAGCATCTTGTCCACCTGGTAATGGGCGAACATGCCGCCGGTGTAACGGGTGTCGGGCCGCTGCAGGTAGTTGAACGGCGCGTAGTTGAACGAGCAGAGCGAGACGTGATTGTAGCACAGCGTGCCCGGCGTGGTGGCATTGCCGCGCGGGATCATGCTGTCCGGCAGGCTGGGGTCGGTCTGATCCGGATTTGTCGAATAAGTTGACGCGACGCCGCCCTCATCGAGGCTGTTGAAACGGCCGGCATAAATGTTGCTCGAACCGGCGCAGATGAAGTTCTTGTAGGCGTCGAGCCCATAGAGCTTGTAATAGGTGGACACGTCTTCCGCCGAGCAGGCCGAGAAATCGCGCGCCGATTCCCACACCGCCTTGATGTCGCGATAGCCGAGATAGGCCGTGACGTTGCCTCTGCCGTTCGACGAATTCGCGCCCATGATGAGCGTCGCATCGACCGTGCCGCCGTCCCAGATATTGTGCTTGGCGGTGGCAAAGCCCTGCGAAGCGGTGGCCGCGCTGAAATTCGGGTAATGATCGTTGCTGTCTTCGTTGATCGAATATTCGCCGTCGAGTTCGATGCCCTCGAAATCCTTGCGCATGATGAAGTTCACGACGCCGGCGACGGCATCCGAGCCGTAGGTCGCCGATGCGCCGCCCGTCAGCACTTCGACGTGATCGACGAGGGCGGCGGGAATGTTGTTCAGGTCGGGAACGGGAACGATGGGATCGCCCGGCAGAAGCCGCTTGCCGTCGATCAGCACCAGGGTGCGCGTCGAGCCGAGGCCCCTCAGATTGACGGTCGCGATACCGGTCGCGCCGTTGGCCTGGAAATTGTTCTGGTCGGTGACGGCCGAGGGAAGGTTGCTGATAAGCGTTTCGACGCTCGTCGTGCCTTCGAGCTGGATTTCCTGCTGGCCGACCGTGGTGACCGGCGAACTGGAATAAAGCCCCTGTTGCGGAATGCGCGAGCCCGTGACCACCACGGTTTCGACGCTGTCGGCTTTGGCCGGAGCGGTGAGACCGAGAGCCGCGGCCGAGGCCGCGCCGAGCAGAAGGGCCGAGCGGATGTTGCTGAGTTTCAGTTTCGATTGGAACACGTTGAACCCCCGTGGTTTCGCCGTCGCGGCGACTTAGAACGACCGGATAGCTGCCAGCCAGGATGGCCAGACAAAGCCCGCGCAACCAACCAGCCCGCGCGGCCTATCCGTTTGACACCACGCTAAAAGAGTCCGCACGCGCTGGTCAAAACGGAATTACACGCAGGAAATAGTTCGCAAGCGCGCTGTGGTCTTTTTGCATCTATTTTATGACATGCCGTCAGGATATTGCGTTCGGGGTTCGAGACCTGAAACAATTCGAGGCAAGCGGCACTGGCCTTTGGACGGTCAAAGGACGCCGCGACAGCCCGGGCCGCGTCTGGACTGGCCGGGCGCGCTTCGATGCTTCGGACGATTTGAGATGACGACGGTCCTTTACACGCACAAGGCTTGCCTCGGCCACGAAACGCCGCCCGGCCATCCCGAAAGCGCCGACCGGCTGCGGGCGATTCTCGACGAATTACAGGATGTTAGCGGGCTTGTGTGGGCGGAAGCGCCGCTCGCCTCCAGGGCCGATCTCGCCCGCGCCCATACGGCCGGCCTGATCGAGAATGTGCTGACCACGCTCGCCGCGCGGGCTGCGGAGGAGCATTACGTGCGCATCGATGCCGATACCGCCATGTCGGCGGGTTCGTCCGAAGCGGCGCTCAGGGCCGCGGGCGCGGTGATCGCGGCCACGGATGCGGTCATGGCGGGAAGAGCGCGAAACGCCTTCTGCGCCGTGCGCCCGCCCGGCCATCATGCCGAGCGCAAGCGCGCAATGGGCTTCTGTCTGTTCAACAATGTCGCGATCGGTTCATTACATCTGCGCGACACCTATGGGCTAAATCGCATTGCCGTAATCGACTTCGACGTCCATCACGGCAACGGCACGCAGGACATTTTCTGGAACGATCCCGATCTCTTCTACGCCTCCACGCATCAATCGCCGCTTTATCCCGGAACGGGCCGCGCCTCCGAAACCGGCGCCGCGAACAACATCGTCAACGCGCCGCTTCAGCCGGGCGCAGGCGGCGAAGCATTCCGCGCGGCATTCTCGAACATCGTTTTGCCCGCGCTTGATTCGTTTCGTCCCGAATTCGTGCTCGTTTCGGCGGGCTTCGATGCGCACAAGGCCGATCCGCTCGCCGAGTTGCGGCTCGACGAAGAGGATTTCGCCTGGGCCACAAGCGAAATCTGTGCGCTGGCGCAAAAGCATTGCTCCGCCCGCGTTGTTTCGGCGCTGGAAGGCGGCTATGACCTCCAGGCCCTTGCGCGCTCGGCGCGTGCGCATGTCGAAGCGCTGATGGAGGCGTGAATGCCTGCGAAATCCAAACCCGATGCCGCGCCCGTCGGCGAGCTCAGCTTCGAGGCCGCGCTGAAGGAACTGGAAGAGATCGTCGCCAAGCTCGAGCAGGGCGAAGTCGATCTCGAAGATTCCATCGCGCTCTATGAGCGCGGCCAGGCGCTGAAGGCCCATTGCGAGGCGAGGCTCAAAGCCGCCGAAGGACGTCTCGAAAAGATCGTGGGCCAGGGCAAGGGCGTCGAACCCGCCGATCTTGGCTGATATGACCGGGACATCTCCGCAAAGCATGGTCGAGCCGGCGCTGGCCGAGGCGGCCAGTTTCGTGGAGCGCACGCTCGACACGCTGCTGCCGCAGGCCGCCGGACCGGAATCGCGCGTGCTCGAAGCGATGCGCTATGCGGCACTCGGCGGCGGCAAGCGCTTGCGCGGATTCCTCGTATTGCAAACCGGGCGATTGTTCAGCGTCGATCGGCGCGCCAGCGCGCGCGTAGCCGCGGCCGTCGAATGCGTGCATGCCTATTCGCTCGTGCATGACGATCTTCCCGCCATGGACGATGACGACATGCGCCGCGGCAAGCCTTCCACGCACAAGGCCTTCGACGAAGCGACCGCGATCCTCGCGGGCGACGCGCTGCTCACGCTGGCGTTCGGATTGCTTTCCTCGCCCGAAACGCATGGCGATCCTTTCGTGCGCTGCGAGCTGGTGACGAAGCTTGCGCAAGCCGCAGGGCACGCAGGCATGGTGGGTGGTCAGATGATGGATATCGCTTTCGAAGGCCAGAACCCGCCGCTTCCCGAAATCACGCGCCTTCAGCGCATGAAGACGGCGGCGCTCTTCATGTTCTCCTGCGAGGCGGGCGCGATCATGGGCAAGGCGTCGGCGCCGTTGCGCACGGCGATTGCGACCTATGGTCAGGAAATGGGCCTTGCCTTCCAGATCGCCGACGACCTTCTGGACGCCGAAGGCGACCCCGCGCTGATGGGCAAGGCCGCGCAAAAAGACGCATCGAAAGGCAAGCCCACGGTCGTCTCCGTGATGGGGCCGGAACGCGCCCGCGCGCAAGCCGAAGCCATGGCCCATCAGGCCGTTCGTCACCTTGATTTGTTCGACGAAAAGGCCGACCTTTTGCGCGCAGCGGCGGAATTCGTGGTGGTCAGGCGGGCCTGAGCGATCGGGAAAAATGTGAAGCGGGCAGATTGCGAGAACATCCTTCAAGTACCGCCGATGGACAGGGTCATGAGTGAGACGCCGCTTCTGGATCAGGTCAACGAACCGTCGGACTTGCGCGCATTGCCGCGCGCCTCGCTGCGCCAGCTCGCCGACGAACTGCGGCAGGAGACCATCGATGTGGTTTCCGTCACCGGCGGCCATCTCGGCGCCGGCCTCGGCGTGGTCGAACTCACGGTCGCGCTGCACTACGTCTTCGATACGCCGAAAGACATCCTGATCTGGGATGTCGGCCATCAAAGCTATCCGCACAAGATCCTCACCGGCCGCCGCGAGCGCATGCAGAGCTTGCGTCAGGGCGGCGGGCTTTCCGGATTCACCAGGCGCGCCGAAAGCCAGTACGATCCCTTCGGCGCCGCCCATTCCTCGACCTCGATTTCGGCCGCGCTCGGCTTTGCGGTGGCGCGCGACCTGAAAGGCGAGAAGAACAACGTCATCGCCGTGATCGGCGACGGCGCGATGAGCGCTGGCATGGCCTATGAGGCCATGAACAACGCCGGCGCGCGCCAGGAGCGCCTCATCGTCATCCTCAACGACAACGACATGTCGATCGCCCCGCCCGTGGGCGCGATGAGCGCCTATCTGGCGCGCGTCGTTTCCAGCAAATCCTATCGCGGCTTCCGGCGCTTCTGGAAAGCCTTCTTCCACCGCTTCCCGCGCTCGCTCGAGAAGCTCGCCAAACGCTGGGAGGAATATACCCGCGGCTTCTTCACCGGCGGCACGCTGTTCGAGGAATTGGGATTCTATTATGTGGGGCCGATCGACGGGCACAATCTCGATCATCTGATCCCGGTGCTGGAGAACGCGCGCGACGTGCAGTCGGGGCCCATCCTCATCCATGTGGTGACGAAGAAAGGCAAGGGCTATGCGCCCGCCGAAGCCTCCGCCGACAAATATCACGGCGTCTCCAAATTCAACGTGCTGACCGGCGAGCAGAAGAAATCCACCGCCACCGCGCCGAGCTATACGAAGGTTTTTGCCGAAGCGCTGATCGCCGAAGCGGAAAAGGACGAGCGCATCGTCGCCGTCACCGCCGCCATGCCGAGCGGAACCGGCCTCGATCTCTTCGCCAGGAAATTTCCCGCCCGCACCTTCGATGTCGGCATTGCCGAGCAGCATGGCGTGACATTCGCGGCGGGCTTGGCGGCGGACGGCATGAAGCCCTTCGCCGCGATCTATTCCACCTTCCTGCAACGCGCTTATGACCAGGTGGTGCACGACGTGGCGATCCAGAAATTGCCCGTGCGCTTCGCCATCGACCGCGCGGGATTGGTGGGCGCCGACGGCCCCACGCATGCCGGCGCGTTCGACATCACCTATCTCGCCACGCTTCCCGGTTTCGTCGTGATGGCGGCGTCCGATGAAGTCGAGCTGATGCACATGGTGGCGACCGCCGCGACCATCGGCGACCGTCCCTCCGCCTTCCGCTATCCGCGCGGCGAAGGATTGGGGCTGGAACGCCCGGCGCGTGGGATCCCGCTCGAAATCGGCAAGGGCAGGGTGATCCGCGAAGGCTCCTCCATCGCCATCCTCAATCTCGGCGCGCGGCTGCCGGAATGCCTGATCGCGGCCGATAAATTGTCCGCGCACGGATTATCGGCCACGGTCGCCGATATGCGTTTCGCCAAACCGCTCGACCACGATCTCATCCGGCGTCTGGCGCAAAACCACGAAGTCCTCATCACCATCGAGGAGGGCTCCATCGGCGGGTTCGCCGCCCATGTGATGCAATTCCTCGCGCTCGAAGGCACGCTCGACAAAGGCATCAAGCTTCGCCCCATGACGCTGCCCGACCGCTTCCTCGATCAGGATACGCCCGAGAAGATGTACGAAGCCGCCCATCTCGACGCCAAATCCATCGTCGCCCTCGCGCTCGATGCGCTCGGCCGCGAAAAAGAAGCGAGCGCGGCGCGCGAACGGGCGTGAGATTTCACCCTCCCCTTGAGGGAGGGTCGAAATTTGCAAAGTGCAACGAAGCAAATTTCGGGGAGGGGTCCCATTCCGGGATTGTGGTTTGACCCCTCCCCGAAAAATTCTTCGCGTTGCTCGAATTTTTCGACCCTCCCTCAAGGGGAGGATAAGGACAAGGACAATATGAGAGCAGACATCTTCCTCGTCGAACACGGCTACGCCAAAAGCCGCAGCGAAGCGCAGGCCGCGATCCGCGCGAAGCTGGTGCGCGCCGATGGTGAAGCAATCGAAAAACCCTCGCAATCGCTCGCCGCGGGCGCGAGCATCGAATACGCCAAGCCGCATCCTTATGTGTCGCGCGGTGGATTGAAGCTGGCCGCGGCGCTGGAAAAATTCGCACTCTCGCCGGAAGACCGCATTTGCCTCGACATCGGCGCGTCTACCGGCGGCTTCACCGAAGTGCTGCTCGCGGGCGGCGCGGCCAAGGTTTACGCCATCGATGTCGGCCACGGCCAATTGCATCCCAAGCTCGCGCGCGACCGCCGCGTCGTGCGCCGCGACGGCGTCAATGCGCGCGATCTGACGAAGCAGGATGTTCACGAAGCGCCGGATGCGATCGTCGCCGATGTCAGTTTCATCGGGTTGAAACTCGCATTGCCGGCCGCGCTGGCGCTCGCAGCACCCGGCGCGTGGCTGGTGGCGCTGGTCAAGCCGCAATTCGAAGTGGGCCGTTTCGCCATCGGCAAGGGCGGCGTGGTGCGCGACGCGAAGGCGCAAAACGCCGCACTCGAAGACATTGCCGCATGGATCGCGGCGAACGGCTGGACAATTCTCGGCCACATGGAAAGTCCGATTGCGGGCGGCGAGGGCAATCGCGAATTCCTCATCGCCGCCGGGAATAAATGAACCTCTGCCGCCATTTCGGAACCTGCGGCGGCTGCGCGTTGCAGGATTTGCCGCCCGCCGATTACCGCGCGCGCAAACGCGATGAGATCGTCCAGGCGCTGTCGCGCAACGGATTTGCCGATGCGATCGTCGCGGATGTGATTTCGGTTCCGCCGCGCACGCGCCGCCGCGCCATCTTCAAGGTTGAGAAACACAACGGCGAAGCGGCCGTCGGCTTCCACGCGGCCAGATCGCATACCATCGTCGATATGCACGAATGCCTGGTGCTGACGCCGGCGCTGTTCTGCGCAGTCGCGAAATTCCGCGAAATGTTCGGTGCCGTCCTGCGCGAGAACGAGAAAGCCGAATTGCATGTCACCGAAACCGGCACGGGCCTCGACGTGGCGATCGGCTGGAAACGCCTTCCCACATCGAAGCTGATTTCCGAAATCGCGCCCTGGGCGGTGAAGCAGAAGCTCGCGCGCCTGACGTCCGGCGATGAAATCCTCGCGGAACTTGCCGTGCCGCAAATCGAATTCGGCAAAGCGCGCGTCGATCTTCCGCCCAAATCCTTTCTTCAGCCGACGCGCGAAGGCGAAACCATCCTGCGGGATTTCGTTGTCGCGAGCATCGGCAAGGCGAAAAACGTCGCCGATCTTTTCGCCGGCTGCGGCACGTTCTCCTTGCCGCTCGCCGGACACGCGCGCGTTCATGCGGTGGAACTTGAGCGATCCGCGCTGAACGCGCTGGAGAAGGCCGCGCGCAATACTTCCGGCCTGAAGCCCGTCACCGCCGAATCGCGCGATCTCTTCAAGCGCCCGCTCGGCGCCGCGGAACTCAACCGTTTCGACGCCATCGTCCTCGATCCGCCGCGCCTGGGCGCGGCCGCGCAAGCCGCCGGACTTGCCCGATCGCACGTGGCACGCATCGCCTATGTTTCCTGCAATGCCGCAAGTTTCGCGCGCGACGCCCGCATTCTGGCGGATGGCGGTTACCATATAGGCCCCGTAACCCCCGTGGACCAGTTCCTCTGGTCGTCGCATACTGAGCTTGCCGCCGCGTTCGTCCGGGACGGGAGATGAAACGGTTCGCGTTTGTTTTGGCCTGGCTTGCCGCGTTCGCCTTGCCGGCCTACGCGCAAGGAAACTTCGCCGATTGGGGCGCCGTCGTCGTGGCGGGCGATTATCGCGCCCATGACGGCTCGCCGTCGGAGATCTTCGACAATGCGCGGCGCGACGTCGCCGCCGATCTCCTGCGCATGGGATTCAAGCCGCAGAACATCATCCAGTTCTCGCAGCGCCCCACGCGCTATCCCGAGCGTCCGCTGATGGGCGACGCGCAGACCATCGCCAATTCGCTGTGGGATCTGTCGAACCGCACCAGCGCCGGCTGCTTCATCTACATGACCTCGCATGGCGAGCCCGACGGCATGATCCTCGACAACGGCGTTCTCGATCCCGACAAGCTCAACGACATGGTGTCGAACGCCTGCGGCGGGCGGCCGACCGTTGTCGTGATCTCGGCGTGTTTTTCGGGCGTGTTCGTGCCGGTGCTGAAGGGCGCGGACCGCATGGTGATGACGGCGGCGCGCCCCGACCGCACCTCCTTCGGCTGCGGTTCGGGCGTGCGCGAGCCCTATTTCGACGATTGCTTCGTCCATGAGGTGCCGGCCACGCACGATCTGCCCGATCTTGCGGGGCTCACGCGCGCCTGCGTGGCGCAGATGGAGAAGAAGACGGGCGCATCGCCGCCGTCGGAACCGCAGATCTCGATCGGCGCGCAGGTGGCGCAGGAATTGCCCGGCTGGTCCTTCGCCCCGCCGACGCGCGCGGCGTCCGCGGTTTCTACCGCAGCCAGTTCTCGACCTTGAGCGATTTCACGCGGGCGAATTCGCGTTCGTTGTCCGTTACCAATGTGCAGCCGAGCGCCAGAGCGTGCGCGGCAATCAATGTGTCGTTTCTGCCGATGGGTGTTCCGGCTTTTTCAAGCCCGGCGCGGACTTCGGCATAATAGACATCCGCCGGATCTTCGAACGGCAAAATGGAAAGGCGCTCCAGCGCTTCTGAAACCATTCGCACGAGTTCGGCGGTTCCCCGTCTCAGCGCGCCGTAGCGTAGCTCCCCCGCGACAATGATGCTGATACCGATATTGTGCTGTCCGACACGAGAAAATCGCTTAGCCGCCGGACCTTCAGGTCTGCGCAACATGTCCGACACGATGTTGGTGTCCAGGAGATAGCGCGTCAAAAGATGTCTTCGGGTTCGGTCGGTGGATCGGGAATTTCCGGAAATTCTTCGGCCAGGGGCTTAATTGTCGCCAGCCATTCGAGAAAGTCAGACTTTTTTTCGACAGGCTCGATGACCAGCCTATCGCCTTCCTTGCGCATAATCGCTTCGTCGCCGGGCGGTTCGAACTCGCGCGGAATTCGCACGGCCTTGTTGCGGCCGTTGCGGAAGAAGCGGACATGGCGTTCGATGGTCATGGCATATGCCTTAGCATATGCCAGCCGGAAAGGCAAATTTCAGCCCATTTGCGCGCGGTGGCGGAGCGCATGGTCGGCCAGGACGATGGCCATCATCGCTTCGCCCACCGGCACGGCGCGAATGCCGACGCAAGGGTCGTGCCGGCCTTTGGTGACGATCTCGGTTTCGTTGCCGTCGATGTCGATGGTCTTGCGCGGCGTTAAAATCGACGATGTCGGCTTCACCGCGAAGCGCGCGACGATCGGCTGGCCGGTGGAAATGCCGCCGAGAATCCCGCCCGCGTGATTGGAAAGGAATTTCGGTTTGCCGCGTGTTCCCTTGCGCATTTCGTCGGCATTCTCTTCGCCCGAGAGCATGGCGGTGGCGAAACCGTCGCCGATTTCGACGCCCTTGACCGCGTTGATGCTCATCATGGCGGATGCGAGATCGGCATCGAGCTTGGCGTAGATCGGTGCGCCGAGGCCGGCCGGAATCCCTTCCGCGACGACTTCGATCACCGCGCCGCAGGAGGAACCCTGTTTGCGCACGGCTTCGAGATATTCCGTCCACAGAGGAACCGCGTTCGCATCCGGGCAGAAGAAGGGATTGTTCGAAACTTCCTCCCAGTTCCAGCGCGCACGCTCGATCAACTCGGTGCCGATCTGGATCAGCGCGCCGCGCACGGAAACGTGTCCGTAGAGATGGTTCAGAACTTTCTTCGCAATCGCGCCCGCCGCCACGCGCGAAGCGGTTTCGCGCGCGCTTTGCCGTCCGCCGCCGCGATAATCGCGCACGCCATATTTGGCCCAATAGGTGTAATCGGCATGGCCGGGGCGGAATTTGTCGCGGATCTCCGAATAATCCTTCGACTTCGCATCGACATTCTCGATCAGGAGCGCAATCGGCGTTCCGGTCGTGACTTGGCGCTCCATCCGCTCGTCCTGGAACACGCCGGAGAGAATGCGAACTTGATCCGGCTCTTTGCGCTGCGTGACGAATTTGGATTGGCCGGGCCTGCGGCGATCCATATCCGTCTGAATATCGGCTTCGCTCAGTTCGATTCCGGGCGGGCAGCCATCGACCACGCAGCCGATGGCCGGCCCGTGGCTTTCGCCGAAGGTCGTCAGCGAGAACATCTTTCCGAAGCGGTTGTCGCTCATTCGCCGTTCGACTTCGCGACCACGATGTCGGGCGCGTCCTCCGCCTTCATGCCCACGACGTGATAGCCCGCATCGGCATGCAGGCATTCGCCGGTCACAGCGCTTCCGAGATCGGAGAGCAAAAACAACGCCGCATTGCCCACTTCGCCCGCGCTCACATTGCGCCGCAGCGGCGCGTTGTATTCGCACCATTTCAGCATGTAGCGGAAATCGCCGATGCCGGCGGCGGCCAGCGTGCGGATCGGCCCGGCGGAAATCGCATTGACGCGGATCTTCTGCTTGCCCAGATCCTCGGCCAGATATTGCACGCTCGCTTCGAGCGCGGCCTTGGCCACGCCCATCACGTTATAATGCGGCATGACGCGCTCGGCGCCCAGATAGGTCATCGTCACCATCGAGCCGCCATTGGGCATCATCTTCTCGGCGCGCCGCGCGATGGCCGTGAAGGAATAGCAGGAGATGTTCATCGTCATCGCGAAATTCTCGGGCGTGGTGTCGACGTAACGGCCCTTGAGCTGGTCCTTGTCGGAGAAGGCGATGGCGTGGACGAGAAAATCGATCGAATCCCATTTGGCGCCGAGCGCCTCGAAGGCGCCATCGATCGAGCCCTGTTCGGAGACGTCGCAGTCGATCAGCGCGCCCGGATTGAGCGGGGCCACGAGCGGCGTCACGCGCTTCTTGAAGGCCTCGCCCTGATAGGTGAAGGCGAGCTCGGCGCCGGCCTTGTGCAAAGCCTCCGCCACGCCCCAGGCGATGGAGCGCTCATTGGCGACCCCCATGATGAGGCCGCGCTTTCCTTGCATGAGCCCGGATGTGCTCAACCTGTCCTCCGCCCGGATCGCGGGGGCACCCTATGCACCGGGCGGGCGTGGAGCGCAAGAATCGAACGCGCCTGACAGATGGTCAGGAGGCGGAATTACTGAGCGGCCTGAGGCTCTTCGAGGATCAGCCGGGCGATGAATTCGGTCTTGGTCGAGGCGTGCTGGATATCATAGCCGACAGGTTCGCCGTCTTCGCCGATGTCGAGCATGATGTCGGGCTCGATCTCGACCGTGCGGCAGGAGGGCAGGGGCCGCACTTCGACATAGAGGCTATCGGTCGTTTTGTCGTAGCGAGTCTTCATGGCGCAAAGCCTTCATCGGTGAAGGCGTTGTGGACGGTTTCGCCATCTGACAATAGCACGACCCGGAGGTAAGTCCCCAAGCTTTCGGAATGACCGTAAAGGCGGATACGCCCGTCCGGCTGAATTTCCCGGAATTCAGGCTGCGAAATTATCCGCCGGATTTCCAGAGGATCGAGATATGGGCGGCGGGGAAGTACATCGAAAGCGAAATACCGCGTGCGCCAGAATGGCGGCGGCGGCAATCGCTGCGGTTCTTCTTCGTCCATCTATTTCAGCTTCGCCCGCGGGTCGTAGGCATTCTTCCACCCCTCGGCGAATTTCTTGAGGTCGGGATCGGGCTTGTCCGGAAGCGCCACCACGAGCTTCACATAAAGGTCTCCCGCCCCTTCGCCGCCGCCGGCCGTGCCGCGCGCGGGGATGCCCTTGCCCTTGAGGCGAAGCACCGTCCCCGTCCCCGAATTGGCCGGCACTTTGAGCGCCACCGGCCCCGTCAGCGTGGGGACCGTGACGGTCGCGCCCAGCACCGCTTCCTGAAGCGTCACGGGCAAATCCATTTTCAGATTGTCGCCGTCGCGCGTCAGCCATGGGTGCGGCGCCACCGAAACCTGCAACATCACATCGCCCGAAGGCCCGCCATTCTTTCCCGGCCCGCCCTGGCCTTTGAGCCTGATCTGCTGGCCGTCCTTCATGCCGACCGGAATGCGCACGTCGATCTCGCGCCCGTCGGGCAGGTTGACGCGGCGCGTGCCGCCGCGCGCGGCCTCCTCGAAGCTCACCGTGACGGCGAAGGCGTAATCCTCGCCCTTGCGCACGCTCGAGCGCCTGCGCCCGCCGCCGAGCCCGCCAAAGAGTTCGGAGAAGATGTCCTCGGCATGAAATCCTTCCGCCGTTTCGCCGCCGCCGCGATCGGTCCAGGTGAAGTGGAAATCGCGCGGGTTGCCCGCCCCGCCCTCGAAGCCATGGCCGCCCGCAAAGCCCGCCGGATTGCCGGAGGCATCGATCTCGCCGCGGTCGAATTTGGCGCGCTTTTCCTTGTCGCCGACGATGTCGTAGGCGGCGCTGATCTCTTGAAACCTTTTCTTGGCGTTCGGATCGCCGCCATGGGCATCGGGATGATGCTTCTTGGCGAGGCCGCGGAACGCCTTCTTGATCTCGGCGTCGGTGGCCGTCTTGGCGACGCCCAGAACGTCGTAGGGATTACGCATCGTCACTCCACGGCGCCGTTGCTCGCGCGATTCGACAATATAAGGATGAAATGCCCGCCGCGTTAATGATCCGGATGGGCGGGCGCGGACGGCTTGGCCGAGGCTCCGGACGGCGATTCGGGCGTGCCGGGCGCGGGAAAGCCCTTGAGCTCGGAGAGCCGCGCGACCGCCGCCTGCACGCCATGGGCCGCCGCCGCCGCATAAAGCTGCTCGGCCATCTTCATGTCCTTGGGCACGACTTCGCCCTGCTCGTAGAGCTGGCCGAGATGGTATTGCGCGATGGGGTGGTTGGCGGCGGCTGCGCTCTGGAGCCATGGCAGCGCCGCCTTGGGGTCGGGCGGGCCCGCCTCGCCGTCGAGATACATCTCGCCCAGGTCGGCCTGGGCGGTGGGAAGGCCTGCGCGCGCGGCTTCGAGATAGTCGTCGATGGCGGCTTGCGGGTCCTTGTCGGTGCCCTGGCCCTTGCGCTCCATCAGCGCGACGTTGCGCAGCGCTGCGATATCGTCGTCGTCGGCCAGTTCGCGGAAGATGCGATAGGCCTTGCCGTAATCGCCCGCGTCATAGGCGGCCGTGCCCTCGTCGAAGCGCGCCTGGGTGGGCGCTTCGGTGGCGCAAGCCCCCAAAGCGAACAGGAGAGGTATGCTGGCGAGCACGGGAAACGGACGCATCATCTGATAAGCTAGCAGAACCCTTTGCCCTCTAAAACGAACCTGCTATGCGGCGAATATGAGCGAGATCGGCGGAGTTGTGGACAGTGGCGGCATCGCGGCCGCGGGCGATCCCATAGCGCTTTTCGCGGCCTGGATGAAGGAAGCGTCCGGTACCGAACCGAACGAGGCCAATGCCATGGCGCTGGCGAGCGTCGACGCCGCCGGACGCCCCAATGTCCGCATGGTGCTGTTGAAGCATGCCGACGCGAAGGGCTTCGTCTTCTACACCAATCTCGAAAGTGCGAAGGGCCGCGAGCTTCTGGCGAACCCTTCGGCTGCGCTCTGCTTCCACTGGAAGACGCAGAGGAAACAGGTGCGCGTGCGCGGGCCCGCGTCCAAAGTCAGCGACGAAGAAGCCGATTCCTATTTCGCCACGCGCCCCAAGGACAGCCAGATCGGCGCCTGGGCGAGCGCGCAATCGCGGCCGATGGAAGGCCGCTTCGTCTTCGAGCGCGAGATCGCGAAATACGCCGCCAGATACGCGCTCGGAAAAGTGCCGCGCCCGCCCTACTGGTCGGGCTTTCGCGTGACGCCGCTCGAAATCGAATTCTGGCGCGACCGTCCGTTCCGCCTGCACGACCGGCTCGTCTACGCCCGCGACTCCGAAGCCGCGCCCTGGCGCACGGAAAGACTCTTCCCATGAACGCGCACGCATCGCTGATGACGCGCACGGCCTGGGCGGCGGTGGCGACGGCGGGCCTGCTCATCGCGATGAAGCTCGTGGCTTATATCGTGACGGATTCCATCGCCATGATGGCCTCGCTTGCGGATTCCGGGCTCGATCTTTTCGCCTCCTCGATCAACCTGCTCGCCATCCGCCAGGCGCTGACGCCCGCCGACGCCGAGCACCGCTTCGGACACGGCAAGGCCGAGCCGCTGGCGGGGCTGATGCAGGGCGCGTTCATTTCGGGATCGGTGGCGTTCCTCATCATCGAATCGGTGAGCCGCCTGATCCAGCCGCATCCGATCGAGCATGGCGCAATCGCGCTGGGCGTGATGGGCGTTTCCATCGCCGTGACGATCGGTCTGGTGATCCTGCAGCAGATCGCGGTGCGCCGCACGGGCTCGCTCGCCATCGGCGCCGACCGCGTCCATTATCTGAGCGATGTGCTCACCAATGCGGGCGTGATCGTGGGCGTGGTGCTGTCCACGCAATTCGGATTGCTGGAAGCCGATCCGGTGATCGGGCTCTGCGTCGCGGCCGTGCTCAGCTTCAGCGCCTTCCATGTGCTGCGCCAGTCCTACGACCAGCTGATGGACCGCGAGCTTCCCGATGCCGCGCGCGACCGCATCAAGGCCATCGTCATGCGCCATCCCGATGTGCTGAACCTTCACGATCTGCGCACGCGCATGGCGGGCATTTCCACCTTCATCCAGCTTCACATCGAGCTCGATCCCGCGATCAGCCTGACGCGCGCCCATGAGGTGAGCGATTGCGTGGAGGCCGAGATCTGCCACGCCTTCCCCAACGCCGAGGTCATCATCCATCAGGACCCGGCGGGGGTGGAGGCGCCGGAGCCGCTGGCGAAATCATAGGCGAATAGGGAGCAGCGAATAGCGAATAGGGGGCTCACTATTCGCTACTCGCCATTCGCCATTCGCCCTAAAGTGCGCCCATGACAGACGCCAAACCGCAAGCGCACGAAGAACGCCGCACCCTGATCCTCACCGGCGCGAGCCGCGGCATCGGGCATGCGACGGTGAAGCGCTTTTCGAGCGCGGGCTGGCGCGTCATCACCTGCTCGCGCCACGCCTTCCCGGAGGATTGCCCATGGGCGGCGGGGCCGGAGGATCACATCCAGGTCGATCTCTCCGATCCCGACGATACGCTGCGCGCCGTGGACGAGATGCGCGAGCGGCTGAAGGACGGCAAGCTCCACGCGCTGGTGAACAATGCGGGAATTTCGCCGAAAGGCACGGCCAAGGATTTTCCTCCCCCGTTTACGGGGGAGGTCCGCCCGCAGGGCGGGGAGGGGGCGCGGCTGAACACCCTCAACACACCCATGAGCGTCTGGCGGCAGGTGTTCGAAGTGAATTTCTTCTCGACCATCTGGCTCGCGAAAGGATTGGTCGCCGAACTCGCCGCCGCGAAAGGCGCCATCGTCAACGTCACCTCGATTGCGGGAAGCCGCGTGCATCCGTTTGCGGGCTCGGCCTACGCCACGTCGAAAGCGGCGCTCGCCGCACTCACGCGCGAAATGGCCGCCGATTTCGGCCCGCTGGGCGTGCGCGTCAACGCCATCGCGCCGGGCGAGATCGACACGGCGATCCTATCGCCGGGCACCGAGAAGATCGTGGAAACGATTCCGCTGCGCCGCCTCGGCCGCACGGAGGAAGTGGCGAAGGCGATATATTATCTGTGCACGGAGCAAAGCTCATATGTCACAGGTGCTGAACTCCATATTAATGGCGGGCAGCATGTTTAGGCAATATTCTTGCGACGTGTGTCATAGGTTACATCCCGGACGCCGGTGTGTACTAGACGTGTATTTTGGCGCAAGTGGTGCCGAAGGTATTGTGAACTCAAGCCAATAGAATTCATAATTGGGGAAATGAAGATGACGGAATCCGAACTTCAGGCTGAGATCGTTAAACTCGTTAGCGATCATTGGAGGAGATATGGTGCTCCGATGTTACTCGCACAGTTGGGTTCAATGCACGACAACCAGATTTCGATGGCTAGCAGAACATACGGATTCCCTCTGCGGAGATACATTGAGGCCAAGTTAGGTGATGATGTCCGTATAATTCGTCACTCCAGGAATATGCCATTGATTGGCGTCGTTCCGCGGATCGAGGAAGCGAATTCGATTTCTGATCCTGATGAAGCTTTGGAGAAAATGCTTTCGGTTGAAAGACGCGAGACGCGGCCGCGATATGAGCGCGATTTTTGGTTCGCGTTCCAAAATCAACTAGCACCTGCTCATCGAAGATTTGTGATACGTGGATACCCGCCACGCATCATAGATTTGCCAGAGACGGAGAAGCCCCCAGTTGATGCCGATGAAATTGGCCGTCAATATATTTTGTCAATTGATCAATCGGTTGATCGCGAAGCAGTTCATGCCGCAATAAATGCATGGATTGATTCTGTCGGAGCTGCCAGAGAAAATTATGTATTTCAGGGGCAAGGATCATTTGGTGTCGGTAGGGCATCCGTGCATTCCAAGAACTTACTGATTGCTCTTTTTGCTGCTCTCTCGGACGAACAACTCAGGCGTATAAATATGCCGCTGGATATCGCGTCCCGGTTGTATCGCGAGAGGTTACGCTAGATATGCGCTTTGTCGTTGTTGCCGGTGTTCCGCTAACACTCGCGAATATATTTGCGCAAGATCGCGAGAAGCGGCTCGCAGAGGGCAAGCGTCACATAATCTGGTCTCCTGTTCAGGAGGCAATCCCGTCTTATAAGAAGTATTACGTGGACAGGTTGCAGGGACTTTTTCTGAAGAGTCTGAGAGAGTATTTACCTGAGCGTGAGCTTTCTAATGGTGAGTATATAAAATCTACTGCAGTCTTAATATATGTGAATTACAGCAATGATATTAGCGGGGTTGATACATTGGTACGCTCATTTTTTCCTGCCCTCTTTTCACTGCCGATCCCTGAGTTGATCGCGACCAGATTGATTAATCAACCACGGTCGCGGCTGGAACGTGAGGCTAATGTCCTTGTCGAGAACATTCGGCGGAAAATTAGAGTTGCAGAGAAGATATTGCCTGCACTCGAAAAGGAACTCACCAGTCGTGCCAACAAGACGTGTCTCCTGCTTCCTCAGGCGCAGTTTAGATCAGAGAAATTGGGTTCTTTTTATACAAAACTTCAAGCCGAACTTTTGAGAACACCGGAGGCGTTTGCGTGCGTTCGGGAAGAGGTACGGAAATTTGAACAGAGCGGCCTTGATCAGGTGAAGGAAGGGGATACCAGTTCATTTGTTGATGATCGACATTTGATTTTTCGGAGCCCTAGTAAGAACAGACACGGCTTCATGAGATATAGCAGCAGCCACGGACATCCAGCTTCGTGCTTTACTCGGTCGAGGTTCAGATTGGGTGCCGCTTATGATCCCCGATTTCACTACGATTGTATATCAAAGAAGGGTGTCCTTGCTTCCGACTGGAGAAGTTGCCATCAGCAAGAATTCCGGCTGCCCGACGGTCGAGAGCATATCAATATCGCTCCCAACGATAACGTCCGATAGGAGCAAAAAAAGAGCCGCAGCTTTCAAGCTGCGGCTCTCCAGATTCTTCGGTTGCCCGATTGGTTAGCGACGGAACACCTCCTTGCGTTTCTCGTCTACGCGCTCCTCAACCGCACTCGCCAGCACTAAAGGAACTCTGCAGAATTCAACTTCAGGCTCTAGGTCGTGCGGCCACGCCTACGAAAGACGGCAACATCTTTACGTAAGCTCGACTAGGACGGGCATTCACTTATGTTCTAAAGCTGCAACCCGTCGCGCGAAACCAACCTTATACATCGTAATTCGTTCGGAGGAGTCAAGCTCCGAAGGAAGGTATAAGACCAATTTAATGTCGATCGTCTAAAGCATTTCTAAAACATGGTATTTGCGCATATATGTCTTAGCCCCTGTTTTTGTTAGGAAAAATATTCTGCTGACAAATGTGCCTATTTTGTTCTATTTAGAGCAATGAAGCGGCTAGGCGCCAAAGGAATGAATAGGGTTTATCTTCCCCCCTCGTGTTCCTGCGGCGCGGTGCGTTACCGGCTCACGTCCGCGCCCATGTTCGTCCATTGCTGCCATTGCAAGGATTGCCAGCGGCAGACGGGCTCGGCCTTTGTCATCAATGCGCTGATCGAGGCGGATCGCGTGGAGTCGTCCGGCGAAACAACGCCCGTGTCGATGCCGACCGATAGCGGCCGGCCTCACATCATCCATCGCTGTCCCAAATGCCAGACCGCGCTGTGGAGCAATTATGGCGCGCGCGCGGAAATCCGCTTCGTGCGCGTGGGCACGCTGGACGAGCCCGGCGCGCTCCCGCCCGATGTGCACATCTATACGCGCTCGAAATTGCCGTGGGTCACGCTTCCGCAGGGCGTGCCCGCCTTCGAGGCCTATTACGATTCCAAAACGCTCTGGCCGGAGGAGAGTTTGAAGCGCAGGAAGGCGGTGTTTGGGTGAAAAACTACCCTCCACCATCACTCCGTCATGGCCCGGCCCGGAGCTTTTTAGCGGAGGGTCCGGGCCATCCATTTTTTCAAAAAAACTGGATCGCCCGCATGAAGCGGGCGATGACGGAAGAGGGGAGAGGAAACTACTTCTTCCCCTTGCTCGCGGCCAGCGCGTCGTCGATCGCGGTCTGGCCTTCGTCGGAGTGGATCCAGGTTTCGGCCTCGCGCTGGCTCGCGAACTGGCTCGCGAGCTTTAGCGGCTTCACCCGGCCGGGCACGGGCAGAAGCACCTCGAACGTGCCGGCGAAGCGGTGGTCCTTGCTCTCGGCGGCGAAGGCCTGCGGCTTCTTGAATTTGCTCATGGGCCGTCCTTTCAATATCGGGCCTTTCAATATCGGGCGCGCGCTCCATATCAGGTAAGCGCCGCGGGTCGCGTGCGTCATATCGCTTGCCGGCGCGAGGCCCCCGAAGCTCGCGAAGCGAGCGTAGGGGGATCCCCCCTCGAATTTCCGAGGTTCAATTCGGGGCCAAGGAGGGGGAGGGGGGTAGGCCCGAATCCGGAAAACGATTAAGGCGCTGATTTACTTCCGTTTCTTGCCCATGCCGAGGCTCGCGCGCCATTGCGCCGGCGGGATTTCCTCCACCGCGCCCTCCCCCAATTGGCCGAGGTGGAACGGCCCGAATTGCACGCGGATGAGCCGCGCCACCTTGCAGCCGAGATGCTCCATCAGCCGCTTGACCTCGCGGTTCTTGCCTTCCTTCAGCGACACGCTCGCCCAGGAATACATGCCCTTGGAGCGCTCCAGATCGGCGATGACGGGGCCGTATTTCACGCCCTCGATGGTGATGCCGAGCGCGAGCCTGTCGAGATCGGCTTGGGTGATCTTGCCGAAGAGGCGCACGCGGTATTTGCGCGTCCAGCCCGCGGCGGGAAGTTCGAGGGCCCGCGCCAGCGCACCGTCATTGGTGAGCAGCAGCAGCCCTTCGGAGTTCACATCCAGCCGCCCGACGGAGACCACGCGCGGCAGCGATTTGGGGAGCGCCGCAAACACGGTCGGCCTTCCCTTGGTGTCGCGATGCGTGGTCACGAGACCGGACGGTTTGTGGTAGCGCCAGAGCCGCGTGGCCTCGGGCTCGGTGAGCGGCTTGCCGTCCACGGCCACGATCATGTCCGGCCCGACCTTGGTGGCGGGCGTGGTGACGGTTTCGCCGTCCAGCGTCACGCGTCCCTCCGCGATCAGCTTCTCGGCATCGCGGCGCGAGCACACGCCCGCCCGCGCGATCACTTTCGCTATCCGGTCCCCTTCACTCATGGATTGCTCTTAGAGGTTCGCGGCGTTATCGCCTAGAGCCATGGACGACGATCTCTACATGGCGATGGCATTGGCCGAAGCGGGCGAGGCCGCCGCGCGCGGCGAGGTGCCGGTCGGCGCGGTGCTGGTGGGCGCGGATGGCGCGGTGCTGGCGCGGGCCGGCAACCGCATCGTGGAGACGCGCGATCCCACAGCCCATGCCGAGATGCTGGTGCTGCGCGAGGCGGCGGCGCGGTTGGGCAATGAGCGGCTCATCGGCGCAACCCTATACGTGACGCTCGAGCCTTGCGCGATGTGTACGGGTGCCATATCGCTGGCGCGGGTGGCGCGGCTGGTGTTCGCGGCGGAGGATCCCAAGGGTGGTGCGGTATTGCACGGCCCGCTCTTCTTCGCGCAGCCCACCTGCCACCACCGCCCGATAGTGACGCATATGACAACGCGCGCCGAAGAAGCCGGCGCATTGCTCAAGAAATTTTTTCAGGCGCGGCGCTGAAGCTCGTTCTGTCTCAATCGCCACAACAAAACATCGATACGGTCCTGCCCGAAGAAGGGCTCGCCCTGAAACACCATGGTCGGCACGCCCCAATGGCCCGCATCGTGATGGGCCTTCTGATTGGCTTCGATGATGGCATCGTATTTGGCGGGATCGGTTTCGATCTTCCTGTCCAGTTCCGCGAGGTCGAGGCCCGCGCGTTCGCTCGCTTTCGCCAGATGACCGCCTTGCGCCCAATTCTCGAATTCGCCGGACCAGATAATGTGCGAGACCTCCTTGATGAAGGGAAGCCCGCGCCCCATCTCGGAAGCGGCACAACCGAGGCGCACGAGACGATGGATGTAGGGCTGGTCGGGAGTTGCGAGCAGCGTCGCAGGATCAACCTTCACCGGATCGGGGCGCGGCCAGCGATAGGGAAGCCCCAGCATCTGCGCCAGACGATAGGTATCGCGGAACATGTAGGGCACCCAGAGCGGATTGAGCTTCTCGAAGAAACCCGAGCGCACCGCCAGCGGATAGACGGGGCGCACATCGATATCGAGATCGTATTCCTTCTGCAGCTCCACCAATCGCGGCGTCGCGAGATACGAATACGGGCTGCGGAACGACCAATAGAGTTCGATTTTCAGGGTCATTTCGTGCGGGCTTCCAGATAGGCGATCATGGCGGCGGAAAGTTCGTCGATGGTGCGCTTCTGCGAAACTTGCGTGGGCGCGCGCTTGTTGAGCACGCCCGTCAGCAGAAAACCGTAGACCATCTGCGTCATCATGCGCACGGCCTGGCGCAGATTCCGCGGCCGGCCGAGACGGCCGCGCAAGCCGCGTTCGAGCGCGCCCGCCAGTTCCTCGCGCAGACTGAAGATCACGTTCATCGCCTGCGGATGCTCCATGCCGCGCTCCACGATGGCGCGGAAGAGGCCCTTGTGCGCGCGGAAATTGGCGGCGGTTCCGCGCACGAATTCGTCCACGATCTCGCGCGCCCCGCCCCGCATCTTGCCCGAGAACAACCCTTCCAGACGCGCGCGCGCATCGGTTGCGAAGCTTTCCGCGATCGCGAAGAAGAGCGCGTCCTTGTCCTTGAAGCGGAAATACATGGTGCCGACCGAGCATCCCGCCGCGGCGGCAATGTCGGACAGCCGCGCGCCGTCATAGCCCTTCTCGGCGAACACCCGCTCGGCGGCGGAAAGGATGCGCGTGCGCGTGGCCCGGCTGCGCTCCTGGCGGGCGGGCAGGGCCCAGCGCTCGGCGAGCATGATCGATTGGCGTGCCATGGTCCTTGCGTGCCTGTGGGAGGGCTGGTAAATCTGAATGGGAATTCAGAATATACGGCGCGGGCCCTCGCGTCAAACGGGAGGAGACGATGAACCCAAGCGTTGTGCCCGGCGAGGCGCAAATCCGCGCGCTTTCCGAAAGCCGTCATCAGGGCCCGATCGTGATGGTCAATCTGCTCAAATATCGCGCGCGCGCGGCTTACGAGCTGGGCAAGGCGGAGGCGAAGGAAAATCTTTCGGGCCGCGAAGCCTATCAGCGTTACGGCATGGTGGCGATGCAGCATGTGGCGGCGTGCGGCGGCGGCATCGTGTGGATGGGCGCGCAGAAGCTCGTCTTCATCGGCGGGCCGGAGCAGGAATGGGACGAGGTCGTCTGCGTGCGTTATCCCTCGCGCGAAGCATTCCTCAAGATGATCTCGAATCCCGAATATCTCGCGGCTTCGTATCATCGCGATGCGGGGCTGGAGCGCACGGCACTTCTTTGTTGTTCGGCCGGGAGTGCCGCATGAGCGCCTACACGGTCTATGGCGGGCTCGGCTCGCCCTATTCGATGAAGATGCGCGCGGTGATGCGCTACCGGCGCATTCCCCATGTCTGGCGGCAGATGGAATTCGGAGACGAGGCCGTTTACAAGAACGTGAAGGTGCCCGTCATTCCGATCTTCCATTATCCCGACGGCACATGGAAAAACGATTCGACGCCGCTCATCTTCGATCTCGAAACGCGCCACAAGGAACGCTCCATCGTTCCCGACGACGCGGGCGATGCGTTCCTCGCATATCTCCTGGAAGACATGGCCGATGAATGGGGCACCAAAGCGATGTTCCATTACCGCTGGTATCGCGAGCGCGACCAGAAGCAGATGTCGGAATGGATCGTCTTCGATCGGCTGAAGGGCAGGGGCCGCAAATCCATCCTCGAAATGGCGGCGATGTTCCGCGAGCGGCAGGTGGGGCGCATGGCGCTGGTCGGCTGCACGAAGGAAAACGCGCCGCTGATCGAAGAAACCGCCCGCAAAATCCTTTCCCTGTTCGAGGCGCATGTCACCGAAGAACTTTTCCTCTTCGGTTCGCGGCCGTCGCTCGCCGATTTCGGATGGTTCGGTCAGCTCTCGCAACTGGCCGTCGATCCCACGCCGCAGGATCTGATGCGCGCCGAATTTCCCTTCACCTATCGCTGGCTCATGAACATCGACGATGCAAGCGGGGTCGAAGGCGAATGGCGCGGCGGGAACGCGCCCTTGCCCGATGCGGTGAAGGGATTGTTGAAGCTCGCGGGCGACGTCTATTTCCCGTTCCTGCTCGCAAACGATCAAGCCATCCGCCAGGGCAAGGACACATTCTCCGTAGCGCTTCTCGGCAAGCCCTATTCGCAGGGCGCCTTCAAATATCAGGCGCGGTGCCTTGCCGATCTGCGCGCAGCTTACGGGAAGCTCGACGCCGCAACCAAATCCGAAATCGATTCCGCACTGACCGAAACGGGATGCCTCGCGCCATTGAAAGGATGAATCATGGGCCGCAAGATCCTATTCGTCACTAGCGATCAGCAGCGTTTCGATTCGCTGGGCTGCAACGGCAATCCGTTCTGCAAGACGCCGGTCGCCGACCGCCTCGCGCGCGAAGGCATCAATTACAGCCGCGCCTATAACCAAAACACGGTGTGTATGCCCGCGCGCTCCACCATGCTCACGGGCCAATATGTGCGCACCCATGGCGTGTTCGCGAACGGCGTGCCGCTGCCGGAAGATGCGCCGAGCGTGGCGCAATATCTGAAGGACAAAGCGGGCTACAAGACCGCGCTCGTCGGCAAGGCGCATTTCGAGCCCGGCTTCGATCCCACGCTCAAATATCGCGAGAATGCGCGCCAGGCGAAGGGCGATTACGGCCCGTGGCGCGGCTTCGATTATGCCGTGCATGCCATGCACATCATGAAATTCGGCGATAGCCCCATCGCCCATTGGGGCCGCTGGATGCGCGAAAAACATCCCGAGCAATATGGCGTCACCGCGCCGCTTCTCAACGCATCGCCCGGCGGCGAGACCGGCGCGCCGGAAACCTCGAACAATCCCATTCCGCGCGAGCTTTATCACACCGATTGGCTCGCCGATCTCGCGATCGATTGGCTGAAGAAGCTCGATGCGAAGGACGATTGGTTTTTATGGCTCAGTTTCCCCGATCCGCATCATCCCTGGGATCCGCCGGCGAGCGAACTCAAACGCTGCGACTGGCGCGATCTGCCGTTACCGGCCGGCTATCCCGGTTCACCGGAGAAAATCCGCAAAGTGCTCGCGCAAAAGCCGGCGCACTGGCTCGCCTATTACGACGGCACCTGGGCGAATGTGGAAGGCGGGCCGATGAATTTCACGCCGCAACAGCTTTCGCCCGACAATGTCCGCGAGATCAACGCCAAGGTCCATGTGATGAACGAGTTGATCGACGAGGCGCTCGGCCGGGTGATGGCGCAAATCAAGGCGCGCGGCTGGGACGAGGACACCGACGTCATTTTCACCACCGATCATGGCGAGCTGCAGGGCGATTTCGGATTCGTCTATAAGGGCCCGTTCCATATCGATGCGCTGATGCGATTGCCGTTCATCTGGCGGCCCGCGCCGAATGCGAAAGTGAAACCCGCCGCGGTGGATGAGCCCGTGGAACAGGTTGACCTTGCGGCAACATTCTGCGCCATCGCGGGCGTCGAAAAACCGGATTGGACTCAGGGCAAAGCGCTGCCCACATCCAACGACGGTTCACGCGAACGTGCGCTCTGCGAGTGGGACAGCCAGTTTCCGGGCTATGGTTTCCATTTCCGGTCGATTTATCGCGACGGTTTCGTGCTCACGCGCTACGAAGCCTCCACGCCGGGAAAGCCCAATGGCCTCGAAGAAACCTGGCCGCAATTCGCGGACCTCGGCTGTAAAATCCGCTACGACGGCTCCGAAGGCGAGCTATACGATTTGCGCAATGACCCCTTGCAATGGGAAAACCTCTGGAGCGATCCGGCCAAGCGCGGCCTCAAAAGCGATCTGATCGCCGATCTTTATGACAATCTGCCGGCCGAGCGCGAGCCCAAGCTGAAGGTCGAAGCGCCCGCTTGATTTGCGCGTGGGGTCTGACAATGTTCCTCCCGGGGAGCCTTCAAACATCCCAGGGAGGATGACATGGCTTTGATTGTCTACGGTGCGGGCCTTTCGCCGTTCGTGCGCAAGGTGCGTCTTGCTTTGCTCGAAAAAGGGCTGGATTACACGCTCGATCCGGTCAATCCGTTCCAGCCGCCGGAAGGTTTCCTCGAAATGAGTCCGCTGAAACGCATTCCCGCGTTCCGCGATACCAGCCTGCCGGAGCCGAATTATTTTTCGGACTCCTCGGTGATCTGCGATTATCTGGAACACAAATATCCCAGCCCGCCGCTTTATCCGAGCGATCCCTATTTGCGGGCGCGCGCGCTCTGGTACGAGGAATATGCCGATTCCGTTTTCGCCTCGACGATCGGCGGCGGATTGTTCTTCGAGCGCATCATCAAGAAGCTGATCGGCCAGAAGACCGACGAATCCGTCTGCGCCGCCACGGTGAACGAGAAACTGCCGCCGATGTTCGATTATCTGGAGAAGCAGATCGGCAATAACGAGTTCTACGTCGGCAACAAATTCTCCATCGCCGACATTTCGGTGGCGACGATGCTCGTCAACCTCGAACATGCGGGCGAGAAGGTCGATCCCGCGCGCTGGCCCAAGCTCGCCGCCTTCGCCAAGCGCATGCACGAGCGGCCTTCGTTCAAGAAGCTGATCGAGGAAGAGCGCCCCTTCATCCAGCAATTGCGCGCCGCGTAAGTGCGATGGATCCGGATGCGCGCAAACGTCACGTAACCGCGTTCCAGTTGTTCGCCTATGTGCTGCCGGCGGTTCCGCTGGCAGCGCTGGGCCTTCCCGTCGTGGTGCATCTGCCGCCGTTTTATGCCTCGAAGGAAATCGGGCTCAGCATCGGCGTCGTGGGCCTCGTCTTTTCGCTCGCGCGCATGTGGGACGTCGTGCTCGATCCGGTGATGGGCTATTGGAGCGACCGCTGGCGCACGCGGCTTGGCCGGCGCAAGCCCCTCATCATGCTCGGCACGCCCATCCTCATGCTCGGAATCTGGATGACCTTCGTGCCGGGCGGGCCGATTTCGCCGCTCCATGCGAGCTTCTGGCTGTTCGTCATGTATGTCGGCTGGTCGATGACGACGATCCCGCAACTCTCCTGGGGTTCGGAACTGTCCACCAATTATCACGAACGCTCGCGAATCTATGGCTGGGCGCAGGTGGCCACCATCGTCGGCATGGTGACGGTGCTCGCCATTCCCGCCGTGATGGAACACATGCACACGAGCCTCGCGACCCGGCTTTTCGCGATGGCGCTGTTCGCGATCGTGCTGCTCGTGCCGAGCGTGGCGCTGGCGGTGGGCATCGTGCCCGAGCCGGAGGTGAAGCTCCACACCCATGCCGGCCTCATCCCCACGCTGCGGTTTCTGCTCAAGGACTGCGCGCTCAGGCGCGTGCTCGCGGTCGATCTCATCGCGTCGACCAGCGCGGGCGCGGTGGGCGCGATGTTCTTCTTCTTCGCGCAATATGCGCTCGGCCTGAAGAGCTGGGCGGGAACCTTGCTGCTTGTCTATTTCGTCAGCGGCTGCGTCTGCGTGCCGGCGTGGATGGCGCTGTCCAGGCGCATCGGCAAGCACAAGGCGCTGGTCGTCACGTTCTTCTGGTCCGTGGTCATGTCGGCGCTGCAGCTTCTTATTCCCCGCGGCGCGGTCGGCGTCGCCGTTCTCGTCTATACGCTCAACGGCGCGAGCTACGGTTCGGCCGTGTTCCTGTTGCGCTCGATGATGGCCGACGTGGCCGATGCCGATGCGGCCGAGAACAATACCGAGCGCGCAGGGCTCATGTATTCCTTCCTCGCGCTCACCAACAAATTCGGGCTCGGCTGGTCGGTCGGCATCGCTTACGCGATCCTGGCCTGGATCGGCTTCACCGCGACCGGCACCAATGCGCCCGCGGCCGTGGAAGGCATGCGGTTTTTCTATGTCGGCATCTCGGTGGGTTTCGGTCTCATGAACGCGGCGATCATGTTGCGCTATCCGCTCGACGAAGCGCGCCAGCTCCGCCTGCGCGACGTCATCGAGCGCCGCCGGGCCGGCCACCACACCGCAGACGACATGCTGCCGCCCGGGCTCGTGCCGGGTGCGGCCGCGCTCGCATCCGATTCCGAAGCCATCATCGATGTCGGAGACGATTCCGAAACCGTGAAAGGAACCGCGCTATGATCAAGCTCTACACCTCCTCCACGCCCAATGGCTGGAAGGCCTCCGTCGCGCTGGAAGAAATGGGATTGCCTTACGACGTGCATTCCATTTCATTGTCGCGCGGCGATCAGAAGGAACCCTGGTTCCTCAAGATCAATCCGAACGGACGCATTCCGGCCATCGTCGATCATGACGAAGGCGATTTCGCCGTCTTCGAATCCGGCGCGATCCTGATCTATCTCGCGGAGAAAACCGGCAAGCTGATGCCGGGCGACCTGAAAGGCCGCAGTCTCGTCATCCAGTGGCTGATGTTCCAGATGGGTGGCATCGGCCCGATGATGGGCCAGGCCAATGTGTTCTATCGCTACTGGCACGAGAAATATCAGCCGGCCATCGACCGCTATCAGCATGAATCGCGCAGGCTCTTCGAGGTGCTCAACAACCGGCTTGCCGAGAGCGAATATCTGGCCGGCGATTATTCCATCGCCGATATCGCCAATTGGTGCTGGGTGCGCACCCATCCCTGGTCGGGCGTGCCGATGGACGGTCTCGATCATTTGCAGCGCTGGATCGACCGCATCGCCGAGCGCCCCGCCGTGCAGAAAGGCGTCAAGGTTCCCGTCGATCTCGCCGCCATGCGCAAGGGCGACGGCCAGGGCGCGAAAGAGGTCGTCGCGAGCGCGCAGAAGATCGTGCAGCGCTAGAACCAGGCCCGCATCAGGTGGGGGAACCACAGCGCCACCGTTTCGCGCGTCACGATCATGCCGATGCCGGCCCCGATGAAGACGTCGCTCAGGAAATGCGCCGTCAGCGCCGCCCGCGTCAGCGCCAGATATGCCGCGATCGCGAACCACAGCGGCGCGAGCCCGGGAACCGCGCCCGACGCGATCACCGCGACGCAGGTGATGGTCATGGCATGACCGGAGGGAAAGGAATCGTACTGGAAATCGAAGCGCCACGGCATGAAGCCGTAAAGATCGAGTTCGAGTTCGTCGCGCGGGCGGCGCCGTCCGAGAAAAAGTTTCAGTCCGTGCAGGATGGCGCTCGCGATGGCGAGGCTTATCAAAAAAGCAAGCACGATCTTTTCCAGTTGCAGAAATATCGCGCCGCCTCGCAAAAATTTTCGCATAACCCAGCTCGCCGCCAGCACGACAAGCGAAATCGCCAGCCAATGTCCGCCCTTGGCCCAGTCGGTGGTCCGGTGCAGGCGCCGGTTCCAGCGCTGATTGATCGCATCGTGAAAGAAATGAACCGCCCGCCGGTCGATGGCGAACGAACTGACACCCATAAGCAGAAGCAGAATCCCGGCCCACAGCAGCATGGCGGGTGCTTGCCCGCTCGCGCGCGCGCTGTCAACGAGGGCTGGTTGTAGGGCCGCGCGCGAGCTAGAGTCCCCCCGACAGCTATCGCAAAACCCGGAGGAACTCATGGATTTCGACTACTCGCCCCGGCAACGGGAATGGATGAAGCGTGTCGGCGACTTCATGGAGCAACACATCTATCCCGCCGAGGAGACCTATACCGCGCAGATGACCGAGGCCCGCCAGAAGGGCAATCCCTGGATCGTCGTGCCGGTGGTGGAGGAGTTGAAGGCGAAGGCGAAGAAGCAGGGGTTGTGGAATCTCTTCCTCAACGAAAGCGAACATGGCGCAGGGCTCACCAATCTCGAATATGCGCCGCTCGCCGAGATGATGGGCCACGTCGGCTTTGCCTCCGAAGTGTTCAACTGCTCCGCGCCCGACACCGGCAATATGGAAGTGCTGGAACGCTACGGCACGCCCGCCCAGCAGGAGAAATGGCTGAAACCGTTGCTTGCCGGCGAAATCCGCTCGGCCTTTATTATGACGGAGCCGGCGGTTGCCTCGTCCGACGCCACCAACATCTCCACCAAGATCGAGCGCAAGGGCGATCATTACGTCATCAACGGGCGCAAATGGTGGTCGTCGGGCATGGGCGATCCGCGCTGCAAGATCATGATCGTGATGGGAAAAACCGATTTCGAGACCGACAAATATCGCCAGCAGTCTCAGATCCTCGTGCCGAGCGATGCACCCGGCGTCGAAGTCAAGCGTATGCTGCCCGTGTTCGGCTTCGACGACGCGCCGCACGGCCATGGCGAAATCGTGTTCAACAATGTGAAGGTGCCGGCCGAGAACATCATCCTTGGCGAAGGCCGCGGCTTCGAGATCGCGCAAGGCCGCTTAGGCCCGGGCCGCATCCATCATTGCATGCGCACCATCGGTGTTGCCGAACGCGCGCTGGAACTGATGGTCAAGCGGCTTCTCACGCGCGAAGCCTTCGGCAAGAAGATCGCGCAGCATTCGGTGTGGGAACAGCGCGTGGCGGAGGCGCGCGCCAATATCGACATGTGCCGCCTCTTATGCCTCAAGGCCGCAGACATGATGGACAAGGTGGGCAACAAGGTGGCGCGCACCGAGATCGCCATGATCAAGGTGGCCGCACCGCGCATGGCGCTGAAGGTGATCGACGACGCCATCCAGGCCTGGGGCGGCGCGGGCGTCACCACCGATTCCGGGCTTGCGCGCATGTATGCCGGAATGCGCACGCTGCGCCTCGCCGACGGTCCGGACGAAGTGCACAACCGCACCATCGCGCGCCTCGAATACGGAAAATACATGAACCTGCCGTCGCGCGCGGCGGCCGAATAGTTCAACGGGGAACGACATGCCGCTCAAACTGTACCAGTCCGATCTATCGCCTTATGCCACGCGCGTGCGCATCCTGGCGCACGCCAAGAACGTCAAGCTGGACAATCTGCCCCCACCCGGGGGCGGATTGAAATCGGCGGAATATCTCGCCATCAATCCGCTCGGCAAAATCCCTAGCCTCGATCACGACGGCGAGGTTCTGATCGAATCCGAGATCATCTGCGAATATCTGGAAGACGCTTTTCCCACGCCGACGCTGCGACCCGTCGATCCCATGGCGCGGGCCAAGGTGCGGCTTCTCTCGCGCCTGGGCGATCTTTATCTGTCGCCGCCGCTCGTCACCCTCTTCGGCCAGCTCAATCCCAAGACGCGCGATGCGGCAGTGGTGGATCAGGCCTTCAAGGATATCGAAAAAGCCTGCGGACATATCGCCCATGTGCTGGAAGGGCCCGAATATGCGGCCGGCGAGCGCCTCAGCCTCGCCGATTGCACGCTGGCGCCGCTCTTCTTCTTCATCGAGACGCTTCTGGTGCCGACATTCGGGCGGCCCAATCCGCTGCCGGAAAAGCTCCAGACCTATTTCGAAGGCGTGAAGAAGGATGTCCATGTCGCGCGCGGCCTTGCGGAGATGAAGGCCGCGCTCGATGCGCGCTTGAAGCAGCAGGCGGCAAGCTAGTTCTTGAAGACGGTCCCGTCGCGCATCACGAAGCGCACGTCGAGCAATTGCTTGATGTCGTCGAGCGGGCTTTTGGCGGTGGCGATGAGATCGGCCGCCTTGCCCGGCTCGAGCGTGCCGAGACTGACGGACTGGCCGATATGTTCGGCCGCCGTGACGGTCGCCGCCGTGATCGCCTGCATCGGCGTCATGCCGGCCTGAACCATCAGCAGGAATTCGCGCGCATTCTCGCCATGCGGCGAAACCGCCGTGTCGGTGCCGAAGGCGATGCGCAATCCCGCCTGATGGCTCTTGCGCAGCGTGTCGACGATATGGGGGCCCACTTCGAGCGCCTTCTGGCGGATCGCGGGCGGCAAGAAATCGGCGGTCCTGGCATATTCGGCGACGGTGGTGCCGGCGAGCGCGGTCGGCACATAAAACACGCCGCGCTTCAGCATCGTCTCCATCACTTCGCCGTCCATGAAGGTGCCGTGTTCGATACCGTCGACGCCGGCCTTCAGCGCCGCCTTCATGCCGTCCGCGCCATGGGCATGCGCCGTCGTCTTGCGCCCCAGCATATGCGCGGTCGAGACGATCGCCGCATATTCGTCGTCGAAGAATTGCTGGCCGGTTCCCGTGGCGGTGTCGGTCAGCACGCCGCCCGTCGCCACGAATTTGATGAAATCGGCGCCGCGCGAAACCTGCCGGCGCACGGCATGGCGGCAGCCGTCGGCCCCGTCGGCGCGGCCGCTGGCATCGAGCAAGAGGTTGATGTCGTCGCGATAGCCGCAGGTGATGCCGTGTCCACCGGTCGGCGAAATGATCGAGCCTGCCGCGAAGATGCGCGGGCCCGGCACATAGCCTTTCGCCACCGCCGCCTTGAGCGCGAAAATGGCGTTGCCGGCGCCGCCGATTTCGCCCAGATCGCGCACCGTGGTGAAGCCAGCCTCCAGCGTCACGCGCGCATGCCGCGCCGCGTGCAGCGCGATGGCCTCCGGATCTTCTTCCACCATGTCCATCTTGTAGTGCGGGCCCAATTCGCCCGTCAGATGCACATGGCAATCGATCAACCCCGGCAGCACGAAGCGGTCCGACAGATCGATCAGCGTGTCGTCCGCTTTGGGCGCGGTAAAACCCGCCGTCACCGCGCTCACGCGCCCGTTGTCGATGGCGATGGTCTGTTTCGCCTGAGGCTCGCGGCCGGGCATGGCGAGCAGCATTCCGGCATGCACCAATGTTGCCATCACACAGCTCCCGCCCGTTGCGCATAGAACCAGCCGGCGACCGCGAGCGCCTTCACAGTATCCGGATTGGCCGATGCGTTGGTGTTTGCTGCCGTGCCGTCGCGCACGCGCCCGATGATGCCTTGCAGGATTCCCGCGAGCTTGAAGAAATTATACGCCGCGTAATAATCCATGTTCGGGGTTTCGCTACGGTTGGTGCGCAGGCAATACATCGCCACATATTCGTCGCGCTCTGGGATTCCCAGCGCCTTCAGATCGTGGCCGAGCAAGGTCGTCGTGCCCGCCGAACTCCCGCCTTGCGGCATCTGCCATTGCATCAGGTGATAGGTGAAATCGGCGAGCGGATCGCCGATCGTCGAAAGCTCCCAGTCCAGCACCGCCAGCACCTTCGGCTCGCTCGGATGCAAAATCATATTGTCGAGGCGATAATCGCCATGCACGATGGACGTGCGCTCGCCGGGCGGCAGATGCTCGGGCAGCCATTCGATCAGCTTGTTCATTTCGGGAACGGTCTGCGTTTCCGATAGCTGATATTGCTTCGTCCAGCGCGAGATCTGGCGCGCGATATAATTTCCCGGCTTGCCGTAGTCTTCCAATCCGAGTTTCAGATAATCGAGATTGTGCAGCCGCGCGAGCGTTTCGTTCATCGCGTCGTAGATCTGCCCACGCTGTTTCGGCGTCTGGTCGGGCAGGAGCGGCCCCCAATAGATGCGCCCCTCCACGCAATCCATCACGTAGAATATCGTGCCGATGACGCTGTCGTCCTCGCAAAGCAGATAAGGCTTCGCCACGGGAAAACCGGTGGGATAAAGCGCAGAGATGATCCGGTATTCGCGATCCACCGCATGCGCGCTCGGCAGCAATTTGCCCGGCGGCTTGCGGCGCAGCACATATTTGCGGTTCGGCGTGACGAGCTGGTAAGTAGGGTTCGATTGCCCGCCCTTGAACTGGCGCACGGTGAGCGGCGTCTGAAATCCCTCGATGCGTTCGGCGAGATAGGCTTCGAGCTTCTTCACATCGAAACGATGCGCCTCGATCACCTCCTTGGTGCCGGAATAGGCTTCCTGGCGGTCTTCCGTTTCGGCCGAACTCATGGGCTCGCTCCCGTTGTTTGACGCATTTTGTATGGATGCAGGCGGGCCGTCTAGCGCCCGATGGCCCGCCAGCCGATGTCGCGGCGGCAGAAGCCGCCCGGCCAGTCGATCTTATCGACAGCCCTGTAAGCACGCGCCTGCGCTTCCGCCACGTCACGGCCGAGCGCGGTGACATTCAGCACGCGCCCGCCGGTCGCAACCAGCTTTCCGCCGCGCCGTTCGGTGCCCGCGTGGAAGATTTGCACGCCTTCGATTTTCGCGGCATCTTCGAGCCCGCGAATTTCCGAACCCTTCTTGTAATCGCCGGGATAGCCATTCGCCGCCATCACCACCGTCAGCGCGGCCTCGTCGCGCCAGCGCAGATCAAGATGATGCAATTGCTTGTCGCGCGCCGCGATTAGCGCGGTGGCGAGATCGGATTTCAGCCGCATCATCAGCACCTGGCATTCCGGATCGCCGAAGCGGCAATTATATTCGATCAGCTTCGGCCCGTCCTTCGTGATCATCAGCCCCGCATACAGCACACCCATATAGGGCGTGCCGCGCGCGGCCATCGCCGCGATGGTTGGCTTGACGATGCGCGTCATCGCCTCATCAGCAATCGCCTGAGTCAAAACCGGCGCGGGCGAGTACGCGCCCATGCCGCCGGTGTTGGGTCCCTTGTCGCCGTCGAAAACACGTTTGTGATCCTGCGCGCCGGCAAGCGGCAGCGCGTGTTTGCCATCCGTGAGCACGAAGAAGCTCGCTTCCTCGCCTTCGAGGAATTCTTCGATGACGATCTCCGCGCCCGCCGCGCCGAACGCGCCTTGGAATATGTAATCGATGGCGCGGTCGCAATCTTGGCGCGTCTCGGGAACGATGACGCCTTTTCCCGCCGCCAATCCGTCCGCCTTGATGACCACGGGCAATCCAAGCGTCTCGGCGAATTTCTTCGCAGGCGCCGCTTCGCGGAAGCGCTTGTAGGCGGCGGTCGGAATATCGTTCGCCGCGCAAAGGTCTTTCACGAATCCCTTGGAGCCCTCCAGCACCGCGCCCGCCGCACTCGGACCCAGCGCCTTGATGCCGGCCGCTTCCAGCCGGTCCCAGAGCCCCGCCACGAGCGGCGCCTCGGGCCCGATCACCACGAAGCCGATATTTTTTTCCTGTGCAAAAGCCACAAGTCGATCAGTGTCCGTCGCCGCAATCGCCACGCATTCGGCCACCTCCGCGATCCCCGCATTGCCCGGCGCGCAATAGAGCTTCGTGACCAGCGGGCTCGCCGAAAGCGCCCAGGCCAGCGCATGTTCGCGGCCGCCGGAACCGATAAGAAGAACGTTCAAATCCCGCTCCATTCCTGTTTTGCTTCCTATATCATCGAATCATGTCCGAAGCGCCACTCCCCAACCTCCCCGAATTCAGCGTCAGCGAGATCGCGGGCCTGCTCAAGCGCACGGTGGAAGACGCGTTCCCCTTCGTGCGCGTGCGCGGCGAGGTGAGCGGGCTGAAACTGGCGGCTTCCGGCCACATCTATTTCGACCTGAAGGACCACAAGGCGGTCTTGAACGCGATCATCTGGAAGCAGACCGCGCGCACGCTGCGGCTGAAGCCGGAAGCCGGGCTCGAGGTCGTCTGCACGGGCCGCATCACCACCTATCCCGGTTCCTCGCGCTATCAGATCATCGTCGAGCAGATTGAACTGGCCGGCCTCGGCGCGCTGATGGCGATGCTGGAGGAGCGCAAGAAGAAGCTCGCTGCCGAAGGATTGTTCGCCGAAGCGCGCAAGAAGAAGCTGCCATTCCTGCCCGACGTGATCGGCGTCGTCACATCGCCCACGGGTGCCGTGATCCGCGACATCATGCATCGCCTGAACGAACGCTTCCCGCGCCGTGTGCTGCTGTGGCCGGTGAATGTGCAGGGTGAGAAGGCGGCGGGTGAAATCGCCGCCGCGATCGAAGGATTCAATGCGCTCAAGCCCGGCGGCGCAATCCCGCGGCCCGATTTGCTCATCGTTGCGCGCGGCGGCGGCTCCATCGAAGATCTGATGGCATTCAACGAAGAAATCGTGGTGCGCGCCGCGGCGGCAAGCGCAATCCCGCTAATCTCTGCCGTCGGCCACGAAACCGATACGACGCTGATCGATTTCGCCTCCGACCGCCGCGCACCGACGCCCACCGCCGCCGCGGAAATCGCCGTGCCGGTGCGTGCCGAATTGATGCAGCAGGTTCTCGATTTCGAACGCCGCCAATTGCGCTGCATCACGCGCGCGGTGAGCGAGCGCCGCCGGAACCTGCAAAATCTTTCGCGCGCGCTGCCCCGTGCCGATCAATTGTTCGCCGCCTCGCGCCAGCGCCTCGATGTGGCATCCGAACGCCTCGGTCACGCTCTGCGCCGCAATCTTCACCAGCACCGGCACGCCTTCGCCGAAACCGCGACGCTGCTGCGCCCGAAACCTCTTCGCGATCGCATCCGCGCCAATCGCGAAAACGTAAAAGCACTCGCGCATCGCATGGAGCGCTGCCATCGCGCATTGCTCGCGAGCGAGCGCAAGCGTCTGGAAAATGCCGGCCGCATTCTCGACAGCGTGTCCTACAAGGCCGTGCTGGAGCGCGGCTTCGTGCTGGTCAGGGGCGAGGGCGGCGCGATCCGCCGGCGCGCGGGTGCGGTCAAATCCGGCGAAGCGCTTACGCTCACCTTCGCCGATGGTGAAAAATCGGCAATCGCGGGCGGCGCGCTCACCCCGCGCAAAGCCCGCGATCCCGCCAAACAGGGCGATTTGTTTTGAACCGAAGCTTGGATAGAATAGCGCCATGAACAAGATGGAACGCGACATCCGCCCCGAAGGCCTCGCCGAACTCGAATATCTCGATGGCGAATATGCGGTCGTGCGCCCCGGCGCTTTCGTGATCTGCGCGGTCACGGGCGCGCGCATTCCGCTGGAGGCGCTGCGCTATTGGAGCGTCGATCTGCAAGAGGCGTATGCCACGCCCGCCGCTGCCCATCAGCGCTTTCAGGAAACGGGCCGGACTCCCAAATGATTCAGCGCCGCGCGTTTCTGGCGAGCGCCGCTTGCTTCGCGGCATTGCCACGGCTCGCGCGCGCCGATGTTTCGCGGGTCAGCTTCTCGCAGATGCTCGAGCAGGGCAGTCTGGTTCTGGGCAAGGCGCCGGGTGCTGCGCGCGTCGCCGTCGATGGAACGAACGTGCTCGTGTCGGCCGAAGGCGAATTCGTCTTCGGGTTCGCCTACGATCAGATCAGGCCCGCAACCGTCGCGCTTCTATACGACGATGGCACGCGCGAAACGCAAACGGTTTTCCCCGTCCCGCGTCAATACGAAATCCAGCGCATCAACGGCTTGCCGGAAAATTTCGTCACGCCCCCACCGGAAGAACTCGCGCGCATCAAGCGCGAATTCGAGACGATAAACCAGGCGCGCACGCGCGACACGCCGGAAACGTTTTTCGACGGCGGGCTGGATTGGCCGGCCGCCGGAATCCTCTCCAGCGTCTATGGCAGCCGGCGCATCCTCAACGGCGTTCCCAAATCGCCGCATCTGGGCGTCGATATCGCGGCGCCCGAAGGCACGCCGATCCGGGCGCCTGCGGACGCCATCGTTTCGCTGGTCGGGCCGGATTTTTATTTCGACGGCAATCTCACGCTGCTCGATCACGGCCATGGCGTTTCCACCTGCTATGTGCATCAGCAGAAAATTCTCGTGAAGCGAGCCGATCGCGTAAAGCGCGGGGATATCATCGGCGCCATCGGGCAAACCGGCCGCGCCACCGGACCCAATCTGCATTGGGGCCTCAATCTTTTTCAGCTCAAGCTCGATCCTTCGCGCTCGACGCCGACGCCCGAGCCGCCCAAAGCCTGAGCCTCGAGCCCGCGGCGCGAGCGCGGCGCATCGCCCGCCTTCGGCCAGCGCCGGTGGATCCACAGCCATTGCGACGGCCGCTTGCGCACGCTCTCTTCGATGAAATCGTTGATCTTCTGCGTCAGATCGAACACGTCCTGATCGTGATCGCCCGACGGCGCGAATTCGAGGGGCTCGTAAACTGTCATGCGGAAGCGCGAGCCGCCGAGGCGTTCGTTCGAGGCCGGCAGTAGGAACGCGCCGAGCTTCAACGCAAGGGCTGCCGGCGCGGGCGTCGTCATCGCGATGCGGCCGAAGAACGGCACGGGCAATCCTTCGTTCGTCTTCTGATCGACGAGGATGAAGATGCACTGGCCCGCGCGCAGAAGCGTGAAGATGCGCCGCGTTCCTTGCGCGCCCTTGGAGATCAACTCGGTCGGCCCGTATTTGGCGCGCCGCTTCGCCATCCAGCGGTCGATATAGATGTTGTTCACGGGCCGATAGACCGTTCCGCCGTCGAGCCCGATCTGGCGCGCCATCAGAAGCATCATCTCCCAATTGGCGAAATGGCCGGAGATGAAGAGGATGCCTTTGCCGGTCTTCTTCAGCCGCTCGATGATCTCGCCGCCGACCAGCTCGAAGCGCCCGCTCTCGAGCGAGAGTTTGTTGAAATGCGCGTATTCGGCGATAGTGCGTCCGAGATTGTCGCACATTTCACGGATCGTCGCGTCGATCTCGGCTTCCGGCATGCCGGGAAAGGCCGCGCGCAGATTGTTCCGCGCCCGCTTCATCGTGCCGCCCATGCGATAGAAGAGTTCGCGCCCGATGAAGCCGCCGAGCGTGGATGCCGCATTCAGCCCCATGATGCGGAACAATCCCATGAAGAGGAAAAACGGCACGGCTTCCGCCGCATAACGCAGCTTTGATCTCAACGGCAGTTGCTCGGCGCTTTCGCTCATGCGCCTGCGCCTAGCGCGTGCGGCGCAACCCTGTCAAGCAGGCGCGAGATTGCCGCCATGTCATCGAAGCCCGCGCGCACGGGAAGAAAGTAGATATTTTCGCGTTGTGCGGGAGTGAGCCGCATATAATCTTTCTCGGTCGTCAGCAGCACCGCATCTCCGGCTTTCGCTTTGCGCTTCAGCCGGGCGATTTCGGCGGCGGTGTAGGCGTGATGGTCGGCGAAGGCGCGCGCATCGGCGAGTTTCGCGCCCAATTCGCGCAGCGTTTCGAAGAATTTTTCGGGCCGTCCGATTCCGGCGAACGCCACGACCTGCTTGCCGCCGAGCCGGTGAATGTCCGCCGGCACAAACCGCGCCCGCAGAACCGGCTCCGAAAAGCCGCCGAGGTCGGCCGCCCCGTCGCCCACCAGCACGACCGCATCGGCGCGCGAAAGCCCCTGGGCGACGGATTCGCGCAAAGGCCCGGCCGGCAGAACGCGCCGATTGCCGAAACCGGTCTTCGCATCGACGACGACTAGCGACAAATCCTTCGCGACGGAAAAATTCTGATGCCCGTCATCCATCACGATGACATCCGCATGTTCGCGATCGGCGAGCTTCGCGCCAGCCGCGCGGTCACGCGAGATGATCACGGGCGCGGCGGCGGCGAGCAGCAATGCCTCGTCGCCTATATCGGCGGCGCGGTCGCGCGAGACATCGACAAGCGCCGGCCCCTTGACGCGTCCGCCAAAACCGCGCGTGAGAAACGTCACGCGAAGCCCGCGCTCCATCAAAATGCGCGTGATGGCAATCGCAATCGGAGTCTTGCCGCTGCCGCCCGCGGTGAGATTGCCGACGCAGATGACTTTTGCTTCCGGCCGGTAAGGTTCGGCATGTGCAGCCTTCCAGCGCACGCTCGCGCCATAGGCCCATCCCAGCGGCGAAAGCGCGGCCTGCGCCATTCGCGCGGCGAGATCCTTGCGCGTCCAGAATTCAGGCGCGCGCATGTTTCTCGAGAAGCGTTTCGACCGCTTCGCGCGTCTTTTCCATCGCCCCGCCGAGTGCGACCGCCGCGCGCGACGCCGCTTCCCCGATGGCGCGGGCGTCCTGCGGCGCCGAAAGGAAGCGATGCGCGAGCTGCGTGATCTCGGCGCAGGAATTCACGCGGCCGGTTCCTTGCGCGGCAAAGATCGCATCGTAAGCGGGCGCGAAATTCTCGGTGTGCGGGCCCGCCATCACCGCGCAATGCAGCCGCGCCGGTTCGAGCGGATTTTGCCCGCCATGCGGAATGAGGCTCCCGCCGATGAAGGCGAAATTCACCGCGCGATAGAAGATGCCGAGTTCGCCCAGCGTGTCGCCCACATAAATCGCCGTATCCGCCATCGGCAATTCGCCATGCGAACGCTGCAACACGGGACGCGCGCCCGCCAGCATCGCGATATCGCCGCCGCGTCCGGGATGGCGCGGCACGATGATGGTGAGAAGATCGGGAAAATCGCGGCGCAGCGCATCATGCGCGGGAAGGATCGTCTCGTCCTCGCCGGGATGGGTGCTGGCCGCGACCCAGGCGGGCCGCCCGGCGAGCGCCGCGCGCAATGCTTCGAGCTTTTCGGCCTGCGCGGGCAAGGGCGGCGCATCGGCCTTGAGCGATCCCGTCACGTCCACATTCTTCGCGCCCAGCAGCTTCAGCCGCTCCGCGGTTTCCTGATCCTGCGCCAGACACACTTTGAAATGCGACAGCAATGCCGCGGCACTTTGCGGCGCATAGGACCAGTTGATGAAGGAGCGCTCCGACATGCGCCCGTTGATGAGCGCGAGCGGAATGCCGCGCGCGCCCGCGTCGCGGATGATGTTCGGCCAGAATTCGGAATCGACGAACAGCGCCGCATCGGGCCGCCAGTGCTCGAGGAAGCGCGCGATGGCGGGCGGCATGTCGACCGGCGCGAATTGGTGGATCGCGTGTTCGGGCAGGCGCTCGGCCATCAGCTTGGCGCTCGTCACCGTGCCGCTGGTGAGCAGCACGTGCCGCCCCGGCTCTTTCAGGAGAACGTCGATCAGCGGCAGCGCGGCGAGGCATTCGCCGACGCTTGCGCCATGAACCCAGATGAGTTGCCCGTCGGGACGCGCAATGCCCGCATGTCCGAGCCTTTCGCCGATGCGCGACGCATCTTCTTTCCCGCGGCGCTGCCGCTCGCGCAACAGAAACGGCGCCAGCGGCGATAGCGCGATCGTGGCATAGCGGTATGCGGCAAGTCCGAGCGGATTGGATGTCATGCGGAGGGCTCGTCGAGATTGTGCTGATAGAGCCGCGCGTAAAGCCCGTTCCTCGAGATCAATTCGCCATGCGTGCCGGATTCGACGATGCGCCCGCGATCGAGGACGTAAATGCGATCGGCATCCAGCACGGTCGACAGCCTGTGCGCGATCACGATGGTCGTTCGCCCCTTCATCAACCGCGCAAGCGCTTCCTGCACCTGCCGCTCGCTTTCGGTATCGAGCGACGAGGTCGCTTCGTCGAGCAGCAGGATCGGCGCATTGCGCAACATGGCGCGCGCGATGGCGATGCGCTGGCGCTGGCCGCCGGAAAGCTTCAATCCGCCTTCGCCCACATTCTCGTCATAGCCGCGGGGAAGTTCGGCGATGAAGCCGTCGGCCGCGGCCGATCTGGCGGCTTCGACGATCTCTTCGCGCGTCGCCCCCTTGCGGCCGAGCGCGATGTTATCGGCGATGGTTTCATCGAACAGGATCGGCTCCTGCGTGACGAGCGCGATGTTTTCGCGCAAGGAGGCGAGCGTCACGTCGCGGATGTCCTGCCCGTCGACGCTGACCGTGCCGCCGTCGGCGTCGTGAAAGCGCAGCAGCAGGTTGAACAACGTCGTCTTGCCGGCGCCCGAAGGTCCCACCAGCGCGATCTTCTGGCCCGGACGCGCTTCGAGGGTGACGTGGTCCAGCGCCTGCCCGTCCGATGTGTAGCCGAAATCGACATTGTCGAAACAAACCGTGCCGCCCTCGCGCACGACGAGCGGCGTGGCATTCGGGCGATCGGCGATTTCGGGCCGCGCGTCGATCACGGCGAAGATGCGGTTGGCCGCCGCCAGGCCTTCGGTCGAAACGGTCTGGAGCTGGCTCAGATTGCGCACCGGCTGCTGGGCCAGAAGCATGGCCGCGAGGAACGCGAAGAACTGATTGATCGCGAGCATGTTGTGCAGGCTCATATAGCCCGCGATGGCGAAGGTCAGCGACGCCGCGACGCCGCCGATGAAATCGGTGGAGGGCACGGCCGCGGCGCGCGCGCGAACCGCGCGCAGAAGATAACGCAGGCGCTTGTCGATGCGCGTCTGCGCCAATTGGGTGGCGTGGTCTTCGAGATTGTAGGCCTTGATGATGCGCCGGCCCGTCAGCGCCTCGGTGAGCGATTTCGAAAGCGTCCCGGTCTCCTCCATTCCCCGCGTGGAAGCCTTGCGCAGCGAGCGGCTGATCTTGTCGATCACCCATACCACCGGCGGCAGCAGGAAAAGCGAAATCAGCGAGAGCTGCCAGCTGTTCCACACCATCACTACGAGCATGGCGACGAGCGTGAGGATCTCGCGGCCCATGGCGAGGATGCCGCGCGTGATGGCGTTGCGCAGCAAGGACGTGTCGTAGAGGAATTTGGAGATCATGTCGGAGGAATGCACGGCGTTGAGCCCGCCGATGTCGAGTCTGATCTGGCTTTTGAACATGTCGCGCTGGATATCGGCGCTGATGCGTTCGGCGATGGTGTTGGTGATGGATTGCTCACCGAAGCTCGCAATGGCGCGCACGATGATCACCGCCATGTATTCCAGCGGGATCTTGATGAATTCGTCGGCGTGCTTGAGCATGAACACGCGCTTGATCGCGGGGTTGATGAGCCCCGCCATCAACCCGGCCATCGCCGCCGATACGATCATGCAGAGGATTCCCGCCGCCAGAAGCCCCCAGCGGTTGCCCACATAGTCGCGCAGAAGCCGGGTGACGACGGGCCAGTCTCCGCGGTCGCGGGCCGCCTGCGCCGGTTTTGCGGTGAGGATTTCGGAACGGACTGCCATGGACGGCCCCTCTAGCATGGGCCGCGCGGAAGCGCGAATGGTTAAGACTGTTCCGGCTCCATCAGCCGGTGGAGGTGGACGACAAAATAGCGCATTTGCGCGTTGTCCACCGTGGCCTGCGCGGCGGCCTTCCAGGCATCATAGGCGGATTTGTAATTCGGATAGATGCCCACGATGTGGAGCTTGGAAAGGTCCTTGAATTCGGTTCCTTGGGGCGTCGTCAGTTCGCCGCCGAAGACGAGATGGAGAAGCTGGTTGCTCATGGAAGGGTCTTGAGTTTGTCCAACAGTTTTTCGTGGAGCCGCGCGCCGGCCGCGACGACCGAATGCTGATACGGCGCCGCCCCGTTATAGCGCAAATCGAATCCGCGCGCGTCGCTGACGCGCCCGCCCGCCTCGCGCACGATGATGTCGCCCGCCGCCAGGTCCCAGTCATGCTTGGCCGAAAGCGAGAGCATGGCGTCGAACTGGCCGGCCGCCACCAGCGCCATGCGGTATGCGATGGAGCTTCGCTGCTCGACCTGCATGGCGGGCCAGGGCGCCTTCTTCCGGCTTTGCTCCTCGAAGGTGGATTTTGTGGCGAGCATCCGGCAGCCTTCGATCTCGCCTTGCGCGCTCACATGGATGGAATCGCCGTTGAGCGTGGCGCCCTTTCCCTCCGCCGCCGCGAAACATTCCTCGGTCACGGGATTGAACACCACGCCCGCGCGCGGCCGTCCGTCGCGCACGATGGCGATCGCGATCGTGAATTGCGGCTTGCCGCGCAGGAAGGCGATGGTGCCGTCGATGGGATCGACGATGAAGACGTTCCTGGCGGCGAGCCTGGAAGGATCGTCCTCGGTCTCTTCGGAAAGCCAGCCGTAATCGGGCCGCGCGCCGCGCAATGTCGTGGAGAGAAATCGGTCCACCGCCAGATCGGCCTCGGTCACCGGCTCGCCCGCGCCCTTGTCCCATTGCAGGAACCGGCCGCCGTAGAATTGCCGCGCAATCGCGCCCGCGCGCTTGGCCGCGTCCACGATCAGATCGAGATCAGGCTCCGGCAAGGGTCATGCCTTCGATGCGCAAGGTGGGCGCATTGGTGCCGTAGCGGAAAACAAGATCGTTGGCGGGCGCGAGATTGAGGAACATGTCCTTCAGATTGCCGGCCACTGTCACGCCCGATACGGGATAGGCGATCTTGCCGTTTTCGATCCAGAAGCCCGTGGCGCCTCGACTGTAATCGCCCGTCACCGCATTGACGCCGAAACCCATCAGTTCGGTGACGTAGAAACCTTCCCTGATGCCGGCCATCAGTTCGGCGGGCGTGGTCTCTCCGGGCTCCATGTAGAGATTGGTCGAGGAAGGCGAGGGCGGCCCGCCCGTGCCGCGCGCGGCATGACCGGTCGTGGTGAGCCCGAGCTGCTTGGCGCTGGCGCAATCGAGGAACCAGGTCTGCAACACGCCGTTCTCGATCACCGCCATGCGCCGGTTGGCGACGCCTTCGCCGTCGAACGGCTTCGAGCGCAGCCCGCGCATGCGATGGGGATCGTCGACGATGCCGATCCCGGGCGCGAACACCCTTTCGCCCATGCGGTCCTTGAGAAAGGAGACGCCGCGGGCGATGGAGGCGCCCGAAACGGCGCCGGCAAAATGTCCGACGATCCCCGCGCTCACCCGCGGGTCGTAGACCACCGGCATCGCCGCCGATTTCGCCTTCTTCGGATGAAGCCGCGCCACCGTGCGTTCGCCTGCGCGCCTGCCGACCGCCTCGGCCGCTTCGAGATCGGCGGCATGACGCGCGCTCGCGCTCTCGTAATCGCGCTCCATGGCCGTGCCTTCGCCGGCCAAGACCGCCACGCCGACGGAGTGGCTCGTCGCGGCATAGCGGCCGAAGAATCCGGTCGAGGTGGCAAGCGCGATGGCCGAACGCGAGAAGCTCGCGCCGCCGCCTTCGGAATTGGTGATGCCCGGCACGGCCATGGCCGCGCCTTCGACGCCCTTGGCGAGTTCGATCAGCCGTTCGGCGGATGGCTCGTTCGCGTCTTCGATATCGAGCGCGGGAAACGATTTCGCGAGCAGCCCGGCCGGCGCAAGGCCGGCGAATTTGTCTTCCGGCGCGAGCTTGGCCATCGCCACCGCGCGTTCGGGCAATTCGGCAAGTCCCGCTTTCGTCAGATCGGTCGAGGAGACGAACGCCACCCGCTCGCCCACGAAGACGCGAAGTCCCAGATCGGCGCTCTCCGCGCGCTCGACATCCTCGAGCTTGCCCAGCCGGTAGGAGACGCTGGCCGAAACGCTTTCGGCCACGAGCGCATCGGCCGCATCGGCGCCGGCGGCGCGCGCGGCCTCGATCAGCGAATGGAGAATGTCCTGCGGGTCGGGTTTTCTGGGCACTCCCTAAGAAGCCACAGCGTTCGGCACGAAGGCAAGCCACAGGACCGCGACAATCCCGACGATGTAGGCGATCCAGGTGAAGATCATGCCGACGAAGCGCCAGGTCGACGGCCCGGTGCTGCCGGAAAGCCCGATGGCGTGCAGGATGCGCCCGAGCGTCAACGGAATGCCCACCGCATGCGTCAGCCAGAACGAGGCGCCCAGCGGCAGCATGGCGAGCATCAAAAGCAATCCCATGGGCACGTATTCGGCGTTGTTGGCATGGGCCCTGAGCGGCGCGGCCATTTCGGGCTTTCCCCCGTCGCCGATGACGACTTGCGTCTTGACGCGGGCGCGCACCACGAGAATGCTCAGAATGAGCATAATCAAGCCGTTGAGCGCGGCATAGAATCCGAACGCGTGAAATGGTTCGGTGAAGGCATCCAGCATCATTTCTCGTCCCCTTCCCTCAGAAAGCGTCAATTGAGGGCGGATTGCCCGCCGGGTCAAGACGATGGGCGCCAGATCGGCTTTCCGCTTCCGGGAAGTCCGAGGCGCGGCCATTTCTCCGTGACTATGCGCACGATGTCGCCGTCCATGCGGATCAGCCGGCCCCATTCGCGTTTGGTTTCCGGCGGCAGCTTGTTGGTGGCATCGAGCCCGATCTTGGAACCGAGACCGCTTTCGGGCGAGGCGAAATCGAGATAATCGATGGGCGTGTTTTCGATGATCGTGATGTCGCGCGCCGGATCCATGCGCGTCGAGATCGCCCACATCACGTCCTTCCAGTTGCGCGCATCGATATCGTCGTCCACCACGATGACCCATTTGGTGTACATGAACTGGCGCAAGTAAGACCACACCGCCATCATCACGCGCTTGGCATGGCCCGGATAGGCTTTCTTCATCGACACGACGGCGATGCGGTAGCTGCATCCTTCCGGCGGCAGCCAGAAATCCACGATCTCGGGGAATTGCTGCACCAGTAGCGGGATGAAAATCTCGTTCAGCGCTTCGCCCAGCACGCTCGGTTCGTCCGGCGGCCGTCCTGTGAAAGTGGAAAGATAAATGGGATCGCGGCGCATGGTGATCGCGGTGATCGTGAACACCGGGAATTGCTCCACCGAATTGTAATAGCCGGTGTGATCGCCATAAGGCCCTTCGTCGCGGTAATCGGTGAGCGAGACTTCGCCTTCGAGAACGATCTCGGCTTCCGCCGGTACCTTCAGCGGCTGCGTCGCGCAATCGGCGAGCTCGACGCGATTGCCGCGCAGCAATCCCGCGAATTGATATTCGGATAATGTGTCGGGCACGGGCGTCACGGCGGCTAATATCGTTCCCGGATCGGCGCCGAGCACGGCGGCAGCAGGGAAGGGCTCCGACTTCGCCTTCGCCCAGCGCGCATGATGCTGCGCGCCGCCGCGATGTTTCAGCCAGCGCATCAGCACCTGATTTTTGCCGATCACCTGAAGGCGATAGATTCCGAGATTGTAATTGTCCTCGCGCGCGTCGCCCGGTCCCTTGGTCACGATCAGCGGCCAGGTGATGAGCGGCGCGGGCTCGCCCGGCCAGCAGGTTTGAACCGGCAATTTGTTCAGGTCGATTTCATCGCCACGCAAAATGATCTGCTGACAGGCGGGCGATCCCACCGTCTTCGGCCGCATCGACATGGCCGTCTTGACGAGGGGCAGAAGCTCCATCGCTTCGCCCATGCTGCGCGGCGGTTCGGGCTGGCGAAGCTGGGCCAGCAATTCGCCGACCTCGCGCAAGCGCAACATATCTTCCGTCATGCTGAGGTGCGCGGCCGTGGTTCGAGGCCCGGCTTCGCCTCGCACCTCACCATGACGGCCGCGCCCCGAAGCACCGCCCATGGTCACGCCCATGGCGACGCGCTTGACCGTGCCGAACAGATTCACCAGAACCGGAATATCGCTCGCGCTGCCGTCCGCCTTGACCGGCTTCTCGAAAATCACCGCCGGTCCGCCTTGCGCCAGCAAACGCGTTTGTATTTCCGTCATCTCCAGCACGGTGGAAACCGGCTCGCGCACGCGAACCAGATCGCCTTGGGATTCGAGCCTGGAAATGAAATCGCGCAGAGAGCGGTAAGACATGACAGGTCCGGTATGTTGCACCGCGCATCATGCCGGTTGGCCCCGGCCATCGCAAATGCTCCCCGCCTTTCGCCCATGCCGCCGCTTGCCGGGCCGTGGAAGCGCCTCTAGGCTCGCCCCCCGCAGTTGGGGCGCGAAGGAAAAATCTTGATGGCCAGTATCTTTATGCGAAAACCGGTTTCGCATGTGAAGAACGAGTTCGAATCGACGGAACTGCGCCGCACATTGGGGCCGTTCAATCTCGTCACACTGGGCATCGGCTGCATCATCGGCGCCGGTATCTTCGTGCTCACCGGCCATGCCGCCGCCACGATGGCGGGGCCGAGCGTGATCTATGCCTTCATCATCTCCGGCCTTGCCTGTGCGTTCGCCGGCCTCTGCTATGCCGAACTGGCATCGACCATGCCGGTGTCGGGCTCGGCCTACACCTATTCCTATGTCACGCTCGGCGAGGTGTTCGCCTGGACGATGGGCTGGCTGCTGCTGCTCGAATACGGCATTTCGGCCTCGACGGTCGCCGCCGGGTGGACGGGCTATGTGGTGAGCCTCGCCAAGGATTTCGGCATCTTCATCCCGGATGGCGTATCGCATTCGATGCTGCAATATATCGTGCCGAACGCAAACGATCCCGCCTCGCATGGCGCGCTGCATGCAACGGGCAGCATCAATCTCGTCGGCGCCATCGGCATTCTGGTCGTCACGGCGCTGCTCGTCATCGGCATCCGCGAATCCGCGCGCTTCAACAATGTGATCGTGGTCATCAAGGTGAGCGTGCTGCTCGCCTTCGTCGCCATCGGCGTGACCTATTTCGATCCGGCCAACTGGCATCCCTTCATCCCGAAGAACGAGGGCAGCTTCCATTATGGCTGGCCGGGCATTTTCCGCGCGGCGTCCTATGTGTTCTTCGCCTATGTCGGCTTCGAAGCGGTATCGACCGCGGCGGGCGAAGCGAAGAATCCGCAGCGCGATTTGCCGGTCGGCATTCTGGGATCGCTCGTCGTCTGCACGATCATCTATATGGCGGTGGCCGCGGTGCTGACCGGCGTGGTGCCGTTCCGCACGCTGAACGTGCCCGATCCGATCGCGGTGGCCGTGGACAGGATGAACCCGGCCTGGGCCATCGTTTCCTGGCCGCTGACGCCGAGCCACCAGCTCAATCTGTTTTCCTTCATCATCAAGATCGGCGCGTTCATGGGCCTAAGCTCGGTGATGCTGGTGCTGTGCTATGCGCAGACGCGCGTGTTCTATCAGATGGCGAAGGACGGGCTGTTGATGCGCCTGTTCGGCCATGTGCATCCGCGCTTCAAGACGCCCGCCGCGGGCACGGTCCTTTTGGGGCTGGTGATCGCGGTTGCGGCGTCGCTGTTGCCGCTGGATGTGATGGGCAATCTGGTGAGCCTCGGCACCGCGCTCGCTTTCGCCATCGTCTGCGCCACGGTGATCTATATGCGCCGCGCCCATCCGGAGATCGAAAAACCGTTCAAGGTGCCGTTCTATCCGTGGACGCCGATTTTGGGCGTGATCTTCTGCGTCGTGTTCATGATGGGCCCGATCCTGCTCGACATCACGGGCTCGGCGATGGGCAAGGATCTGATCGGCATGTTCTTCGGCATGCTCAGTCCGTTGCCCGCGGGCGCGCCGGTGCCGAGCTATGCCGCGCCCAAGGATCCGATCGCGCTCTATATTCTGGTCGGCTACATCATCGTCGGCTCGTTGCTCTATGCCTTCTATGGCGCGAAGCATTCGCTGCTGCGCAAGGGCGATGGCCCCATCGGCCATGAACCCGCGCCGCTCGAACCGCCGATGGATCCGAGGGTCTAGTCTCAAAGCGCTGAGGCAGCGCCCGCCAATTCGTCGAGATCGTCTTTCAGCGCCCGGAGCAGAAACGGCAGGGCGTCGAGATGGCGCGCCTGCGCGAAGGATTCGATCTGGGCTTCCAGCGCGTTCAACGCGGTATCGAGTTCGACGGGCGTTGAAGCACGGCCTTCGAGAATTTCCCTTATCGAATTCAATCGGTCGCGCACCGCACTGATGAAGGGCAGTGCCCTCTCGCGCAATTCCGGCGCGTTTTCGAGCGCGCGTGCGATGAAACTGACGGAGCCATGCACGCGGCCCGCCGCCGCGACGAGCCGGTTCTCTGGCGATTCCGTTTCGCCATTGCGTTTCTGTCTGATGCCACGCGCGATGACCGTTGCGTCGCGCAATTCGCGGCGGATGCGCAGCGAGAGTTTCGCGAAACTCTCGCGCGACTCGGCGTCGCTGCGCCAGGACAGCGCGAAATATTTGAACAGCGGTTCCGTCAATTCCGCGATCGCCTGTTTCAGCGCGCGCGACGGCAGGCCGGGCATCACGAAACGCGAGACGATCAGGGCCGCGAGCGCGCCGAGCCCCACATCGCCCACGCGCAAGACCGCGGGCGCGACACCGCTGCCATGGGTTTCCGCCGCCGACATCACGATGAGGGCGGCCACGGGCGCGGCGCGGAAGGCGCCGTAATCGCCCGAAAGGAACGCAAGCGGCGTGATGACGAGCGCGAGCACGACGAATTCTGGCATGCCGGAATGCGCGGCCCAGCCGCCGAGCAATCCGGCCGCGGCACCCGCGAGCGTTCCCGCGAGCCTGTCGAAGGCCGAGCCGCCGGGGCTTTGTCCGCTCGCGCGCGCCACGATGATGGCGCTCATCACCGGCCATGTGGTTTCGGGCGCGTGCAGCAGCGCTGCCGCCAGATACGCCAGGACCGCCGAAAGACCCATGCGCAGCGCGAAGAGGCCTGCGATCTCATGCTCGCGGATGAAGCGCGGCAGCGTCATCGCGTCACCAGCGCATAGACGCTCGTCTCGCGGATTTCGCGGGCTTCGAGTTCGCGCGTCGTCTCGACACGATAGGTCGCGAGTTTCTCGACGCCCGATTTCGGGAAATAGCTCCGTCCCGGATCGCCGAGCAGCACGCGCGCGTTCGATTTCGCGAGCCAGGCCATGAGCCGTTCGGCCAGCGGGCGCTCGTAGCACATGTCGCCCACGAGAATGACATCCCATCCTTCGCGCCCGATCACATCGTCGGTTGTGATGTCGACCCGCGTCTCGTTCGCCGCCGCATTCAAGGCAATCGCCGCCGCCGCGAATCGATCGATATCGGCGGCGAGCACGTCGCGCGCGCCCGCTTTCACCGCCGCGACCGCCACCATTCCGGAGCCCGCGCCGAAATCGAGAATTTTTTTCCCGCGCACTTCCTGCGGATTGTCCAGAACGTATCGCGACAGCGCCTGACCGCCCGCCCAGGCGAACGCCCAATAGGGCGGGGGAATGCCTTCGGCTTCCAATTCTTCCTCGGTCTTGCGCCACAGCGGCATGATCTCGGCGGCGAGATGCAGGCGCACTTCCGGCACCAGCGGCGGCGCGATCAAACCGGTATTGGTGCGGATGAAATCGTCCGGCCTCATGCCGCGGCGAGCGAAGGCTTCGACGTGGCGAGCCTCAGGACGTCGGCGTAATTCTTCCGGATTTCCATCTTCGGCCCGTGGCCTTTTTCCAGAAGCAGCGCATGCAGCTTCGGCAGATTGTAGCAGGGCACGTAGATCAGCATGTGATGGTCGACGTGATAATTTACCCAATAGGGCGCGATCAGCGCGCGCACCCACCACGAGGCGTAAGTCGTGCGCGCGTTGCGCATCACGTCGTCATTGTCGGGCACCATCGCGTGCTCGGCGATGTTGCGGATGCGGGTGATGACCTGCTGCCAGGTGAGCAACGGCAAAAGCCAGAACATCAGATAATAATGCGGCTTGCCGAGCGCGGTGAGGATCGCGAGCAGAATGAGGTTTGTGACGATCGGCATGCCGAGCCTGTTCCAGAAATTCCGCACGCGCGCCCAGAACGGCATGCCCTTCGGCCCCATGGCGTTCAGCAATTGGAAGCGGCGGAGTTTCAATCCCGTCCGCCCGGTGAAATCGCGGAGCATCTTGCGGCGGAAGCTTTCCTTGGTGATCGGGAATTTCGCGGACAGATGCAGGTCGGGATCGTCGGGCTGCTGCGTCTTCCTGTGATGCACCAGATGATAATGGCGATAGGGGATCGTGTCGGTGAACACGGGCCAGGCGCAGAACCATTGGCTGATACGGTCGTTCCATGTGCGCGAACGCATCAGCACGCCATGGGCCGCGTCGTGCATCAGGATCGCGAGCCCCAATTGGCGCGAACCGATCAGGATCACGGCGATCACGAATGTCAGAGGATTGGGCCAGATCCAGTAAAGCGCCATAGAGGCCGCGATCACGATCCAGGCATGCGCGACGCACATCAGCCCCGTGAGGTCCGAGCGCTCGCGCACCGCGGCCAGTTCCTCGGCCGTGAAGCTCAGCGTGGGATCGAAGCGCTCGACGTTCATGGGCCTATTATAGGCGTCCATTGGTGAATTAAAACACGCCGGCGGCCTGCAAAATGAGCCATGCCATCCACATTTCGCAGACGATTTGCACGGCGAAGGCGGTAAATCTGAGGTTTATCGCGCCCGCCGTGCCCGAGAGGATATGGATGATCGATTGCACCGCCCGCGCGCACACCACCACGATAGCGAGCGTGTTGAAGGTGGGATCAGCGGCCTCCGCCGCCACGCCCGCCAGAACCACGGTCGCGAAGATCGGCAAATTCTCGATGGTGTTCATATGGGCGCGGTTGAGCCGCCAATAGGCTTCCGAGCCGTGCGGCACGCCCGGCGTGAATTCGGTGATGCCCGCCTTTCCCGTCACCACCTGGTGAACGCGCGCGGCCCCAATGGAGAGCACGAGGAACATCGCCCACAGCGCATAGAAGGTGAGTGCGACAATGCAATCGGGAACGCTGTCCATATCCCGCCCCTTTCGAATCTCAACCCAGCCATGTTGTCACAAGGAGGGCCGCCGCGATCAAGGCTCCCGCATCGCGATTGGAGCGGAAAATCCGCAGCGCACCCGCCGAATCGTCCACATGGAGCCCGCGGACCTGCCAGAGCAGATGGGCCGTGACCACCAGCATGACCGCGGCGAAGGCCCAGCTCGGACGCGCGGCCAGCCCCGCGATCGAGATCAGCAGCACCGCCGCCAGATAGAAGAGCGCCACCCACACCGGCGTGTGCGCGCCGAAAAGCCGCGCCGTGGATTTCACGCCCGCGAGCGCGTCGTCCTCCATGTCCTGCAGCGCGTAGATCGTGTCGTAGCCGAGCGTCCAGAAGAAGCAGCCCGCGTAAAGAACGTAAGCCGAGGGCGCGAGATTTTGCGTCACGGCCGCGAAGCCGAGCAGCGCGCCCCAGTTGAACGTCAGCCCCAGCCAGGCCTGCGGCAGCCAGGTGATGCGCTTCATGAAGGGATAGATCGCGATCAGGATCAGCGAGGATGCGCCGAGCGCCACTGCGAACCAGTTGAGCGTGAGCAGGATGCAGAGCCCGACGATCAATTGCGCGAGCAGGAAGCGCCACGCCTGTTTCACGCTCACCGCTCCCGACGGAATGGGCCGCCCGCGCGTGCGCGCCACTTGTCCGTCGATGTCGCGGTCGACGATGTCGTTATAGGTGCAGCCCGCGCCCCGCATCACGACGGCGCCGATGGCGAAGACCGCGAGCAGCCAGACGTCGCGCGGCTGGCTGAAATAGGCGCGCTGCTGTGCCGCCGCCGCCATGACGAGCCCGAACACGCTCGGCCAGAACAGGAGCCAAGTGCCGATGGGCCGGTCGAGCCGCATCAGCCTGAGATAGGGCCGCCACCGCTCAGGCGCGGCATCGACCCAGGTGGAAGGAACGGCGTCGGCGGGTGTCACAGCGTTGCTCTTTTAGAGATTGCGGAACGCAGCCTCATCTTCCTCGCTGTTCCAATCGTCGAACACAATTTCCGATTGCCTCAAGAACGCTCTGTCGAGCATTTCGTCCTCGCTCATTTGCATGGGCTGGCTTGCCCGGTCAGACTTCGATTTTGGACGACTGGTCTTGGGACGTTTCATAGCGATCAAGATTGCGCGATAAGCGCTACCCTTCTAACACAGCATGAATTGGCCTGTTATGCACGCTGATACGCTAAATCTCCCTCGCCCCCACGAAGTGGGGGAGAGGGCCGGGGTGAGGGGGTGGCGACGATTGATCTCGATGCTCAATCACCCCCTAACCCTCTCCCCCGGCGGGGGAGAGGGAATGCGCTTTGTATTGTCCTTCTGCAAATGACCGATCACCTAACCGAACCCGGCGGCAAAGTCCGCCTCTATATCGCGGCGGCGCTGGCGAAGGATGCGCGCGTCGCGCCGGACGAAGGCCAGGCGCATTATCTTTTGCATGTGATGCGCGCGAAAGCGGGCGAGCGTGTCAGCCTCTTCAACGGGCACGACGGCGAATGGCTCGCGCGCATCGACGATGTGACCAAACGCGGCTGCGCGCTCGTCTGCGAAAAGCGAACGGAGAAGCAGCGCGAAGTTCCCGATCTCTGGCTCGTCTTCGCGCCCGTCAAGAAAACGCCGGCCGATTATCTGACACAGAAAGCGACCGAGCTCGGTGTCAGTGCGCTTCAGCCGGTCGCGACCAGGCGCACCATCGTCACGCGTGTGAACGCGGAACGCATGCGCGCCAATGCCATCGAAGCCGCCGAGCAATCGGGACGTTTATCAGTTCCCGAAATCCGCGAGTTCATCGCTCTGGAAAAGCTGCTCGCGCATTGGCCGCGCGAGCGGCGGATAGTGTTTTGCGACGAGGCGGGCGATGCGCCGCCGATTGCCGAGGCACTCGCGGACGCACCGTCCGGGCCGTGGGCCGTTCTCACCGGCCCCGAAGGCGGCTTCGATCCCGCCGAGCGGGCGGCGATCCGGGCGCTCCCATCCGTCGTGCCGGTGTCGCTCGGTGGCCGCATCCTCCGGGCCGATACGGCCGCACTGGCGGCCTTGGCCGTTTGGCAGGCGGTCAAGGGCGATTGGCGCTGATTTATCCCCGGCCGCCCGGAAGGGAGTAACATGGCTGCCGGTCCGAAGACTGGCTGCCGGCGATGAGGGAGGGGGGATCCCCCCTCCATTTTCCGAGGTTCGAATACCTTGCCGTCCGCCAAGCCGTTCTTACATAATCAAAAGCTGAACGGGCGGTTCAAAATTCAGACAGCCCGGAAACGGGCAGAGGAGCGCCGAATGTCCATCCCCCAATCCGCCGGCGGGCCGATCGGCTCGCGCGACGATCTCGTGCGCTACCTCGAAAAGGGCTCAAAGCCGAAGGCCGAGTGGCGGATCGGCACCGAGCACGAGAAATTCGTCTACAGCCTGAAGACCCATAAGCCCGTCGCCTATGAAGGCCCCGCCGGCATCCGGGCGCTGCTCGAAGGCATGCGCCGCTTCGGCTGGGAGCCGGTGATGGAGGGGGACCACATCATCGGGCTGACGCAGAACGCCGCCTCGATCAGCCTCGAGCCCGGCGGGCAATTCGAGCTGTCGGGCGCGGCGCTGCGCACCGTCCACGAAACCTGCGCCGAGGTGAACACGCATCAGGAGCAGGTGCGCGAGGTTGCGGGCGAATTGGGCCTTGGCGTTCTGGGCCTCGGCTTCGCGCCGACATGGTCGCTCGAGGACGTGTCCACCATGCCCAAGGGCCGTTACGGCATCATGCGCCGCTATATGCCCAAGGTCGGCGGCTATGGACTCGAGATGATGTTCCGCACCTGCACGGTGCAGGTGAATCTCGATTTCGGTTCCGAAGCGGACATGGTCAAGAAATTCCGCGTCGGCCTCGCGCTGCAGCCCGTGGCGACCGCGCTCTTCGCGAATTCGCCGTTCCGCGAGGGACGGCCGAACGGATTTCTGTCGTATCGCTCGCACATCTGGACCGATGTCGATAATGCGCGCGCGGGCATGCTGCCTTTCGTTTTCGAAAGCGGCATGGGTTTCGAACGCTATGTCGATTATGCGCTCGATGTGCCGATGTATTTCGTTTATCGCGGCGGAAAATATATCGACGTGTCGGGCAAATGCTTCCGCGATTTCCTGGAAGGCCGCATTCCCGAACTGAAGGGCGTCGAGCCGTCGATGTCGGACTGGGCCGATCATCTGACGACGATCTTCCCCGAAGCGCGGCTGAAAACCTTCCTCGAAATGCGCGGCGCCGATGGCGGTTCGTGGCGGCGCATTTGCGGGTTGCCGGCGTTGTGGGCCGGGCTTTACTACGATCAGACCGCGCTCGATGCGGCGTGGGATATGGTGAAGGACTGGAGCGCCGAAGAGCGGCAAGCGATGCGCGATTCCGTTCCGCGACTCGCATTCAATACACCGTTCCGCGGGCGCACCGTCGGCGATCTCGCCCGCGACATGCTGGAAATCTCCGCAGCCGGTTTGCGCCGCCGCGCAGCACAGGATTCCGGGGGCACGAACGAGGAAGGCTTCCTCCATCCGCTCATGGAACTGGCAGACAAGCGCCAAACCCGCGCCGACCAATTGCTCGAACGCTATCACGGCGAATGGAAGGGCGACCTCGCGCCGCTGTTTACGGAATATAATTTCTTGTGAGGTCAGATACCGGTGAAGACGAGATCGAGTGCGGCGATGATCTTGTCGCGTTGCGACTCAAGATTGGCGATAGGCGCTTTGAGATACCTGATTGCCAGTGTCGCGATTTCGGTTGGTGAAAGCCGCAGCTTCTGCCCGGCTATGTCGAATAAAGGCGTCATGCGCCCCATGGGAACGACCGCGCCGTCAATCGCCAGCGGCGCGACGAGCCGCGTCGGATAATGGTTGAGTGAATAATGCTGAAGCGAAACGACGAAAGGTCTTTCTCGCCGCCCGCTTTTCAATGGATTTGGAAAAACATCAAACTGGCGGATCATCGAGATCGAGCAATTCTTCGCCGAACACGCCATTGCGCTCGATATAGGCGTTGTAGGAGTCGAAATGCGCCTTGTTCTCTTCGTAGAACCGCCGGGCGCGTTCTTCCTCGGTTAGCCTGCGCAGCGCATCTTCCAGGGCCTGCGAAAGGTTCAGCCGCATTTCCTTGGCGACCTTCAGGATTTCCGCATCCACAGACACATTCACGGCGCGTTTGGGGCCCGGCCCGACACGGCCGCTGCGCCGGGGTCCGGCGTGTTCGAACGATTTTCCCCGTTCTTTCAGGTACCTAGCCATGCGCATACAGTATGCGCATAGATCATGCACGTCAAGCCGGATCGAGGGGTAAAACAAAACCGCCGCCGGCATCGCGCCGGATTTCGCGCGCCCATTTCACGGCCGAAACCGGCAACGGCCCATAGAGATGCGGAAACAAATCGCCATTGCGCGAAGGTTCGTATTTCAGAGCGGCGCCGAGCAAGCCTTCATCGGCGGCCACCAGCAGAAGATCGCTCTCGCCTGCATAGTGCTTCGCGAGCGTTCCCATCAATTGCTTCGCCGTCGAGAAATGCAGGAAGCCGTCGGCGCGGTCCTTGGCCGAGCCGTCGTAGACGCCCGTGCGCATCGCCGCGCGCCATTCGCCCGCATGACAGATCTTGAAGATCAGCACTTACGCCGCCGTGCCGCCGACCGTCAGCCCATCGAGCCGCAGCGTCGGCTGGCCGACGCCGACGGGCACCGATTGCCCGTTCTTGCCGCAAGTGCCGATGCCGGAATCGAGTTTCATGTCGTTGCCGATCATCTTGACCTGCGTGAGTGCCGTCGGCCCGTCGCCGATCAGTGTCGCGCCCTTGATCGCCGGCCCGATCTTGCCGTTTTCGATGCGATAGGCTTCGGTGCAGGAGAACACGAATTTGCCGTTGGTGATGTCCACCTGCCCACCGCCGAAATTCACGGCGTAGATTCCCTTGTCGACGCTCGCGAGAATTTCTTCCGGCGAATGCGGGCCCGCGAGCATGTAGGTGTTGGTCATGCGCGGCATGATCGAATGCGCATAGGATTGGCGCCGGCCATTTCCCGTCGGCGCCATGCCCATCAGCCGCGAATTCTGGCGATCCTGCATGTAGCCTTTCAGGATTCCGTCTTCGATCAGCACCGTGCGCGTCGTCGGCGTGCCTTCATCGTCGATGGTGAGCGAGCCGCGCCGCCCGCCGATCGTGCCGTCATCGACTACGGTCACGCCGGGCGCGGCAACGCGCTGCCCAAGCAATCCGGCGAACGCGCTCGTTTTCTTGCGATTGAAATCGCCTTCGAGCCCATGGCCGATGGCTTCATGCAGAAGTATGCCGGGCCAGCCGGGACCGAGCACAACCGTCATCTCGCCCGCGGGCGCGGGCACCGACGACAAATTCACCAGCGCCTGACGCAGCGCTTCATCGACCCCGTCGTGCCAATATTGCGGATCGAGATAGGTCTCGTAGCCGCCGCGTCCGCCGCCGCCGAAGCTTCCGGCTTCCTGGCGTCCGTTCTCCTCGACGACGACAGACACAAAGAGGCGCACGAGCGGGCGGATATCGCGATAGATTTCGCCGCCCGGGCGCACGATCTCGACATTCTGCCATTCGCCGGCAAGCGAACACGAGACCTGCTTGACGCGCGGATCCTTGGCGCGCGCATATTGGTTCATCTCTTCGAGCAGCTTCACCTTGGCCGCGAATTCGGCCGAGCGCAGCGGATCGGCATCGGAATAGAGCTTGGCATTGGTGCGGGCAGGGGAGAGCGCGGCCGTGCCCGAATAGCCCTTGGTGACGGCGCGCACGGTCTGGCCGGCGCGTTCGATCGCGTCCTCCGAAAGCTCGGAGGCATGGGCATAGCCGGTGGCTTCGCCGGCGACGGCCCTGAGCCCAAAACCCTGCATGGTGTCGAAGCTGGCGGCCTTGAGTCGGCCGTCGTCGAAGCTGAAGCTTTCGCTCTGGCGGTATTCCAGGAACAGTTCGCCGTCGTCGGCGCCCTTGAGCGCGTCATCCACAAGCGACTGGACGCGGGCCCGATCCAGCCCCTTTTGATCGAAGAAAAGTTCGCCGTGATCCGCCATGATTTTCGGGCTCCGGTTGCTGCTATTGGAACATAATCGTTGGGCTTGCGGATTCCGACCCCCGACCTTCGCGCGGCGCATCATCCGCGTGGCATAAGGTCGCAATGACTTCATAGGCTTAGGCCGCGTAAACCGGGCGGCGAGTCTTTGGGCGAAGTGGGCGCGATGCCCGCCTTGGAGAGGTTGCGGGATGTTCCTGAAAAAACTGAGCGTGGCTGGCGCGGGCCTTCTCGCTTCCACCGGGGCGGCATGGGCGGCCGCCGGGCCGCAGCCCTGGGAGATCGATCTTCAGCCGGCGGTGACGCCCGTGATGGAGCGCATCGAGGATTTCCACACGCTGCTCGTCTACATCATCACCGCGATTTCGCTCTTCGTGCTGGCGCTGCTTCTGTGGGTGATGTTCCGATATAACGCGCGCTCCAATCCGGTTCCGAGCCGGGTGGTGCACAACACCACGCTCGAGATCGTCTGGACCATCGTGCCGGTTATCATCCTGGTGCTGATCGCGATCCCGTCTTTCCGGCTGCTCTATTTCGAAGCTGACATCCCCACGCCGGACGTCACGCTCGAGGCCATCGGCCATCAATGGTACTGGTCCTATCAATATCCGGGTTCCGGCGATTTCCAGTTCGACTCGCAGGGGCTTTCCGATGCCGATGCCGAGAAGGCCAACGAGCCGCGCCTTCTGGGCGTGGACAACACCGTCGTCGTTCCCGTCAACAAGGTGGTGATGGTCGAGACGACCGGCGCCGACGTGATTCACTCCTGGGCGGTTCCCGCCTTCGGCGTGAAGATGGACGCGATCCCGGGGCGCATCAACAAGACCTGGTTCAAGGCGACCAAGGAAGGCACCTATTACGGCCAGTGCTCCGAACTGTGCGGCGCGCGCCACGCCTTCATGCCCATCGAGGTCCGGGTCGTCTCCGAGAAAGCGTATGAAGCGTGGCTGGCCGGAGCCAAGAAGAAATTCGCGTCGAACGATGCGGATACGACCCGTCTCGCGGCGCTCGCGAAATAGCTCTAAGGACGAAAACGCACATGGCTGACATCGCCCACGCACACGACGACCACCCTCACGGCTGGCGGCGCTTCGTCTATTCGACGAACCACAAGGACATCGGCACGATGTATCTTGTCTTCGCCATCGTGGCGGGCAGCGTCGGCGCGTTCCTCTCGATGATGATGCGCGCCGAGCTGATGTATCCGGGCCTGCAGATCTTCCCCAATCCCCACATGTTCAACGTCTTCGTCACGGGCCACGGCCTGATCATGGTGTTCTTCATGATCATGCCCGCGATGATCGGCGGCTTCGGCAATTGGCTGGTGCCGATGATGATCGGCGCGCCGGACATGGCGTTCCCGCGCATGAACAACATCTCGTTCTGGCTTCTGCCGTTCTCCTTCGCGCTGCTCGTCGCTTCCATGTTCGTGGAAGGCGATTCGGGCGGCATCGGCGTGGGCGGCGGCTGGACTCTCTATGCGCCGCTGTCGACCTATGGCTCGCCGGGTCCGGCGATGGATTTCGCGATCTTCTCGCTGCACATCGCCGGCGCGTCATCCATCCTCGGCGCCATCAACTTCATCACCACGATCCTCAACATGCGCGCACCGGGCATGACGCTGCACAAGATGCCGCTCTTCGTGTGGTCGATCCTGGTGACGGCGTTCCTGCTGCTGCTGTCGCTGCCGGTTCTGGCGGGCGCGATCACCATGCTGCTCGCCGACCGCCATTTCGGCACGTCGTTCTTCAACGCGGCGGGCGGCGGCGACCCGATCCTCTACCAGCATCTCTTCTGGTTCTTCGGACACCCGGAAGTCTACATCCTGATCCTGCCCGGCTTCGGCATGATCTCCCATGTCGTGTCGACCTTCTCCAAGCGCCCGGTGTTCGGCTATCTCGGCATGGCTTACGCCATGGTCGCGATCGGCTTCATCGGCTTCCTCGTGTGGGCGCACCACATGTACACGGTGGGCCTTTCGGTCGACACCAAGGCCTATTTCGTATTCGCCACCATGGTCATCGCGGTGCCCACGGGCATCAAGATCTTCTCCTGGATCGCGACGATGTGGGGCGGCTCGATCGAATTCAAAACGCCCATGCTGTGGGCCATCGGCTTCGTGTTCCTGTTCACGGTGGGCGGCGTGACCGGCGTGGTGCTCGCCAATGCCGGCGTCGATGTCGTGCTGCAGGACACTTATTATGTGGTGGCCCATTTCCACTACGTCCTGAGTTTGGGCGCGGTCTTCGCCATCTTCGCAGGCTGGTATTTCTGGTTCCCGAAATTCACCGGCTACACCTACAACGAATTCCTCGCCAAGCTGCATTTCTGGCTCACCTTCATCGGCGTCAACATCGCCTTCTTCCCGATGCACTTTTTGGGCCTTGCCGGCATGCCGCGCCGCATCGCCGACTATCCCGACGCCTTTGCCGGCTGGAACAAGGTCGCCTCCATCGGCGCCTTCATCGCGGGCTTCGGCCTTCTGGTCTTCATCGTGACGATGATCGAGGCGTTTCTCCGGAAGCGCCGCGCGGGCGACAACCCCTGGGGCGTAGGCGCCACGACGCTCGAATGGACGCTGCCGTCGCCGCCGCCGTTCCACACCTTCAACGAATTGCCGCACATTGTCGAAAGCTCGCACTGAAGAGATGGCCAACGTCGCCGCATTCGAGACTCCACGCGCGCCCGCGGATGTCGGCGATTATTTCGCGCTGCTCAAGCCGCGGGTGATGTCGCTCGTGGTGTTCACGGGCCTTGCCGGGATCGTGGTGGCGAAGGGCGCGGTGCATCCGCTGATCGCCTTCACCGCACTTCTCTGCATCGCGCTCGGCGCGGGCGCCTCGGGCGCGCTCAACATGGCCTACGATGCCGACATCGACGCGCTGATGGCGCGCACGGCCTCGCGCCCCATCCCGCTCGGCCGCATCGGCCGCGCGAGCGCGCTCGCCTTCGGCTGGTCGCTGTCGGTGGCTTCGGTGGCGCTGATGGGGCTGATGGTGAATTTGCTCGCCGCAAGCCTGCTTGCCTTCACGATCTTCTTTTATGTCGTCGTCTATACGCTGTGGCTGAAGCGGCGCACGGCGCAGAACATCGTCATCGGCGGGCTGGCTGGCGCACTGCCGCCGGCCATCGGCTGGGCCGCGGTGACGGGAAGCCTTTCGATCGCGCCGCTGGTTCTCGTCCTCATCACCTTCCTCTGGACGCCGCCGCATTTCTGGGCGCTGGCGCTCTACCGCTCGGATGATTACGCGCGTGCCGGCGTTCCCATGATGCCGGTGGTCGAGGGCAAGGCGTCGACGAGGAAGCGGATCTTCGCCTATGCGCTCGCACTCTTCCCGGTGGGAATGATGCCGGCTTTCGTGGGCCTGGCAGGGCCTCTTTATCTCGCGAGCGCAGCCCTTTTCGGCGGCTGGCTCGTCTTCGACGCCTACGAGGTCTTGCGCGAAAAAGACGAGACGCGCGAGCCCGCCGCGCGCCGGCTCTTCGCGGTGTCGATCCTTTATCTCTTCGTGCTGTTCGCCGTTCTGATCGCGGAGCGCCTTCTGGGCATCGCACCCCTCGGTGCCGCCTTGTTCGGCGCCTGGATGTGAGGCGATGGCCGATGACGATGACGCATTCGCCAAGGCAAGACGCAGGCGCTCGATCGCCATCGCGCTCGCGCTCGCGGCGCTGGTCATTCTGTTTTTCTTTATGACGATGGTACGGGTTCATCCGTAGCGGAGAGGGACATGGCACACGCAGGCGTCAAGCACGACTATCATCTGGTCAATCCCAGCGGATGGCCCATCGTCGGCTCCATCGGCGCCTTCACGATGCTGGTCGGCGCCGTCCTCTGGATGAACAGCGGCTATTCCGATTTCAAATCCCTCGCGGGCCAGCCCTGGATTTTCATCGCGGGCGTGGTGCTGGTGCTCTACACCATGGCCGGCTGGTGGCGCGACGTGATCCACGAATCCGTGGTGGAACACGACCATACGCCCGTGGTGAAGCTGGGCCTGCGCTTCGGCATGGTGCTTTTCATCGCCTCCGAAGTGATGTTCTTCGTGGCGTGGTTCTGGGCCTATTTCAATTCGGCGATCTTCTTCAACGATGTCGGCATCGGCTCCTGGCCGCCGAGCGGAATCGTCACCCTCGATCCCTGGCATCTGCCGCTGCTCAACACGCTGCTGCTTCTCACGTCGGGCACGACTGTGACCTGGGCCCATCACGCGCTCCAGCATGGCGACCGCAAGGGCGCGATCCAGGGCCTCTTCCTCACCATCCTGCTCGGCGCGTCATTTACCGGCGTGCAGGCGTTCGAATACACCCACGCGCCCTTCACCTTCGGCTTCAACCATCTGGCGCTCGTACCCTTCACCGATCCGGCGCATGTCAATCTCGCGGCCGGTGTGGGCAATTTCGACGCCATCTACGGCTCGACCTTCTTCATGGCGACAGGCTTCCACGGCTTCCACGTCATCATCGGCACGATCTTCCTGACGGTCTGCCTCTTCCGCGCCATCGCCGGACAGTTCACGCCCACGCGCCATTTCGGCTTCGAAGCGGCGGCCTGGTACTGGCATTTCGTCGACGTGGTGTGGCTGTTCCTGTTCTCCTGCATCTATGTGTGGGGCGTGGGACCCGTGGTCGCTTCCTGAGCGAAATGGACGCAAACAGACAAGGCACGCTCAAACTCGCGCTACTGGGGCGGTGTCCGCGCTGCGGCAAAGGCCCGCTGTTCGACGGCTATATCGGAATCGCGAAATCCTGCAGCGCCTGCGGCCTCGATTATGCGATGTTCGATGCGGGCGACGGCCCGGCCGTCTTCGTCATCCTCATCGTGGGCGCGATCGTGGCGGGCGGCGCGCTCTTCGTGGAATTCACCTGGCAGCCGCCCTATTGGGTCCACGCCGTGATCTGGCTGCCCACCATCGCGATCCTCACCTTCGTCCTGTTGCGATTGGTGAAGTCGCTGCTGCTCGTCCTGCAATACAAGCACCGCGCGGGCGAGGGCAGGCTCGCGGACTGATGCGCATTATTTTCCGTCCCATGCTCGTGCCGACATTGTGGTGCGTGCCGCTGTTCGCGATCCTGACCGGGCTCGGCCTCTGGCAGATCCACCGGCTTCACTGGAAGCTCGCGCTGATCGCGGCCCTTCACGCCAACATCGCGGCCCCGCCCATCGCGCTCGACCGCGCGCTCGCGCTTGGTGACGCCGCGCAATATCACCGCGTCGAGCTCGCGGGCGAGTTCGATCACGACAAGGAAGCGTATGTCTTCACTACCGGCGAACACGGCGATCCCGTTTATCACGTCATCACGCCGCTGATCCTGGCGAACGGCAAGGCGATCCTCGTCGACCGCGGATACGTGCCGCCGGGATTGCGCGATCCCGGCTACCGCGCCTATGGCCAGATCGCGGGGCCCCGTCACATCGTGGGCGTCTGGCGCGTGCCCGATCCGCCCGGCCTCTTCACGCCCGCGCCCGATCTCAAGAACCGCATCTGGTATGCCCGTGATGTGAATGGCATCGCCAAGGCCGATGGGGTCGCGCTCGCCGCTCCGGTCCTCGTCGAGGCCGACGCCACCCCCAATCCCGGCGGCTGGCCCAAGGGCGGCCAGACGGTCGTCAAGCTCCGCAACGATCATTTGCAATATGCGATAACCTGGCTCGCGCTGGCCGAGGTGCTGCTCATCATGTATTTCGCCTATCATCGCTCGCATGGGCGGTTTTCGGTCCGTTTGCGGAAGTGAGGCATGCGCTACATCAGCACCAGAGGGATTTCGCCCGCGAAGGGCTTCGCCGAGATCCTGCTTTCCGGGCTCGCGAGCGATGGCGGGCTTTTCATGCCCGAAGCCTGGCCGCGCATGTCGATCGGCGGGGAGACTTATGTGGAAGCGGCGCGGAAGATCCTCGGCGCGTTCGCCGGCGATAGTTTTTCGTCCGGTGAATTGAGAGAGGATATCGAATCCGCTTACGCCGGTTTCGATACGCCCGAAATCGCGCCACTGGTCGAGATCGCGAAGGATCGCTATCTGCTGGAGCTGTTCCACGGCCCCACGCTCGCCTTCAAGGACATCGCGATGCAGGTGCTGGGGCGCTTGTTCGCCCGCGCGCTGGCCAAGCGCGGCGGGCGCGCGACGGTGGTGGTCGCGACATCGGGCGATACTGGATCGGCTGCAATCGCAGCGCTCGGCGGCTTGCCGAACATCGATCTGTTCGTGATCCATCCGCATAATCGCGTGAGCGACGTGCAGCGCCGCCAGATGACGGCCTCGCCGCACGGAAACGTTCACAACATCGCCCTCGAAGGCACGTTCGACGACGGCCAGGCCATCGTGAAGGCGCTGTTCGCCGATTCCGGATTCGCGGCGAGACAGAATCTCACCGCCGTCAATTCCATCAATTTCGCCCGCATCGCGGCCCAGAGCGTCTATTACTTCACCGCCGCCGCGAAGCTGAAGGCGCCGCCCGTCTTCGTCGTGCCCACCGGCAATTTCGGCGACGTTTTCGCGGGCGAAGCGGCGCTGCGCATGGGCCTCGCCATCGAGAAGCTCGTGATCGCGACCAACGCGAACGACATCCTCGCCCGCGCGCTCGCCACCGGCACCTATGCGCCGGGCGCGGCGCATGCGACGCTTTCGCCGTCGATGGATATCCAGGTCGCCAGCAATTTCGAGCGCGCATTGTTTGAGGCAAGCAATCGCGATGCGGCCTGGGTGCGTGAGGCGATGCAATCATTCGCGCGCGAGAAGACGCTCGTCATCCCGCCGGAGGCTCTGGGAAATCTGCGCGTGCGTTACGCGGCCTCCGCCGTCGATGATTCAAAAACGCTCGAAACCATCGCGCGCATCCACAAACAATCCGGCCGGTTGATCGATCCCCACACCGCCGTGGCTGCCGCGGCCGCGGAGAAGATCGAGGCCAACGGTCCGGTCGTGATCCTGGCGACCGCCCATTCCGCCAAATTCCCCGATGCCGTCAAGCGCGCCACCGGCATCACGCCGCCCTTGCCCCCGCACATGGCGGACCTTTATGAGAAGAAGGAGCGGATGAGCGTCCTGCCGAACGATCTGGCAGCGATCCGGGGCTTCATCGAGGACAGAACGGCGCATCCATGAATGTCGAAATAACCAAACTTTCCAACGGGTTGACGGTCGTGACCGATCCCATGCCGGGCCTCCAGAGCGCGGCCCTGGGGGTGTGGGTCCGCTGCGGCGCCCGCCATGAGACGAGGCCCCTGATGGGCATCTCGCACATGCTGGAGCACATGGCCTTCAAGGGAACGACGCGCCGCTCGGCCCGCGCCATCGCCGAAGAGATCGAAGCGGTCGGCGGCTATATGAACGCCTATACCAGCCGCGAGCAGACCGCCTTCCATTTGCGCATGCTGAAGGGCGACGTGCCGCTCGGCGCCGACATCCTGGCCGACATTCTTTCGCATCCCACTTTCGAGCAGAGCGAACTCGAACGCGAACGCGGCGTCGTGTTGCAGGAGATCGGTCAGGCGCGCGACACGCCCGACGACATCATCTTCGATCATCTGCAATCGGTCGTGTATCCCGATTCCGCGATGGGTTGGCCGATCCTGGGCGAGAACGAAACCGTGTCGGCCTTCACGCGCGAGGATCTGAAGACCTATATGGGCGCGAATTATCGCGCCGGCGGCATGGTGTTCATTTCATCGGGCGCTGTGAATCATGCCGACATGGTGAAACTCGTCGGGGAAAAATTCGCCGATCTGAAAACTGGCGATGCGCCCGCCTCGCTCGCGCCCGCTTACGGCGGCGGCGATCTGCGCCTCAGCGAGGATCTCGAACAGGTCCATGTCACTTTCGCCTTTCCGGGCATCGCCAGCGCCGATCCCGACATCTTCGCGGCGCAGGTTTATGTCACCGCGCTGGGCGGCGGCATGTCGTCGCGGCTCTTTCAGGAAGCGCGCGAGAAGCGCGGGCTTTGCTATTCGATCTATGCCTTCGCCCATTCCTTCTCCGATGGCGGCTTCGTCGGCATCTATGCGGGCACAGGCGAGGGCGAGGCGTCGGAAATCTCCGCCGTCGTCGCGGGCGAAATGGCAGCCCTTGCCGCAAAACCCACGCCGGAAGAAATCGCCCGCGCCAAGGCGCAATTGAAATCGGGATTGCTGATGGGGCTCGAGCGCCCGTCCAACCGCACCGAACAGATCGCCGGACAATTGCTGGCTTACGGCCGCGTGCTTCCGGTGGACGAACTCATCGCCAAGCTCGATGCGGTCGACGAATCCGCGATCCGGCGCTTCGGCGAGCGGCTGATGAATGCGGGAAAGCCGAGCCTCGCCGCCCTCGGTCCCATCGGCAAACTGGAATCCTACGACGACTTCGCTGGCCGATTCGGCGCATCGCGCAGAGCCGCCGAATGAATACCGGCCCCATGGCGTTCATGCGGGGCCTCACATTTCCGGGCGGCCAGCAACCCATCATCCGCGGCAATGGAGTCTATCTGCGCTATCCGCGCGTGAGCGATTATCTGCAATGGTCGAGGCTCAGGGGCGACAGCCGCACGTTCCTCGAGCCCTGGGAGCCGGTCTGGGCGACCGACGAGCTCAGCAAAGGCGCCTTCCGGCGCCGCCTCAAGCGCTATCAGCGCGAGACGCGGCAGGATACGGCCTATGCCTTCTTCGTGTTCCGCGCGCGCGACGATGCGCTGCTCGGCGGCTGCACGCTCTCCAATGTGCGCCGCGGCGTCACGCAATCCTGTGCGCTCGGCTATTGGATCGGCGAGCGATTCGCGCGCCAGGGCTACATGTTCGATGCGGTGAAGGCGCTCATCCCCTTCATCTTCGCGACACTCGGCCTTCACCGCATCGAGGCGGCCTGCCTTCCGGCGAATCAGCCCTCGCGCAATCTTCTCTCCAAGGCGGGCTTCCGCGAGGAGGGGCTGGCGCGGCGCTACCTGCAGATCAACGGCGAATGGAAGGATCACGTTCTCTTCGCTTTGCTCGCCGACGAAGCGCCGTTACGCTGAACCATTCCGGGCGGGAGCTTTTTTGCGCAAAGCCATTGTCCTCATACTGGGATTGTGTTGGGCGTTCTTCGCCGCGGCGGTGGATGCCCAGCAGCAGCGCGTGGATTTCGATTCGCCCTCTTCGGTGATCGAGCTCAAGCCCGCGCTCACGCCCTATCACGCTTCTACCGCGCCCGAGCGCGACGGCTCGCGCTGGTTCATGGTGCTGATCGTCAACAATTCGGTGAAGGCGAGTGCGCGCGTGCTGGTGGCGGGCGAGCCCGCCAATGCCGCCCTTCATTTCTTTCCGCGGCCGATGCGGCCTGCGATCGAGCAGGTGGCGAGTTCGGATGCCGGCATCGCCGTCGAGCGGGCCCGCGCACTCGGCCGCCATGCCTTCCGCGTCATCGTCCCGCCCGCGACCAAGGCGGCGCTCGCCATCCGCCTCTCCAATACCGACACGCGGCCGTCACTGCTCGCCTGGACCGAGCCCGCGCTCGTCGCCAACAACCGCAACCTTTCGGTCTTCATGGCGGCGGTTGCAGGCCTGATCGCGGCGGCGTTCGCCATCACCGCCGGGCTTGCCGTCATGACGGCGCATCCCGCGCCCCGCTGGGCGGCGTTCGCGCTGCTGGCCGTGCTGTTCGGGCGCATCTCCACCACGGGCATGCTCGATTCGGGATGGATCACGGCCGTGGGCGGGCCTTACGGGCTGCAGGCGATGTTCGCAGGGCTGGCGCTCGCCGCCGGCGCGCGGCTGGCCGATGTCGTGGCGCCGGCGCAGAGCGCGCTCAGAACCTATTTCCGGTGGGGAATTCTCGGCCTCACCGGGCTTTCGCTGCTGGCCTTCGTGGGATTTCCCGGAGCGACGCTCGCGCTCGATCCCATCGTCGTATTCGGAACGGCCGGCGTCTCGGCCTATCTGGTGCATGAGGGCCGCCGGGGCGTTCAAGCCGCCCGCGTGATCGCGCCGAGTGCGGCCGTCTTCGCGCTCGTGACGCTGGCGGGCGCGGTGGCGGCGCTGGGAGGTTTTCGCGACAATCCCCTCGCGCCCAGCATGATCGGCGGCTTCGACGCGGCGGGCGCGGTGCTGCTCGCGCTCGCCATTTCGGCGGGCGAGGGCATCGCGATCCTGCCGGGCTTCCGGCCGGCGCCGAAGGAACCCGCGCCCGCGCCGCGCCGCGAGACCTTCGCCAATCCGGCGGCACTCGCGATCGGCGCGGCCTTGCAGGGCGTGTTCGATCTCGATCTGCGCAGCGATCTGTTGCGTCTGTCCGCCGATGCCGCGCGCCTCGTCGGTCTCGCCAAGGAAGCGGCGATGCCGCACGCCGCATGGCTCAAGCGCGTGCATGAAGACGACCGCAACACCTACGCCCGCGCCATCGCCGATTACGCCGCCCATCCCGGCCGCGCCTTCCGCATGGAATTCCGCGCGCGCACCGAAAGCGGGGACTACCCATGGTTCGAATTGCGCGCGACCATGATGGGTGAGGGCGGGCACGCGGTCCGCTGCCTCGGCCTCATCGCCGATGTCTCGGCGCGCAAGCAATCCGAGACGGGCACGGAGCGCACCGATCCGCTCACCGGCCTCGGCAATCGTGTCGCCCTGATGGAGGAACTCGACCGGCTCGGCGGCGGGCTCAAGGCTGCGGCCTTCGCGCTCGTCGATATCGACCGCTTCAAATCCATTCATGCGAGCCTGGGCGATGCGGGCGCCAACGAAATCCTGACGGGCTTTGGGGCGCGGCTCGCCAGGCAATTCGCCAAGAACGCGCAGATTTTCCGCGTGGGCGGGGATTCCTTTGCGCTTCTGTTCGCGGGCGGCGCAAAACCGGATGCGGTCGCGGCGAGCCTCGCCAAAGTCTGCGCCGAGCCGTTTCCGCAAGGCGCGCGCAAGATCTTCGCGCCCGCAGCCGCCGGCATCGCCACGGGCGCGGACGCCTTCGATCCGTTCGAGCTCCTGAAAAATGCCGAGCTCGCATTGTTGCAGGCCAAGCGCTCAGGCGGCGGCTGCACGCGCAGCTATTCGCGCGACCTGGAGGCGCTGGCGCCCGGCGATGCGGTGGCGCTCGAGGCCGATCTGCGCAAGGCTCTCGAGGAGAAGCAGCTCGACATTTATTACCAGCCCATCATCCGGCTTTCGGATGGAACCGTCGCCGGTTTCGAGGCGCTGTTACGCTGGCATCATCCGGCGAAGGGATTGGTGACGCCGTCGGGATTCATCCCCCATTCCGAAGAGACGGGATTGATCGTGGCCTTGGGCCGTTTCGCGCTCGAGCGCGCGGCGTCCGATATCGCGCGCTGGCAGCATTATTTCCCCATCGATCCGCCCCTCTTCGTCAGCGTCAATGTCTCGCGCCGCCAGCTTCGCGACGCCGACTTCGAGAAATATCTGCGTGCGCTGATGGCCAAGGCGGCCGTTTTGCGCGGCGCGCTCAAGCTCGAAGTCACCGAAAGCGCGCTCGCCGCTTGCGAGGACTTACGCCCCATTCTCGAACGTCTGCGCGCGCTGGGCGCGGGCCTCGCCATCGACGATTTCGGCACCGGCGTCTCCGCGCTCAGCCAGCTCAAGGACATTCCCTTCGACACGCTGAAGATCGATCAGAGTTTCCTGAAGAACCGCGGGCGCGACGGCGCGGTGGTGCTGGGCTCGATCGTGAATCTGGCGCATGAGCTCAAGCGCGCGGTCGTCGCGGAGGGCGTGGAAAGCGAGGGTGACGCGCAATGGCTGAAGGAGTTGGGCTGCGAATACGCGCAAGGCTTCCATTTCAGCCAGCCGCTCGCGCCGTCGGACGTGCTCGATTACATCGCGCGCAATTTCCGCGCCTCAGGCGCGCCCGGCCTGGGCGGAGAGGCCGGAAACGTCGATGCCTAGCCGGGACAGCGCGCTCGCCCATTTGGTGTCGAGGCCGGTATCGAACAGGATCTCCGTATCGGCTTCGCAGTGGATCCAGCCATTGGCGCGGATTTCGTCCTCGATCTGGCCGGCGCCCCATCCCGCATAGCCGAGCGCGAAGATCGATTTCGCCGGGCCTCTGCCTTCGGCGATCGCGCGCAAGATATCGATCGTGGCGGTGAGCGAAATATCTTCGGTCACGGGCAAGGTGGCGTCGTTGCTCTGGTATTCGCCCGAATGCAGCACGAAGCCGCGCCCCGTCTCGACCGGCCCGCCATAGAGCACGGGAAAATCGGGCGTCTTCGGGCTCGAATGAATTTCGAGCTTCTGCACGAGATCGCGGAAATTCAGCCCCTCGATCTGCTTGTTGATGATGAGGCCCATGGCGCCGGTCGAGAGCGAATGCGCGCAGACGAAGATCACGCTCTTCTCGAAGCGCGGATCGGGCATGCCGGGCAGCGCGATCAGGAGCTTGCCCTCCAGGAAACTTTCGCCTTCGACCGCGCGCGGGTGATCCTTTGAGGCCATGATCTTAAGGTAACACCTTATGGCGCGCATTCCAGCCTCGATTGTCCCCTTTCCGGTTGCGCGGCCATGGGCTAAAAGCGGCCGGACGAACGAGGAGAAAGTCATGACGATCAAGGTGGGCGACAAGGTTCCGTCGGCGACGCTGATGCAGATGAAGGGCGGCGCGCCGCAGCCGGTGAAGACCGACGATTTCTTCGCGGGCAAGAAGACCGTGGTGTTCGGGCTGCCCGGCGCCTTCACGCCGACCTGCTCGGCCAAGCATTTGCCGGGCTTCGTCCACCATGCCGAGGATCTCCGCGAGAAGGGCGTCGATCAGATCGCCTGCGTCTCGGTCAATGACGCATTCGTCATGGGCGCCTGGGGCGAGAACCAGCACGCCGGCGACAAGGTCGCCATGCTGGCCGACGGTAACGGCGATTTCACCCGCGCGCTCGGCCTCGAAATGGATGCCTCGCGCTTCGGCATGGGCAAGCGCAGCCAGCGCTTCTCGATGATCGTGGACAATGGCGTGGTGAAGGCGATCAACGTCGAAGAGCCGGGCGCGTTTTCGGTCTCGAGCGCCGAACACGTCCTGAAGCAGCTTTAACGCGAGGGCATCGCGGCGCGCGCCAACGCGTCGGCCCGCTCGTTTTCGGGATGGCCGGAATGCCCGCGCACCCAGCGCCAATGGACGTCGTGTCCGTTGACCGCCTCGTCGAGCGCGCGCCAGAGATCTTCGTTCTTCACCGGCTTCTTGTCGGCGGTCTTCCAGCCGTTGGATTTCCAGCGCTTCATCCACACCGTCACGCCGTCCATCACATAGCGGGAATCGGTGTGGACGATCACGGTCGACGGCTTTTTCAGCGTGCCGAGCGCGCGGATCACCGCCATCATCTCCATGCGGTTGTTGGTGGTGGCGCGTTCGCCGCCCGAGATTTCCTTTTCATGCGCGCCCGAACGCAGGATCGCGGCCCATCCGCCCGGCCCGGGATTGCCCGAGCAGGCGCCGTCCGAAAAGATTTCGATCCTTTCGCTCACAGCCCGTATTCCTCCGCCGCCTTGACGCCCAGATGGAAGCGCAGGCGCCGCGCGAATTCGCGCGGGTCCTTGGGGCGCACCAGCGCATTCGAATCGTGATTGAGCCAGTCATAGGCCCGCGTCAGCAGAAAGCGCAGGGCCGCGCCCCGCGCCAGGACGGGCAGGGCGGCGCGTTCGCCATCGTGCAATTTGCGATGGCGCTGATAGGCGCCGATCAGCGCCTGTCCCTTGGTGAGATTGAACGCGCCATCCGTCTCGAAGCACCAGGCGTTCAGCATCACGGCGAGGTCATAGGCATAGGCATCGTTGCAGGCGAAATAGAAATCGATCAGGCCTGAGACTTTTCCGTCGATGAAAAGAACATTGTCGGGAAAAAGATCGGCATGGATGATCCCGCCCGGCAATTCCTCCGGCCAGTCGCGTTCGAGCGCGCCCAGCGTGGACGAAATCAATTCGCGCAATCCCGGCTGGATCTCGTCGGCGTGAAGCGCGATCGCTTCGGCGAGCCTCTTCCAGCCCGAAAGCGAGAGCGCATTCTCGCGGCTCAATGCGAAATCCGCGCCTGCCGCATGCAGCGCTGCGAGCGCCGCACCGGCTTCGGCGCAATGCGCGGCTTCGGGTTTCCTGAGCGATACGCCGTCGAGGAAGGTCAGGATCGCGGCGGGTCTTCTGTTGATGACAAGCGATTGCGCGCCGTCGCGGCACCTGACCGGAACGGGACATGCGATCCCGCGCGCCGCCAGATGCTCCATCAGGCCGAGGAAAAACGGCAGGTCATCCTCATGCACGCGCTTTTCGTAGAGCGTGAGGATGTAGCCGCCCCGATCGGTCTGCAGATGGAAATTGGAATTCTCGACGCCTTCGGCGATGCCCTTGAAGCTCCGCGCGCGGCCGATGTCGTAGGTTTCGAGCACGCGGTCGATATCTTCGGCGGAAACGTCGGTATAGACGGCCATCGCGCCCTCACACCGCCAATGCGCGCGGCACGTTGAAGGCGATGTTCTCGTAGGTGACCGCCTTTTCCTCCACCTCGAGATCGAAGCGCTCGCGGAACGCGGCGATCACTTCCTCGACCAATATCTCCGGCGCCGATGCGCCCGCCGAAAGCCCCACCACGCGCGCATGCTCCAAAAGCCGCCAGTCGATGTCGCTCGCGCGCTGGATGAGCCGCGCGTCCTTCGCGCCGGCGCGGCTGGCCACTTCCACCAGCCGCATCGAATTGGACGAATTGGGCGCCCCGATCACGAACACGATATCGGCCCGGTCCGCGATCGCCTTCATCGATTCCTGCCGGTTGGTGGTGGCGTAGCAGATGTCTTCCTTGCGCGGATCGGCCATCTCGGGAAAGCGCCGCTTGAGCGTGGCGATGATCTCGGCGGTGTCGTCCACCGAGAGCGTCGTCTGCGTGATATAGGCGAGCCGCGAAGGATCGGCGGGCGCGAACGCCTTCGCGTCCTCCACCGTCTCGATCAGCGTGATCGCGCCGTCCGGCAATTGCCCCATCGTGCCTTCGACTTCGGGATGGCCGGCATGGCCGATCAGCACGATGGCGCGGCCCGCGCGGTAATGCCGCTCGGCTTCCATATGCACTTTGGAAACCAGCGGACAGGTCGCATCCACATAGATGAGCTTGCGGCGCCTGGCTTCCTCCGGCACCGATTTGGGCACGCCATGGGCCGAGAAGATTACGCGCGCGTCATCCGGCGCGGCGTCGAGTTCGTCGATGAAGACCGCGCCCATCTTCTCCAGCCGCTCGACGACGAAACGGTTGTGCACGATCTCGTGGCGCACATAGACGGGCGGACCGAATTTGGCGAGCGCGAGCTCCACGATTCGGATCGCCCGGTCGACGCCCGCGCAGAAACCTCTGGGGGCGGCAAGCAGCAGCGTCAGCTGCGGCTTTGCGCCTTGTGGGCTTGTCGGTTGCGTGCTTCCCATGGACAGTCCGCTTGGCTACAGTCCCGCGCCGCTTTTCCAGGGCGGCATTCGAGGAAAGGGCCGGGGCTTCCGAAAAGTCAAGCGGTACCGGTCCGTTAACGCCCCCGCGCGCGCTTTGCGCAGATTTGGTGAGTTCATGCCGGCAAGATTTGCGAGTTTTGTCCTTCTTTCGGGGTGCGCGGCCGTGCTCATGGGCTGCACCACGACGGACGACGACAAATGCCCGCTCGCCTCCTCGCTCGTGGACACGGCCTCGATCACGGAGCTCGCGCAGGATCAGCACCCGCTCTTCACCGCGCAGATCTTCAAAGTGTCGGCCGATTGCGACATCGAGAAATACGACCACACGGTGAGCTCCAGCCTCGACATCGAATTCACCGCCACGCGGCCCTCCACGGGCGGGCCGGACGGTTTCGATGCGCCTTATTTCGTGGCGGTGACGCTGGGAAACCGCATCCTCTCCAAGCACGAATACACCGCGCATTTCTCCTTCGATCCGGGCGCCACGACCGCGAGTCTGTCCGAATCGCGCGACTCGCCCACCGTCCATATGGAGAAGGGCAAACAGCCCTATGATTACGCGGTTCTGGTGGGCTTCCAGCTCACCCACGCCCAGCTTCAATATAACCGCACCGTCGGGCGCTACCCAAAATGAAGCCGCTCGCACAGCAACTGACGGCGATCGCGGCGGACGCTTTCGCCGCCGAGGGACTGTCGCCGGAATTCGGAACCGTGCAGGTCTCCGACCGGCCCGATCTGGCGCAGTTCCAGTGCAACGGCGCGCTTTCCGCCGCCAAACAGGCGAAGAAGAATCCGCGCGAGATCGCGCAGAAAATCGCCGGGCGCCTCAAGGCCAATCCGATCTTCGCGAAGGTCGATATCGCGGGCCCCGGCTTCATCAATCTCGATCTGACGGATGATACGCTGGCAAGCCGCATCGGCGCGCTCGCGAAGGACAAACGTCTCGGCGCGCCCGAAACCGGCAAAGGCAAAACGGCCGTCATCGATTTCGGCGGGCCCAATGTCGCCAAGCCCATGCATGTGGGGCATTTGCGCTCCTCCATCATCGGCGATTGTCTGCAGCGTCTGATGCGCGCCAATGGCTGGCGGGTGGTGAGCGATGTGCATCTGGGCGATTGGGGCCTGCAGATGGGCCAGCTCATTTCGGAGATCGGCCTCCGCGGGATCGCGCCGGTTTACTTCGACGCGAATTTCAAGGGTCCGTACCCGGATCGCTCGCCCGTGACCATGGACGATCTGGAAGAGATCTATCCGGTCGCCGCCGCCGCCTGCAAAACCGATCCGGCGCGGCTCGAAGAAGCACGCGCGGCCACCGCCGAGCTCCAGGCGGGCCGGCCGGGCTATCGCGCTCTCTGGCAGCATTTCGTGAATGTGTCGGAGGAGGGGTTGACGCGCGAATTCGCGAGCCTCGGCGTCCATTTCGATCTCTGGAAAGGCGAATCGAGCGTCGATGCGCTGATCCGGCCCATGATCGGCGATCTGAAAAAGCGCGGGCTTGCCGTGATGAGCGAAGGCGCGCTCGTCGTTCCCGTCGCCGAGCCCGCCGACAGGAAGGAGATGCCGCCGCTGATCCTTCAGAAGTCCGACGGTGCGGTGCTTTACGGCACGACCGATCTCGCCACCATCGTAGAGCGCGTGAAGACCCAAGACCCCGATCTGATCATCTATGTCGTCGATCAGCGCCAGCACAATCATTTCGAGCAGGTCTTCCGCGCCGCGAAGAAGGCGCATCTGAACGGGCGCGCCGAACTCGAACATGCCGGCTTCGGCACCATGAACGGTCCGGACGGCAAACCCTTCAAGACGCGCGAAGGCGGGGTGATGAAGCTCTACGATCTCATCGCCATGGCCGGCGACGAGGCGGCCAAACGTCTGGAAGAAGCGGGGCTCGCATCGGAATATCCCGAAGCCGAACGCAAGGAGATCGCGCGCGTGGTCGGCATCGCCGCGATCAAATTCGCCGATCTCTCGAACCATCGCGTTTCCGATTACATCTTCGATCTCGCGCGCTTCACGCGTTTCGAGGGCAAGACCGGGCCTTACCTGCAATATGCCGCCGTGCGCATCCAGTCGATCCTGCGCAAGGCGCGCGAGGAGGCGCATGGTTCGTCGGCGCCGGTCGTCCGCTCCGCCGAAGAACGCAAGCTCGCTTTGCAATTGTTGTCGCTGCCCGAGATCATGGAAGCGGCCGAAGCGCGGCGCGCGCCCAATCTCCTGTGCGATTTCGCCTTCACGCTTGCGCAGGAATTCAGCCGCTTCTATGCGGAGCATCACATTCTCTCGGAAAAGGACGAGTCGCTCCGGGCCGCGCGGCTTGGCCTCTGCGCGCTCACTTTGGACGTTTTGAACAAGGTTCTGGGCCTTCTGGGCATCGAAATCCCCGCAAGGATGTGAACAATTCCGTGGGTTTCGCGTTCGCGCGTTGACAGGCCCCCGCCCCCCTTTATGATGCACCGCAACGTACCCGCCCGCAGCGATGCGCGCGCGTGCGGCCAGCAAATGATCCCTCGCGGGAGACGTTCGATTTCGCGCAAGGCCGACCTGTCGGCCGTAGCCGAAGGCGAAGGCCGAAGGAGCAACCCCCCGGAAACTCTCAGGCAAAAGGACCGCGTGTGGTGATGACATTCTGGAAAGCGAAACGGCGCGTGCCGTTTCCACCGAAGGGGTAACCTCGTAACGAGGGAAATCTCTCAGGTCCAATGACAGAGGGGCGCGTTCCGCCGGATGGGGAGCCGCGCCGCATCAACCTTTGCATTGGACCGTCATGGACGCCCTGGCACAACATGATCTTCGCAAGACCCCGCTACATGCGCTGCATGTGGAACTCGGCGGCAAGATGGTTGCGTTCGCGGGTTACGACATGCCGGTGAATTATCCGGCCGGAATCCTGAAAGAACATCTGCACACGCGCGCCGCTGCTGGGCTGTTCGATGTCTCGCATATGGGCCAGCGCGCGCTGGTCGGCCCCGATCACGCCACCACCGCGCGCGCGCTGGAAGCGATCACGCCCGGCGATTTCCAGAGCCTCGCCATCGGGCGGATGCGCTATTCGCTGCTGCTGAAGGATGGCGGCGGCATTATCGACGATCTGATGGTCACGCGCTGGCCGGAAGACGGCAAGCTCGGCCTTGTTGTGAATGCCTCGCGCAAGGAGATCGACGACGATTTCATCCGCGCGAGTCTTCCCGCCAATGTGAAACTTGTCGCCGCCAATGATCGCGCGCTGCTCGCGCTGCAAGGCCACGCCGCCGAAGCCGTGATGGCGCGGCATTGTCCGAAAGCGGTTGCGCTTTCCTTCATGACCGCAACGGCGTGCGAATTCGACGGACTCGAATGTACCGTCTCGCGTTCCGGCTATACGGGCGAAGACGGTTTCGAGATCTCGATTCCCGCGAAGAACGCGGAACGCGTCGCGCGCGCATTGCTGGCGGAGCCGGAGGTGCTGCCCATCGGCCTCGGGGCGCGGGATTCGCTGAGGCTCGAAGCCGGGCTTTGCCTTTATGGTCACGATATCGACGAAACAACCAATCCGATCGAAGCGAACCTCACTTTCGCCATCGGCAAGCGCCGCAAGATCGAAAAGGATTTTCCCGGCGCCAAACAGATCATCGATGCGCTGTTCGATGGAACGTCGCGCAAGCGCATCGGCATCCGCCCCGACGGACGCGCGCCGGCGCGCGAGGGCACCGAAATCACGGATGGCAAGAGCCGCGTGATCGGCACGATCACATCCGGCGGCTTCGGGCCGAGCATCAACGCGCCCATCGCGATGGGCTATGTCGAAACCCAATTCGCGAATGACGGTACGGAAATCGGCCTTCTCGTGCGCGGCAAGGAAATGCCCGCGCGCGTCGCGCCGATGCCCTTCGTGCCGCATCGCTACAAACGAACATGATGGTGGGAAGCAAATGAGCGAAACACGATTTACCGATCAGCACGAATGGGTGCGCGTCGATGGCGGCGAGGCCACCATCGGCATCACCAAATATGCGGCCGAGCAATTGGGCGATGTCGTCTATGTCGAATTGCCCGATATCGGCCGCAAGCTGGGGCAGGGCGGCGAGGCGGCGGTCGTCGAAAGCGTGAAGGCGGCGAGCGAAGTCTATGCGCCCATCGGCGGCGATGTGACGGCGGCGAATTCCGCGCTCGCCGACGATCCGGCAAAAATCAATGCCGATCCGGAAGGCGAAGGCTGGTTCTTCAAATTGAAGATCGCCGACGCGGGCGAAGTTTCGAAGCTGATGACCAAAGAGCAATACGACGAATTCGTGAAAGGGCTCTGACAACAACAATCCGTCATCGCCCGCTTTATGCGGGCGATCCAATTTTTTTGAAAACGAAAAATTGGATCACCCGGACAAGCCGGGTGATGACGAAGTGGAGAGAAGAAAATGAGATACCTTCCTCTGACAGACACCGACCGCCGCCACATGCTGGCGCGCATCGGCGCGCGCGATATCGATGCGCTGTTCCGCGATGTGCCGAAAGCGGCGATCGTCGGCCGCGATGCGTTCGATTTGCCGGACACCAAAGGCGAACTCGAAGTCGAGCGCATCCTTTCGCGCATGGCGGCGAAAGATGTGGCGGCGGGCGCCGTGCCGTTCTTCTGCGGCGCGGGCGCCTATCGCCATCATGTTCCGGCCGCCGTCGATCATCTGATCCAGCGTTCGGAATTCCTCACCTCCTACACGCCCTATCAGCCGGAAATCGCGCAAGGCACGCTGCAATATCTGTTTGAGTTTCAGACTCAGGTGGCGCTGCTCACCGGCATGGACGTCGCCAACGCCTCGCTTTATGACGGCTCGACGGCCACCGCCGAAGCCGTGCTGATGGCGCAGCGCATCACGCGCCGCCCGAAAGCCATTCTCTCCGGCGGATTGCATCCGCATTATGCCGAAACGGTGGAAACCGTCGCCAATCTTTCGGGCAAAGTCGTGCGCGCGAGCGTTACGCCGGGACGCGCCGAAGACATCGCATCTCTGATCGACGATCAGACGGCTTGCGTCGTCGTGCAAAGCCCCGACGTGTTCGGCCTGATCCGCGATCTGAAACCGATTGCGGAAGCCGCACACGCCAGAGGCGCGTTGTTGATCGCGGTCGTCACCGAAATCGTGTCGCTCGGATTGATCGAGCCGCCGGGTGCGATGGGCGCCGATATCGTCGCCGCCGAAGGACAATCCATCGGCAATGGATTGAATTTCGGCGGGCCCTATGTCGGCCTCTTTGCCACGCGCGAAAAATTCCTGCGCCAGATGCCGGGCCGCCTCGCCGGTGAAACCGTCGATGCGTCGGGCAAGCGCGGCTTCGTGCTAACGCTCTCCACCCGCGAACAGCATATCCGGCGCGAAAAGGCGACCAGCAATATCTGCACGAATTCTGGACTCTGTTGCCTCGCTTTTACGATTCATCTTTCGCTGCTCGGCGAAGAAGGGCTTTCCAGACTCGCGCGCACCAATCACGTGCGCGCATCGGCGCTGGCGGATCGATTGTCGAAGATCGACGGCGTGTCGCTCGTCACGCCCGCCTTCTTCAACGAATTCACTTTGAAGCTGCCGAAATCTGCAGCCGAAATCGTCGAGAAACTCGCGGACGAAAACATCATCGCGGGCGTTCCCGCATCGCGCCTGATGCCGCACGATCCGGCGGTGCGCGATCATCTGATTGTCGCCGCGACCGAAACCACGACGGATGAAGATTGCGCTGCATTTGCCGATGGTCTCTCGGAGGCTGTGGCATGACCATGAACAATCAGGGCCGCCCCACCCAAGCGGGCAATATTGAAACCGCCGAATTGGCGACCATCTCCGGCGACCGCGGGCTCGATCACGAAGAAGCATTGATCTTCGAGCTGGGCCGCGCCGGAATGACGGGCGTGGATATTCCCGATGCGCCGGTTTCGGATTCGCGCCTCGGTGGTCAGCGCCGCAAGGGTGAAGTCGGCTTGCCGGGATTGTCCGAGCCGGAAGTCGTGCGCCATTATGTGCGCCTGTCGCGCATGAATTATGCGATCGATGCGGGGCTTTATCCGCTCGGTTCCTGCACTATGAAACACAATCCGCGCCTCAACGAGAAAATGGCGCGGCTTCCCGGTTTCGCGGACGTGCATCCGCTGCAGCCGGAATCCACCGTGCAGGGCGCGCTCGCGCTCGTTTCCGAATTGATGGGGTGGCTGACCGCGCTCACCGGAATGCCGGCCGTCGCGATGTCGCCCAAGGCGGGCGCGCATGGCGAATTGTGCGGCATGCTGGCGATCAAGGCGGCGCTGGATGCGCGCGGCGAAAAGCGCACGCGCGTGCTCGTCCCCGAATCCGCGCATGGCACCAACCCGGCAACGGCCGCGTTCGCGGGCTTCACGGTCGACGAGATCCCAGCGAAAGGCGACGGCCATGTCGATGCCGATGCGTTGCGCGCCAAGCTTGGCCCCGATGCCGCCGCCATCATGCTGACCAATCCCAATACGTGCGGGCTGTTCGAGCGCCGCATCATCGAGATTGCTGACGCCGTGCATGAAGCGGGCGCCTATTTCTATTGCGACGGCGCGAATTTCAACGCCATTGCGGGGCGCGTGCGGCCGGGCGATCTGGGCATCGACGCCATGCACATCAATCTGCACAAGACATTCTCCACGCCCCATGGCGGCGGCGGGCCGGGCGCGGGTCCAGTTGTGTTGTCCGAGCGGCTTGCGCCGTTCGCGCCGTTGCCGCTGCTCGTGCATGACGCGAACGGCTTCCGCATGATTGAAGATCGCGCGGGCCTGCCGGATCGCCTCAAACCCTTCGGCCGCATGTGCGCGTTCCACGGCCAGATGGGCATGTTCGTGCGCGCGCTCAGCTATATGCTCAGCCACGGCGCCGACGGCATCCGCCAGGCGAGCGAGGATGCCGTGCTCTCCGCCAATTACATTCTCGCTTCACTGAAGGACGTGATGAGCGCGCCGTTCGAAGGCCCCTGCATGCATGAGGCGCTGTTCGACGATACCTTCCTCGAAGGCACCGGCGTCACCACGCTCGATTTCGCGAAAGCCATGATCGACGAGGGCTATCACCCGATGACGATGTATTTCCCGCTCGTCGTGCATGGCGCGATGCTGATCGAGCCCACCGAATCTGAATCGAAGGAATCTCTCGACCGCTTCATCCGTGTGTTGCGCATGATGGCGCTCGAGGCCAAGCGCGGCGAGACCGCCCGCTTCGAAAACGCGCCGCGTTATGCGCCGCGCCGCCGCCTCGACGAAACCGCGGCTGCGAGGAAACCCATCCTCCGCTTCAAGCCCAAACCGCTCGCCCAAGCGGCGGAATAAAGAAGCCCCCGTCCTGAACGGAACGGGGGCTGAAGTTGGAGGCAAGCTCGGAAATTCAGCGGCAGGCCGGAACCTTGAGGCCGGCGGGGGCTTTGGTGTCGGCATCGCCGCAGGCCTGATCGAGCTGCGCCTGGGTGAGCCCGACCGCGCGGCTGAGATCGGTGCCGTCGAAACTGGTGATGGTGAGATTTGCGCCCGTGAAATCGGCGCCGTCGAGCCTGGCATGGGCGAGATTGGCGGCGGCGAGATCGGCGCCGCGGAAATTGGCGGCGCGGAAATCCGCATACGACATGCACATCAGCGTGAGCTCGGCGCGCTCGAAATTCGCGCCTTGGAGATCGCCGCCCTTGACGCAGGTGTTGGAGAGATCGGCGCCGGCGAAATCGCAATGGGGGCAATCGTGCTGTCCCGCCTTGATACGCGTGACCGCGGCCGGATCGGCATAGGACACGATCGGCGCCGGATCGGCGGTCGCAATCATCATCGCGAGCAGGATGGGCATGGGCGTCGTGCCGTTCCGGAACGTGCCGCCGGTTAACTGCAATCGCCGTGCCGGATTTGAAACGCGGGAAATGGGAGGCGCGGGCGGCGCGGCGCGGATGTTTTGCCTGCAAGGCGGTTCGCGCCTGAAACGAAAATGGCCGGTGGGACCCGGCCATTTCCGCATCATCGATTTTGCCCGGGCTTCACGAGCATCCGCTCGTCGAGCCGCACGTATCGCATTTCATGCAGGTGCCGTTCCTGACGAGCGTGAAATTCCCGCAGGCGCCGCAGGCATCGCCCTGATAGCCCTTCATCTGCGCCTCGATGGAGCGGCGCAGATAGGTCTCCTTCGTCGCGTCGCGCGTTTCGAGACGCGCCTGCAGCGTGGCCACCGCCACGCCCACGGGATTTCCCGCCGCGTCCGCGCTCGCCTCCAGAACGCTGGCGCTGATTTCTTCCATGGTGAGCGCGATCGGCTCGTCGGCATCTTCGACCATGGCGACGTCGTGATCGTAGTCCTGCGCCAGCTCCATCTTGACCGCGGCCCCGCCGCGCACGACGCCGAAGCGGCCGAACGCCCCGCGCACATAGCCGCTCGACGCCACCCGGCTCACCACCTGGGCGACTTGCGGCGCGTGCTCGCGCTGGCCCTCGGCGATGCCGCCGCCGAGATCCTTGTCGTCATGCGGCGTGACATGGGCGAGGTCGTAGCGCCCGAGATAGGAAACGGCGAGTTCGCGGAAGATGTAATCCAACACGCTGGTCGCGTTCTTGATGGAATCGTTGCCGATCACAAGCCCCGCCGGCTCGAAGCGCGTGAAGGTGAAGGCCTCCACGAATTCCTCCAGCGGCACGCCATATTGCAGGCCGATGGAGATGGCGATGGCGAAATTGTTCATCAGCGACCGGAAGGCGGCGCCCTCCTTGTGCATGTCGATGAAGATTTCGCCGAGGCGGCCGTCTTCATATTCGCCGGTGTGGAGATAGACCTTGTGGCCGCCCACGACCGCCTTCTGCGTATAGGATTTGCGGCGATGGGGCAGCTTCTCGCGCTCGGCGGCGCGCACGCGTTCCACGATCTTCTCGACCACGCGTTCGGTGACGACCGTGGTGCGCGCGGCCTGCGGCGCTGCCAGCATGTCGTCGAGCTCGTCTTCCTCGTCGTCGAGGGCAAACACCTGCGAAGCCAGCGGCTGCGAGAGCTTGGAGCCGTCGCGATAAAGCGCGTTGGCCTTGAGCGCGAGCTTCCACGACAAGAGATAGCTCTCGCCGCATTCCTTCACCGTCGCGGCATTGGGCATGTTGATGGTCTTGGAGATCGCGCCGGAAATGAAGGGCTGCACCGCCGCCATCATGCGGATATGGCTTTCGACCGAGAGCGAGCGCTTGCCGATGCGCCCGCAAGGATTGGCGCAATCGAACACCGCCAGATGTTCGTCCTTCAGGAACGGCGCGCCTTCGAGCGTCATGGCGCCGCAAACATGAAGATTCGCCGCATCCACATCGGCCTTGCCGAAGCCCAGCGTCTTCAGCATGTCGAAATCGGCTTTCTCCATTTCCGCCGGTTCGATCTTCAGCACCTCGGTGCAGAATTTCTCGCCCAGCGTCCATTTGTTGAACACGAAGCGGATGTCGAATGCCGATTCCAGCGAAGCCTCGACCGCCGCGATCTCGTCATCGCCGAAGCCGCGCGCGCGCAGAGATTCGTGGCTGAGCGCGGGCGCGCCTTCCAGCGTACCGTGGCCCACCGCATAGGCGACGATGGCGTCGATCTCGCTTTGCGCATAGCCCAGGCCCTTGAGCGCTTCCGGCACGCAGCGGTTGATGATCTTGAAATAGCCGCCGCCCGCGAGCTTCTTGAATTTCACCAGCGCGAAATCGGGCTCGACGCCGGTCGTGTCGCAATCCATCACGAGACCGATGGTGCCGGTCGGCGCGATGACGGTCGATTGCGCGTTGCGGTAGCCGAATTCCTCGCCCATCGCGAGCGCTTCGTCCCAGGCGCGCTTGGCGGCATCGGCGAGATCGCTTTGCGCGATGGCCGCGAGATCGAGCGGCACGGGCACGACGGAGAGTTTCTCGTAACCCGTCTTCAATCCATGCGCCGCGCGGCGGTGATTGCGCACGACGCGCAGCATGTGTTCGCGATTGGCGGCATATTCGGGGAAGGGCCCGAGCTCGCCCGCCATTTCGGATGATGTCGCGTAGGAGACGCCCGTCATGATCGCGGAAATCGCGCCGGCAATGGCGCGCCCCTCTCGCGAATCGTAGGAAATGCCGGCCGCCATCAACAGCCCGCCGATATTGGCGAAGCCGAGGCCGAGCGTGCGGTAGTCATAGGAAAGCTGCGCGATCTCGCGCGACGGAAATTGCGCCATCAGCACCGAGATTTCGAGCACGACGGTCCAAAGCCGCGTCGCATGTTCGAACGCGGCGACGTCAAAGACCTTCGCGCCATCCACGTCTTTCCTGAACTGCATCAGGTTCAGCGACGCCAGATTGCACGCCGTATCGTCGAGGAACATATATTCCGAGCACGGATTGGAGGCGCGGATCGGCCCGCCGGCGGGGCAGGTGTGCCAGTCATTCACCGTGGTATGGAACTGGATGCCAGGATCGGCGCAGGCCCACGCCGCATAGGAAATCTTCTCCCACAATTCGCGCGCGCGCACGGTCTTGGCGATCTTCTTGCTGCCGCGATAGGTGAGGTTCCATTCGCCGTCCTCTTCCACCGCGCGCAGGAATTCGTCGGTCACGCGCACCGAATTGTTGGAGTTCTGGCCGGAAACCGAAAGATAGGCCTCCGAATCCCAATCGGTGTCGTAGACTTTGAATTTGATGTCGGTGTAGCCCTGTTTGGCGAAGGCGATCACGCGCTCGATGTAATTGTCCGGGATCATGGCCTTGCGTGCGGCCTTGATCTCGCGGCGCAGCGCCGGGTTCTTGGAAGGATCGAAACAATCGTCTTCATGGCCTTCGCAATTGATGCAGGCCTTCATCACGAGCTTCAGATGCTTCTCGGCGAGCTTGGAGCCCGCCACCATCGCGGCGACTTTCTGCTCCTCGATCACCTTCCAGTCGATGAAATCCTCGATATCGGGATGATCGATGTCGACGATCACCATCTTGGCGGCGCGCCGCGTCGTGCCGCCGGATTTGATGGCGCCCGCGGCCCGGTCGCCGATCTTCAAAAAGCTCATCAGGCCGGAGGATTTGCCGCCGCCGGATAGCTTTTCGTTTTCGCCGCGCAGATTGGAGAAATTCGTGCCCGTGCCCGAACCATATTTGAACAGCCGCGCCTCGCGCGTCCACAAATCCATGATGCCGCCTTCGTTCACCAGATCGTCGGCGACCGATTGGATGAAGCAGGCATGCGGCTGGGGATGCTCGTAGGACGATTTCGATTTGGTGAGCTGGCGCGTCAGATGATCGACGTAATAATGACCTTGCGAAGGCCCGTCGATTCCATAAGCCCAGTGCAATCCGGTGTTGAACCATTGCGGCGAATTGGGTGCCGCCTTTTGCGCGGCCAGCATGTGGCACATCTCGTCATAGAAGGCGCGCGCATCCGCTTCGCAATCGAAATAGCCGCCCTTCCAGCCCCAATAGGTCCAGGTGCCGGCGAGACGGCCGAACACCTGCTTGGCGGAATGTTCGCCCGTCGTTTTTCCTTCGGCCGAGGCATCGGCCGTCTTGCGCCACAGGAATTCTGGCACGCCTTCTTCGGGAACCGATTTCAGCGCAACCGGCACGCCCGCTTTGCGGAAATATTTCTGCGCCAGCACATCGCAGGCGACCTGGCTCCAGCTTTCGGGAACCTCGATATCGGTCTGGCGGAAGACCACCGAACCGTCGGGGTTTCGGATCTCGCTCGCTGCCGCGCGAAACGCGATGCCTTCGTAAGCGCTCTTGCCTTCGACCGTGAACAGACGCCGGATTTTCATGGATAGGCCCCCGAATATAGCTCCCGGTGATGCCCATCGCGCCTTCAGGGGACAGTCATCCTGTCGCCGGGAACGGGCCTGAGTGGCGAGTCCCCGGACGCCCAGATGATCGGTTCGTCCGCCAGATTTTGTGCCGCGATGAGCGACAGGCACCAACGCTATGCCAACTTGGCCGGGAGGCGCAAGAGGATGAGTGTAAACGAAGTCCTAACACCACATATTGTCGTGTTAACAACTTCTCGAAAATCCAGGGAATTCAGTGTCAAGAAAAAGATTGCCGGAATCGTGCAGAAAAATTTTTCACTGCGATGACGGTCACCTGGCCGCGGCGGACGCTCCCGAGGCGCAAAACTGTGGATGATTTGTATGGAAGCCGCGCCAAAATTGCGCCGGTGCGCCGCTGGCGCGGGGGGCGGGGCGCTTCTATATTCCGTCGGCGATTCCGGGGGCGGAAGGGCATGTCTTTGCTGCGCATGATCTTTATCTGGTGGCGCGACGCCACGCCCGGAACCTGGCTCACCACCTGGCTTTATGGCCGGAAAGTCGGCGAGGACAAGTTCGGCAACCGCTATTTCGAAAACCGCAGCGGAAGGCGGCGCTGGGTGATCTATAACGGCACGGTGGAGGCCTCCCGCGTGCCCCCCGACTGGCATGGCTGGCTGCACCACACCTTCAAGGAGCCGCCCACAGCCTCTCCCTTCAAGGTCAAGACCTGGGAACGGGAGCACCAGCCCAATATGTCTGGCACCGAAGGCGCCTATCACCCGGAGGGAAGCCTGGCCGCGCGGGGCGAACGGGCGCCCGCCACCGGCGATTACGAAGCCTGGAAGCCGTGATTGTGACAAACTAGGGTTTGAGAATAGAGCGATGCAGAGCAAGACCTTCGAAACCCTGATCGGCGCGATCGTGATCCTGATCGCGGCGGGCTTCGTCTATTTCACCTACACGACGACGAGCCAGGGAAGCCTGGAGACCTACGAGCTGAGCGCGAAATTCTCGCGCGTGGACGGGCTCTCCAACGGCACCGAGGTCAAGCTCTCCGGCATCAAGATCGGGACGGTCTCCAAGCTCACGCTCGATCCCAAGACCTATCTCGCCATCGTGCACATGGCGATCAACGACAATGTGAAGATCCCGGAAGATTCCTCGATCAAGATCACTTCGACGCAGCTTCTGGGCAGCGCCTATCTTTCCGTCACGCCCGGCGGCAGCGACGCGATGCTCAAGTCCGGCGGCGAGATCAAGAATACGCAAGGCTCCGTCGATATCATGAGCCTGATCGGCCGGGCCATCTACGGCAATTCGGGGAGCAAGTAGGTTGCGTCTTCTCGCCCTTGCGCTTGTGTTGACGGCGGTGCCGGCGTTCGCGGCGGACGAAGGCGGCGTCGACATGTCTCCGCCCAAGACCTACACGGTCTCCGACGCGGTCGCGGGCAAGGACGGCGTCAAGCGCATGGTGATCCTGCGCGGGCTCGACAAAATGACGGGCCAGGCCGCCAACATCGATGCGCCCATCGGGGTTCCGGTGCGTTTTGCGACGCTCACCATCACCGCGCGCTATTGCTATTCCACCCCGCCCAGCGAAACGCCCGAGACGACCGCTTTTCTGCAAATCGAGGATCATCGTCCCGACAAACCGAAACGGCAGGTGTTCTCCGGCTGGATGCTGGCCTCGAGCCCCTCGCTCAACGCCATGCAGCATCCGCTCTATGACGTCTCGGTGATCAGCTGCAGGACCAACCAGCCAGGCCAGGAAGCCCCGCCGGTCGCCTCCACCGAGGCGGTCAAGGCGGTGTCGCCCAATGCGGGCGCCATCGACGAGCCCGTCGAGCTGCCCGAAGGCGCGGGACAATAGAAATCGCCCTTGTGCTGCAGCGCGTGCTTGAGGCGCGCGAGATAGCTGCGTCTCGGGATTTCGACGGCGCCGAAGCGCGCCAGATGCGCGGTCAGGAATTGCGCGTCGAGCAGCTTGAAACCGCCATGAATCAGCCGCGCCACCAGATGCACCAGCGCCACCTTGCTCGCGTCGCGCGCGCGCGAAAACATGCTCTCGCCGAAGAAGGCCGCCCCCAGCGTCACGCCGTAAAGCCCGCCCGCGAGCTTGCCGTCCAGCCAGCATTCGACCGAATGGGCCGCCCCGCGCGCGAAAAGCGCGGAATAAAGCCGCAAGATCTCGTCGTTGATCCAGCTCTCCTCGCGCCCCGGAGCGGGCGCGGCGCAGGCGCGGATCACCGTGTCGAAGGCCGTGTCGATCCGCACGTCGAAGCGCCCGTTTCGGACCGTTCGGGCGAGCCGGCGCGACACATGGAAGCCATCGAGCGGTATGACCCCGCGCGCCTCGGGCGAGATCCAGTAGAGATTGGGATCGCCGCGACGCTCTGCCATGGGAAACAGGCCCTCGGCATAGGCCGAAAGCAGGATTTCCGGTGTCAGGCGAAAGCCGCCGTGCATGGTTCGAGCCGCTTTGACCGGCCGAGAATATGGTAATGTCGCGCCATGACAAAGCCGGATCGAAAGCCTTCGAAATCCTCCGCCGGGCGATACACGCTCGGGCGCGACAGTTTCGCCAAATTCAGCGCCGTCGAGGGAATGAAACTGTCCAAATCGATGCGCCACGATTTCAGCGAATTCGACCGGCGAAAAATGTCGGCCCAAGAACGCCGCGCGGCGATTCGCGCGAAATACGGAAAGCGCGGCTGATCCCGACCCATGTACGACGCGCAGGCCGATCCGTATTGCTATCCCGGAACGGCCGTCCTCAAGAATATTCCCGGACTTCGCAAGCAAGAGGCGCTGGAGAAATTCGAACTCATCGGATCGACGCAGCGTTCCGACGAGCCGCTTCCGGCCGGCCGGTTGAGTGTCCGCCATTATTGCGCGATCCATCGTCACCTTTTTCAGGACGTTTACGTATGGGCCGGAAGGTTTCGCACCGTCCGCATCGCTAAAGACGGGAGCGCGTTTTGTTACCCGGAGCATATTGCCCGCGAGATGGCGAAATTGTTCCGTGAGCTGCGCGAGCAGCGCTACCTGACGGGTTTGACGCCCGCGGAATTTGCGGCCGCGGCGGCGGAATTTCTCTCGACGCTCAATGCAATCCATCCGTTCCGGGAAGGCAATGGCCGCACCCAGACGACCATTCTCATGCTGCTAGCCGAACATGCGGGACATCCGCTGAGCGTCCGCGCATTCCGGCCCGCCGCCTTTCTCAAGGCGATGGTGGCGAGTTTTCGGGGACGCGATAAGCTTCTCGCCGCGGAGATCCGCAGACTGGTCATGAAAGGCCACCGCCGATGACGGAACGAATCCAATCGCGTTTTACCTATCTGCGGACGAACGGCATCACGCTGCATGCCGCCGAAGCGGGGCCCGAGGAGGGCCCGCTCGTCATCTTGCTGCACGGCTTTCCCGAATTCTGGTTCTCGTGGCATCGCCAGATCGGGCCGCTCGCGGATGCGGGCCTGCGCGTACTCGCCCCCGACATGCGCGGCTACAATCTCAGCGACAAGCCGAAAAGCGTCGCGGATTACGATCTCGACGAGCTTGCCAAGGACGTGGTCGGCCTCGCCGACACGCTCGGCCGCGAGAAATTCTTCCTCGTGGGCCATGATTGGGGCGCGATCGTGGGATGGTGGACGGCGCAGAACTATCCCGGGCGCGTGGCGCGCTTCGTGTCGCTCAGCGCGGGCCATCCCGCGATCTGGCGCGAAGGCATGGAGACGAACGCGGCGCAGCGCAAGAAGAGCCGCTATGTGCGCATGATGCAGGTGCCGTGGCTGCCCGAACTCGGCCTGCGATTGCAGAATTACAGGCCGCTCGCCGACGCCATCCGTTCGACGGCGAAGAAGGGCGCGGTGGGCGACGACGAACTGGCGCGCTACCGCGCGGCCTGGTCGCAGAAGGGCGCGATGGAAGCGGGCATCAATTATTATCGCGCGATCTATAGGAGGCGCTTTCCCGGTTACGAAAGCTTCCGCATCAAGCCGCCCACGCTTCTGATCTGGGGCACGAAGGATATTTACGGCGAAACCGATGTCGTGGCCGGCAGCATCAAATTGTGCGAGCGCGGCGAGATCGTGCGCCTCGAAGGCGCGACGCACTGGACGCTGGCCGACGAGCCGGAGAAGGTGAACGCGATGTTGCTGGCGTTTTTGAAATAACGCCGATCTCCGAATTAGAACTTGCAAATTCAACAATCAAAATCCGTCATGGCCGCCCTCGTGGCGGCCATCCATAACCTCCGTCCAGAAAGGTGTTTATGAATGGCCGGGACAAGACCGGCCATGACGGATTTGGGTTGGATGACCTGGGCCCCCTTCCCCTCGCATGGTCGACGCAATGCTCGGCCAGGGATGACAATTTTCTTCAGCTTCCCCGCTTCGCGAGCCAATTCTCCAGCCAGTGGATATTGTAATCGCCATTGAGAATATCGTGTTCGCGCATGAGCTCCTGGAACAGCGGGATCGTGGTTTCGATCCCGCCGACGACGAGTTCGTCCAGCGCGCGGCGCAGCCGCATCAGGCACTCGTTCCTGTTCTTGCCGTGCACGATCAGCTTGCCCGCGAGGCTGTCGTAATAGGGCGGGATGCGATAGCCGGAATAGATCGCCGCGTCGAAGCGCACGCCCAATCCGCCCGGCGCGTGGAATTGCGTGATGGTGCCGGGCGATGGCTGGAAGGTGAACGGGTTTTCCGCATTGATGCGGCATTCGATGGCGTGGCCCGCGAAGGTGATGTCGCTTTGGCTTAACTCCAGCGCGCCGCCATCGGCGATGCGGATCTGTTCGCGCACGATATCGATGCCGGTGATCGCCTCGGTGACGGGATGCTCGACCTGCAGCCGCGTGTTCATTTCGATGAAATAGAACTGCCCGTCCTCATAGAGGAATTCCACCGTGCCCGCGCCGAGATAGCCGAGCTTCTCCAGCGCGCGCGTCACCACGCCGCCGATCTGCTCGCGCTGCGCATCGTTGAGCGCGGGGCTTAGCGCTTCTTCCCACAATTTCTGATGCCGCCGCTGCAGCGAGCAGTCGCGCTCGCCCAGATGCAGCACCTTGGCGAAGGAATCGGCCAGCACCTGCACTTCGATGTGGCGCGGATGGGCGAGATATTTTTCGATATAGACGGCATCGTCGCCGAACGCGGCCTTGGCTTCCGCGCGCGCGGTGGAAAGCGCGAGCGAAAGATCGGATTCGGAACGCGCCGCCTTCATGCCGCGCCCGCCGCCGCCCGCGGACGCCTTGATGAGAACGGGATAGCCGATATTGCCGGCAATGGCTGCGGCCTGATCCTCGCTCTTCACCGCGCCGTCGGAGCCGGGAACGGTCGGGATCCCCAATTGCTTCATCGCCTGTTTGGCCGCGATCTTGTCGCCCATCAGGCGGATATGCTCGGGCTCGGGCCCGATGAAGGTGAGCCCGTGCTCCTTCACGATCTCGGCGAAGCGCGCGCTTTCGGAGAGAAATCCGTAGCCTGGATGGATCGCTTCGGCGCCGGTGATTTCGCAGGCCGCGATGATCTGGGGCATGTTGAGATAGCTTTGCGCCGCGGGCGGCGGGCCGACGCAGACGCTTTCGTCGGCGAGGCGCACATGCATCGCCTCGGCATCGGCGGTCGAATGGATCGCCACCGTCGAAATCCCCATCTCCTTGCAGGCGCGATTGATGCGAAGCGCGATCTCGCCGCGATTGGCGATGAGGACCTTGTCGAACATCTCAGTTGAGGACGATCAGCGCCTGGCCGAATTCCACCGGCTCGGCATCGTGTACGCAGATCTCGGCGACGGTTCCCGCGCGCGGCGCCAGGATCGGGTTCATCGTCTTCATCGCTTCCACGATCAGAAGCGTGTCGCCTTCCTTCACCGCGTCGCCCACTTTCACGAAGGGCTCCGCGCCCGGCTCCGGCGCGACAAAGACGGTTCCCACCATGGGCGAGGGGATGGCGCCGTTTCCGGCATGTTCGCGCTTGGGCGCTTCGGCGGCGGGCGCCTGCGCCGGCGCGATGGCATGCGCCACCACCGCATGACGCACCACGCGCAAACGCACGCCCTTCTTCTCGATCTCGATTTCGGTGAGCTGCGTTTCGGTCAGGAGTTCGGCCAAAGCGCGGATGGCATCGGCGTCGATGGCGCTGTCCTTGGGATCGCTCATGGCTTTTCCTTCAGAAGCGCTGCCAGCGCTTCGACCGCCAGCAGATAGCCGTTCGCCTTCAGCCCGCAGATCACGCCCGTCGCCGTTTCGCTGATGAAGGAATGGCGCCGGTAATCCTCGCGCGCGAAGGGGTTCGACAGATGAACCTCGATCAAAGGCCGGTCAAGCATGCGGCAGGCATCCAGAAGCGCAACCGAGGTATGCGTGAATCCCGCCCCGTTCAGGATCACGCCCGCGGCCTTGGAGCGCGCCTCCTGCAGCCAGTCCACGAGCTCGCCTTCATGGTTCGATTGGCGGAAAACAATTGTGTAGCCCAGCGCCTTGGCGCGGGCCTTCACGGCCTTCTCGATCTCGGCCAGCGTCATGCGGCCATAGACCTCCGGCTCGCGCCGGCCCAGAAGGTTGAGATTGGGCCCGTTCAAGACATATATCGCGGGGGGCTTGGCCAAGGGCGCCTCGGGAGCGGATGCGGGTCGCGGGGCCCTTATACTGGGCAAACCGCCAAACGGGAACGGGCATCATGAGCATAGAAGTCACGATCAACGGGGAGTTGCGCCATTTGAACGCGGCGCTGAGCCTTGCCGATCTTCTGGCCGCGCTCGGCCAGGACCCGGCCAAGGTCGCCGTCGAGCGCAACCTCGAGATCGTGCCGCGCTCGAAATATGGCGAGGTCCGGATCGCCAACGGCGACAAGCTCGAGATCGTGCATTTCATCGGCGGGGGAAACGCCGCGCCGGAGCCGCCGGCCGACAAACCGCTCGTGATCGCGGGCAAGACTTATACATCGCGCCTCATCATCGGCACCGGCAAATACAAGAGCTATGCCGACAACGCGGCCGCGCTCGAAGCGAGCGGCGCCGAGATCGTCACGGTGGCGGTGCGCCGCGTCAATCTCACCGATCCGTCGCAGCCGAAACTGATCGATTTCATCGATCCGAAAAAAGTCACCTATCTGCCAAACACGGCCGGATGCTTCACGGGCGAGGAAGCGGTGCGCACGCTGCGGCTGGCGCGCGAAGCGGGCGGCTGGACGTTGGTGAAGCTGGAAGTGCTCGGTGATCGCAAGACGCTTTACCCCGACATGATCGAAACGCTGCGCGCAACCGAGATGCTCATCGAGGAGGGCTTCCAGGTGATGGTCTATTGCAGCGACGATCCCTTGATGGCCAAGCGTCTCGAAGACGCGGGCGCCGCTGCCATCATGCCGCTCGCCGCACCCATCGGTTCGGGATTGGGCGTGCAGAATCCGGTCAACATCAGAATGATCGTCGAAGACGCGAAGGTGCCCGTGATCGTGGATGCGGGCGTGGGCACCGCATCGGACGCCGCCATCGCCATGGAGCTCGGCTGCGACGCAGTCCTGATGAACACGGCCATCGCCGAAGCGAAGAACCCCGTGATGATGGCCCGCGCCATGCGCCTCGCGGTCGAAGCGGGCAGGCTCGCCTATCTCGCCGGCCGCATGCCCAAGAAGCGCTACGCCGACCCCTCGAGCCCGCTGGCCGGGTTGATTTAGAAGGGCTTAGATGGTATCTATCATCGGTAGATACCATTGGTGCCACCCATGGCCGAAAGCGGAATCGCCAAGATTTTCAAGCATGGTCGCAGCCAGGCCGTCCGCCTGCCGGCGAAATTCCGCCTGCCGGGCAAGGAAGTGCGCGTGACGCGGCAGGGCAGGGGCATCGTATTGGAACCTGTGGAAACCAATCTGAAAGAGGTCTTTGCCGAAATCGATCGTCTCGTTCAGGGCCGCTTTATGGAAGAAGGCCGCGACCAGCCACCGATGCCGCCTGACGACGATCTGGACTCCTTCGATTGATCATCCACCTCGATACAAATACGGCGATTGGTCTTCTCAACGGAAAACCGGAATCGCACAGGGACGAATATGAACGCGCCCGTGCTTCGGACGACGTATTTGTATCTTCGATAGTTGTATTCGAGCTCTGGTATGGCGTAGCGCATAGCGCCCGCTTCGAACAGAATGCCGGTGCGTTGCGCAAGTTTCTCGGAACCCTAAGTGATGTTCTTCCATTCACGGACGAAGATGCCGCCCTGGCCGGAGATATTCGCGCGACGCTGAGAAAGGCGGGGACGCCGATCGGTCCCTACGATCTCTTGATTGCCGCACAAGCTGTGCGCAACAGCGCAACGCTAGTAACCGCAAATACCGTTGAATTCGCGCGCGTGCCGGGACTTCAATGGCAGGAGTGGCCGAAGTCCTAACTTTTCGCCATCTTCTCCAGCAGCTTCTCGTCCAGCGCGCCTTCGCGCATCTTGCCGTTGATGACGAAGGCGGGCGTGCCGTCGATCTTGGCGGCGTCTGCGAGCTTGTGGACGGCGTCGATCTCGCTGTCGATGGCGGGATCCTTCATGTCGGATTCGAGCTTGGCGATGTCGAGGCCGCTCTTCTTGGCCACATCCATCACTGCTTTTTCGTCGACATAATCCTTCTCGCTCATCAGCGCGAAATGGAAGGCGACGTATTTGCCCGGCTGCTTGCGCGCGGCGATCGCGGCATGCGCGGCCGCCACCGAATCCGCGCCCTTGATGGGGAATTCGATGAAGGCGAAGCGGGTATCGTTCTTGTGCTTCTCATAGAATTTCTTCAGCGCCGGAACGGAGGCGCGGCAATAGGGGCAGTTGTAGTCGAAGAATTCCACGACGGTGGATTTGGCATTGGCGGGCCCGGTGATGAAGGCGAGCCTGGGATCGAAGAACGCCTTCACGCCCAGCTTGTCGGTGGCTGCCTGGCGTTCCTTCTCGGTCTTGGCCTCCTGCTCGGCCTGAAGATTGTTCGTCATGTCCACCAGGATGTCCGGGTGGGAGACGAGATAATCGTGGATGGTCTGTTCGGTCGCCTGCTTGTTGAGCGGCAGAAGGCCCGCCCAGCCGAATTCGAAGATCACGGCGAGCGCCAGGAGCGCGCCGGCCAGCGAACTGGCCGCGATGATCCGCCAATCCCGTTTCATGGAGCCTCGCGCTTTATTGCCCGGCCTGCTGTTCTTTTTCTTCCTGCGGCACGGCGATCAGGATGTCGTTGGCGCGTTCCCAATCGGGCGTTCCCTTCGTGAGACTCGCTTCGGCGCGGCGGGCGAACTGGGCCGCCATCGGCATCGCGCCGGCCGAATAATAGCGCTCGGCGGTGGAAAGGTCAGCCATGGGCTGATTGCCCAGCGTGCTATAGGCTTGGGCGGCCTCGTACCAGCCGAAGGTGTTGTCGTTTTCCTGCTGGAGGGCGACGTTGAGATTGTCGAGCGCGGGCTTGGCGTAGGCGGGCCGCTCGGTCGCGAGCTCGGCCGCGGCCAGCGAAATGCGCAAGAGCGGCGCGTCGGGCAGAAGGTTCACCGCCGTCTGATAGGGCGCGATACCCTTTTCCGGCTGGCTCATATCGACATAGATCTGTCCCTGCACTTCCCAGAAATAGGGATTCTTCGGCTCCTGCTGGACGAGGCTTTCGATTTCGGACAGCGCCAGTTTGAGATCGGGCATGCGGAAATAGGCCATGGCGCGGGCATAGCGCGCCTCTTCGCTGGTGTCACTCGGCGGATAGCGCGTCAGCACCGTAGCGGGATCGGAGAGATAGCCCGCGAGCTTGGCCTGGATCATGTGGAATTCGTGGAGCGCTTCGGGGCTGTCCTTCACGTCGCGATAGGGCGAGGCATCCACAAGCTGCTGCAGAAGATCGATGCGTTCGCGCGAAGCGGGATGGCTCATATAGAGCGGATCCATCTTCATGCCCGCTTCTTCATGGGCGAATTTCTCGAACACTTCGAGCATACCGCGGCCCGATTGATGGGTCTCGCGCAGGAAACGCTGGCCCATCTGGTCGGCGGTTGCTTCCTGCACACGGCTGAAGCTCATGAACTGCGACTGCGCCGCCTGCTGGCCCATCATGATTGCGCCCATACCCGCATCGCCCGCGCCCGCCACCATCGCGGCGATGCCCACCACCATGCCGATCAGCATGGGAATGGACGCTTTCTGGATCGCCGCGGTGTCGCGGATGAGATGGCCGCCCGCGATGTGGCCGGTTTCATGGGCCATCACGCCGATCACCTGATTGGGCGTTTTCAACTGCATGAGAAGGCCGGTGTTGATGAAGATGTTCTGGCCTTCGGCGACAAACGCGTTAATCGAGGGATCGTTGACGATGTAGATTTTCACCGCCGCGGGATCGAGGCCGGCCACTTTCAGGATCGGGTCTTCGTAGGAATGCAGCACGCGCTCGATCTCGGTATCGCGGATGAGCGAGATCGGCTGCGCCGATGCGGGCGCGATGCCCGCCGCGAGGAACGTGAAGAACGGCGCGAGAAACAGGACCGCGCGGGTGATGCGCTGGGCGAAAGACACGGCTGGAATTCTCCTAGAGGGCGCCCTCCCGGCGGCAAAACCTACGTTCGCGCGTGCGCGAGGTCAACGCTGGCGGGATGCTTAACGGGCCCGCGAAACGGCGCGTTTGGCCACGCCGTTCCTTACGAGATGTTCATCGAGCAGCGCGCGCCCGGCCTGCGTGATGCGCACGACCGCCTCGCCGTTCTCGAAGCCCCGCGTCACCAGCCCGCGATCGTTCGCCTCTTCCCAGACGGGCAGGCGCGGACAAGAGGTGCGCCAGGCGTCCATCGTCTCGGCGTAAGTCTTCGTGCCCCGTGGCCACATGGGCGAGGAGATCGAGGATCAGGGCTTCGACCGCTTCGCTCAATCGCGCCGGAACGCTTTCTGCCACCAGCCCTTGCGCGCGGGCTGATCGGGCTCGGGACGCATCGGCGCGGGTTCGGCGATGGCGGGCTTGGGTTCCTCGCGCGCGGCGGGCGCGGGCGGCGCCCGGTCGAGCGGCGGCGCGGCGCGTTCGGCGAACGACCAGCTCGGCGTCGAAGGCGCATTGGGCAGCACGCCGAAAGCGGGCGCGGGCGTCTCGGCTTCGGCCACTTGCTCGAGCACCGCTTCGCTGCCGCTGTCGCGCGGAGGCGAAATCTGCGCCGGCGCATTGCCGAATTGCTGATGATGCTCGCCGCCGCGTCCTCTGCGTCCGCGGCGACGGCGCCTGCGTCTGCGGCCGCCTTCGCCGTCATTCTGCTGCGGCTGCGGCTGGTGACGCGGCTCGGCTTCGCCGAATTCGACATTGCCGTTTTCCTGGCCGTGATAATCGAGCTGGCCATGCGTGGGCGGGATGGATTCCTGCATCGTGCCCATGCCGTTGTCGCGGTCGCGTCCACCGCGCCGCCGGCGTCTGCGGCGCCGGCGTCCGCCGCCTTCGCCTTGCGGCTGCGGCTGAGCCTGCTGCTCGGCGATCTCTTCGGCCTCTTCCTCTTCTTCCTCCTCGACGATCTCCGGCTCTTCCTCCTCGATTTCCGGCATGGCTTCGACCGGCGCGGGCAGCCTGGGCTTTTCGTCGGGCGATTTCTGCTGCGTGCGCTCGATCTCGAAATGGCCAGCGGGCAGGCCGGTCTCGGGCTCGAAACTGATCGTCATGCCGTAATCGGTTTCGATGCGCGCGAGCTCGCGGCGTTTCTGGTTGAGCGTGTAGATCGCCACATCCTGCGCCACATGCACGGCAACCGCCGAGGCTTTCTGGCGCTGGGCTTCTTCTTCCAGCGCCCGCAAGACGCGCAGCGCAGTCGATTCCACCGAACGCACGATGCCTTGTCCGGCGCAATGCGGGCAGGGGACCGTCGAGCCCGCGATGACGCCCGCGCGCAAACGCTGGCGCGACATTTCGAGCAGGCCGAACTGGCTGATCTTGCCGATCTGGATGCGCGCGCGATCGTTCTTCACGCAATCGCGCAGGCGCTTTTCGACGTTGCGGTCGTTCCTCTGATCCTCCATGTCGATGAAATCGATCACGATCAGGCCGGCGAGATCGCGAAGCCGCAACTGGCGCGAGATTTCCTCCGCCGCTTCGAGATTGGTCTTGTAGGCGGTGTCCTCGATATTGTGCTCGCGCGTGGCGCGGCCCGAATTGACGTCGATGGAGACGAGCGCCTCGGTCTGGTTGATGACGATATAGCCGCCCGAGCGCAGCGTCACGGTCGGGGAGAACATCGCGTCGAGCTGCGCCTCGATGTGCTGGCGCTGGAAGAGCGGCACGCTTTCCCGGTAGAGCTTCACGTTCTTGGCGTGGCTCGGCATCAGCATGCGCATGAATTCCTTGGCGTTCTTGTAGCCGTCCTCGCCCTCCACCACGATCTCGCCCACGTCCTTGTTGTAGAGATCGCGGATGGCGCGCTTGATGAGGTCGCCTTCCTCATAGACGCAGGCCGGCGCATTGGATTTCAGCGTCAGCTCGCGGATCTGGTCCCACATGCGGAGCAGATATTCGTAGTCGCGCTTGATCTCGAGCTTGGTGCGGCTTTCGCCCGCGGTGCGGATAATGAGCCCCATGCCTTCGGGAAGATCGAGCGTGGCCGCCGCCGATTTCAGGCGCTTACGGTCGGCCGCGTTGGTGATCTTGCGGGAAATGCCGCCGCCGCGCGGCGTATTGGGCATGAGTACGCAATAGCGGCCCGCGAGCGAGAGATAGGTGGTGAGCGCCGCGCCCTTGTTGCCGCGCTCTTCCTTGACCACCTGCACGAGGATGATCTGGCGGCGCTTGATGACTTCCTGGATCTTGTAGTGCCTGCGGCGCATCCAGCGCTGCGGCGGGCGCGGCTGCTGGAGCGCGCGCGCCTGTTGCTCCTGAGGTGCGGCTTCGAGCGGCTGGGCGGGATGTTCGCTCTCGATTTCGCTTTCGGCCGCGACTTCGATTTCGGATTCGCCGGGCTCTTCTTCCGCCGCTTCCATTTCTTCGGGAAGAGGTTCTTCGTGTTCGTCGCGATCTTCCTCTTCGTGATGATCCTCGAAGGGCTGATCCGCCTTGTTGTCGAAGATTTCCTCGTGATCGTCGTCTTCGGGCTCTTCGGCGGAAACGGGCTCTTCCGCGGCGGAGTCCAGTTCCCGGCTCAAATCGATATCGGCTTCGGCGGGTCCGAGTTCCTGAGCGAGATCGGGGCCCGGTTCGGCGCTTTCCCCGGTTTCGGAAGTCTCTTCGCTCTCTTCGGCTTCTTCTTCCTCTTCCTCCTCGGACAAATCCTCGCCGAGGGCGGTTCCGGTTTCGACGATCTCGAATTCCTCTTCGGCGCGGCGGCGCGCTTCGGCCTCCTGCTCGGCGATAAGCGCCTGCCGGTCGGCGACGGGGATCTGGTAATAATCGGGATGGATTTCCGAAAAGGCGAGGAAGCCTTGCCGGTTTCCGCCATATTCGACGAAAGCCGCCTGCAGCGACGGCTCCACGCGCGTCACCTTGGCGAGATAGATGTTCCCTTTGAGCGGCTTCTTGGAAGCCGATTCAAAATCAAATTCCTCGACCTTCTGTCCGTCGAGTACGACCACCCGGGTCTCCTCCGGATGGCTTGCGTCTATGAGCATGCGTTTGGGCATTATTGTCTCCGAGCGTAGAGCCGCGCTGCCGTGCGGCCGCATGCGCGGCCGGGGCGGGGCTGTTACGCGTTGTTTGGTGTGGGCGGGCGCGCCGCGCCGCCGGGTTTCCGGCGGGATCGGTCAAAGGGGCGCGCGCAGTGCTTGGCATTTCGAATCACTTGGGGCCGGAGTCCGGCCGGAACTCTGCCGTTTCGCTGGGTTCGGGTCCCGGCCCGGTAGGGCCTTGGGCGGTCGCTGGAGCCTCGACCATCGAGGCCCGTCGCCGAAACCGTGCGGCGAAGCAGAATGCACCTCTTTTAGGTATCAATCTGGTGAACGGCAAGGGAAAACCCCGGCGGACCCGGCGAAATCGGAATATGCTAACGAAGCGTAAACGGTTTGGGGGCAAGCCTTGGCCCGCAAGGCCGGGGAGTGGTTAACGGGGTCGATGAAACGCCTTCTCGCAGCCGGGATTGCCGTATTGGGCGTGAGCGCGGCTTTTGCCCAGCCCGCGAAGCCCGCGCCGGCGACCATCGAGGACCTGCTGAAGGACGTGCCGCCCTCCCGGGCTCCCGCGTCCGCCAAGGCCGAGCCGGTCGTGCTCGACGCGCGCATCGGCGAGCATTCGGATAGCACCCGTTTCGTGGTGGAGGTCTCCGATCCGGTGAGCGTGCGGATTTTCACGCTGGCCAATCCCAACCGCGTCGTGCTCGACATGCCCGAAGTGCTCTGGCGGCTCGAGAACGCCGCCCAGCCTTCCGGCAAGGGCCTCGTGAAGAGCTACCGCTATGGCCTGTTCCGCCCGGGCGACGACCGCTTCGTCATCGATCTGAACGCGCCGGTGCGCGCGGCCGAGCCGATGATCCTTCCGCCCTCGGGCGGCCACGGCTATCGCGTCGTGCTCGATCTTTATCCCACGACGCAAAGCCAGTTCGACCGCAGCGCCGGCTGGCCCGCCGACATGCGCCAGAAGGAAGACGAGGCCGAAAGCGTCGCCGCCATCGCGCCCTCGGGCACCAAGCCCGCGCTGCACGGCAAGAAGGTGATCGTGATCGACGCAGGCCATGGCGGCATCGATTCCGGCACCGTCGGCGTCGACGGATCGCAGGAAAAGGATCTCGTGCTCAACGAAGCCATCCGGCTTTCCCGCGTGCTCGAAAAGCGCGGCTACACCGTGCATCTGACGCGCAACACCGACATCTACATCCCGCTGCGCGAGCGGGTAAACATCGCGCGCGGCTACGACGCCGATCTCTTCATCTCGCTGCACGCCGATTCCAATCCCGATCCGGAGGTGGAGGGATTGTCGGTCTATACGCTCTCGGAATCCGGTTCCGACAAGGAAGCCGCCGCCCTCGCCAACAAGGAAAACCAGTCCGACGTCATCGCGGGCGTCGATCTTTCCGGCGATAACAGCCCGGTCGCTTCCATCCTGATTGATCTGGCGCAACGCGAGACCATGAACCGCTCGTCACGCTTCGCAGGCAACGTGGTGGGGCAGCTTGCCCGCGCCACGGACATTTTGCCGCGCGAGCCGCACCGTTCCGCGGCTTTCGTGGTTCTGAAGGCGCCCGATGTGCCTGCCGTCCTCATCGAGCTGGGCTATCTTTCCAACCCCCATGACTGCAAGCAAATGGGAACCGACATCTGGCGCAACCGCGTGGCGGGCGCTATTGCAGATGCCGTGGACAAGCAGTTCGAAACGCCGCCCCCGGTTCCGGTCGCGGCCAAGGGCGGTCCCGAGTGAGGCGCCGTCGCAAGGGCGCCACAATTATCGTATGGCTATAGGGCATGTCGCGGCGGAAACTGGCCTTTTATCTGAGCTTGGGCGGAGGCGCGCTCTTCCTCTTGGGCGTCCTGGTGCTCGGCGTCTATGTGGCGATCGTGGCCTGGGATCTTCCGAGCGTCGATGCGCTCAAGGATTACCATCCGCCCGTCACCACGCGCGTCTATGCTTCGAACGGAACGGTCTTGGGCGAATATGCGCGCGAGCGGCGCATCTTCGTGCCCATCGCCTTCATGCCGAAATTGGTCATCGAGGCCTTCACCTCGGCGGAAGACAAGAACTTCTTCACCCATCCCGGCATCGATCCGGGCGGCATCATCCGCGCCGCGGTGAAGGACGTGTTCAATGTGCTGGAGCATCGCAGGCTCGAAGGCGCTTCCACCATCACCCAGCAGGTGGCGAAGAATTTCCTGCTCAACAGCCAGGTGAAATTCTCGCGCAAGATCCGCGAGGCGATCCTCGCCATCCGCATCGACGCGGCCTATCCGAAGGACAAGATCCTCGAGCTCTATCTCAACGAGATCTTCCTCGGTCAGAATTCCTACGGCGTGGAATCGGCGGCGCTGAATTATTTCGGCAAATCGCTCGACCAGCTCGACATCGCCGAGATGGCGTTCCTCGCCACGCTTCCCAAGGCGCCGGGCAATTACGATCCGCGCTTCCATCGGCAGGCCGCCGTCGATCGCCGCAACTGGGTGATCGACCAGATGTACGACAATGGCTACATCACCAAGGCGCAGGCGAGCCACGCCAAATCCGAGCCGCTCGATACCCAGACGCGGCCCTTGGGCAGCCAGGCCGAGGACGCCGATTATTTCGTCGAGGAAGTGCGCCGCATCCTCTACGCCAAATACGGCGAGCGCGAACTTTACGACGACGGCTTGCAGGTCCGTTCCACGCTCGACACGCGGCTGCAGAACTTCGCGGTGAATGCGCTGCGCACGGGCCTCGTGCGCTACGACCGCCGCCATGGCTGGCGCGGCGCCGTCAGCAATATCGACATCCGCGGAAACTGGAAGGCGGCGCTGCAATCGGCCGGCAACCAGTCGGGCATCGAAACCTGGCGCGACGCGGTCGTGCTGGCTTACGGCCCCGACAAATCCGTCGAGATCGGCCTCGATGACGGCTCACATGGGACCATTCCGTTCACCGAGCTTCTCTGGGCGCGCAAGGAACTGAAGAACCAGGACGTCGCCGGCCAGCCCACCAAGCCGCAGGAGGTGCTCAAGGTCGGCGACGTAATCTATGTCGAGCCGCTCGACGGCAATCCCGGCCAGTTCGGCCTGCGCCAGGTGCCGGAGGTCAACGGCGCCATCGTCGTCATGGATCCGCATACGGGGCGCGTGCTCGCCATGTCGGGTGGCTTCTCCTATGCGTCGAGCCAGTTCGACCGCGCGATGCAGGCGCTGCGCCAGCCGGGTTCGTCGTTCAAGCCGTTCGTCTATGCCGCCGCCCTCGACAACGGCTACACGCCCGCGAGCCGGCTGCTCGATGCGCCCGTGGCGCTGCCGCAAGGGCCGGGCCTGCCGCTCTGGACGCCGAAGAACTTCGAAAGCAAATATCTGGGCCTCATCACGCTGCGCAAAGGCATCGAGCTGTCGCGCAACCTCCTGACCATCCGGCTCGCCAGCGACATCGGCATGGACAAGGTCGTGCCCATCGCCGAACGCTTCGGCGTCTACGACCATCTGACGCCGTATCTGTCGAACGCCATCGGCGCCAGCGAAACCACGCTGATGAAGATGACGACGGGCTATTCCGAATTCGTCAACGGCGGAAAGAAGATCTCGGCCACGCTCATCGACCGCGTGCAGGATCGCAATGGCCGCAACATCTACCGCCACGACACGCGGCCCTGTCCGGGCTGCAACGATCCGGTGTGGCGCGATCAATCCGAGCCGCTGATCCCGGACACGCGACAGCAGGTCCTCGATCCGCAAACCGCCTATCAGATCGTCTCCATGCTGGAAGGCGTGGTGCAGCGGGGCACGGGCGTGGTGGTCAAGACCGTCGGCAAGCCGCTCGCCGGCAAGACCGGCACCTCGAACGGCCCCAACGACACCTGGTTCATCGGCTTCTCGCCCGATCTCGCTTGCGGCGTCTTCGTGGGCTTCGACGATCCGCGCTCGCTCGGCCGCCACGAACAGGGCGCAACCGTTGCCGCACCGATCTTCCGCGATTTCATGAAAGGCGCGCTTGAAAACGCGCCGCCCACGCCCTTCCGCATTCCGCCCGGCATTGATCTCGTCACCATCAACCGCGATACGGGCGCGCTTGCCGATCCGGGCTCTCCCGGCTCCATCGTGGAAGCTTTCAAGGCCGGCACCGAACCCGGCGTCGCCGATGCTTCGCAGAACAATCCGCTGCAGCAATCGACGGGCCCGGCGAGCGATGTGAGCCAGGGCACCGGCGGGCTTTATTAGAGAAGACCGTCATGGCCGGCCCCCGTGCCGGCCATCCATAACCTCCGTCCAGAAAGGTGTTAGTGGATGGCCGGGACAAGCCCGGCCATGACGATGAGTTTTGATGTTCTCAATAGAGATCGGTTTTCGCTCTTTACAATCCATCCGTGTTTCACCATATCCCTCGCCCCATGCGCGCCGAAACCGAACGCACAGCCGAAGAGATCAGGCAGGCCATCGCCCTGCTGAGGAGGCATCTTTGACTGGGACACGAGCTTGCGCCGCCTCGACGAGCTGAACGCCAAGGCCGAAGACGCCTCGATCTGGAACAATCCGCAGAATGCCCAAAGCCTGATGCGCGAGCGTCAGCGGCTGGAGGAATCGGTTTCCGCGGTCAAGATGCTCGAAGCCGAATTCAACGACGCCATGGGCCTTCTCGAACTTGCCGAGAGCGAAGGCGATTCCGCCATGGTGTCCGACGCCGAGAAAACGATCACCGGGCTCGGCGGCCGCGCCGAGAAACTGCGCCTGCAATCCATGCTCTCCGGCGAAGCCGACGCCAACGACACTTACGTCGAAGTCCATGCGGGCGCGGGCGGCACCGAAAGCCAGGACTGGGCCGAGATGCTCATGCGCATGTACACGCGCTGGGCCGAGCGCCACGGCTACAAGCTCGAATATCTCGAGGAAAGCGCGGGCGAGGGCGCCGGCATCAAATCCGCGACCATTCTGGTGAAGGGCAAGAACGCCTATGGCTGGCTCAAGACCGAAGCGGGCGTGCACCGCCTCGTGCGCATCTCGCCCTTCGACGCCAATGCGCGCCGCCACACGAGCTTCGCATCCGTCACCGTCTTTCCCGTGATCGATCAGACCATCGATGTAGAGGTGGAAGACAAGGATGTGCGCATCGATGTTTATCGCGCGAGCGGAGCAGGCGGCCAGCATGTCAACAAGACCGAATCCGCCGTGCGCATCACGCATCTGCCCACCGGCATCGTCGTGCAATGCCAGAGCGAGCGCTCCCAGCACCAGAACCGCGATGTCTGCTGGAACATGCTGCGTGCGAAGCTCTACGAAATCGAACTCGAAAAGAAACAGGCCGAGACCGCGGCGCATATCGGCGAAAAAACCGATATCGGCTGGGGCCACCAGATACGCTCGTATGTGTTGCAGCCCTATCAGCTCGTGAAGGACTTACGCACCGGCGTCGAAAGCCGCGCGCCGAAGGACGTTCTCGACGGCGATCTCGATCCCTTCATGGCCGCGGCACTGGCGCAGGCCATCGGCGGCAAGCCGAAGGAGAAGATCGAGGATTTGGATTAGCCGAAAATGTCACGGCCCGCTGTCGCGGGCCATGACAGTTGCGTTCAAACGCCCGATTTCAACGGCGCGAAATTCACGGCGCCGGCGGCCGCGGCGCGCGGCGCCTCGACCGGACGCGGCGCTTCCACCGCGCGCGGCACGATCTGCGCCGGCTGCGCGGGCTCGGCCTGCTTCACCTCGGCGGATTTGCGCGCGGGCGAATTGTCGGCGAGCGGGCTGTCGGAATGGCGGCAATTGCCTTCGAGGAAGGCGCCGGCTTCCACTGCGAACGCTTCGTGGATGATGTTGCCTTCGACATGGCAGGTGGCGCAGAGCAGGATCTTGCGCGCATGGATCGCGCCCTGCACATGGCCGCGCACGGTCACGTCCTCGCCATAGATGTCGCCATGGATCACGGCCTTGTCGCCGATCACCAATCCCGCCGAATGCACGTCGCCCTCGACGCGCCCGTCGATCTGGATGTCGCCGGTCGAGGTCAGCGTTCCCGTGATCATCAGATCGGCGCTGATGATGGAAGGCGCGTTGGTGCGCGCCGGCCTCTTGACCAGCGGCTGAGGCGGCTGCGGCGCCGAAGGCTGAGCGGTCTGGGGAATGTTTTTGGTTTTGTCTTTACTGGAGAACATGGCGGCCTGCCTCGATAAATCTGCTCGGATCCCTCACAACATTTGCAAGCCACACTTCATAATGAACATGTGGCCCCGTGCTACGCCCCGTCGACCCGAGTTTTCCGATGGGCGTGCCTTTTGATACCTTAGCGCCAACCTTTACTAATATCGATGCAAGATGGCCGTAGCGCGTGCGGATTCCGAAGCCATGGTCGATCTCGACCATGTTGCCGTAGCCGCCGCGAACGCCCGCGAAATCCACGACCCCCGGCGCGGTGGCCCGTACCGGCGTGCCCCAGGGGCCCGCGAAATCCATGCCCGAATGAAAGGCAAGGTTGTGGGTGAAGGGGTCGATGCGCGGCCCGAACCCGCTCGTGACCTCGAAATCGCTGCCATGGACGGGCGTCGTCAGCGGGACATGGCTCAATCCGGCAAACAGCTCGCCCAGTTCGCGGGCATGGGCGCTCGCCTCGCCATAGGCCTCGACGAAGCCGCCGTCGTTGATGCCGTCGATATGCATCTCGCTGAGCGGCATGAGGGGCCCGCCTTCGCCGTCATTGGCGGCGACCTTGTCCTCGATCTTGTCCGGGTTCAGGCCCACCCGCTGGAGCACGGCCTGGACGGCGCCGATGCGGGTGTAGATCTGGTGGTCCACACCCACCAGGAGGCTGGTTTCGGCCCGGCTCATGGCGCGCACGCGCGTGGTCTCGAGGGCCAGCACCCGGAAGGCCGGCAGATTGAGGACCTTGCCCGGCGGCGGAACATGGTGCTTGGCCGGGAAGAAGGCACTGGCGAGCCGTCCCACCGCGCGGTCGAGGAAACTCGCCTTCTGTGGCTTGGCGGTGCGGGGTTCGGCGGGCGGAGGATCGGGGCTCACATTGAGCTGGGAGGCGCCCGGGTCGGCGTCCTCGTCGGCGGGACCGCCGGTTGCGGCGTCGCCCGTATTGGCGGGCTTGGCGGCATCGGCCTTGTCGGTGCCGGCGGTCTGGGGGGGCGTGTCGGAGGAGATGCTGTCGCTTCCGACATTGGAGTTGTGCGGCGCCAGCGGCACTTCGCCGCTCTGGGCATCGTCCGCATGCGGACCGACGACGCTGGTGCCGCCGCGAATGCCCGCAAGCGTCGCATCCACAACGTCTTTCTGGGTTAACAGCTTGGAAACCGTCTGCTGCTTGGCTTCGAGCTCGTCGGCGACCGATTTGAAGCGGTCTTCGGCGGAGACCAGCGCGCCGTTCAGTTCGTCGTAGGAGAGCTGCAGATCGGCGACGCGGTTCTCATAGGCCGATTGCATCTGCTGATAGCGATGATCCTTGGCCGCGATGATGCGGTCCTTGAAGATCACGTTGACCGAGGCGAATGCGACCCAACCCAGAAAAATCAACGCCAAACCGGCCAAAGTGGCCTGCAGCGTGGGTCCGAAGGTGAAGAATTGAACCCGCCCATCGCTGCGGATGTAGACTTGGCGCTCCGGAAACGTCGCATGTAGCCACGCCCACGCACGCTCGACGAGCGTATCGGCCATGCCGGAACTTCCCTTCGCTCAGCGTCTTTGATGCCGACCCCGAAAGTCCGCATTTCACCTAAAAGTGAGCATATGATCAAGCTTCTAGGTTAGAAAAAAGCTAACGCCGTGAATCGTCGGTAACGACATTGGTCCGAATTAGAGATTTTTTGCAGCGGCTAACACGTCCTCGGCGTGGCCCGGCACCTTCACCTTGCGCCAGACCTGGCGGATGACGCCTTTGTCATCGACAAGAAACGTCGCCCGCTCCATGCCCATATATTTGCGGCCATACATGCTTTTTTCGACCCACACGCCGTAAGCCGACGCGGTTTTCGTCTCCGGATCGGCGCCCAGCGTGATCTTCAATTTGTACTTGGATTTGAACTTGTCGTGGCTTGCGGCGCTGTCCTTGGAAACGCCGATCACCGCGATGCCGGCCGCGTCGAATTTGCGCTTGCTTTCGGTAAAGGCGATGGCCTCTCTGGTGCAGCCGGACGTATCGTCCTTGGGGTAGAAATAGAGAACGAACGGCTTGCCCTTGAGGGCCGCCGAGGAAATTTCGCCGCCGCCGTCGGTTTCGAGCGTGAAGGCGGGCGCCTTGTCGCCGGGGGCGAGTTCCTTGGCCATGAACGTCTCCGGTTGTAGTCCGGGACTGGTGTTTATCAGCGGATGGGGATAGGCGATAGAGTGCGCGTTTCCCGCGCAAAAGACGGGCTCCGCCCGTCGGTGGAGAACCCCGACCCCGTGACGTCCCGCATCAGAAAAACAAGGGTTCGTCTTCGCCGCGCAGGCCGCGTCGCGAAGAAACATCTGGTGCGCGTGACGCCCAAGCCCCACCACATACGCTGGGGCGCGATCGCCATGGTTGCGCTGACGGCGGCAGCCATCTTTTTCGTGATCGGCGCGGGCCTTCGCCTTCTGATGGGACCGGTGTCGCTGGGGCCCGTGAGCGGCCGTCTCGAGGATGCGATCGCAAACGCGCTTCCCGGACTTGCGGTGCGCTACGACGAAGCCGCCCTCGAATGGTCGCGCGACGAAGGCCGCTTCAACATCGTGATTTTGGGCGCGCGCGTGTTCGACGAGAACCAGCGCATCATCGCCCAGGCGCCGAAAGCCGAGATCGATCTGGCGGCCACGCCCGCCATCGAAGGCCGCGTCGAGGTCAAGCGCATCGCGCTCGTCGGCGTGCAGCTCACGCTCGTGCGCACCGACGATGGCCGCTTGCGCCTCGGCATGGAGCAGGAGCCCGGACAAAGCGACGTGCTGGAAGACATCCGCCGCGCCATCGCCAACACCAGCCGCGGAACTTCGACGCTGCAAAGCTTCGCGGTGAAGAAGGCGCGGCTCGCATTCTACGACCAGGGCACGGGCTTGTTCGTCGTCGCACCCGAAGCGAGTCTCGAAATCTCCACGACCGATGCGAAGCATCCAAAGGCAGGCGTCGCGGTCGCGAGCGTGGATGCGCAGATCGAGATCTCGGGCCATCGCGCCCATGTCGTGGGCAGCGTCAAGCTTCCCCAGCGCAGCGGCGACGTGAGCGGCGATTTCGCCGTCACCGGGCTCGATGTCGACGCGCTCGGCACCAACGCCAAGGCCTTCGCCTTCCTCGAACCCTACGCGCTCACGACCGACATCACCGGCGCCTTCACGCTGACCGACGGAACGCATCTGAGCTACGCCGATTTCGGCATCGGCGCGTCGGGCACCGTCACCGCCTTCGGCCCGCCGGTGCATGTCAAGACGCTGCGTCTCGTCGGCCGTTATGACGGACGCACGGGCAGGCTCCTCATCGACGACGGAACGCTCGCCGGCAACGAAGCGCGCGCGCATCTGACGGGGCTGGGCGATCTGTCCTTCGACAATGCGGGCGCGCTCACCAAGGCCGCCCTCGATCTCACCATGGACAAGATCGCCGTCAATCTGCACGGCGTCACCAACCGCATGGTCGAGCTCAACCGCATCGCGCTGCGCGGCGTCTTCACGCCAGCCGACGAGCATTTCGCCATCGACCAGTTCCTGCTCACCGGCGGTCCGCTTTCGGTGGAGCTGACGGGGGGCGTGACGCTCGTCAAGAACGAGACGCCTGTCATCGATCTTTCGGGCCGCGTGGCGCCCATCGGCGTCAAGGATGCGCTGCATTACTGGCCGCTGCCGGTGGGCGAGGGCGCGCGCGAATGGATCGAGGCGAACGTCTCGGCTGGCATCATCGGGCCGGTCGGCATCGAGGCGCATATTCCCGGCGGCGCGCTCGAACAGGAAGCGCTGCCCGAAAGCGCGCTCCACGTCACGCTGTCGCTTTCCGGCGGCACGATCAGCTACATCAACGGCGTCACGCCGATCACCGATGCCGAGGCGAGCGGGCTTCTCACCGGCGATACGTTCGCCGGCGAACTGAAAAGCGGGAAAGTCGGAAACCTCGCCGTCAGCGACGGCCACGCCGTCGTCCACAATCTGCACGCGCACGCTGCCGTCGGCGAATTCACCGCCCATGTCGAGGGCGGCGTGCCGGACATGCTGGCGCTGATCGACGAAAAGCCGATGCAATATCCCACCCGCTTCCACATCCGCACCGACGGCGCCAAGGGAACGGGCGCCGTCGATCTCGCCATGCGCGTACCCATGCTGAAGACGCTGAAAGTGGAGGATCTCGGCATTTCGGTGAAAGGCTCGCTCAAGGATCTGACGCTGCCGCTGAACGAGAAGATCAAGTTCACCAACGGCGCGGTCGATTTCACCGTCGACAACGACAGGCTCCACATGAACGGCAATGTCGAGCTTTCCGACGCCAAGCTCGCCGTGGACTGGACGGAGGATTTCTCGACCGCGAGCCCGACCACCACCACCATCCTCGCCAAGGGCACGCTCGACGATCAATCCCGCTCCGCGCTCGATTTCCACACCGGCGGCATCATCGAAGGGCCGGTGGCGATCACCGCCACGCTCACCGGCCATCGCGGCACGGTGCGCGACGCGCAGATGACGATGGATCTGACGCCGGCGTCCGTCGTCCTCGATCTCATCAATTATTCGAAGCCCGCGGGCGTTTCGGCGAGCGCCAGGCTCGACGCCGAATTCGACGAGACGGGCGCGCTCTCCTCCGGCGATCTCGACATGAGCGGGGCGGGCGGATTGTCGGCCAAGGGCTCGGCCACCTTCGGCGTGGGCGGCAAGCTCGAGCATCTCGCGCTGCCTTACGTGCATGCCGGCCCCGCCAACGATTTCGCGCTCGACATGACCAACACCGCGCAATCGGGATTCATCCTCGCCATTTCCGGCCATTCCGCCGACGGCATGGGGCTGGGCCGCCACGAATTCGACAATGAGAGCGGAACGCCCGGCAAGCCTTCCGCCGCGCCGTTCCATGTCAGCGTCCATCTCGATCACGTTCTGATGCGCGACGGCGTGACCATCGCGCCCTTTGCGCTCGACACCAGCGGCGTGGGCGACAAGCCGCAGAGCTTTCTGCTGAGCGGATCGTTCGGCAAGGACGGCGGCATCGACGCCAAGCTCGACACCATCGACGGCGTGCGCGAAATCGATCTGAGCGCGAGCGATGCGGGCACGCTCGTCAAGGGATTGTTCGGCTTCGCGAGCATCCATGGCGGCGCGGTCAAGATGAAGGCGCAATTGTCGCCGCCGGAAAAGACCGCGCCCGGCAAGGCGCCCGTCGACTATGCCGGCACGATCGTGATGAGCGATTTCAAGCTGACGAACCAGCCGTTCCTCGCGCGTCTGTTCTCGGCCGTTTCCTTCGGCGGGCTGTTCGACCTGTTGCGCGGGCAGGGCATCGGCGTCGATACGTTCGAGCTTCCCTTCCGCATGCATGGCGGCGTGCTCGACATTTATGACGCGCACGCCTCGGGTCCGTCGCTGGGCTTGAGCGCGGACGGCTATGTCGACCGGCGCTCGAACAAGATCGCGCTCGAAGGCGCCATCGCGCCGCTCTCCGGCATCAATTCGGTCCTGGGCGCCATTCCGCTCGTGGGCGACGTGCTGGTGTCGAAGAAGGGCGAGGGCGTGATCGGCGTGAGCTACAAGATCAGCGGCAATGCGGACCAGCCCGAGATCGCCATGAACCCGCTTTCGGTTTTCACGCCGGGCATTTTCCGCCGCATCTTCGAGGGCACGCCGCGCCCGCCCGCCGAAGCCAACACCTCGACCAATCCCAAAGCGCCCCCGGCACCTGAGAAGACTGCGCAGCCGGGCGGAAAATAATTTCCGCCGCACCCCTTGAACTGCGAGTCGGTCGATCCCATCTGATCGCCATCTCCCGAATTCTGTCTTTGCGGCATCCGGCGTGAACCGCCGGAACGGGAAAACTACATTTTGTGTTCGGCTTCGGCCGTCGGCACTATGCCGAACATCACGTAGGGAGGAGTCTGTCCAAATCGACCCGCATTTTTGAATCCCCACTTCGTCATGGCCCGGCGCTTTGCTTTTTCGAAGCGTCCGGGCCATCCATTTTCGTTCAACAAAATTGGATCGCCCGCATGAAGCGGGCGATGACGGAATAGGATTCAATGAGTTAGGCACGCCGGACGCGCGCCTTTCAAAAAAACGCGTAAATCATAGGCGCCCGGACTCTGTCCGAATCGATCTGCATTTTTGAATCCCCATTCCGTCATGGCCGCCCCTGTGGCGGCCATCCATAACCTCCGTCTGGAAAGGTGTTTATGGATGGCCGGGGTCGATAGCGACAGCGTATTCGACGCCCGGCCATGACGGAATTGAATGTTTGAGTGGCGCCTTTCGAAAAAACGCGAAAATGAACGGCGCCCGGACTCTGTCCGAATCGACTCGCAAATTTGAAGTCCGGAAATTCGCCGAGGCTCAGATGGCCCTCACCAGCACATGCTTTTTCTTGCCGCTGGAAAGCTTGAGCGTGGCGCCTGCGAAATCGGAGAGCGAGATTTCCGCGCGCGGATCGACGACCGCGGAATCGTTGATGCGCAAGCCGCCATTGGCGATCAGCTTGCGCGCCTCGCTGTTGGAGGCGGTCAGCCCGCAACGCACCGCGAGGTTCAGCACGCCCATGGGAAATTCGTTGCGCGCGATCTCGATGGTCGGCAATCCTTCCGCCGCTTCGCCTTCCTCGAAAGTGCGCCGCGCGATTTCGGCGGCTTCGTTTGCGGCGGTACGGCCGTGGCACATGGCGGTGACTTCGGTGGCGAGGATCTTCTTCGCCTCGTTGAGCTCCGCACCTGCGAGATTTTCGAGCCGTTCGATTTCGTTTTCGGGAAGCTCGGTGAAGAGCCGCAGGAACCGGCCGACATCGCCGTCCTCGGTGTTGCGCCAATATTGCCAGAACTCGTATGGCGAACGCATCTCGGGATTGAGCCACACCGCGCCGGCGGCGGTCTTTCCCATCTTGGCGCCGGACGACGTCGTGATCAGCGGCGAGGTGAGCCCGAACAATTCCGCATTGCCGATGCGCCGCGCCAGATCGATGCCGGAGACGATGTTGCCCCATTGATCGGCGCCGCCGCATTGCAGGCGGCAGCCGTAACGCCGGTTGAGCTCCGCGAAATCATAGGCCTGGAGGATCATGTAATTGAATTCGAGGAAGGAGAGTGGCTGGTCGCGATCGAGCCGCATCTTCACGCTGTCGCGCGCCAGCATCTGGTTGACGGAGAAATGCCGCCCGATCTCGCGCAGGAACGGGATATATTCGAGCGTGTCGAGCCATTCGGCGTTGTCGACCATGATGGCGTCGCCCGGCCCCTCGCCGAATGTGAGATAGGCGCGGAAACTTTTGAGCGCGGCCTGCTTGTTGGCCTCGATCTGGTCTTGCGTGAGAAGCTGGCGCGTCTCGTCGCGGCCCGACGGATCGCCGACCTTGGTCGTGCCGCCGCCCATCACGACGATGGGCCGGTGCCCGGCCTGTTGCAGGCGGCGCAGCGTCATGATCTGCACCAGGCTTCCCACATGAAGGCTGGGCGCGGTGCAATCGAAGCCTATGTAAGCGGTGACGCGCTCTTTCTTCATGAGCGCGTCCAGCGCCTCGGGCGCGGTGCAATCGTAATAGGCCCCGCGCGCCACGAACTGGCTGAGGAACGGCGATTGGAAGCGTGAAGCGGCGGCGGACATGATAGGATTCTTTTCGAAGCGCGGGCTCGTGTAGCACGGATGGCCGAAATCCATAAAGTCATAGGTCTCATGAGCGGCACCTCGCTCGACGGCATCGATGCCGCGCTGGTGGAGACGGATGGCGAAGGCGTGGCGGTGCCGGGCCCGGCACTGACCGTTCCTTACGCGCCGGAATTGCGCGCGGTGCTCCGCCGGGCACTGGACGATGCCAAGGCGGTGCGCGAGGGCGCGCCCGTGCCGCATTCGATCCGCGATGCCGAGCGCCGCTCGACCGAGGCGCATGCCGACGCGGTGGAAGCGCTGCTCAAGAAATCGGGCGTGGCGGCGCGCGACGTTTCGCTCATCGGCTATCACGGCCAGACGATCCTGCACCGCCCGAAGCAGCGGCTGACATGGCAGATCGGCGACGGCGCGCTTCTGGCGCGGCTCACCGGCATCGACGTGATCAACGATTTCCGCAGCGCCGATGTGAAGGCGGGCGGCGAGGGCGCGCCGCTGGTGCCGCTTTATCACGCGGCGTTACTGCGCGAGGCGGGACGTGCGCCGCCGGTGGCGGTGGTCAACATCGGTGGAGTGGCAAATGTCACATATATCGGCAACGGAGAAATTCTTGCCTTCGACACCGGCCCAGGCAACGCGCCGATTGATGACTGGGCGCAGCGCCACACCGGCAAGCCGGTCGACGAACATGGCGCCTTGGCGCGGGCAGGCTCTGTCGATGATCGCGCACTCGCCGCTATGCTCGAACACGATTTCTTCCTGCGCGTGCCGCCCAAATCGCTCGACCGCCTCGATTTCGATGCGCGGCTGGTCGAAGGATTGTCGGCAGAGGATGGCGCGGCCACGCTCACCGCCTTCACCGCCGCATCCATCGCGCGCGCCCGCGAACATTTTCCCGAACCGGCGAGCGTCTGGATCGTCTGCGGCGGCGGGCGTCTCAATCCGGTGTTGATGAGCGAATTGCGCGCCCGCGTGAACGCGCCGGTGCTATCGGCCGAAGACGCGGGCTGGCGCGGCGATTTCATCGAGGCCGAAGCCTTCGCCTATCTGGCGGCGCGCGCGAAGAAAGGCCTGCCGCTCAGCCTTCCGACCACCACGGGCGTGCGCGAGCCGATGACGGGCGGGAGGTTTCATAGAGCGAAATAGAACCACACACCAACCCCAACGCTCCGTCATGGCCCGGTCCGAGCGATAGCGAGGATTTCCGGGCCATCCATTTTTCGGGCAGTGAAAAAATTGGATCGCCCGCAATAAAGCGGGCGATGACGAAGCAATAGTGATGGGTCGAGAGGGGAGTCGTATTCCTTCGACGGAATCTCAACGCCCATGGACTATGCGACAATGGCGTTGATGAACCAGCGTCACGTGATGAGATTATTTAACATTGTCGGAATATTAGTGAGAAGTTTGGCAGATGAAGGCTCCACTCACTTCCATTGGGCGCGTGATCGTGAGAGGGTTTGCCTGAGGCATTCAAAGCGTCACGTATCATGATAAAGCGCTCTGATCATCATTGGGGATCGCCGACTTATATTGTCCGTGCCGCACTATCCGAAGAGACGAATAATGGATGGATATGGCTCCAAGAATCTGGACAAGCAGTCCGTTTCGGATATCGGGAGGTCGTAGTGATCCAGCGGCCCGGTTGTTGTCGGTACGTATATACACAGGTACGAAATATCGATGGTAATTTCCGCCGCCAGTACAATGCTGAAAAGCATCGAATCAGAATTGATCCCGGCGGAAATGTCATCGTAATGGCTGAATGGTATCGCAAAGCGTTGGGAATCGACGATACATCTCCGACAGACCACGATCTAGTACCTCTCGTCATTCGGGCGGCTTCACGCTGGCGCTTTCCGGAGTTACGTGCGGCCTGTCACCACCCGGATCTCGCGATACGCCTCGGCACGCGCTTAGGCGTCATGAGCGTTTGGTTGGCGGTGTTCGGACTTTGGTTGGGTGTGTATCCGCGGAGTAGCCTTGTTATTTGTGGAGTGCCCGTGGATGCAGTGAGGTGGTTGTTATTTTTGGGCCTGCTGATGCTTGCGTTCTTTGCGTGCAAAGCTTGTCGCGGGCCGAAGCTATAAGCATAGTAAATTTTGACGGCTACTGCAATTTTCGCCAACCGTTGACATGCAAAGGGAAACGACCATGCGATATTCTGTTCATCTTTGGCTACATTCTCTGTTGATTAACATGCTCATCGTGAATTTAGCGTATGCCGCTGACCCGGCGCAACTACCGGACCGCATCGGTAGCCACACGTGCGGGATTCCGATTGGTGTCAAGGGCATTCCCCTAGCGCTTCAGGCAACTGGCCCGGCCTATCGCGCGGCGCTCGTGGCAATGAGAGACGACATTAGAAAGGACGCTGAATTTTTACGAGGAATGCCGGCAACTGGAAATGGCGCTCCAGCGATGAAACCTGAGATCAAGGCCGCCATAGTCATGACGCCTCGCGGCCCGCTTCTCTTGGTGCGGGGATCTGATATGTATTTCTGCGGCGTCGCGATGTGTTCGTTCGATGCGTTCACGGAAGTGAACGGACAATGGGTCCGTTGGCCATCCATCAGTTTTGATCTCGGCGACGATGTTTATCTCTATCAACTTGGAAATGGTTTTCCGACACTTTCGTGGGCGTCAGTGATTTCTGAAGATTCCGTCGTTCTAAAAGTGAACCCTCGGCTTGGGCGGTACGAAGAATGCAGTACTGAAACGAGGATACCGATGAAGTTCAGTCCCGATGGGCATTTTGTAGTGCCTGTTAGAATTAACGACACAATAACACTCGATTTTGCCATAGATAGCGGTGCTGATGACGTTGTTATCCCCGCCGATGTAGTTCTTACGTTGATAAGGGCAGGTACAATCGGAAAGGCCGATTTCAATGGTAGCGCGGTCTACACTTTGGCTGATGGTTCTCAAGTGCCATCAGAGAGGTTCATAATTAGAACGCTAAAAATTGGCATGGTGGTAATTCACAATGTTCAAGCAAGCGTTGCGCCACCTGAGGGCGGGTTGCTCCTTGGACAGAGCTTCCTACGGCGATTTCAGAGCTGGTCAATTGACAATTCCTCCGACGAACTTGTCGTTCATTGACGTGCTATGGCCGAATGAGGACCAAATTAGGCAGAGAGAAATATCTTATTCCTTCGGCGGAATTTCCACGCCCATCGCTTTCGCCACATAGGCCTCGACCGATTCCAGGACTTCCGCCTCGTGATTGTCGAAGAAATGGTTCGCGCCTTCGATCTTGTCATAGGCGATCTTGATGCCCTTCTGCGCGGTCAGGCGATCGACGAGCTTCTGCACATCGGGCTCGGGCACGACCTGGTCCTTGAGCCCGTGCACGATCAGGCCGGACGCGGGGCAGGGCGCGAGAAACGCGAAATCATACATGCTGGCCGGCGGCGCGATGGAAATGAAGCCGGTGATCTCGGGCCTGCGCATCAGAAGCTGCATGCCGATCCAGGCGCCGAACGAAATCCCGCAGACCCAGACAAACGAAGGATTGGGATAGAGCGTGTTCATCCAGTCGAGAATCGCCGCCGCGTCGGAAAGCTCGCCCGCGCCGGAATCGAAGGTGCCCTGGCTTCGCCCGACGCCGCGGAAATTGAAGCGCACCGCCGTGCAGCCCAGCCGGTGGAACATATGGAAGAGGTCATAGACCAGCGGATTGTTCATCGTGCCGCCGAACTGCGGATGGGGGTGCAGCACCAGCGCCATGGGCGCGCCGGGCGTCTTCTGCCTCTGGTAGCGGGCCTCGATGCGGCCGGCCGGGCCGGGGAGGATGATGTCAGGCATGGGGGCTTATTCCACCGGGGAACTCGGGATTGTGGCGGGGCAATATACCACGCCATTTCAATGGCTTAACGCGCGAATGGCGGGGTTGCAGGTTCAATTCTTGACCATTCTGCTCAGGAAAACTATATCCGCGAGAGAAACGGCCCGGAACGCGTCGGGCGGGAGCCGCTTCTTACACCGAAGCGCCCCCTGAAAAGCAAGGAATTTCGCCCATGAGGCTCAGCACCAAAGGACGCTATGCCGTGATGGCCATGGCCGATCTGGCGGCCAATGACGGGGGCTCCAAGCCCGTGTCGCTGGCCGAAATCGCGCGGCGTCAGGAAATCTCGCTCTCTTATCTGGAACAGCTTTTCGCCAAGCTCCGCCGCGGCGATCTGGTGAAAAGCGTGCGCGGCCCCGGCGGCGGCTATCGCCTGGCGCGGCCTGCGAGCGAATTGCGGATTTCGGACATTATTCTCGCGGTCGACGAACCCATCACCGCCACGCGTTGCCGCAAAGACAGCCCGAAAGGCTGCACCGGCACCAGCGGCCGCTGCATGACGCACGATCTGTGGGAAGAACTCGGCCGGCAGATCCATGTGTTCCTGTCGTCGGTGTCGCTGGCCGATGTGGTGGAAAAGCGCGTGCTCGGCCGTGCGCGCATCAGCGAACCGAGTCCGGAGCGCGAAGCGGCGTGACCTATCTCGATCACAACGCCACCTCGCCTCTGCGCCCCGAGGCGCAAGCGGCCGTCGCGCGCGCGCTTTCCATCGGCGGCAATGCGTCGTCGGTGCATGCGCAGGGCCGCGCCGCCCGCGCCATGGTCGAAGAGGCGCGAGAAGCGGTGGCGAAGCTTGCGGGCGCGAAGCCAAGCGAAGTGATCTTCACCGGCGGCGGCACGGAATCCAACTGGCTGGCGTTGAACGGCGCCATCCAGGGCGCGGCCGATGCGGAAGCGCGCATCACGCGGCTTTTCGTTTCTTCCATCGAACATGATTCCGTGATGGCGAATGCGGTTGCGCTGGCCGAGCGCGTGCCCGGATTGCGGATGGAGTTGATTCCGGTGAGCGCGGACGGCGTGATCGATACGCGCTCGCTGTTCGAAATGTTGCGCGAAGGCAAGGGCCGCGCGCTCGTCGCCGCGATGGCGGCGAACAACGAAACCGGCGTGATCCAGCCCATCGGCGAAATCCGCCGCATCTCGAAGGAAGCCAATGCGCTTCTGTTCTCCGATGTCGTACAGGCCGCGGGCAAGATCGCGCTGCCGGATGCCGATTATCTCACCTTCTCCGCCCACAAGCTGGGCGCGCCGCAAGGCATCGGTGCGCTGATCGTGAAAGAAGGCGCGCCGTTCGCGCCGCAAATCCTCGGCGGCGGACAGGAAAAAAGCCGCTGCGCGGGAACCGAGAACGTGTCCGGCATTGCCGGCTTCGGTGCGGTCGCAAGCCTCGGTCTCGACAACAAGCGCATTGCGGATTTGCGCGACCGTTTCGAGCGCGAATTGAAGCTCGCCGTTTCCGACGTTATAATTTTCGGCGCGAATGCGCCGCGCCTCGCCAACACATCCAATTTTGCGCTGCCGGGCATCGCCGCGGAAACCGCCGTCATGGCGCTCGATCTCGACGGCGTCATGCTGAGTTCGGGCGCCGCATGTTCCTCCGGCAAGGTACGCCCCTCCGCCGTTCTGAAGGCGATGGGCGTGCCCGACGAGATCGCGAAATGCGCATTGCGCGTGAGCTTCGGCTGGAATTCGGTGGACGCCGACGTGGATGCGGCGATCGCGGCGATCGCCCGGCTCGTCGCGCGCGCACGTTCGAGAAGGGCGGCTTGACATGGCAGCCGTCGAAACCCGCGAAAAGATCGCAGCACTCGGCGAGAAATACAAATACGGTTTCACGACCGACATCGAAATGGAGCGCGCCCCGCGCGGCCTTTCGGAAAATACGGTGCGTTTCATATCCGCCAAAAAAGGCGAGCCGGAATGGATGCTCGAATGGCGTCTCTCGGCCTATCGCCGCTGGCGCGAGATGACCGAGCCCAATTGGGCGCGCGTGCACTATCCGAAGATCGATTACGAGAACGCCTATTATTACGCCGCGCCCAAAACCGGCGCCACGCCGAAAAGCCTCGATGAAGTCGATCCCAAATTGCTGGAGACTTACGAAAAACTCGGCATCCCGCTGCACGAGCAGAAATTGCTCGCGGGCGTGGCGGTCGATGCCGTGTTCGATTCCGTTTCGGTCGCCACCACGTTCAAGGAAAAACTCGGCGAAGCGGGCGTGATCTTCTGCCCGATCTCCGAAGCCATCCGCAATCATCCCGAACTGGTGCGCAAATATCTGGGCAGCGTCGTGCCGGTGAGCGACAATTTCTTCGCAACCCTGAATTCGGCGGTGTTCTCCGACGGCAGTTTCGTCTACGTGCCCAAAGACGTGCGCTGTCCGATGGAGCTTTCGACATATTTCCGCATCAATGCGAGCGAGACCGGACAATTCGAACGCACGCTCATCATCGCCGACGAAGGCGCTTACGTTTCGTATCTCGAAGGCTGCACCGCGCCCAAGCGCGATGAAAACCAGTTGCACGCCGCGGTGGTCGAACTGGTTGCGCTGGAAGGCGCAGAGATCAAATATTCGACCGTGCAGAACTGGTATCCGGGCGACGAGGAAGGCAAGGGCGGCATCTACAATTTCGTGACGAAGCGCGGCGATTGCCGTGGGAACCGCTCCAAGATTTCGTGGACGCAGGTGGAAACCGGTTCCGCGATCACCTGGAAATATCCGAGCTGCATCCTGCGCGGCGACGACAGCGTGGGCGAATTCTATTCCATTGCCATCGCCAATCATTTCCAGCAGGCCGATACCGGCACGAAGATGCATCATCTGGGCAAGAACACGCGCTCGCGGATCATCTCCAAAGGCATCAGCGCGGGGCGCGCACAGAACACCTATCGCGGATTGGTCAGCGTGCATCCGCGCGCCGCGAATGCGCGTAATTACACGCAATGCGATTCGCTTCTGATCGGCGGAGAATGCGGCGCACACACCATTCCCTATATCGAAAGCCGCAACAAATCCGCGCGCATCGAGCACGAAGCGACGACTTCGAAAATCGCCGAAGATCAACTTTTTTATTGCCTGCAACGCGGCATTCCACAGGAAGAGGCCGTGGCGCTCATCGTCAACGGCTTCTGCCGCGAAGTGCTTCAGCAATTGCCGATGGAATTCGCGGTGGAAGCGCAGAAGCTGGTCGGGATTTCGCTCGAGGGGAGCGTGGGATGATGCTCGAGATCAAAAATTTGCATGTCACCGTCGACGGCAAGGAGATCCTGAAAGGCTTGAGCCTTTCCGTGAATGCGGGCGAGATGCACGCCATCATGGGACCGAACGGTTCGGGCAAATCCACGCTCTCCTATGCGCTGGCGGGCCGCGACGGTTATGAGATCACGAACGGGCGCATTCTTTATAATGGCGAAGATCTGACGGCCATGAAGCCGGAAGAACGCGCGGCGAAGGGTATTTTCCTCGCCATGCAATATCCGGTCGAAATCCCGGGCGTCACCACCATGAATTTCCTCAAAACCGCGCTCAACGCGCAGCGCCGCGCGCGCGGCGAAAGCGAATATGATGCGGTGACCGTGCTCAAGCGCGTGCGCGAAAAGGCGGGACTGTTGAAAGTTTCCGAAGAAATGTTGAAGCGCGCCTTGAATGTCGGCTTCTCCGGCGGCGAGAAGAAGCGGCTCGAAATCCTGCAGATGGCGCTGTTCGAGCCGTCGCTCGCCATCCTCGACGAAACCGATTCCGGTCTCGATATCGACGCGCTGAAGCTCGTTGCCGAAGGTGTGAACGCGCTGCGCTCGCCCGAGCGCGCCATGCTCGTCATCACGCATTATCAGCGCCTGCTCGATTACGTCGTGCCCGATCGCGTGCATGTCCTCTCTGCCGGCCGCATCGTCCGGGAAGGCGGCAAGGAGCTCGCGAAAGAACTCGAAGCCAAAGGTTACGAACAGATCGTGAAGGACGCGGCATGACCATGGCGCTGCCATCGCTGGACGCGCGGCGCGCGGAAGCGGGCGAACAATTCCGCGCGCTCGGCGTGCCGCATCGGCGCATCGAGCAATGGAAATATACCGATCTGCGCGGCGCGCTCGGCGATGCGCGCATCGAAGACGAAGGCTCGGCATCGTGGAATATCGAAAATCTTCCCGCCGGAATAGAACTCTTCGACCTGTCGGACGCCGGCGCGCCCGAATGGGTTTCGCGCAATCTGGGCGCGACTCGCGACGGTGCCATGGACGCGGCTTCCTTGGCGTTCGCGAGGCACGGCCTCGCCCTGCGCATCAGGCACGCGATTTCCGAACCTGTGCGCCTGGAGCTTTCGGGCGAAGGGCATTTGCGCGTGATGGTCCTGCTTGAAAAAAATGCAAATCTGACGTTGATCGAATCAGGGAGCGCCGCCGATTTTCGCAATGTCGGAACCGAATTCATGCTGGAAGAAGGCGCAGCACTTTCGCATGTGCATGTGACGCCCGGCTCGCACGAAGCGGTGCAGGTCGAAACGATTTCCGTGTATCTCCGAAGGAACGCCCTTTACCGCGCGCATTTCGCGAATTTCGGCGCGAAACTGTCGCGTGCCGATGTGCATGTGAAATTGGAAGGCGAGGGCGCGCGAGCCGAGTTAAGCGGCGTGAGCGTGTTGCCGAACGGTCATGCCGATGTCACGACGCATGTCGAACACGCGGTGGGCGATACGAAAAGCACGCAACTCTTCAAATATGTCGCGGGCGGAAAATCCCGCGCCGTCTATCAGGGCAAGATCACGGTTGCCGATGGCGCGAATGGTTCCGACAGCCGCCAGACGGCAAAGGGGCTCTTGCTCGAAGACCGCGCCGAAATCGATCTCAAGCCGGAACTCGAAATCCTGGCCGACGACGTGAAATGCGCCCATGGCGCGGCGGTCGGTGATCTCGATGCGGAATCGCTCTTCTATTTGCGCACGCGCGGCATATCCGAGCGCGAAGCGCGCGCGCTACTGATGCGTGCCTTTCTGGAAGATGCGGTTGCGCAGATCGAAGGCGAAGACAGTCGTGCGGAAATCTGGCGTGCGGTTGAAGCCGCTCTTGCAAAGGCAGACGCGGCATGACGGCGCAAACCAAAATCGCGAGCGCCTTCGATTCTTGTGCCGCGCGCAAGGATTTCGAAATACTGTCGCGCAAGGTTTATGGGAAACCGCTCGTCTATCTCGATAGCGCGGCCTCGGCGCAGAAGCCGAAGCAGGTTCTGGATGCGATGCGCTACTTCGCGACGAGCGAATACGCCAATGTTCATCGCGGCGTGCATTATCTTTCCGCCGCTGCGACGGCGCGCTACGAGTCCGCCCGCGGAACGGTTCGCCGGTTTCTCAATGCCGCGCATGATGATGAGATCGTCTTCACCAAGGGCGGCACGGAAGCGATCAATCTTGTTTCCTATTCCTGGCTCGCGCCCCGCATTCAGCCCGGCGATGAAATCGTGCTCAGCGTGATGGAGCATCATTCCAATATCGTGCCGTGGCATTTCCTGCGTGAGCGGCAGGGCGCGGCGTTGCGCTGGGTCGACGTGCGCGACGACGGTTCGCTCGATATCGATGCGCTCGACGCGGCGATCAACACGAAAACCAAACTCGTCGCCATCACCCACATGTCGAATGTGCTGGGTACCGTGACGCCGCTGAAGGAAATCGTCGCGCGCGCGCATGCCAGGGGCGTGCCGGTGCTGGCCGATGGCTGCCAGGGCGCGGTGCACGGCAAAGTGGATGTGCAGGATCTCGATATCGATTTCTATGCCATCACCGGCCACAAGCTTTACGGCCCCACCGGCATAGGCGCGCTTTATGCCAAGCGCGCGCATCTGAAAGCGATGCGCCCGTTCAATGGCGGCGGCGAAATGATCGGCGAGGTGACGAAAGAGAGGATCACCTATGCCGAGCCGCCCGCGCGCTTCGAAGCCGGCACGCCGCCGATCATCGAAAGCGTCGGGCTTGCGGCGGCACTGGATTATCTCTCCGCCATGGATCGCGAAGCCATCGCCGCGCACGAGCACGATCTTCTGACATATGCGCGCGAACAATTGCGCGAATTCAATTGGGTGCGCGTGATCGGCGATGCACCGGGCAAGGGCGCGATCTTGTCGTTCGAGGCCGACGGCATGCATGCGCACGATCTCGCGACCATTCTGGATCGCGAAGGTGTCGCGGTGCGCGCGGGCCATCATTGCGCGCAGATTTTGATGGAGCGCTTCGGCGTTGCCTCCACCACGCGCGCCTCTTTTGCGCTCTACAGCACGCGCGAAGACGTTGACGTTTTCATCGCCGCGCTCGGCAAGGCGCGGGGGATTTTGGCGCCATGATGGATGAATCGCTTCGCGAGCTTTATCAGGAAGTGATCCTCGATCACTCGCGCCATCCGCGCCATTTCGGTGCACTGGCAAACGCCACCCATGTGGGCGAGGGGCACAATCCGCTCTGTGGCGACCGGGTGAAGATTTATCTCGTGCTCGATAAAGGCAACCGCATCACCGACATTAAATTCGAAGGCAAGGGCTGTGCGATATCGCAAGCCTCCGCTTCATTGATGACCGACATGCTGATCGGCCGCACCGTGGGTGAAGCCGAAGAACTGATGGGCGGTTTCCTGCATCTCGTCAAAGGCGAGGATGCGCCCGGCCTTTCGCCGGACGATCGCGAGCGGCTGGACGTGATGGCCGGCGTCTCGGCGTTTCCCATGCGGGTGAAATGCGCGACGCTTGCCTGGCACACCATGAAATCCGCGCTGGAGGGCGGCAGCCCCGCCAAAACCGAATGAACGCGGAACCGGCAAAGATCGAGGCGCTCTCGGCGCAGGAACTGGAGGATTTCACGGCCAAGCTCATCGCCGCGCTGAAGACCGTGTATGATCCCGAAATCCCGGTGGACATCTACGAACTCGGTCTTATCTATAAGGTGGACGTGGCTGACAACAAGGACGTGACCGTGGACATGACGCTCACAGCACCCGGCTGTCCGGTGGCCGGCGAGATGCCCGGCATGGTTCGCCACGCGCTGGAGCAGGTGGAAGGCATCGGCGAGATCACGGTGAACATGGTGTTCGATCCGCCCTGGACGCCGGACTGCATGAGCGAAGAAGCCAAACTCGAACTGAACATGTACTGATGATGATGAACACGAAACCAAAGCGCGAAAGGCCCAAGGCGATCCGCCTCAGTGATGCGGCGGCCCAGCGCATCCGCGAGATCGTGGCGAACGCGGACGGCGCCTATGCGGGCGTGCGCGTGGGCGTGACGAATGGCGGCTGCGCCGGCATGGCCTACACGATGGATTACGCCGCCGGTGCCCAGCCCTTCGAGGAAGTGGTGGAAGACAAGGGCGTGAAGGTGTTCATCGATCCGAAGGCGGTCATGTATCTGATCGGCACGGAGATGGATTTCGTGCGCGAGAAGCTCGGCGCGCGGTTCGTATTCAACAATCCGAACCAGACGGCGGCCTGCGGTTGCGGCGAATCCGTAACCCTCAAACCCGCGAACAGCGACTAGCGGAATAGCGAATAGGGATTTCCCCACTCGCTATTCGCCACGCGTCATTCGCTCTACCAGAGATGCACACGCTGATCCGGCGCGAGATAATATTTCTCGTCCGGCTTCACGTCGAACGCCTCGTACCATCCGTCGACATTGCGCGTCGCGCCGTCGGCGCGGAAATGCGGCGGGCTGTGTTCGTCCGACAGCGTCAACTCTCTCAGCGTGCCGTCGCGGTATTCGGCGCGCCAGATCTGGCCGAAGGACAGGAAGAAGCGCTGGTCGCCGGTGTAGCCGTCCAGCACCGGCGCGAGCTTCTCGAGCCCGGAGAAGGGCATCGGATTGTAGATCTTGTCCTCGTCTCGGCGGTCCTCGTTGGGCCATTCGACCTTGGCGATCTTGGCTTCGACCGCATAGATCTTCGCCGCGCGCGCATCGGCATCCTCGTAGCCGGCGAGCGTCAGCATCCGGGCGAGATATTTTTTGTAGGCGTCGCGCGTCTCGGCCAGCGCCTTGTTGGCCGTCCTGAGATAATAGTCGCGGTTGGGAAGGCCGAGGCCCGATTGCGTAAGATTGATCGAATAGGCGTTCGGATTCTTGTCGTCGATGCCGATGCCGACATCGTAGATGCTGGCGGTCATGAGCCGGATCGATCCCATGGCGCGCGCCACGTCGGCTTTCGTCTTCAGATGCGAGAGATAATCGAGGTCCTTCTGCACCGTTGAAAGGCCGCGGGCATCGATCTGCTGCTGGTCCTCGAAAGCGTCATAAAGATCGCGCAGTTTCTGTTGCTCCGGGGTGAGCTGGTCGTGCGGCGTCTTTTCCAGCGTGGCGACGATGTCCTTCAACTGGTCTTCGCTGTGGATGCGCAGGTCCTGGAAGGAGCCCGTGCTCGAACGGTCGGGAAGGATCTCCGCGGTCTTCAGCCAATTGCCGTTGACATATTCGAAGAAGTCGTCGCCCGGCTTCACGCTCTTGTCCATGTCGGCGAGATCGAGGCCCCATTTGCCGATCGCCGCCGACGGATTGGCGGCCACGGGCGCAGGTGCGGGCGGCGGGGGAGGCGGCGCGGGCGGCGTGCACGCCGCGCACAGCAATGCCGCGAGCACAAAGAAACCGCGTTTCATGAGAGCTCTCCGTTTTGCTTTTCGTATGAAGCCACTATGCCGCGAGCGCGGAGGCCAGCCTTCGACGATCGAGCGATTGGGCCGCAAACCGCGCTTTCGCGCAGGTCACGCGCCCGGGAGTGGATACACCCACGGTCGGCGCATGCGTGAACAATTGCCAATCTTGCGCGGGGCCAACCCGCCCTGGCGGTTACTTGCCGGTGAACTTGGCGGGACGCTTCTGGAGGAAGGCGCTGACGCCTTCCATGAAATCGGCGGTGCGGCCCGATTGCTGCTGAAGCTGGCGCTCCAGATCGAGCTGTGCTTCGTAAGTGTTGTCAGGGCTCGCCCAGAATTGACGGCGCATCGCCGCATAGGCCTTCGTGGGTCCGGCGGCGAGCCGCTTGGCGAGCGCCATGGCTTCGCCCATCAACGCCGCGTCATCGTAAACGCGATTGATGAGGCCCCAGGCGAGCGCCTGCTCGGCGGGAAGTTTTTCGGCGAGCATCGAAAGTTCCTTGGCGCGTGCAAGGCCGATCATGCGCGGCAAAAGCCAGGTCGAGCCACCGTCCGGCACAAGGCCGATGCGCGCGAAGGCCTGAAGGAAATAGGCCGAGCGCGCGGCCAGCACCATGTCGCCCATCAGCGCGATACTCATGCCGATGCCGGCGGCCGGTCCGTTTACCGCCGTGACGAGCGGCATGGACAGATCGCGCAACCGGCGCAGGAACGGGTGATAGGCCGTTTCGAGCGCGGAACCGACGCCCGTGGGCGACGCGTGTTCCTCCGAGACTTCGGAAAGATTGGCGCCCGAACAGAAGCCGCGGCCTTCGCCCGTCAGCACGATGGCGCGGAAGCCGCTGTCGGCGCGTTCGGCATGATCGAGTGCCGCGGTCAGCCCGCGGATCATCTTGGGCGCCGCCGCGTTCATCACCTCGGGATGATTGAGCGTGATGACGGCGACATCGCCATGCGCGGTGAGATAGGCGCGTTCGAAATCCTTCCGCATGAGCGTCACTCCACTGTCGGCGCGAGCGAGCATACGCGAAAGCGCCGATGCTGCGGAAGTGGTTACGCCACGGCAGCTTTGGGAGAAGGCGACTGGCTCACGACGCAATTGCGGCCCAGATCTTTCGCTGCGTAAAGGCAGGCATCGGCGCGGCTGACGAAATCGGCCGCCGGTTCGCCGGGGCGAAGCTGGGCGACGCCCATGGAAATCGTGATGATGCCGAGAATATCGCCGGTCGATTTCTTGACCAGCTTCTTGCCTTCCACGCCGCCGCGGATCTGGTTGGCGAGCGTGACGGCGGCTTCGAGCGGCGTCGAGGGTACAATCACGGCGAATTCCTCGCCGCCATAGCGCGCGGCGGTGTCGCGCCCCTTGACGTTTTCGGAAAGACAATTGGCGACGAGCCGGAGAACCTGGTCGCCGGTCAGGTGACCCCATCTGTCGTTGAATTGCTTGAAATGATCGATGTCGCACATCAGAAGCGAGAGCGGTTCGCCGGTTTCCTCGGCCGTGTGCATCGCCTGCGCCAATTGCTGATCGAAGGCCTTGCGGTTGGCGACGCCGGTCAACGGATCGGTGAGGTTTTCCTTGCGCGCATCGTCGAGCTTCGCCTTGAGCTCGTTCACTTCGTGGGAGGAGCGCTGCAATTCGCCTTCGAGCTCCTTGGTGCGCGCTTCCATCGCCTGCGTTGCGGTGAGCAATCCGCCGACCAGCTCGCGCAGCGCCACCGGCGAATGATCGCCGCCCAGTTTCCCGCTCGCCGCGGTCAGCGTCTTGCCATAGGCCTCGGTGTCGCGCTCGGCCACGGCCAGCCGTTCGAGCATGGCGCTCAGGGCCTGGGCGATGCCGGCACCCGCCTCTTCGACAGCAACTTCCGCACGGGCAGGCTCGAAAAACTGGGCACGCAGATCGTCCAGCACCGCCGGCGTAAACGCCTCGCGGGTCGCGATCATGTCCTTCATGACGCGCGAGACGGCGGGGTTCTCGCCGGCCGCAAAGGCATAAAAGAGTTCGAAATTTCCGGGCGTCGGCTCCACGCCCCGCTCGGCCATCAGGCCCAGCGCCGTCTTCGCCAGTGCTTGGGTGCGCTCGAAGCGATTCACGGTAAAGCCTTTGCCCCTGAATTGGAGGGAAGATGCCCCATCGGACGTAATAATCCGTTAAGCCGGGATTGCTGCGCGGGCGCAGTGCTGCTTTATTTGATAAAACGTCAACGGAGGAGCCGATGAGCGCGGCCGAAGCAAGACCGATCCAAACCAACGCATCCGAAGCGCGGATGAAGGCCGTGCTGGAGGCGCAACGCCGGGCGCATCTGAAGGAGGGTCCGCCGAGCGCGGCCAAGCGCATCGAATGGCTCGACCGCGCCATCGCGCTGGTCGTCGGACACAAGGATCAGATCGCCGAAGCGCTGCGCGAGGATTTCGGCCACCGCTCGGTGGAAGCGACCATGCTCACCGATGTCGCCGGTTCCGTCGGCCCGCTGAAACACGCCAAGGCGCATCTGAAGAAATGGATGGCCCGCGAGAAGCGCGGCGTGACGCCGTCGCTGCTCGGCCTCTTCGGCGCGCGCGCTTATATAGAGTATCAGCCGAAAGGCGTGATCGGCGTGATCAGCCCGTGGAATTTCCCGATCAATCTGACCTTCACGCCGCTGGCGGGGATTTTCGCGGCCGGCAACCGCACCATGATCAAGCCGTCGGAATTCACGCCGCGCACCTCCGAATTGATGGAGCGCATGTTCCGCTCGGCCTATGACGAGACCGAAGTGGCCGTGTTCACCGGCGGGCCGGAGGTGGGTGCTGCGTTCTCGAAACTCGCATTCGATCATCTGCTGTTCACGGGCGCGACTTCGATTGCCTATCACGTGCAGCGCGCGGCGGCGGAACATCTGGTGCCGACGACGCTCGAACTTGGCGGCAAATCGCCGGTGATCGTCAGCCGTTCGGCGGACATGGATATCACGGCCAAGCGCGTGATGATGGGCAAGACGCTGAATGCGGGACAGATTTGTTTGGCGCCCGATTACGTTTATGTGCCGCAGGAGAAGGCGGGCGAATTCGTGAACGCGGCGACCAAGGCCGTGACCACGATGTTCCCGACCATGAAGGACAATCCCGACTACACCTCCGTCATCAACCAGCGCCATTACGACCGGCTGCAGGATTATCTGGAGGATGCGAAGGCCAAGGGCGCGGAGATCGTCGAGATCAATCCGGCGAAGGAGAATTTCTCCCAGCAGCCTTTTCACAAGATTCCGCCCACCATCGTCCTCAATCCGAGCGACGACATGAAGATGATGAAGGAAGAGATCTTCGGGCCGCTCCTGCCGGTGAAGACCTACAAGACCGTGGACGAGGCGGTGGAATATGTGAACGCGCATGACCGCCCGCTCGGCCTCTATTATTTCGGCGAGGATTCCGCCGAACAGGAAAAAGTGCTGACGCGCACCACCTCGGGCGGCGCGACCGTCAACGACGTGGTGATGCATGTGAGCATGGAAGATCTGCCCTTCGGCGGCATCGGGCCATCGGGCATGGGCGCCTATCACGGGCTCGACGGCTTCCGCACCTTCAGCCACGCCAAGGCGGTGTTCAAGCAGGCCAAGATGGACATCACCGCGATGATGCGCCCGCCATTCGGCGCGGGCTTCCAGAAATATCTGGGAATGCAGATCAAGAAATAACAGCTCCATATCTCACCAAAAATGTCATGGCCCGAGATCCGCCTTCGCCAAGGCTCCGGCGGACAATGTGAATCTCGTGACCCGCCGAAGCTTTAGCGTAGGCGGGATGCGGGCCACCCAAGTGACATATTCGAGATTTATCAGATTTCAACTGGGCGGCTCGCTGTCGCGGGCCGTGACACCGAGTTTGTAATTACGCGTCCGTATCCGCCGGTTTCTTCTTCGCCGATTTCTCCGGCGCCTTCGGCACATTGATCGGCCGCATCAGGAACGCGGGCAATTGATGCGCGTCGGGTTTTTTCGGCTCGGCGTGCTTTTGCGGCTGCTGTTTCTGCTGCGGCTGCTTCTGGCGATGATCGTGACGATGATCCCGCTGCGGCTTTTGTTGTACGGGTTGCGGTTCGGGGGTGTGCGTCACGGGCGCCTTGGCGAGGATCTGTTGCGCCGGTTCCATCGAAGCGCGGTGGCCATGATCGGCGCGCGGCCGTTCGCGGTGCTGATTGCGCCCACGGTTGCGATCATGTCCGCGATTGCGATCGTTGTTGCGCGGCATGTCCTCGCGCACTTCGACGCCTTCGATCTTGCGGCGCGCCAGCTTTGTGCCCGTCAGTTTCTCGATGGCTTCGACATATTTTGCATCGCGTGAACTCGCCAGCATGAAGGCATGGCCCGAGCGTCCTGCGCGGCCCGTGCGTCCGATGCGATGCACGTAATCGTCGGCATGGAACGGCACATCGAAATTGAAGATGTGGCTCACCGCGGGAATATCCAATCCGCGCGCGGCGACGTCGCTTGCGACCAGAAGCGCCAGCTCGCCATTGCGGAAAAAATCCAGCGTGCGAGTGCGCACCGATTGATCGAGATCGCCATGCAGAGGCGCTGCGTCGAAGCCGTGCTTGGCCAGCGATTTCGCCACCACATCCACGTCGCGCTTGCGGTTGCAGAAGACGATGGCGTTCTTCACCTGATGCTCGTTGATGAGGCGGCGCAGCGTTTCGCGCTTGGCCCAATCATTGTTGGGAACTTCGATGATTTCCTGCGTGATGTTCGCCGCCGTCGTCGCGGGCCGCGCCACTTCCACGCGCACGGGATTGTGCAGGAATTGTTCGGTGAGGCGCTGGATTTCCGGCGGCATTGTCGCGGAATAGAAAAGCGTCTGCCGCGTGAACGGGATCAGCTTGCAGATGCGCTCGACATCGGGGATGAAGCCCATGTCGAGCATGCGGTCGGCTTCGTCGATCACCAATATCTGGACCTGGCTCAGCATCAGCTTGCCGCGCTCGAAATGATCGAGCAGGCGGCCGGGCGTCGCGATCAGCACATCCACGCCGCGGTCGAGCTTGCGGTCCTGATCCTCGAACGACACCCCGCCGATCAGAAGCGCCATCGAAAGCTTGTTGTATTTGCCGTAGCGCTCGAAGCTTTCGGCCACTTGGGCTGCGAGCTCGCGCGTCGGCTCCAGGATGAGCGAGCGCGGCATGCGCGCCTTGGCGCGGCCCCGCGCCAGAAGCTCGATCATCGGCAGGGTGAAGGAGGCCGTCTTGCCGGTGCCGGTCTGGGCGATACCGATCACGTCGCGCCGCTTCAGCACATGGGGAATTCCCTGCGCCTGAATGGGAGTAGGGGTCGTGTAGCCGCTTTCGGAAACGGCCTTCAGCACCTCTTCCGAGAGGCCGAGGGAATTGAACCTCGGAATTTCGGAGGGGGGTGGGGGGGCAGAAGAAGGATCGGTTGAGACTTCTTCAAGGCCAGCTTGCGCGCTGGCGGTCGTCACGCTGTTCGTCATACGCTCCTGGTCGGGCGCATGGCGAGCGCCCTGTCGGCTGCCCGGATTGGCCGCCGAATCTCTTATGCACTGCAACATAGGGGCGAAATGCTTCCTGTCAATGGCGGGGTGGGCCATGGGGTCGATCAAGGTTTGGGGTCTGGCGCTTCTGGCGGTGGTTTTCTGGTTCGCGGCGCGGGTTGCCTATGACAGGCCGGAGCCGCTTGCCTCGAGCGCGCCCGCGACCGAATTCTCCGCCATGCGCGCGCAGGCGACGCTCGCGCGAATATTGGGACCGGCACGGCCGCATCCCGCCGGCACGCCGGAGAACGCCGCCGAGCGCCGGCGCATCCAGCACGAGCTCGACAAACTGGGCGTCAAGGAGACGACCTATTCCGCCTTCGCCTGCAATCCGGTGCGCCGCTTTCCGGTCGTGACCTGCGGCACGGTCACCGACATTCTGGCGCAAGCCGCGCGCGGGCCGGGCGAGGGCAAGGCCGTGCTCCTGCTCGCGCATTACGACTCGGTGCCGGCGGGGCCGGGCGCGGCCGACGACGCCTCCGGCGACGCGACGATCCTCGAAACCATCCGCGCGATCCGCGCGCGTCAGGCGGCGGGCGCGCCGATGACGAAGCATCCGGTCGTGGCGCTCTTCACCGATGGCGAGGAATACGGATTGCTGGGCGCGGCGGCCTTTCTCGACCAGCCGAACTATCGCGACATGGCGGGCACGGTGATCAACGTAGAGGCGCGCGGCAGCACGGGCCCGAGCTTCCTTTTCCAGACAAGCCCGGGCGATGCGCGGCTGATCGAGCTCTATGCGAAGAACGTGAAGCAATATGCGACGAGTTCGGTCTACGACGAGATCTATCATTATCTGCCCAACGACACCGATCTGACGCTGTTCATCGACGACGGATTGACCGGATATAATTTCGCTTTCGTCGGCAAAGTCGCCGATTATCACACGCCGCTCGATACGTTGAAGAACCTCAGCCTCGTCACGCTGCAGCAGCATGGCGACAACATGCTGGGGCTCGAGGCCGCGCTGGAGCAAACCGATTTCGCGACGCTCAAAGGCGGCAGCGACATCTATGCCGATTTTTGCGGCTATGTTCTGCCGCGCATGCCGGCGGGCTGGGCGCTTCCGGTTTCCGTCGTCGTGTTCCTCATGATCGCGGCATCGGCCTGGCTGTCGCGCGGCCCGCCGATGAACTGGCGCCAGCGGCTTTCCGCGATCTCCATGCCGCTCGTTCTCTTGATCGGCACGACGGTCGCGGGCTTCGCGCTTTATTATCTCGCAGAGAGCATCAACGGTTCGTCCGATCCGTCCTACGCCCATCCGCTGGCGTTGCGCATCGCATTCGCGCTCGGCGTTTGGGGCATGGTGATGTTGATCGCGCCGATGGCGCGGCGCATATCGGCGAATGTGGTCTGGCTGTGGTTCGCAGGGCTTTCGATCGTCGTCTCCCTTTTCCTCACGGGCTTTGCGCCATATTTCCTGTTTCCCGCCATCGTTGCGGCGGTTCTGCTGCTTGCCACCTCGCGCAGTCCGAAGCTCCGGCCCTGGGCGCTTGTGATTTCCGCCTTGCCCGCGCTCGCGCTCTGGATCGGTTTCGTGGCGCAGGGCGAAATGCTGATGGGGCTCGCGGTTCCTCCTTTATTCACGGTGCCCGCCACCTTCGGATCGCTCGTCCTGGTCCCGTTGCTTCCCGAACTTTCGCGAGCCCAATGGCGAGCCTCGCTCGGCATGTCGTTCGGCGTGGCCTTGGTCGCCGCGGTGATCGCCGGCTTGCAGCCCGCCTATAGCGAAACCTGGCCGCAGCGACTGAACCTCAATTACGTCGAAGATCACATCCGCAACCGCGCCTTATGGGCCGTCGACGCGCGCGCGCCATTGCCGCAATCGTTGCGCGCCGCCGCGAAATTCGGCGCCGAGCCGGAGGAGCCTTATCCCGGCGCGTTCACTGAAGCCTATCTGGCGCCCGCGGGCGCGATGCGTTTCGCTCCACCGTCGGCTGAGGTGACGGCGCAAGGACGCGGACATGTGACGATCCATCTGCAAGGCTCGCCGCAAACATCGCAGATGTATGTCATCGTGCCGAAATCGGCGGGGCTCGTCACCTTTTCCATCGGCGGCAAATATTTCACCGCGCCTTCCGCATGGGAGAAATTCGATCAGGTCCTGATCGGCTGCATGACGCCCGATTGCCGCAACGCGACACTGACGCTCGATCTTTCGTCGAAAAAATCCGTGACGCTGATGCTTGCCGAACGCCGCGCGGGCCTGCCGCCATTCGGCAAATTTCTCATCGATGCACGGCCAAAGACCGCCGTTCCGTCGCAACTGGGAGACGGGACGTTCATCCTCTCCGCCGTGAAGGTGCCCTAGCGCTCACACATCCACTTCCTTCGCGAATTGCGCATTCTCCTGAATGAACTGGAAGCGCAGCTCCGGTTTCTTGCCCATGAGACGCTCGACAAGATCGTCGGTGTCCTCGCGCGTGTCGTCGCCGACCTCAACGCGCACCAGCGTGCGGGCGCCGGGCTTCATCGTGGTCTCTTTCAATTGGGCCGGCATCATCTCGCCGAGCCCCTTGAAACGGGAGATGTCGACTTTCGCGTTCGCCTTGAATTCGGATTTCAGCAATTTCTCGCGGTGGGCGTCGTCGCGGGCATAAACGGTCTTTCCGCCATGGGCGAGGCGATAGAGCGGCGGCATGGCGAGAAAGAGATGCTTATTCGAGATGAGCTTCGGCATTTCGCGATAGAAGAAGGTGAGAAGCAGCGAAGCGATATGCGCGCCGTCCACGTCTGCGTCGGTCATGACGATGACGCGCTCGTAGCGCAGATCGTCGTCGCGATATTTCGAGCCCGTGCCGCAGCCCAGTGCCTGGACGAGATCGGCCAGTTCCTGATTTTGCGCGAGTTTGCCGGCGGCGGCGCTGGCCACGTTCAAAATCTTTCCGCGTAGCGGAAGCACGGCCTGTGTGGCGCGGTCGCGCGCCTGTTTGGCCGAGCCGCCGGCGCTGTCGCCTTCGACCAGGAAGATCTCGGTTCCGCTTGGCGCATCGCGCGTGCAATCGGCGAGCTTGCCGGGCAGGCGCAATTTGCGGGTCGCGGATTTCCGCTGCGTTTCCTTTTCCTGTTTGCGCTTAAGGCGGTCGTCGGCCTGATCGATGACGAAATTGAGCAGCCGGTCGGCTTCCGCCGGGCTTTCGGCCAGCCAGTGATCGAAATGATCGCGCATGGTGTTTTCGACGAGGCGCTGCGCATCGGGCGTCGAAAGCTTCTCCTTCGTCTGTCCCTGGAATTCCGGCTCGCGAATGAAGACCGACAACACCGCGCAGGCCGCCGCCATCACGTCGTCGGGCATGATGAGCTGGGTCTTGCGATTGTTCACGCGTTCGCCATGCGCGCGCAGGCCCTTGGTCAGCGCATTGCGCAGGCCCTGTTCATGCGTGCCGCCCTGTGGCGTGGGGATCGTGTTGCAATAGGAATGCAGGAACGGATCGGCTTCCGGCGCCCATGTAATCGCCCATTCGACCGCGCCCCCTCTTGATTTATCATGGCCTTTGTTTTCGGTGCGGCCCGAAAAGTCGCGCTGGCTGACGGTCTCGCGTTCGCCGATTTCGCTTTTGAGGAAATCGAGCAGGCCGCCCGGGAATTTCAGCGTATCTTCGGCCGGAGTCGTGCCGCTTTTGATGAGCGCGGCATCGCAAGACCAGCGAATCTCGACGCCGCGGTAGAGATAGGCCTTCGAGCGCGCCATACTGTAGAGGGCTGCCGGCGAAAAATGCGTCTCCTTGCCGAAAATCTGCGCATCAGGCTTGAACGACACGATGGTGCCGCGCCGGTTGACCGCGCCGGCGTCCTTGAGCTTCGTCACCGCTTTGCCGCGCTCGAAGCGCATCTTGTGCGAGCGCTTCTCGCGCGCGACGTCGACTTCCATCCATTCCGACAGCGCGTTGACGACGGACGCGCCCACGCCGTGCAGACCGCCGGAGGTATCGTAAACTTTTCCGCCGAATTTTCCGCCCGCATGCAGCGTGGTCATGATGATTTCGAGCGCCGATTTGTTCTTGAACTTGGGATGGGGATCGATCGGGATGCCGCGGCCATTGTCGCGCACGGTCAGCACGTCGCCGGGCTGAAGTTCGATCTCGATGCGGGTCGCATGTCCCGCCACCGCTTCGTCCATGGCGTTGTCGAGGATCTCGGCCGCCAGATGATGCAGCGCCCGCTCGTCGGTGCCGCCGATATACATGCCGGGCCTGCGCCGCACCGGCTCGAGGCCTTCCAGAACCTCGATATCCTTTGCGGTATAGCCCTTGGAGGGGGCCGATGCCGTATCGAAAAGGTCGGGCGATTTTGCCATGTGACTTCCGCCGAATCGTGGTGAATGCAAATTAACGGAACCTTCGGGTTTACACATCCCGCATCGAATTGGAACGAGTTTTTTAACCCGCGGCCGCTAGCCTGCAACTGGGGCGAATTGCCGGATGCCGCGTGCGTTCGGGTGCGTGCCTCGCGGGACCTTAGGATGACGGCGGAAACCATCACCGAGACACCGGTCAAGGCCGAGTATTCGCGGATGCTGCAGGCGCGCCTCGACATGGTCGTGGCGCAACTGCCCATTGCCGCGTGGCTCAATCCGGGCTGGGCGCTGGTCTCCGTCGTTCCGTACCTGGGAATGTTTCCGGCGCTGGGCAACATCGCGCCGTGGCGGCTCGCCGCGGCCATCGGGCTGCATCTCATCAACAGTTTCCTCGCCAACGTCCTTTACCGCCAATACCGCCGCGATCCTCTGGATACGCGGATGTGGTTCCGCAAGCTGACCGCCTTTCAATCCATGATCGGCATGAGCTGGGGCGCCATGGTCTGGCTGTTGTGGGAACCCGGTAACGCGATCAACCATATCGCGATCCTGGCGCCGATCGTCGCCGTGCTCTGGGCCTATGCGTCTTCGCGCGTGATGCATATCGCGATCTATGCGGCGGGCGTGGGGCCGACGGCGGTGCTGGCGATGGCGCGCTTCCTCACCGATCCGAGCGGCATCGCCTGGCCCACGGTCACGATGTTCCTCCTCACGCTCATCTACACCTTCATCCAGGCGCTCGGCGCCGCGCGCCAGGTCGAGATCATGCTGCGCACGCGCTTCGCCAACGACGATCTGACCAATGCGCTGCGCGAAACCCGCGACGAGGCGCTGAAAAAGCGCTTCGAGGCGGAAGCGGCGAACGCGTCGAAGACCACCTTCCTCGCCAATATGAGCCATGAATTGCGCACGCCGCTCAACGCCATTCTGGGCTTCTCCGACATCATCGCCAACGAGACCTTCGGACCCGTGGGCACGCCGCGCTACCGCGAATATGCGGGCGACATCAACGCATCGGGCACGCATCTGCTCGCCATCATCAACGACATCCTCGACATCGCCAAGATCGAATCCGGCAAGATGGAGGTCGAGCCGCAACTCCTCAATCCGCGCCTGACCATCCAGAGCGCGCTGCGCGTGCTCCTCGTGCGCGCGCGCGAGAAGCGCCAGAACATGCAGGTCGCGATCGCCGACGACGTGGCCGACGTCTTCGCCGACGAGCGCGCCTTCAAGCAGATCGTCATCAATCTCGGCACCAATGCCGTCAAGTTCACGCAGGAAGGCGGCGAGATCGTCATCTCCGGCCGGCGCATGGCCGACGGCGGATTCGAACTCTGCATTTCCGACAACGGACCGGGCATTTCGCCCGCCTTGCTCGACCGCATCTTCACGCCCTTCAACCAGATCGACAACCGCTATAACCGGCAGGAAGGCGGCACGGGGCTCGGCCTTTCGCTGGTGCGCGGGCTCGCCGAGCTTCACGGCGGGCGCGCCTGGATCGAAACCGAGATCGGTCAGGGCGTGCGCGCCCATGTCGTCTTTCCGCCGGCCAAGGCCGCGCCCCCGCAATTTCAGGGCCTGCGCGCCACCGCCTAATCGTCAATTTCAAGCAAATTTTAGGATTGGGCCTTTACCATTCGCCGGGCTGAATTTCCTTTGACCGGGGAAGAGGGTATCGCCGTGGGTTACGGGCAGCGGTTGCGCATGCAGAAGAGCGCCGATGCGCGCGTTCTGAAGGCGCAGCTCGATCTCATCGCCGATGTGATGCATTCGGCGCGCTTCATGGCGCCGTTGTGGGCGCTGTGTGCGGCGCTGCTTGCCTCCGACGTCGGCCTGTTCGGCAGGCTGCCGTTGCAGGTGACGCTGCTTCTGCCGGCTGCGATCGCGGTCGCCACGCTGTCGGGCTCGCGCATCGCAATCATCTACCGGCGCGACACCAAGGCCCATGACGATTACGAGCGCCTGCGTCCCTGGTTCGCGCGCTTCATCGCCATTCAGGTGATCACCAGCGCGCTCTGGGGCCTGATGCCGTGGCTGCTGTGGGATGAGGCGAGCCCGGTCAATCACGTCTTCATGGCGCTCGCCGTGGTGTCGGTGCTGGCGTGGTTCGTGGTCAGCCGCGCGAGTCATCTGGAGATGTTCCTCGCCAGCATCATTCCGCTGGTGGCGCTCTCCGATGTGCGTTTCATTTCCGACTGGTCGATCCTGGGCTTCGGGATCGCGGCGCTTCTCACCGCCTATACGGTTCAGCTTTTCTTCGACGGGCGCATGCTCAATCGCCATTTCGACGAGGATTCGCGGCTGCGCTTCGAAGTCGAGGACCTCGCGCGCGAACTGGAGGAGGCGCGCGACGAAGCCTTGCGCAAGCGCTTCGAGGCCGAAACCGCCAATGCGTCGAAAACCGCCTTCCTCGCCAATATGAGCCACGAATTGCGCACGCCGCTCAACGCCATTCTCGGCTTCTCCGAGATCATCGCCAAGGAATGTTTCGGCCATATCGACAATCCGCGCTACACCGATTACGCGAGCGACATCCACGCTTCGGGCACGCATCTCTTGAGCCTCATCAACGATCTGCTCGACGTGGCCAAGATCGAGGCCGGGCGCATGGACATCCAGCCCGAGGTGCTCGATGTGCGCTCCACGCTCGAGACGGCGCTGAAGCTCGTCGGCGCCAAAGCGCGAGAGCGCCATCAGGACCTCGTCATCGATGTCGAGCCGAACGCGCCCGAGCTTTATGCCGACGAACGCGCGCTGAAGCAGATCCTCATCAACCTCGCTTCCAACGCCGTCAAGTTCACGCCCGAAGGCGGGCGCATCGACGTGGTGGCGGGGCCCTCGCTCTCCGGCGATTTCCAGATCATGGTCGCCGACAACGGCCCCGGAATCGCGCGCGACAAGCTCGACAAGATCTTCACGCCCTTCAACCAGGTCGACAACCGCTACGACCGTCAGGGCGGCGGCACCGGCCTCGGCCTTGCGCTGGTGCGCGGTCTCGCCGAACTCCATGGCGGGCGCGCCTGGATCGAAAGCGAGCCGGGCAAGGGCTGCCGCGCCTATGTCGTGCTGCCGATTTCGACGGCGTCGCATCAGAAGAGCCGCGACGCGGCGCTGGTGGCCTGAGACCGATTTGAAATTTGCAGGTCGATTCAGACAGACTCCGGGCGCCGGTCATTTTCGCATTTTTCGAATTGCGCTACTCAAACATTCAATTCCGTCATGGCCGGGCTTGTCCCGGCCATGACGGAATGGGGAATTCAAAAATGCAGGTCGTTTTGGACAGACTCCTCCCTTGGTGAGAATCCGCCTTTTTTCAAAGGCAAAACAGCGCTCCCGCGCCGGGCCTCGCGGCCGGCGTAGCGTCAGGCACAATTCAGGAGATAGCGCTCAGATGGGATCCACCGAGTCGCAGTTCAAGAGGTACTCCGGAATTTATTTGCACACCAAAAACGAGAAAACAGCAATTCCAATTTCCCCTCCCCTTGCGGGAGGGGGCGCGGAGCGGAAGCGACGCGGGGGAGGGGTATGGCGCAACAAACCCCTCCCCCGAATGTTTTTCGCATTCGCTTCGCTCTGCTCAAAACATTCGCCCCCTCCCGCAAGGGGAGGGGAGAGCATCACACGCTGTAATACATCTTGAATTCGACCGGATGCGGCGTGTGCTCGAAGGTATAGACCTCGTTCATCTTGAGCTCGATATAGCTGTCGATGAAATCGTCCGAGAACACGTTGCCCTTCTTGAGGAAGGCGCGGTCGGCGTCGAGGTTCTCCAGCGCCTGGCGGAGCGAGCCGCAGACGGTGGGGATTTCCTTCAGCTCTTCGGGAGGTAGCGCATAAAGGTCCTTGTCCATCGGGTCGCCGGGATGGATCTTGTTTTCCACCCCGTCCAGCCCCGCCATCAGCATCGCGGCGTAGGCGAGATAGGGATTGGAGCCCGGATCGGGGAAGCGCACTTCCACGCGTTTGCCGTTCGGCGAAGCCGAGAATGGAATGCGGCACGAGGCCGAGCGGTTGCGCGAGGAATAGGCGAGCAGCACCGGCGCCTCGAAGCCGGGGATGAGGCGCTTGTAGGAATTGGTCAGCGAATTGGTGAAGGCGTTGATCGCCTTGGCGTGCTTGATGATGCCGCCGATGTAATAAAGCGCGGTATCGGAGAGATCGGCATAGCCGCTTCCGGCGAAGAGCGGCTTTCCGCCCTTCCAGACCGATTGGTGCACATGCATGCCCGAGCCGTTGTCGCCGTAGATGGGCTTGGGCATGAACGTCGCCGTCTTGCCGTAGGCGGCGGCGACCTGATGGATCACGTATTTGTAGATCTGCATGTTGTCGCCGCACTTCGTCAGCGTGTTGAACTTGAAGCCGAGTTCGTGCTGCGCGGTGGCCACTTCATGGTGGTGCTTTTCGGGATGGATGCCCATGTCGCCCATGATGGCGAGCATTTCGCTGCGGATGTCCTGGGCGCTGTCGACCGGCGGAACCGGAAAATAGCCGCCTTTCACCGCCGGGCGATGGCCGAGATTGCCGCTCTCATATTCGGTGCCGGTGTTGTAGGCGCCTTCCACGGCATCGACATAATAGAAGCCCTTGTTCATGCCCGTGTCGTAGCGCACGTCGTCGAAGATGAAGAATTCGGCTTCCGGCCCGAAATAGGCCGCGTCGGCCGCGCCGGACGACGCCATGTATTTCTCGGCGGCCTTGGCGATGGAGCGCGGGCAGCGGCCATAGCGCTGGCCCGTGGTCGGCTCGACGACGTCGCAGAAGATCACGAGCGTGGTCTGCGCGAAGAAAGGATCGATCACCACGGCATCGAGATCGGGCTGAAGGGTCATGTCCGATTCATTGATCGCCCGCCAGCCGGCGATCGACGAGCCGTCGAACATCAACCCGTTGGCGAGCGAATCCTCGTCGATCAGCGACAGGTCGTAGGTCACGTGCTGCCACTTGCCGCGCGGATCGGTGAAGCGCAGATCGACGAATTTGATTTCCTTGTCCTTGATGAGTTTCAGGATTGCGTTTGGATTCGACATGGCGGCCCCTTCGGCTTGCTGGTGGATCAGATAGCGTCCGCGCCGGTCTCGCCGGTGCGGATGCGGATGACTTCCTCGACATTGAGAATGAATATCTTGCCGTCGCCGATGCGACCCGTGCGCGCGGCCTTCTGGATGGCGTCGACGGCGGGCTCGGCCCGGTCGTCGGGCACGATGATCTCGATCTTCACTTTGGGCAGGAAATCCACGACGTATTCGGCGCCGCGGTAAAGCTCGGTGTGGCCCTTCTGGCGGCCGAAGCCCTTGGCCTCGGTGACCGTGATGCCCTGGACGCCGACCTCCTGCAGAGCCTCCTTCACCTCATCGAGCTTGAACGGCTTGATGACGGCTTCGATTTTCTTCATCTGGTGCTCCTTGGGCGGTGCGCCCCCCATTAACGAATTAGCAGGGGTCATGCCAAGGGGGCCTCGAATATACACAGGCAAAATCAATGGGTTGCCTGGAACGGGAATTCCCGGCCGCCGATCTTGCCCAAGGAAAAGGCATTCTGCCCATTACGAAGTCACATCGGGCTGCAAGCGGAGGCGAAACGAGTTCCCAATGTCACCGGCTTTTGCCAGTGTGCGCCGATGACGAATTCCCGGTTCAATCCCGTCTTCGCGAGCCTGCCCACCACCATCTTCACGGTGATGAGCGCGCTGGCGAGCGAACTCGGCGCCATCAATCTGGGGCAGGGCTTTCCGGACGAGGACGGGCCGCTGGCGATCCGCGAGGCCGCGGCGAAGGCGCTGCTGGAAGGGCCGAACCAATATCCGCCGATGCGCGGGCGCCCCGAACTGCGTCGCGCCATCGCAGGCCATGCGCGGCGCTTCTATGATCTTGCCTTCGATCCCGAGCGCGAAGTGCTGGTGACGTCGGGCGCGACCGAGGCGCTGGCCGCCGCGACCATGGCGCTCATCGGGCCGGGCGACGAGATCGTGCTGATCGAGCCGGCTTACGATTCCTACCGCCCGATCGCGGAAGCGGCCGGCGCGGTCGTGAAAACCGTGACGCTGGCTCCGCCGCGCTGGCGATTGACGGAAGAGGCGCTCGCCGCCGCGATGAGCGCCAAGACGCGCGCCATCCTCATCAACACGCCGCTCAACCCGATCGGCCGCGTCTTCGATGAAGACGAATTGGCGATATTGGCCCGTGCCGCGACGAAGGCGGACGCCGTGGTGATCTGCGACGAGGTCTATGAACATCTCGTGTTCGACGGCCGCGCATTCTCGCCGCTCATCACATTGCCGGGCATGCGCGAGCGCGTGGTGCGCATCGGCTCGGCCGGAAAAATGTTCGCGCTGACGGGCTGGAAAGTGGGCTGGGTGACGGGCGTGCCCGCATTGATCGACGTGATCGCCAAGGCGCACCAGTTCCTTACCTTCACCACTCCGCCCGGCTTGCAGCTTGGCGTGGCGCATGCGCTGGAACACGAAATCGATTTCACGCTGAACTTCACCCGCGAACTGGAAACCAACCGCGATGTGCTGACGGACGGTTTGAACCGCATCGGTTTCAAGGTGTTGCCCTGTGAAGGCACCTATTTCCTCACCGCCGATATTTCTCCGCTCACCAACGAGGTTGACGTAGCGTTCTGCCAGCGTCTGGTGCGCGAGGCGGGCGTGGCGCTGATCCCGCTGTCATTCTTCTTTGCAAGCGCCAAGCCCGATCATCTGGTGCGGTTCGCGTTCTGCAAAAAGCGCGCGGTGATCGAGGAGGCGGTGGGGAAGCTTGCAAATTATTTCGGAAACGCGAAACTCGGATCATCTGGTTTGTAAGTTTGAATGGAGTAATGCGTGACAGATATCCATCCCCGCACACCCATCCTCGTCGGGGCTGCGCAATTCACCCAGCGCACATCGCGCGAGGGACAATTGGCGAAGGGCCTCAACCCGATCGCGATGCTGGCGAAAGCGGCGGCCGGCGCACTGGCGGACGCGGGCGTTGCGGCCGGCGAGATCGACACGGTTGCGGTCGTGCGCTTCACCGCGGATTCGCCCGGCGATCAGGGGCGTTTGCCGAAACGCATGTTCCGCAATCCGCCGCTGTCGGTGGCGAAACATATCGGCGCCAATCCGCGGCGTTTTCTCTATACGGCGACGGGCGGCAACACGCCGCAATGGCTCGTCAACCGCACGGCCGAGGAGATCGCGCGCGGCGAATGCGACGCGGCCCTGCTCACGGGCGCCGAATATATCGCGACACTTCTGCGCATGATGAAGAACGGCATCGATCTCGGCTGGCGCGAATTGCCGGATATCGATCCGGGCAGCGATCCGCACGAGATCGGTGATCAGCGCGCGGGCGTGTCGGATTACGAGCGCGCCTATGGCCTGCATTTTCCGGTGAACACCTATCCCTTGTTCGAGAACGCGATACGCGGCGACAAGCACCGCACGCCGCAGGCCCATCTCAAATGGCTGGGCCAATTCTTTTCGCCTTTCACGAAAGTGGCGTCGGAAAATCCTTATGCGTGGTTTCCCACCTTCCGCACGCCGGAGGAAATCTCGACGCCCTCCGACAACAACCGCTTCGTCGGTTTCCCCTACACCAAATATCTGAATGCCGTGATCGAAGTGGATATGGGTGCCGCCGTCGTGATGACGAGCGTGGAAAAGGCGCGCGCGCTCGGCATTCCCGAGAACAAATGGGTGTTTCTGCACGGATGCGCCGACGCCAGCGACATCTGGAACATCACCGAGCGCGTGGATTTCCATTCCTCGCCGGCGATCCGCACCATCGGGAAAAAGGCGTTCGCAATGGCGGGCATCGGCGCGAACGATCTGTCGTTCATCGACCTTTATTCGTGTTTTCCCTCCGCCGTGGAAATCGGCTGTCAGGAACTGGGCATTTCCGAAACCGATTCCCGCGGGCTGACGATCACCGGCGGTCTTCCCTATTTCGGCGGACCGGGGAACAATTACGTCATGCATTCGATCGTGACGATGATGGAGAAACTGCGCGCGAAACCCGGCGCGTTCGGCCTCTGCACCGGCAATGGCTGGTACATTACCAAACATTCCGCCGGGATTTATTCGACGAAGCCGACGCAAGGCGCATGGAGCCGCGAGGATCCGAAATCCTACCAAAAAGAGATCGATGCGATGGCGCATCCCAAAGTGGTCGAGAAACCGGAAGGCGCGGCCAGGGTCGAAACCTATACGGTCGCGTCCGACCGCAAGGGCAGGCGCTTCGGCATCGTCGTGGGGCGCCTGAACGACGGCAGCCGCTTCCTCGCCAACACGCCCGACGACGAAGCCACGCTCAACATGATGATGACGGAAGAGATTCTGGGCCGGGCGGGGCAAGTCACGCCGGGCGAACCCACCAATCTCTTCCGGTTCGCGTGATGGCGCGAATTTACATGGTGCGTCATGGCCGCGCCGAGGCGGGCTTCGGCGATGCGCGCGATCCCGGCCTCGATGCGATGGGCAAGGAGCAGGCGCGCGTGACGGCGAAACGCCTCGCCGATATCGGGCCGCTGCCGATCGTCTCGAGTCCGCTGAAGCGCGCGCGCGAAACGGCCGCGCCGCTCGCGGAACTGTGGAAGCGCGAGCCTTTGATCGAGGAGGCGGTCGCCGAAATCCCGTCGCAATCGCAATCGCAATCGCTCGCCGAGCGCGTGGAATGGCTGAAGCGCTTCATGGCGGGATCGTGGCGCGAGGCGCCGCTTGCGCTCGCGCAATGGCGCGAGAATGCGATCGCGGCGCTGGCGGCACTTGACGAAGACACCGTGATCTTCTCCCATTTCATCGCCATCAATGTGGCGGCGGGGGCGGCGCTCGCCGACGAGCGCGTGGTGGTGTTCTCGCCGGACAATTGTTCGGTGACGATCTTCGAAAGCGAAGGCGGACGTCTTCGCCTGATCGAACAGGGCCATGAGGCCGTGACGAAGGTGAATTGAGTTTCCCCCCCGTTTACGGGGCGAGTGTCCGCCGGAACTTTAGCGGTGGCGGACGAGGGGGCTACTCGGTCGCGTTTGCCCCCTCCGGCTCGCGATGCTCGCCACCTCCCCCGTAAACGGGGGAGGAAACGATGCGATGACACGTTGACGAAACACTCCTAATCTTCCCGCATGCCCTCCGAGATTCTGACCAACGCCGAAGCCTATGCCGCCGACAAATTCGCGGGCGAGCATGGCGTTGCCTTCCTCACGCTGATGGAGAATGCGGGTCGCGCGGTGGCCGATGCCGTCGCCGCGCGGTTCGAGCGCGGACGCGCGAGTGTGCTTTGCGGCCCCGGCAACAATGGCGGCGACGGGTTCGTGGCGGCGCGGCATTTGAAGACGCGCGGCTTCGATGTGTCGGTGGCGCTCATCGGTAATCGCGAGACGCTGAAAGGCGACGCCGCCGAAATGGCGAAGCGCTGGGACGGCGCGGTCGAGCTGCTTTCGCTTCAATCGATCAAGGATGCCGATGTCGTCGTCGATGCGCTGTTCGGTGCGGGATTGACGCGCCCGCTCGAAGGCGCGGCAAAGGATGTGGCCGCTGCGCTGAACGCATCGGACATTCCTGTCGTCGCCGTCGATGTGCCGAGCGGATTGCATGGCGATCTGGCGCGCCCGCTTGCAGGCGAATGCGTCGAGGCCGATATGACCGTCACCTTCTTCCGCAAGAAGCCCGCCCATGTGCTGATGCCGGGACGGCTTTTCTGCGGCGATGTGATCGTCGCCGATATCGGCACGCCCGCGGGCGCGATCGAGGCCATTCAGCCGAAGATCTTCGAGAACGGTCCCGAATTGTGGCTGGACGATTTTCCCTGGGCTCAGCCGCTCGCGCACAAATATGGGCGCGGACATTGCGTCGTCGTCAGCGGCGCGCACACGCTGGGCGCGGCCCGGCTCGCAGCCCATGGCGCGCTTCGCATGGGCGCAGGGCTCGTCAGCATCGCAAGTCCGCCCGAGGCAGTGGCCGCCCATTCCGCCGCGCTCGATGCGATCATGGTCAAGCCGTTTTCGGGCGCGGCGGGCCTTGCGCATCTCTTGAGCGACAAGCGCTTCAATTCCGTCGCCATCGGTCCCGGCTGCGGCGTCGGCCGTCCGACGCAGGAACTCGTGGCCGCGGTTCTGGCGAGCGGCGCTGCCGCCGTGCTCGATGCCGATGCGCTGACCTCCTTCGCGCAGGACCCGGAGGAATTGTTCGCGCTGTTGCGCGAGCCTTGCGTGCTGACGCCGCATGAAGGCGAATTCGAGCGGATCTTTCCCGGCGCGCTCGACCGCTCGCCCACGCGCATCGAGGCGGCGCGGATCGCGGCGGCGAACTGCACCGTGCTGCTCAAGGGACCGGACACGGTCATCGCTTCGCCGGACGGGCGCGTCATCGTCAACACCAACGCGCCGCCGACATTGGCGACGGCGGGTGCGGGCGATGTGCTCTCGGGCATGATCGCGGCGCTGATGGGACAGGGCATGGATTCGTTTCGCGCCGCGGCCTGCGCGGCATGGCTCCATGGCGAAGCGGCCAACATCTTCGGCCCCGGATTGATCTCGGAAGATATTCCCGAGCTTCTGCCTGTCGTGCTTTCGGCGCTGAAAGACGAATCCGCATGAGCGATGTCGTCATCCGCCACGCGGAAGCACGCGATCTCGCCGCGCTGCTCGGCATCTACAATCATTATGTCTTGCACACGCCCATCACCTTCGACATCGAGCCGCGCACGCTCGAGCAGCGCCGGGATTGGCTCGCGGGCTTCAAGACGTCCGGCCGCCATCAATGCCTGGTCGCGGCGCGCGGGGAGGCGGTTCTCGGCTGGGCCTGTTCGGGCCGGTTCAAGGATCGCGCCGCCTACGACACCTCGGTCGAAACCAGCATCTATCTGGCGCCGGACGAAACCGGCAAAGGGCTGGGGCGAAAGCTCTATGGCGCGCTGTTCGAGGCGCTTCAAGGCGAAGACCTGCATCGCGCCTTCGGCGGCGTGACCCAGCCCAACGAGGCGTCGGTCGGACTGCACCGCGCCTTAGGCTTCGCGCTCGTCGGCACCTATAAAGAAGTGGGCCGCAAGTTCGGCCGCTTCTGGGACGTCGCCTGGTTCGAGCGGCCGCTTCCATAACTCTGGCCTAAAGCCCTAGCGGGGCGGGAAAAGCCCTGTTATAGGGGCCCGCTTCCGGCCCGCGCGCGGGCGTGGCGGAACTGGTAGACGCGCTGGATTTAGGTTCCAGTGACGAAAGTCGTGGGGGTTCAAGTCCCTCCGCCCGCACCAGGCTTCGCTACGCGACAGCGGAGCGAAGCCTGCCCGGCGTAGCCCGAAGGGCGAAGCCTGGGCTGCTTCCGCGAGCTTCGCCTGGCAAGCCAGCCGAGTGAGGGAATTTGAACAGGTAGGAATGCAATGCAGATCACCCAGACCGTCTCCGAAGGCCTGCGCCGCGAATTCCGCATCGTCGTGGCGGCGAAGGACCTGGACGAGAAGCTCGTCGGCCGTCTCGACGAGATGAAGCCCCGGGTGCATCTGAAGGGCTTCCGCCCCGGCAAGGCGCCGATCTCCTTCCTCAAGAAGGCCTATGGCAAGTCGTTGATGCAGGACATCGTCAACGAAGCCGCCACCCAGGGCAAAGACAAGGCCATCGCCGAAAATTCGCTCAAGCCCGCATTCCCGCCGCGCGTGGAGTTGGCAAGCGAATTGGAGGACGTGGTCGAAGGCAAGGCCGATCTCGAATTCACCGTCACCGTCGATCTGATGCCCGATTTCGAGCTCGCCGATCCGGCGAAGCTGCAAATCGAAAAACTCGTAGCCGATGTGACCGACGAGGAAGTGGAAGGCGCGATCGATCGCCTCGCCGAACAGGCGCGCTCCTATACCGCGCGCCCCGAAGGCGATCCGGCACAGGACGGCGATGCCATCGTCATGGATTTCGTGGGCTCCATCGACGGCGAGGAATTTCCCGGCGGCAAGGCGGAAAATTTCAACCTCGTGCTGGGCTCGGGCCAGCTCATTCCCGGCTTCGAGGATCAGTTGATCGGCGCCAAGCCCGGCGAAAGCCGCGAAGTGAAGGTCAAATTCCCGGACAATTATCAGGAGCCGAAACTCGCCGGCAAAGATGCGGTCTTCGCGGTGAAGGTCAATGAAGTCAAAAGCCCCGATCCGATCGCCATCGACGACGAGCTCGCCAAGCGCGTCGGCCTCAATTCGCTGGGCGAATTGAAGGAGCGCATGCGCGAGCAGATGAAGACCGATTTCGCGCGCGCGAGCCGGCTGCACACCAAGCGGCGCATCCTCGATGCGCTCGACGCCGCCCATTCCTTCCCGCTGCCCTCGACGATGGTGGAAGGCGAGTTCGGCGCCATCTGGCGCGCGGTCGAGACCGAGCTTCAGCGCGAAGGCAAGACCGCCGAGGACGAAGGCAAGACCGAAGAAGAGCTCAAGAAGGAATATCACGACATCGCCGAGCGGCGCGTGCGGCTGGGTCTCGTGCTGGCGCGCATCGGCGAGCAGAACGGCATCCAGGTCAATCCCGACGAAATCCAGCGCGCCGTCGCCATGCGCGCGCGACAGTTCCCGGGCCAGGAGCAGCAGGTGTTCGACTATTACGCCTCGAGCCCGCAGGCCATGGCCGAAATCCGCGCGCCGATCTTCGAGGACAAGGTGGTCGATTTCATCGCCGAGCTCTGCGAGATCACCGAGCGCAAGGTGGACCGCGAGACGCTCTTCCTCGATCCCGACGAGGCCGCGGCGAAGCTCGGGGAGAAGTAGTTTCCGGCCCACCGGATATTTGACAAATGTAAATTGACATTTTACAACGGGGCCATTATGTATGATCCGGAGTTTTCGCCATAAGGGTTTGAAGCGTCTCTACGAGGACGGTGATTCCTCGAAGCTGCGGCCGGATTTGGTCGATCGCGTCGTGAATATTTTGACGCTTTTGGATCGGTCACGGACTATTGACGGGGTATCGAATCCATCGTTGCGGCTGCATCCGTTGAAGGGCGATCTGAAAGGATATTGGGCCGTCACGGTGCGCGCGAATTGGCGAATTATTTTCCGTTTCGAGAACGGAAACGTATTCGACGTGGATTTGGTGGACTACCACTAGGAGTATCTCCAATGCCGATGAAGAATCCCGCCCATCCCGGCCGGTTGCTGAAGGATGATTTTGAGTATCTGAACGTGACCGTCGCGCAGGCGGCCAAGGCTCTCGGCGTGACGCGCCAGCAGCTCTACAACGTCATCAATGGCAAAAGCGCTATCACGGCGGAAATGGCGTTGAGGCTTGAAATGGGTGTCGGAAGCACGGCCGATACCTGGCTCGGAATGCAGGCCGCTTACGATCTTGCCCAGGCCCGCCGGAAAGAAAAGAAGATCAAGGTCAAACGCCTCGAGGGCAGGATGCCGCTCGCCGCCGAATAACCCTTCGGTTCCTATGGTCCGCCGTGACGCGGGATCGCACCCATATAGTAATTGACAGGCAAGCCGCTGGCCCTAGGCTCGGCCGGCGAATCGAGAGACGCCCGATGAAGGACCCCCGCGACGTCTATATGAACACGCTGGTGCCGATGGTGGTCGAGCAGACCGCCCGCGGCGAGCGCGCCTATGACATCTATTCGCGGCTGCTCAAGGAGCGCATCGTCTTCATCACCGGCGTGGTCGAGGATTACGGCGCCAGCCTCATCACCGCGCAACTTCTCTTTCTGGAGTCGGAAAACCCCAAGAAAGAAATCGCCATGTACATCAACTCGCCGGGCGGCGTGGTGACGGCGGGGCTCGCGATCTACGACACGATGCAATATATCCGCCCCTCCGTTCAGACATTGTGCATCGGCCAGGCCGCCAGCGCCGCTTCGCTGCTGCTCTGCGCGGGCAACAAGGGCGAGCGCTTCACCCTTCCCAATTCGCGCATCCTGGTGCACCAGCCGAGCGCCTCCTATTACGGCCAGGCCGCCGACATCGCCCGCCATGCACAGGAAATCGTGAAGTTGAAACGCCGGCTGAACGAGATATATGCAAATCATACCGGCCAGAGTTACGAGGCCATCGAGAAGGCGCTGGACCGGGACACCTATATGACCGCCGAGGAGGCCAAGGCCTTCGGACTGGTCGATCAGGTGATGACGCGGCGCCCGGAACTGACCGACGTAAATCGAACCGGATAGGGTTAAATTGGCGGAATCCGGGCCGATTAAACAATTCTTGATCCGGCGGCGGCTATCGTGGTCGAATGTCGGGTGGAGTGGCTGATTTGCCTGGCGCGGATCGTGCAACATGGTCCAAATGAGGGGCCAAAAGAGGGTCCGGCGGACGGGTAACGTGTCGTCAAGGAACGGGACGGTGTCCCGGGAGAGCACATGAGTAAGTCGAGCGGCGGCGAGTCCAAGAACACGCTCTATTGCTCCTTCTGCGGCAAGAGCCAGCACGAGGTCCGCAAGCTCATCGCGGGCCCGACCGTGTTCATCTGCGACGAATGCGTCGAACTCTGCATGGAGATCATCCGGGAGGAGAACAAGACCTCCTTCATGAAGAGCCGCGACGGCGTGCCGTCGCCGGCGGAAATCTTCAAGGTGCTCGACGATTACGTGGTCGGCCAGCAGCACGCCAAGAAGGTGCTCGCGGTTGCCGTCCACAATCACTACAAGCGCATCAACGCCGCCGGAAAGAACGGCGACGTCGAGCTCGCCAAATCGAACATATTGCTGATCGGCCCCACCGGCTGCGGCAAGACGCTGCTCGCCCAGACGCTGGCGCGCATCCTCGATGTGCCCTTCACCATGGCCGATGCCACGACGCTGACCGAAGCGGGTTATGTCGGCGAAGACGTCGAGAACATCATCCTCAAGCTCTTGCAGGCCGCCGATTACAATGTCGAGCGCGCCCAGCGCGGCATCGTCTATATCGACGAAGTCGACAAGATCAGCCGCAAATCCGACAACCCGTCCATCACCCGCGACGTGTCGGGCGAGGGCGTGCAGCAGGCGCTCCTCAAGATCATGGAAGGCACGATCGCATCGGTGCCACCGCAGGGCGGCCGCAAGCATCCCCAGCAGGAATTCCTGCAGGTGGACACCACCAACATCCTGTTCATCTGCGGCGGCGCGTTTGCCGGACTGGAAAAGATCATTTCCTCGCGCACCCACGGCTCGTCGATGGGCTTCGGCGCGCAGGTCAGGAGCCCCGACGAACGCGGCACGGGCGAAATCCTGCGCGAAGTGGAGCCCGAGGATCTGCTGAAATTCGGGCTGATCCCGGAATTCATCGGCCGTCTGCCGATCCTGGCCACGCTCTCCGATCTTTCGGAAAGCGCGCTGATCGAAATCCTGACGCGCCCGAAAAATGCGCTCGCCAAGCAATATCAGCGCATGTTCGAGATGGAAGGCGTCAAGCTGCGCTTCCAGGAAGAGGCGCTGTCGGCCATCGCCAAGCGCGCCATCGTCCGGCGCACCGGCGCGCGGGGGCTTCGCTCGATCATGGAAGGTTTCCTGCTCGAAACCATGTTCGAACTGCCGACGCTCAACGGCGTGCAGGAAGTGGTCATCACGTCGGATGTCGTGGACGGGCGCGCGCGTCCGCTCTACACCTATTCCGACAAGGCCGAGGCGCAAAAGAGCGCGTCCTGACCATCCTTTCGTCGCATTACCTCGAATCCTCCCTTGATCGGCGCTCCGCCGATGCATATTTGCGACCCCTGGGTCAAAAAACCGGGGATTAACCCAGAGTCCTTGAAACCGGACCCCCCAAAGGCCACGTTATGTTCCAGAGTCGGCCCGAAAAGGGCGGCTTCGGATCAAGGTTTTGTACGCCCATTCCGGGGTACAGTAGCCTCACAGCACCGCCGGGCAGCCCCCGGCCAGGAGAACAAAATGCCGGATAATGAAGTGGTTGGTACTCAGGCAAGCGAGGCTGGTGGCCAATTGGTGCCGGTCCTGCCGCTGCGCGACATCGTGGTGTTTCCCCACATGATCTCGCCACTCTTCGTGGGCCGCGAGAAATCCGTGCGCGCGCTCGAAGAAGTGATGAACGAGGAAAAGCAGATCCTGCTCCTGACCCAGAAGAATGCCGCCGACGACGATCCCTCGCCCGAGGGCCTTCACACCGTCGGCACCATGGCGACCGTGCTGCAGCTTCTGAAGCTGCCCGATCAGACCGTGCGCGTCCTCGTCGAGGGCAAATCGCGCGCGCGCGTCACCGGTTTCACGCCGCGCACCGATTTCTTCCAGGCCAAGATCGAGATGATCCCCGATCAGGGCGGCGAGGCGCGCGAAACCGAGGCGCTGATGCGCACGGTGAAGACGAATTTCGAGCAATACATCAAGCTCAACAAGAAAGTGCCGGCCGAGACGCTGGCTTCGGTCTCCCAGATCGAGGATCCGGCCAAGCTCGCCGACACGGTGGCGGCGCATCTGTCGGTCAAGATCTCCGAGCGTCAGGCCCTTTTGGAAACGCTGAACACGACCGAGCGGCTGGAGAAGGTTCTCTCGCTGATCGAAGGCGAGATCGGCGTGCTTCAGGTCGAGCGCAAGATCCGTTCCCGCGTCAAGCGCCAGATGGAGAAGACGCAGCGCGAATATTATCTGAACGAGCAGTTGAAGGCCATTCAGAAAGAGCTCGGCGAAGGCGAGGAAGGCCGCGACGAGTTGAACGAACTCGAAGAGCGGATCCGCAAGACCAAACTCTCCAAGGAAGCGCGCGAGAAGGCAAACGCCGAAGTAAAGAAACTCCGGCAGATGAGCCCGATGAGCGCGGAAGCGACCGTCGTGCGCAATTATCTCGACTGGCTGCTGTCGCTGCCCTGGGGCAAGAAGTCCAAGGTCAAGAAGGACATCAAGCTCGCCGAAGACATCCTGCATCACGACCATTACGGGCTCGAGAAGGTCAAGGAACGCATCCTGGAATATCTGGCCGTGCAGCAGCGCGCCGGAAAGATGAAGGGACCGATCCTCTGCCTCGTGGGTCCTCCGGGCGTGGGCAAGACCTCGCTCGGCAAATCGATCGCGAAAGCCACGGGCCGCGAATTCGTGCGCATGAGCCTTGGCGGCGTGCGCGACGAAGCGGAAATCCGCGGTCACCGGCGCACCTATATCGGCTCGATGCCCGGCAAAATCATTCAGTCGATGAAGAAGGCGAAGACGGCAAATCCGCTGTTCTTGCTGGACGAAATCGACAAGCTGGGCGCGGACTGGCGCGGCGATCCTTCGAGCGCGTTGCTCGAAGTGCTCGATCCCGAGCAGAACCACACCTTCAACGATCATTATCTGGAAGTCGATTTCGACCTTTCGGACGTGATGTTCATCACCACGGCCAACACGCTGCGCATGCCGCAGCCCCTGATGGACCGCATGGAGATCATCCGCATCCCCGGCTACACCGAGGATGAGAAGGTCGAAATCGCCAAGCGCCATCTGATCCCGAAAGAGGTCAAGGCGCATGGGTTGAAGGACGAGGAGTGGAAGATCACCGACGACGCGTTGCGCGATCTCATCCGCTATTACACGCGCGAAGCAGGCGTGCGCAATCTCGAGCGCGAGATCGCCAATCTCACTCGCAAGGCTGTGAAGGACATCGTCTCGAACAAGGTCACTTCGGTGGAAGTCACGCCCGAAAACCTCGGCGAATATGCCGGCGTGCGGAAATTCCGCTTCGGCGAGATGGAAGGCGAGGATCAGGTCGGCGTCGTCACGGGTCTCGCGTGGACCGAAGTCGGCGGCGACACGCTGCAGATCGAAGCCGTCATGCTGCCCGGCAAGGGCCGCATGCAGACCACCGGCAAGCTCGGCGAAGTGATGAAGGAATCGATCGACGCGGCGCGCTCTTACGTGCGCTCAAAGGCGACGAGCTTCGGCATCAAGCCGCCGCTGTTCGACCAGCGCGACATCCATGTGCACGTGCCCGAAGGCGCAACCCCCAAGGATGGACCATCGGCCGGCGTCGCCATGGCGATCTCGATCGTGTCGGTCATAACCGGCATTCCGGTGCGCCGCGATGTGGCGATGACGGGTGAAGTCACGCTGCGCGGCCGCGTGCTTCCCATCGGCGGCTTGAAGGAAAAGCTGCTGGCGGCATTGCGCGCGGGGCTACAGACGGTGCTGATCCCGGCGGAGAACGAGAAGGACCTCGCCGAAATCCCCGACAACGTGAAAAACGGGCTCAAGATCATTCCCGTGGGCACGGTCGAGGAGGCGCTCAAGGTGGCGCTGGTGCGCATGCCGGAGCCCATCACCTGGGAAGAACCGGCGATCGTGCCGCCCGGGCCGATCGCCGACGCGGACAGCGACGCGGTGGTAACGCATTGAACTCGAACCTCCCTCTCCCCCCAGCTGGGGGAGAGGGTAGTTCGTGCAAAAAATCCCCGGAATCCCTCGGTTTTGGGCTTGGGCCAGGGCGCGCGAAGCCCTAAAGTCCTGCCATCTGGGAGCGAATCGCCTGAAAGGAGCTCGTCCCGTGAACAAGAATGATCTCATCCAGCAGCTTTCCGAACGCACGGGCCTCGCCAAGAACGACGCGGCCAAGGCGGTCGACGGCGTCTTCGATCTGATTACGGAATCGCTCAAGGCGGGAACGGAAGTCCGGCTCACGGGCTTCGGCGTATTCGTGGTGGCGACGCGGGCGGGCGGCAAAGGCCGCAATCCGCAGACCGGCGAGGAGATCACCATCAAACCGTCGCGCCAGCCGCGTTTCCGCGCCGGCAAGCAGCTCAAGGATTCGTTGAACCCTTAAGCTTTTTCAGCGCAAGTTGAAGGCGGGCGGTTAGCTCAGCCGGTAGAGCACATCGTTTACACCGATGGGGTCGGCGGTTCGAACCCGTCACCGCCCACCATGCTTCGCTACGCGATAGCGGAGCGAAGCATGCCCGGCGTAGCCCTTTGGGGCGAAGGCGGGTCCGCGCAGCTTCGGCTCGGCAAGCCCGCCTTCGCTCGCGACAGCGAGCAAGGCGACCACGCCCAAGCCCTTCAGGCGAGAAGGTATCGCCGGTCCTTGGGCGCTTCTTGACTTGTCATGATAGATCATGATAGAAGAAGCCACCATGAACGCCCGCGAGAAATTTGCCACCCAGGTCGACGGCGCGATCCTGGAAGACATCCGCAAGATCGCCAGCGAAAGCGGCCGGCAGATCCAGTCGCTGATGGACGAGGCGCTGCGCGATCTCGTCGAGAAACACCGCCGCACACAGCCCCGTGCACATGTGCTCGCCGCCTATCGCGCCAGCCATGAGCGCTACGCGCCGCTCTACAAGAAACTGGCGAAATGACCGATTACCTGACGATGGCCGATATTCTGGCCATCCATGAGGATCAAGTGGAACGCTATGGCGGAGCGCTTGGCGTTCGCGATCCGGGGGCGCTGGAATCCGCGCTGTTCCGCCCGCAGACCGGCTATTACGACGACATCGTCGCGGAGGCGGCGGCGCTTTGGGAAAGCCTCTCCCAGAACCATCCCTTCGTCGACGGCAACAAGCGCACCGCCTTCGCGGCCGTCTATACCTTCCTCGCCATCAACGATTTCGACCTTACGGCCGATCCGGAGGAGACATACGCCTTCATCATCGGCCTGTTCGAAACGCGGAGCTTCGATTTCGCGCATCTCGAAGCCTGGCTGCGCACGCATGTGACCGCCAGATGATCCATCCGTTCATGCCGCGACCTTTCGCGACAAAGCTCGACTTGACGCGGCGGTCGCGCGCTGGCGGAGTTCCGCGATGAAGCTCAGGGCCATTTTCGCGGTGACGGTTGCGCTCGCGCTCGGTGGTTGCGCGAGCTGGTTCGGCGGCGGACATCATCACCGCACGCAGATGGGCGCGGGCGCCCAGCAATGGCATCCGCCCCAGGAAATGCTCGTCAAATACGACGCCAACCACGACGGAACGCTCACCCGCGCCGAGATGGAGACGGGCCTGCGCGCAGATTTCGACAAGGCCGATACCAAGCACACCGGCTGCCTCGACAAGGACGAAGTGCGCGCGGTCAATCAGCGGCGCTGGCAGGAGGACCGTTCGACCGCCTCGCCGCTCGTCGATTTCAAGGGACTCGGCTGCATCGATTTCGACGAATTCGCCTCCACCGCGCGTTCGCTGTTCGACCAGCTCGATGCAAATGGCGACGGAATGCTCACGCCCAACGAATTGCATCCGCAACCCACGGTTCGCGACCGGAACGGCGCCCAGCACCAATGGGGCGGGCGCCACGGCCGCGGCCAAGGACCGGACGGCGACGACGGACCTAGCGGCGATTCTCCGGACGGCGAATAGCGCTCAAATCGCACGAGTTTCAGCGCCTTGACACCCGCGGGGCCCGCGCCGTACATCGGGCCCCTTTCGCAAGGGCAATCCCCGGCGAAAGCGCCCGCGGGGGCGTAGCTCAGTTGGTTAGAGTGACGGCCTGTCACGCCGTAGGTCGCGGGTTCGAGCCCCGTCGCTCCCGCCATAAAATCTGCAGAAAAGCTGGATTTTTTGACGAAAACTCCGCCTCGGGGGCCAATTGGGGGCCAATAAGTCACTTTTCATCGCCGGAAATCACCGCCAATTTTCGCCGGAAGGCCGCGTTGAGCTTGCGCGCTTCTGCTCCCCGATCGGCCCCCACAATCCATTTGGCGTAGTGCTTGAACAGCATCTCCGAAGATGTGTGCTCAAGCTGCCCGGAGATGTAGGCCGGATCGACGCCGGCCATGAGCGCCAGCGTCGCGAAACTGCGCCGCGTCTGATAGGCGTCGCGCTTGCTGATCCCACACGCCGCCAGCGTCGGATAGAAATAATCTTCGCGCTGGCTCTACTCGCCGGCCTTCGATCAACCCGCCGGAGGCGAGGCGCAGATCGAGCATTCCGGCGGTGTCGCGCTTGCCGAAATTCTCCATCCGCGCCTTGAGCGCGGCGAGCCTGCCTGTAGCAAACGCGGCTCCGACCAATGCACCGATCGACGTGCCGGAGACGATCTCGGGCGCGATGCCCAGCGCCCGCTTGCGCATTCATTCCTCCCAGGATTGGCTGCCGGGCAGGCTGAAATGTTCGAAAAAGCGGGCTGAGACCGCGCCGAAGATCAGGCCTGCGATGTGGGCCACATAGGCAACGCCGCCCGACTGCTCGCTGACAATATCGCCGACGCTCAAGAGCTGGGACAAAAACCAAAAGCCTATGAGAACCGCCGCCGGTATGAACGTGACACGCACGAACCAGCCGAAGAACAACAGCGTTCGAATCCGGTCTTTCGGATAGGTCACCATGAATCCGCCCATCACGCTGGCGATGGCTCCGCTCGCACCCAGATTGGGAATCGTCGAGCCGGGGTCGGCGGCGATCTGTCCAAGGAAGGCAAAAATGCCGCCGAGCAGATAGAAGGCGAGATACCGCCAGCCACCCATCGTGTCTTCCATCTCCGGGCCGAATGCCCACAGAAAGACCATGTTGCCGATGATATGCGACCAGCTCGCATGCATGAACATGGCGGTCAGTATCGTGACGAAATGATGCCCGGAACTTATGTCCCTGGGTACGACGGACCAGCGCGTCACGAAAGCATCGCCATAGGCCAGTTCCAAGAGGAACACGAATACGTTGACCGCGATGATGCACGCGGTGACGACGGGAATCCCGCGTATCTGCCGGGAATCATCGTGAAGCGGAATCATTGGCTTTTGTGTCCAGCCGGATTTCAGCCGGGTTACGAGAGAGCTTTTTCCGCTATGCCGGCGACATTGCGAACGGTGAGCGCCGCCATCGCGGTCGCGATGCCGGAGGTGATGAGATTGACGCCGACGATAAGACCCAAGGCCCAGCCGGCGGAGCCCGGCCATCCCGCGATGATCAGTCCCGCCAGGATCAGATCGATGATCCCGCTGAAGAGCATCCATCCCCATGATTCCGGGAACGCAAAGCGAAGGCCGATGGCAGCCGCAATCTGGAATATGCCTTCGGCAATAAAGAACGCCACCAGTATGAGCGTGAGCGATACGACGCCCTGAACGGGATGCCAAAGCAGCAGCATGCCGGCGAAGAGCGCGAGCACGCCTGTCAGCAGCATCCAGACGAAGCTGCCCGCGCTCGGAGCCAGAAACAGCAGCGCCAGCGCTGCGATTCCGCTCAACAGAAAGATGAAACCGATATAGACATCGACGGCGACGCTGGAGATGTGCGGCCATATCACGGCGGCCGCGCCCAGAAGCATCACGACGATGCCCTGTGCCAGAACCAGCCCGGATTGCCTGTGCACGGCGCTTCTGATCGCGTGATGCAAGCCGTCGGCTGCCGTCTCTGAAGAATTCATGGCGCTCTCCCAAAATCTGGCTCAAAATTCGGACGGTGACGATAACGCCGCGCAGGCGGCCCGTGTCTTCAGGATCGGGCGCGACTGAATGCGTCCCACGCCTGCCGGCTCGCGCGATCGAAAGCCTTGCGTGAATGCGCAAGCGCCGCGCTCAGCGCCGGCCACGATTCATTTTTTGCTCCCATCAACTTCTGCAATCGCGCTTCGGCCTCGGCTGCGTCCGCCTGCATCTGCTTGATCGCGGCATCGACAGTGGCGCGATTTGCGGCTGTCGCACTGACGGCGGCGTGATGGAGTTCGTCGGCTGCCTTGCGCCATGACTTCCTCTGAGCCTCGGCAATATCGTGGAAAGCGGCGTGTTGCTGTTCGATATGTTTTCCGGCGGTCTGGAAGTAACTCTTCACCTGCGCCTCGAACGCGTTCCATTGTGCTTCCAATTGCGGTTTTGCACCCTCCCAGGCGGCTTCGCCTGCATCGGCCAGCTTTGCGGCCGCGGCCTTGAATTCGTTGCGGCGCTTCTTCAGATCGGCGAGCAATCGTTCGCTCTTGGTCCTCGCATCGGCCTTGAGTTCGCGCGTGCTCGCTTCGAGCGACGCCAGAGCGGCGTCCATTTCGTCAATTCGTTCTTTTGTCCAGGTAAGATAGGGATGCAGTTTGCTGTGCGCGGCCATCATTGCCTCCGTGGAACGGATACCCTGCTTAACCATGTACTGGCTGGGGGAGGCCTTCCTTGATATTCGTCAACATAAACGCAGGGCGGCGCCAACGTAACAATTTTGTTGCATTCCATCAGATCGGCACTCGAAAATGGAATAGCTGCCGCCGGCCGTTGCATGCGTTTTCAACAGAGGCATCAATCGCTTCGCGCAATCAGCCGGTTTTGAATTGCTTGGCGTCGCCGTCCGGGACTGCCGTGCTCATGCCGCACGGCCGACGATCTTCAAGCCCTTTTCCACCGGCACGCCAAGCCATTTCAACGCGGGCTCGACTTCGGTGAACAGCTTGAAGGCCAAATCGGGGCCGCCGCCTGCCAGCGATAATGCATTGAAGAGCGGCATGATGAGCTTTGCGTCCATCGATTCATCGAGCATCGCAGCGGCGGTGCGCGGGCCCAGCTTCAGCTTGCGGTAGAGCTTGGCACACTCTTGATAGACGGTTGCAAGCGACGCAGCATCGAAGGCCGACAAATCGCTGTCGTGCTCGAATATCAGAAGCTCGCGATAGGATTGGCGCGGTGCAAACCGGCTTACGGCGCGCGTCAATGAATCGAGTATTTCCTCCAGACGGATATGGCCGGAATAGCGGTAGACGGCCAGCCTGAAGTCATCCCGGTTTTCGACTGCGAATTTGATCGGCATGCTACGTCTCGTTCATTTCCAACCTGAGATGCATCTCAGCGTGAGCGCGCCGGTGTTGCAGAGCCAACTCGGATTCAAGCCATCTTCTCCTTGAATTTTCTCACCTTGAATGCGAAACCGATCATCAGGGCTCCAAATGCGATCGCGAACACGGCGATCAGCCAAATCAAGGCCAATGCGCCCGCGCCCGGCATCGCGAATACAAGAATTCCGAACAGGACGCCCAAGGCACCATCCAGTATCAGCCACCATTCGTCTTTGATGAACCTGCGCAGTTCGATGGCTCCCACGATCTGCAACACGCCTATTGCGATAATCCAGCCCGCGATGAAGTAGAGCAGCGTGAGCGCGGTAATTCCCGGCCAAAAGAATGTCACTGCTCCGGCGCCGATTCCCGCCAGGCCAACGAGTACAAGCCACCATCTTGCCCCGCTCTCTCCCGTTCCGGCGATGGCCGCTGCTAGCGCAAAGGCGCCGTCGGCCAGGGCGTAGGCTCCGAAGAGAATGGTCAATATATACAAACTGATTCCGGGCCAGATCAGCGAGAGTATGCCGAAGGCAAGAGCCGCTATTCCACGCAGCAAAAAGAGCCACCAATTGCGCGCGAGCAAGCGAGCCAATGCGGCGAGCGGGTTCGGAAGAAGTGAGGACGTACTCATGTGCGATGCCCTTTCATGAGAACAGGATCAGACTAGGCGGTTGTCCGCCAGTCATCGTTGACCGGGATCAATGGGGTGGTCCGCCGGGCGGCCGGTTTTGCCTCCCAAGACACTTGTCCTCCCGCCGTTGACTTTTGAACATACTTGTTCAATATAGGCCACAAATGCCGAGAAAGCCATCCCCCGATCCGCGCGCCGCGCGGGCGCGGTCGAAGATCTACCGGGCTGCTCTGCGATTGTTCGCGGAGAATGGCGGCAATGAGGTTGCCGTCACCGAATTGGCCGATGTCGCCGGTATTGCGCGGGGCACCGTCTATAACAATGTCGATGCGCCCGAAAATCTGTTCGCGGACGTGGCGATGGCCGCCTCCGGCGAGATGCTGGCGCGCACCGAAGCCACCATGGCCGCGCTCGCCGATCCGGTAGAGCGCCTTGCGACCGGCATGCGGCTGTTCGTGCGCCGTGCGCATGACGAGCCCGATTGGGGCCGCTTCATGGTGCGCTTTGCGCTTGGTCATGGGGCGTTGCAATCCATGATGCACGAACCGCCGGCCCGCGACATCGCCGCGGCCATCGCCAGGCGCCGCTTCACGGTCGCGCCCGCGCAAGTCCCGGCCATGGTGTCGATGCTGACCGGAACGACGCTGGCGGCGATGAATGCCGTCATGCGCGGCGACCGGACCTGGAAGGAAGCCGGAAGCCAGGCCGCCACCTTGTTGCTGCGCGCGGCGGGGCTCGCCGCGAAAGAGGCCGAGCGCATCGCCAGCCGCGAACTTCCGGCACTCGCCGAGGCGCAAGACACATCGCGAAGAAAGAAGCGGAGGATCGCATGAGCACGATCAGGATCAAGGACATCGCCCATGTGCGCTTCCGCGCACCGGATCTGGAAACGATGAAATCGTTTCTCGCCGATTTCGGGCTGACACAGGTAGTGTCGAACGACGGTGTGCTCTACGCACGAGGCGCGGGGCCGCAGCCCTTTGTCCATGCGACCGAACCGGGCGAGCCGGGATTTGTCGCGCTGGGTTTGCAGGCGGACAGCGTTGCCGATCTCGAAACGCTGGCGGCGCGCGAAGGCGTGGCGTTGGAAAAATCGCCGGCGCCCGGCGGCGGCTTTGTCGTGCGCTTGCATGATCCCGATGGCAATTGCGTCGAAACCGTCGCGGGCCAAACTGCTGCCCAGCCGTTGCCGCTTCCCATCGAACCTCCGCACAATGATGCGCGCGCAAAAGCGCGGTTGCGCAAGCCCGCGCGGCTTGCCGCCGGACCAGCCCATGTCGTGCGGCTTGGTCATGCGGTGCTGGAGGTCAAGGATTTCCGCGCCTCCGAGGCGTGGTACAAATCGCGCTTCGGCTTCATCACCTCCGACGAAATCGAGATGGCGCCGGGCATGGCCATCGGCGCTTTCATGCGTTGCGACCGTGGCGAGACGCCGACCGATCATCACACGCTCTTCCTGCTGCAATCGCCCAACGCGCCGCGCTTCAACCATGCCGCATTCGAAGTCGCGGACTTCGACGATCTGATGCTCGGTCACAGCCATCTGAAGCAAGCCAAACGCATACCGGCCTGGGGCGTGGGGCGGCACATATTGGGAAGCCAGATCTTCGATTACTGGAAAGACCCCTGGGGCCATGAGTTGGAACACTGGACCGATGGCGATCTGTTCGCGGCCGGCGACGGCTCGCACAAGGCCACGTTTCAGGATTTGCTCGGCGTGCAATGGGGTCCCAATCACCCGATGATGGCGGGGGTCGGCCAATGAAACTCGTGACGTTCGAACGCGGCGGGCAGCCGCAAACCGGAATCGTTGTGGGTGACAGCGTTATCGCCACCGGCTTGCCGGGCTCCATGACAGACCTGATTTCCGGCTGGGACGCGCTTCGCGCGAAGATCGAAGCGGCAAATGGCGCGCGCATCGCGCTGTCGGGCGTGCATTTGCTCGCACCCGTGCAGCGGCCGGGCAAAATATTCGCCATCGGCCTGAACTATGCCGACCATATTGCCGAGAGCAAGATGGAGACGCCCAAACATCAGGTCTGGTTCACCAAGGCCGCGACCGCGATCAACGCGCCCTTCGATCCGATCCTGATCGCCAGGGGCGGTCCATTCGTGGACTACGAAGTGGAACTTGTCGCCATCATCGGCAAACGCGGCCGCAACATTGCGAAAGCCGACGCGCCCGCGCATGTCTTCGGCTATTGCGTCGGCAATGACGTGACCGAGCGCATGTGGCAGCACCGCACGCCGCAATGGAGCCTCGGCAAGTCTTTCGACACCCATGCGCCCATCGGGCCGTGGATCACCACGGCCGATGAAATTGCCGATCCGCACGCGCTGGGTTTGCGCTGTTTCGTGAACGGCGAAAAGCGGCAGGATTCCAACACGAAACATCTCGTCTTCAATATCTGGGATCAGATCGAGCATTTGTCGCAGGCGATGACTTTGGAGCCCGGCGATCTGATTTTCACCGGCACGCCGGGCGGTGTGGGCGCGGCGATGGACCCGCGGCAATTCCTGAAACCCGGCGATGTCGTCCGCTGCGAAATCGACGGCCTCGGCGCCATCGAAGCGAAGCTGATCGCGGAAGCGTAAGCGATGAGCGCGCCCATCGATTGCGATGTTCTCATCGTGGGCGGCGGTCCCACGGGCGTCACGCTGGGCTTGTTGCTTGCCCGCGGCGGCGTGAACACGCTCGTCATCGACAAGGCGGCGGAGATTTATCCGCTGCCCCGCGCCGCCCATATCGACCATGAGATCATGCGCATCTTTCAGGAATTGGGCGTGGCGAACGAGGTCGCCGCGACCTGCCGAACGTCGAGCCGCTACGATTTTCTGAACGCCAAAGGCGAAATCCTGTTGCGCTTCGAAGGCATGGAACGGATCGGCCCCGGCGGCTGGCCGGCCAGCAACATGATCCACCAGCCTTCGGTGGAAGCGATCCTGCGCGCGGCGGCGGAAGGGCAGGCCAATCTGCAACTCAAGACGCAATGGAATTGGACCGCGTTTACGAACGAGGGCGGCACAGTCGTCAGCTCCATTGTCACACCGGAAGGCGAACAACAAATCCGTTCGCGCTTCGTGGTAGGCGCGGATGGCGCGCGCAGTCCCGTCCGCACCGCCGCCGGAATCGAAATGGACGATCTCGGCTTCGACGAGCAATGGCTGGTGATCGACACGCTGGTGCAGGATTTCGGGCGGCTGCCGAAAGTCAATCTGCAAATCTGCGATCCGGCGCGCCCGACCACCTGCGTGCTGATGGGTTCGGGCCGTCACCGCTGGGAGTTCATGTTGAAGCCGGACGAAACCGCCGAACAATTCCCGGATGACGATTTCATCGCGGCATTGCTGAAGCCGTGGAACATCGATGGCGCCGTCACGCTGGAGCGCAAGGCGATCTATCGCTTCAACGCGAAGGTGGTCAAGACCTGGCGTAAAGGTCCGGTGCTGCTGGTCGGCGATGCCGCCCATCTCACGCCACCGTTTGCAGGGCAGGGGCTATGCGCGGGCTTGCGCGATGCAGCCAATCTCGCCTGGAAACTCATCGCCGTGTTCAATGGCGCCGGCCAAGCCCTGCTCGATACTTACCAGAGCGAACGCGAAGCACATGTCAGACCCATCATCGCACTGGCCATGATGATGGGCCGCACGGTATGCATCGCCGATCCGGTCGCCGCTGCGGCGCGCGACAAGCAAATGCTGGCGGCGCGCGCGGCGGGCTCCTCGCCGGATGGGTCGATGCAAAGCCCTCCGCTCGGCAACGGATTCCTGATGGCCGGCTCGCCGCACGCCGGCACCTATTTTCCGCAATTCATCGCGGAGGGAAAACGGTTCGACGATGTCTTGGGTACGGGCGCGTGGCTGATCGCAAAGACGCCTCCGAAAAAAGAAGGCGAAGCGGGCCTGCAAGCCGTCCTGCTCGATGATCCGCGCCTGCGCGCATTTCGCGCGCCGCTGGACCAATGGCTCGCCAAACATGGCGCCGAAGCCGTGCTCGTCAGGCCGGATCGCTACATTTTCCGTACCGGAACGCCGGATGTTTTGGCGCAAAGCTGGCGGAAGCGATGAACATCTGCATCCTCGGTGCGACCGGAAAGAGCGGCCGCCGTCTCGTTCGCGCCGCGCTCGATCGCGGGCACGCGGTCACCGCCATTGTGCGTGATCCCAGCAAACCGGCCGATCTCGCGCAAGCGCGCCGGCGTCGCGTTGCAAGGCGAGCGCCGGCACAAGAATACGGCGGAATTTGCAAAGCACGCACCGAGATAAAGCAAACCATCTTCGGCCTGGCGGACCTGACAAACTGAGATCGCGCCAGCCAATCCCGAAACCTGACGCCCCATGCTTCGTTCAGCAATTGCGGGACACGAGAAGATATCGTTCGCGGCCGCAGCAAATCCTTGTCGAACGCCGCGAAAGCGGCGCATGTGATCTTTATTTGTGTCGACCAGATTGCTAAACGTTTGAGGAATGAGTAACGATAGCGACGGCTGATGTTGCGACCGCACCGATAGTGGTGCGGTGTGCAACGGTGCCCGATCCGTCGAGCCAGGCAGAGCGCGACGCAGGTTTGTGATTCAGGGTTTGTTTCGCAGATTTGTTTCGCCAACGTCTTGGAAGGACACGGATCATGTCCACGCACGGACTCACGCTTATGCTCGCGGCCTTCGCGCCTGGTTCCGGCGGCGCGCTCGCCCGCGGCGTTTTCGTCTTCGAAAAGTAAATCCATGAAACGCCCGCGCCCGGACCCGGTTCTGGCGCCGTTCGCCCGCCGCGGCAAATTTTTGCTCGCGATCGTGAGCCTGGCGCTGGTGCCGGTTTTCGGCACCGCGGATTCCTCCGGTGCCGCGCCCCGCCAGGTGGCGCAGACCGACACCGGCGCCGCGGACGCCCAGCGCAACGAGGCCGAACAGCGCGCCAATGAAAAACCCGGCCAATCCGATCAGGACAACTCCGATGAGGATACCGGATCGCATCCGCGCAAATCCGACGATCTCACCGGACCCATCCGCGATCTCGGCGGGGCTGTCGAGGTCGGCAACGATCGCACCCCGGCTCCGCAGCCGGCGAAGAAGACCGTGGTGACGAAGAAATGCGAAAACCCCGGCGTCCTGGACGAAGACGATTTCCTCAAGCTTCTCGCCGAAGGTGCGAAGAAGGGCGGCTTTGCGCCCGGCGGCGCGCCCGATCCGCGCGATGCCGACACGCAGATACATTGGGATCAGGCGTTGCAGAACGAATCCGATGTGCAGGATCGCCTGGAGCGCGAATTCGCCACCATGCAGGGTGACGTGGCCAAGGCGATCAATGACTATCTCGCCGCGGCGAGCGCCTGGCAGGAAAACTTCGCCCATGTTTCCTCCGCCACCACGGGCCTTCAGGGATTGCTGCAGAACTGGACCGAATCGCGCGCGATTCTGGAGAAGGCCGATTTCGCGTTCGCCATGGCCAATCTGGGCGTGGGCGGCACCAAGCTCGGCTTCAAGGCCATCAAATGGATTTCGAAAGCGCGCGCGGCCGCCGTGGCCACGGCCGAAGCCTCCGAAGCCGCCGCCAGCGCGTTGAAGACGGCGGAAACGGCAAGCGAAGCGTGGAAGACCGAAGGCGGTGTCCACAAGGCGCTGCCGAAAGTGGCGGAGACCGGCAGCGAAGCGTGGAAGACCGAAGGCGGAGTCCAGCGGGCGCTGCCCAAGGCAACCGAAGCCGGCGGCGATGCCGCAAAAGCGGGAGGCGAAGCCACGAAAGCCGCGCCGCATCCGGGCTCGCCCGCCGCCGCCACGCCTGTCAAGCCAAATCAGACTTTTGCCCCCGTCGCGGCAGTCAGCGACGAGGGCGCAAGCATGCGTGCCAGCGGAATCTACTCGGCGGCCGAAGGCGCGTCCTCCGAAGAGGCGCAATTCCAGCAACAAGTCCGCAAGATGCAGAGATTGGTCAAAAAGGCCAACGCGGCGGGAGATACCAAAACAGCCGCGCGCATCCAGGGCGATATCGACAAGCTTGTCGCCGGCCGGGCCAAAGCCATGGCGGGCGCGAAGGCCTTGCGGCCGGTGGCGGGCACCGCAAATGCAGGCGCAGCCGCGCAAGAGGCGCAGCTTCAGGAACATATACGAACTTTGGAACGCCAGATCGAACAGGCCCACGCAGCGGGCAACGCCGCCGGCGCCGCTCACATCCAGTCCGATCTCGACAGGCTGGTGATTGCCCGGGCCAAGGACATGGCGCGCGCGCAGATCAGTCCGCAGGTGCAAGCGCTCGCCAAGGAAGCGGGCATCGACACGGCGAAGATCGTCGAGGACGCGAACGTCGCGCCCGATCTCGCGCTGGAAGGCGTCAAGGACAACGCAGAAATCAACACCGCCGTCAACGGAATCGTCGACGACGTGGAGATGACCGTGCTGCGCCGCGTGGCCGAATCGCGCGGCTGGCACGACATTCCGCAGGTGGCGATCAACGCGATCGGCAAGGCCATCGTCGATGCGCGCAAGACGCTGGCGGGCGTCAAGGGCGCGGGCATTTCCAAAGCCGATGTGGAGGCGCTGAAAAAGCTGAAGGCCATCGTCGAACGCAACGGACTCAATTTCAGCGAATGGCTGAGCACGGCGGCGACCGAATCTGCGGGAGCGGGCAAGGAAATCGGAAGCAACGGCGTGCGGAAAGTTTACGAAGAAGTCGGCAACGACATCGCGCTCTATTACACCAAGGCCGATGTCGCGCTGATCAACGACATCATCGCCACAGACGGCGATGTTTCCAAGCTGCGCGCGCTGATGGGCCCGATCGACGAGCTTTCGCTGAATGCGCTGGCGCGCGCGGGCGCGGCCGCGCCGAAGGCGTCCGGCGTGTGTCCGGCTGCCGGCTTCCTCGCGCAAGGGGGCAGCAATGCCGCCGGCGCGCTCGCCAGGCCGACCGAGCAGCAGCTCACCAATGTCATGAACGGCACCGGGCGCCTCGGACAGGTCGGGCTCGACAATGTGATGGACGAATTCGGATTGACCGAGCGCATCGAAGGCAAGGGCCTGTTTCGCGCCGCCGCCGGCGAGATGTGGGAATTGTTCACCTCGCCCTCGGCGACGGTGGGAAGCCATTATGCCTCCTGGGTGGCGCTGGACGAGCTCGAAGGCCTGCTGAAGAACGACAGGCCGCAGCTTCTCAATCTCGGCGTGAAACTCGACGACGCCGCGCGCGCGCTTTCGAATTTGCAAGGCGCGCTCAAGCGCGCGGGCGTGGGCGATCCCAACAGCGATCTCGAAAAGAAAGCGCCGAACGATCTGCAGAAGGCGCTGGACGATCTCGACAAGGCATTCAACTCCGGCAGTCCGGGATGGCAGAAGGACCATCAAGCCCAGATGGACGAACGCCGCAAGCACATCGAACAGAAGCTCGCAGATCTTGCCGATACGATGAAGGATCTGAACGCGCTTTCCGCGCGCATGGGCCAGCTCAAGCAATGGCTCGATTCGGTCAGGCTCAATCCCGACAAATCGCTCAAGACGCCGTTGCAGGCGTTCAATCCGGAAACCTTCGTGCGGTTGGGTTCGATTTCGCTCTATCTGCGCGCGATGGGCGCAAGCGCGTTCGGGCTCACGCAGGATGTTCCCTTCCACATGGTGCCCTTGACCGTGTCCAAGCCGCCACCTGCGCCAAAGCCGCCGACGCCCCTCAAAACCGCGTCCGAAGAACCGAAAAGCAGCCTCCCTCCCGATCGCCGCACCCATATTCCCGATGAAGCCCAGCCCGACGGACCGGGCGGCGATACGCAGGAAGACGAGGATTTCGACAAATTCATGCACGGCATCTGGCGCGAGGAACGCAAGGCCAATGAGGCCCAAAAGGGAAGGTGACGCCTCGTATTTGGTGTGCGAGGTGCCGCGTTTCGAAGACGGCAGCGCCGCATTCGGCGCGGAGCGGAGGCGCGGATTTTGGGAGTTCATCGGCTATCTGCGCGCGCCCGCGAAACTGGCCGCTCTCGCGCAGGCGCGTCGGCGTCGCCTTGCAAGGTGAGCGTCGGCTCAAGAATACCACGAGCTTTGCTTGAGTTGCGCCGCGTGATCCGGTGCGGCGCGGGTAGCGTTCATAGCGCGCAAAGCGCATCACCGAGGTGCCCATTCAGGATTTTAATACACCATGAGGGAAAATTCGCGTTTCAACGCCCGAAGCAACAGCAATTGATCTTGTAGGATATCAGCATCACGTTGGGGATCTCGATCAGATTGCCGCGATCCTGTCCGAGCTGGTAGAAAAAATTGACCCATGGAAACTTGCAAAGGCGGCGGCGACTGCGCCTATGCGCTGGGCACAACGGCTTGGTTATCTGATTGAGCATGTGGGGGCTGGCAAAAAGGCGCTTCCACTCAAAGCCTATGTTCGCCAGCGCGCGAAACATTCGGCATTGTTGCTGCCAACCGCACCGCTTAAACGCGCTCACCGTAATGATAGCGGGAAACTGTATGTCAATGCGACAGTGGCTGCGGAATTATGATCCCGCGTCTCTGTCCATTACTGCGAATTGGCCACAATTCGAGCGCTATCGAGCCGAAAAGCACGGTGCTCGCTATGGTCGCGATCGTGGCCCAGGAATACATGCCCATCGCGGAATTCTTCGATAAGGTATGCACGGCTCTTTTCCTTCAGTGCAATTAGGCTCATGATGGGCAGCAAATTCCGCCTGGAACATGGGCGCTTCACGGGCCAGAATGAAGAAGTCTCTCATTTTCGTAATCGTTCTTTGCAGCACGGCGTTCGCGGGGTTCGTCCATGCGCAGGAACAAACCGCGCGCGAGTTTCAGGAATGCACCGATTGCCCGGTCATGGTGGCCATTCCGGCGGGCCGGTTCGTGATGGGCAGCCCGGCAAGCGAGCCCGGCCGCTTCGACGATGAAGGCCCGCAGCATATTGTGTCCGTGCGCGCGTTCGCACTCGGTAAATACGACGTGACGGTCGAACAGTTTCGCACCTTTTTGGAAGCGACCGGCTACCAGCCCAAGCCCTGCAACACCATTCTCAACGAGGGTTGGCGTTCGCCCGGCAACGGGCTGGCCTATCCGCCCGATGAAGTGGAGCCGCGGCAATGGCCCGCCGTGTGCCTCGACTGGCGCGATGCGCAAGCCTATATCGATTGGCTCAATGCACAGGTGAAGGCGGCCCACCCTTCGCTTATCCGCCGCGCCGGTCCCTACCGCCTGCCCAGCGAAGCCGAATGGGAATATGCCGCGCGCGCGGGCACCACCACGGCACGCTGGTGGGGCAACAGCATCGGCGAGGGCAATGCCAATTGCAACGGTTGCGGCAGCAAATGGGACAACAATGTTCTGTCCGATGTGGGCGCGTTCAAGCCCAATCCCTTCGGGCTTTACGGCATGCTCGGCAATGCCTGGCAATGGACGGCCGATTGCTGGCACAAATCCTATGTCGGCGCGCCGTCCGACGGCAGGCCGTGGGTCGAAAAGGATTGCGGCGAGCATGTGCTGCGCGGCGGCTCATGGGACAATGTGCCGGTCTTCATCCGCTCGGCCGCGCGCAGCGGCTCGGCTGCCGATGGGGGAGAATATGATTATTCGAGCCTTGCCGGTTTTCGCGTGGCGCGCGACATACCCTAACGCACCGTGTCCTTCGGATCGAAAGCGATGACCATATCCATCACATCGCGATACGTGCCGGGCGGCAGCGAGAAAGGCGACGACAGGATCACCGCATTGCGCGCGCTGAGCGCGATTTCGCGAAACACGGCGTCTTTTTTGTAGCGCTCCTTGTCCACGATCTCGGCGAGCGTCACTTTGCCGTCGCGCGTCATTTTCACATGGATGGCGATTTTGAAATCGCGTTTGCCGAGCATTCCGAAATCGAGGCTCCAGCGCCGCTCCACAACGGCGCGGATGTAATCGCGCAAACTGTAGGTCGCCTCGTCGCCCGTCTTGCCGTTCGTCGAATCCGTGTCGGCCGTCGAATCATTGTCGAGAGACAGCATCGCATCGGGCTGGCGCAATTGTGCGAGCCCGCGCAATTTGGCCTCCACCGCATCTTCCGGCGGCGCTTTTCCGGATGGCGAAATGCCATTCGGCCGCGGCGTCGAGGATTGCGCGACGGGAATGCGCGCGGCGCGTTCCTGGGGAACCGGTGTTCGTTGCGGTGCGGGCGGCGCCGCGGTTTCATCGCCGAGCTGCACGATTTCCACCGGCACAAATGGTGCCGCGGTTTGCGGCGGCTGCGTTCCGGTCCTCGCCCAAAAGAACAGGATGAGCGCAAGGCAGAACCCGTGCAGAAACACCGAGCCCGCGATTCCCGGTCCATTCACCCGCACATAATCGCGGATCTTTCGTACAGACTCCGCGTCGATCGCTTGCCAGGTCCACATGGCCACTCGCTATAGCGGTTTTCAGCCGGGCGGCGGGCCCTGGCTCACGCGCACCAAATCGGCTGGTCGCATCCATTTGCGAAACGCCGCTTCGACCTCGGCCGGACGGAGCACGATATAGTGCCGGGCCGCGATGGTGGGTTCGTCGAGCGGCAGGTTCAATTCCTCCCTCTCCATGAATCCGCGCGCGATATCGTCGATGCTGGCATTGTCGAGCGGTATCTGGCGCAGCAGCAGCGCCTTGACGCGGACGAGTTCGTCTTGCGGAACGGGTGTGGTCTGCATGGTTTCGATGTCGCGCGCGACAATGCCGCCCGCCTTCGACACATTGCCCGGATCGCTCGCATATTGCACGAAATAAACGCTGCGCGTGCGGCCTGCCTGAATGTCGGAACTCACGCCATAGACGAGGCCCGTCTTCTTGCGCAGATCGATGCTGAGCCGTGCCGAATAGAACCCGCCGCCCAGCACGTTGTTTCCCAGATTGAGCGCATAATAATCGGGATCGGTGCGCGTCAGCGAAAGCGTCTGGGCGAGAACCACGCGGTCCTGAACGCGCGCCGCGTCGGGAACGGCGACGGTTGCGGGCTTGTTCGGCGGGGCAGGCGGCAGGTCGACATCGGGCCTGGGGCCGGCGGCGGTCCATCCGCCGAAATATTTCTCGATTGTCGCGCGCGCCTCGACCGGCGTGATCTTGCCGATCACCACGATGGTTGTGAGATCGGGCCGGAAGGTCGCGCGGTAATAGGCCTTCACATCGTTCAGCGTCAGCCCATTGATCGTTTCGGGCGTTGGATCGCGCAAGGATGGATCGCCAGGCGGAAAGAGCGCTGCGCGCGCGGCGCGGAAGGTAAGATAGCCGGGGCTGCGGTTTTTGGCCGCCACGCTCTGCTCAGCCTGCGTTTTGATGATGTCGAAAGCTTTCTTCGGCAACGCGGGATTGAGTTCGTTGTCGGCCAGAAGCTCCGCCCCGCGGTCGAAATCGCGCGACAACACCTTGATGGAGAAATCCGAACCCGCGCTCTCGCTTGCCCCGATGGCGTCGAGCGCGCGCTGATAGGCCAGGCGATCCAGATGCCGCGTGCCGAACGCGAACAATTGATCGAGCACTTCATCGACGCCTTCCTGTCCGGGCGGCGTTTCGGTTTGCGGGCGGTTGCGGATATGACCATAGATGCTGATGGTGTCGCTCACGTCTTCCGGCTGCACGATCAGCGTCAGCCCGTTGGGCAATGTGCTCACCACGGGATGAAGCGTGTTGGGCGGCACGGCGAGCCGCGCGATGGCGCCCTCGGCCCAATCGGGCAGCGGCGTCGGTTTTCCTTCGCCGAGCGCGATGTTTTCCTGCCCTCCATAACCGGCGCTGGCCGCGGCGGGCTTGCCGGAGCTTTGCGGAATCATCGTGGCCGACACGGCGTGATCCAGCTCGATATATTTCTTCGCCACGCGATTCACATCGGCCACCGTCACTTTTTCGATGCGCTTGAGATCGTCGTCGGGCGATTGCAATCCGTAAAGCGCCACCGCGTCGGACCAGATAGACGCCAGATCGGCGATCGAATTCTTCTGGAATTCGGCTTCGCGCTGCTCCTGGATCTTCGCGGCCGCGACGAGATCGGCGGGCACGCCGTCGCGCGCCACCTTCGTCAGGATCGCGCGCACCTCCCGTTCGACCGCCTTGGGATCGCCGCCGGCGGGAAAGGATACCGCCGTATAGCCGAGCCCCGCATGGGGAAGCGGATCGAGTGCAAATTCCGCGCCCAATGCCTTACCCTGCGCGACGAGCCCGTAAAGATCGAAGCGCTGGCTGTTGAGCACGTCGCTGAGAACTTCGAGCGCGGGAAAATCCGCGCTGTCCAGTCCCGCCATGCGCATAGCGATCACCTGCGTCGCGTCGGGCTGATCGGTGTTCATGCTGAACGAGGCGGCCTTGACGGGTTTGACGGCGAATTTCGGGCGGGCGGGAAGTTTTTTCGGTGCAATGCCGGCGAACAGGTGCTTGATCGTTTGCAGCGTAGCTTGCGGATCGAGATCGCCCACCACGATGAGGATGGCGTTGTTGGGCGCGTACCATTTGTCGTGGAATTTCTTGAGCATCGCCGCCGTGGTCTTGTCGAAGGACGGCCGCGTGCCGAGCGCGTCGTGTTCGTAGACGCCGCCCGCGAACAGCATGGCGCGAAGCCGTTCGTAGAGGACGTAGAAGGGATCGGAGTGATCGCGCGCCACTTCCTGCTCGATGGCGCCGCGTTCGAGCTTCCAGTCGGCCTCGCTGTCGGTCACGCCCTGCATCCGCACGGCTTCGATATGAAGCGCGACATCGAGATCCTCGGCAGGCACGGTGTAGAGATATTGCGTCAGGCTTTCGCGCGTGTCGGCGTTGAAATTGCCGCCTATGACGCTGCCGATATTGGCGAGCTGGTCGGCCGAAAGTCCCGGGCTGCCGCGGAACATCATGTGTTCCTGCGCGTGCGCCGTGCCGGGAAAACCCGCGGGTGCTTCGTCCGAACCCACCAGATAATTGACCGCCGTGGAAACCACCGGCGCCAGCGTGTTCTTCACGATGATGACACGCAATCCATTCGCGAGCGTGGCGCGCAACACGCCGGGCTCCTGCTCCGGGCCGGAACTCGCGGCTCCCGCACAGGCAAGGCAAACGAACAGAACGGCGGCGGCATGAAAAACTGTCTTTCTCATCGGCTTGCTCCGGTGGCATCGGTGTTGGAAGGAACATCCTGGAATTTCAGCAGCCGGCCCGCATTTGCCATGACCGCCAGGGTTCCGACATTGTGCAGGATGGCCGCGACCAGCGCACCGCTTGCTCCGAAAATTCCGGCGGCGGCCAGGCCGATGACGCCGACCGTCCAACCCATTCCGATACCGACATTGACGAAGATCGTGCGCCGGCATCGCCGGCTCAGCCGCACGCAGGTTCCCAGACGGCGAAGATCGTTCGTCATGAGAACAAGATCGGCCGACGCCAGCGCCACATCGGTGCCGCGCGCGCCCATCGCCACGCCGACAGCTCCCACTTTAAGGGCGAGAGCGTCGTTGATCCCGTCGCCCACGACCATGGGATGGCGGCCCTTTTTTGTTTCGCCCAGGACAAACTGCATTTTCTGATCGGGCAGCGCTTCGGCGCGGACGTCCTTTATCGCGACTTTCCTTGCCACCCGCTGCGCCTCGGCGGTGCGATCGCCCGTTATCATGAGCTGATGGGACAGGCCGAGCTGCTTGAGCTCCTGAACGGCCGCCGCCGCTTCCGGCCTTAGTTCATCGGCAAGAAGCACCCATCCCATGAAGGAATTGCCGCGCGATACACCGGCCAGCGGGCCGACATGATCGGGAAGCGGCGGAACGGCAATGCCGAGTTCCTTGAACAATTGGGCGCGCCCCAGCGCCACCGTCTCTCCCTCGATCCGCCCGACAATGCCGAGGCCGCGTGTTTCCTTGACGTCGTCAAGGGGCAGGCGATCACATTCCGCGACTTGATCGCTGACAGCGCGGCTCACGGGATGATTGCTGGCCGCGCCGAGACTGCCGGCAAGCCGGATCAAAATCTCCTTGCGAATTTGCGGCTGCGGCAGCGCCGCAACCAGCCGCAACTCGCCCACGGTGAGGGTGCCTGTCTTGTCGAACACGACCGCGTCGGCCGAAGCAAGCTGTTCGAGGAACGCCGAGCCTTTCACCAGAATGCCATGCCTGCTCGCAACCGCGATCCCCGCGATGGACGTAGCGGGCGCGGCCAGCACCAGCGCGCAGGGACAGGAGGCCACCAGCACCGCCAGCATTGCGACGGTGTTTCCCGTCAAAAACCAGAGAGATGCGGTGAGCAACAGCACCAGCGCCAGATATCCTCCGGCATATCGCTCCAGAAGGCGCGTGACCGGCGGCTTGATGTTCTCGGCTTCCTGCATCAGGGCGATCACGCGGCCCAGCGTCGATTCATGGCCCACATGCGACACGCGCACATGAAGCAGGCCGTCAAGATTGATCGAACCGTTGAACACTTCATGGCCGGCGACAACCTCCGCCGGAACGGATTCGCCCGTGATGGACGAAGTATCGACACTGGAACTTCCCGTCTCCACAATGCCATCGGCGGGAATACGGTCCCCCGCGCGCACTTCGATCAAATCGCCGCGGCGAAGGCTTTCGCTGTCGACGTCCACGATTTCGCCGCCGTCTATGCGCCGCGCCGTCGTCTGGGTGAGCGTGGACAGGGCCCGGATCGCTTCCTGCGATCCCAGCAGCGAACGTTCCTCAAGAATATGCCCCACCATCATGATGAGCGGCAGCAAGGTGGCCGTAATGAGATCGCCGGTGGCCCAGGCAGCGATGAAGGCCAGCGCAATCAACTGATCGGTTATGCCATGCAGATCGGGGTATTGCAGGGAACGCCAGGCGGCCTGAAGGGCGGGCACGCCCACAAGCACAGCCGCGATCCCTGCCACGAGCTCGGCGACGTCGTGCTGCTGGGGCTCCAGAGCGTTCAGCCCCACCGAGAGAATAAGCGCGCTCGCCGCCGCGAGCGACAGGGAAAGGCGCCATGCGAGAGCATGCTGTTCCCCCTTGCTGAGCAGAACCGGGTCATGGACCGCAGAATGCGTGGCACTCATGGCTGGGTCGCTCCTGGAATGATCACACGGGCCGTGCCGTCGGTGCCTACAGTTTCCACGCGGCCGGCCTTTTCAAGAATGTTTCCGATCCGGTCGTAATAAAGGCGCGACATCAACATCGAACGCGACATACCCTGACTGTTGCCGGCCAGGGCGGCGATGGATGCGGTGTCTGCCGTCGCATTCGAAACGGTCTCATCGGCCTTTGCGGTCGCATCGGTCATGATGCGATCGCGGCTTTGGTTGGCGCTTTGCATGGCGTATTGGGCGTTGGTCTTGGCCGACGCGATTTTTTCCTGGGCTTGCTGGCTAACAAGCAGAACCGAGTCGAAGGCGGCCTTCGCAACACCGGGGATGGACGGCACAAGATCCACCCGGCTGACCTGGATACCCAGACTGTCACCCTGCCCGGCGAGATCCTCAAGCCTGCGATTGACGGCGTTCATCAGGTCCGTCCGCAATCTCTCGCGTTGCAGGACCGTATGCGATTGCCCCGCAATTTCCGGACGGGCGACAAGAACGGTATCGAGATCGCGCCCGGCGATGACCGATATCGTGCCGGCTATGAACAGACGTTTCAGCGCAGGGATGACATGCTCGGCCGCGATCATATAGGCCACGGGGTCGCTGACGTGATAAAATATCTGCGCTTGCAGATGGACCACGCTGGAATCACCCGTCAGGAAGAACCCGCTATTGAGCCGCGGGTTGGGATTGACTTCGTAGCCTATTCTTGACGGCGGCAGGCTTGGGTCAGCCACTTGGCCCTGCACAAAGCGATCGATATCGAGTTGCATTTGCCGGGCCGGCGAAGGCAGCAGGACAACCCGTTCGATGGGTCTTGGCCAGGCCAGCAGCAATCCCGGTCCCTGAATCCGGTCGATGGTGCCGAGGCGTACCACAACCGCCTGACTGTCGGCCGGCACTTCGCGAATATTGGAGATGAGCCATCCCACGGCAATCGCGCAGGCCGCGAACAGCAGGAAGCGAAAGGACAGCGCGACGGCCTGGCCCCAATGGCCCACATCGCGCATTTCATCAGCGGCGTCGCTCATTTGTTTCTGTGCCCGGTTGCGGTATTGGCGGAGGATGAAGGCGGACCCTCTACAAGCGCCTTGAAAGGGGCCGCATCGGTACGAAGCACGAGGCTGGTGTTGCTACTGACGACATTGGACAGCACATCGAGGGAGCGAAGCATCGTATAAAGCTGCGGGTCGCTGGAGTACGCCTTGTTGTAGATGTCGGCGGCGGTCGTTCGCGCCTTGGCCTCGGTCGCGGCGACATCTGCATTGGCTTGGGCCAATTCGATGCGCGAATCGCGATCGGCGTCTGCCTGAATCTGGGCCGCGGCACGATCTCCCTCGGCCGACCGCGCGGCGGCGACGGTTTCGCGCTCGGCCTTCATACGGTCGATCGTGGCATCGAGGGTTTCGTTGGGAAGCGTCAGCCGTTCAAGACCCACCTGACGCACGGTGATGCCATAAACCTTGAGTGCCTGCTCGTCGATTCGGCGGCGAAGCGCATCCTCGAACTGGTCCAGCTTGATCTTTTCTGGGTCGGTGTTGACCAGACTGGCCAGATCGAAGCTGCTGGCGGTGATCTCCAGCGCCGAACCGGTAAAGCTGCGCAATTGTTCGGCTGCGATGGCGGGCTGGTTGCGCACGGCTCGCAGGAACTGCCGCACATGGTCGGGATCGTTGGGTACGCGCCAGGCAATATAGGCCTGCACCAGGATACGCAGGCCATCGCGCGTTCCCACGTCATGCAATCCGCTGGACGTCGTGCGCAGGCGCAGATCGACCGCGACGGCATTATCGATGGGGGCGGGGAATTTCAGATAAAGCCCCGGCGAAACAAGCACGCGCACGGGATCGCCGAAGCGGGTGATGACGATGGCTTGGCCTGGGCTGACCAGCACGAGACATGCCGATGTCAGAAGGGCTGCAACGACGATCGCCGCAACAATGAATCGCCTGCTATACCAGAACGACATTGGCAGGGGTTCACTGTTGCCGTCGCGATGGCCATGGTGGTGATGATCGTGATCATGTGTCATGGGATGTCCAATCATTATTCATTGTCGGGCACGATGGTCGTGGTGCCGGGCTTTAACAGATCGAGGACCGGCATCGCCGATGCCGGGATTCTGGAATCGATGATCGTGACCGGAATGTCCGGCTGCAGGGCCGCGTTCACGGCGCCCAGCCGGCGTTCGAACAGGAACGACGCGCCGTCGCGATGGTAGGCGTCAACATCGGCCAGGAAGAAGGTCGTGTCGGTCTTGGCGCGATCGATGGTTTCGGCAGACGTTGCCGAGGCTTCGGCGCGCATGCGCTCGGCGGCCGTCTCGGTCTGTTTGATCTGCCTTGTGGCGCTGCCGCGGGCGACGGCGATCGCAGTCATGGACCGGATTCCAGCAGCCTGCACATTCTGATAGGCGGCCGCGGCGTCGGGAGGCGGGTGGATCGCCTCGACGACGACGCCCAGGATATCGACGCCTGACGCCAAATTGTTCAAACGATTGCGCAACTCGCGTTGAAATCCGCGGATGAACGCCTCCCGGTTCTGCCCGAGAACATCGGAGATCGTGTAGCGCGCAAAATAAAATGCCAGCATGCGGCCGGTAACGGCGCGTATCAGCCCTTCGGGGGATTCCACATTATAAAGGGTATCGTATGCCGCTTTGTCCGAAAGTCCGATCCGGTAGAGAATGCGCAGATCGATATTGACGATCTCAAAACTTTGCTGGCCATTGCCGTTGTCGGCAACAAGGTAGCTTGCTTCCGACGGGTGCGACCTGTCCCAGAGCCGGTCGGAACTCGGTGGGGCCGGACCTTCGATCGAGCTTGGCGAAACGGCTGTTTCGGCTTTGGCTGTTCCACCGCCCTCGCTGGAAAAGACGATGGGGATTTCATGCACCTCGCCATATTCGACGGGGCGCAGGCGCCCGAACGGCCATGGCAGATGGATGTGCAAACCGGAATGGAATACGGTCTGTGGCCGTCCGAATGCCTCATAGACCGCACGCTGATTGAGGCCGAGCGCCGTAACGCCGGTCAACAGCCAACCCGCGACCACCACGGCCAGCAGAACCCGAAATGCCGAGCGGCGGATGAAGCCGAGCGCCCAGCTCCGGCCGAGATCGATGCCGAATTGCCGGCTCATCGAGGCATTCATGGCGCCGAAATCCGGCCAGGCCAGGCGGATCAACCCCG
>Ga0335085_10000151_pt1 | contig 221304 bp, 166 predicted proteins | sample Lox_Sample_45_FD_206712 | JGI IMG/M metagenome (GOLD analysis project Ga0335085, IMG submission 206712) | Soil microbial communities from Loxahatchee National Wildlife Refuge, Florida, United States - Lox_Sample_4.5 | ecosystem: Environmental > Terrestrial > Soil > Wetlands | place: USA... | reverse complement strand
TGTTCCCGAAGTAGGAGAAGCCGGCGGGCATCACGCCAACAACGGTGTAGGGCGCACCGTCGAGCGAGATGGGCTTGCCGACAATGGCGCGATCGGAACTGAATCGATTCTTCCAGATCGTGTTTGAAAGCAAGACAAAACGGCCGGAGTTGGGAGTGTCTTCCTGCGGCGTGAAGAGGCGGCCGAGAGCGGGTGCAACGCCGAATGTTGGGAAGAGATCGTAGGAGATTTTGCCGCCGACAATGCGTTCGGGGGCTTCTCCAGGCTTGCTGAGGTTGAACTGCCAGGCAACGTGAGCTCCCATCCGGTCGACGAGGCCGCCCTGCAGCTTCCAATCGAGATAGTCGGCGGTGGAGAAATAGTTCTGATTGCCGTCGGCCTGGCGCTGCATGACGACGAGGACGCGGGCGGGATCTTTGATGGGCCATGGTTCAAGGAGCACCGTCTGAATGACGCTGAACATGGCGGTGTTGACGCCGATGGCAAGAGCAAGAGTGAGCACGGCAGCGACGGTGAAGCGGGGCGCGTTGGCCAGCGAGCGAATGCCGTAGCGAATGTCCTGGAGCAGGGACTGCATGGCTACCTCTGTTGGGAATGATACGGCGGCGCAAATTGGGGAGGTCACTGCATTCGACGCGGATTGTGACGAAATGTGCCGGGGCGGGGGTGAAATGAGCCGTCGTGCGAGGTGGACCGCAGCGGCGACGAGTCAAAAATGGACACTTATTTCGTCTCAGGATACTTGAAGGCAGGATCGAACTGCAGCATCTTGAGTTCTGCCTTCACGGGGTCAGGTGTATCAGGCGAGGCGATCATGAATTCGATATAGTCAGCGGCGAGAGGATCAGTTCGCTGAAACGAGCCCATGGCCCATCCTGCTGCGCCGTAACCCACAGCGCGCCCGATGGCAGACGTCCACTCCTTCGGTGGGTTGGCAGATTTGCGAGCCTTGTCAAATTCTTCCCAGTCATTCCGCCAAGCGAACGTACTCGCGATCTTCTGCATAGGAGCTAATTGGCCAGTCGACATAAAGATGGACCAGAGCATGTCAAGACGGGTGCCGATATCTTCGACGTGCGTGAGGTCGAATGGGTCGGGAAGAACAGGGTGATTGGCAAACATCTTCTGATCGGCATCGCTCATAGTCTTGAGCACGGGATCGACGTCGTCGCCGGAGTTGAGCAAAATGAGCAAGCCGAAGGCGCGGGTGAATCCCGACTGAGCGGCAATTCTTGTCATGAAATCATGGGCAGCCGCGGGATTCGCCTTGAGCCCGGAGCTGATAAAGGTCGCTGTTGTCTCAAGTGATCCGGTCTGGGAGCGCAGATTTTTATCGGCGGAATAGAACAGCAGGTCGGGATAGAGGCGAGCTGGATTCGGCTGCCAGTGATAGCCCTGAGCAAAGGCATCGAGTTCGGTTGTGTCTTTGAAAAGCCTCCTGGTTCCTGACTCGAAGGATTCAATTTGGATCTTTGCGCTAGCAAGTTTCTTGTGACCATCTGGCGTTTCAGCTTCGGCGTCGATGGTGGCCGTACCGTCCTGAGCATCGGCAGGGACGCACCAGCTTTCAGCCGATGCGCCGATGGAGGCCATGGCCATGTCGGGAGGCGGGACGTCAGCCGACATCAGCATGGCGTTCACAAAATCGGTCCCCTGCGGTTTGATCCGCTTGATTGCGGCGAGTGGCTCCAGCGGATGGTTTTGAGACTGGCCTGCGAACTCGACGCGATAAGAGAGCTGAGTTTTTGCAAGGTAGTTATCACGATCGTCGCCTGTGGCGATGATGCCGACGCGCATGCATTGACCGGGGTTGGCCATTTTCAGGTTTTGCGGAGGGCTTGCAGGACTCAGGGTGTGGGGCCATTGCTCAAGCACGATGGCGTCGGGGAAAAGCAGCAGGTGCTTGTCGATCTTTACAGGCGTGGCCTTGTGTGGATATGGGGTTGCCTCCTGGGCCAGCACAGAAACGGCAAGCGCGAAAAAGATGCATAGACACCGGACGAAGCGCGGCATCCATTGTGCAGCGTGCCAAAACTTTCTGGATTGCATGATGGCAGCAAGTAAAGCGCAATCCCTATGAGAACGCAAGAGCAGCCAGCGGGGAGCGCATGGGTGCAGGCAGGGTCCGGCGGCTGCCATTGCGATTCTCCTTCGCCGCCGGCGAGGGAGGGAAATCGCGAAAACCTCCCGCCCCTGCCCGACTTTGTGAACGCAGGTCCGCTATGGGCGGCCCGTCACGTTCAGAATGCTTGGAAGAATACGAGCGGAATGCGGTTGCCTCGGGTCTATTTGGCGGCGCACTCTACGCGGAAGCCTTCCTGGCGGGCGCGCGAACAATAGTATTTCTGCTCGGCTTCCAGAGTGTCGAATTTCGCTGGATGGTCAGGGTAGAGTTTTTCGAGGCTTCGCTCGGCGTCATCGACGATATTCAAGCATGCATCGTCGAGAGAATCCTCGATCAAATATGGGATTGCGGGCCTGTATTGACACTTGCCGAACACTCTCACAGTGCCCGTGAACACGATGCACCCCTCGGGCCGGCCCTTCCGTGTACTGAGCCATTTGAGGCCGGCAGGGTCACATCGTTCCGCCAGATAACTTGCAGGCCAGTAAAGCGTGTCTTCGTCGCCTTGGCCTTCCGCGAGAACCCTTTGCATAAAGGCAAACGCCTGTTTCGATTTGAAGTGGTCTGCGACGTGAATGATCCCGTATCGAACATCGGGATTCCTCTCTGTCCAATAACGATCAAAGAGCGCATTCGGCTCGCCGCGGCGGGCGATCTCTTCTGATACGGCCCATCCCGACGTTAAGTCGTTTCCAACTCCACAGATCTTCCAATCCGCAAGGCAGGCTATTAATTGCTCACTGGGAAGTTTCGGCAACCTATGCTGGAGTTCCTCTGAGATTGCATAGACGTCATCACTTCCGCAAATGGTCTTATCGCTGTAGCACGCTTTGAGCTGATCCGACGGGAGTTTCTTAAGATCGGGCCTTGTCTGTGTTTGCGACGAGCAATTTGACGCGACGATGGCGAGCACAATGAGGCAGAACGGGCGCTTCATCTTCAATACTCTTCCGGCACGAATGTTAGCACGAATGCTGGGTTCGCGGCTCAATGCGCTCCAGGCGGTGGGCTGGAATGCCTGGGCGGCTTGCGGAACATCCACGTAAGGCCGGCGCAGACGAGAGCGAGGACGGCGGTCCAGCGGAAGACGTCGACGTAGGCGAGCATGGCGGCTTGCTGCTGCATGAGCCCGTAGAGCATGCCAAAGGAGCCGGGACGGGCGCCGGGCGGGCCAATGCGATGGCTGAGATAGACAGCGAGCATCCGGGATTTCAATACCAGCGCTGGATCGGAGGGGCTGAGATTGGCAGCCAGGTAAGTTTGATGAAGCGCGGCGCGGCGGATGAGCGCGGTGGTGGCCGTGGCGATGCCGATGGATCCGCCGATATTGCGCAACATGTTGAAGATGCCGGTGGCGTTGCCCATCTCCTTGTTGGGAATGGTGGCCGTGGTCATGGTTGCCAGCGGGACGAAGACGAAGCTGAGCGCGAATCCGGTGAGCGTGATGGGAAGGAAGAGCGTGTAAGGACCGATATCGAGGTCCACGGTCGAAAAGATGTAGGAGCAGATGGCAAATCCAACAAAGCCTGCGCTGAGCAGCTTGCGATTGTCGATGCGCGAGCCGAGGATGCCGATGACGGGCGAGCCGATAAAAGAGCCCACGCCGCGCGGAAAGACGACGAGGCCGGCGGTGAACGCCGTGTAGCCGAGGATCTCCTGGTAGTAGAGCGGCAGGATGGCGATGGTGATGTAGAGACACATGCCCAGCAGGGCGATCATGATGCAGCCGGTGCGGAAGTTGTGATTCTTAAGCGCATGCAAATCGACGAGGCCCTTGGGGTTGGTCCACGATCGCCAGACCCAGAGAAGAAACGCGACGAGGAGCGCGGCGACCGCCCAGCGCACCCAGATTGCGCCGAACCAGTCGTCCTCCTGGCCTTTGTCGAGAACGACCTGAAGGCAACCGGTCCACACGATGAGCAGGCCGAAGCCGATGTTGTCGAAGGCGCCGACCTTGGCGTGCTTGATGTAAGGCGGGTCGTGGACGAAGCGGCTGATCATGATGACGGCGAGGATGCCGACGGGAATGTTGATGTAAAAGGCGTAGCGCCAACTGAAGGTGTCGGTGAGCCATCCGCCCAGCGTAGGCCCCAGCACGGGAGCCATCACGATGCCCAGGCCGTAGGCCGCCATCGATTTGGAGCGGTCTTTGAGCGGGAAACTCTCAAGCAGGATGGATTGCGAGAGCGGCTGCAGCGCGCCGCCGCCCGCGCCCTGCATGATGCGCGCGAGAAGGATAACGGCCAGCGAGGGAGCCGCTCCGCAGAAAAATGAAGCGACGGTAAAGATAATCACACAGGAAAGCAGAAAGCGCTTGCGGCCAAAGCGGCGGGCGAACCAGTTGGAAGCGGGAAGGATGACCGCGTTGGCGACCAGGTAGCTGGTGAGGACCCAGGTGGCTTCGGAGTTCGAAGCCGAAAGCGATCCGGCGATGTACGGCAGCGCCACCGACGCGATGGCGGTGTCGAGCACCTCCATAAACGTGGGCAGCATGACCGACAAGGTGACCAGCCACGGGTTGACGCCCTGGGTGAGCGGATAACGAGCATGAGCGACGTCCGTGGCGGTCATTTGGGATGGCTCTTTTGAGAGTAAATGATGGGCACAGTGGCGATTTGGGGCGCGTGCCCTTGTACGACGTGTTACCTGGCGATCGTTCAAGGTGTGAGACAGGTGCAGCTTTAGGCCGGAGGCCCGCCTTGACACAATCGGCCGATGCCTTGATGCTGTACAGTTCCGCTTCTTTACGGGCCGAGGTCAGGAGGATTCGCAATTTTGCGGGTTCGCGTCTTCTATCACGACAAATGCTTCGACGGAGCTTGCTCGGCGTCGCTGTTTACGCGGTTCCACCGCGAGTGCATTCGTCCGGATGCCGGCTACGACTATCACGGCCTGGTGCACCGCGCGGGCGCGCTGTTCGATGAGAACGAGTTCACCGGCGACGAGAACGCGATTGTCGACTTCAAGTATTCCGCCTCGCCGCGGATCACGTGGTGGTTCGATCACCATCAATCGGCGTTCTTGACGCCGCAGGATCACGAGCATTTTCTGGCTTGCCAGCGCGATCCGCAGTGCGCGGCGCGCAAATTCTTCGATCCAAACTACACATCCTGCACCAGCTTTCTGGCGCATATTGCCTCGACGCGCTATGGCTTCGATACGGCGCCGGTAGCCGATCTCATTCACTGGGCCGACATTGTGGATGGCGCGAAGTATGAAAGCCCCGAGGCCGCCGTGGAGATGGCTGCGCCGGCGATGAAGCTGACCCTGATCATCGAATCGACGCAGGACCCGGAGTTTATTCCGCGGCTGATTCCGCTGCTGACCGAGATGCCGCTGGCGGAGATCCTGAAGCAGCCTTTTGTGGCCGGGCTGCTGCCGCCGCTGCTGGAAAGGCACAGACATGCTCTGGAACTGATCCGCAGCCGAGCGGAAGAGCGCGACGGAACGATCTTTTTTGATATTACCGATCATCCGCTCGAGGGCTTCAACAAATTCATCCCGTACTACCTGTATCCCAACGCGACGTATTCGATAGGACTATCGAAATCGAGCTTCCGCACGAAAGTGGCTGTGGGCTCGAATCCATGGACGAAGATGGACCCGGCGAAGATGGTGAACCTGGCGCAGATTTGCGAGCGCTACGGCGGGGGCGGACACGCGCGGGTGGGGGCCATCAGCTTTCCACCCGACAAAGAAGCGGACGCGCGCAAGGCCGCGCAGGAGATTGTGGCGGAGCTTAGAAAGTCAGGGAACAGGGATTAGGGAACAGGAAGCGAGAATACTGAGCAGATGCTGAACGCTGACGTCAGACTGCTCAGAGCTGACGCCTACAGCCCCAGCTCCCCCGCACGCTTCTTCATTGCCTCAATGCAGAACGCAATATGAACGTCGAGGTCGACGCCGAGCTCCTGCGCGCCCTGGATGATGTCTTCGCGGTGGACGGCGCGGGCGAAGGCTTTGTCCTTCATCTTCTTTTTCACGCTGGGCGCTTCAACCTCTGCGATCGATTTCGAAGGCTTGACGAGCGCGCAGGCGGTCAGGAAACCGGCCAACTCATCGCAGGCGAAAAGAGCCTTGGCCAGATGCGTGGCGCGCGGCACGCCCGAGTATTGCGCGTGGCCCAGGATGGCGGTGCGCAGTTCTTCCGGCCAGCCCAGCCGCTCCAGTTCGCGGACCCCTATGAATGGGTGCTCCTCGGCCGTGGGATGGCGCTCGTAGTCGTAGTCGTGGAGCAGGGCGGTCGTGGAATAGAGCTGGATGAGATTGGCGCGGGCCGTTTCTTCGAGGCCAAGGCGATCTGTTTCCTGCTCGCCATAGGCCACCACGCAGGCTTCCACGGCGAGGGCGTGCTTGCGCAGGCTCTCGCTTTGCGTCCACTCGGTGAGCAATTGCCAGGCCTGTTCGCGACCGAATTGCGATTGAGTTGCATTCATTTTCAAATCTCCAGTTGACTATTCTGGTTCGCGTTTTGTAGGGTTTTATAGGAAGCATGGGGGTTTTCTTCGGTTTGTCCCTAAATTTCTACTTGACAATTATGGTTCGCATCCACGACATTAGCACCAGTTGTGGTGCAACCTTGCACCCCGGGGTCCATGCTCTGGCACTCCGCACATCCCAATGGCGACTACTTTAGTCAGCGTGGAAGCGCGCGAAGTGGTGCGGTGTGAATACTGCAGACTGATGCAGTATAGAACCAGCAATTCTCTTTGCAGAAAGTGCCACAGGCCCCTCGACATTGAGGAGCCAGCTCCGTTGGCGCCACTCCTGGTGACCAGCCAGCCAGCACAGGAAAACGACCGGGCCGGTTTGCAGGTAGCGGCGCAGGTGCGAGAGATGCGCCGGACGCGCCATTTGAGCCAGCGCCAGTTGGCCGGACGGATGCAGGTGCCGCGCACCTACATCTCAAAGATCGAAAACGGCAAGGCAATTCCCACCCTCGGCTCGCTGGAACGGCTGGCGAACGCCCTGGGCGTGGAAGTGCGCCAACTGGTTCGCGATGCCCGCAGCCGCCGCGATGAAGAGGTCTCCTCGATCCTGGGCGATCCTTTCCTCGCCGAAATTGCTTCGCTATTGCCGCACCTGGATTCGCTGCACCGCACCCTGCTGCTGGGCGCTGCGAGAGATGCGACCCTGGGCCGGCGGCGCACGGCGTAGCACCAGCTGCTATCAGCCTTGTCTCCAGGCAATGACGGCGGCCGCGGTTCACGAACCGCGCCGCCGGCGCTTCTGTCTATCCGCAGATACAAGAAAAATTGCAGCCTCTAAGCGCTTGTGCTACGGTCGTTGTGTGACTCCTCGGATCCGGCCGCAGCAATGAATCATCCGGGCCGGACATTCGTTCACGTGATGTGCTGTCCAATGCTCTTGTCGGACGTGAACGCCGTCGGCGCCACCTGGAGGCGCCCCGTGGGCGCCCGCGTGGAAACCGTAAATGCAACCTAGAGGCGAGTCCATCGCACCATCTCCTACGACGCGTATCGACGAACTGTCGGCGGAGGAGCGTGCCTTGTATGCCAAGCTGAAGCCGGAACGCCTGCCGCGGCATGTCGCCATCATCATGGACGGCAATGGGCGATGGGCCGGCCGTCGATCGCTTAAAAGATTTTTGGGCCATCAGCAGGGCGCCAAGACGGTGCAGCAGGTAACTGAGACAGCGGCGCGCATCGGATTGCCGTGGCTTACGCTGTACGCGTTTTCACTGGAAAACAATCTACGGCGACCGCGCGCCGAAGTGAGTTTTCTGATGCGCCTGCTGAAGACTTATCTCGAAAACAACCTGGAGCGCATGAAGCAGAACAATATCCGCATGCGGTACATTGGGCGGACGCACGACCTGCCTCCCGACGTGCAGGACAAAATGCGCTGGGTAGAGGAAGCTACCGCCCTAAATACAGGTACCACGCTGACGCTGGCGCTGAACTATGGCGCGCGATCGGAACTGGTTGACGCATTTCGCGGGCTGGCAGTTGAGATGAAGCGCAAGCACCTGCACCCCGAGCACATCACCGAGGAAGACATTCACCGCCATCTGTACACCGCGCACATGCCCGATCCAGACCTCCTGATTCGGACCTCGGGTGAGCAGCGCATCTCCAACTTCCTGTTATGGCAGATTGCCTATACCGAGATCTTCGTCACGGAGCGCTACTGGCCCGATTTCGCTGGCATTCACCTGTTGGAGGCGATCGCGGACTTCCAGCGGCGGGAACGCCGTTACGGCGGCATCGGCGAAGACGGCGGTGAAGTGGAAGAGGACAGCGAGCACATCAAAATTGCGGCGAGCTGAAATTCGAACCGCTGCCGCGCCAGCTGTAAATGATCAGGGACAGCTGCACTGAATCGGGCTGTGAAGGAATACAGGAGGAATCTCGTATGAGGAAAAGAAGCCTTATCTCCGTTTTGTCACTGGCAATCGTGATGCTCCTCGGCGTCCTGCCGGCGTTGGCACAGCAAACTGGCGGCACAAAACACCCCACCAAGCCGGCCGTAACGCAGGCTGTGACATCGCTGCTTGATTTGAATTCTGCCACGAAGGATCAACTCAAGGCCCTTCCCGGCATCGGCGACGTTTATGCCCAAAAGATCATTGACGGCCGGCCCTATGCGAACAAGACCCAGTTGAAGTCGAAGGGCATCATTCCGGCAGCAACGTATGACAAGATTGCGAGCCTGGTGATCGCCAAACAGCCGGCAAAATCGAAGTAGGTCTGCGACAACTGAAAAACCGCGGAGATTCCCGAATCCGCCTCCAGCGCGAGGCGGATTGGCGCAGGGATTCTCTGCGTGTTCGTGCGCCTTATCGCAAGGAGTGCGTGCCAAAGTCGAGACGATTGCGGGGTTCGGGTACAGTCGCAGCGGCGGGGAACGCGGTTATGGCGGCGTTGGCGAAGACGGTGGCGAAGCAGAAAGAGATACTGCGAGCGACAGGATCGCGGCAACTTGAAGAGTTCGAATTCGCCGGAAAATCTCCTATTCATTTGGCAAGCGGCACACTTGCCTGGCACTTTCGCCGCAAGTGCAAATACTCAAAGGTAAACCAAGCGAAACTGAGCAAGGTGATCAGCGTGATGAACACTTGCGAAATTACGCAGTACAGGCACCAGACTTGAAGAACGTACTCCTCGATGAAGGTGAGACGAAGAGCAAAGCCGAGCCCGATGAGCGTCGCCAAAAATAAGAGAAACTGATGGCGCGTCAACGCCAGAACGGCGAGTACCAGATAGCCAGCTATCCCGATCGCCGCGACGGGAATGTGTCCAATCATAGCGTGGGAGCTGTGATTCACGATGCCGCAATCCCATCGGTCATTGATCGAGCAGGGTTCAGTCGCGGTGGAGTAGTGGACCCGCAATGCCAGCGCAGACACAACCATGCCCGCCAGGGCGAGGAATGCGATGAGATACCGCAAGTTTTTCACGGGAATTGTCCTTTCCCCGACATCTGCTCACCCGTCAGGCAATGGGATGCGATTTCAAGATTGAGATTGTCCATGGCAGCAACCGGACGAGGATCCTGCGCCGTGGGAGCAGGACGCTTGAGTGTGGCTGGGCGGCCTCGGATCACTGCGCGCGACAGAAAGCTGAGCCAACTGGCCGTCCGCGAACATCAAGAGTGCCTGACGCCCGCTCACAGCCGCCGGAGTTGCCCAGGCGCGGATGTGCGCGGCATGTAAGTGGTTCAAGGCGCCGTCGCCAATGTCGACGACTATCACGTCAGTGCAGCCATGTTGAACGATTGTGCTTGCGGCGCCACAGCCGCGCTTCGCCTCATTTTGGACAAATTCAAAGGCTTCGGATTTCTGATCCGCAACCATCAGCCATGGCGCTTTACCGAAATGCGACGACATCAGCGCATCGGGTTTGCTCGCAGTCATCATTACCGCAATCTTGACGATCAAAATATCTCCTTGCGGGCCAGCATGCCTTTGAAAGCTGATTTGTCGCTGGCCTACTTTCTGGTAGCTCAGTGCAATCTACATCTGAATTAGATGTAATATACAGCTATGAGACGCAGTCAACAAGAAAAGGCGTTAATCTTTCTTAAGAAAGGCGTATTTTCGTCGCCATGCTTAGAAGAACTAAACGGAAAGTGAATGGGAGAAGTCCGGCGCATCCAGACAGGCCCAATTGCCGCAAAGAAGCCGACCCGAAACGCCCGTGTACCTGCGCCATGGGGAATGTGTCCCGGTTTATTGAGCCCGTTGTTCTGCGCATTCTGAAGGATAAGAAAGGGTCCTATGGCTACGAGATTGCCGAATGTCTGCCGCAATGTGCTTTAACCGACGCCACCATCGAAGGCGCCGCGCTCTACCGAACATTGCGGACGTTAGAGGCGAGCGGCTACGTGACATCGACGTGGAAAGCCGGGGCGGGTCCGGCGCGACGCACCTACGCACTGACCGCGGCTGGTCATGTTCATCTGCGTGAATGGGCTTTTCTGCTGAAGGACCTGGGGCGCGCGATGATCGACTTCGCCCGTGAAACTGATAACTAAAGGCTTGCCTGGAACCCCTTTGCGACCCGGCAGTGTATCCTCAACCCTGGATGAAACGCGTACTGACGGCCGTTGTTCTGATCCCGGTGGTCCTGGTCCTGGTGTTTCTTGGGCCGCGATGGCAGTGGCTGTTTTCTCTGGCCGTGGCTGCCGTGGCGGTGCTTGCCGCGTGGGAATACATGAGCCTGACGCGGCGCCGCGGAGCAAATCCGCCGCGAGTCGCAACCCTGGTTGCCTTAGTGGCGCTCTTTGTGGTGAACTTCCTCTGGCCCGACATGATACCGGGTCTCTTTGGCATTTTGGGCCTGGCGCTACTGGTCTATTGCACGTTCTTCAAACCCGTTGAGGAGATCATTGCGGATGCCGCGGCATCGATCTTCTGCCTGCTTTACACGGGGCTGGCCATGCTGGCTTTGCCCACGCTGCGCGAACAGCCCAACGGCTCGTCCCTGATCTTGCTTTTGCTGCTCGCGGTGTGGGCCGGTGACACATTCGCTTACTACATTGGCCGCACCTTCGGCCGCCACAAGTTGGCTCCGCGCTTAAGTCCCGGTAAGAGTTGGGAGGGAGCCGTAGCCTCGGTGGCGGGAAGCGTGCTGGTAGTTCTGGGACTGATCGGCCTGTCGAACATGCTGCAGGAGCCGTGGAACTCGGCTGTCCTGGCCTGGATGGAGCGCGCATGCCCGTCGGCAGTCATCTCCTATCCGGACGAGCTTTGGTACTGGCTGCTGCTGGCGGTGGTGATCAACCTGGCAGGACAGGTGGGCGACCTGGCAGAGTCGGCATTGAAGCGGTCGGCAGGAGTGAAGGACTCGGGCAGTTTGCTGCCTGGGCATGGCGGCGTACTGGACCGCATTGACGCGCTGCTGCTGGCGGCGCCCGTGCTGTGGTACGCGCAGGTGATTCACCAGAGATTCTAAGTGCGACGCTTTCCCCACCCGCTCTCAGTCGTTTTCCGTCGGTCGCTCGGCCCGAATCGAGATTCCACGCACGAGAAGAGAGCTCTCCCCTTCGTCGGTCCGTACTTCGCGGCCCGCCGTGTGTGCAGCTTCTGTTGGAGCTATGGGCAGGTGAGCTGGGCTGTCGCGGCAATCCGGCCGCATCCCCCGCCGCAGGCGTTCACAACGTTGCATCGCGCGCCCGTGCCGGGGCTATAGTCCCATGCAAAAACGGTATATTTGCCCTTGGCTCCGCTCGCGCAGGCTGCCAGGCCTGTTGTTGAGACTGTCACATCGCTGGTAGCGCCAGCGTCAGTGCATGCTCCCCAGGTTGCGCTCTGCGGCGTCACGGTCGTCGGCTCCGTGTTCCAGTACCCCGTAGCTGTAAACTGCACCGCTGAACCGTTCGCGCTGGCGGTGGCCGGGTCGATGCTAAGAGATTCCAGTTGACGGTTGACGGGTCCCGTGCCGCAGTTTGCGATGACAAAAACTGACGGCAACAAACAAGCTAAATAAAGAGGAGATCTTTTCATAACGTTCAACTCCTCGATGGCAATTCTACTCTTAGCGGATCTTCGGACCAGCATGGCCTGCCGGCCAAAGATTCGGAACGAGAATCCACGTAATTGGACGTACGCCCGGCGCGCGCGATTACGCACCCGAGAATTTCGCTCCTTGCCTCGAAGCCGAGTCCCAGCGCCGTATCCTATTCAAGAGGAAACCGCTCTTATGCATTGCCATCGTGCGCTTTTGCGTTTCGCGCTCTTCATGCTTCTGTTTGCCGTTCCGGCCATCCACACCCCCGCGCAAACAGTTGACACTGTCTCGACCGATCTACGCTCGCGCATCGATCGCATCGCCGCGCAGGTGCTCCAGGCCACTGGAGTACCATCCGCCTCCATCGCCGTCGTGCAGCACGGCAAGCTCGTTTACACGCACTCCTATGGCAGCGCGCGCCTGGCCACCGACTCTTCGCCGGCCGTTCCAGCCACGCCCGAGATGCGCTACTCCATCGGCTCCGTTTCCAAGCAATTCACGGCGACCGCGATTCTTCTGCTCCAGGAGCAAGGCAAGCTCTCGCTCGACGACCCGGTCGGCAAATACATTCCCGGTCTCACGCGCGGCAACGAAGTCACCCTCCGCGAAATCCTCTCGCACACCTCCGGCTACCAGGACTACTGGCCTGAAGACTACGAGATGACCTCGATGAATCACCCGGAAACCGCGCAGCAGATCATCGACACCTGGGCCAAGAAGCCGCTCGACTTCGAACCCGGCACACAGTGGCAGTATTCGAACACGAACTTTGTCATCGCCGGCCGCATCGTCGAAGTCGTCTCCGGCGAGCCCTACTGGGACTTCCTTACGGAGCACATCTTCCGTCCGCTGGGCATGAAATCCGCCTGGAACTCTGACCAGCAGAAACTCGGGCCTTCCGACGCCACACCTTACTTCCGCTACGCCCTCGGGCCTCTCCGCGTTGCGCCCAGCGAAGGCATTGGCTGGATGTTCGCCGCCGGCGAGCTCGCCATGACGCCGCACGACCTTGCTCTTTGGGACGAAAGCCTGCTCGCGCGATCGATCCTGAAGCCTGAGAGCTATAAGGAAATGTTCACTGGAGTCAAGCTCAAGAACGGCGCCGATACAAGATACGGGCTCGGCGTCGAAATCCGCGAGTACAACGGCCACCGCTCCATCGAACATGGCGGCGAAGTCTCGGGATTTGTCTCCGACAACGAAGTTCTCATCGACGATGGCGCTGCGGTCGTTGTCCTCACCAATCAGGACGCCATAGGCGCGGCGGGCGCCATCGCTCGCCTCGCTGCGCCGCTGGTCGCGGGATACCCGCTCAATGCCGCCGAGCAGCAGGCCCTCGACATCTACCGCGGCCTGCAGAAGGGCCAGATTGACCGCTCGCTGCTCGCGCCCAACCTCAACGACTATTTCTCTCCCCAGGCGGTCAGCGATTTTCAATCCAGCCTCGGTCCGCTGGGCGAGCCGCTCAGCCTACGCCAGACGCATCAGGAAGACCGCGGCGGAATGACCTTTCGCTCGTTCGATATCACCTATCCGGGCCGACGGCTTTCGCTCACCACCTACACGTACCCCGACGGCAAGCTCGAGCAGTACATCATCACGCCGGCTGCGTCTCAATAAAGCGGGGGGCGCATGAGCACCGCCGAAGCATCGATTCGCGCACAGCAGCACCGCGCCACTTGCGCGCATCGCGCCTCCTTCACCTTCGCCATCACCTGCATCAGCCGATTTATGATCCTGCGCCATCGCCTGATGGGCAGGACCAGGGCTGCCGGCCGTGCTATCACTGGCAATGAGCGCGCTTCCCGCCACGCCATTCCCTGTGCGGCCAGTCTTCTGGATGCAATGTTTGTAGAACCGTCGAGCCGTCCCGCCGCAGCTGCCGTCCTGCTCTGCCACGGCATCGGCGAAACCGTGGAGCACTGGTTCCGGGTGCAGCAGCTTCTCGCTGCTCATGGCGTAACGTCGCTTGCCTTTGACTACTCCGGCTACGGCCGCAGCACCGGCCGCCCCGACTGGGACCAATTCGAACTGGACGCTATGGCCGCATTCAGCGTTCTTGAGCGCCTTGCTCCGCAACTACAGCGTTCGGTTCTGGGGTTCTCATTAGGCAGTGGAGTGGCGTCGGCAACCATCAACAAGATCGGGGCGCACAGGCTTGTCCTATGCCAGGCGTTTACATCGTTTCGCAACGCCGCCCTGGCAGCACGCGTCCCGCGCCCGCTCACGCGGCTGGTTCCACCCATCTGGCACGCGCAGCAGCCGCTCGCTGCCTGCAGGTTGCCGGTTCTCGTCGTGCACGGCGCAAAGGATTGGCTCTTTCCTGTCGCGATGGCCCACGAGCTCGCCGCATATTGCTCACCATGCGCGCAGATCGCGATAATTCCCGGCACCGGCCACAACCAGCCCTTCAGCAGGCCGCAGATCGATTACTGGGGGCCGATCATCGAGTGGATCAGCAAATAGCATCGATTTCCGCGCCCTCCGCCGGCCACTCACCATGTTCAGTTACGATCCGCCCCGCTCCGGCGCTCCATCGTCGCGGCGATCCCTCTCGAGTCGGTTCTCGCGGTCCTCGTGTTCTTCCTGCTCCCGCCGCCTTCTCTCTTCCTCGCGCTCCTCGCGGCCGTCTGCCATCGTATGCTCCCTTCACTTCAGTTTAATAAGCACGGACGAGTGGCGCGAAGCGCGTCTGCCCCACCGCAGGTGGTCCGGTAGACTGGAATCAGACCATGTTTGAGAACCTCACCGACAAATTACAACGAGTCTTCAAGAACCTTCGCGGCCAGGGCACGCTCACCGAAGAGAACATCTCTGAGGCCCTGAAGGAGATCCGCGTCGCCCTCCTCGAAGCTGACGTCAACCTTAACGTCGTCAACGACCTCATCGAGCACATCCGCGCCAAAGCCGTCGGAACCGAAGTCCTTACCGCGCTCTCGCCCTCCGAGCAGGTGGTCAAGATCGTGCGCGACGAACTCGTGTCCCTCCTCGGCAAAGACACCGCCCGCTTCAACTTCGCCTCCAAGCCGCCCACTGTCATCCTCATGGCGGGCCTGCAGGGCTCGGGCAAAACCACCACCTCAGGCAAGCTTGCTGCATGGCTCAAGAAGGGGGGCCACCGGCCCATGCTGGTTTCGGTCGACGTCTACCGTCCCGCCGCGCGCGAACAACTCGAAGTGGTCGCCAAACAGGTGGAAACCCGCCTCTACAAGGGCGACACCAAAGGCGAGCGCGCCGGCTCCGCCTTGGTGGAACGCCTCGCCAGGGAAGCCCGCCGCGAAGCCGTCATCATGGGCTGCGACACGCTCATCGTTGATACCGCAGGCCGTCTTCACATTGACGAAGAGCTCATGGGCGAGATGGAGAGCCTGAAAAAACTCCTCGCCCCGCAGGAGATTTTGTTTGTTGCCGATTCCATGACCGGCCAGGACGCCGTCAACTCCGCGCAGGACTTTCACAAGCGCCTCTCGCTCACCGGCGTCGTTCTCACCAAGATGGATGGCGATGCGCGCGGTGGCGCGGCGCTCTCGATCCGCCACGTCACCGGCCAGCCCATCAAATTCATCGGCATTGGCGAAAAACCCGACGCCTTCGAGCCATTTCATCCCGATCGCATTGTCGGCCGCATCCTCGGCATGGGCGACATTATGTCGCTCATCGAAAAAGCCGAAGAAAAACTCGACCGCCGCAAATCCGAAGAGCTCGCCAAGAAAGCACTGCTTGGCGACACTTTTACGCTCGAAGACTTTCGCGAGCAGTTGAAGCAGATCAAAAAGCTTGGCTCGATGGAATCGATTCTGAAGATGCTGCCTTCGGTCGGTGCGTTCGCGGGAATGCAGCAGGCTGCGGGGCAGATTGACGAAAAGCAGTTCGTGCGGCTCGAGGCCATCATCAATTCCATGACGCCCAGGGAGCGCCGCAATCACGAGATCATTTCCGGCGCGCGCCGCAAGCGCATCGCCGCCGGCAGCGGCACCAGCGTGCAGGACGTGAACCAGCTGCTGCGCCAGTACGCGCAGATGGCCAAGATGTTCAAGCAGGTGGGCAAGGGCGGCCTGGGCAAGGCGATGCTGCGCGGCGGGCTCGGCGGCATGGGCCTCGGCGCACGTCAGCGCTTTGGGCGGTAAAATCCTTGCAGCAGGGAGGATGCCATGAGCGATAACGGCAAAAAGCAGCGCCCGGTGCGCACCCTCACTGTTAAGAACTTCTCCGTCATCAAAGATGCCAAGTTGGAATTTGGCAAGATCACCGTCCTCATCGGGCCGCAAGCTAGCGGAAAGAGCTTGCTGTGTAAGCTCGCCTATTTCCTCGATAGAGAAGTGACCGAACTCGCGGTCGAAAGCGCCGCCAATCAATACCTTTTCAGTGAATTCGAAGACAGGGTGCGGAAAGAATTCTCAAAGCGCTTCCCCCCAACGGGATGGGGAGGAGGAGTTTGGTCTGTTTCGTATTCCGCGAACGAGTATCGTGTCGTCATTTCATCGTCCGGAACTTCATACGACGACGTCTCGGTGGAGTGTGCGAAAGAGCTGAAAGACGCATACCTAAGTCAGCTCGATGAGAACACCGCACAGCAGCAGCGGATCGGGGTCCTCCCACCGCCCGACTTGATACGCTCAGCTGCAGCAACAAAATTCACAAAGTTGGCGGGGAGAGGTGTTTGGGACGCTGCAACCTACATTCCACTCGAACGGAGCTACTTTGTCGATACGCAAAAAGGCTATAGGGCGCTGGGGGCGGGAACAGACCTTATCTCCGCGCGGTTCGCCGCTATATTCGCGAACAGTTTGGGCCCAGATCTCCCAAGACCGCGAATACCCGGGTTTCTCAAGGGAGACCTGATCCCGAGTCCGGATGGACTCGCAGTGGCGTTTAGTGATGGCCGGTTCCTGCCCGTGACCCACCTTTCATCTGGCGCGAAAGAGACACTTCCGATCCTCGCGGTGCTCGATTTCTATGAATATCAGCGTCGAAGCTCGCGCACGAATCTTCCGTCCGAGACCCTGTATGGCAATGACCTGTATTGCTTTGACGACTTCACAATCGAAGAGCCCGAGGCAAGTATCTTTCCTGAAATGCAGTATGAACTCGTGAAAGAGTTCGCATCACTTTCGAATGAATCTGATTTCGTTCCACACTTCACGATCACCACGCACAGCCCCTACGTACTTTCTGCGTTTGGGGATTTGGTTAAAGCCGGGAAGGTCGGGGCCGGCGCGCCCGACAACCGAGTCGCGGTTGCTAATGTGATCCCGGAAAAATTCTGGATCAAACCTGACGAGTTTATTGCCTACAAAATTGAGAACGAAGTACTCGAGAGCATTTTTGACATGAAAACGGGCCAGATCGACGGCGACTACCTAGATAACGTCTCCGGCAAGATCAGTGACGAGCTCGGGCAGTTGTTGGAGATCCAGTATGGTCGGTAGGGAACGCCGGGCCGCAAACCCTTGTATCGAGAAAATCCGACATACAAAAGTACGAGTGACCGATCGCGGCACTGCAAGGCGGGCCATCCTTTTGAATCCCGACCGAGTTCAACTCCGGCGGGTTCACATAGATCACTGTTTGGCTCCTGTTGGAGCAGCAGCCGCCGATTTTGTCGTTTCAAAACCCAATCTTGTGGACGTGATTGTCGAATTGAAGGGGAAAAACGTAGATCATGCAGTGGAGCAGATTGAATCCACATGGGCGTTCTGGTGCAGGCATGCGGAGCACGAGACAGGACAGCTCATCAGCGCTTGGATTATGTGCACTGAGTATCCGCGCGGAAGTTTGAAGGTGGCCCGCTATCGAGAGAGCTTCCGCGCTCGAGGGGGCATTCTCCTCGTTTCCACGCACAATGGTGAGGAACGCCCATTTTCAGATTTCGTGCCTACACACCCATGACCCCCCTCCAGGACCAGCTCGACGAGATCACCGCCAATACGCGCCACCTCGTACAACCCGAGCGCATGGCCCTCAGTGAGCGCGCGGTCGCTGAGCTGTTCGCTTCCGGCATCGAGCAGAAGATCCTTCCCGTCGGCGCCATAGCTCCCGAGTTCACCCTGCCCGACGCCTCGGGCCGCCCCGTCCGCTCTGCCGACCTGCTCTCCTTTGGACCGCTGGTAATCGACTTCTTTCGCGGCCGCTGGGACCCCTATTGCGTCACCGAAATCGAGGCCTGGCGTGATGTTTACCCGCGCCTGCGCGAGGCGGGCGCCCTTCTCGCCGCGATCAGTCCCCAGACCAGCCGCCAGAGCGACTTCATGGTCGGCCAGCACTCGCTCCCATTCCCCGTCCTTACCGACGCGGGCTGCACCGTCGCCGGGCAGTTCGGGCTGGCCTATTCCATTCCCGACTACCACCGCGACTACTATCGCTCGATCCTGGTCAATATCCCGTTCATAAACGGGGATGACTCCTGGCGGCTGATTCTGCCGGCCACCTACGTCCTGGCCCGCGACCGCCGAGTTCTTTTCGCCGAGGCCCACGCCGACCACCGCGTCCGCCCCGAGCCCGAAGAGGTTTTCGCTGCAGCGTTAGCCGCCGTAGGCCGTTGACGCGGACAGTCCAGGGCGCATCCAAGTTCCCCAAACAAGCCCAAACTGACCCAAATTCCCGATTTTGCATCCTATTTAGGGCATTCGCATCAAAAAAGTTGACAGTATCTCACTCAATCTGGCATTCTGCCGGGTTGAGTCCATTTCGCAGCAGGGCAGGAAAACAATTATGGCAAAGATGATCGGCATCGACCTCGGCACCACCAACTCGTGCGTCGCCGTGATGGAGGGCGGGGAGCCCAAAGTGATTGCAAATGAAGAGGGTGCGCGCACTACCCCCTCGGTCGTCGCCTTCTCAAAGAGCGGCGAGCGCCTGGTCGGCCAAGTAGCCAAGCGTCAAGCAATTACCAACCCGGAGAACACCGTATTCTCCATCAAGCGTTTCATGGGCCGTCGCTACAACGAGGTAAGCGACGAAATGAAGATGGTCCCTTTCCGCGTCGTGCAGCAGGGCGACCACGTGGCCGTCGTAGCCCAGGGCAAGGAGTACACTCCGCCCGAAATCTCGGCCATGATCCTGCAAAAGCTCAAGAAGTCGGCTGAGGCCTATCTGGGCGAGGCGGTTCATGAGGCCGTCATCACCGTTCCGGCCTACTTTAATGACGCGCAGCGCCAGGCCACCAAGGACGCAGGCAAAATCGCCGGCCTCGACGTGAAGCGTATCGTCAACGAGCCCACGGCAGCCGCGCTGGCCTACGGTCTCGACAAAAAGAAGGACGAGACCATCGCCGTCTATGACTTTGGCGGCGGCACCTTCGATATCTCCATCCTCGAAGTGGGTGAAGGCGTCATTGAGGTGAAGGCCACCAACGGCGACACGCACCTGGGCGGCGACAACCTCGACCAGCGCATCGTTGACTGGCTTATCAGCGAGTTCAAGCAGGAAAACGGCCTCGACCTCACCTCGAAGGGCAACGAGATGGCCCTGCAGCGTCTGAAGGACGCCGCAGAAAAGGCCAAGATCGAGCTTTCCACCACCGTCGAAACCGAGATCAACCTGCCCTTCATCACGGCAGACGCATCGGGACCGAAGCACCTGGTGCGCAAGCTTACGCGCGCCAAACTCGAGCAGTTGGTTGAAGACCTCATCGAGCGCTCCGTCGACCCGTGCAAAAAGTGCATGTCCGACGCCGGCGTCACCACCAGCCAGATTGACGAAGTGGTCCTGGTCGGCGGCCAGACGCGCATGCCTAAAATCCAGGAGCTAGTGAAGAGGCTCTTCGGCAAGGAGCCGCACCGCGGCGTCAATCCTGACGAAGTGGTTGCGGTCGGCGCGGCCGTTCAGGCGGGCGTGCTGGCCGGCGATGTCAAGGACCTTCTGCTGCTCGATGTCACTCCGCTGACGCTCTCGATCGAAACGCTGGGCGGCGTGGCGACACCGATGATTCCGCGCAACACGACCATTCCGACCAAGAAGACCGAGACGTTTTCAACCGCGGCCGACTCGCAAACCGAGGTTGAGGTTCATGTGCTGCAGGGCGAGCGGCCCATGGCCGGGCAGAACCGTACCCTGGGCAAGTTCAAGCTGGGCGGCATTCCGCCGGCGCCGCGCGGCGTTCCGCAAATCGAAGTCACCTTCGACATCGACGCCAACGGCATCCTGAACGTGACCGCCAAGGACAACGCGACCGGCAAAGACACGCGTATCACCATCACCTCCAGCTCGGGCCTCAGCAAGGAAGAGGTGGAGAAGATGGCCAAGGAAGCCGAAGCGCACTCCGCCGAAGACAAGGAGCAGCGCGACCAGATCGAGGTGCGCAACTCTCTCGATGGCCTTGTCTACAACATCGAGAAGATGCTTAAGGAGTCGGGCGACAAGGTGGCGGCGGCCGACAAGACCGAAGTTGAATCGGCTTTGGCAGACGCCAAGAAGACGCTGGAAGGCTCGCCCAGCACGGCCGAAATGAAGTCCGCGCAGGAGCGGCTCACCCTCGCCAGCCATAAACTGGCCGAGGCCATGTACAAGGCCAGTACTCCGCAGTCGGGTCCTGCGGCCGGACCAACGGCCGGCGCAGCTCCCGGCGGCGAGCAGAAGAAGGACGGCGAAGTCATCGACGCCGAGTACGTCGACGTCGACGAGAAAAAGTAAAGCTGGCCGTCCAGGCAATCCCGCGCTCTGCGCGGAAGAACTTAGGGGTGGGCAGTGTACGCTGCTCACCCCATCTGTCGTTTGTCATCCTAAGCGAGTCGTTCGCTGCGCGAACGATGAAGCGAAGGATCTGCATTGTGGTTTGATGCGTGATGCGTTACACTTAACACGTGATCAAGAGCTTCCGGCACGCGGGCCTCGAACAGTTTTTCAAAACGGGGAGCAAAGCCGGTATTCAACCGGCGCACGCAGGGAAGTTGTCGATTCAGCTTTTTGCACTGGATCATGCGAAGGCCCCATCGGACTTTGGCCAGGCAGGATGGAATCTTCATCCGTTGAAGGGTGACCTTGCGGGGCACTGGTCCATCAAGGTCAATGCGAACTGGCGGCTGACCTTCCGCTTCGATGGAGAAGATGTAGTGCTTCTGGACTACCGGGATTATCACGGGAGATAACGATGGCAATGAGTCAGATGTACAACCCGCCGCACCCGGGTAAGGTCTTGCGGGAGTATCTGCGAGACATCAACATTACCGCAGCCGCCAAGCACCTGCGCGTTTCGCGTGTGACGCTATCGCGCATTTTGAATGAGGCGGCTGGCATCAGCGCAGACATGTCACTGCGGCTCTCGGAGGCACTAGGGACGCATCCAGCGTTCTGGTATGACATGCAGGCCTCTTACGACATGTGGCAGGCGCGGAAAAAGAAACGGCAAAAAATCGAACGCTTCGCCCAGGCTGCCTGATGCTGCGGCTCAGGGAATATCAGTTGCCGCGAGATGAGTATGGCATCTCTCATGCATCGAACACTTGGCGGTTTAATCCGCCGGATCTAAGTTAAGAAAATCAAATGCCCACAACGACCCAAAAAGACTATTACGGCACGCTCGGCGTGAAGAAGACGGCCACGCAGGAGGAGATTCGCAAGGCTTTCCGCAAAGCTGCGCGCAAATATCATCCCGACGTGAATCCTGGCGACAAAAAGGCCGAGGAGAAGTTCAAGGAGATCTCCGAGGCCAACGACGTCCTCAGCGACGAGAAGAAGCGCAAGATTTACGACCAGGTCGGTTTCTACTCCGACCAGATCGATCCCGCGGCGGCCGAAGCCTACGCGCGCCAGCAGCGCTCCGGCGGCCAGCCTCCTATTGACTTCGGCGGCTTCGACTTCAATGGCTTCTCGGGCGGCGGTTTTCCCGGCCAGCAGGATGCCGGCGGCGGCTCATCCTGGGGCAGCTTCAAAGACATCTTCTCCGGCATCTTTACCGGGGCGCAGCATCCGCATCCGCGCGGCCCGCAACCCGGCACCGATCTCGAATACCAGGCCACCGTCGATTTCTGGACGGCAATTCGCGGCGGCCAGGCGCGTATCCAGATCAATCGCCAGGAGACCTGCCCCACCTGCCACGGCCAGGCGCACACCGGCGGAGACATGCAGTGCCCTGAGTGCCACGGCACGGGCAAAGTCACGCAAATGGGCGGGCGCATGAAGTTCAATATCACCTGCCCGCGCTGCAACGGAACCGGAAAGGTCTCCAGCGATTGCGCCACCTGCCACGGCGAAGGCACCGTGCTGCGCACCGAATCGGTTGACTTCCGCATCAAGCCCGGCACGCGCGACGGCCAGCGCATCCGCCTGCAGGGCAAGGGCAACGCCGGCGTCAACGGCGGCCCGCCGGGCGACCTGTTTCTCATCGTGCGCACGGGATCGCACCCGGTCTTCACGCGCCAGGGCGACGACATCCTCATCGCCGTACCCGTCACCGTGGCCGAAGCCTCGCTGGGCGCCAAGGTCGAGGTGCCCACCATCGACGGCCGCGCGCAGCTTAAGATTCCGCCCGGCACGCAGAGCGGACAAAAGCTGCGCATGCGCGAGCGCGGCGTCGAGAGCGCGTCGCATCCCGGCCAGCGCGGCGACGAAATCGTCACAGTTTCGGTGGCGGTCCCGCATCTGCAGGACGAGCGCAGCCGCGAGATCATGCGCGAGCTGGCTCGGCTGAACCCCGATGACCCGCGCCAGGCATTGTTTGAAAAACTCTGAAGGGCAGGGAACAGGGGACAGGGAACGAGAGAACCAGAAGAAGCACCGTGCCGGCGATGAATCATTCATGAGACTCGGTTAAGCTGTTTCCGGAAAGCGACAATGGCTACAAAACGCAAATCGAAGGGCGCGTACATGATCTCCTCCGTCGCGGAGATGTACGAGATCCACCCGCAAACTCTGCGCCTCTACGAGCGCGAAGGCCTGCTCAAGCCTTCGCGCACTGAAGGCAACACGCGCCTCTACACCGATGAGGATTTGGAGCGGCTGGAATTCATTCTGAATCTCGCTCGCGACCTCGGCGTCAACATCGCCGGCATTGCCATCATTTTGCAGATGCGCGAGCGCATGGAAGAGATGAATCGCCAGATGCAGAGCTTTGTGGAGTACGTGCGCAGCGAGATGCTCACGCGCTTCCAGCAGGTCGCGCCCGGTACCTCCGCAGCCATCGTGCCGCTGCACAAGCCGGCCGCTCCGCCCCGCCCCGCCACGGTGCGCAAATCCACTGACCGCTGATAGCGCGCAACGACGCGCCCGTCCAATCCATTCGGATCGCAAGATACTGTTTAGATCAACGCTTCGAGTTAAGCGCCAAAAGCCAGGAGCTGAAAGCTAACGGCTAGTAGCTGTCTTTCTCAGATCGCGCTCGACACAAATTGCCTGCCCACGACCAGTCCCTGATTGTTGATGTCGATGGCAATCGAATCGACGCGCTGCCCCGGAAAGAGCTGCGAAACCACGAACACTTCCACGCAGCCATTCACACCCACATGGCCGGCCGTTGAAAGCTCCTGTACCTGCGTCCATTTGTTCTGCACGCCGTAGCCGTCGGTAATCAGGCTCACCAGCGCATCGCTCCCCACACCGCCGGGCCGGGCGATATGCGCGCATTTCAGCTCGCCGGGTGTTTGCGTTTTGAACACCTTCCATTTACAGCCGGAGAACTTGCCGCTCACCACGATGGTGCGGTTGATGTCCATGTTGGCTACAGTCGACCACTCGTCCTGAAAGAACAGGTAGCTTCCATTGAAATCCATGCTGGTGGGCGCGCCTGCGCAGTGCAGCCGGTTCGTGCCGGAGATCGATGCCTTCATATGAACGAAGTTGTATTTCACACGGCAGGTGTCGGAAATCGTCTTATCCATGCTCGTGACGTTAGAGTCGGGCATCGCGCCCACACCCACAATCGAGCCGTTATTCAAGTCAGCCACAAGAGTTGCTATCGATGGCACTTTTGACCTCCAGTTTTATGTGGACTGTGATTGCCCAAATCGACGGGGGGACTCAACCGCAGATCAGTGTACCATTGCACGTGTTAACCGAATATTCTTGAGCCTGCATGCCCTACGTACTTCTTGGTATTGCCGTTTTCGGACTCATAACCTCCACGGTGTTCGCCGGCATTGTGCTTTGGGCGGTGCCCGGCTATCTTCGCGAACGCCGGCAAGCGCTTTCCGCGCTCATGGCACGCCGAGGGTTCACCCCTCCACTTTCGCTCTTCAAACCCCTGCGCGGAATCGAGCCGGGCCTGGAATCCTATCTCGAGAGTTTTTTCCAGCAGGACTACCCCGCATACGAAATCCTGTTCTGCTCCCGCGAACCGAATGATCCCGGACTAGACTTGGCGCGAAGCATTGCCGCGCGCCACCCGCAGATTCCCGTCAAGTTCCTGTCTACCGGAGGCCAGCCCGACTACATCAACGACAAGGTCATCTCGCTCGAAAAGATGACGGCCGCCGCCGCGCACGACATCTTCGTTATCAGCGACAGCGACGTCCGTGTCACGCCGGATTATCTGCGCGCCGTCGCGCTTCCGTTTGCCGATGATCGCGTCGGCGGCATGTGCTGTCTCTATCGCGGCGTCGCGGCTGAAGGCGGTTTTTGGGCGCGTCTCGAAGCGGTCGGCATGTCCGTCGAAATGTCGTCGGGCGTGCTTGCCGCGCGCGCGATGGAGGGCATGCAGTTCACCCTCGGACCCACCATGGCATTCCGCCGCGAGACCATTCGGCGCATGGGCGGTTTTTGCGTCACCGCCGATTACTGTGCCGACGATTTCGTTCTCGGCAACGAAACCCACAAGCTCGGTCAGGTTGTCGTTCTCAGCCACCATGTCATCGACCACATGGTTTTGCACTCCAATTTCCTCGGTTCGCTCAAGCACCAGGTCCGCTGGATGAAATCGACGCGCTTCTCGCGTCCCAAAGGCCACTTCGGCACGGCGCTCAGCTTCAGCATGCCCTTCGGCGTGCTTGGGCTCGCCGCATCTTTCTGGCTCGGCCATCCCTGGTGGGGCCTCATGTTGCTTGCGTTCGCGGTCGCAACCCGCCTTGCGCTTTCTATCGGCGTTGGGCGCCTCGTAGTGCGCGACACGAGTTGGTTCGGCCTGCTCATCCTCTATCCACTTCGCGATCTCATGGGATTCTTTTTCTGGGCTGCCAGCTATGCCGGCCGGCGCATTCTCTGGCGCGGACGCATCTACGAACTGCTGCCCGGCGGAAGAATGCGTGCCGCAAACTAGCCCGGCGCGGTCCGCTGCCTATTGTCTGATGAGCTAACCTTCGCAGGATCTCCCGTCCGCAGCGTTCCCCTGCTTTCACCCGAACCGGCATAATCTCCAAAGCAGGGTGACGCTGGGACAACTCCCAGGAGACTTGTGCCGATGATCAAAGCTCGTCTTGACGGTCTGCAACTGCTGATCCTCGGCAGCATCTTTTTTGTCGCCATTGGCGTCATGATGGAGTACTTTAATCCGCTCGGGATGACGGATTTCCAGGAGCTTTACTACGGCTCGCGTAGCGTCGTTTTTCACCACGATCCCTACCAGCCCGGCCAGGTTGCGGCCGTTTATGAAGCCGACACGGGCAGTTTGCCCGCTGACACCGGTGTTGCGCACACCAAGCGCCTCATCGTCTTCATCTGTTCCAACCTGCCTACCACGCTGCTTCTCGTCGCTCCGCTCGCTCTGTTGCCGTGGAAGATCGCGCAGCTTGTCTGGATGATTCTCATCGCCGCATCGTTCATCCTTGCGTGCTTTCTCGTCTGGAGAATCGGCGCCGACTCGGCGCCGCGATTCTACGGCGCTCTCCTCTTTCTCCTGCTGATTAATAGCGGGCTGTTTCTCTGCGCCGGCAATACCGCCGGCCTCGTGGTCAGCCTGACGGTGATCGCTGTCTGGTGCTTTGTGCAGGACCGGTTCGCGCTTGCCGGAGTGCTCTGTCTCTCGATCGCGTTAGCCATGAAGCCGCACGACGCCGGCCCCGTCTGGCTCTACTTTCTACTCGTCGGAGGGTTCCACCGCAAGCGCGCGCTGCAGTCGCTCGTCGTCACGGCCGTCATTGCTGCGGTCGCCGTTCTCTGGCTGTCGCACGTGGCCCCGCATTGGCTGCCGGAGTACCAAGCCAACATTCACGCGGCAATGTCGGCCGGCGGCCGCGACAACCCAGGACCCACCACGCAAGGCGGCCGCGGCATCGGCCAGATCATCAGCCTGCAGGCCATCTTCAGCCTCGTGCGCGACAATCCAAGCTTCTACAATGTGGCCGCGTGGCTTATCTGTCTGCCGCTCATCGCCGTCTGGTGCGTTAAGACGTTGCGGTCCGGCTTCTCAACGCGCCTGGCCTGGTTCGCTCTGGCTGCCATCTCTGCGCTGACACTGCTGCCCTTCTACCACCGCACTTATGATGCGCGCCTGCTGCTGCTCGCTGTCCCCGCCTGCGCTGTACTCTGGGCCGAACGCCGGATGCCCGGCAGAGCTGCCGTCGGCCATTCTGCCCTTTGGCTTGCACTCGCCGCCGTGGTCTTCACCGGCGACATCCTGTGGATCGTTTTCTTCCAGATCACCCACTATTCGGGCGCAGCGGGCGTCTTCGGCATGATGCCCGCGCCCATCGCCCTGCTTGCCTTCGCTTTGTTTTATTTGTGGGTGTACTGGCGCACGCCGCAAACGAGTGCACAGCCCTGACCATGAAATACGCGCCTGCACAAGAGTTGGATGCTTGTGGTGAAAAGCTAATAGCTAGCAGCTAGCAGCTGCTTTACTTCACCGGACGGTCCGTCCACAACGTCTTGTCGGCGATCGTCTGCACCGGGTACAACCGCCCGGCCAGCACTCGTTCCACATTGTCGCGATCGGGATCTTCGGCAAAGATCCACTTGCGCGGGCCCGTTCCCCACATCGCCGCCAGCTTATCGTCGCTCAAAAAAATGTCGGGCGCGTCGGGATAGCACGAGCCCCACAGCAGCGTTGTTCCCTCGCCGTGCTGCCCGCATCGCGGCACCACCAGCAGCGCCGGTCTGCGATCGAAATAGTTGTGTGTGTAAAAGATCACTGATGATCCCGACGACTGCTCGCCGTAGATGATGAAGACATCGTTTGGAGTGCCGTCCTTCATGATGGTGTCGGCCAGTTGCTTTGAGCTCAGCATCGGCTCAAACCGCGCAAACGCAATGTGTGCCGCGATAAAAAATACTGTCATGGTGAGTGCGACGCTGATAGTCGACGCCACATGCTTTTTCTTCAGTCGCAGCAGCCAGCCTGCCGCAGGCCCGATCAGCAGCGCAATAGCCGCCAGCGCTGCCGGCAGTCGGAGCGCGGCAAAGGAAGGCCCGGTCAAATCGAACAAATGCGACATCGAAAGCGTGTAATCGCCCACGCCGCGGTGCGCCAGCAGAGCGCCGATGTCTGGCTCATACGGCAAGTTGCGCGAAGTCCACAATCCCCAGCCCAGCACTGCCGCCGACGCCACGCCCACGGCCGCAAACATTCCTTGCGCGCCCGTCAGCCAGGCGGTTGAAAGCACGGCGCCGCCATTGCCGGTAGTGCGCCGCTCTTCAATATCGGCCGCCACCCCCGCAATCAGCATCACCAGCGGCGGCCATACGGGAAACGTGTAGTACTCCTGGTTGGTCGAAATCGAGAAAAAAAGCAGCGTCCACGCCGTGAACAGGCTGAGCAGCCAGATTGTACGCACCCTGAACTTCAGCCGCTGCACGTAGGTCGCCACGTCCTCGCGCATGGCGTGGTCCAGGTAAAAATCCACGGTGTCGCCGGCATCCTGGCGCAGATGCTTGAGCCACGTGCGGCGCGTTTTCCATGCCACCGCCACAACCGCCGGCAAAAACAAGCTCCAGGGAAAGATCCAAACCAGATGCGCCAGCCAGTACATATCGCCGGGCATCTTGTTGTAGTCGTGCGGATAGCGCAGATTGAAAAACCGCAGCACGTGCTCGTTGATGAAATAAAAGTAAAAGAACCCGTGCACATTTCCGATCGTCGGATGGTTCCCCACAGGATGCCCCTGATCGGGATTGGCCAGTCCGCACAGAATCTCCCAGGGAGCGCCGATCGCCAGGAATACCAGCAATCCAGTCACCGGCCGAAGCGCCTTCCAGCGCCGCCACTGCCCCGTCAGCAGCAGATAGGGAATCGCTGCACCGAAGAAGAACACGGGCGCAATCAGTCCCTTCGTGAGCATGGCAAGCGCCACGCAGGCCCACGCCCAGTAAATCCGTCCCGGCTTGTTGTCCTCCAGCGTCGTGATCAGCGCATACAGCGCCGCCAGCAGAAAGAAGGCGAGAATCGACTCGGGAATGATGAAGCGCGTAAAAAGAAAACATCCCACCGAGGTGAGGACGCCTAATCCGGCATACAATCCGGCTCGCTCGCCCCAGGCGCGTCGCGCCCATAGCCACGCCAGCCAGGCCAGGGCAAGCATCGCCAGCGCATTCGGCAGGTGTGTCGCAAAGGTGTTTTCGCCAAAAATCCGGTACATCCCTGCAACCACCCAGTAGGGAAGCGGCGGTTTTTCAATGTAACGAATGCCGTCGATCTTTGACGTGATCAGGTTGCCCGTCTCGGCCATGCCCTGCGCCGCCTGCGCATGTGCCGCATCCACGTCGTCAAGCAACGGAGGCGAAAACAATGAGGCAAAATAAATCGCAGCGAAAACTACTGCAAAAAACAGCCACGCGGTGCGGGCGCTCGGCCCGCGCGGAGCGCGATCGATGGTAGTCTTCTGGCGGCTGGTGTCGGGGGACATCGCTGATCTGGCCATTTGATTCAGGATAGCAGCCAGTCAGCGGCCCGAATTGTGAAACCGCCACAGAGGCCGCCCAGCATCGCAATGCAGCGCCAGGAGACCTGCAAGTCAATTCTTATCGTGTGGACGATCGACTTGCTGCGCGGCCTTGCGCGTTTCTTTAGAGCAGACCTTGCCGAGTTGCTCGAGCAAGTCGTGCGGATCGTAGGATGACACGTGATAATCTTCGTTTCCGCAGTTCGCGTGCCCGCTCGGAGAAACGGTGATCACGGGAAGATCGCTGCGGATCCTGCGCAGATCCGAAATCAGATCGCTGCAAGGGCGTCCCTCCACCTCCGTATCGAGAACGATCCCATCCACGTTCGGAAAGCGGAGGAGCATTTCGATGCCTTCCTTGCCGCTGTATGCGGTCAGAACATTGAGCAACGCCGTTTCAATCACGAGTTTTCGCGTGGAGATGGAGCCTGCGAGTTGTTTGTCAATCACCAGAAAACAGGGTCGGACCATTTACCGTGTGATGCGCGGAGCCATTGCGGCGTCAACCTCGCGCCGCTCGATTTTCACATGGGAAATTTCGGGTTTTCGCCTCGAATTTGACGCAAGAAACTGAATTGAAGGTGTGCAAATTCCGGGTAAACCTGGCACAAACTCCGGGTAAAGCTGCGCAGATTCAATCAGATTGTGATCGATGAACGATCTTCTCAAGTCGACGAGTGGCACTGCGCCGGCCTGCCGGCAATTAAACTTTCATCTCCAGCGCCTTGCGAATTGCCGGTTCCAGCTTTTCCGGCTTTGTGGAAGATTTCATTCGCTGTAGCGGTGAACCATCCCGTCCAATCAGAAACTTCGTGAAATTCCACTTCACATTGCGCCCAAGAAACCCCGGCAGCTCTGCCGACAGCCACGCAAACAGAGGATGGGCGTTGGGGCCCTTCACGTCGATCTTTTCGAACATTGGAAAGCTCACGCCATAGCGGATCAGGCAGCCCTCGCGAATCGCCGCCGCATCCCCCGGCTCCTGGTTGCCGAACTGGTTGCACGGAAATCCAAGAACGGCCAGGCCCTCTGCGGAATACTTACGGTACAGCCGCTCCAGTCCTTCATACTGCGGCGTGAATCCGCAGCGGCTCGCGGTGTTGACCACAAGCACGACCTTGCCTTTGAACTCCTCCATCGATGTTTCGGCGCCTTCGAGCGTTCGTGCGTGAAACTGATAAAACTCCGGCACACGCGCCTCCTCGCCCTGCACCTTCAACTCTGGCAGTATAGAACCGCGCCAATCAACACCCGCCATCGTGTATCTTGGCTCTGAGATTCATTCCATCTCCGGAGCGTTCCCCAATCCGTTATGCCCACCTTCGCCGCCATCGACATCGGTTCCAATTCCTGCCGTTTGAAGATCGCCCGCGTGCATGCGCACCGCCTGAAGACACTGGCTGAAGATCGCGAAGTCACGCGCCTCGGCGGCAGCGTTTTCGACACCGGACTCATCTCTCCCGAGGCGATGGCCGCCACATTGCGCGCGCTCAAACGCTTCCAGCGCGCCGTGCAGTCCCACGGAGTCGACCGTATTCGCGTCGTCGCTACCTCTGCCATGCGCGATGCGCGCAATGCCGCCGCATTTCAGGCATGGGTCAAGGCTGAAACCGGCTGGACCATGGAGATTATCTCCGGTCTGGAAGAAGGCCGCCTCATTCATCTTGGAGTTACGGCCGCGGAACCGGGAGCAGGTGGCCGCGTGCTGCTGCTCGACCTGGGCGGCGGAAGCTGCGAACTCACGCTCTCCGAACACAAGCGCATCAAGGAAACGGTCAGCCTGCCGATCGGCGCCGTGCGTCTTACCGAGCAGTTCCTCGGCGATGATCCGGCGCCACCCGAGGGCCTGGCCCGCATGCGCCAGTTAATTGCGCGTGAACTGCGGCGCGCCCACCGCCGTATTCAGTTGGGGCGCAAGCCGCTCGTGATCGCCACGTCCGGAACATCCGCCGCTCTGGCTGCTGCCTATGCTGCGGCGACCAAAAACGGCAAACTCTCGGGCAAGAAATCCGGCAAGCTGCCCGCAAGACTTGCTGCCTCGCGCGACCGTTCTGAAAACCGCTCCGCCATCCTGGCCGGCATGGTTCCCGCGCGCGCTGTCCGCAAGCTGGCCGGCAAGCTCGCCAAAATGACGTTGCCCGAGCGCGAAGCCGTGCCCGGCATCGGCCCACGCCGCGCTGAAATCATCGTGGCCGGCTCGCAGGTCTACGCGGAAATTCTGGAAACCTTCGCCCTGCCCGGTTTCCGCTACTCTCCACTCGGGCTGCGCGACGGCATCCTTGCCCAGATGTTCGCCGAGCAGGATGCGCGCGCCAGGGAACATCGCGAGTTCGAGCACGAACGATGGGAGAGCGTATTAGCTACCGCCCGCCGCTATGGTGTCGATCCTCGCCAGGCCGAGCCGGTGCGCGGCCATGCCGTGCAGCTCTTCCGCGAGCTCAAGTCTCTCCATGAGCTGCCACCGGAGTGGGAAAGCTGGCTGGCAACTGCCGCTGTGCTGCGCGACACCGGCAAGTTCATCAACCACCAGGGACATCATCGGCATACCCAATACATCATCTCCAGCTCCGAGATCTACGGCTACACGCAACTGCAGCGCACCCTGGTCTCGGCCATCGCCCGCTATCTCGGCAAAAGCCGCCCCCAGCCCGGCGATCGTGCCCTGCGTAATATTCCCGCCGACGAGCACAAGAATGTGTATCGCGCCGTCGTTCTGCTGCGTTTAGCCGTTGCCCTGAATCAGGACCGCGCCTCCGACGTGCTGCGCGTCGCCACGCGTATCTATCCCAAGCGCGTTTACCTTGAGCTGCGCGCCGGGCGCACGGGTGCGGAACTGGAACTGTGGTCTCTTCGGAAAGAAGCGGGCTACTTCCGCGAGGTCTTCGGACGCGAGCTCTTCGTCGCACTCGCGTAAATTCCCCTCGCGCTGCGAGGATCGAGCAGCCATTGCAGCCTCGGCGGATGCTTGTCGGCGCGCACACAGGCGATAGAGCCTTTGCGCATGCGGATCGCGGCGCCGCCATTGCCCGTGATCATGCGCCCCAGGAACTGAAAGACGCTGGGATTGTGGCCGACCAGGAGCACGCCCTCGCGGTCGGCATACTTCGCCAGCATGGTCTGGAAATCGGCGTAGCTTGCATTGAATCCCAAGGCAGGGCTTACTTCCACCTTGGCCTCGTATCCCAGCTCAGTGCCTACAAGCTGCGCTGTTTGCCGGGCGCGTTTCAGCGGGCTGGCGACAATCACATCAACCGGAGCCTTCAGCGCTCCCAGCACGCGCGCCATCAGGATGCACTGCTCCTTCCCCTCCTTGATTAATCCCCGTTTGTCGTTCAATTCGGGATTATCGCGGACAGTTCCGGCGTTGGCATGACGCATCAGGTAAAGAAACATTGGGATGGTTTCGGCGGGAGCGGCAAAGAGGGCTGAACCGAACTCCTTACATCATGATTTTAACAGAAATGTAATATCAGGATTCTGCACCCGACCGTCACCCCATGACCATAGTTCACCTGAAACCAGGCCGCCAAGCAACGTCCTTGTCCGGAGCAGGCTGAATCCACAGCTTTCCAACGCATCTCCATAGGCGGGCAAACACTGCACCCTAAGTCCAGTGAGTATTCTGAATGCGCGATAGAGCAGCCAAACTATTGGTCGGGCCACGAAGCGGCCAAGAGGAGAGTGTGGAACAGTAAACTCTGAGATGATCCACCGGGCGTTCCACAAAAGCACATCTTGCAGCTTTTTTGCCATTGCGCACACCTCATCTGTGCTCAGGCAATCCAGAAAAAAGTGCGTGACGACCAGATCATAAGGCGCGTTCACCGGCCTCCAATTCCTCACGTCGACACAATAGGCGTTCACCCGAGCAGCTTGCACACCTGCGTGCCTCAGCAAGGCATCGAGCATCGCCTGGCTCGCATCTACCGCCTCGATCTCCACGCTGCGATTAACGCGCAGCAACTCCGCGGTAAATCGCCCATCGCCGTCTCCAATTACGAGAGCCCGGCGGCATGTGGCAACTTCGCTAAGAAAAGTAAAACGGCAGCTGGCAAGATACGGACCGAATGTTGCATATTCCATCCAGCGGTAGATACGCGCGAGATGATCGAAGTTGGCGGTCTTCGCGCGCGCAATCGGCCCAGCCTCGGATTCTACTGGTCCAATCATCGAAAGATCACGAACATCGGCGTAAGCATCACCAGGTCGGCCGACGCGCGCAGGGAGAGGGGCGTCATGCGCGGACGCAACCTGTCGAGTAACGAAAGCATTAAGGCGGTTGCGGTCCCAGCAGTAAGCAAAGCTGCGGATTGCGCTTCGGATGCAGGTGCGAGAAGTGCAAGCAGACCGCCGCACAAGGCAACCAGAATTGCTGTTCTACAGGCTCCTGATGTCAAAATTTGCGGCCCCTTAATTCCAGGCTTTCGCTTTGCGAATGCAGTCGGTGCAGACTCCCATCTCTCAATGCACCAGCAATTCAGCCATACAACCGCGGCGAAGTAAATGCCCGGTATCCAGAATTGCCACAATCCAATCTTCGGCGTTGCGAGCGAATGAGTCCGCGGCCATTCCGGCAGCATGCACCCGGCGGCGAACAGTACCGCCACCAGCAGCTCTTTGCTCAGATTTCGCGTCAAAAATCGAACGGTACGGTCCCGCTTATCGAGCCGTACATGCACACCCGAGAAATACGCGACTGAAACAGCGGCGAGTACGACCCCGCGTTGGTCCAACGTCGCAGGCAGCAACGAGAGGCAAGTCCCTGCGGCTAAAGCCATGGCGCCCGATGCCAGCGCAAAAAACACCCGGCGATGGCGCCAATGAAAGTAGTGCCTTTCGCGCAAATTGACTAGCGCGGCTTCACATAGCCCCGCGCGAGCGTCAAGGAGCCGATCGCAAATGTAGATCGCCCAGGTGGCCAGTGCCAGTACGAGCTCGACCGGCCACTTGGGATGCATATGGCAAGCGCACCCAAATCCCAGCGACCACGCGACAGCAACAGATGGAGCGTCAAGGCTCGATAGATGCCAAAGAGCGAGCAGGCGCGGCGCTTCAGCCCTGCGGTCGTTACGTTCCAGGATATGGGAAGCGTGTTCCTGCACCGTCTTCTGGGCCAGGGGAAGCGGCACTACTTCTTTCTATTTGCATGGCGCGGGCCGCGCTGCTCTGTTTCGCATTCTGAGGGGATTTGCCTACTTCCCGAACAGCCCCTTGAGCTTATTCACCGGATTGCTGTTCTTTTGCCCTGACGAGTTTCCGAGCAGTCCGCCTGTGTTCTGCTTGAGCATTGCGCCGACATTTGCGCGAATCGAAGGATTCGATGTGGTCCCGCCGATTGTCATCGGAATGCCATTGTTCGCCGCGTTGCCTGAGCGGTTCCCCAGCAAACTGCCGATCGCATTCAACCCGGCATTCGCCACCGATCCCACCACCGACGAGTTGCTGAACTTGGCGACAAGCTGAAAATCCAGGGCCCCCGACGGCGAGACTGTCCCGCTGCCCGAAGCAGTTCCGATCGCCGGCACCGACGCATCGATATTGTCGAATCGCGAGCCTTGCGGTCCGGAGTTCACATTCGTGCTCAGTTTCTGAATCTGCGTGCCGCCGCTGGTTCCCGTGAGCTTGCTGATCCCCTCGATCTTCGATCCCAGATCGAATCCCGCCAGTTGGCTATTGTCCAGTTCCACCGGCCCCGCAATCGTAATCGCATTCGCGGGCCCGCTGATCGCCAGATTCGCCGTCAGTGTTCCTCCCTTGAGCTGCGAGCCGCTTGGCAGCTTGATACCCACGGCAGGCAGCAACTGCTCCACCTGATCGACGGGGAGATTCGGCGCTGCAAGATGCAGGTCCAGCGCTTCGGTGTCTCCTGCGTACCGGAAGCTGCCATTGATATGCGCCGCCACTGATCCGGTATGGATCGCCAAGTCCGATACCTGTCCGGCTCTCGCTTCCAGATTGTCCGTAATCGTGTAATCGATATTGACCGGCTGCGCGGCAGGCGTCCCACCTTTCGCCAGGACGAGATTCTGCGCTGTGATCGTTCCATTACTCGTCAGCTTGCTCCCATCGGACGCGATCTTCGCCGTGAAATCCGCGACCATGCCGATTCCATCGCTCGGCGAGACCACATTCGCCGCCACCGGATCGAAGTGCTTAATCTCCAGCGACGCCTGGAAGGGTGTATCCGCCGCATCTTTCTGCGAAATCGGTCCTGCCGTGCCGTTCAGGCTCAACGATCCATCTCCCGGCACCTTCAGCGAAAGGTCGAATGGAAACGGCTGCGCGAACGAAAAGTTCTTCACATCGACGTCGATGTCGCTGCAAGTGAACGGATTGCCCACCTGCGGAACCGACGAGACAGCAGCGCTCCCGTTCTTGATCTTGAGCGCGTCAACGGTCAAAGCCGGCATGGCGCTCGGCTGCGTCGCGGTCTGGGCGCTCGCACCGCCAATGCTCGAAAAATTCCACGTCCCGTTCTGCGCGTGGATCAACTGAATCGACGGCGAGTCTACTGTCAGCTCAGTGATCTGCACGGATCGATGAAACAGGAATGCCCCGAGCCGGATTCCGATTTTCAATTCCTTCGCCTGCATGAAAGGGCTCGAAGAGAACTTTGGATCGTCGCTTACAGCCAAATCATTCGCAACCAGGCTGCCCGTAATGAGTGAAAGGCTCAAGTGTCCGAGTGTCACCTGCCGCCCCAGCGAGCTCGACAACTGGCTCTCAATCGTGGGCCTGAATGTATCGGCATTCACAAAGAATGGAACGATTACAAGAATCAGAACAATGACGACCGCAATGGTAATAACGATCTTGACCCAGCGCTTCTTCATAGGAAACTCTCCTTCAGCACCGATTGGCTCGAATTGTATCGCTCATGACGGAGCCCGCGATCAACAACCCTGACTCTCGCTCCGGGTACTCACCCCAACCGCCTCTCCCGGGGCCATCACATCTCTTTCAGCATCTGCGCTGGTCGACGAGCACATGCAATGAGATACACTGAGTCGTCCTGGAAGTTGGCTGGGCTTTTCACTCAAAGCCCGCTGGAAAAAAGCAATGAGGTCGACAATGGCTCCGAAGAGCCAATCCATTCAGGTCAGCCCGCTAAAAGAAGACGAGCTTCAGGAGGCAGGCCGCATCGTCCGGCTGGCCTTCGGCACGTTCCTCGGCTTGACTGATCCGCTCGAGTTCATGGGCGACCGCGACTTTATCACGCCCCGCTGGCGCGCCCGCAATACTGTCGCACTGGCAGCGCACGACGGCCGCAAGCTAGTCGGCTCGAATGTCATCACGCGCTGGGGCTCGTTTGGTTTCTTCGGACCACTCACGGTTTTGCCCGAATACTGGGGCCGCGGCGTCGCGCAACAGCTTCTGGCTGCGACCATCAAGGTCTTCAGCCGCTGGGGCGTGCGAGATACCGGCTTGTTCACCTTTGCCTCCAGCCCCAAACACGTCGGACTTTATCAGAAATTCGGCTATTGGCCCGGCTATTTGACCGCGCTCATGAAATTCGCTCCACCGGTGCTTCCTGCAGCGTCTGCCCGCAACGCCCAAGCGCCGGTCCATCTGTCGTCGCTTGGCCCCCGCGAGCGAAACCAGGTCATTCATGCCTGCGCCGTGTTGGCCAACGGGGTCAGCAAAGGCCTCGATCTGAGCGATGAAATACGCGCCGTTCTCGCGCAACATACCGGCGAGGTAATCCTTGTTCACACCGCACGCGCGCTCGACGCCTTCGCGATTTGCATGAATGGCTCCGGAACCGAAGGCGGCGCCAAAACCTGCTACGTCAAATTCGCGGCGGCGCGCAGCGGGCGCGGGGCCGGGCAGCGCTTCAGGCGCATGCTTGAAGCCGTCGAATCTTTCTCCTTGAGTCGCGAGGCCGAGGTCGAAGCCGGAGTGAGCCTGGCCTGCCCTGAGGCGTTTAAAGCCATGCAATGCCGGGGATTTCGATCAGTCACCCTCGGCGTTGCCATGCATTGCCCGCCCGGGCCCGGCTTTTCGCGCGCCGGCGCTCTTGTGTTGGGCGACTGGCGGTGACCGCCTTGGCCTGGCGCTGCTGTTTATCCGGTCTACGAGGCATGGAAATGCAATCCAATTTCCAGCTCTTTGGCGGCTCCCATCTCGCCATCCTCAGCGCTACAGTTCTTCTCGCCCTTATTCTCGCTCTCATTCAGCGGCGTCTATGGCCCTCCAGCAAGGCCATCCGTTTCACCCTCGCGGCAGTTCTACTCCTCGACACGCTCGGGTGGGACACCTTCCAGGCCGTTCACGGCCAGTTCTCCAATCCCGCTCATCTTCCCATCGAGCTTTGTGACTTAACTCTCTACCTCACCTTGATCGCGCTTTTCACGCTCAATGCACTTGCCTTTGACCTCGCTTACTATCTCGCGCTCGCCGGCACTGCCATGGCTCTTCTCACGCCCGATCTTTGGGAGCCGTTTCCTTCGGTTGGTACAGTCCAGTTTTTCTTTGCCCATGGCCTGGTCGTCGCTTCTGTTCTCTTTCTCGTTTGGTCGCGCCTTGCCCGTCCTCGCCGCGGGTCAGTTGCACGCACCATGCTGGGTCTTAATCTCTGGGCCGCTTTCGATGGCGTGTTCGACCGGATCTTCAAAACCAATTACATGTACCTGCGCGCCAAGCCCGCCCACGCATCATTACTCGACCTCCTCGGGCCCTGGCCGTGGTACATCTTCGCTACAGAAGGCCTCGCCCTTGGCCTCTTCCTGCTGCTCAACCTTCCTTTTTTGAGGTGCCATCGTCGCGCCTAGGGAGCCCGCCGAATTCATTAGGCTGGAGGGACACAGCCGGGTACTCATCCACAAAGGGCTACTAGAAGTCTTGTCGTAACTCCCCGCTATGCCTTCATTAAGCCCTAAGAAACTTACCAAAGTGCACGTTACTTGCCCCGATTTCAGACATTCGGGACTAAGATGTTTCTAATATTTGGATTGGACGGCGTTTGCCATGAATGCAACTGCACTTCGCGGCGATCTCGTTGGCCGTGTCGTTAATGGCCGATTCACCCTGCTCCGATGGCTCGGCAACTCGCGCGGGGTCGATACCTATCTGACTGAATTCGGTGACCCGTCGCAAAAAGCCAGCATCAAGCTGGTGCCCGCCGAAAATGGCGACGCAGAAGTCCGCATGTCTGCCTGGATCGCTGCCGCCAATCTTGCCCACCCCCATCTCATGAAAGTGTTCGCCAGCGGGCGTTGTGAGGTCGAATCGCAGCCGATGGTTTACGTCGTCACTGAGTATGGCGACGAGGTGCTCGCCGAGATCATTCCCGATCGTGCTCTTTCTCCTGATGAAGCCCGCGAAATGCTGGGCCCCGCCGTTGATGCGCTCGCCTACCTGCACGGCAAGGGCTTCGTCCACGGGCACCTCAAGCCTTCCAATGTCATGGCTGTAGGCGACCGGCTCAAGCTGACAACCGATGGGCTCTGTCTGGCTGGCGCGATCGGAAAGCCCTCCATCGAGCGCACCATCTACGACGCGCCCGAGACCATTCAGGGCCGCATCGCGCCGGCAGCCGATATCTGGTCGCTGGGTGTCACGCTTGTCGAAATCCTCACGCAGCGTCCTCCCGCATGGTACGGCTCCTCCGCTGCGGAACCGGTTGTGCCCGACAACCTTCCCGAGCCCTTCGCGACTATCGCGCGCGAATGTCTCCGCAACGATCCAGCGCGCCGCTGCACCCTCGACCAGATCAGAACCAGGCTCGATCCGAACGCTCCTTTGCCGGTCACGAAGAAGAAAGTTGTTCAGGAGATCACCGACCGTCCGGCCAGGACGATCAAGCCGGAGAAGCCCGCTGCGCACTCATTGCCGCCCACCCCAATCCGGCCAGCTGCATCCGCCGCTCCCAGCTCTTCGGTCGGCGTCGCGGCGCAACCAAACCTCAGGCGCCGGGTCGTGGTTTCGCTCGCCGCTGTAGCACTCCTGATTGCCGCCTTCACCATCTGGCAAACGCGTTCGCACCAACTGCCGGCAGCGCCATCCGCTGCACAAAATCAAGGTGCCCCGGCAGCGGCGCCGGCGGAATCGCCCGCACCCGCTCCGGCCGCAGCACAGCCTGGGCCTGTTGCCCAGGCTCCGGCTGAGAAGCCATCGCCGGCTCAGTCCGCACCCATTCCGGCCCAGGAATCAGCCCCATCGCCGGCCCCGTCCGCGCCATCGCAGCCAGCGCCGCAAATCTCGTCCGCGTCCGCCCATCTCTCCGGCGGCGCCATCGTCAAGGGCGCCCCCGCGCAGCAGGTTCAGCCCGACGCGCCGGCCAGCGCCATGCGCACAATTTCCGGCACCGTCAAAGTTGCGGTCCGCGTCACGGTGAATGAAAAAGGCGACGTTACTGCAGCCGACTTTGAAACAGCTGGTCCCAGCAAGTACTTCGCCAACAAGTCGCTCGATGCGGCGCGCAAGTGGACCTTCCAGCCCGCTCAATCCGGCGGACAGCCCGTCGCCAGCACGTGGACTCTGCACTTCCAGTTCCGCCAGTCGGGCGTCACCATCACGCCGATAGAGACGGCACCTTAACCCCCTACCAATCTCCGCTATAGCAGTTTCAGAGATGGTGTATCCGCATTCAAAACACCTAAGTCGGAGACCAACAGGGAGCGACGACCTTGGCGATAGCCATGACCGGACACAGTATCTTTGAAACTGCTCTAGTCTGCCGCGCTCGCCGCCCGCTGCCCCGGCTTCGCTCTCTTCGCATCCGGCGCGGGCATCGCATCCAGATCGGTCTTTCCTTCCGCCAGCCGCATCAGGAATTCCTGCGCTGAAAACGCCGGCGCGTCTTTTGTTCCCTTGCCAGCTCGCACATAGCTCCCGTCCGGCTGCTGGATGCGCGCCTTCACGGTGTCGGCCATGTACGCCGGCAGGATCTCTTCATGGATCCTCGCCATCACTGCGGGGTCGCGCACCGGAAACACAACCTCGCATCGCTCGAAAAGATTGCGCGGCATCCAATCGGCCGAGCCAAGATAAATCTCATCTTCTCCGCCGTTCGCAAAATGGAAGATCCGCGAATGTTCCAGAAAGCGTCCCACGATCGACCTCACCCGGATCCGATCCGATAGTCCCTTCACGCCCGGCCGCAGAATGCACAGCCCGCGGATGATCAGGTCGATCTCCACTCCTGCCTGCGAAGCCTGGTACAGCGCCTGGATGATCGAGGGCTCCAGCAGCGCATTCATTTTGGCTACAATGTGCGCCGGCCGGCCCGCCTGCGCGTGTTCCTGCTCGCGGCGGATCAGCCGCAAAAAGCTTCCTGCCATCGTCAGCGGCGCCACCAGCAGCGGACTGTAGTCGTCCACCTCCGCGTGCGCGGTCAGGTAATTGAACACCATGTGCACGCGCTCGCCAATTTGCGGATCGCTGGTGAGCAGACTCAGGTCGGTATAGAAGCGGGCCGTCTCCGGGTTGTAGTTGCCGGTTCCCAGGTGGCAGTAGCGCCGCGTTACGCCGTCCTCGTCGTGACGCACCAGCATGGCCAGCTTGCAGTGCGTCTTCAGTCCCACCACTCCGTGAAACACCTGCACACCCGCGTCTTCCATGCTGCGCGCCCAGCGAATGTTCGACGCCTCGTCAAAACGCGCCATCAGTTCTACGACTACCGTGGCCTCTTTGGTCGCACCTGCTTCGGTCAGCGCCTGGAACATCGGCGAATCATGGCTGGTGCGATAGAGCGTCTGCTTCATCGTCACCACCGCAGGGTCCTGGGCGCCATGCTGGATGAAATCCACGATCGGATCGTACGAATCGTACGGGTGGTGCAGCAGAATGTCGCGGTGCCGCAACTCGTCAAAGATGCCCGACGACTTGCGGCTCAACAGCAGCGGCTTCGGCACAAAGGGCTGGAATTTCAGGTCGGGCCGCTGCACGTCGCTATAGAAAAACATCAGCCGCGACAGATTCACCGGCCCCTCACCGCGATATACCTGCGATTCGTCGAGCTCAAAGTTCACGCGCAGCCGCTCCACAATCTCCGGATCGGCGCCCGTTTCGATCTCCAGCCGCACCGCGTCGCCCTTGCGGCGGTTGTGCAACTCCACGCGAATCGTCTCCAGCAGCGAGCGCGCCTCTTCCTCTTCGAAGTACAGATTCGAGTTGCGCGTCACGCGGAAGGAGGCCGAGGCCAGCACCTCGTAGCCGCGGTACATGCCGGCCAGGTGCTGCTCGATCAGCTCCTGCAGCAGCAGGTAGTCGTGGTGATTGGCTTCGCAGGGCAGGCGCACAAAGCGCGGCAGGGCTCGCGGCACCGTCACCACGCCCAATACCTGCGGGCCTGAGCTCCGGCGCTTGGCTCGCAGCAAAAGCGCGAGACACAGCGCCTTGTTCAGCACGCGCGGAAAAGGGTGCGCCGGATCAATCGAGATCGGCGTCAGCAGCGGGTCCACCTCGCGCTGAAAGTAGCCGCGCGCATATTCGCGAGCTGGTTCGCTCAGTTCCTTCCACTCCAGCAGCCGGATGCCCTGCTTGCGCAGCTCGGGCAAAAGCATCTTGTTCCAGCAGTGATACTGCGCATCCACAAAGCTGTGAATCTCGCCGGTCAGGGTCGCGAGGGACTCTTCCGGCCGCAACCCGTCGTATCCCGGCTCGCGGTAGCCATCCTCAATGCGCTGCAGCAGCCCGGCCTGCCGGATCTCGACATACTCATCCAGGTTCGACCCGGTGATGGCCAGAAACTTCACGCGCTCCAGTAATGGATTCGAAGGGTCCTCGGCCTCCTCCAGGACGCGCCGGTTGAACTGCATCCAGGAGTAGTCCCGCCCATTGAAAAGGTTGACCTTTTGTGGCTTTTTCGCCATTTTTTGTGCCGTTCCGCTGTCTTGGAAGTCTACGCCGTTCCGCCCGCCCCGCGATACCCTGCCCGGCGCCCCAATGCTACAACGTTCCTGCTATCAAATCTCCGTCACTACTCATGGAATCACCCTGACTTGCCACGCGGGAGCTTCTGCAGCCATGCATACAAGATGAGGCCCTCGATCCACGTTAAAGGCCGAAGAAAACCCGCGGGTCGGCTGGCTTCCGCTGCAAGGTACAATGGTCTGACCACGCTCGCTCCATTTTTTCTTCCCCTCCGGGAGCTATCAGCATGAGATTGATCCAACGCCGCACCGTTCTGCGTCTCTCCACCGTCGCTGCCGCCTCTTTGGCCCTGCGCAACCGTCTCTGGGCGCTCGCAGACACGCCGGCTGCTTCCTCCGCCGCGCCCGTCGCCGAAACTGCGTACGGCTCCATCAGCGGCACCCGGGAAGACGGCATTAACGTCTTCCGCAGCATCCCCTATGGCGCAGATACGGCCCCCGTCCGCTTCCAGGCCCCGCTGCCTCCCAAGCCCTGGACCGGCGTCAAGGTCTGCGATGCCTTCACCACGCGCGCGCCGCAACTACAGGCGCTCCGCGGCCCGCAAAGCGTGAACGCCGCGCCGAGCGTGGGATCCGTCGGCATGCCACCCGTCGGGACCCGCCCCCGCGTCGCTCCGGAGGCCGGCGAGCAAAGCGAAGACTGCCTTCACCTGAACGTCTTCACCCCCGCACTCCGCGACCATCGCAAGCGTCCCGTGCTGGTTTACTTCCACGGCGGCGCTTACAACAACGGCTCCGTCAACAGCCCGCTCTACGACGGCAAACGCCTCTGCCGTCGCGGCGACGTCGTTGTGGTGACCGTCAATCATCGGCTCAACGCCTTCGGCTTTCTCTATCTCGCCGCGCTCGATCCCAAACAATACCCCGATTCCGGCAACGTGGGTATGCTCGATCTTGTTCTCGCGTTGAAATGGATCCGTTACAACATCGAAGAGTTTGGGGGCGACCCGTCGCGCGTGCTCATCTTCGGCCAATCCGGCGGCGGCGCCAAGTGCGCCACGCTCATGGCCATGCCCGCCGGCCACGGCCTCTTTCATCGCGTCATGACCATGAGCGGCCAGCAGGTCAAAGGCGCTTCGATCGAGATCGCCTCAAAGCGCACCGGCCTCGTGCTCGACAAACTCGGAGTCTCCAGGGCCAATCTCGCCGATCTGAAGACGATGCCCTGGGAAAAGATCCAGGCGGCCGCCGCCGAAACAAGTTCCGACTGGTTGCCCGTCGTCGACGGCGTCGTTCTTTCTCGCGATCCCTTCACGCCCGACGCACCCCCGCTCTCGGCTGGCGTTCCCATGATTCTCGGGAATGTGCACGATGAAACCGCCGTTGCCTGGCGCGGCGCACTTACCTGGGAAGACGCGCCAACTGCGCTCCATAACACGGTTGCCATCTACCTGGGGCCCTACACGGCCGAAGAAGTGATCGCCAAGTACCGCACGATCTATCCCGACAAATCGCCCATTGAGATCGTTGGCGCCGCCGCCACCGCTTTCCGCGCCTGGCCCGGCCAGGTTCTTGAAGCCGAGCGCCGCGCCGGCAATCCCGCGAGCCAGCCGCACACCTGGGTCTACCAGATGAACTGGCACCGCAACGCGCCTGGCGCCCGCGCCATGCACACGATTGACATTCCATTCATGTTCGACAATCTCGACGCCGCTCCCGGCCAAATCGGCTCCACACCCGAGGAACTGGCAGCCGCGCAGCCCCTCGCCGACGCGATGTCGGGCATGCTGATTCACTACGCTGCCACTGGCAATCCCAACCATCCGGGCCTGCCCAACTGGCCGGCCTACGACCTCAAAGCGCGCGACACAATGATCTGGGACAACCCGCCGCAGATCGTGAGCGACCCACGCGGTGAGGAGCGCCGCTACGCAGCAGGCTCACCCTATCGCCAGCCCGGCACTTATTGACCGCGCGGGAATTTGTTTCAGCCGTCCTGTGCACCTGCATTTGGTGCCCTAATTCCGCCTGAAGTGCTGAATCTCATGCGCCTCTGATGCATCGCCAGTTCCGCTCAGGCGATGCACAACCGCAATCCCCGCAATTCGATACACTACATTTAAGAACCGCGTAGCGCCTTCTGAGCATCCATTTGTCGTATAGCCATTTTCGAGCGAATGTGTTCGCCGTTCTTAAGCAAGGTTCAAATTGCTGAAAACTTCCACAACCAGCTCAATGCGTCTCTGTGCCACGGGCCTCGTAGTAGGTTTGGGACTGTTGGGATCGACCGGCTTGGCCGCGCAAACGGCGGTCATTCCGCCTCCTCCGGCACCCTCGGCCCCCTCCGCCACCAGCTTTCAAGGCAGCGTGGCCAAAGGCGAAGCCTCGCCGCAGCCGATTGATCTTTCGCTCGATGACGCCATCGAACGCGGCCTGCAGGCCAACCTTGGCGTGATTCTCAGTAACACGCAAACTGAAGGCGCCCGCGCCCAGCGCCTCAGCCAACTGCAATCGCTGCTTCCTTCAGTCGATTTCACCGCCAAGGAAGTTGCGGCGCAAATTGATCTGCCCGCACAAGGCCTGCGCATCAAGGGATTTCCCACTATCATCGGCCCGTTCGGTTACACCGACGTCCGCGCTTCGCTTTCGTGGTCGCTGGTCGACGTCGCTTCGCTGCGCAACTACCTTGCCGCGCGCCACAACTTCGCCGCTGCTCAGCTCTCCGCGCAGGATGCGCGCGATCTGGTCGTGCTCACGGTAGGCAATGCGTATCTTTTGGTATTGGCCGACCAGACCGAGGTCAGCAGCGTGCAGGCTCAAGTCGACACGGCAAAAGTCTCGCTCGACCAGGCCGTTGCCAATCACCAGGCTGGGACGGCGCCCAAGCTCGACGAGCTCCGCGCGCGTGTCGATTACCAGTCACTCGAACAGCAACTGATCGTCGCGCAGAACGCGCTGGAAAAAGACAAGCTGGCACTGGCGCGCTCCATCGGCTTGCCCCTTGCGCAGCAATTCAATGTATCGGACAAGGCACCCTACGCGCCTTTCGATCAGCTTGACGCCGACGCGCTCATCAAGCAAGCCGAGACCAATCGCAAAGATCTTGCCGCGTTGGTCGAGGAAACAGCATCGGCGATTCAGCAGCGCAAAGCAGCCACCGCCGCGCGTCTTCCGGTGGTTGCGGCCAGCGCCGACTATGGCGACATCGGCACCACGCTCGCGCATTCGCACGGCACCGTGGATGCAACCGCGTCTGTGACCGTTCCGCTCTTCGCGGAATTCGCTTTGCGCGGCGAGGCGCAGATGGCCCAGGCCCAGCTCGATACCGCGCAGGCCCAGCTCAGCGACCGAAAAGCGCAGGTCGAAGCCGATGTACGCGACGCGTTGCTTGACATCGCCTCAGCGCAAAAGCAGGTTGAGGTCGCGCAGTCGAGCGTGGAACTTGCCAACGAAGCTCTGAAAGAAGCGCAGCAGCGCTACGCCAACGGCGTAAGCGACAATCTCGCCGTCAGCCAGGCACAGCAATCGGTGGCGCAGGCCGACAGTCAATACGTCGCGAGCCTCTACCGGCACAACATCGCAAAGCTGAGCCTGGCCCGCGCCCTTGGAGACGGGCAGGACTACAAGAAATACCTAGGAGGGAAGTGAACGTGGCGGATCCAAACCCAAAACCGGAACCAGTCGAAACGGCCGCAGAGACTGAAATCGAAGCGCCGCGGTCCCGCCGCAGAGGCATCCTGATCGCCGCCATTGTGGTCGTCGTTCTCATCGCACTTGGCATCTGGTGGCGTTCCACCTTCAGCGAGGACACTGACGATGCGCAGGTGAACGGCCATCTCATCCAGGTCAGCTCGCGTATTGCGGGTCACGTCGTCAAGGTCGACGTCGACGAGAACGAGGTCGTCAAAGCCGGCCAGCCCATCGCCGAGCTTGATCCGAGCGACTACCAGGTTGCGGTGGAGAACGCTGAAGCCGCTTTGGCCAGCGCCCAGGCCAATGCCGCCGCCGCGCGCGTCAACGTGCCTATCATCACCGCTAACACCGGCAGCAACCTGCGCGCCGCCACCGCCGATCTCACCGGAGCGCACGCCACCGTCGAACAGGCCCAGCAGCAGCTCGATGCCGCGCGCGCCAACGTCGTCCAGGCCGAGGCCAACAATACCAAGGCGCAGGCCGACCTGCAGCGCTACAAGCCGCTGGTCGAAAAAGACGTCATCAGCAAGCAGCAGTACGACGCCGCCGTCGCCGCGGCGGAAGCGGCCCAGGCTACACTCACCGCCGCGCAAGCCAGCATGCAGGCCGCGCAAGACGGCGTGCGTGTGGCGCACGAACGTGAATCGCAGGCCGACGCCATGCTGAACTACGCCAAGACCGCTCCACAACAGGTCGAAGCGCAGGATGCAAAAGCCAAACAGGCTGAGGCCCAGGTGAAGCAGGCGCAGGCGCAGCTCGACCAGGCCAAACTCAATCTTAGCTACACCAAAATCGTCGCGCCGGCCGATGGCATCATCACGCGCAAGAGCGTGGAGGTCGATCAGAACGTGGCCGCCGGCCAAAACCTGCTCACGCTCGTCTCGCTGCAGGACCTGTGGGTGACTGCGAACTTCAAGGAGACGCAGTTGCAGCACATGGACGCCGGCCAGAAGGTCCAGGTCCATGTTGACGCAACCGGCAAGGACTACACCGGGCGCGTTACGCAAATTGGCGGCGCCACCGGCTCCGTGCTTTCGCTCTTCCCGCCGGAAAACGCCACCGGCAACTACGTCAAGGTGGTGCAGCGCGTGCCAGTGCGCATCGACTTCACCGATCTCGCCAATGAGGACCCCAACCACCAGCTCCGCCCCGGCCTCTCCGTCGAACCCAAGGTCCGCGTGAAGTAGACGGACTGACGTGCGGAGAATGGCAGAGCCATCAACTACGAGCACAGTGCAGAATCTGCTTCTCCCCACCCTCTGCGCCCTAGCCGCTGCCTTAAACTGTTCTCCGGCACTGTCATGAAAGATTCCATCAACGTTTCCAAGGAGAATTACCTCAAGGCGATCCTCGAGGCCGAAGCAGAAGGCCGCCAGGTGATTCCTGCCATGTTGGCCCATTGGCTTGAGGTCTCGGCGCCCGCCGTGACCATGGCGCTCAAGCGCCTTAAGCGCGACGGCTTCGTCAAGATCGGAGACGACGGCATCGTGCGCCTCTCACCCGCGGGCCGCGAAACAGCCTACCGCACAGCGCTGCGCCACCATCTGATCGAGCGCATGCTGAGCGAGATTTTCGGCATGGAGTGGCACGCTATCCACGAAGAGGCCGAGCGGCTGGAACATGCGGTTTCGCCCGCCTTTGAGGCCAAACTCCGCGAGAAACTCGGCGAAGGCGGCGCCTGCCCGCACGGCAACTCGGTACTCCCGGTCAATCCTGCCGAGCGCAGGAAGCGCGGCGAAACTCGGCTCTCTGAAGCCGCCGAGGGCAAGCGCTACACCGTGAGCAGCCTTCAGGAGCGCGATACCAAGCTGTTGAGCTTTTTGCACGAGGCAGGCATAGGGCCGGGCAGGAGCTTACGCGTGGTCAGCCAAAATTACGATCAGACCGTCCTGATCGAGTTGCCGGCGGGCAAGTCAATCCTCGGCCGCCCGGCTGCCGAGGCGGTTTGGCTGCGTCCTGAGAAGCAGGCTTCATCGGTGAGGAATTAGCCCTCAGCAACCCCAGCCGGTTCTGCCGCCATCCAAGAAGTTAACTATAGAAAATCGTTGGGGTTAATCCCTGGTCGGCGAGTTTTTGGTAACGTTGTATAAAAATTAATATTAACCATAATTAACAACCTGTGGCATACTGGACTCTGGAAGACCGGTGCCCTCTTTCTCCTCTTTGACCCATGGCCACCAAAGCCTTCACTCAAACCGCGCTCACCGAGCCCTCGCTGCCTGAGGTTCACTCCAGCGTGCGTGTCTCGCGCTCGCCGTTCTACTGGCGGCGCCTGCTCGGATTTGTCGGTCCAGGGTTCCTGATCTCGGTGGGCTACATGGATCCCGGCAACTGGGCCACCGACATTGCCGGAGGCTCCCGGTTCGGCTATGCCCTGCTGTTCGTCATCATGCTTTCGAACCTGATGGCGATTCTCCTGCAGAGCCTCTCGCTCAAACTAGGCATCGCGACAGAACGCGACCTCGCGCAACTCTGCAACGAAAGCTACGGCCGCAAGGCGAGCTTTGCCCTATGGATTCTCGCGGAGATCGGCGTGGCCGCCTGCGACCTTGCGGAAGTGATCGGTTCAGCGATCGCCCTGCAGTTGCTCTTCCATATTCCTTTGCTGTACGGCGTGCTCATCACCGGCTTCGATGTGCTGCTTATCCTGCTGTTGCAACGCTGGGGATTCCGCTATGTCGAGGCGCTGGTCATTGCGCTCATCGGGACCATCATTGCGCTGTTCGGCGTGCAGATGTTTCTCTCCCGGCCCGAATACCTGCCGGTGCTGCGCAATCTCCTAGTGCCCTCGCCGTCGATCGTAACCAACGGCGCCATGCTCTACATCGCAATCGGAATTCTGGGCGCTACCGTGATGCCGCACAATCTTTATCTGCACAGCTCCATTGTGCAGAGCCGCCGCTACCAGCGCACGCCTGAAGGCAAGCGCGAGGCCATCCACATGGCCAACATGGATTCGGCCCTGGCGTTGATGATTGCCATGTTTGTCAACGCGGCGATTCTGATAGTTGCCGCCGCCGTCTTCTACCGCAGTGGACACTTTGAAGTAGCGGCTATTGAGGATGCCTACAAGCTGCTGAGCCCGCTAGTCGGGGCCGCGGGCGCGAGCACGCTGTTTGCCATCGCTTTGTTGGCCAGCGGCCAGAACTCCTCCATCACCGGGACACTCGCCGGGCAGGTTGTCATGGAAGGATTCATTCACCTCCGCGTGGCGCCCTGGCTGCGGCGGCTCATCACCCGGTCGTTGGCAATTATTCCCACCGTCATTGTGGTCGCCCTCGCCGGTGCGCAGGGAACCGAGAAGCTGCTCATATTCAGCCAGGTCATCCTTTCTTTCCAGCTCAGTTTCGCAGTCGTTCCGCTTGTCCTTTTTACCGGCAACCGGAAGAAAATGGGTGAGTTTGTGAACGGGCGCTGGCTGCAGATGCTGGCCTGGACTACCGCCGTCCTCATTGCCGGACTGAATGCCTGGCTGCTGGTACAGACAGCACTCGGCCACTAAACTTCATCTATCCCGCATCTTTTCAGTTGTTTCCACTCAAAAAGGGCCGAATGCCCCTTCTTGGGACATCACACATACTGGTTATTGCCGCATCGGCTACCCCATGATTCAATGTCAGTTGTTCTATGGGCTTGATCTCCCCACGGCGTCCTCAGGAATCGCGCGAAACTAAAATCTGAGGTGACCGGCCGGGAGCGGAACTCCTTTAAACTGAAGTTTTTGACTCTGCATTGTTTCCCAAACTGCTCTGAAACACGCGGAATTGGGGAATAGTTGGTGGGCAGCGCAGCACAAATCGGGGTTAGTGAAGCAGGCGGCGGCGCGCAGCCTAGCGGCTATTCGTTTGTTTCCAGCGCCGATCCCTCGAAAGACGCGTCGCTTTACGCTTTTCGCTCAGAGATAGCAGAAGAGCCGGGACCGGTGGCTCAGCCGCAAGGGCGCGCAACTGCTCTGCGCCCGGTCCTGACACTTTTGGCTCTGGTTGGCATCCTGGGGATGCTCGCGGTCCTTGCCTTCCCTATGCTGATGCCCAAGCCCAAGCCACCCGCCCTCTACGTCGATCTGGGGAACCGAAGATTCGAGCCTGCTGGTCTTGGAGGCCGCCTTATTGTTCGTTGGGAAGGTAGCCCCAGTTACCAGCTCTATATCGACCCCGTTGACCAGGAGCAGGCGGCAGGCTTCCAGTCACTGGCCGTAAATCCGCCCCACCCTCTTTCGGTCATGATCCAGCTCCTCGATTCCACCGGCGTGGTGGGATGTCAGAAAGAAATTGTTCTTCCACCTCCTGCGCCTGCGGGAACTCCCATTGATCCCACCCAGGTCCTCATGCCCAAGGTCACGGCCAGTGGAGACACGGTTCAAGACATTGCCGGATCGGACGGGAAAGTCGGAGAAATCACAGCTTCAGGGCCGCTACCGTGCTCGCTTGAAGCGTACCAGCACCTTGCTGGATGGCAGTTCACCTCTAATTTCCCGACCGTTGCCGATCAGGTAGGTCCTCTCAAGCATGCTGTGGGATCGGACTTCGTAGCCAGCGGGCAAAGGCCTCGTTCGACATCTTCCTGGCGCAACCCGTCACCGGCCTTCCAGCGCCTCAACTCCCCCATCGAGGGAGATGATGTAATCGTCGGCGACAATGCCGCAAAAGGACTTGTGGATACCAGCAGCGGACGCGTGTTCATGGTCGGCGTCGCCAGCTGGCAAACGCGCTCGGCCGACTGGCAGATCTTCCCCGCCGCCATTCACTTCCACTGTGAAAAGACAGGCGCCTGTGTTCTCACTCGCGTCAGTTCGCGCACCATCCTGCAAGCGCATTTAATGAAATAGCAGGTCCGCGGCTTGCCAGGCTCACTGGCCGCTTGCGAGTGCGCCACTCCCATTCGAAAAACACATGCAGGCAATTCGGAAATGGGATGCCCGTTCCTGGAGCTTCGTTTGCCGATGCGAAGGGGCCGGACCGCCGGCGGCCAACCCGTATCGACGCATCGCTCGTATTTTGCCGTAGTACCATGAAGGCGATGCACGTCCTCTCCGCAGCCGAAATGCAGGCCTGCGACCGCGCCACGACCGAGCGGTTTGGCATTCCATCCATTGAGTTGATGCGAGCCGCGTCATCGGCAGTGGCCGCTTTTGCGCGGAGTCAGTTCCCGCAAGCGCGCCGGGTGACGGTTCTTTGCGGTCGCGGCAACAACGGGGGCGACGGCATGATGGCGGCGCGGCTCCTGGCCGTCGATGGAATGCAAGTGGCCACGCTGCTGCTGGGGAAACCCGAGCAGCTTGCGGGTGACGCGGCAGTGGCCTGGCGCGAGCTGCAAGCCCAAGCGAAAGCAAAAACTGCCGTCATCGACTCCGCCGCGGATCTCGAACGGCACTCCGATGCGCTCGACACGGACTTGCTCGTGGACGCTGTGCTGGGCACGGGATTCAAGCCCCCCATGAAAGGGCTTGCTCTGGCCGCATTGGAGTGGTCGCGGCGAAGCCCTGCGCCGATCCTTGCTGTAGACTTGCCCTCCGGCTGGCCCGCTGACCAAACGAACACCGCACCGGCCGGACCGGTCTTTGACGCCGACGCCGTGATCACTTTTACAGCAGCCAAGCAAGCCCATGTTTTTTCGCAACTGACCCGCCGTTGGGATCAGCCCATTGTGGTTGCACCCATTGGATCGCCCGATGCCGCGATCGTTTCCTCGCTCGGCATCGATTGGGCAGGCTCCTCGCTGGCCGCTTTCCAGACGCCCCGGCCTGCGGCAGCGAATAAAGGCAACTTTGGGCATGTGCTCGTGGTGGGCGGAACTTTTGGCGCGTCAGGAGGCAAGGCCGGTGCCCCCGCCATGACAGCCCTGGCCGTGTTGCGCTCGGGGGCCGGACTTGTCACGGCCGCCGTCCCCGCGCCTGCATTGCCCATCGTTGCGTCCTTCGCGCCGGAACTGATGACATGGCCGCTGGCGGCAACGGCAAAAGGCGAGATTGCCGCAAACAATCTCTTGCCGAAATCTCTCGCCGCGTTGATCGCTGGAAAAACCGTCCTGGCCATCGGTCCTGGAATCGGGCAAAGCTCCGATACAGCCAAATTCACCACCGGCTTGCTTTCCGTCACAGAAGTTCCGGCCGTGATCGACGCCGATGCCCTGAACCTTCTCTCGGCGAAGCCTGCAATTCTGGCCGCGCTGGCACACAAAGGCCAGCGCACTCTGGTGCTGACGCCTCATCCCGGCGAGATGGCGCGTCTGGCCGGGATGACCGTTGCCGAGGTGCAGGGCAACCGCCTGGAGACCGCGCGCAGCTTTGCGCAGCGCATGGGCGTGACACTGGTGCTGAAGGGCGCGCGCACCTTGATTGCCCATCCCGACGGGCGCGTTGCAGTAAATACGAGCGGCAACCCCGGCATGGCAACGGGGGGCAGCGGCGACGTACTCACCGGAATCATCGCGGCTCTGGTGGCGCAGTATCCGCGCGAAATACCCTGCGCGGTAGAGGCCGCGGTCTATCTTCACGGATTGGCAGCGGACCTGGCCGTCCGCGAAGGCGATGAACACACCTTTCTGGCCACCGATTGCCTGCATCATCTTGCGCAGGCATTTCAATCGCGCCAGCACGCATTTCACAGCGCGGGCAAAAAGGATTATGTTTGGTTGCAGGGGCACCGCATGTAGCGGCGTTGTAACGTGGGTGAAATAGCTGGACCGGATGCTGGATTTTTAAACTGTTCGCATCAAAATTGGATGAGGGCTCAGCGATGACTGAAACCGCGGTTGCGGAAGGCAGAATTCACGAATTCACCACGCAGAGCGGCGCGGACACGGTCGCCGTGGGTCGCAAGCTCGTTCGGCTGCTCGATCCGCCTCAGCTTCTGCTGCTTCGGGGCGAGCTGGGCACGGGCAAGACCACGCTCGTCAAGGGCATCGCGCAGGCCCTGGACGCGGCCGAACCCGATGAGGTCACCAGTCCTACATTCACCCTCATCCACGAGTTTGACGGCACGCGCAATGGAAAGCCCGTGAAGCTCTACCACCTGGACGTCTATCGCCTGGAGAGCGAGCGCCAACTGGAGACGCTCGGCCTCGACGATCTTCTCACTCCCGAGGCTCTCGTGGTCGTGGAATGGGGCGAGAAATTCAAGAGCATCCGCAAGCGCGCGACCGGCGAAATCCTGATCGAATCGGCGGGCGGCGACGCGCGCAAGATTACTGTGACGCTGAAGAATTAGGCCGCCATCGCGCTCCTTGATTCCGGCCGCCGGGTGCGAGCTGCCCCGCAACAGGCATTCAACTTACAATCCCCTCGACCTTTCGGGCGCGCAGCTCGATGGGAGAAACTGAAAGCTGAAGGCTCTAAGCTCGAAACAATGAATCGCATTCCCTTCGAACAAGTCCGTACCACGCTGGCCGGCGTTCTGCGCAAACTCGGGTTCTCCTCGGAGCGCGCCGCAACCTGTGCCCGCCTCTTCGCCGAAACGACCCGCGACGGTGTCTATACGCACGGCATCAACCGCTTTCCGCGTTTTGTCGAAACCATCCGCAACGGCCGCGTGGATGTTGATGCCGAGCCCGCCGTAATTGCGCAATGCGGCGCGCTGCAGCGATGGGATGGCCGTCGCGGTCCCGGCAATCTGAACGCTCTGGCCGCCATGGATCGCGCGATTGCGCTGGCCCGGGAGCACGGCATCGGCTGCGTGGCGCTGGGCAACACCAATCACTGGATGCGCGCCGGCACGTACGGATGGCAAGCGGCGAATGCAGGCCTGATCGGCATCTGCTGGACCAATACGATGCCCAACCTGCCGCCCTGGGGCGGAGCGGAGCGGATCATCGGCAATAATCCGCTGGTGATCGCAGTGCCCCGTGCCGCGGGGCCGGTGGTGCTTGACATGGCCATGTCACAGTTCTCCTACGGCCAGCTCGAAAGCTATCGCAAGCGTGGCCAGATGCTGCCCGTAGACGGCGGCTTCGACGCCGCGGGGAAACTCACCCGCGATCCGGCGGCCATCGAGAAGTCGTGGCGGCCCCTGCCGATCGGCTACTGGAAGGGTTCGGGGCTCTCTGTCGTGCTCGACATGGTTGCCGCCATGATGTCGCTCGGCAAGGCCACCCACGAAATTCCTGACGACCCGTTGCAGGAGACCTCCGTCTCGCAAATGTTTGTGGCGATGAACCCGGATGCCTTCGGCCCGTCGCTGCGAGCCGCCGAGATTGCGAATGAGATCGTCGACTCCCTCCACAATTGCCCTGCCGCGGAGCAGGAAGTCAGGGTCCGCTACCCGGGCGAGGAATCACTGCGCCTGCGCGCCGAAAACCTGAGGCTGGGGTTGCCGGTCGAGCCATCCGTGTGGGATTTGATTCTCGCCATGTAAGACGCCCGACGCGTTGTTCCCGAATCGACACTACGCCTGATTTGGTTCCAACAAACACCCCTGAGGTGTCGAATCTTGTTGCCGTCTGAGGAAACAGCATCTCGTGCCGATATATTCTAAAAAAGCAAATCCCACAGAATTGCGCGGCGCCATGGACTACGGCACATTCTTCTTTACGTACATCGTCTCGGTCACCGTCTTTACAGTGTGTATCGGCGTTCTTGCTGCGTACAACCGGCACGTGGTGGGAATGCAGTGGTTTGCAGCCGCCCAGTTCGTTGGACTGGTCAAGCTCATCCTGCAGGGGCTGGAAGGGAAGATCTCTCCCTATTTCTCGAGCCTCACGGCGAACGAGCTTTACCTGATTTCGTTTGTGATGCAATGGATCGGCCTGCGCTGGTTCCTGGTGCGCACACCGCTGCGCAGCCGTTGGCAATGGATCGCGCTTGGAGCGGCTTTGGCCGCTTACGCCGGGGCGTACCCCTTCAAGATTCCCTATATCGCCAATCTCATCAACATTCCGTTTGTGGCCGTTTGTGGCGTCACAGCATGGCTGTTATGGAAACATGCGAAAGCGCCATTCGTCACCGGAGCGCGCGCTACTGCCGGAATCGTCGCGTTGCAGGGCGCCGTAGCAGCCTACCGCGCCATGCTGACCAACATGCGCTACATCATTCCACGCGAAACCGTGAATGCGCACACCGACGCATCCTGGCTTTATTCCCTGGCATTGGCCGCTTTTCTTGCCACTGTGATGGTTATGTGCGAACTGTGGTTTCTGGTCATGGAGCTGCAACGTGAGCTTGCCGAGCAGGCGCGCACCGATCCGCTGACGGGCGCCCTGAATCGCCGCTCTATGGAAGAAGCCGCTCGGCGTGAAACCGATCGGTGTTTACGCTACGGTCATCCCCTTTCCTTGGTCATGATTGACATCGACAACTTCAAACATCTTAATGACTCGCGAGGGCATGCCGCGGGCGACCGGGCGCTGCAGGCCATCGTTAATCGTGCGAAATCGGTTTTGCGCAAGCAGGATCAATTTGCGCGCATGGGAGGCGAAGAGTTCGCGATCCTGCTGCCCGAAACAAACGAGATGGCAGCCCTGATTATCGCCGAGAGAGTGCGGTGCGCCGTGGAAGAACTCGAAGTGCCGTTCGAGAACGTGCCGATCCGCCTGACGGTCTGCGCTGGTGTGGCGGATTTTGATCCTGCTTGGGATTGGGAATACATGCTGCGGCAGGCAGACGCGGCAATGTATGAAGCCAAGAAACACGGCCGCAATATGGTCTCTGCCTATATCGCTTATCAGGAAGTTGAACAACTGAGAAGCAACTTGCTCCAGATGGGATCTCACTACGTTCAGGCCGCCTGCCCGGCCCGCTACGCGCCTCAGAACCCCATGATGTTGTATCCGCAATCCACGTAAACCGTCTCGCCCGTGACGCCGCTAGCAAGCTCGCTGGCCAGATACAACGCTGTGCCACCCACTTCAAGCTGGTCGACATTGCGGTGCAGCGGAGCGCGCTCGGCATGCGACTTGAGCATGTCGCCCAGTGCGCCCACGCCGCGCGCCGCCAGCGTCTTGATGGGTCCGGCCGATATCGCATTCACGCGGATATTCTTCGGCCCAAGCTCAAAGGCCAGGTAACGCACAGCCGACTCCAGCGATGCCTTGGCCAGCGCCATCACGTTGTAGTGCGGCACAACTTTCTCGGCTGCGTAGTAGGTGAGAGTAATCATGCTGCCGCCCTCGGTCATCAGCGGCATGGCGCCGCGCGCCACGGCAATCAGCGAGTACACGCTCACGTCGTGCGCGATGCGAAATCCCTCGCGGCTGGTGTTGATGAACTCGCCCTTCAGATCTTCGGCGGGCGCGTACGCAATGGCGTGTACCAGGATGTCGAGCTTGGCATACTTTTCCTTGAGCGCCGTGAATAGCCCTGCAATTTCCTGGTCGTTGGAGACGTCGCACTGGAAGCCGCTCGCGCCCGAGAGTTCATTGATCAGGTCCTCGGCCTCGGCCTTCATGCGCTCGTTCTGGTAGCAGATCGCCAGCGTGGCGCCGGCTTCATGGAGCTTCTGGGCGATGCCCCATGCAATCGACCGCTTGTTGGCCAGCCCGAAGACCACGGCCGTTTTGCCCGCGAGATTGATCATGTTGTGGGTTGTTCCTCCGAGAGTTGAGCGCAAAAGGGGAAAGCGGCCAGGCCGCGCACCAATTTCCAGAATACCAGAGCGATTTTCGCTGTCCTCTGCGAGGAGGGCGAGGCGCCCTCGTACTCAGCCGCCCAGATCGATCAGTTCAACATGGCCAACGGGCCGGCCCAAAAATCGCGAGCCCAGGCGCTCAAACTTCTCCACCGAATCCGTCGCAAAACAATGCAATTCAGTCTCGCCAGCCCCCACGCCGCCCGCAGCGGCACGCCCGTTGAACATGGCAACGGCGGCCTGCGCCGCAGATTCCGCAGAATCGATCACTTTCGCTCCCGGCCGCACCGCGCCTTCAAAGAGCCTGCGCAGCAGCGGATAGTGCGTGCATCCCAGCACCAGCGTGTCCGGATCCATCTGGTGCGCCGCCGCTTCCGCGCGCAGCTCGTTCAAGTATATTTCGATGACCTCGGCAGTCACCGGGTGGTCGGTCCAACCTTCTTCGACAAGCGGCACCAGCAAGGGACAGGCTTTTTCAAGCGCACGCAAGCCTCTCGCCTGGCAGGCGGCGGCATAGGCGTGGCTGTGCACGGTGGCCTCGGTGGCAATCACCAGTACATCGCCTGTTTGCGAAGCGGCATGGGCGGCCGCTGCCCCCGGCTCAATGACGCCCAGCACCGGTACCGGTACCGCTTCCTGAATGGCATCGAGCGCCAGCGCGCTGGCTGTATTGCAGGCGATTACCAGGAACTCAGCTCCTTGCTCGCGAACCAAAAACTGCGCGCTTTGCACCGCGTAGCGCGCAATGGTGCGGCGTGATTTCGATCCGTAGGGCAGGCGCGCCGTGTCGCCCAGGAACGCAAAACGCGCGCGCGGCAGCCGGTCGATCAGCGCCCGCAGCACGGTCAGCCCGCCGAAGCCAGAGTCGAATACGCCGATGGTGGGTGCAGAGTGAGCGGATTGGTTCGCGGTCATGGCTGAATCCCCTCGGTGGACACGGCCTCGGTTGCGAGGTAAGTCCGGCTCAGGTCGGCATGCCCGGCCAGCGTCGCGCGCGGTTGTCCGTCCACCAGAAACCGCACCTCGGTCACCTGCGGAATGTCGCTATGAAGCGTCGCACAGATTGAAAGAATCGTGAGGGCCTCAGCCTCAAGACCGGAAGGATGATTCGAGACAAAGGCGCTTGTCAGATTGACTACCGCCAGCTCGTTCCCTGTGCTGTCCTTTTGGCCGGCCCCTCCCGCCGCAACGGGAAGGAGAAAGACCTGGGAAAGGGAGCTGGCGCCGCCGGGCACAGGATGAGTTGATCCCGGCGCGGCGTACAGTTCGAAGAGCTTTCCCAACAGGGCGCGGGCCCGCGCCTCTGGGTTCTGCGGCAACGGCAACGAAAGCGATCTCGGAGTCACTGAATTATCGGTGTCATTGGCCACCATCAACGTGGCTTGCTCGTCCGGAGCCACTTGTGGCGCTTGCGTAGGCGCCGAGTTTTGCCCCTCAAGCAGCCGCTTGTGCGCGCGATCCAGCGTCGTCCAAAGCACCACCCCCAGAACGATGGAGATGACAAGCAGAACAACGAACAGAACGCTTTGGTGCCGAGGGATCACGGCTGGTGGCCTCCTTTGTCGCTGGCCCGCCATTCCACGAGCGCTGCCGCCAACGCCTCTGCCACACGCGCCTGGTAATCAGAGTCGTCAAGGTTTGCCGATCCTGATTCGCCGGCCTTCGCTTGCGGAGCCACCTCAATCGCTACCGCGGGACAAGTCATACTGTCGATTCCGGGCAGCGCAATGCGTCCCAAAGTGACAGGAATGCCCGCCTGGTTGAGCGCCGAGTTGAAAACCCCAGCCAGTGCTACGCTGCGTGTCATCCAGGCAGCCTGCGCCGTCTTCCAGGGAAGAAAGGTGGTGCGCGGCAGCGGAGCAAGCGAAGAGAGAAACAGATGGACCCCTGCGCCGGTCTCGGATGCGTGCAAACTCAGGCACGCCTCGGCATCCGCATGGTTGGCGATTTCGGCGCGGTGATCGGCATCGAGGGTGGTGTCTGACTCGCGGGTGGTCACCACCGACATCCCACGCGCCATCAAAAGCGACCGCAGCCTTACGCTGAGAGCCAATGTGTAGGCTTTCTCCATTTCGCCGCTAAGGCGGGCGCCTGCATCATCGCCGCCGTGAGCAGCATCAATCACAACCACAAAATGCTGGGCGGGGGCAGGGGGCGCTTGCGCAGCGAATGGCATCGTGCCAAAAGCGAGAACAGCAAAGAACGCGCCGCAATTGGCCCAAGCGCGCCCGGCTCGGCTCCGTGAAAGTGCAGACTCGCGGAGCCGCGGAATGCGCGTCCGTTCCAGCATCCCTTCACTCCAGCGCATAAATGGCCAGGCCGCTGAGCAATTTCGGAAAGAAGTCCGTGGATTTTTGCGGCATCACTTCGCCGGCAAACGCCACCTCTCTGAGCTGCTCCATCGTTACCGGGTTCGTCAGAAAGGCAACATCCGCTTCACTCTTGCGCACCTGCTCGATCGCCTCCTGCGCGTCGCGCAGGTAACGCAGATTGGTTTGCTCGCGCACTTTTTCGGCGTCCAGACCCAGCAAACGGTCCAGCACGATCGAATGCAACTGCGTCAGATCAAGCCTCCGTTGACGTTGGGGCAAGTCCGGCAGAGCCGCGGCCATCGCCTCTGGCCTGGCGCACAGCAGAAAATCGCCGCCGCGCGTGACCGCCACAAAAGCCGTCCCTTTCTGGCTCGCCAACTTGCCCAGATGGGTCGCTGCATCGGACGCGGCAAGCGGTTCAACGGCAAAAAAAGCTTCAGCTGCGCGCACGAAAGCACTTGCCTCGAAGCTCTCCAGGCTGTGCACCACACGATGCGTCGGCAGAATCACCAGGCCGTCTGAATCCATGTTGACGAAGGTCATCATCGCAGCAGCCTCGGGGTACTCGGGCTGCGGCAGGTGCTGGCAGCTTGATTCTGAATGGATCGCGTTCCCGCTCCCATGTTCCTTCGCATACTTCAGCGCGGTTTCATAGCGGTGGTGGCCGTCGGCAATAATCAGTTTCTTGTCGTCCATGGCAGTAACCAGCAGGCGGATGGTCGCAGAATTGTTCACCCGCCAGATCCGGTGCAGCACGCCATATTCGTCGGTCACTTCGGCGTCGCCGGCGCCGCTGTCCTCGAAAAGAAGCTTTTCCACGCTGCCCGCCGGGTCAGAGTAGAGCATGAATATCTGCCCGTAATGCGCTCGCGTGGCCTTCAGCAGGTTCAGCCGGTCGCTCTTGGGTTTCGAGAGGGTCTGCTCGTGGCGGAAAACGACCTCTTCTTTGTAGTCGTGGAGCTTGCCCAGGGCAATGAATCCGCGCCGCTCCTTTTCGATGCCGGTGCCCGGAACCTTGAAGCGCTGGGCATACGCGAAGACGCACGGCTCGTTCTCCTGGATCAGGACGCCCTGCTTGCGCCAGGCCTGAAAGTCGCGTGCCGCCCGCGTATAGACGTTTTCACCACCTTCGGCGTCAAACAATTCGGGTAGGCCCAGAATGATCCGCACCAGGTTGTAGGGGCTCCGCTCGTAATAAGCCTGCTGCATGGCCGGCGAAATCTTGTCATATGGCTGTGTGACGACGTCCTGCAGGCGAACCGCGGAAGGATTGTAGCGCCAGGCGCGAAAGGGATAAATACGAGCCATGAGGAAAGGCTTGTTCTCCGTTGGGAAGGAATGATTTGGAAGACCTGCTTGCGGGCAGGAAAACAAAAAGTTCCCAACGTCGATTGTATCCCAGTGAACGCAAAGGGCATGGCAGACACGATGCGCGGGATGTGAATCGGAATTACAATCTGCTTACACCGGAGATTCACGAAAGTGCTACTATCGCGTTCTGACCCCCAAGGTGCTGCATGACGAGGCTCCCCCATCCGCGTGAGAGGCAAGCCGGGGCAGGCAATGCCGTTTTGCTCCGCCCCTTGGCGTGGATTTGTGCGCTGGCCGTTGCCGTTTGCCTCGCACAGGTGCAGGCGCAGGAAGATCCCCTCAATAAGATCCATGTTGCGCCCCCCGGAAGCTCGACGGCTCCTGCGACGGAGCCCAAAGGCGCCGAGCCGGCTCCCGAATCCGGCGCGCCTTCTCTGAGGATCCATCCCGGCTCGTTCCTCCGCATGAACGTGGACATGGTGCTGGTGCCCGTCACGGTCACAGACCCTCTGAACAGGCTGGTCACCGGACTCGAAAAAGAGGATTTCCAGATTTACGAGAACAGCTCTCAACAACAAATCCAAAGCTTCGCTTGTGAGGATGCACCGGTCTCCATTGGCATCATCTTCGACCTGTCCGGGTCGATGACGTCAAAGCTGATGCGCGCCAAAGAGGCTATCCTGCAGTTCATCAAGACCGCTAACCCCCAGGACGAATTCTTCGTCATAGGATTCAATGATCGGCCCGAACTGATCGAGGACTTCACCAGTTCGGTCGAAGATATTCAGGCGCGTTTGGCAACGGTGCACAGCGGACACCGCACCGCGCTGCTCGATGCCATTTACTATGGAGTCGCAAAAATGGCCGATGCCCACCACCAACGCAAGGCGCTGCTGGTTGTCTCTGACGGAGGCGACAACCGCTCGCGTTACACCGAGGGTGAAGTGAGGGCGCAGGTGCGCGAGGCTGACGTGGAGATCTATTCGATCGGCATCTTCGATCCCTATGCCCCAACTCCCGAGGAACGCACAGGCCCGCAGTTACTTGACGATATCAGTTCCTCCACCGGCGGAAGGCTCTTCCGCGTCGACGATGTGGATGAGATGAGCGACATTGCCGAAAAAATCTCGACCGAACTGCGCAACCAGTACGTCATCGGCTACAAGCCGAAGGATCTGAGCAGAGACGGCAAGTGGCGTAAAGTGAAGGTGAAGGTCAATCCTCCTCCGGGACTGCCTCCGCTCACGGTTTATGCTCGCACCGGGTACTATGCTCCGTTGCAATAACGCGTGGCTTGCCGCGATTCTGGTTGCGTTTGGAGCATGGCTCCCCGCGCAATCGGCGTCTCCGCCCACGCCGTCCAACATCCAGCAGCCGCTGACCGTCGACTCTGACCCCGTCCGCTCGCCGGATGCCGTTACCGCAGCGCCCACCACCGGTCCCCTGAAAAAACAGGGCGAGGGGTACCTGCTTCATGCCGACGTGGAGGAAGTCGTTTTAAACGCCACCGTCCTGAATGGCTCACAACTGGTTGAGAACCTCACGAAGAACAACTTCCAGGTCTTCGAGGATGGCGTCAAGCAGACGATCATCAGCTTCCAGCACACAGATCTGCCCGTCTCGATGGGCCTGGTCATCGACAACTCCGGATCGATGTACCGCAAGCGCCCCTCGGTGAACAAGAGCGCTCTTGACCTGATTACCGCTTCAAACCCCCAGGACGAAGCATTCGTCGTGAACTTCTCCGATGAGGCCTTTATTGACTGCGAACTGACCTCGAACCTCGGCAAGCTGCGCGATGGGTTGTCGCATATCGATTCGCGAGGCGGCACGGCACTCTATGACGCGGTGGTCGCGTCGGCCGACAAGCTGGCGGCAGACGCCAAACGTCCCAAACAGGTTCTTGTCCTTATCACTGACGGCGAAGACAACGCGTCAAGCCTGAACCTGGAGCAGACCATTCATCGCGTGCAGCAGCTTTCCGGTCCGGTCATCTACACCATCGGTCTGCTTTTTGGCGACGAAATGAGCCGCGCTGAAGTGCGTCACGCGCGCCGCGCCCTGGAAATGCTTGCCCAGGAGACCGGCGGCATGTCTTTTTTCCCCAAGTCGATCGACCAGGTCGACCAGATCGCCGCGGAAGTGGCGCGCGATATCCGCAGCCAGTACACCATCGGCTACCACTCGACGAAGCCATCGACCGTGCCGGGTTTCCGGCGCATCGAGGTTACCGCCGAGTCCCAGGGCCAAGGCAAGCTCACGGTCCGCACGCGCACCGGCTATTTCCCGGCGGTGCGTCCTGTGAAGCAAAACGCAGAGGCGCAAAAGCAGGATTCAGTCAATGGCCGATGACTCGGAGCGGGCAGCGCAACTCGAACAGTTGGCGCATCTGAAGGCCATGGGTGAGAAGGCCTACGACGCAATGTATGAGGCGCACTCGCCAAGCGGCGCCACCGCCTGCTACAGCGATGCCAAGGAATGCTTCTACGACGCCATCGGTCTGGCGCGTCGCCTTGGCTTGGACGACGAGTTCGAAGCCCTGACCAAGCGCTTGGCGCACATTAAGGCGGTCTTCCGCAGCCAGTTCACATAGTGCGGCATGGTAGCCCGCTCACGATAAGCTAGTAGCTAGGAGCTAACAGCTAGCAGCTAAGATCATGTCCCACTACAGATACTCGACCCTCGCCGTTCACGCCGGCCAGCATCCCGACCCCCAAACGGGCGCAGTTAACGTCCCGGTTTATCTCACGTCGACCTTTGAGCTCACCGGCATTGGCGCCGACCGCGGCTGGGATTACTCTCGCGCCGGCAACCCTACCCGCGATCGCCTCGAGACCGCAGTCGCAGCGCTCGAAGGCGGCGCCAGTGGGCACGCGTTCACTACCGGCATGGCCGCAATCTCAGCGCTGGTGGCTTCTCTGCGCGCCGGCGACCACATCATCTGCTCGCGCGATGTCTATGCGGGCACGGTGCGGCTCTTCGACCAGATCGTCAGCGGCTACGGCATCCAGATCGAGTATGTCGACTCAAGCAACCTGGCCGAAGTAGAAGCGGCCATCAAGCCGAATACCAGGCTCGTGCACATTGAGACACCGAGCAACCCGCTCATGGTGCTGACCGACATCGCCGGCGTAGCAAAAATCGCGCATGCTCGCGGGATCGAAGTCAGTGTGGACAACACCTTCCTCTCTCCTGCCTTGCAGAGCCCGCTGGAACTCGGCGCCGACATCGTGATGCATTCCACGACAAAGTACCTCAACGGCCACTCTGACGGCCTCGGCGGCGTACTGATCGGCTCCAAGCCCGAGCACAAGGAGCGCTTTGCCTTCGTCCAGAAAGCCGCTGGCGGAGTCATGTCGCCTTTCGAGTGCTTTCTGGTCCTGCGCGGCATCAAGACGCTGCCCGTCCGCATCAAGCAGCACGAAGAAAACGGCCGTGCTGTGGCGGAGTTCCTCTCCACGCATCCCAAGGTCGGCAAGCTGGCCTATCCCGGCTTGAAATCGCACCCGCAATACGACCTGGCGGTGAAACAGCAAAAAGGCTTCGGCTCGATGATGAGCTTCGAGTTGAAGAATCGCGCAGAAGCCGCGCGCTTCCTGACCGCCATCAAGATCTTCATCAACGCGGAATCGCTGGGCGGCGTGGAATCGCTGGCGTCGCATTCGGCCACGACTACGCACGGCTCGGTCAGCGAGGAAGTCCGACGTTCGATGGGCATCAACGAAGGCCGCATCCGCCTCTCCATCGGCATCGAGGACAAAGAAGACCTCATCGCCGACCTCGACCAGGCGCTGGCGGCTGTGTAGTTCATCGGGGTATCCCATTCAGGCTCTGCTTGGGTGGGATGGGCGAATGAGGAAAAATCGTGCCTGAGTCTCCGCTCATCCTCGCCATCGACACCTGCGGACCCTCCGGCTCCGTTGCTCTGGGCCGGCTGCCGGGCCGCGACCTCGATATCCTCGGTCAGATTGAGCTTGCCGGTCGCAGTTACTCGTCCACGCTCGTCCAGGCGGTGGCCGATCTGCTCCAGTCCGCCGCAGTTGAGGTTCGCGATCTGGGCGGCATCATCGCCGTGAGCGGCCCCGGCAGCTTCACCGGTGTCCGCGTGGGCCTCAGCGCCGTGAAAGGCCTCGCCGAAGGCGCTCACATTCCCGTTGTCGCTCTCTCTCGCCTCGAAGTCCTGTCGCGCAAGTCCGGCGTGCCCTCGTCTGCGCTCGACGCCCATCGCGGCGAAGTATACCTGCGGCTGGAGCGCAAAGATTCCAAACCCAACGAACTCCTTGCCGGCCCTGAAGAGCTCGCCGCCATCCAGCCCGCGCCGGTCCGGGTCGCCGTATGCGATGAAGCTGCGGCAACCCAACTGGCCGCGGCGTGGCCGTCGTCGCAACTCGTCAAATCGTCCCCGCCGCTAGCCTCAGACGCCCTCCGCCTGGGCGAGGCGCGCCTGGTTGCCGGTGCAACCATCGACCTGGCCCTCCTCGACGGCCACTATCTGCGCCGCTCCGACGCCGAAATCTTCGGGGCCGACCTGGCCGCGCAGCACGCCGCGGCGGAATCGAAACGCGCGTGAATCCTGCGGCCGAGGGCGAGCATATCCGCTCGATGGCTGCGGCCGACATTCCTCGTGTGATGGAGCTTGCCGCCACTCTGCCCGATGCTCCGCATTGGCCGGGGTCCGCTTACATTACCGCGCTCAATCCCGCCGCCACCCCCCGCCGAATCGCCCTTGTTGCCGCCAGCACGCTGGGAGCGGTTTCAGGCTTCACCGTAGCCAGCCTTTTGCCGCCCCAAGCTGAGCTTGAAACGATTGCTGTCGCCATGGAATACCAACGCTCAGGCCGGGGTCGCCGACTCTTCGACGCTCTTGTGACCGAATTTCGGACAGCCGGCGCGCAGCAGATCGTTCTCGAAGTCCGGCATTCCAACCACGCAGCCATCGCCTTTTACCGCTCCCTCGGCTTCACCGAAAGTGGCCGCAGGCCGGCCTACTACGCTGATCCTGTTGAAGATGCGGTATTGATGGAGTTTCGACTATGATGGGCATCATTCGTTGCTCGTCCCCAGCGATTCCCGCTCCAGCATTTTTGGACTTTTCCAACCACTTTTGTCCGATTCTAAGCCGCTCGTAACCAGGAAACCCTCACCGAAATTCACAGCTAAAAGTTACGATTGGCGTCTTTCCGACTTGCCGTTTGCCTCACAACGGCGATATATGTAAGTGTTCTAAGAAATTCGGCGGCCCGAATCTGCCAGACCGAGCCGCTGCACCGGGAGGTGCTTGATGGACGAAATTCAGGGTTCCACGCTGAGCGAAGAAATCGATCGCCTGCACGCCGAACATCGCCGCTACGCTCAGCGTTTGGATGAACTGCTTCAAAAGCCCTACCTCACTGAAGACGAACAGCTCGAGGAAGTCCGCTTGAAGAAGCTCAAGCTGCATGCCAAGGACCTGATCTTTGCGCTGGAGCGCCGCATGGCGCCCGCCATCGCCTAGATCGCAAAATACCGGTTCTACTGGCAACCTGCCGCAGCGAACGCCCGCTCGACGTGCCGCCGCCGGGGGTGTCCATCGTAATCGCCTGCCTGCAAGCTAAATCCTTGAATCACCGTATAATCGTTGTGGATCATGGTTCGCGACGGCTACATCTACGGCATCACTCTGCTCGTGGTCGCCATCGTGCTCATATATCTAACGGGCAGATGGGGTTGGGGCATTCTTCCCATCGTGCTCGCGGTGTTTTTCCTGTGGTTTTTTCGCGACCCGCAACGCAATATTCCTGCAGGCGAAGGCATCATCGTCTCGCCCGGCGATGGGCATGTCACTGAAACCGCCTCCATCGTCACTCCCGAAGGCTCCCTGCAACGAATCAGCATCTTTCTCAGTGTGTTTGATGTGCACGTGAATCGTGCCCCTATCAGTGGAGTCCTGAGCAGCGTGCGTTATCAGAAAGGCAGATTTCTCAATGCCATGAATCCCGCCTCAGCCGAGCGCAACGAGCAAAACACCATCACGGTGCGCGGCGGGGGTGCCGACACGGGATTCGAGGTCACGTTCAAGCAAATCGCCGGCCTGCTGGCGCGGCGCATCGTTTTCCGCTGCAAAGAAGGACAGGTAGTCGAACGCGGACAGCGCGTGGGACTCATCAAGTTCGGTTCCCGCGTCGACGTCATGGTGCCGGCTGCCGCCCAACTGCGCGTGAAAGTCGGCCAGCGCGTTCGTGGCGGGGCCACAGTCCTTGCGGTGATGTCAAAGGGAGAGACCGCATGAACCACCTCGACCCCGCCCAGACCAGGGCCCGCAACCGGGCGCGCCTGCGCCGCGGCATGTTCTTGCTGCCGTCCCTCTTTACCGCGGCCAGCATGGGCGCCGGCTATTTTTCTATCACCCAGACGCTCCACGCCATAAGCGGCGACGCGCAGTGGCACCTCGATTGGGCAGCCATTGCCATCTTGTTTGCCATTCCTTTCGACGCGCTCGACGGCCGCATTGCCCGCATGACCAACACCGCCAGCGATTTTGGCCGCGAGCTCGATTCGCTGACTGACGTGATCACCTTCGGAGCTGCGCCCAGCTTGCTCGCCTTCGTGTGGGGCTTCCATTTCCTTCCCGACTCGATGAATGCGCAGCTCCGGCAGCACCTTCTGCAGGCCGGCATCTTCATCTGTTTTCTTTTTCTTCTCAGCGGTGCTTCGCGGCTGGCGCGCTTCAACATCAGCCACGATCCGCAGCCGCGCAATCCCGGCCGGCCCGATCGCAAGTACTTTGTGGGCATGCCGATTCCGGCCGCGGCGGGCCTCATCGCTGCCTGCGTTCATGTTTGCTACGGATATCCCAATACCTACTTGTGGGTTGCTGTCCCGTGGCTCATTCTTGTTGGTCTCACGGCGTTCCTCATGGTCAGCACCTGGCGCTTCTGGTCGGCCAAAGAGCTTGACCTTTCGCGCAGCCATCCCTTCAGGCTCGTTGTGCTGTTGGCAGTGATAGCCTACATCGTGCTCAGGTATTCAAACGTCGTCATGTTCCTGGCTGCGCTTGCCTACATGTTCTCGGGGATCTGGGCCCGCGCGGCCTACGGCTGGCAAAGGCGCCGGCGTCGCGGAAGGCGCAGGTCTGCGCCGGCTGCAGATCAGCCGGTCGATCAGGAATCTTTCGGGCGCCAGCATTCTGGTTAATGGTCTCCCGCTCACTTACTGACCCGCTAACCTGCTAACTCGCTTGTTTTAGGAATGCCAGTGTACAAAATTGCCATTACCGGGGCCTCGAGTCTGCTGGGCCGCGAACTCAAGGATGTTCTTTCCGAATCGCCGCTCGCGTCGGCCAACTTCGCCTTGCTCGACGAAGAAGTCGCGCAAGGGCAGTTGGACCAGGTGGGTGACGAAGTCACATTCATTCAGGCCCTCAGCTCGGATGCATTCGACCACGCCGACTTTACTTTTTTTTGCGGCTCCGAAGACCTGACACGCCGCTACTGGCGTCAGGCGCTTCGCGCAGGGTCAACCGTACTCGATCTGTCCGGCGCGCTTGATCAGGAACAGGGCGTGCTGCTGCGGGCGCCGTGGCTGGGATTCGAGCCGGCTGCCGGCGACCTGTTTACGCCGGCCATCGTACCGGCCCATCCCGCGGTCATTGCCCTGGCTCTCTTGCTCGGACGTCTGGGCCAGGCCGCGCCCGTTCGCTTTGCTGCCGCCACAGTACTGGAGCCGGCCAGCGAATTCGGCCGCGCTGCAATGGATGAATTACATCAGCAAACCGTAAGTCTGCTCAGCTTCCAAACCCTTCCCAAGGCAGCCTACGACGCCCAGGCAGCCTACAACATCCTGGGCGGAATGGGTGAAAGCGCCACGGTAAACCTGTCCGCCGTCGAAGCCCGCATCCGGCGTCACTATGAGGCCCTTACTGCGGGACGTGGTCCTGCGCTCGCGCTTCAGGTGCTCCATGCGCCCGTCTTCCACGGCCTCGCGTTTTCCATCGCCGTGGAATTGGAGCGGCCCGTCGAAGTTGCCGCACTGGATGAAGCGCTGGGTGGCGAGCACATCGATCTTGTTCTCGAAGACACCGACTCGCCTTCGAACCTCGCCGCGACGGGTCAAAATGACGTCCTCGTTCGCCTGCGGCCCGAGCGTCAGGGCCGCAACTCCAGCCAGGCGTCCCGTCTCTGGCTGTGGGCTGCCGCCGACAACCTGCGTCTCAACGCGCAGAATGCTGTTCAGTGTGCCCTCGATCTCCGCCGCCTCCGCCCCAAGGGGACCGTGCAGTAGCCGCGGCAACATTTCGCCTCAATTCGTTCCAACTCATTTTCAGAAATCTTCAAAAATGCCCTTCTCTGTCGCTCTGATCCGATGGGTCTACAATTCATTCCCGAAGGGAGAGGGACAATGAAGCTTGATTTGAAAGCTCTGGCTGTCACCGGAGCGATCCTGTGGGGCGGCAGCGTATTCCTCATGGGGATCGCCAATCTGGTCTGGGCTGGCTACGGCGCGCAATTCCTTGCCTGGCTCACCTTTTATCCTGGCTATCATGCCGGCCGCAGCTTTGGTCAGGTCGTCATCGTCACCGTGTACGCCGCTTTCGACGGCCTGTTCGGCGCCGTGATCTTCGGCTGGTTGTATAACCGACTTGCAAAATCAACTGCTTGATAGTGCTCTAGCTGCGGCGGGCCTGCCCTAGCTTCGACCACGCCTTTGCCACAACTGCACAATGTAGCTGTCCGTCATGCCCGCGACATAGTCCGTCACGGTCCGCACCAGCCCTTCAGTGGGTATCTGCGCCTGGTGATCCGCTGGCATCAAATTGGGTTCGGCCATCAGCCGGGCGAAAAGCTCGATCACCACTTCTTCCGCTCGCGCGTGTTCCTGTTCCTGCCCCGGTGAGTTATAGAGGTTCGCGTAGAGAAATTCCTTGATCGCAATCCGCTCCGCTTCCATCTGCTGGCTCAGAGCGGCCAATCTCCACGGCGCGTGGCGGATTTCGGACAGGCTGTTTGCTCCGATGGCTTCAGCGCGGACGCGTACCTCGCCGATGAGATCGGTCACAAACGCGTTCAATACGCGGCGCAGCGCTTCATACACCACCAGCTTTTGCGCTGCCGCGGGATATCGATTCCGCGAAGCGTCGTAGAATCGCCGGTAGAGCGGAGACGCCTGGCGTACTTGCTCGAGATCCAGAATCCCAGAGTCCAGTCCGTCATCGATGTCAGCCGTCAGATACGCAATCTCGTCCGCCAGATCAATTAACTGCGCTTCGAGCGGCGGAAATTGATCGAGATAATATGCTGCCAATTCGGGGTGTTCCTGCGCGTTGTAATCGCGCGAGTGCTTCACGATGCCTTCGCGCACAGCCAGTGTCAAGTTCAGTCCGCGAAAAGCGGGGTAGCGCTCTTCAAACCACGTAACGATGCGCAACGCATGCAGGTTGTGATCGAAGCGCATGCCGTGAGCCTGCAGCGCGCGGTCCAGTGCCTTTTCTCCTGCGTGGCCAAAAGGTGGATGCCCGATATCGTGCGCCAGCGCCAGCGCTTCGGCGAGTTCCAAGTTCAAGCCCAGGGCCGCGGCAACTGTTCGTGAAATCTGTGTCACCTCGAGCGTGTGGGTCAGCCGGCTGCGAAAGTGATCGGACAGTCCCTCGTCGGGCAGCCTCGTGAACACCTGTGTCTTTCCCGCAAGACGGCGAAAAGCGCGCGCGTGCAGAATACGCGCCCTGTCCCGGCCAAAAGGACTGCGATAGGCATGCGGCGGCTCGTTGTGAACGCGGCCTGCCAGCTCGCTTGATTCGCTGCCGCAAACGGCAATACCCCCCGGCAGCCTGCTCGCCCTTTCTTCGCCTTCCCGATGCATGTTCATGGCTTGCAACGCAGTTTCGGTTGGCGCAATCCTCGCTGAGAGAGCTGTTGCGAACCGATCAAAAAGCCTACGTCTGGTTATACCGTACTTCGGCGCATATGAGCTTCGGTGAGGGTGTTTGTGCCCTGTATCACCGGCGCGCGCCGGACGCGGCTGGTATAACGGCACACGTGTGCCGCAGGATGGACAATCTCAGCTTTCTGGGAGTACCATCCTGCCGGAATTTTTTAAGGGCTGGCGCACGCGCTCAAGCGTAATTGCCGGCCGCGGCGCCTTGTCTCGCCGCCATGGGGGTAGCTATGAAACCGATGAAAGCAATGGTGCTGGCGCTTGCTTCGCTGGCAATGGTATTGATCCCGGGATGCGGTTCCCGGCACTCGCTCAAAGAGGTGTACTACCTGGTAGGGTCCAACATGTCCTCGTCCTACTGGCAGAGCATGGCTTCAGGCTTTAAAAAAGCGGGAGCCGAGTATCAAGTCACAGCCAAGGTAGCCGGACCCGACACCTACGACCCGCAAGGCGAACTGGCGGAACTGCAAAAAGCCGCTGCCGCCAAACCGGCCGGCATCCTCATCTCGGTCTCCGATGTGGCTGTTTTGCAGCCCGGAATCGATGCGGCGGTGAGTGCGGGAATTCCTGTGATCACGGTCGATTCCGATGCCGCGAACAGCAAGCGGCTTTACTTCATCGGCACCAACAATCTTGAGGCAGGGCGCCTGGGCGGCAAAAGAATCGTCGAGAAACTCGGCGGCAAAGGCAACGTGGTCTTCTTCACAATTTCGGGCCAGCCCAACACTGAAGAACGGTTAAAGGGATTCAAGGACGTTTTTTCATCCCAAGCCGGGATCAAAATCGCTGAGGTGGTCGACATCAAAGGCGCCCCCACCACCGCATTCGATCGGACGCAGCAGCTTATGGCGCAAACCGGACCAAAGAAGATTGACGCCTTTGTGTGCCTCGACTCCGTATCCGGCAAGATGGTAGCCGACGCAATCAAGCGCACCGGCGACACCAGCCGGGTGCTGGTTGCGTGGGACGTGAACCCCGATACCCTGCAGGAGATCAAGGACGGCGTTATCGACTCCACAGTCGTACAGAAGCCTTACACCATGGGCTACATCGGGCTGAAGGCCCTCGACGAGGTGTTCCATAACCCGCCCGCCCAACTCGGCAAAGACTACAGCATCGATCCGTTCGCGCCTTATCCCGAATTTGTCGACACCGGCACGTCTCTCGTGGACAAAAGCAACGTGAGTGTGTATCTAAGCGCAGCCGCTTCACACTCGCAATAATGCTCCTGGAACCGGCTCGTGCCGATCAGAGGTATTTCTTCGCCGTCCAATCCTTCATGGCCGCTTGCACCAGTTGCCTGATTTGCTTCAGCACCTCGGGCTCAGGGGCGGCCTTGAAGTTGAAGCAGGTCTTGCCCTGCATCCGTGTCTTCAGGGCCGGCGGCACCGCTTTCAACAGCGGAGGATTCATATAAAGCGGCATGAGATGCAAGCTCACATAAGCCTTGCCCTTGCGCACGGAACCGAACCACATTGGATGGCCCTTATGCTGAGGAAATGGCGAAGGCTTTCGCCCCGTCACGGAGAAGATGGAAGAAGTGTCCTGGCTTACCACCAGATGACGCAAGTGGCCGCCGAAGACAGTCTTCAACTGATCGAATGCAGAATCAAAATCGGAGGTCATGGCCAGAAGTGTATCCTGCAAGGCCCGCCGATGTGAGGAGAGAATTCAATGCAGCCGAGGTGAGGCGCGACCCTTACTCCGGCTTGGCCGGTTCGACGGCGCCCTCTTCCTTGGCAAGCCTCACGCGTGCGCTTTCCAGCTTCTTTTGCACCTTCGCCACATCGGTCGGCTCCACGTCGGCCGGGGCAGACTTGGCGAACTCGGCCAGCGAGAGTTCCCACTGCGCCGCCGCCAGCCGGATGCGTCCCGTCTTCTCGTAGAGATCGCCCAAATGCATGTGAACGGTGGGATCCACCTGGTCGCGGCTGACAGCTTGCCGCAGGTTGTCTTCGGCCAGCTCGTACTCGCCCATCTTGAAGTACACCCAGCCCAGCGAATCGAGATACGCGCCATTCATCGGCTCAATGTCCACCGCTTGGCGGATCATCTTCAGAGCCTCCGGCAGCTTCACACCTCTGTCCGCCAGCATGTAGCCCAGATAGTTCAGCGTCGCCGCGTTCTTCGGATCCAGGTCGAGCGCCTGGCGGAAGTATTGCTCTGCCTGCTCCAGGTGCTTTTGACGCTCCGCCAGCTCGCCCCGCAAAAAGATCATGTAGATGCGATCGTCTTTCTTGGTCGACAACGGCTCAGCCTTGTCGAACGCGTCTTCGGCATCCTTCCAGCGATGCAAACGAACATCGATCTGGCCGATCGCGATCCAGATTCCTCGCTGCTCATCCGGCGTGGCTCCGTCCAGAAGGCCTTTGGCCATCGCCAGTCCCTCATCGGCTTTGCCCTGGTCCGACAGTTCTGCCGCCAGTGTCAGTTTCAGGTCGCGGTCCTTGGGATCGGCAGCGACCGCTTTCTTCGCCACTTCGAGTGACTTGTCGAATTCGTGGGCCTGCCGGTAGGTGTCCACTTGCTCCTGGTACCCGCGCACCGCCGAGCTGCCGCCCATGTCAATCAACTTCTGGTAGGTGGCAATCGCCTGGTCCACTTTGTTCTGCTCCATCTCGACCGATCCCAGCCGATCCAGGAAGATGCCGCGATTGTTCTTCTCTTCGTCAGTGTAGGCGCCGTTGGCGTGCGAAGTCGCATCCACCATCTGCTGGTAGGTCTGCGTCGCCTCGTCAAGCCGGTCCAGAATGTCGAGCAGCAATCCTTCGTTAAACCCGGCTTCAAGCGACGTTGGATCAATCTTGCGCGCTTTGCGGATCGTTGCCAGCGCTTCCTCGTACTTTCCCTGCCGCCGCTCGATCTCGCCAATGTGCACAAGTGCGTCCAGCGAATTGTCAGGATCCGCATCGGCCAGCGCCTTGTATTGCTTGAGAGCCTCATCGAGCTGATCGTTGTTCAGCAGCGCCTGGGCCAGCGCATCCAGAGTTTGCAGGTCGCCCGGTTGCATGTCTTCCGCGCGTTTGTACGCGGCAATGGCATCCTTCGGCTGCTTCAACTGGTCGTATAGCGCGCCCAGTGTGAACTCCATCTTCGGCGTGCGCGCATCCGCGGGAACGGCTTCAATCGCTTTGACCGCCTGCTGCGTATTGCCGCTCTCCGCGTAAAGCCGCGCCAGATTCAGCACCACTTCTTCTGACTCAGGTTCGATCGACTCCGCTGTCTTGAACTCGGCCTCCGCCTTATCGGGCTGATGCTTCACCGTGTAGAGCTGGCCCAGCACCATGTGGTCTTCCACGCTTCGGGGCTGCAGCGCAACAATCTTTTCGAACTCGGCAATCGCCTGGTCCAGCACATTCCCCGCAGGCGACGACGACGAAACTCCGTTTTGACCTTCGCCGAGCTGGCGCAGGTAGATGCGTCCCAGCAGTTTGTGCGCGTCGATATTGTCGGGCGTGCTTTTGAGCAAAGCCTTTGCCGTGACCTCGGCTTCGTGGACGCGGCCAACCCGGAAATAAAGTTCGGCCAAACCGTTATTCAGCTCCGCCGAACTGGGATCGGCATTGAGAGCCATCTTGTACTCTTCAATGGCCTTGTTGATTTCGTCGGACCGGCCTTCCGAAACCGCGTCGTCCTCGTACACGCTGGCCAGCGCCAGGTGATAGTAGGCTTGTGCCCGCTTCGGCTCGGTTCCGATCTGGTTGTTCGTGGTCGATGCCGCATCAGCCGCGGGCAACGCCGGAGCCGGCAGTGCCGGCGCAGGGACTGGCTTGGCCGAGTGGCTCTGTGTTGAATTCGCGGGAGTCTGGCCCGCAGGGGTGGCCTGGGCGTGGAGAGTCGCCGTCGGAAGCAGAACCGCAGCGAATAATGTAGACCCGATGGTCGTTGCAGCGAAAGTTTTTGTCATCATGCAGGGAATTCCCAACGCCCTTTGCCGGCAACCCATTGAAAAGGCTCGCCAGTCTGAAACGCGGCACAGGCAGTCGCAATAAGCCGCTCCGCCTGCTGATACAGACGATTTTACGCGTCATTCGTCGCAAATGCTCGGCCGTTTCCTCGATTTTCCCCAAAAGATGCAGAGTCGTAACCACCCCAAAGCATGCCGGGCGCAAACCGCTTCTTTCCTGTCAAATCTTTCAGTGCCGGAAGTGCCGTATCCCTGTAAACACCATCGCAATGCCCAGTCTGTCAGCCGCCGCAATCACTTCATCGTCGCGGACTGAGCCGCCCGGCTGGATCACTGCCGTCGCGCCGGCCTGCACCACGGTTTCAAGGCCGTCGGAGAAGGGAAAGAAAGCGTCTGACGCCGCGACGCAGCCCTTCAGCGGCAGCGCCGCTTTCATTGCGCCAAATCGCGCCGCGTCGACGCGGCTCATCTGGCCCGCGCCCACGCCCAGCGTCTGCCCTTCGCGCGCATACACAATGGCATTCGATTTCACGTGCTTGCACACGCGCCAGGCAAACAGCAGACTCCGCAACTCCTCGGCGGTCGGCGGACGCCACGTCACCACCTTTAGTTCCGACTCCGTCACCCGTCCAGTATCGGCGTCCTGCAGCAGCAATCCTCCCGAAACGTGTTTGACCACGGGCTTGACCGGCGCGGCAATCACTTTCACGAGGCGCAAATTCTTTTTCGCGGCAAAGCGCTCCTGCGCCTCCGCCGAAAATCCCGGAGCCGCAATCGCCTCCACAAACAGCTTGGCGATCTCCTCGGCCGCCGCCCCGTCCACCTCGCGATTGACGCCGATCACTCCGCCAAACGCCGAGGCTGGATCGCACTCGAGCGCCTTCTCGTACGCCTCCAGGATGGTCGCTCCGGTCGCCGCTCCGCAGGGGTTGGTATGTTTCACGATAATGACGGCGGGTTCCTCAAACTCCTGCGCCAGCTCCCAGCATGCGTCCAGATCCACCAGGTTGTTGTAGCTCAGCTCCTTGCCCTGCAACTGCGTGGCGCCCGCAATCCCCCGGCCGCTTCCGTCCGAGTAAAGAGCGGCGCGCTGGTGCGGATTCTCGCCGTAACGCAGCGGCTGCGCCAGCGGCAGATTGATGCGCAGCGTCATGGGCAGCGCGGTGCTGTCTGGCGTTGCCGGCGCGTCCGGTGCGGGAGCGTCCGCAATCCGCTCCAGGGTGCCCGCGATCGCCGAATCGTACGCCGCCGTCAGCGCAAAGGCATTCTTCGCCAGCCACCAGCGTGTCGCGCGGCTCAGGCCGCCGTTGTTCGTCTTCAACTCCGCCATCAACGGAACATAGTCCTCGACCCGCGTCACGATCGCCACATCTTCAAAGTTCTTTGCCGCCGAACGCACCATCGACGGCCCGCCGATGTCGATGTTCTCGATCAGGTGCCCGAAGGCCACGCCCGGCTGCGCAGCGGTCTTCTCGAAGGCATACAGGTTCACCACCACCATGTCGATGGGCTCGATGCCGTGCTCGGCGACAGCCGCCTCGTGCGCCGCGTTGCCGCGAATATAGAGCAGGCCGCCATGCACGCGCGGATGCAGAGTCTTCACGCGGCCGTCGAGCATCTCAGGGAAGCCGGTCAAATCGCTGATGTCTTTTACCTTGAGCCCGGCCTCGCGCAGCGCCTTCGCCGTCCCGCCGGTCGAAACCAGCTCAACGCCGAACCCCGCCAGCGCTCCGGCAAACTCCACTAGCCCGGTCTTGTCCGTCACGCTCAACAGCGCCCGCCGAATCGGCTTCACACCGCTCCCGCTTGCTTTGCCTTCCAGATTCACCATTTCTCTCCATGAATTCGAAAAATTATTCCGACCGTTAGTTGCCCCACCCTCTCGACGGCTTTTCAGGCGAAAGGGTGGGTATGACATCTCGCGCAGTCCAAACTCCACATTGCAGTTGCCCCATCCTTTCGGTCGCCGCAGCGACCGAAAAGGGTGGGAAGCCGCATTGAACCGCGCCCCAAACTCCAGATTAAATGTTGACGCCGGGCCGGCTGCTGGCGGGTAGTTTGTCAATTCTCAGTAGCCGACAGGCCGTTCCACAACCTGCCACCACACTTTTGCGGGATGTAAGACACAGGACGACTGTTTTTTAATAATGAATACATGTTCCCGAAATTCGATTCGAATGATTTCGCGAAGTGGGGCAGGATCGTCGGCATCGCGCTGTTCGCCGCCGCATTTCTGCTCCCAGGAGTACATCTGGGGCAGAACTCTTATTCGGGACTGGAGTGTGCTTGGGAGACTCTTTGTTTCACCGCCACCTTTTTTGCGACACTTTCCCGACACGAACGGTCAGAGGGGTGGTCCCTCTTCATGATGGTCTCCGGCTGGATAACGCCCTTAGTCCTATTTGGGCTTGTCGCATGGAGCGGCAAGATCAAACGAGGAGTAGCGATGATACTTCCATTCTTCCTGCTCGCACCCTGGCTTGTTTTTGCTTTGACCGATGGCGCAGAGTCGATTCGTCCGAGTTTCGGGCACTACATCTGGACCGTGGGCTGTTTGCTGATTTTCACTCCCGAATATGCAGCGATCATCGCGTCCCTCAAGAAGGTCAAAAACACCGGCACGGAACGAAATTGAAACTCGTGCCATGCAGATCATTCGCGAATGTCGGGCGAGCCAGAATTGATCTTCATTCTTCGCCTTCACCGATTCATCGCTTCGCGTAGCTCGGATACACCTTTTCCAGCAGCACGCCCCGCAGAACCGTCCGCAAATCCGCGCTCGGCTCGGGCTCGGTGTTCGATTGCGGATGCAACTCCGGCGTCGCCGCAGCCTCCCCCGTGTCCGTCGTATTCACCACCAAAATGCTCCCGCTTCTTCCTTCCGGATCAATCAGCAGCTCCGACGAAAACCCGCCCTGGTCGCCGTCATGATAGATGTACCTGTGCCCGCCGGCCTCCATCACAAAAAATCCCAGCCCCATCTTCGGCTGCGCCTCGCCAGCTCCCACGGTGTACGCATCCGGCGGATGCCCCGGCTCCGCCACCGGTAGCAATCCCTTCCACGCCTCCTCCAGTGAACTGCGCTTCAGCACCACGTCATACACCGGGTTCGCCTGATCACCAACTCGATCGCCGATCAAAAAGCGCAGGTACTTCACCATGTCGGTCACCGGCGCTTTGAGCCCGCTATTCGCCGCCGTAATTCCGGTATCAAAATCGAACGGTTGCGCAACCAGCTTCCCGCCCGTGCGCACGTAGCTCGCCGACACATGCCCGGCGAGAAAGTACGGCGACCGGTCGAAGTAACTCGCCGTCATGCCCAGCGGCTTCAAAATGTTCTTGTCGATGTAAACCTCGATGTCGTCGCCGCTCAACCGCTCCACAATCTGCCCGAGAAACACATAGCCGAGGTTCGAATAGCTCCAGCGGCTACCCGGCGCAAAAGCAATGTGTGTATACGGCAGCATCGCTACAACCTCGCTCCAGCGCGTCGGCTCAAACGGCTGCCAGTCGCAATTTATGCTGTCGTCGCAATCCCACGGCCAGGTGGGATTCCGGAACCCCGCGCTGTGCGTCAGCAACTGCCGAATCGTGATTGCATCGATGGGCCCGTACGCATCATGCACCTCGCGCAACTCCGGCACGTAGCGCACCGCCGGATCGTCCAGCGCAAGCTTGCCGCGGTCGCGTAGTTGCAAGATCGCGATGGCGGTGAAAGTCTTCGTGATCGACGCCCAGTTATAGCTGGTCTCTGCGTTCACGCGCTGGTGCGTCGCAACATTCGCTTCGCCCCAGTAGAACGCCTCAGCCGGCTCCGCGCCGTGCACAAACGCGAACCCCCCGCCTGCAACTCCATGCCGGCTCACCTCCGCCTCAAATCGCGCGTGAAACGCATCAATCGGAGCCTGGCTGGGACGCTCTTCCCCCGCACTGTTCTGGCCGGCAGCCCGGCCCACCCAAAATATTCCGCACGCCAGCAGAGCGACGGCCATCGCAACACGCGAATCTTTCATGCGGTTCATCATAGCCGGGTACGCGCAAGAGCGGCGGCCAAGCCTGTCCAACAGCGACCATTTCCTCAAGAATTGAAAGCTCGAAATGCATTAGAGTGATGATATGGGGAGCTATTCCTCGACACCTCAACCGGAAATCCTTCCGCCTCAGATTCCGGAGAGCCAGCCTGCGCCGCCGCAGCGCCGCCCGCGCCGTGGGTGGGCCGCTGCGCCCGCCACCTACACCCTCGTCGGCATCAACTGCGCGGTATATTTCGCCATGGTCGCGCGCGGAGCCAGCCCCTGGATGCCCACCGTCGATCAGCTCATGTCCTGGGGCGCCGACCGGCCCGACAGCGTTCTCCTCCACGCCGAATGGTGGCGCATCGTCACCGCGATGTTTGTGCATGTCGGCATCATTCACCTGGCCACCAACATGTGGTGTCTGTGGAACCTCGGCCTTCTCGCCGAGCCGCTCATGGGCTCCTTCGGTCTCTTCGCTGTCTACATCCTCACCGGCGCCGCCGGCAACCTGCTTTCGACTTTCTGGAATTGGATAAGGCCGGTCCACGACGCTTCCGGTGCGCCTTTCTACCAGGCTGGCGCTGGCGCTTCCGGCGCAGTCTTCGGCATTGCCGCCGCGCTCATTATCCTGCTCAAATCAAAGCTTCTGCCGGTGCCGCCGCGCGAACTCTGGCGCCTGCGCCGCTCCGTTATCTACTTCGCCGTCATCAACCTCATCATCGGGTTTTCGGTCAACTTCGGCAGCGGGTTTACCGGGGTGGAAGTCGACAACTCAGCCCACGTCGGCGGCTTCCTCTGCGGCCTTCTCTTCGCCGCACCCATGGTGCCGCGCATCGGCTCGCCGCGCAGCGATTTTCAGTTCAAGCTGCGCCTTACCGTTGCGCTCGTCGTGCTGCTTCTTGTGCTGTTCGGATTCTTCGTGGCCCACCTGGCGCCGTCTTAGGGCTCTTTGCACAAACACTGTTATGAAAGGGCGCGGATTGATCCGTGCCGATAAGCCCGTGGAAGTGCGTCAGCTTTAGCCGGGGATGCTCTTTATGGACGTCTGCCGCGAATTCGGTCTTCCCGCAACGCGATCGCGGAAAGGGAGGGAACGCGCGCAGCGCTCACCGCACCGCCGTCGCCGCGAACTTCTTTACCATCGCCAGCAGCAGTTTGCGATCGCTTTCGTTCAAATTCGACGAGTAGCGCCGCAGTTGCGTCAGAAAACGCAGTTCATCGTCCGACAGATTCTGCGCATTCATCTGGCGAGCCAGAGTGTCGCTGGCGAAAAACTGCGCAATCGGTAAATCGAGCGCATGAGCAATTTTGGCCAGCGTATCCAGTGAGGGAACCGTATGGCCGTTCTCGACCCGTGAAAGATAGCAGCGCAGCAGCCCGGTCTTCTTTTCGATATCTCCCTGCGACAACCCTTTTTGCAATCTGTATGCGCGAATCGTGGTGCCGATCTTCATGCTCATGTCTTTCCGCCCGGCTGCGTACCAAAGGTGAGGTGTCTTGGTAGCAATAAAATTATTAGCTTAAGAGTTAACATGCGGCGCCCGCGATGACAAGAGCATGGTTACCTACCCGGTTAACTCATCCCCGCAGCACATCGACGAATCACTCACCGCTCCGCGTGCAACGCGCGCGTAAACCTTCGCTTCGCCTGATCCGTCAGACTGAATACAAGCGAGAGGTCAGTCAGTGCATTTACGGCACGCGGTAAGGGCGCATGCAGGTGCGATCGGTATCCTTTTGGCCGGATGTATGGCCGCCGGGGCCCAGGCTCCGGCTCCAGCCGCAGGTACCGCGCCAGACACGTCCGCGCCTTCTTCTGCTGCACCGACTCCGGCGGTGCCTCCAACTCCAAGTGAGTCCTCGCCGGCTCAGGCTCCCTCACAGCCAGCAACTGCATCAGGCGGCAAGCTTCACGGCTTCGTAAAAAGCGGCAACATCCCTCTGCCCGGCGTTACCGTCACAGCGCAAAACACGCTCACGGGCAAGCGCTACTCCACCACCACCGACATCACCGGCGCCTGGGCGTTGAATATCCCGCAAAATGGCCGCTACGTCATTCGCACCGAATTCGCGGCCTTCGCGCAAGGCTCGCAGGAAGCTGTCTTGAATGCCACAAGTCACGACCAGTTGGTGAACTTCGAGATCATCCTCGCCTCCCGGCAAGCCGAGGCAGAGCAGAAGCAGGCACAGGCGGCGGCCCGCCAGGGCAATGAAGGCCAGGGGCCGCGCCAGCTCGCCGGCAATGCTCCCGAAAGCCTCAGCTTGATGAACGCCCTCACCGATGACACCGACACGGGAGCTGGAACCGCCGGAGCCAGTGGCGCCGCTTTGCCTTCCATCGCAGAAAACTCTGACTTCAGCGACGAATCGGTCGCCGTATCCGGGCAGGCTGGCCAGGTGAGCTCGTTCGCCGGGCTCGACATGGAGCGCGTGCGCGACGCGGTGCAGACCGTGCAGGTGCAGGGCGGGCTCAACGGACAGGGCGCCAACGGTGGGGAACCAGCTCAAGCCGGATTATTCGGCGGTGGCGGCGGTGGAGGATTCGGCGGTGCCTTCGGCGGGGGCGGTTTTGGCGGAGGAGGCGGCTTCGGTGGTGGCGGGCGCGGAGGTTTCGGCGGCAGAGGCGGCGGCGGCGGGCGCGGCAACTTCCGCGGCTTCGATCCCGCGCAGCCGCACGGCGCCATCGCCTGGAATGGAAGCAACGCCATCTTCAACGCGCTGCCATTTTCATTGCAGGGCCAGCACCAGCAGCAGCCTGCCAACGGGTCAAACCAGTTTACGCTCTCGTTCATGAGCGCCCCGTACATCCCGCACCTTACCAAGCCCAGCGGCAAGGACACCGTCTTTCTCTCGCTCTCTGGCTCAAGGCAGTCTACGCCCGATGATTTCTACGCCACCGTTCCCACCGATGCCGAGCGCGCCGGCGACTTCTCCGCCGCAGGGCTGCCGCCGATCTACAACGTCGCCACCAATCAGCAATATGTCTCCAGCGGAAATCCAAATATTCCCGACGGCACGCCCAACGTCATTCCTTATGGCAGCATCTCCTCGCAAGCCACGGCGCTCCTGAAATACTTCCCTGAGCCCAACCTCCCGGCCGGCAATGCTCTCAATAACAACTACCACCTGCTTACCACCGCGCAGTCGAATATGACGCGGGCCGGCGTCCGCTACATGCGCAGCCTGGGCGCCAACGCTACGCAACCCGGCGCGCGCGGACCCGGCGGATTCGGCAGGCGCGGCGGGCAAAACCAGGGCCTCCGTCAAAGCATCAATCTCAATTTCAACTGGGGCCACACCGCCGCCGACCGCGTCAATCTCTTTCCGGCGCTCGGCGGCAAGAGCGCTGCTGACAGCTACGCGCTGCAGGCCGGCTACACCATCGGTTATCACCGCTTCACCAGCATCTCCAACGTCAGTTGGAATCGCAGCAACAGCAATGGCACGAACTTCTTCACAAACACCGCCATCAATCCCGGCGCTGCTGCCGGCGTGAGCGTCCCCAACAACGTTCCGCTCAACTATGGCCTGCCCGATATTTCGCTCAGCGACTTTCAGAGCCTGAGTGAGACGCAGCCCAGCTTTTCCATCTCGCAGACGATCTCCGCCACCGAAGTCGTGAGCTGGATTCACGGCAAGCACAACATGCGCTATGGCTTCGACTACCGCCGCGTGCACCGCGACTTTCTGGCCGGCTCCAACGCCACTGGCAACTTCACTTTCACCGGCTTGTTCACCCAGCAGACTCTCGCGACGCCGAACGGCCCGCAGCCGGTGCGCGGCACAGGCTCGTCCCTGGCCGACTTTCTCCTTGGCCTGCCGCAATCTACCACGCTCAACTCGTCGCTCGACAAAAGCTATCTGCGCGACAACGTCTTCGATGCATTTGCTATGGACGACTGGCGCCTTTCGCCTTCGCTCACGCTCAACTACGGCATCCGCTACGAATACTTCGCGCCGTACACAGAGAAATATGGGCATCTCTCTGAAGTTCTCACCAACCCTGACGCCGCATTTACCAGCGAAACCGAAGTGACGGCGGGCGCCGGCGGTCTGCCTTCCTCGCTTGTCTTTCCGTGGCACAAGGCATTTCGCCCGAGCCTGGGCATTGCGTGGCGCGTGCCCAAGGTCAAAAACACGGTGGTCCGCGCCGGCTTTGGCATGAACTACGTCACCGGCCAGTACGCGACCTTCGCCAACCTCATGGCGCACCAGCCGCCCTTCTCCAATGAGCAAACCAATCAGGAGGCCGTCGGCAACACGGCATCGACCGCCTGCATCCAGACCGGCACCTGTTTCACGCTGGCCAACGGATTCCCCGCGCCCGCCACGCTCGGCAGCTATGCCATCGATCCGCATTTTCCGTTGCCCTACGTCATGGCCTGGAGCCTCGACATCCAGAAGACGCTGCCCTGGGGCATCGTGATGAACGTTGGCTACAACGGCGCACGCAGCAATCACCAGGACTCTGTCATTGCGCCGCGTGCCGTGCCCGGTAGCCCCGGCACCAATCCCACCGGCCTCGTCTTCCGCTACGAAGAGGCCGAGTCATTCTCAAAATTCAACGCGGGCACCCTTCGCCTCAACAAGCGCATGAGCGGCGGCGTCTCGCTGGGCGCCAACTACACTTACTCCCACTCCATCGACGATGCCGGCGCCCTCGGCGGTGTGGGCGGCACCAGCGTCCAGAACTGGCAGAACGTGCTCGATGAGCTCGGCAATTCCAGCCTCGACGTTCGCCACAAAGTCACCGGAACGTATCTGTATGAGCTACCCTTTGGCCCCGACAAAACCTGGGTCACAACCGGCATCGGCTCGCACATCCTTGAGGGATTCTCGATCTCGGGCAATTTCACCTTCGCCACCGGAACCTGGCTCATGCCGGCCTACACGCTCAACACGGCAAATGTCGAGTGCGGTACTGCGGGCGCATTGCGCGCCAATCTCGTCCCAGGCCAATCGGTCACATCCGGCGGAGGCACGCTGCATAAGTGGTTCAACACTGCGGCCTACTCTGAGCCGTCGCCCACGCCCGGATACTGTAATGGTTTCGGGAACGCGCCGCGCAACTCGATTGAAGGCCCAGGCACGGTGCAGAACAACATGGCCCTCTCCAAAACCATGCAGCTCGGCGAGACGCGCAGCATGGAGATCCGTGCCACCATCAGCAACGTCTTCAACACCGTGCAATACGCCGGCGTCGATACAACCGAGGGCACGCCGCAGTTCGGCCAGATCACTTCGATAAGCCCCATGCGATCGTTCCAGTTCACCGCGAGGTTCAGATTTTGACGGGCTCAATACAAAAAGTCGCCTCAGGATTCGCGCTCCTCGCGCTGCTCGCGCCGGCTGTGCCGCCCGTCTCCGCCCAGAGCTCCGGTCAGATGGCCTCCACGCCGCAGGGCGGATTCACGCTCAAAGCCAACGCCGAACTCGTGCTCACCAACGTCATTGCGCGCGACGCCAAAACCGGCGAAGTGGTGAAAGGCCTCAAGCAGAGCGACTTCAAAATCTACGAGAACGGCAAAGAGCAGCAGATCGATACGTTCGACTTTCAAAGCGTCGATATGGCCACGCCGCTCAACGAGGCCACGGTCAGCGGCCTCGCCGCCGGACCCACGGGAAGCAAGGCTGTCGCGGTCGCCACCCCTGAGGAGTTGCGCAACCACCGGCTCATCGTCATGTTCTTCGACCTCTCTTCCATGCAGCCCGAGGATCTCGACCGCAGCGTCGAAGCTGCGCAAGCTTTCCTCAAAGACAAAATGCAGCCGGCCGACCTGGTCGCGCTGGTTTCGCTTGGCGATACGCTGAACGTCGACCAGGACTTCACCGCCGACAAGAACGCGCTCATCAACGAAGTGGGCGTCTACAACGGCACTCAGGGCCAGGGATTTGCCCAGGGCGCCGATGCTAACGGCAACCAGGTAGAGGACACCACCGCCTACACGCCCGATGAAGGCGAGTACAACGACCTCAATACCGATCGCGAGCTCTTCGCCCTACGCGCCGTCGCCCAATCGCTGGCAAAGATCAACGAGAAGAAATCGCTGCTCTATTTTTCCGGCGGCATCTCGCGCGACGGCATTGAAAACCAGGCGTCGCTGCGTTCCGCCATCAACGCCGCCGTCCGCTCCGATCTGGCCATCTACAGTGTCGATGTGCGCGGTCTGCAGGCGGTTGGTCCGCTGGGCGACGCTTCAACCGGCAGCCTGCGCGGCAGCAGCGGCTACAACGGCGCAGCGCTCTCCAACAACATGAACCAGAACTTCGCCACGCAGGAAGTGATGGCCACGCTTTCCAGCGACACCGGCGGCAAAGCCTTCTTCGACTCCAACGACTTTGCGCCCGCCTTCGCCCAGGTGCAAAAAGACACTTCCGCCTATTACGCTATCGGATTCCATTCGTCCAATCCCGCGCGCGACGGAAAATACCGCAAGCTCACCGTGAAAATCGACCGTCCCGGCATCAAGCTCGATTACCGCCCCGGCTACTACGCTCCGGCCGACTTCAAGCACTCGGGCAAGCAGGACCGCGAGCAGGAATTGCAGGACCAGCTGGCCAGCGATTTGCCTGCCACCGACATCGCTGTTTACATGGACGCGATGTACTTCCGACTCGACGCCAACCGCTTCTACATGCCGGTTTCGCTCGTCGTCCCCGGTTCGCAGATTCCCTTTGTGCAGGGCGGCGACAAAGACAAGGCCACGCTCGACATCATCGGCGCCGTTCTCGATGACGCCAAACGCCCGGTCGGCCGCGTCCGCGACACCGTCAAGCTCAATCTCGATCCCTCGCTGCAGGCGCGGCAGAAAAACATCCAGTACACCACCAGCTTCAATCTGCCGCCCGGCAAATACGAAATCAAATTCGTGGTGCGCGAAAACCAGACCGGCCAAATGGGCTCGTTCATCGCCGATTTCACGCTGCCCGACTTCAAGAAATCCCCGCTCAAGCTCAGTTCCATCGTGCTGGCCTCGCAGCGCGAGCCGAGCAAGAAAGACGATCCGCTGGTGCGCAATGGCCAGGAATACGTGCCCAACATTAGCCACGTCTTCCGCCAGGATCAGCACATGTATCTGTTGTACGAGATCTACGATCCCGCGCAGGAGAAATCCGCCGGCAACACTCCCAAGGGAACAAAGCCCGGCGTCAGCGTGTTGAGCAGTCTCGAATTGATTCAGGGCTCGGCCAAGGTCTACGAGACACCGATCGTGCAGGCCAAATCAGTCAACGTTGAAGGGCGCGGCGCGGTGTCGGTCGAACTCGACGTGCCGCTCAGCGGCCTCAAACCCGGCTCCTACATCTGCCAGCTTAATGTGATCGACGATGCCGCGGGCAGCTTCGCGTTTCCGCGCTTCGCTGTGCTGGTTCGCCAGCCAGCCGCGGCGCCCTCAACCTCACCCGCCCCCACGCCGGCCGCTCAATCTTCGGCAAGCTCGGGCGGACAATGAATCCCTGAACTCACAATATGGGTGCCCCGCGTCCGGGGTTCCCGCAGACAGGTCTTTGTCCGTGGGGTACAGGTCCGGATTCTCAAACGCGGGATATCGGCTTGCCTGTTACCACCGTCACGTCCGTTTGAGAAGTCGGATGATCACCACCAGGATGATCGCGCCGCCAATCGCGATGAGCGTGCTGTAGATGAACCCGCCGTGCGGGTCCAGACCGAGATGCCGCGCGATAAACCCGCCCACAATCGCGCCTGCAATGCCCAGCAGAATGTCCACAAAGAACCCGTAGCCTGAGCCCTTCATGATCTTGCCCGTGAGCCAGCCCGCAATCAGGCCCGCCACAATCCACGCAATGATTCCCATCTTTCCCTCCTCACAGGGCCCGTCCTGCGGCACGGTGCGCGGGGGATTCTCCCACTTTTTCTGGAAGCCGGAAAGCCCTCGGTCGCAGTGCCGGATTTATACCACTTCGCAGACACTCACGACCACAGCAAAACCGACTGGCTACTCGGGTTGGTTGAGCTTTGAGGGGTTTGTCACATTTGTTGCAGTGCTCGAGTTCGTGCCGAACGGGCAGTGCCGGCACCCCGACCCGCAACAGTATCCGCGCTTCAGGTGGTACGCAGCCGTAAACACCATCAGCGTCCCCTCGAAGTAGTAATCCTCGGGCGCGAGACGAATCGGCGTCGCCGGCGAAGCGCTTGTAGGGCTCCCGTCCATGTCTCATTCTCTCGTATTTCTCCGTGCCCCATCCTTTCCGCGAATTAGGGCGGCAGTGGTGGGAATCACTGTCCGCCGCTCAACCCCAGATAAAATCAATCCATGGCCCTTACTGCGCAAGACCGCGCCCGCCGCATCAAAATCATCCTCTTCGACGTCGATGGCGTCCTCACCGACGGCACCATCTGGCTCGTGCCAGGACGTCCGCCTGAAAGCATTTCCGACCAGATTCGCGGCAAAGAGGGCACCATCGGCCACGCCGTCCATTCCGACACCATGACTGAGGCCAAGGGTTACAGCGCGCACGATGGCACCGCCATCTCGCTGGCCCGCATCGGCGGCCTCAAATGCGGCGTCATCACCAAGCGCATCAGCGAAACCGTCGCCACCCGCGCCCGCGACCTCAAGCTCGAATTCATCTACCAGGGCTGCGCCTTCAAAATGCAGGCCATCCGCGAGATCATGCAAAAAGAAGGCGTGGCGCTCGACGAAATCTGCTACGTGGGCGACGACGTGATTGACCTGCCCGCCATGCGCGAAGTCGGTTTCGCGGTCGCTGTCGACAACGCGCGCGAGCGTGTCAAAGCCGAAGCCCACTACGTCACGCCCAACTCCGGGGGCTACGGCGCAGGCCGCGACGCCGTCGAATTCATCCTCGACGCCAAAGGCATCCTCGACAAATGCATCGAGGCCTACATTGACGAGCGCAACCCCATCCCGCCCTCCATGGACATCGGCCGTGGCGGCGCCGACCTGAAGTAGTTCTTTTTTCCTATGGCAGACACTCCCAAACGCGCCGTGGTTCTCCTCAGCGGCGGCCTCGACTCCGCCACCGTCCTCGCTGCCGCCAAAAGCGAGGGCTACCAGCCCTACGCCCTCTCCTTTTCCTACGGCCAGCGCCACACCTGGGAGCTTGAGGCCGCCCGCCGCGTCGCTGCATCCATAGGCGTGGCCGAGCACCGCATCGCCTCCATCGACCTCCGTGCCTTTGGCGGCTCCGCCCTCACCGCCGACATCCCCGTCCCCAAATCCCGCGACCCCCGCGAAATGGCCCATGGAATTCCTGTCACATACGTCCCTGCGCGTAATACAATCTTTCTTGCATTCGCACTCGCATGGGCCGAGGTTCTGGGCTCCAGTGACATCTTTTTGGGAGTGAATGCGTTAGATTACTCGGGGTATCCCGATTGTCGTCCTGAATACATTAGCGCCTTTGAGAAGATGGCCAATTTGGCGACGAAGGCTGGCGTTGAAGGCCGCCTGTCGCTCAAGATTCACACGCCGCTCATTGCCCTCACCAAGGCTGAAATCATCCGCCTCGGGCGCACATTGGGCGTCGATTACAGTTTGACCAGCAGTTGCTACGATCCTTCGCCGACCGGTGCACCGTGCGGCTTGTGCGACTCCTGCCTGCTCCGTGAGAAAGGCTTTCGCGAAAACGGGATCGAGGATCCGCTGCGAACGGCAGCTTCCAGCTCCTAGCCTCGAGCTGCCTGTCTTGGAACTGCAATTGAGATTGCGATCCATCGTCGGATCGGCTAGAAGCTAGGAGCTAGCAGCTAGAAGCTGTCTTTATGAGTTACGCCGTCAAAGAGATCTACTACACCCTGCAGGGTGAAGGTGCGCAAACCGGCCGCCCGGCGGTGTTTTGCCGCTTCGCGGGGTGCAATCTCTGGTCCGGCCGCACCCAGAACCGCGCCTCGGCCATTTGCAAATTCTGCGACACAGATTTTGTCGGAACTGACGGCTTGGGCGGCGGCAATTTCGCCTCGGCAGCAGCGCTCGCCGCAGCCATCGAGCGCAAGTGGCCCGCCGGCGCAGCTCCAGGCAAGCGCTTCGTCGTCTGCACCGGCGGCGAGCCGTTGCTGCAACTCGACGCGCACCTCATCGACGCTCTCCACGCCTGCAACTTCGAAATCGCCATCGAGACCAACGGCACTCTCGAAGCGCCCGCCGGTTTGGACTGGATCTGCGTCAGCCCCAAGGCCGGTGCGCCATTCCGGCAGCGCAACGGCGACGAGTTAAAGCTCATCTATCCGCAACCGGGCGCCGAGCCCGAGGCCTACGAGTCGCTTCCATTCCGCAACTTCTTCCTGCAGCCCATGGACGGCCCCGATCGCGAAGCTAACACCCAGGCCGCCATGCGCTACTGCCTCGACCACCCCAGATGGCGCCTCAGCCTCCAGACCCACAAGCTTTTGGGAATCCCATAAGAGCAGGGAACAAGGCAGCAGGGAGCTCTTCGCATTGCAACTTCGAAGTGCAAATGCTGTTTTGAAAGGGCACGACTTTAGTTGTGCCGCAATGACCTCACAAATCGAGAGGTCTTGGCCCCGAGGGATGCTTCTCAGGCAGCACCGGCATTGATTCCAGTAATTCTGAGCTCCCCTCTCCAGCAAATTCACTGAGGGAAACCCCGTTTCAAATCTCTGCGTTTACCCCTCCCTCTTCACTCCGACCGCAGCGCCTCTATCGGCTCGATCGACGCGGCCCGCCGCGCGGGCAGCAGAGATGCGCACCCTGCGACCACGGTCATGGCCACAACCGCACAGATAAAACTGATCGGATCGAGCGGAGACAACTGATAGAGCATCGATTTCAGCGGACGAACGGCAAAGAGTGTGAATGGTATGCCTGCGGCAAGACCTGCGATGAGCACCAGCAGGCTCTCGCGCATCACCATCGCCAGTACCTCGGCGCGACTCGCCCCCAGCGCCATGCGCACGCCGATTTCCGTTGTGCGGCGGCTGACGCGGAACGAATACGTTCCGTAGAGTCCAGTCGCCACCAGCAAAGCGGCGAGGATGCCGAAAAATCCACCCATGGCGGCGAACATGCGTTGCTGCCTGTACGATTCTGTGAATTGCTCGAGCTGTGTCATCGGCTGCTGCACCGGAACATCTGGATAAAGTGCCGCCACGGTCTTTCTGATTTCCGGAAGCATGGCCATCGGGTTCCCGCGCGTGCGTACTTCAATCTGCATGGTGCTCATTGATTTCGCCTGCATCGCTGCGTAGTAGCTCATCGACATGGGCGCTTCATCCACGCTTCTGTATTTGCTGTCGCGTACCACGCCGACGATCGTGTAGCGACGCTTATCGCCAAGTTGGTGGCCCAGGGGGTTGGTGTTCGCCAGGTGCTGCCTGACGAATGTCTCATTGACCAGAACCACCGGTTGCGTATCCTCGGAGTCCGATTCGGCAATGTCACGGCCGGCGAGAAGGGGAACGCCGAGGGTATTGAAGAATCCGGCGCCAACATTATTGGACCGAACGCTCTGTCCCTGCAGCCGGACTCCATCCAACATCAAGCCGTTGTTGTTGCTCCAGCCAGAGCCGGGGCGGCTGTGCGCCATCGAGACGGACTCAACCCCGGGAATTTGTCTCAGTCGATCGAGCAAGCTGCGGTAGAAAGTGTGAGTCTCGACGGGGCCCTGTGGCGTAACGCCAAAAACCAGCAAACCTTCCGCTTTCATTCCCAGATCCTGCGTTGAGTAGTTGCGCAACGTGCGCAGCAGAAGGCTTGCCGCCATCAGCAGCACGAGGCAGAACGCCACCTGGCAGGCAAGCACGATGCGTCCGCCCGCGACACGTGCGTGACTGGCGGTGGAGTTGACCGAAGCGGAGCGGAGTACGCACGCCGCTGGTGCGCGCACTGCGCTCCACAACGGGATCAGCCCAAAGGCCAAAGCGGCTGCCGAGGAAATGAGTAAAGTGAACAGCAGCACCGTCAAATCGGGACTGAGCCCAACTTCTACGCCCGACCAGGCGGCCAGCATGCGCGTGGCGCCCAGCGTGAATAGCCAACCGAGTCCGGCTCCCGCCGAAACCAGCAGCATGCTCTCGCACAACAGCTGCCGAAAAATAATTCCTCGGCTCGCCCCAATCGCAAGGCGCAAACTGAATTCGCGTGCTCTCACTGTGTTGCGCGCCTGAACCATCATGGCCACGTTGGTGCAGGCAATCAGCAGCACCAGCGCGACCAGGCTCATAAGAATCCGCATCGGTTCGCGCACGTAGTCGGAATAAAGGGCGATGCCCCGCGCAGGGACAAAGTCGAGCAACGGCTTCCATTCTTTCAAATTGTCCGTGCCCACGCTCTCTTTGACGACGGCACCGAATGTGCCCGCGAGCGCCTGTTGTGCCTGTGCCGGAGTGACGCCGGGACGCAGGCGCGCCATCATCAGCAGAAACCACCATTTTGGGGAACCGTAGGTCGTAACCACATCGGCAGGCGTCCCCCAGGCGTTCAACTCTGGCCGGTTCTGCAAGGGAATCCAAAAATCCGTCGTTTCGAGCGATTCAACTCCTTTGAATCCCGGAGCCGTCACGCCCACCACCGTCATGGGAACTCCCTTGACATAAAGCGTTTGCCCCAACACGCCTGGGTCGCGCGCATAACTTCGGGTCCAATATCCATAGCTGATTACTGCAATGGAAGCGTGATCTCTCTCGTCGTCCAGTGTGAACCCGCGGCCGCTTTGCATGCGGACGCCAACGCCCGAAAAGAAGTTGCCGCTCACCTCTGCGCCCCGCGCCTCCTCCGGCAATTCGCCGTGACGGACGGCCACACCCCCGCTAAAGCTCAGAGGAACGTAGGCAATCAGCTCTTCGAAAACGTCGCTGCGTTGTCGAAGAGCCTCAAACGTCACTTCGGAAAATGAGGTGCTGTTATTGCCTGTATTGTTGGCGTTGGGAGGCTGGCCTTGACCGTTGGCCATGCTCACGTAGAAGAGACCGCCAGGACGGCTCACTGGAAGCGACTGCATCAGGAGCGCGTTCATCACGCTGAAGACGGCAGTGTTGGCGCCAATGCCGAGAGCCAGCATGAGCACGATAACAAGAGTGAAGCCTGGGGTCTTGCGCACTTGGCGCAACGCATACCGAAGGTCCTGAAGGACAGTCCTCATAAGTGCCTCGGCGCAGGTGGATTTTACCTTTTATCTCCGCATTTTGAGCGCCAACCCGCTCTTTTCAGCAAACCATTTGTTGACAATAAGATAGTCTAGGCCGGATCCGCGTCCCGACGGGGATTTCTGTCCGTATCTGAGAAGTTCTGTCCAAAACCGGACAGCGCGAGGCCGGCCCGCTTACCGCTTGTTTCGCTCTTCCGCCTCCGCCAGCCAGCCGCGCTTTAGCTTTTCCGCAGGAACGCTCGACAGGTACGGCTTGATGTCCAGCACCGGCGTGCCGTCCAGCATGTCCACGCCGCGCACATGCAGAGTCGGGCCATCGCGCCGCAGAAGTTCCACCACCGTGAGGGCGATTGGATTGGGCCGCCGCGGCGATCGCGTCGAAAAGACTCCGTGCGGGCGCTTTTCGTCCGTGGGAGGGTGAGCAACCAAATCGTACCCGTCAGCGCGGTCGAACTGCCAAAGCACATAGAGGTGCGAGAAGCCTTCAATGTCCATCAATCCCGGCTCGAACTCCCGCAGCAGCTCGATCGTTCCTTCGGCATCGTGTTTTGCGCCCAGCCCCTTGGGAATGGCCGACGTTTCCCTGTAAGGACTATGAATGTACCCGATCGGATGAGCGGTAAACATGGCTGGCGATCTCCCCCGAATCCATAGTATTCGCGAAATCCCACCGGGGCCCGTGCATGTGCCGTTACTGGGACATCAAAAGGTCTTTCAGTCTCATTGGAAGGCCCCTTAGGCCGCGCCGGGAACACTTGTTGGGTCCCCGGTGTCTAATCAAACGGATGCGTGGGTCGTCTTGCAAGCGTCGTTACCCGCGCATCCGGGGTCGGCTTGCCTGTGGTAGCGTTCGACCGGCCCAGGGTCGCTTGCGGCATCGTAACCGCGTTCCGTTACTGTTGGGTTCTTTACGAGTGTGACGGACGCGGGTGCAATCGGTACGCGATTTGCGGTAACGTGGGAGGAAAGGAATTGCAGGCGGACCTCACCATGGGCAATGTTGCCGGCGCTTTGACGCTTCACTCCGAAGAGACAGCTCTCGTCGAAGAGCTGCGATCTGGATCTGAAGATGCATTTGCGTGGCTCATCGCGCGCTATCACCAGCCGATTTATTCGCTGCTGGCCCGCACCGTGCGGGATAGTGCCGACGCTGCGGACCTCACCCAGGAGGTTTTCGTCAAAGTCTTCCGGGGAATTCATAGCTTCCACGGCGAATCGTCACTGCGCACGTGGATTTACCGGATCGCGTTACGTGAAGCCTCCAACAACCGGCGCTGGTGGATGCGCCATCGGCAGCAGGAGATCCCGATGGAGCAGGAAATCACGGCGGTGCAGGGCAGAACGCCTGTTCAGCTAAAGGACATGCTGGTTGATCCGGCTGAATCGCCTTACGACCAGGCCCTGCACCAGGAAAACCGGTCGCGCGTTGAACGTGCTCTCGGCCGCGTGCCGGAGCCGTATCGCACCACGGTGATTTTGCGTGACATCCAGGGATTCGTTTACGAAGAAGTGGCTGCCATACAAGGTGTCAATTTGGGAACTGTGAAGTCGCGGCTGGTGCGCGGTCGCGCCTGTTTGAAGTCTTTGCTGCAAGCGACCGAAACCGGTTCTCAAACCGCCGCTCTGGCAGGGGTCAAAATGTCTCTGAGAGAGGAGACGCGATGAACGGCTGCAATCAAGTGCAAGATGGCTTTACTGAATATTTGGACGGCCGGTTGAGCGGACGCGAGATGCAGGAGATCGATGCGCACCTGCAGAAATGCGATCCTTGTGCGCGCGAGTGGGACTCGTTGCGCGATCTGCAGGCCACCTTGGCCGGGCTCGGCCCTGTGCCGGAGCCTGCCGATCTGCCTCTGCGCATTCGCGTCGCCGTCAGCCAGGAAAGAGCCCGCAGCCGCCGTAGTATCTTTGCTTCCTGGGATCTGGCCTGGAAAAATACTGTCGGCCCATTCCTTCTCCAGGCTGGCGCCGGCTTCGCCAGTGCCGTCCTCCTGTTGGGAACCATTGTTTTCCTGGTGACCATGTTGGCCCAGCCTGAAACAGCCCAGGCTACCCCCGACGAGCCTCTGGGCAATGCCACCGCCCCGCGTCTGCTGTACTTCTCTGATGCTCAGGGCGGCGATGAGACAGGCGGCCTCTCCAGCCCGATGGTCGTCGAAGCTTACGTCAACGACGAAGGCGAAGTCTACGACTTCCGCATCGTCTCCGGTCCTACTGACGCCGCCACGCGCTCCGAAGTTGAAAATCTGCTGCTCTTCAGCCGCTTTGAGCCGGCCCGCTTCTTCGGCCAGCCCGTCCGCGGCCTGGCAGTGCTCTCCTTCTCCGGCGTCTCCGTCCGCGGATAATCGGGGACCGGGAACGCGATGCATTTGACCTTCAGCGCCGTAATCAAATCCAGATCCTGACAGAATCTGTTTTTCCCAGATCAGAAGCGGACGGCAATACCGTTCGAGAAGCGCACGCCCTATTGCCGGCCGATGGCGGAGTTGCGCAGACTCGTAGCGGCAAGATCTGCTTCGAGTAGACGCAGCGTGATCCAGTGCGACAGTTGGATGTTGGCGCCCCCTCCCGCCTGAATAGCGCCGGTGCCGGCACTGTTGCTTGTGCTCCATGGTCCAGGAAACAGGCTGTTCCAGGCAAAGAAACCTCCGCCTGCAATTCAGCGTTGGATGCCGGAGAGACGGCGCATTCAAAAATCGTGATGAAGAGAAAAGAGACAATGCTTGGATCAGTTCGCAATGCAGAGCGGACTGGACAGACGATTCACGCGCTGTCAGTAAACTCTTTCATCTCGTCTCGGCGTCTTTGCTGTGTCTCTTTGCAGACCTTACAGCAGTTTCAGAGATGGTGTATCCGCATTCACAACACCTGAGTCGGAGCGGCCAACAGGGGCGACAACCTTAGCGATAGCCACGGCCGGACACAGCTTCTCTGAAACTGCTTTAATCACCTCGCACAATTTTTCTCTTGCCAAATGTGTCGATTTCTATGTAGCATCGTGGCCAGATAAAAACATACAAATAACCGTCAATAGATAACTGGGAATTCGTCCTTGTTTTGGTGACTTCTTGCTCGCTCGTTCATCAAAATCAGACTCCGTGTATCCAGTCATCTTGTGCCGGAATTAACTGAGTCGTCGTGTGCTTGGTCGAAAGCCCGGCCCGCGCGGCGAATTGTAGATAGCTTCACCTGGTTGCCGGAACTGCGAGTTAGCTATTCCCGTAAGTACGATAACTCCCCGTCCGACGAGGCTTGCAAGGTCAACTTAGACCTGCAGTTAGTTCAAGGGACATAACTCGGAACAAGCGAAAGGCGCACCCGCCATAAGTGAGTTATGGCGTGCTCAGGAGAGCTGTGCCTATGAGCCCCTAGTTAGGAACGTAACGGCCAAACCGGAAATAGTCGCCTTGACCGGCGGCGAGAAACACGCGGAAACCGCCTGAGAACTTCATGTAAGTCCTCAAACAGGATTCGTGTGCGCGTGCAGTGCCTACCCAGCCCGGGTGTATTCACCGGCAAATCATTGAGGTAAACCATGAAGATCTTCCCGTCACGCCTCCTTCTCTCAGCGATCACTCTGTTTCTTTTCACTCCGGTCATGCTCACGACTACTTCATGTACCGGCGTCCCTCTCATTCCAGGTTCAGCGTCATTCTCGAACCCGGGATCAGGCAGTGGCTCAGGTTCCGGCGGAGGTTCGAATCCCGTTGGAGGAGGCGGCTCGGGCTCCGGAGGAAGTTCGGGGTTCACCGTTGGGCAAGGAACCACCACACTTGCTGCCTTGACGGCGAACAACACCGCCGCCTGCCCGGCCGGCGGCACGTTGCCCGCATGGTGTCAGCACGCGTTCACGGGGCAGCTCGACTCGCGTTCCGGCGTCGCCACTCCGGAATTTGACCCTCCCGCCGGCAACGTCTCGGATGAAGACATCCACGGCTATTTAGCCAAGAGCTCTTCAACGAAGATCTTTGCCAACTTCATGCTAGGCTTCTGCACCACATCGAGCTCTGCGTACTGCAGCAATAACGTCCAAACCGGTTACACGGCAGACGATTCTCGCACCGTTGCCGCGCAAGCTGCCGATTTGATGCGGCGTCACATCGATGGAGCAATCATGAGCTGGGATGGGTCTGGAACGAGCCAGGATGACGCCACGCTACTCTTCCAGTCATGGGCAGATCGCAACGCCTGTTCCAGCGGAAAGTGCAAGCTTACTTATTTGATCATGTATAACACCGCTTCCCTGAACTACAACGTTCAATCCACGGGGATTCCCGGCACCAGCGGAAAGAGCTGCTCCGGCCTTACCGACGCGACCTACGAAAACTGCGTTATCGCTCACCTGCGGAACGACCTCTGCCATATAAACTCGGCCCATTGGGGGAACGGCGCGTATCAGAAGATCAATGGCCGTCCCATTCTGCAATTCTTCCTTTATGACAGTGTCATTCCTGCGACCGGGCCTGCGCCCTCATGGGTCGACGTGTGGAAGCACGTCGGAGAATGGGTACAAGATCTGCCGCATAACTGTTCCGCCGCTCCCTACAATGCAAATAACGGCATTCCCCTTTTAGTCTTTGAGAATGCCGGCGGCTTTACGGAATCGTCTACTTCCGGTGCCTTCTACTGGATTAAGCCCGAAGGTACCGACATAGCGATCGATCAGTTGATCGACAACATTGCAGGCACAGGCGGCACGCTCGACAGCTTTCTGTCATCTGCTCTCTCCTATTCGAGCGATGTTGCCTTTTCAGGTGCATTCAAGGGGTTCAATAGCATCCAGGCCCAATGGGGCGCCGGCCGCATCATGGACCAGCAGTGCGGCACGACCTGGATTACTTCGCTCACCGAAAGCAAAAAGTACTATTCAGAAGGTGCGCCTTATCTCCAAATCGCCACCTGGAATGACTACAACGAGGGCACAGAGATCGAGGCAGGAATCGATAATTGCTTTACGGTCAGGGCAGCACTCGCCGGCTCTTATCTTCAATGGAATCTCGATCCGTCAAATAATTCAGCTAGTCTCGACACGGTGTCGCATATCGAAATCTACGATTCAGCCGACGGCCAAAATGTCACATTGGTTGCTACCAGACCCGGGGCTTTGAGCGGAACATGGAGCCTCGCCAGCCTCACGTCGGGTCAGCACGTTCTTTACGTTCGCATGGTAGGCAAAAACAGCATCCTCAATCAAATCTCAGCCGCAGTTCCTTACCACCGTTGATGTGGTTATTACCAGGCTTCCGGGGCGCAGACGATTCATTTGCTTTGCTGAGACACTTCGTTCTTGGCGCCCCGGCGCGCGATGTGGCGAGCGCACACACTCTACATTGCGTCGAAGACGCGTCGCGTTGCGCCACTTCGCAATCGCGGATCAACCATCGCAAGCCACGCCCAGCTTGCGATCAACGCAGAGGCCGTTTAGGCACGGGCACATCCATTTCTACCTTCTGAGAAATTCAAAGGTGGAAATGCGAGACAAGGATCAGTTGCCCTTGCCTACGATGAGGTTTGATGTTTGCGCAGCGCGCTGCACCCTCTCACTGCTGCAACTGCGGCGAGGGCTAGAACCCCAATCATTCCGATTCGAGCGGCTCTCACAGAAAACGGCGCTTGGGGCTTGGAACCTCGCAAGCGTTCCGGAAGGGCTCCTTGCAATCGAGTTGAAGCGAGCATGCTCGAAAGTCTCATGACTTCCGCCGTGTGCAGCGCATGACGTCCAATCCCGGACTCCTCGATTTGAGTCTTGCAGGAGAAGCCATTGGCAACGATAACTGTCGACGCATCCGCCTCCCGCACAGCCGGAAGCAGTCCTGCTTCACCACACTGCATCGAGAGGCCGTATCGCCCTGCTTCAAATCCCCACGACCCCGCCAGGCCACAGCACCCGCCCGTTGCTTCTGATGCTTCCATGCCCATGCGCTCGGTCAGCAGTTTCATATCGGAGTCGATGCCGCCGGTTGCTTTGTGATGGCAATGGCCCCAAACCAGCGCCTTGCCGTCAAGCTTCGGAACCTCGATGTCGTGCTTCTCGAAGAATTCGCCCCAATGAAAACAATTCTCGCGCAACCGCGCGGCATCTTCGTTGTGGGGAAGCAGGCGAGCCAGTTCGCTCCGAAAAACCGCCAGGCAGCTCGGTTCCATTCCCACAATCGGAGTGCCCCGCCGAATCTCATTCCGCAATAATGAAACACTTCGGCGCAGATATCTTTCCGCTACGTCGAGAAATCCGTAATCAAAAAGCGGCCGCCCGCAACAGACATGTTGTTGTGGCATGATCACGTTGAAGCCCGCCGCTTCCAGTGTCTCCACGCAAGCCACTCCAACTTCGGTATGGAAGTGGTTGTTAAAAGTGTCCGGCCACAATACGACGTCCGGCCCTCCCTTATTAGCGCTTCCGCCCCGCCGCTTGAACCACGCCTGAAGAGTCGCTGGCGCAAATTTCGGAACTCTCCGGTGAGGATCCATACCCACCAGAAGTTTTGATAAGTAAGAAAGTCCGGGAGTTTGCGTGAAGAAGTTCATAAGCTCCGGATTCCACGATGCCAGCCGCGCAAACTTGTCGATGAATCCAAAAGCGTACATGTGGCGGCTCCGGTTTCTGCGCAGGCTCTTGTAATGGTGATACAGGAACTCCGCCTTGTACGACGGCATGTCGACGTGGACAGGGCAGTCGTTCGTGCAGCCCTTGCACGCGAGGCAGAGTTCAAGAGCCTCGCGCACTTCCTTACTCTGCCAGCCGTCTGTGATGACGTTCCCCTCCAGCATCTCAAACAGCAACCGGGCCCGCCCGCGCGTGCTGTGCTTCTCTTCGCGCGTCACCATGTAGCTTGGGCACATCACGCCTGCGGTGTGCGGTTCCCGGCATTTACCCACTCCCACACAGCGCACGGTCGCGTGGGCGAAGTCGTACCCATCTTCCGGATAAGCAAACTTGGTCTTTACCTCGGGGGGATTGTAGTTTGCGCCCAACTTCAGAAATGAATCGAGAGGATACGGGTCAATTACTTTGCCCGGATTCATCTTCCACTGTGGATCCCAGATGCGCTTGAACTCGCGCATGGCTTCCATCAGTTCCGTCCCGTATTGCTTTGAGAGGAATTGAGCTCGCTGCTGCCCGTCACCGTGCTCGCCCGAAAGCGAGCCGCCGTATGAAACCACCAGGTCAGAAGCCTCGTCCAGAAACCTGCGATAGGTTCGGATTCCCGGCTCGGTGCGCAGATCAAATGAAATGCGCGTATGGAGGCAGCCCTGCCCAAAGTGGCCATACATCGGGCCGTGATAGTGGTATTTTTCGTAGAGCTTTTTCAAATCGCGAATATACGGCGTCAGTTTGTCTGGAGGCACTGCAGAATCCTCCCAGCCTGGCCAATGATCCTTGTCGTTGGGCGGAAAGGCAGTTGCACCCAATCCGCCCTCGCGAATCTTCCAGAGGACTTCTGCAGGGCCGCCCGGCTCATGATTGCCGAACAGCACAATCCGGTCCGCCGCATAATGCTTCTTCCGAACCAGCCATTCCTTGAATCGCTTTCCACTTTCTCCAGCTTCTTCGTCGGAATTACTGCCAAACTCGACCAGCAGCCATGCGCCTCTCCCGGCGCGAGGCAATTTCTTCAGGTTCTGCGTCTGTGTATGTGCCAGAGCCATGTTTTCGAACAATTCCTGATCAAGCGCCTCCAGTCCGATGGGTTTCCATTCGAGAATCTCGCCAATATGCGATGCAGCTTCGGCAATATCGTCGTATTGCACGACCGCTGTTACTCGCTTCAACAGCGCGGGAGTCAACATAAGGGTTACCTCGAGCGCGGTGACGCAAGTGCCCTCGGTGCCTACCAACGCTCGAGCCACATTGAATCCACGCTCGGGAAGCAGTTCATCGAGGTTATATCCCGAGACGCGCCGGGGTAGTTCCGATACAGGCGGGAACCGCTGCCGGATCAGGTTGGCATAGCGATCGCGCAAATCGCGCAGCTTTCCGTAAATTTCTCCTTTCGGCCCTCCGGCACGGATCATGCGATCCAGCCCGGCTTCTTCGTTAACGCCCACACGAAACCTGTCACCGCCATACGTCACAACTTCCATAGCGAACGTATTGTCAGACGTTCGCGGGCCCGGCCCGTAGAGCTGTGACTGCACCGAGTGGACTCCACATGAGTTATTGCCGATGTTGCCGCCAATCGTGCAATAGGCGTGTGTCGAAGGGTCCGGCCCGAAGACCAAATTGCGCTTGCCCGCGACAAGATTGACTTGTTCGTTAATCGCTCCCGGCTGAACCGTAATCAGGCGGCGTTCAGCATCGGGTTCGTCAATTCTGGTGAGATACTTCGAGTGATCGAGAACGATCGCAAAGTTAACTGTTTCTCCTGATAGGCTCGTCCCGGCTCCGCGGTTCAGGATCGGCGCGCCATGAAGGCTGCAAATCCGGTGCGCGGCCACCACGTCCTCTTCCGTCCGCGGAATTACGACTCCCAGGGGAATTTCGCGAAAATTAGATGAGTCCGTCGCGTAAAGCCCAATCGTGCCGCGGTCGAAACGAACCTCTCCTGCGAGATTCTTCACAAGTTCGAGCCGTAACGCCTCGAGATCGAGATTCCCCAAATGGCCGTTTACGGCTTCCTTCGCAGCACGCCGGGGCTGAAGAATATGAAACTCACTTCCAAACGAATGCCTTGCCGCAGTTGCGGACATAATGGCGCCTTCCCGGTTCGCAGGGTTTGTGATTCCCAACGCCCCGCAAGAATAATCGGCCTCCGGCTGGAGAATTGGGTTCGGCAGCCACTATGAAACTCTGGCTCCGGAATCGAAAACCTGCATCCGATTGCTTGGATGTAACCGTGTCCTTTGATGCTGCCCAAGCGCGGGCCACATCCCGGGATGGCCGAAGCATTCGAATGCAGGCGCTCAAGGCAGTCGCAAGCAAACGGTGCCACAACCGCTCACCGGACGTGTCCGGTGGCGGATTCAGACGGCGAACTTCTGCACATCAGCCCATCGCAATTCCAAACCATTCCCGGGACGCGATAGATCGGGCGCCAGCTTTCCCCTCACAAGTTTCGGGAATCCTTCAAAAAACATCTGTTCAATGCGAACATGATCGTGGAAGTATTCCATCTCGGTAAACGGGATCGCCGCGCAGGCCAGGTGGGTATGTTCCGCAGGAGCAGTATGAGCCGACAGCGGAATATTATGCGTTGCGCACAGTGCCGCTACCTGCAGAAATCCCGTCACTCCGCCACATCGCGTAATGTCGGCTTGCAACACATCGACCGCCCCGGCCGCCAGCATCCTTCGAAAATAGAAAGGATCATACCCGTACTCGCCGGCAGCCACTACCATTCCCGATCTCAAATGTTCGCGAACGAACCGCATCCCTTCCAAATCGTCCGATGAGACCGGCTCCTCGAACCACCGCACGTCATGATGGGCCAGCATTTCCGATTGTTCAATCGCCTCGCGTGCGTTGTACGCCCCATTTGCGTCTGCATAGAGCCTGACCTCAGGACCGATTGCCTCGCGTGCGATCCGTACTCGTTCTCGATCGTGTCCCGGCTCGCGGCCAATCTTCATCTTTACGGCTGTCATCCCTTGTTGCGCCCATCCCGAGAGCTGGTCCGCGAGCTCTCGATCGGAGTAGGAAGTGAAGCCGCCGCTGCCGTAAACTCCCGCCGCCTCGCGCACCTGCCCCAGTAGCTTTACGAGCGGAATTTGCAGCAGCCGCGCTTTCAGGTCCCACAGAGCGCAATCAACAGCCGAGATCGCCATCGAACACACTCCCGCGCGACCGAGGTTGCGAATATGGCGCCACATCGCGAGGTAGCCGGCCTGCGGTGACATCGCATCCGTACCCTCAATCACCTTGGTCAGCACCCCGCTGATAAGTGCCGCCGTCTCCGAGCCGGCGTAGGTGTATCCGAGCCCATGGATTCCGCCAGCGCTGGCCGTCACGACCACGACGTTTGTGTGGTCCCACTGCAACGTGCCGTCTGACTCCGGCAGGTCGGTGGGCACTTGGTAGGTTTCGACTTCAAGTTCCTTAAGGGCGGCGGAATGCGACACTCCACTCATCTCAGTTCGACGACGGTTTAGATGCGTTGCCCTCCGACAATGGAATTCTGCGCCGCCGGTTTCGCTGCCAACATTCTCTGCGGCGAAGGAGCCACGCCAATCCAGACTGTTTCCCCTTTCGGCGGAAGTGCATCCAAATGAAAGTCAAAGCAGGAGCGGTTCGCCGTGGGCAATCGAGAAGTTGTCGCCATCACTGGAGCCTCAGCTGGCGTTGGTCGTGCGACCGCGCAGGAGTTCGCCCGCCACGGTGCGGCGATTGCTCTCATGGCTCGAGGGACTGACGGCCTGGAGGGAGCACGCCGCGAGGTCGAGCGGCTGGGAGGCGTGGCTCTCGTGCTCCCCACCGACGTCGCCGATGCGGGCCAGGTAGAAAGCGCGGCAGAGCGCGTCGAAACAGAATTAGGTCCAATTGATATTTGGGTCAACAACGCCATGACCTCTGTGTTCGCGCCTATCCATCAGACCACCCCGGAGGAGTTTCGCCGGGTCACAGAAGTGACCTACCTGGGTTATGTCTACGGAACTCTTGCCGCGCTGAAGCGGATGCAGCCTCGCGACCGCGGCGTGATCGTCCATGTCGGTTCGGCGCTGGCCTATCGCAGCATCCCCCTGCAGGCGGCCTACTGCGCTTCAAAGCACGCGGTGCTCGGATTCTTTGCCGCATTGCGCTCAGAACTTATGCACGATGGCAGCCACGTTCATACCACAATGGTGCAGATGCCCGCGCTCAACACCCCACAGTTCGGGTGGGTGCGCAGCAAGCTCCCACGCAAGGCCCAGCCTGTGCCGCCCATCTTTCAGCCTGAAGTTGCCGCGCGCGCCATCTACTACGCAGCCCATCACCCACACCGTCGCGAATACTTTGTGGGCGGATCGACTGTGAAGGCAATCTTTGGCAATAAGGTCGCCCCCTCTCTCGCCGACCGGATGCTCGCAGAATCAGGCTACGATTCGCAACAGTACGATGGCGCCGAAATTGCGGGCCGGCCTGATAATCTCTTTCATCCCGTTTCAGGAGACCACGGTGCTCATGGCACATTCGGCGAAAGGGCGCGTACCCGCAGTTGGGAGTTCTGGGCCGAGTCGCACAGAATATGGCTTGCCGCGTCGCTCGGGCTCGCCACGATTGGAGTGGCACTGACGCGGTTCATCGCCAACAGAGATCGCTAGTACGGTCAGCCCGAATGGGGCCGACTGCAGCAGTTTCAGTGATGGTGTATCCGCATTCCAGGCACTCAAGTCGGCGCGACCAATAAGGTGCGGCGACCTTAGCGATCGCATTGACCGGACACAGGTTCTCTGAAACTGTTCCAGGATCGCCGGAAAGAGGTGTCAGTCCAAATCGCGAATGTCGATGGTTCGCCAGCCTACTCTCCAATGAAGATCTTCTCTGGATTTGTCCATTTCCTGTTTCACATCGGGTACTTCGGTCCCCTCTTGATGGGGATTCTGGATTCCTCTTTCCTGGTGCTGCCCTTCGGGAATGATCTTTTGGTCGTTGCGATGGTCGCTCACCACCGCCAGACGGCTCCTTGGTACGTCTTATCCGCCGCAGCCGGCTCTACCATTGGAGCCGGCCTCCTCGGCCTCATCTCCAGAAGGCTCGGCGAAGAGGGCATACGCAAGATTTCAGGAGAATCGCGATATCAAAAGCTGAAGAAGCGAATCGGCCGCCGATCTGGCCTGGCCGTTATCGTGGCGGGGCTCGCCCCTCCCCCATTCCCCTTCACCACCGTGATCGCCGCAGTTGCGGCATTGGGGTATCCGCTTTGGAGAATTCTCACCTTCAACTTTCTCGCGCGCGGCGCGCGGTTCACAATTCTCTCGATCCTGGCATTCAAATTCGGCCGCAACATTCTGAATGTAGAGAAGTCAAAGCCATTCGAATGGTCGATGGTTGCATTCATCGCCCTGTGTTGTCTCGCAAGCGGCATCTCACTGGTTCACTGGCTTCGAACGCCGCGATCAAGTTCCAGGTCGTCAACGAAGAGCGCCTGAAGCCGTTGCTTTCCAATCAGTCGAGGCCAACCGCCCGTGCATTGGACGAGGCATCCTCAGGTTGAGCGCCCCGAATACACATCCTTCGAACCGCAATTCAATGAATTTCGCCTTTTAGATTCAACCACACGAATTTCCAGCTTCGCGAAAATCGCCTGGATCAGAGCACTGTGGGCAAAATCGGAGATTCATTTGATCCTCGACGGTGTCAGCTCAGTCCGCGATTCCAATGGCGAGGCCGTGGATTCGGGATCGGGCCGAACCGAGCGTCAACTTACACATCTCCTTCGCTCACCAGTTCCTCGAATCTAGAACTGGTTGCATAAATGGTTTTGTGAAAGGGCACGACTTTCCGGGCCCCAGGCGACGGGTACTCGTCGCTGGGGCGGCTTGAGTCGTGCCGAAATGGGCCAACAAAATTGCGAGCTTTAGACCCTGCGGGAGGTCTTGGGGAATACCCGAAGGGATCTATGCAAAGAGTTGTAGTCCTATGCGGAGCCAAGGGTTCATGTAACGCCGGAGGGGGGTGCACTTTTCCCGGCCCCTGTCTCCTATCCCTTCTCCCGTTTGACCCCGCTTCTGCGTCTAACTAGACTTAGGGTTAAGGCCTATTCATGAAGCGGCGTCTTTCGCATTATCCGGCGTTCTCCTACGCTGCCATTCTCCCTCTCATTGTTGGATTGACCGCATCCTCTGCCCAGACGCAGTCTTCCAGCAGTTCTTCGAGCCAGAACTCGGCTTCCGGACAGATGTACGTGCAGGAAAAGGCGCCTTCCCTCATTGATCCCGCCGGCCCGACCATCTCGCTCATCAGTTCCGAGCCTGTATTCATCATGGCGGCCGCGCTCAACGCCTGCGGCTACGACGAAGGCCTTGACCACAGCGCTCCCCTGCGCCAACACATCCGCGACGAGATGAATCAGGCGTTTGCCCAAAGTGAAGCCGCCCGCGCCAGGCGCGACGCGCTTTGCCTCTTCATCGCGCAGCACCGCATGACCGGGACGGTGCATGACATCTCGCAGTACATCTCGCTCGCGCTCTATCTCACCCCGCCGCCCGAGCTTGAAGTCACGGCCGATCTCACCGAGATGCCGCCCGATTCCACGCAGGTGGTTGACATCCTGCCGTTGCTCCGGCAATTTGCGGCGGCCGTCGACCTGCATGGAATCTGGCTCACGACGCACCGCTCCTACGACGAGGAGGTCGACAAGCTGCACGATCCGCTCTCACAAATGATCGTCGCCACCAACCTCTACCTCAAAATGCCGGCGTCCACATATGACGGGCGCAGGTTCATTGTCGTCATCGAGCCCCAGCTTTCGCCGAGCATGGTCAATGCCCGCATCTACGGCACTGACTACGTTGTCGTGGTCTCCCCGGTTGACGGCAAAGTGCCCATGAGCGACGTTCGGCATACCTATCTGCACTATGTCATCGATCCCATGCTCTACGCGCGCTCCAACGCCATTGACCGCGAGCAGCCGATCCTCAAGGAAATCCACGACGCGCCTCTCGAATTCCGGTACCGCTCCGATACCGTCTCGTTGACCATCGAGTGCCTCATCAAAGCCATCGAAGCGCGGACGATGGACACGGGGATTCCTGTGTACAAGATCCCGGCCGGCGTCGACCGCTCGCAGTTGCCGCGCTACGAACACGAGCGCGATCTCAACTTGCAAAAGGTTGAGGCTGCCAAATGGGCTGCGGTCCAGCACGACATGCGGCAGGGCAATGTGCTCACCCAATACTTCTATGAGCAGTTGCTTCAGTTTGAGAAAGATCCCGCCAGCCTGAAAGACACCATCGGTGAGATGGTGTACAGCATGGACGTGGATCAGCAAGTCCATCGCGCGCGCCAGACTGAATTCGACAAAGAAGCCGACGAAGACATATTGCAGCGCAGCAAGCCGCATGCCCTAACCGGCCTCGACCTGGCCGAAGCCAGGTTGGCCGCAGGAGATATTGCCACGGCCTCGGCTATGGCGCACAAAGTGCTTGACGGCGAGTCCGACACGCTGCAGTCCACGGCAGATGCGGCACGCGCTCACTTCATCCTGGCGCGTGTCGATCTCATGAGTTTTCACCCCAACGAAACCAGTGATGAGATTGAGAAGACGGTCGGCGACGCCATCAGCCAGTTTCAAAAGACTCTCGCCACCAGTAAGGAGCAGCGCTTGCTTGCGTGGTCGCACATTTACCTTGGCCGCATTCTCGACCTCGAGTGCCAGCGCGATCAGGCCGTTGCCGAATACAAAGAAGCTTTGGCTGACCGCGACGGACAGCTCGACACGCGTTTGGCTGCCGAGCGCGGCGTAAAAACCGCATATGTACAACGAGGCCGCGAACACGCTTGCGACGACGAATCCGATGACACTCCGCCTGCTGGCGCCACAGCGCAGCCAGGCACGCAAGCTACGGGCAGTGCGGCAAAACCGAATTGATCCCCGATTCTGCTTCTTCAGAATGAGCGATTGCGTTCAACCATCAGCCGGCGGCAAAGTTTCCATCGTGCCGCGTGGTCACGCAGCGAGTGAAAATGTTAGGGTCACGGAACGGGTCCTCATAAAAGACCGAAAACGGACAGAACTCGTGCAAGCAGATCTCAAGTCGCTGGAAAGGGAACTGGGTCATACCTTTGCGGATGCCGATCTATTGGTGTGCGCGCTCACGCACCGCTCGCTGGCCCACGAAATCGCGCAGACTGAAGGCAGCGAGAATGCGGTGAGTGACAACGAGCGCTTGGAATTCCTCGGCGATGCGGTGCTCAACCTTGTGGTCGCTGAATCGCTCTTCGCCTTGCACCCGGAGTGGCGTGAGGGCGCGCTGACCCGCGTGCGCTCGGGGTTGGTCAGCCGGCAGCACATGGCGCAAGTGGCCGAAGCCATCGGGCTCAGCAAGCACCTGCGCTTGAGCCGTGGTGAAGAGCACAGTGGCCTTCGCCATAGGAGCACCGTGCTCTCGAATACCATGGAAGCAGTGATGGGAGCTCTCTTCCTTGATGCGGGCCTCGATCCCGTTCGTATGTTTGTCCGGCAGCAGGTGATGGGCGAAGCCGCCGACAGACTTGCCGTCGAGCTGCGCTCCGGCGACGCCCTGGGCAACTACAAATCCGCCCTCCAGGAAAGCCTGCAGGCGAAACGCGTCGGGGCGCCCGTGTATCGCCTCAAGAGTGAGAGCGGTCCCGATCACCACAAGCGCTTTCTTGTAGAGGTACGGCTTAAGAGCGAGAGTGGAAAGCCGGGCGAGCCGCTGGCTCGCGGCATGGGTCGCACCAAGAAGCTCGCTGAACAGGATGCCGCGCGCCGTGCCCTCGAACGCCTCGCCGGCGGCAAAGTCGTCTTGGCGACGCATGCCGCCAAGCAGGAGCAGCCTGAGGAGTGAGCTCGCCGGCCACAACATCGATTCCACACCACAACCGGATGGAGATCTTGCGTGCCCATTTGCCCGGTTTGTCGCACGCCATCGCTTCCTTGCTCCAAACCGTGATTGTGGCGCTCTTTGTGCTCACGTTTGTCATGCAGCCTCTCCTGATTCCATCGGAAAGCATGGAACGCACGCTCCTGGTGGGCGATTTTCTGCTCTTCAACAAACAGGTCTACGGCCCCAGCGGAAACCTCAGCAAATGGCTCCTGCCCTATCGGCCCATTCAGCGCGGTGACATCATTGTCTTTCACCATTCCAAGCCTCCCATGCTCATCAAGAGAGTGGTGGCCCTTCCCGGCGACCGGATGCGCATTGTCAATGGGCAAGTGCTCGTGAATGGCGTCGCCCTCAATCAGCCATACGCCGTCTTCGAACCTGCTCCGCCCAATGAGGCTCGCGGCAATTTTCCCGCGGAGACCTACACCGACCCTGAAATTGATCCTGAATGGTGGCGCCAGATGCAGAATCTCACGCACAATGGCGAACTCACCGTCCCGGCAGGCGATTACTTCGTTCTCGGCGACAACCGCAATCACAGCCTGGACTCGCGCTTTTGGGGTTTTGTTCCGCGTGACGCCATCGTAGCGCGGCCGCTCGTCATTTACTTCTCGCTCGTGCGACCCTCTACTACCGACGTGCAGCAGGAAGTGCAGGCCTCTGCGCAGCAAGCCTCGGATGATAAACTCGGACACGAAAGAGAACTTGCTCAACGTTTTACGGGATTCGCTCGCTGGCGGCGTATCTTCCGCGTGGTCCACTGAGCCATTGCATCATTTCAACCTCGCAATAGGGGTACTCCCGCAAAGAGCCGAGAATGACAAAGAAGCAATCGCGAGCACCCAAAGAGCCCTCTGAAACAAAGCCAGAAACTGCTCCAGCTAAGGTGGAAGAAACGCCGTTTGAAGCATTGGCAAGCATCTGTTCCGTGCTCGTTGTAGGGTTATTCATTCTCACGTTCCTGGCGCAGAACTTCGTCATTCCTTCCGGATCGATGGAGAAAACGCTGCTCGTCGGCGATCACCTCGTGGTCGATCGCATCACCCTAGCCCCGCCCACGAAATGGATGCCCCTGGTGCATTACCGTGAACCGCGCCGCGGCGACATCATCGTCTTCATCAAGCCAGTTCCCGAGCCGCAGCCCGACGCCGATGGAAAGCCCCAGTATTTCTTCCTGGTGAAGCGTCTCGTCGGCGTGCCCGGCGACCACATCCACCTGCGCGATGGCATTGTGATCCTGAACGGTGTCGCGCAATCGCAGCCGCATGCGCAGCCCACTACGCCCGAGAATTATCAGGAGTTCCTCGACGAGTTTCCTTCTGTGCCTCCCTATCCGCAGCCCGGAGGCGCCACCGAAAGTTGGGCCATCGATTTCCCCAACCACGTCGTCAATGGCGATCTCGTCGTCCCACCGAATATGTACTTCATGATGGGCGACAATCGGCACGACAGCCTTGACTCGCGCTTCTGGGGATTCGTACCGCGCCAGAACATCATCGGTCGCCCGCTCTTCAACTACTGGTCGTTCAATACTCCTGAAACTGTCTACGAGCAGACCGGCCTCGCCTCTCGCCTCGCCTGGATGGGCCACGTCGTGGTGCATTTCTTCACAGAGACCCGCTGGAGCCGCACCTTCCATCTGACACGCTGACTATGCCGAAACGCGCTCCCGTCCCCGTTGCGCCTCCACCTGCAGCCGGACAGCCGCCGGATGAGACACTCTTCGAGGCTATCGCCAGCATCTGCTCTGTGCTGGTCGTCGGCTTGTTCATCCTCACATTCATCGCGCAAAACATGGTCATCCCATCGGGTTCCATGACAGACACTCTGCTGGTGGGCGATCATCTGCTTGTTGGTCATATCGCACTGGCGCCGTCTACCAAATGGATTGAGCCGTTGGTGTATTATCGCGAGCCGCGGCGCGGCGACATCGTCGTCTTCATCAAGCCTGTGTTTTCGCCGGGTGATCCAACTGACGCAAATGGTAATCCGACGGAGATGGATCTGGTAAAGCGTCTGATCGCCGTGCCGGGCGATCACATTCACCTGCACAATGGCATTGTGTTCATCAACGGCGTCGCGCAGTCGCAGCCCCATGCCCAGCTCACCACGCCGGAGAACTTCAATGAGTTTCTCGATGACTTTCCGGCCGTGCCTCCCGCCGAGGTGCCCGGGTCGACCGAATCGTGGGATCTGGCCTTTCCGAAATACGTCCAGGACGGCGACCTCGTCGTCCCGCAGGGCATGTACTTCATGATGGGCGACAACCGCCACGACAGCGAGGATTCGCGCTACTGGGGATTTGTGCCGCGGGCCAACATCCTCGGCCGCCCGCTCTTCAATTACTGGTCATTCAAGTCGTCGGAGGCGGCCTACAAACAGACCGGCCTTGGAGCCCGACTGGTGTGGATGGGCCATGTCGTCCTGCACTTCTTCACGGACACCCGCTGGAGCCGCACTTTCCATCTGACCAAATAGCTCTGAACCGTTAGCTATCTGCTCTTTCGCCAGTCTCCGCTCGAAGACCCGGCACAAGCAGCGGAAGGCTGAGGCCTGATGGTTAACGGCTCGCGACGGCCCGCCAGCAGCTAAAATTCATACAGACAATGACCGACGGCCCGGATAGAAAGCAAAAAGTTCGCGCAAGGCTGCGGACTGCCCTGGTGGCGATTGCCATTCTCGTGCTTCTGCTCGTCGTGCCTCCATTCATCAACGTCAATCACTTCAAGGGGCGTATCACCCAGCTCATCTCCCAATCGCTGGGCCGGCCGGTCCGCTTGTCCTCTGTGCAGATTCGCCTGCTCCCCTCGCCGGGATTCGAGCTGTCCGGCCTGAGCGTCGCTGAAGATCCCGCCTATGGGGCCGAGCCTGTTCTCCACGCCAATACGGTTGTCGCCTCCATCCGGCTGCTTGCACTCTTCCGGGGCCGCATTGAAATCAGCAAGATCAGCGTCGACGAGGCCAGCCTCAACCTGGTTCGCGCCGCCCCCGGTCAATGGAATCTCGATCCGTTCTTTCGCACTGCTGCTTCGCAAACGGGAGCCGCGCTCGGCGCTCGCCCCGCCACGCGCTTACCCTACCTTGAAGCCACGGATTCGCGCATCGACTTCAAGAACGGCGTTGAAAAACTTCCATTTTCTCTGGTTAACGCCGATCTTTCCTTCTGGCAGGAAGATTCCGGCGCGTGGCGCATTCGGGTGCGCGGTCAGCCGGCGCGAACTGATGTGAGCCTGTATCAGGAAGAAACCGGCATTGTGCGCGTTGAAGCCAGCGTTCGTCGGGCGCCCGCGCTGCGGCTTATGCCCCTCCATCTCGATGTAGATTGGCGGCAGGCACAGTTGGGCCAGCTTGCTCGCATCGTTACCGGCTCCGATCCCGGCTGGCGAGGCGACCTCACCGGCGACCTGCATCTGGATGGCACCGCGGATTCGGCACAGGTTTCCATGCAATTGAGTGCCTCGGGCGTCCATCGCGCCGAATTTACGCCTCGCTCGCCACTCGATTTTGACGCCAACTGCTCGCTGGTCTATCACTACACGCAGCGCAGCATGCAAAACCTTATTTGCGATTCTCCGCTCGGCGATGGCCATGTCCATATCACCGGCGAAAAGCCAGGTGCCGGCGCACCGCGCTTTTCCATCGCACTCGACCGCGTTCCGGCAGCCGCCGGCCTCGATGCACTGCGCACGCTGCGCAGTGGGTTCGCCCCAGACCTTGAGGCCGATGGCACCGTGAGTGGAAGCATTGATTATGCCGCGCGTCCGGCTACAATCGCGCTGCCTCGAGACCGTATGGATTCCTCCAAAGCGCATCCGGCCAAGGCTGCTTCTGAAGAAGCGGGACCTCTCGCCGGCAGCTTGACAGTCAGCGGCTTGCACCTCAGCGGCGGTGGCCTTGTCCATCCCCTTCAACCACCAAAATTCACGCTCGAGCCCGCGGCATCCTCGCAAGGTCCCGCCTCGGCACTCACCGGAAGCTTCAGCATTCCTGCCGGCGGCGCAACGCCCCTCACCTTCAACCTGCGCTTCTCTCTTGCCGGATATCGTGTCGGCGTCCGCGGTCCGGCCAGCTTCGCCCGCGCCAGGGAGTTGGCGCAAGCGTCCGGCATTCCCCAAAACTCCATTTTGGCTGACTTGGCGGGCGATCCCATGACCATCGACCTCACTGAAGCAGGCCCGTGGATTCCTCCACAAGAGATTCCACTCCCCGGCGGCTCGTCGGCGCGCGCGCGGTCCACTGGTTTGCCGGCGTCGCAAGCGGCGGCACTGCCGCGCAATACTGCAGTCGCCGCCACTCCCCTCATAGACACACTCACGGGGACTGTAACCCTGCACAACGCAAACTGGAAGGCAGACTATCTGGCCAACCATGTCGTCCTCGACCAGGCCACTCTCTACGTTGATAACGGCGATCTCCGCTGGGATCCGGTGGCATTCACGTACGGTCCCTTGAAAGGCTCTGGCAGCTTCACTGCCCTATCAGATTGTTCTTCCAATCAGCCCGCACCGCAGCCGTGCCCGGTCCGGTTCCGGCTGCAATTCACCAATCTGGACGCCGCCGCTATGGAAAGTGCGCTGCTCGGCGCTCACAAAAAAGGCACTCTGCTTTCCGACCTCATTGCACGTTTTCATCCCTCATCCGCGCCACCGTGGCCGCGGCTTCAAGGCGCCATCGCTGCCGATTCGCTCGTTCTAGGGCCGGTCACACTCCTGAAAGTCACGGCCGCCGTCAATGTTCTTCCCACTGGCGCTGAAATCTCGAACCTCGACGCCAGCCTTTTAGGCGGAAGCGTGCACGCAACCGGCAGGCTCGACAAGCCCGCGACCGATCAGGACAAACCGGACTATACGTTCGACGCCCAGTTCCAGAACCTTGCTGCTCCTCAAGTGGGCGCTCTGCTTGGCTTGCGATGGGCTGGTGGCGGGTTCAGCGCCAAAGGCAGCGTTCAGTTGTCCGGGTACTCCGATCAGGAACTTGCCGTTTCGGCCAAAGGCGGCCTGCAATTCGACTGGCGCCACGGAGCCGTCGGCACCCAGCCATCGGCCTCCTCCAAAGCTGGCTCGCTCCCCAAGGCTCTAGCGCATTTCGACCGCTGGACAGGCGGCGCCACAATCGCTGGCGGCGCCATCACCCTCGGCGAAAATCAGATTGTCTCCGGCGCTCGCAAGCGGTCTGTGGATGCCTCCGTCACCTTCGCCGACCCGCCGGTCGTGAGCTTCGCTCCACCAAAGAAAGCTCCTGTTCAAAAACAATAGAGCGGTCCTCCGCTTAAAGCCCGCACAGAGCTCACAACCCGTGTCTCCTATAAAACTTCAGTGACTTACTTCAGCAATCGAGCGACGAGCTGTGTTCTCAAGTGATTAGGTTCGTCTTGCTTCAGTTTGTGCCTTGCAGAATGGCGCGCGGAAGCCGGTGATCTCGAAACGGAGGTCACCTAAACGTATCGAAGAGTTCCCTTGATCACCTCTACAAGACGTTCCAAGAGTGTTGCTGTCGGGCATATTGACTCTGCGCGAAAGTCGGCAATCATCAAACTGAATGAAGTTCCCCGAGGAGGGTGAGCCCCATGATCGAAGGTGATTTGGAAATTCAGTGCAAGAACCGCCGCGACCAGTGCAGCCTTCGAACGTTTGGACTAACCTTTGAGCCCTATCTGATTCGCAGGGAAAGCGGTCGAAGAGAATTCGAAGTATTTGGAGACGTAGCTTTGGGCGGCTATCTGAGAAGCATAGGCATCGGGAGCCCGGAGCGCATTGTTGCTCGGATCGGTGCAACTCAGCAGCGCCTGACTCTCGCCAATGTCGTGCTTGACGATAGCCAGGCGATCCGATTTCTAGTTTGATCTTCCAATTCTGGAATTGGACATGAGCAGATATCCGCCGGAGCTGCCTTACTGATTCGCTTCGATCTTCCGTCCGTGCGGATCCTGGATGGGGCGCGTATTCATCCGGAATAACGCCTCGAACGCGCGAAACTGCTCGCGGCTCATGCTCAGGTCTTCCTCAAAAATGAACCAGCGAACGCCTTCTGCGCAGGGCGGTTCCACTTCTGAGCCGGCATAGGTCCAGTAGCTCCGGTCGACAGGCAGCAAACCACCGGCGCTCACCATGTCGGCGGTTTTTGTTGACGTGCCTGGACTCGCCGGCAGGCGGCTGAAAAGCGCGGCCAGCAGAGCATTGGGAAACCCGCGGTCCTGGTTCAATCGCACGGCCACAATCGCTATCTTGCCATCGTCGCTGCGGTGTACCAGATCCACTTCCATGTCGCTGAGCTTGCCTTTTACAGGATGTTCGCTCGGATGGTGGAAGTCGAGCTCAACCAGGTTGTAACGCACGCCGTCCGCGGTCATGGTGCTGCCGGGATTCACCCGTGCAACTATCCCGTTTCCAGTGTTCATCAGCGTCATGGGCCCGGCTATGTAGTGAAACTCGAGGGGCTTCAATGTCCGGCTCAGCCGTGCGCCGCGTATGTCGAGCGGAGACTGCTCATGGCCTTTGGAACATGCCTGGTATGCCGGATCGAGCCTGCCCCACATGAGCGGGCCCGTCTTCCCTTGGTAGCTCCAGTTGGCTGTGGTTTGGGCGGCGCAAATTACTGCAAAGCTAAGCAAAAAAATAGACAATCCAGAAACACGCATCGATTACTCCGAAGCTTCCGGGCGCCGCAGCGCTCCGAAGAATTCTAAGCCATGGCCATCATTGGCGCAGTGAGGAAAAGAGAAGGGGATCCGCCGTGCGGCGGATCCCCTGTCGAAACATGAATAAGCGCCGCTGAGTTTTACTGCGCCTTCGCAGCTGCGGTCACGCCGGCCTGCTCCGCCAGTTTGGCGGCCTTTGCCGTTGATTCCCACGTAAAGTCCGGCTCGTTGCGCCCAAAGTGGCCATAGGCGGCTGTCTGCTGGAAAATCGGCCTCCGCAGATTCAGGTATTCGATAATTCCCTTGGGCGTAAGCGGGAAGTTCGCGCGCACCAGGCTGGTAAGTTTGGCCTCGCTCAGCTTGCCTGTGCCAAAAGTTTCCACAAGCACGCTTACCGGTTCTGGCACGCCAATGGCGTAGGCAAGCTGCACCTCTGCCCGGCTGGCAAGGCCCGCTGCCACGATGTTCTTGGCAATGTGGCGCGCCATGTACGCTGCGGAGCGATCGACCTTCGTCGGGTCCTTGCCTGAAAAGGCGCCGCCGCCGTGACGGCCCATGCCGCCGTAGGTATCCACAATGATCTTGCGCCCGGTAAGGCCGGTGTCGCCCATAGGCCCGCCGATTACGAATCGTCCCGTCGGGTTGATGTGGTACTTGGTATGCTCGTCGAGCCATTTGGCTGGCAGCACCGCCTGGATCACGTGCTTCAGAATATCCGCGTGCAACTCCTCGTTGCTTACAGCTTCTGAGTGCTGAGTCGAGATCACGACAGCATCAATGCGCGCTGGCTTGCCGTTTTCGTCGTACTCCACCGTCACCTGGCTTTTGCCGTCCGGGCGAAGATAGGGCAGCTTTCCACACTTGCGCACGTGGCTCAACTGGCGGCAAAGCTTGTGCGCCAGCGAGATCGGCGCAGGCATCAACTCGGGCGTCTCGTCTGACGCAAAGCCGAACATCATGCCCTGGTCGCCGGCGCCGCCCGTGTCAACACCTTGGGCAATGTCGCCCGACTGCTTGTTAATGCTCGAAATCACCGCGCAGGTGTTCGAATCGAACCCATAGAGCGCGTTGTCGTAGCCGATCGACGCCACCACGCCGCGCACCAGCGACTGGAAATCTACGTAAGCTTTGGTCGTAATCTCCCCCGCGATCACCACCAGTCCAGTGGCAGTCAGGGTCTCGGCCGCCACCCGGCTGTAGGGATCCTGATCGAGGCAGGCATCGAGAATGGCATCTGAGACCTGATCGGCGATCTTGTCCGGGTGGCCTTCCGTTACAGATTCAGAGGTAAACAAAAAACGGTCGCTCAACTTCAAACTCCTCCCCATCACTGGGATTTAAATGAGTGCTCGCCACTTTCGGCAAACAAGCTGGATCTGAAGTTCTGCCTGTTCGGCTTCGCTCCATAGCCTCAGACGTGGCGTTCGGACAAACGCTTGCGCGTGTCCGCCATCCAATCTCAAGCCTGATCGCACATTCTTCTATGGTAACGGCGGCAACGGGCTGGGAGCAAAGGCAATCAGCGTATGGCTGCCAATCGGCCCTCAACGGTAGATTGCGGCCCTTGAATCGGGCGCATCGGGAAGGGAGACAACTATAGCCGGCGCAAAATGCGCGCCGCCGCGTCATGAGCAGATTCCAGTGCTGTTCGTTGCAGATGACCGGCTGCCGGATTTGGGTGCAGAGCTCCCCACCATCCCTCGCGCACTCCCAGGTAGCGCACCGTGAAGAACGCGGCAACTGCCACAACCAGCATCAGCACGATCGCCCCAATCCAGCGCATGCGCATCTGCGCCGCCTCGCGCCGCAGTATCCTCGCCTTGCCAACGTTCGACGCGAAGGTCGCCCAGTCGCGATCCTCGTCCCCCAGCTGTCCAGAGGCGCTGTACGCCTGCAAAAAGCGCTGCGTCCAGTCTTGCGGATCAAGACCCAGCGCCCCCGCGTAGCCACGAACAATGCCCTTGCTCAAAATGCCCCCGGGCAGCAGCCGAAACCTCTCCTGTTCCAGCGCAACCAGATGTCGTTGGCTGATTTTGGTGACCGCCGAGATGTCCTCTAGCGCAACGCCACGCGCGACGCGCTCTTTGCGCAGGTCTTCTCCAAAATTACCCATCGGCGACCGAAAATCGGGCATAGCACCCACTTAAATTTTACCTTCACATTAAGTCCCGTTTCACCTCGGGGTCAAAGACCAAATGGGTTTTACGGCGCGTATGGACTCACTAATGTAACGTATGCCGGACCAGCAACTTGTGCTCTCCAGACCTGCTTGGCGCCGGGCTGCTACCCTGAAGGAGAGCGTTTTGCCCCATCTTTAGAGCAGGAAGCGCCCGCTGACCATGAACAAGCTCATCTTTTCCAACCTGCTTCGCCGGCCCCTGCGCTCGATCATCAGCGTTCTCGCTGTCGCTATTGAAGTCATCATGATCCTGTCGATCGTCGGCATCTTCATGGGCATGCTGAACGACCAGAAGCAGCGCACCAACGGCATCGGTGCCGATCTCATGCTCCTTCCGTCTAACGCCAGCTACTTCAACGGGGTAGGCGGAGCGTCCATGCCCGTGAGGGACCAGGAAGCCCTCTTGAAGCTTCCTCACGTTGTTGCGGTTTCTCCGGCCATTCAGAAGATCACCACCAGCGGGTCCGTTGAGATCCTTTATGGCATTGACTACGAAACCTTTAACGCTCTCAAACCTTTCGTCTTTGTCGCCGGCGGCAGGTTCCAGGGGCCCTACGACGTCATCGTTGACACCGTGCTTGCCCGCGGCGGCAACTCCGGCAAAGGCTACCACGTTGGCGATACCATCACCATCCTCGATCACCCCTTCCGCATCTCGGGCATCGTTGAGCCGGGAAAAGGCGGCCGCAAGCTGATTCCACTCGACACCTTGGGCCAACTCACCGGCGCTGAGGGCAAGGCTTCGCTCTTCTACATCAAATGCGACAACCCCGCCAATGACCAGCTCGTCATGCAGGAGATCCGCTCCACGCGCGGCTTCGGCAATAACACCCTGACAACCGTCGACGAATGGCTCGACGAGATGACACCCGACAAAATTCCCGGATTTAACCTCGCCCTCGAAATCGTTACTGGCATCGCGGTTGTGATCGGTTTCCTGGTGATCTTCCAATCCATGTACACGGCTGTGCTCGAGCGCACCCGCGAAATTGGCATCCTCAAGTCAATGGGCGCTTCAAAAACCACCATCGTCGGCGTTGTGCTGCGCGAATGTGCAGTGCTGGCCGTGGCTGGTGTCGTCGCAGGCGTAGTGGGAGTTTATGCTGTTCGGCTTCTGCTGCTTCACTTCTTTCCCACTCAGCACTTCGAGATCACCTCATCCTGGATCGGCCTCGGCTCGGTGATTGCGTTTTCCGGATCCATTCTCGGCGCGGTTTATCCCGCATGGATGGCCGCCCGCAAAGATCCCATCGACGCCCTCGCCTACGAATAGCGCAAGCCTTTTCATTACAAGATATTGACAATTTTCCACACCGCCTGTGTGGTACGCTTTCTGCATAGTCGGCATCTTCGGAAACTGCTTCCGCTTCTTTGGTTGTGAAGAACAGCCATGGTTCCTGACTGGTAATTCAGAGATCGTCGGGAACGCCGCAATCTCTTCGCCGCGCAGCCCCACACTGCGGCGCTGCTTCCATTCTTCCGAAGTTGCAATCGCAGCCATTCAACCCTACAAGGAGAGCCCATGACGAAGCTTAGGAGTTTTTGTCCCCAGCGAATTCTCGCCGCGTTCGTATTGACGGCGTTCTTCGTGACATTCACCGGTGTTGCCGCCCGGTCACAGACGTCGGGAGCCGGTTCGATCAACGGCACGGTGCAAGACCCAAACCAGGCAGTGATTCCCCATGCCCTGGTGACCGTGATTAATACCGACACCGGCATATCGCACCAATACACAACCAATGAAGCAGGCCTGTATACTGCTCCCTTTCTTGTCCCCGGGCATTACGAAATCGATGCCTCCGCTCCTAACTTCGGAAAGGTACAAACCAAGGGAATCACGCTCCTGGTCGGTCAGACTCTCACCATCAATCTCACGCTGAAAGTCAGTGCGGAAGCGACAACAGTGGAGGTGGAAGGCACAAACCAGATTCTCGATACTGACAAGACAGAAGTCTCTCAGGTAGTCGATTCGCAGTTGGTCGCGAACTTGCCGGTCCAGGTGCGCAACTGGAGCGCATTTGTTTTGCTGACGCCTAATGTGACGCAGGATGGCGCCACCGGGCTCGTCAGCTTTCACGGCATCAGCGGGCTCTACAACCAGAATTACGTCGACGGCGCGAACAACAACCAGATGCTGTTCTCCGAAGCACGCGGCCGGTCCAACGGCATTCCTTATGTGTATTCAACTGACTCGATCAAGGAATTCCAGGCCGAGACTTCCAACTATTCTGTCGAATTCGGCCAGTCCGCCGGTGGCCAGGTGAACGCCATCACCAAGAGCGGCACCGACAATCTCCACGGCGATCTCTTCTACTCTCTCCGCTACCCGAATCTGAATGCGCTCGATCCATACACCAAGTATCAGGCGCTCTACAATCAGCCGAACCCCGTGATCGCCAAATTTTTGCTAACCCAGCCGATCCACCAGCAGCAGCAGTTTGGCGGCAGCGTTGGCGGACCGATCATGAAAGACAGGCTCTTTTACTTCTTCACCTACGACGGCTTCCGCCAGGTCGGGAAGGTGCTTTATACGGATACGAACATCATTACCACTACGCCAACTCTCAGCAACTCTGGCGGGTCGATTATCTCGCCATACCAGTGCCCCACGGCTTCGAATCCTTATTACACGGCGCCGAGCTACAATCCAACCGCCTATGTTTCGTCCGCGCAGTGCACTGCGGCGATCAATTTCCTCGCTAACGTGTCGGCTGCGGCGCCGGGGCGCTTTGCCAAGGAGAATCTGTTCTTCCCGCGCGTGGACTATCACATCAACGACAAGAACGATGCTTTTGTGAACTTCGATTTTGTCGATTTCGACAAGACATACGGCTACAACGGCGCAAACACCGTTTCAAACGGATCGCCTTCAAATAATGGTCCGACGAGCTACCACGAGCGGATTCTCGTGGGTGGTTTGACGACCGTGATTTCTCCCACGGCTGTCAACACGGTTCATCTCCAGTACGGCCGCGACCTGGAAACTGCGGGTGCGAATGCAACAGGCCCGAATGTCTCCATTGGCGGAAGTTGCACTTCTGCCCTGCTCGACTGTTATGGCATGGTGAACGCCATCCCGCGCATCGCCGAGCCGGACGAGCACCGCATCCAGGTTTCCGATGTCTTCTCGAAGGTCATGGGAAGGCACAGCCTCAAATTCGGCGGCGACCTCAACAACGTTCACGAGGTGATGATCAACCTGTATCAGGGCGGAGGTCTTTACAGCTATGGGGAGAGCACGCCCGCTGCGAATTTCGTGGACTGGATTGAAGATGCATTCCAGGGGCAGTCGGGCGATACCGATCCATACGCCGGCTTCCACTACAACACTTTTGTGCAGACGGTCGACGTGGTAAACACCAAGGCGGGCACGCAGGGCAAAGACGACTTCTATATGAACATGTTCGACATCTTCGGTGAGGACACCTGGAAGCTCAACCGGTATCTCACTGTTACCGCCGGACTGCGTTGGGATGCTCAGTTCACGCCCGCGCCGGGGCTCGTCAACAACAACTATGCGCCGCTCTCCACCCAGTACACCCAGACCATCAAGAACGTGCTCGACAGGGTTCAGCCGCGCGTCGGCTTCTCCTGGAGCCCAATGAGCGGCACCGTGGTTCGCGGCGGCTATGGCCTGTTCTCCGCGCTCAACCAGGGCAGCACCTACTATGCCATGCGCGTAGAAAACGGCGTCGTGCAGATCAATTACAACTATGGGGGCTGCCTCGCGGCTGTCGCTAGCGCGCCCAACTCGAAGTGCCCCACGGTGCCCACAACGAGTACTAAATTGCAATTCCCCAACGTGCCCTTCCAGCCCACTGGACCCTCACTATCGGGGGCGCTTTATCCGAGCGGTGGCACTGCCCCCACGGTCAGCGGCCCAACGACTCTCGGCCCGCAGAGCTTCCATGGCCTCGATCCCAACTTCGTGCCGCCTTTTGCGCATGAATTCGAACTCTCCGTGGAACAGGCGCTGCCCGGCAACGTGTCGCTCAGCCTCGGCTACGTGGGCACGCGCGGCATGAGGCTGCCGGTATTCGTCGATTCGAATTTGATCGGACAAAAACCCAGCGGCACCCGCACCTACAACGTTCTCAGTGGCTTAACGTCTACCGCGCCCGGTACGCTTCTCAAGCAGATCACCGTGCCGGTCTATCTGCCCACCGACCGGCGCAATCAGTCGCTGGCCACCTTCAACACCGGTTTCAGCGTGGCCAACACCTGGTATAACGCCATGGCCGTGACAGTGAAGAGGCCGTTCCACAACGGCTTTGAAATCCTCGGAAACTACACATGGGCTCACGCGACAGATACGGGGCAAGTCGGCGGCGCCAATGGCACCTTCTACGGCGGCGATGTTCCTTCAGATCCCAACAACATCCGCTTCGACAACGGACCTTCGGATATCGACATCCGCAGTCGTGGCACGATTAGTTTCGTCTACCAACCGCGCATCATGATGGAAAACAAGATTGTCAAGAACCTTCTAGATGACTTCACCTTCTCCGGTGCAGACACCGCCTCCGGCGGTGAACCAATCTTCCTCGGTGTGAGTGGAACAATTTACAGTGGATCTACGAGCGGAAGTTACGGTGACGATGGAGGTATCTTCGGCGGCGCCATCAGCTCCGGCTCAGGCCTGCCCACCAATGGCCGGCCCCCTCAGATCGGCCGCAACAGCATTTCGATGCCCGGATTCAACGATTTCGACTTCCGCATCACCCGCGACGTTCCGATTCACGAAAACATCAAGATGCAGTTCATCGCTGAGGCATTTAACTTGCTGAATCACACCATCATCAGTGGCGTGAACACCAACTATTCGTCGTATACGTCTAGTGGTACAACCGGCTCAAGTCAGCAGTGTTCCAACAGCGGCGCAGCTCCCACCGGTTCCACTCTGCAGGGATGCCTCTATCCCTACACCGGCACCGGCCTCAGCGCATTCGGCGTGACCAACGGAACAAACAGCTACCTGTATACAGCTCGCCAGTTGCAGGTTTCAGCCAAACTGTTCTTCTAACCAAGGCGCCTACGCCAACACAAAGGGCGACAGCTTCGGCTGCCGCCCTTTTTCTTTTCGGGCAGGCGTTATTCCCGCCGGCCGCACTCCGCTATGCGCTCGGCCGAATGTTCTGGTTCACCCGGAAGAAATTCTTCGGATCGTATTTCTTCTTGATCTCAACCAGGCGTTCGTAATTGTCCCGGTACGTTGCCTGAACGCGCCCCTGCCCCTCGTCCATCATGAAGTTGATGTACGCGCCTCCCGATGAATAAGGGTGCAGCGCCTCGTAATAGCTCCTGCACCAGCTGGCGATTTTCTCGGCGTTACCGGGGTCCGGATCCACTCCTACGATCACCTCGGCAAACAAAGCCTCGCGGAAGCTGTACGCGGTCTCATTCCTGCTCACGCGCTGCGCTGCGCCATTCACCGGATAAAGATGCATCGTCGATAGCATAGTCGGCAGGCTCGTGGCCAGCTCCGCGTGCTTGGCTATCGCGGCATCGCTCAAATCGGTAAAGTAGTCGGCCCTCCAATACCACTGCAAGCCGGGGACGAACAACCCATCGAATGTGCTTTGCGCGGCCGGAAAAGGCACCATCCCCACGTGATCAAGCAGCGGCTTGCCAATGCTCCTCATGGGCTTTAGAACTGCTTCCATCTGTTCCTCCGGCCCAGTGCAGCACCACACGATTGCGCAAACTTTCTTCAGATGGAGATGTTCCGGGAACGGCGGGCCCGGTGGCACCGTCAATGTTCCAAAAAAACCTCCTACCTCCTCGGGCGCGCTCTTGATGAAGTCCCGATAAGCGCGCAGCACAGTTGCCGCTTCTTCCGGCGCCCAGAACGTCGGACCGAAGTAGACCATCTTGACCGGATGCAGCCGAAATTCGAAGGAAGTGACAACTCCAAAATTCCCGCCGCCGCCGCGCACCGCCCAGAACAGATCCGCATTCTCTTTCGCATTTGCCGTAACGAAACTTCCATCGGCCAGCACCATGTCCACCCCGAGCAGACTGTCGATGGTTAAGCCGTACCTGCGCGCCAGATAGCCGATCCCTCCGCCCAGCGTTAATCCGCCCACGCCCGTAGTCGAGATGAATCCGCAGGGCGTAGCAAGTCCAAATGGATGCGTGGCATGATCGACGTCGCCCCACACGCACCCGCCCTCGGCTCGTACTGTCTTTTCCGCAGGATTGACCCGGACGCCTCGCATCCGCGAAAGATCGATGACCAGACCGTCATCGCAGCTTCCCAGTCCGGCCCCGTTGTGCCCGCCGCCGCGGACTGCCGTCAGCAGGTTGTTCTCCCTGCCGCAGTTCACGGCCGCCATCACATCGGCAACATCCACGCATCGCGCAATGAGCCGCGGACGCTTGCTGATCATGCCGTTGTAAAGTTTTCGTGCAGACTCGTAAGCTGCATCCTCGGGCCCGATGAGTTCCCCGCGAAAAGAACTCTTCAATTGATCCAGAGTTTGTGCAGACATAGGATTCTCCTTAGCAAAGTGATGTTTGATGCCGGCTAAAATTGACCCTGAGATTTCCTTTGTCTGATTGCCATTCGAGCGAATCCCACGCGTGATTTGGATTTCACGTTGCCGGGGAATTGTGGGTGCGCCGAGTATATCAGCCTTGATGAAGCACCCGATACCGCTTTTCATTCAGCGCTCGATGCTGGCCGTACAGCCGCAACGCCCATCTGATGTACCCTGATTGAGGGATCGCCTTGACAATGACAATTGCAACGGGCTTGGTCGATCTTGCAGCCATCCGCGCCGCCGCCGCGCGCATTGCGCCCATCGCCATGAAAACGCCGCTGGTTCGCGCCGCATTTCCCGGCGTCTCCGGCCATGGCACCGACAGAGAGATCTGGCTCAAGGCTGAAAGCCTGCAACCGATTGGCGCCTTCAAGATCCGCGGCGCTTCCAATAAGATTCTGCAACTCACGCCCGCCGAAATTTCCCGCGGCGTCATCACCTACTCCAGTGGAAACCACGCCCAAGGCGTCGCCTATGCCGCGCGTGAAGTCGGCGCCAAAGCCGTCATCGTCATGCCTTCCAATGCGCCTGCTATCAAGCGCGCGGCCACCCTCGCGCTCGGCGCTGAAATCGTCGACGTCGGCGTCGCCTCCAGCGAGCGGCTCGCCAAGGCCGAAGAACTCGTTCGCGAGTACGGCTATATCGTCGTCCCGCCCTACGACGACGCGCAGATCATCGCAGGGCAGGGAACCTGCGGCCTCGAAATCGTGGAAGAGCTTCCCGGCGTCGATCTCGTTCTTTCTCCTGTCTCAGGTGGCGGCCTCCTCGGTGGAATCTCCGCAGCCGTGAAGCAGGCTCGCCCGCAAACGAAGGTCTTCGGCATCGAGCCCGAGCTTGCCGCCGACACGGCTGAAAGTTTTCGCGCCGGCAAAATCGTCACTTGGTCCGCGGAGCAGACCAGCCGCACTATCGCCGATGGCCTGCGCACGCAAAGCGTGGGCGTCCGCAACTTCGCGCACATCCAGGCTTTCGTCGATGGCATCGTCACTGTAAGCGAGACTGAAATCCGCGCCGCCATGCGCGCCATCGTTGCAACAACCCGCCTCGTTCCCGAGCCCAGCGGAGCTGTTGCCACAGCCGCGCTCCTCTTTCACGCGCACCAGCTTCCCGCCTATCGCAAGGCTGTCGCCGTCGTGAGTGGCGGCAACGTCGATCCGGCACTCCTTGCCGAAGTGCTCACCGAACGTGATTCTTAGCGTCGTTGCAATATGATCTTCTATGGTATGAAACATCGCATTCTCGCCGGCCGCTTTCTGGACGTCGGTGCGGTTCTGGCTTGTGTGGCGCTCTCCGCCGCCGCCCAGAAAAAACAGCCGCAACTCGTCAAGCCCATGGCTGGTCCGCGCGCCACAATCTTGCGCATCACGCCTCTCTACATTTCACCCGATACCGGCTCGCAAAAAGTCGACAGGATTCAGATCGGGCGCGAGATGGTCGTTGCCGAAAAGAGTGGTTCCTGGATGCGCGTCTACGCCAACACCGACATCCAGGAGATGCAGGACGACCGCGACACTCCGATGGTCGGTGAAGATGAAACGCCTCCGCCCATTTCAGGATGGATGCAGGCCAAGGGAGTCGTCGAAGAATCCACGCCGAACGGCGACCAGATCATCATGGGCGCTGCCGCGAATCAGGAGGCCCTCGCTTCCAATCCGCGCGGCCCCGCCAATGCGGCCAAAAGCGCCGAGTCCCTCTATCGCCGCGTCGCAGAAATGTTCCCTAACTCGCCGCTCGCGCCCGAGGCTGCATGGCGCGCCGCCGACATTCAGTGGCAGATTGAGAAGGCCGACACTTCGTCGCTGCCCTCGGCTCACGAGAGAGACCCTTATTTCCGGCAGCAGATGAATGAGGATTACCTCAGGAAGGTGATCAAATACTATCCGCATACCAGGTGGGCCGCGCTGGCAGCTTTCGATCTCATCGATAACAAGCTTTGCGGCGATTGGCAGGGCTCCGAGAAGTGCCCGGAAAAAGAATCCGATATCTATCTCAAGTACGCCAACGACTATCCCGACGGTCCGCGCACCGCTCGTGCGCTGTACGAGGCGGTGTATCGGTTCGCCGTGCTTCACGATATGTACGATGCCGAGGGCAAAGATCGGCAGACCAGCGACGCGCTCAATCAAGCGCATACTGTGGCAGCACAACTCAAGGCGCGCTTTGCCGATTCTGACTATGCCTGGCGCGCAGGTGCCTTGGTGTACAAATTGGATCAAGGCGTTCCTGTCTATGGAATCGACCGGGAATAGCCAACATCATGCCTCCCGGACGCTGCCGCTCGCACCAAAGACATAACCAGGAGGCGTATTGAACCCTTATCTTCTGTCCATCCTTTTGGGGGTTGTGGAAGGCCTGACCGAATTCCTTCCGGTCAGTTCCACCGCGCATCTTCGCATTGCTGAAGCTCTGATGAAGATTCCCCTCGACGATCCCTATTGGATGATGTACACAATCGTCATTCAGGTCGGCGCCATCCTGGCACTGTGCTTGCTTTTTCTCGAACGGATCATTAATTTTCTGCGGACATTTCCTCGCGGCGAAAACGGCGAAAGCACCTGGTTCAACCACCCCATCTCTCTTACCCTCATCGCCTTCACCTGTACCTCGGTTCCAGCGCTGGCATTGCGCAAGTGGAGCGAGAAGAACCTCGGCAGCCTGAACGCCATGGCCATCGCGCTTCTCGTGGGCGGCATCGTCATGTGGGTGGTCGACGTTTGGAGCACCCGCGCTGAACCGGGCACCACGCACGTCGAAGAGATGACGCTGCCCCAGGCCGTCTGGATCGGCCTGTGCCAGACGCTCTCCGCCGTCTTCCCCGGAGTTTCGCGCTCTATGTCCACCATTGCTGCCGGACAGTTGGCCCGGCTCGACAGGCCTTCCGCGCTCGAGTTCAGCTTTCTGCTTTCTATTCCCACCATGATCGCGGCCACTGGCTGGGACTTGGTGAAAGAAGTCTATGGCAAGGCCGCAAAAGCAGGAGTTCCTGCGTCAGCGCATGTCGTCATGAGTCCCGAGCGCTGGACCGTCCTGCTGATCGGCACCGTGGTCTCTTTCATCGTGGCGCTCGGCGTTGTCGAGTGGTTTCTCTACTGGGTGCGCAGGCACGGCTTCATTCCCTTTGCCGTTTATCGCATCTTGCTTGGCGGCTGGCTCCTGTTCTGGGGTGCGAAATACATCGGCGGATAACCTGAGGCAATTCCCCAAAACGAAGAGGCATCCTCTACAATTGTTGAGATACCGGTCTCTTCCGATTCCATTTTCAGGAAGGTGAGGATGCGCTCCTCTCGTCGCCAGTTTCTTCGCGCTATTGGTTCCGCCTCGGTTTCCACTGCTGCGCTTCCGCTGTTGAGTCAGGCAAACAAGACCGGCGATGGCGGCTCCGTCAGCCAGAAGACGTTTACCCTCATTCAACACGGGCCTGCGCACGCTTCCGCTCCACTCGACCTGCTTGTGAATGGCGTCGCAAGTCCCTTGGCAGTTGATCGTGACCGAGTGCGGTTTACATGGCGGCAGCCAGACGCCTGGCGTGGAGCAGCACAATCCGCGTATCAGATCCTTGCCGCTTCAAGCCGCGCCCAACTTGCTGCCGGGAAGGGTGATCTGTGGGACAGCGGAAAAGTCCAATCGCCGAGATCGGCGTCGGTGGAATACGCTGGATCGCCACTTCCGCCTGCATTGCGATTCTGGTGGAAAGTGCGAACCTGGGATCAGACCGGAAATCCGAGCCCCTGGAGCACTCCGGCGCGTTTCGACAGCGGCCTCGATCGAAACGACTGGAAGGCGAAATACATCTGGGACGGAACCACGAACCAGAACAATTTTGCATATTTCCGCAAAGAGTTTTCAGTCGACCGCAAACCGGACCTTGCCGAGGTTTACGTTACAGCGCACAACGATTATCTCTTGTATTGCAATGAACACCTCTTGGGCCGGGGTCCGGCGCGCTGCGATCCGTATCATTTCGGGCAATACAATGCTTTTGACGTTACCCAACTGCTTAAAGCTGGCGCCAACGTGTTTGCGGCGATCGGTCATTGGCAGGGTAATTGGGACAACGCAGGCGTAAATGCCAGGCCTGCCTTTTTGCTGGAAGCACGGTTTGAATACTCCGATGGCTCTTCATCCATAGTCACAACCGATAAATCCTGGAAAGTCTTGGCGGAGACTCCCTTTATCGAAACCGCCCCAACATATTTTCCAGCGATGCGCTCTCATCCTGCGCCCGCACATGGGGCATATCGGTGGACAATACCTGAAGAGAATGCCCATTCTGCTCCCGAATTCGTTGCGACCGATACAACCTATGGTGGCGGAGATCGGGCTGCAATCCGGTTCGATTCCCGCCGCGAGCCCGCCGGCTGGCGCATGGTCGGGTTCGACGATTCAGGGTGGGCACCTGCCGACATAGTGGAACGACCCGAGTATCGCTTGTTCGCGCAAATGGCGCCGCTTGAACGTGAACAGGGAACTCTCGATCCGGTGACGATCACCCGCGAAAACGGCGCGTGGCTGGTGGATTTCGGCCGCTGCATTGACGGCTGGCCCAAACTCACCATGCATGCGAATCAGCCTGGCGACGTCGTTCGCGTCGAGTACTTTCAAATGACAGCCGGCCGAAAGGCCGCGGGCTGGGACGAGTACATCTGCTGCGGCGGAAGAGAGACATGGGATGCGAACTTTGGACGCCATACCTCTTTCCAGGTGCTCAAAATCACCGGATATGCTGGAAAACTGCATCCCTCCAATATCCATGGGACCTGGGCATACTGCGACGCCGACGTCACCGGGCATTTCCAATGCTCGAGTCCCCTGCTCAATTCCATTTACGGGATGTGCGTGCGCTCGGCGCAGCAGAACGTGCAGCAAGGCATCATCAGCGTGGATGCCGATCGCGAGCAATCGCAGTGGCTGGCCGATTCTTACCTGATTGGCAATGTCCTGCTGTACAACGACAGCGGTACGACGATGGTCGATCAGGTGGTGCGGGACTACGCAGCGGCGCAGCTTCCCGACGGGGATTTTCCCGCCTGTTGCCCGGCACAGCAGTCTAACCGCATTCCGGAATGGTCGATGTATTGGCCGATGTTGCTGTGGCAGCAATACCTGTTTTCAGGTGACACCATGCTATTGCGCGAGATGGCGCCACGGCTGACGCACTTTTTGGACTGGCTTAAATCCTTTCAAGACCCGGCGACCAAGCTGATCAATCCCCCTGGCTGGAGAATTTCAGAGTACGCCGGCGGTAACATGCCCAACGACGGTTTCAATGTCGCCACCGCCTGCCAATACTATGAAAACTTGCGTATTGCCTCACTCGTCTTCTCAGCGTTGCGGCAATCGGGTCAAAGCAACGCATACTCGCAAGAAGCGGAAGAAGTGAAAGCTGGGATCAATGCCAACCTGTTCAACGGCGAATATTATCTTGCCCGCACCGACCGGACTGAAATGTTTCCTATCGCACAAGCGTGGCCCCTGCGTTTCGACATCGCGCCGACTGAAGTAAAATCGAAACTCTTTGCCGCCATCGCAGAGCCTGGCAAACTCATTCTAGGTGGATACGGCGGCGATGCGTTTTATAGTGGCATGTTGAACGCGGGCGGCGGTGCATTCGTCGTAAACGACCTGGCCCGCTATCGCCCCATGCTGGACTCCAACAAGGTCTGCTGGGAGCAGTGGAATCTCGGCGCCGAGGTGAACCACGCCTGGACTTCTTATCCGGGCTATCTCTTCCTGAAGTACATTTGCGGGATCCAACCCACCAGCGGTGGATTCGCCTCATTCGACGTCCGGCCCGAGACGAACGGCCTCAGTTTTGCCGAGGGCGCTGTGCCCACGGTGAAAGGCCTTATCACTACCCGCTGGCAGAAGGACGAAGACGGCGGCCTAACCTTATCGCTCCACGTTCCTGCTAACACCCGTGCCGCGGTTCACCTTCCACAGATCGCTGGACCGAACTTTACCGTCTCGGAGTCCGGGCACCCCCTGTGGCCGGCGGACGCGGGAGTCAAAGTCCCCGGAGTTCTTGCAATTCAGGAAGTCGGCTCCATCATCCGTTGCGAAGTAAGCGCCGGCGATTACCATTTCCACGAAATGCCCATCCGAGGGTGACCCCCTCACCGGCGCAAAGTCCCGAAGGCCTGGCAGGTTACACTGCCGGTAATCCTGCTGATTCCCCTTTCTTAGCCCCGCCGTGAAACGGTGGCGCCAACGCCGATAATAAAGACTGCTCTGGGACGATTTGCCTGCTCCCACTGTTGGCGCTCAGGTGTATTTAAGCCATATCTGGGAAGCGGACCGCCCTCGTCATGAAGCCCATCCGGATTGTTTTATCGCCCACGCGCAGCCGCCCCGTAAACATTTTTCTCGGGATGGTGCTTTTGCTCGTGTCGTTGCTTCTTTTCCTCGCCCTCGCCAGTTATCATGCCTCCGATCCCTCCCTTAATACTTCTACTGACCTGGCCGCGCCGCGCAACTGGACAGGCCTCTTTGGCGCCTACATCGGCGATTTGCTTCTGCAGTCGCTCGGCTTAACCGCGTTTCTCCTCCCGCTTTGGATGGGCGGCGTCGGCTGGACCTGGATGCGCTCGCGCCCCGGTGGTTCACCCATCCTGCGCTGGATGGGAACTCTGCTCACGCTCACTTTCCTGCCTGCCCTTTTCGGCCTGCTGCCGTGGCATTGGCGCTGGCTTCACGTGGTTCCCATCGAGGGTGTTATCGGCCGACTGATAACCGGTTTCCTCGTGGTCTACCTCAACGTGCAAGGTGCCTGGCTCGTTGCGCTGGCCCTCGCCGGCTGCGGAATCTACTTGGCCTCGGCCATCAGCTTCTCCGTCATTCGCGAAAGCATCGCCGAGCATTGGATGGCTTTCAGTGCGTGGCGCGACCGCCGGCGCAGCCGCCGCGAAGAGCAGGAAGAGCTTGAGGCCGAGCGTGAAGCGGTGCGTGTCGAAGGTCAGCCGGCCGTCCCGTCTCCACGGTTTGCCACAGAAGCCGGACCGGACATCGACGAAGAGCCTCGTCCGCGCGGATTCAGCCGCCTCTTCGGGTTCTTCCGCCGCAAGCGCGCGCCACAGCAGGATCCGCTCGACTCGATCCCCGCCTTCCAGCGCAAGCCATTTGAAGAATCCGTGCCTGCGGTTCCCATCGCCCAAACGCGTCGCCCCAGCATCTGGGAGAGGAACGAAGCAGACCCTGTTCCGATTGCAGCCCGGTCTCCCCTCACCGGTTCCGCGACCCAGGAGGCGGCGCCTGCCGCCGCTGCGCCATCTCCAGTCCCACTTTCGCAGCATGACGCCGCGCGCGCAGCCCAAGAGTGGCTGGCCGCGAGGCGTGAGCCGGAACCATTGCGCGCCGAGCCGCCTTCCAACGAAATCGCCATCCACGGCCGCGCTGACGCTGACGTGCACCCCGTCACGGTTGCGCCGAAGAATGTCAGCGGCTTTAGGCTGCCGTCGAGCACCCTGCTCAGTGCAGGTGAAGGCCCGCAAACCGTCCGTGAGGACGAACTTCGCGAAGAGGCCCGCGTACTCGTCGAAAAATGCGCCGAGTTCGATGTGCGCGGCCAGGTAGTGCAAATCAACCCCGGCCCCATGGTCACGACCTTCGAGTTCAAGCCCGAGGCCGGCGTCAAATACTCGCGCGTCACCGGACTGGCTGACGATCTCTGCCTCGCCATGCGCGCCGAGAGCATCCTTATCGAGCGCATGCCCGGCAAAAGCACCGTCGGCATCCAGGTTCCCAATCACGAGCGCGAAACCATCCATCTGCGCGATGTCATCGAGAGCGAGACCTTCATCAAAGCCCGTTCGCGCCTCACCCTCTCCATGGGCAAAGACATCAACGGCCGCATCGTCACCGCCGACCTGGCGTCCATGCCTCACGTGCTGATCGCCGGCTCCACGGGCTCCGGCAAATCCGTGTCGATCAACGCCATGATCATGAGCCTGCTCTACCGCACCACCCCTGCGCAGGTCCGGCTCATTCTCGTCGATCCCAAGCGCGTCGAATTGGGCATGTACGAAGGCATCCCGCATCTCTTCACGCCTATCATCACTGAGCCCAAGCTGGCGGCCAACGCTCTGCGCAACGCTGTGCGCGAGATGGAGCGGCGTCTGAAGCTGCTTGCCAGCCGCAGCGTGCGCCATATCGACCAGTACAACAAGCTCTTTGAAGGCTCCATGCCCTCGCTCTTCGACGAAGGCGAGCAGGAGGAGCCGCTACCCTACATCATCATCATCATCGATGAGCTTGCCGACCTGATGATGCTCGATCGCGCCAATGTCGAAGAATCCATCACGCGCCTCGCGCAGATGGCCCGCGCCGTCGGCATTCACCTCATCTTGGCCACGCAACGTCCCAGCGTCGATGTCATCACCGGCCTCATCAAGGCCAACATTCCCACGCGCATCAGCTTCCGCCTGGCCACCAAGGTCGACTCGCGAACCATCCTCGACACCAACGGCGCTGAAGCTCTGCTTGGCCGAGGCGACATGCTCTTTCTGCCGCCCGGAACCAGCCGCCTTATGCGCCTGCACGCGCCCTACGTCAGCGAGAAAGAAACCGCCGCTGTCGTTGAATTCTGGAAGAAACAGGGCACCGCCGAGTACGTCGAGGGCTTCCTCGAATCGCCCAAAGACGAGCGCGTTGCCATGGAAGGCGAAAGCAGCGACTCCGAAGACGACGATCCCATGTTCGACGACGCGGTTCGCCTCGTCTTCGAATTCGGCAAGGCGTCCACATCGCTTCTGCAGCGGCGTCTGCGCATCGGCTATGGCCGAGCCGCGCACCTCATCGACATGATGGAACGAGATGGCCTCGTGGGCGCCGCCGACGGCCCTCGCCCTCGCGAGCTGCTCAAGGCTCCCAACTGGCTCCACGAAATCTCCGCCGTCAACGAATAGCGAGCCTTCTCCCAGGCATCACCGCCGCCCCATCCGGCACCGGATTGCCCCATCCTTTTGTTTGCGACAGCGAACAAAAAGGGTGGGCTTACCAGCGCTCCTGCCTGAAGGCCGCCCTCGTTGAAGCAATCTGGTCGCGTCACCCTTGGAATCAAAAGAATTCTCCGGGACCCCTTCCCATAGATGTTCGAGTGGTGTATGCTTTCTTCCCATAGGACTTCGAGTGGAGAGGCCGATGAGCAAAAAGACCCAGCCTGACAGCGAGATGCTCAAGGGCACTTTGGACATGATGATTCTCCGAACCCTGGTCGGCGGGGACGCGCATGGACATACCATCGCGAAGGTAATCGAGCACACCTCTGAAGATGTTCTTGAAGTGGAGCAAGGGTCCCTTTACCCCGCCTTGCACCGTCTTGAAGATCGCGGATGGGTTTCTTCTCACTGGGGCTCGAGCGACAACAACCGTAAGGCAAAGTTCTACCGGCTCACGGCCGAGGGTCGCAAGCAACTGGTGCGCGAAACCAGCCGCTGGCGCCAGATGACGCGCGCCATCGGATTGGTGATGGGCGAGGAGGAAGGATGAGCTGGCTGAGATTCTTTCGCCGCACACGCTCCGACGCCGAGTTGCAGGACGAGATGGAGGCCTTCCTTGCCGAAGAGACCGCTGAAAACGAGGCGCGCGGCATGTCGCCCGACGAAGCCCGGCGGCAGGCGCGCGTGAAGTTGGGTAACCCGCAAAAAGTGCGCGAGTCCCTGTGGGCGCAGAATTCTCCCATGCCCTTCACCCATATTAGCCGCGATGTGAAATATGCATTTCGTACCTTGCTGCGTACACCCGGATTCTCCATCATCGCGGTTGTGGTAATGGCGCTGTGCATCGGCGCCGCAACGTCTCTATTCACGATTGCGCGCTCGGTATTGCTCAGGCCTCTTCCTTTCCGCGATCCCGATCGGCTCGTGATCCTGCACGAGCACTTTCGAGGAGCTTGGGCAAATTCAGCCGACTACAACTACAACCCGGTTGCCCCGGCCGACTTTTACGATTGGCGCGCGAAATCCACGGGTTTTGAAGACATGGCCGTCATGGCGAATGCCGGGTACAACCTGACCGGCGAACGCAATGAACTGCCTGAAGCCGTACGTGCCGCCGCGAGCTCATGGAACTTCTTCCAGGTTCTGGGAGTGCAGCCGGCGCTGGGCCGGACATTTGCCGAGTCGGACGATCACCCCGGCAGCACCGTGGTCATCCTCACTTGGAGCGTATTTCAGCGGCGGTTTGCCGGTGATGCGGGAATCGTGGGCCGCCAGATCCACCTCGACGGCCGGCCCTTCACCGTCGTCGGCGTGCTGCCTTCGTGGTTCACCTATCCTGATGCGTCCATCCAGTTGTGGGTTCCCTATCAGGCCGATGCCACGCCGGAGTTCCTGCAGTATCACGATCGGCACCAGAGCCAGGTGGTGGCGCGGGTGCGCCCTGGCGTGAGCGTTGCCAGCGCCGTCGCGCAAGTGAGTGCGGTGCAGTACCAGATTCATTTGCAGTACCCTCTCGCTCCAGTGGCCGAGGATGTGGTTTCACGCTCGCTGAACGAGGATCTGGCAGGGAACGTGAAGAAGCCGCTCGACATGATGCTTTACGCTGTCGGCTGCATGCTGCTGATCGGCTGCCTGAATGTTTCAAACCTCCTGGTTGCGCGAGGCGCGGCACGGCAGAAGGAAGTGGCGATTCGCAGCGCTCTCGGAGCACAGCGAGCCACCTTGATTCGCGAGCAGATGACCGAGAGCGTGTTGATCTGCACGGCGGGAGGCGCAGCCGGCATTCTGCTCTCAATTCTCGCAACGCAATCTCTCGCCAAAGAATGGAGAAACCTGCCCACGGCGCAAAGCATCCACCTCGACGGCGCCGTGATTGCATTTGCCTGCATTCTCATGTTTGCGGCGGCGCTGATCGCCGGCCTGCTTCCCGCTCTCTCCACCACAGGCAAAAAGATGATGAAGGCGCTGCAGACCTCGGCGCGTACGGGAGCCAGCAGCGTTTCGCGGACGGTACTTCGTAAATCTCTGCTCACCGCGGAAATTGCAATCACCGTGGTTCTGCTGGTTGCAGCGGGCTTGCTGCTCAAGAGCTTTGTGCGCTTGCGCTCGGCCGACGTTGGCTGCATTACCGAAAATACGCTTACATTGAGATACAGCCTGCCGGAAAAGAGATATGACACGCCTGATAAGGTGAACGCGTTCAATGAAGCATTGCTTGAACGAGTGAGAAACATGCCCGGGGTTCGCGCCGCGGCGCTGGGAAGTACCCTTCCTGCGGCAGGTCATTCAGGGGACGACGTATTTACGGTGAAGGAGGATCCTCCGCTCAAGATGGGCGAAGACCTGCCTGACGCATTGAATCGCACGGCCGATCCCGGCTATTTCACAGCCCTCGGGATTCCGCTGGTGAGCGGGCGGTTTTTTACCAACGATGAACGCGTTGATCGATCGTACAAGGTGATTGTGGACCGTCAACTCGTGAGGCAATATTTCCCGGACGAAAATCCTCTGGGCAAGCACCTGCATGTGCCGGCACATTCCCATCAGGGAGCGCCTAATGATGTCGATTACGAAATTGTGGGAGTCGTGGGCGACACCCTGTATCAGGTGGGCAAAGAACTGAAGCCGACTATGTATTTCCCGATCCTTGAAGGAGATACTGGCGGCAGCAATACCCAGGTGCTCGCCGTGCGCACGGCAACTGATCCGCTGCAGTTCTCAGTTCCGGTACAAAAGCAGATTGCGTCACTTGATCCGCAGCTTCCGGTTTCGAATGTGCGCACCATGGAGCAGGTGATCGGCCTGTCGCTGGTCAACGCAAGCCTGAGCGCCTCACTGGTTCTCGCGTTTGCGATTTTGTCGCTGGTGCTCGCCTCAGTGGGATTGTACGGCGTGCTGTCGTACTTGACCACGCAGCGGACCACGGAGCTCGGTATTCGCATGGCCCTTGGCGCGCAGCGAGATCAGCTCTTGCAGTTGATGCTGTTTGATGGCTTGCGACCGGCGCTATTCGGGCTTGGGCTTGGGTTGGTCGCGAGCGTCGGGGCGACACGCATCTTCCAATCGATGCTCTTCGGAACAAAGCCTCTCGATCCTATGGTTCTCTCGGGAGTGATTGGGACCTTGTTGGCGGTCGCGATTCTGGCCTGCTTTGCACCGGCTTGGCGTGCTTCGCGACTGGATCCAATGCAGGCGCTCCGCACCGAATAGCATCGCGGCGCGGCCGCTGGTCCGCAATGTGCTGTAGCCTCACAACGCATTCTGTATCATCGTTGAACCGGGTGGGGTTTGCCGGGGATTGCCAGCGGGTCTCCGTGCTACGTTGGAATCACGATGAGCAGAAAAGGCCTTAGTCCTGGCCGCCTCGAAGCGTTTTCCGATGGCGTCATTGCCGTCATCATCACAATTCTGGTCCTGGAACTTAAGGTGCCCGGGCCGGACGGCTTGCCTGGCTTGCGTGCCGCGCTCCCCTCCGTCTTTCTCTACCTGCTCACCTTCGTACAAATCGGGATCTACTGGGTGAACCATCATTATCTCGTCGACGAAGTAGAGACGGTCAGCCATGGAATTCTATGGGCCAACCTGATCTTCCTTTTCTGCCTCTCCCTGTTTCCGTTTGCCACGGAGTGGATCGGCGTCAAGGGCCTGTCGTCGTTTACAACTGCACTCTATGCTGCGGTTAGCATTTTCCCCGGACTCGCATATTTGGCGCTGTGGACTCAGGTTCGTGCAAATAGCACGGTTTCGGCCCATGCAAGTTGGGGCAAGCAGGTCACGTCTGTCTTACTTTATCTCGCAGCCATTCCTGCGGCGTTTATCCGGCCTGCTGCTTCTCTGGCGCTGATCGCGATCGTTGCGGTCATCTGGCTGCTGCCACCCAAATCTGGCAGCCGCCCAGAGTGAGAATCGAGACAAGTCCCCGCGAGAATCAACGGCGGAGTTTCCACAAATTTCAACCCCAGGAGACAAATCCTGGCTCATGCCTCGCTGTGCTACACTTTCTCACGGTAAACGCTTACTCGCCAGTTGAACCGCGCATCGCAGCGCGATCTGTACTGTGGCCGCAAAGGCGCCGTAACGGCTCGCTTTCTCCGTTCCCGCCCACTTTACTGCTTGACAACCGGCGAGTAAACCAATTTACTTGAGGGCAACTGTCCATCGCATCCTGGGACGGCCCCAAGCATTTTCTTGGGTGACGCAATGATTGGATTGGTGTCAGCAAACACTTCCGCAAACCTGACCGGCTCGTTGCCGGCGCTCCTGGCATTCAACGCCGAACCGCTCGCACATCTGCGCGCGCTCGACATCATCGTCATCGCGCTCTACTTCGTCATGGTGCTCTGGATTGGCTTCTACCTCAAAGGCCGCTCCAATACCGGCGAAGAGTTCTTCATGGCTGGCCGCGAGATGACCGCCTGGATCGCCGGCCTCAGCTTCGTCAGCGCCAACCTCGGCTCGCTCGAACTGATGGGCTGGGCCGGCTCCGCCTACCAATACGGTATCCTCGCCGTCAACTGGTATTGGATCGGCGCCATTCCGGCCATGCTCTTTCTGGGCCTGATGATGATGCCTTTCTACTACGTGTCGAAGACGCACTCGGTCCCCGGTTACCTGAATCTGCGCTATGGCGAACACGCGCGCAGCGTGGCCGCCATCGCCTTCGCCATGGAAATGATCCTTATGTCCGGCGTGAACATGTTCGCCATGGCCGTGGTCATGAAGGTCGTGCTTGGCTGGGACCTGAACTTTTCCATCATCGTCAGTTCGGTAGCTGTCGCTGTCTACGTCGGTCTCGGTGGCCTGCGCTCGGCCATCTTCAATGAGGTGCTCCAATTTGTTCTCATCTGGGGCGGCGCGCTGCTGGTGCCGATCCTGGGTCTCGTTCAGGCGGGCGGCTTTGCCGGCCTCAAGGCCAAGATGATCGCCAACCTGCAAGGCAGCTTTCACGACCCGACCAGCTACTTCCACATCTGGCGCGACACCGGCCATTTCTCCGCCAACCCCATGGGCGTACATTGGACCGGCATTGTCTTCGGCCTTGGCTTTGTCATTAGTTTCGGCTATTGGACCACGGACTTTCTCGTCGTCCAGCGCGTCTTGGCCGCGCACAATCTGCGCGCCGCGCGCATGGCCCCCATCATCGGCTCCTTCTTCAAGATGGCCGTGCCGTTCATCGTGATTCTGCCGGGCCTGCTCGGCCTCGTGCTGCTGCAGAATCCCGATGGCAGCCGCCGCCAGCTGGTGGGTGCCGACGTCCTCGCTGCCTGCGCGCGCACAACGGGCGGGGCACTCGCCGACTCTGCAGGCTGCTCCGCTGCCATGGCCGAGACCAATCTTTCCGCCGGCTATCAACAAAAGGTATTGAGCGGCGATCCCAATGCCGACTTGCACCAGTACAATGAGGCGCTGCCGCTGATGATGGTGCGCTACATGGGACCGGGCCTGCTCGGCCTCGGTATTACCGCGCTCATCGCGGGCTTTATGAGCGGTATGGCCGGCAATGTCAGCGCCTTCTCCACGGTATGGACCTACGATATCTACAAGCCGCTCATCCGCAAAAACGGCACAGACAGTCATTACGTTTTTGTGGGAAGGACCTCCATCATTATCGGAGTGCTCGTCTCGATCGGTGCTGCATATGTGGTGCGGCAGTTTCACGGCATCATGGACTACGTCCAGGCGCTCTTCAGCATCTTTGTCGCGCCGCTGCTCGCCACCATTCTGTTTGGCATGTTCTGGAAGCGCGCCACACGTCTTTCCGGATTCCTCGGCCTGTTGACGGGTATCCTCTTTTCCGCGGGACTGTTCCTGTGGGTTAAGCTCAATCCGGCGGCGCTGGCCACCGTGGCGCTCTCGCCTGACGCCCAGCCAATGGCGGAAAACGTATTTCGCGCCCTATGGGCATTCCTGTTCACCACCATCGTCATCCTGGTGGTGAGCATCTTCACCAAGCCACGGCCCGTGGCGGAGCTGGATGGCCTCGTCTATGGCGCCACCGAGCTGCCCACTGAGGAGCCGACGCCGTTCTTTAAGCGCGAGTGGTTCTGGGCCACAATTGTCATCATCATCTTCGTTGCGCTCAATATCATGTTCTGGTAGGGGAAGTTGAATTGAAGTTTGGTTTGTATCAGGGCACGACTTGATGCGTGCCGGAAACTCGGAACGAGATTACGGACATTCGACCTGAGGTTTGATCACATATGCATGACTCTGGAATTCCAATCTGGTTTTTCATTGGCGTTCTTCTGGTCGCCTACGGCCTCATGATCCTTGGATATGGGGTTTTTGAATGGACCACCGGAAGCTATGCGCCCGGCGTGCAACTCACCGGCCTGCACACTCCCGTCTGGTGGGGCGCACTGCTAGCGCTTTTGGGCTTGGTCTATGTAATCAAGTTTCGCCCTGGCAGCGCGCGCAAATAACAGCTGCACCCGTTGGCAACATTACTGAATTGCGGGAATCCCGCTTGAAGGAGCACGTAAAATGGCAGCGCAACGCAAAATGACATTCGGCATCGTTGTAGGCAATCGCGGCTTTTTCCCTTCACATTTGGCCAAATCTGGCCGTGAGGAAATCATTTCGGTTCTCGAATCCGTGGGCGCCACGCCCATTGTGCTCAGCCCTGAGGAATCGCACTTCGGCGCAGTGGAAACCTACACTGAAGCGCAAGCATGTGCCGAGCTATTCAAGAAGCACGCAGACCAAATCGACGGCATCATCATCACCCTGCCCAACTTCGGCGAAGAGCGCGGTATCGTCGACGCCGTCCGCCTCTCCGGCCTGCGCGTTCCCGTGCTCGTCCAGGCCACGCCCGATCGTGCCGACAATATGACCATCGCCATGCGCCGCGACAGCTTCTGCGGCAAGATGAGCTGCTGCAACAACCTCATGCAGTACGGCATCTCCTACTCGCTTACATCGCTGCACACTGAGGCAGTCACCTCACCGGAATTCAAAGCCGACCTCGAGTGGTTCTCGCAAGTCTGCCGCATCGTCAAGGGCCTCAAGAACCTCCGCATCGGCGCCATCGGCGCGCGGCCCACCGCTTTCAATACTGTCCGCTACTCCGAGCGCATCTTTGAAACCAGCGGCATCACCATTGAAACCATCGATCTCTCCGAAATCTTCGGCCGCATCAATCGCATGAAAGACAACGACGACGCGGCTCAGGCCAAGCTCGCCGCCATCAAGAAATACGTCTCCACCTCCGGCATCACCGACGACGCGCTCCTCAAAATGGCCAAGCTCGGCGCGGTTGTCGACGGCTGGATGAAGCAGGCGCACGTCACCATCAGCGCCGTGCAGTGCTGGACCTCGATGGAAGAGTTCTTCGGCGTCGTGCCTTGCACCATCATGAGCATGATGTCCAACGAGCTCATTCCCTCAGCCTGCGAGGTCGACGTCCCCGGCACGCTCAGCATGTACATGCTGGCTCTCGCCAGCGGAACGCCGTCGGCGCTGCTCGACTGGAACAACAACTACGGCGCCGATCCCAACAAGTGCGTCTGCTTCCACTGTTCTAACTTGCCGAAACACTTCTTCAAAGACGTCCGCATGGACTATCAGGAGATCATCGCCGGCACCGTCGGCAAAGACAACACATTCGGCACCTGCGTGGGCCGCGTCAAGGCAGGCGCCATGTGCTTCGCCCGCTACTCCACCGACGATCGCCGCGGCGTGGTGCGCGGCTACACGGGCGCAGGCCGCTTCACCGACGATCCGCTCGAAACCTTCGGCGGCGCCGGTGTCGCCGAAATCCCGCAACTGCAGAAGCTGCTCAAATACATCTGCCGCGAAGGCTTCGAGCATCACGTCGCCGCCAACTTCAGCGATGTCTCAAAGGCCATTCACGAGTCCGCCCGCTATCTGGGCTGGGAAAGCCATTACCATCCCGCGCTCGAAGACTAGACCACCCTCAACATTGGGTGCCCCATCCTAAACGCGCCCTTTGCGTTTAGGGTGGGTTCATCACTGACTCCGCCAACCCCGCCAACCCCGCTAACTCCGCTGCTCCTCGGGCTCCAGCGCAATTCGCGCCGCCAGCACCACCAGCGCCGACCACAGCACATCCGCCCCCAGCAGATGCACAATCTGCAGCCACACCGGTGCCAGCAGCACAACATCGAGCACTCCCAGCGCATATTGCGCCGCAAGCAGAATCAGCACCAGCGCCGACAGCCCGCGATTATCCCAATGCGTAGAGCGCCGTGCCGCGCGCACCAGCAGCCAGATCAGAAACACGCACGCGACGAAGGCTACAGTCGGATGTGTCCAGCGCCAGCGCAGCAGCCATGCGCTGGTCGACGAAAAATCCTGTCTGAACGCCGCACTCAACGAGCTTGCCGGAAAGAGTGTGTCGCCCAGTGCGGCCAGGGATCCCGTCACGCCGACAACCAAAACCGCAACAACCGCCGAGCTCGCCCCAAACGGCGCAACCAGGCGAATCTTCCCGCGCATATATCCCGTCGTGCGACCCAGCAAGTGCGCCGTCAAAGTTAGCGCTGCCAGAAGCAGAAGCGTATTCGCCAGGTGCAGGGCAAGGTAAGGAGCTCGCAATGGCGACTGGCTCTGCGCCGTCAGTCCCAGCTTCACCAGCACCGCTCCCAGCGCCGCTTCAATCACGGTGAAAAACACGGCGGCTGCAGCCGTCGTCCGCGCCAGGTGTCCACGTGCCGTACGCGCAAAAGTCCACCAGGCCAGCGCGACAACTGCAAAAAACGAAATGCCGCTGGTGATTCGATGTGTGAACTCTATGATCGTGTCCAGCTGCGCCGAGTGCTGCATGATCGTTCCATTGCACAGCGGCCAGTGGTCGCCGCAGCCCGCGCCGGAGCCGGTAGCACGCACCACGGCTCCCCACAGGATGACAGCGATGAAATAGGCGAGCACACCCCACGAAAAGCGCCGCAGCGCCGGCGGCGGAAGCCTCTGAGTATGGACTGGAACGGCAGTTGAGGACATAGAAATGAGGCCAAACGCTTACTGCTTTAGTTTAGTCGACCCCAACTGGTCTGCGCGGAGTCTCTGCGATCGCAGTCATGCTCCCATCAGCCGCACCACGTGGTTCACGATGATCAGGTCTTCGAGCGGCGGAATCACGCGCACCGTGACCGGCGAATTTTCCGCTGAAATCACCGCGGCGCCGCGCACATTGTTGCGCTTCGCGTCTAGCTTGATTCCCAGCGCGCCCAGCCCGGCGCAAATCTCCGCGCGCGACGCAAGATCGTTCTGGCCGATGCCGCCGGTAAAAACCAGCATATCCAGTCCGTTCAATTCCGCCACAAAACTGCCGATCCACCGCGCGATGGTCCAGCAGAACTTATCCACCGCCAGCCGCGCCTTCGCATTGCCCGCCTCGATTGCCTCGCGCAGTTCGCGCATGTCGTTTGAAAGCTCGCTCACGCCCAGCAGTCCCGACTTCTTGCTCACCACGGTCTCAAGTTTCAGGGCAGCATCGGCCGCATTCGGCGTTGTCTCCGCAATCTTCTTCAGAATGAAAATCAGAATCCCCGGATCGATATCCCCCGTGCGCGAACCGCTGATCAACCCGCTGGTCGGAGTCAACGCCATCGATGTATCCAGGCATTGACCCTGCAAAATCGCCGAGATCGACGCCCCGTTGCCCAGGTGCGCCACAATCATCTTTTCCGGCACGTTGGGCTGCAGCTGGTAAACGATCGATTCGTATGAAATGCCGTGGTACCCATAGCGGCGCACGCCCATCGCCACATACTCCGAAGGAATCGGCATGTACGTTGCCACTTCGGGCAGCGTGCGATGAAAGTACGTGTCCAGAACCGCAAAATTCGGAATTCCCGGAAACAGCTTCAGCGCCTCGCGCATGATATACACGGCGATGGGTGTGTGCAGCGGCGCCAGCGCCTCGTAGCTTTCGATTTCGTCGATCAGTTGCGGCGTAATCAGTTGGTTTTCGCGCACCGTCGGCCCGCCGCATACCGTGCGATGGCCGATGGCCGCGGGGGCAGGGAACTCGCCCGAGTGCAGCGCGTCCGCCACCATCTTGAAAGCAACTGACCGGTTGGGCAGCGCCGGCGTCTGGTCCACCAGCTTTTTGCCGTTCGCGTCCTTGATCCAGAACTTGCCAAGATCCGTGCCGATCCCGTCGACCGCGCCTTCAAAGAGCCTGGTCCTTTCGCCGTTGCCGGCCTCGTAAATTGAAAACTTGATCGATGAAGAACCACTGTTCAAAACCAAAACCGGCAATGAAGACATGAATGATCGAACCTTTCGTTGAGCAGCTAGCGAAGTTGGCGTAGTTAGCGGTGCTGGCAAACCTTGCTACGGGAAAGCGTCTACTAACTCCGCTAACACCGCTAGCCCCGCTGACTCCGCTACTCTTACACGCTCCGCCATCTCCAAATTTTGATCTCCGGCAAATCGTCCCCATTCTCTGCCACGTACAGCTTGTGGCGCTGAATCTGCTCGGAGTACCACTGTTGCGCCGCATCCACTTGCGCGGCAAATCTCGGCACGCGGCGAATCGCATCCAGGGCAAGCTGGAAGCGGTCGATGTTGTTCAGCACGCACATGTCAAAAGGAGTCGTTGTCGTTCCCTCCTCCTTGTATCCACGTACGTGCAGTTGGTCGTGGTTGTGCCGCCGATAAGTCAGACGGTGAATCAGCCACGGATACCCGTGAAACGCAAAAATCGTCGGTACATTCGGCGGGAAGATCTGATCGTAATCTTCATCCGCCAGTCCATGCGGATGTTCCGACTGCGGCTCCAGCGCCATCAGGTCAACAACGTTCACCACGCGAATACGCAGATCTGGCATCCTTTCCCGCAGCAGGCAGACAGCCGCCAAGGCCTCCATCGTGGGCACATCGCCGCAGCAAGCCATCACTACATCGGGCTTGCCCCCGTCGTTCGACGCCCACTGCCACACCCCCAATCCCGTCGTGCAGTGCTCAATCGCCTCGTCCATCGTGAGCCACTGCGGCGCCGGCTGCTTTCCCGCGACAATCAGGTTGATGTAGTTGCGGCTGCGCAGGCAGTGATCGGCCACCGACAGCAGCGTGTTCGCGTCAGGGGGCAGATAGATCCGCACCACGTCTGCCTTCTTATTCGCAAGATGATCCATGAATCCTGGATCCTGGTGCGAAAATCCGTTGTGATCCTGCCGCCACACCAGTGAGCTCAGCAGATAATTCAAGCTCGCGATCGGCTTTCGCCACGGAATCTCGCGCGTCGTCTTCAGCCACTTGGCGTGCTGATTCACCATCGAGTCCACGATATGGATGAATGCCTCATAGCAGGAGAAGAATCCATGCCGCCCTGTCAACAGGTAGCCTTCCAGCCATCCCTGGCACATGTGCTCGCTCAGCACTTCCATTACGCGCCCCGTCGGCGAAAGTTGCTCGTCCACCGGCAGTGTCTCTGCCACCCATCTCTTGCCGGTTCCCGTGATTACATCCTGAATGCGGTTCGAGGCCGTCTCGTCTGGTCCAAAAACTCGAAAGTTCTTCTGCTCCTTGTTGCCCTCCATTACGGCGTGCAGTAGCTTCCCCAGAACGCGCGTCGACTCCACTTCCGCCTGCCCGCGCCCTTCGATCTTCACCGCGAATTCCCTGAAGTTCGGCACCTTCAGCGGCTGCAGCAGCAAGCCGCCGTTGGCGTGTGCATTCATTCCCATGCGCAAGCGGCCCTTGGGTGGAATCTCCGCCAGATCCGCGCGCAGCCGGCCCTTGTTATCAAACAACTCCTCCGGCTTGTAGCTCCGCATCCACTCTTCCAATTGCCGCAAATGCTCCGGATTTTCACGTAGCTTGTCGAGCGGAACCTGATGCGCGCGCCACGTATTCTCCACCGGCTTGCCGTCTACAAATTTCGGCCCCGTCCACCCCTTGGGCGTCCGCAGAATCAGCATGGGCCACGCGGGCCGCTCGGTCGCTCCCTCTTCGCGCGCGCCATTCTGAATGGCCGCGATCCGATCGAACAGCGTGTCGAACATTGCGGCTGCCTGCTGATGCATCACCTCCGGCTCGTCGCCTTCGAGTGTGAACGGCTCGTACCCGTATCCCCGCATCAAATCTTCCAGCTCCGCTCGCGGAATTCGCGCCAGCACCGTCGGATTCGCAATCTTGTAGCCGTTCAGATGCAGTATCGGCAGTACCGCCCCATCTGTTGCCGGATTCAAAAACTTGTTTGAGTGCCAGCTTGTCGCCAGCGGCCCGGTCTCTGCTTCGCCGTCGCCCACAATGCAAGCCACAATCAAGTTCGGATTGTCGAACGCCGCTCCGTACGCGTGTACCAGCGAGTAGCCCAGCTCGCCGCCCTCATGAATCGACCCCGGCGTCTCCGGCGCGACATGGCTCGGGATTCCGTACGGCCAACTGAATTGCCTGAACAGCCGCTTGATCCCGTCCTTGTTCTGCTCAATATGCGGATAGATTTCAGAGTATGAGCCTTCAAGATAGGTATTCGCCACTAACCCGGGTCCGCCATGCCCCGGGCCGATGATGTACATCATGTTCAGCCCGCGCTCGCGGATCAGCCGATTCAAATGCAGATACAGAAAATTCAGGCCGGGCGTCGTGCCCCAGTGCCCCAGCAGACGCGGCTTCACATCGTCCAGCGTCAGCGGCCGCTCCAGCAGCGGATTGTCCTTCAAATAAATCTGGCCAACCGAAAGATAATTTGCCGCCCGCCAGTAGGCGTCCATCTTCGCTAGCAGTTCGTGGCTAAGGGGTCCCTGGACCGCCGTCTCGCTCATCGCACTTTCGACCATGGCGCACCTCGCAAAAGGGGAATTTGCGTGCTGCCTCAAGCCTAGCAGTCGCTGCGCTCATCGATGGGTGACTCATGTCACAATCTCGCAAACTGCTTGTGGTTTCTTCGAGAATTGTTCCAAAATCACCTGCAACTTCGCAGGCGCATTCTGCATCTTCGAATTTCACTGAATTCGATCGCTTACCTCGGCGCAGTCGTCGGCGCGCCTGCCGGTGCAGTTGCCGGAGCGGGCCCCGCTGCCGGTGCTGCGTTTCCCCCGCTCGCCGGCGGAAGCGTCGCAACCGCCGCTACCGGCACTTCCAGCGCCCCCACATGATCCGCACTCGTATCGCGTATCCCGATACGCAGATAGTATTCCCCTTTCACCGGAACGCTGATCTGCTGTCGATACGAGATGTTCGTCCGCATCGCCGCTGCAAATCTATCCTGGCTGATTCCGGCGCCAATCCCGTTCGTCTGCATGTTCACCAGCTTCCCATCCGAATCGTAGACGAACGTCAGAAACTCCAGTACGCAGTGATGCGCGCCATCTGCCGAGATCGTCCAATTCACCTCTCGGGGATTCGCCAGGAACGTCACGGTATATCGCCGGTACGGCCCCGGCAGCCTCTTGCTCGCCTCGTTTCCTTGCGCAACCGTCTGTTCCGTTTCCGCCGTGCTCGGCCGCACATCCGCCACAAAAATGAACTGCGTGGGATCCGGCCCTCCGTGCAGCATCGCAGTCCTGATCGCGCTGTATTTCGCCGCATCGGCTACCGCATTCTGTGCCTCGTTCACGTGGGCCGGCGTAGCCGGATCGTCCGCGTAGTAGCCGCGCCGGTAGGCCAATGTCACCCCAGGCCGATCCAGCTTCACTTGGATCTTGCGGTAGGCGCCGTTCCAATTGTGGTTGGTCGGCGCGTACGCCACCGTGTAGTAATTTGACCCCGCATTGATGGCTTCCGCCACAGCCTGCGTGAGTCCGTTCGTATTCTCAAATGCCTTGCCGCCGGTGGCCAGCGCCATCGCGTTCATCGTCGCGTGCTCGTTGGCCGTTTGCTGAAAGAACTTCGTAGTGTTCGCCGCAAACGCGCCTGGATTTCTCAGGTTGCCGCTTCCCGAGTTCGTCGCATTCAACATTGGTTCCACCATCAAACCGCGCGCATCAATCGGATACACCGCCACCTGGCTGCGCGACAGCAGATCCACCGTCTCTCTGAACTCGTCCTGCGCCGATGCCACCACCGCAAACGGATTCTGTAGATCCGGATCGGGCAGAATATCCACCGGAAACGACCCCGAAAACCAGATCAGATTCTTCCGTCCCGGCAAATTGCTCATGTACCGCGCCAGCTGATTCAGCGCATCCAGCGTGTACCGCGCCCGCAACTGCAACTGGAACGACTGCTGCACTGCCTCAAACTGCTGCAGGTTTGCCAAAATTATCGCCGCGTTCGGATCGTTGCCTAGAGCGTCCTGCGCGTTTTCCATCATCGGATCGTCAGCCCCGGGCTCGTCTCCCTGCATGGCGTCGGTCATCAACGGCGACGCCCCCGCGTTCCCCTTTCTTCCCGAAACCATCGCTTTCAGCAGCTCCGGGTTCGACGTGAATCCCTGCAGCAGCTTCAGTTCCGTGGTCAGAGAAAAAATTGCCATCCGCGTTCCCGCTGGCGCCTCCCTCAAAAACTTCAGCACCTGGTTGCGCACGTCCATCTGCGCGTTCACGGGTGTATTCAGCTTGTCGAAGAGCAGAATATTCAACGCGCCCGTTTGCGGCGTCGCCGAAAAATTCGAGAACATGCCGGGCGCGAACTTGGGCTCCGCCCCCAGCGGCGCCGGTGGCCCTGCTGCATGTTCTTCAAACACATTCAGCGTCTGCGGCTTGCCGTCTTCCAGCACCGTAAAGTCCGCTGCCGTAAGCTGATGCACGGGATTCTCGTGCGCATCGCTCACCGTCACATCAACCACCACTAGGTCGGTGTTGGCGCGTATCGTGGTCTGCGGCTGTGTCTGCGCCGGCGTCTTTGCCTGTGCATCCGCTTCGATCGGGAAATAAATCAGAGTGCAGAGAAACACCCATGTAAGAAAACGGAACATGGCCCAGCCCCCGGTAACGATAGCCAAGGATAACCCCGCCCAATCGCACTGTACATAAACGAGGCAGGCCCCAACTCCGCTAACCCCGCCAACTCCACTAGAAATATCTCTTCAGCTTCAACATCTGCTTCTCAAACCCATACCAAAGCGCCGCAGCCGCTGCCGTGCTCACCGCCAAGCGAAACGCCACCACCGCTAGGTTTCCCGCCACCCCGTAGCGATCCATCTTCAAATCGAACCAGCCAAAGTAAATGAACACCGAAATGTGAATCATATACAGCCCGTAGCTGATTCGCCCCCAAAACGCCAGCGGTCCCCGCCGCAGCGCCGCACTCACCCAGTTGCGCGCGCCCGTCGACGCGATCGCCGCCACCATCGTCCCTGCAAATCCCAGCGCCAGCGCCGAATCCAGAAACGCCGTCCCGCCCGCAATCGTTGCCGCCGCCGCAAACCCCGCCACGCCCCCGCACAATCCCATCGCCAGCCACGTCGTCCGGCTCACCTTCAGCGTGTACATCGCAATCGCCAGCAAGCTTCCCCACGCAATCGCATCCAGATGAATCAGCGTATGCGTTGGCGTCAGCCACGCGTGATGACCCAGCCGCAGCGCCGGCGAAGCCGCCAGCGCCCCCACCAGCACCACCACCAGCATCCACGGCCGCCGCAGCCACCGCACCAGCGGAGCCCACACAAAGTAGTACTGCTCCTCGATCGCCAGCGCCCACGTCGGCTCCAACGCAGGCGGCAGTGTCAAGTGAAACAGGTTCTGGATGCACAGCAGGTACGCCCACCATGGCGCCGTCTTCACCGCATCCCAAACCGTCGGCCCGATAAACCATGGCGCATTCAGATACACCACGATCAGCACCAGCAGATATACCGGCCAGATGCGCAAAAACCGGCGCGCATGAAAACTATGAAAATACCGCGGTTTGTCGCGCGTCGCCAGCAGGCCCGCAGTGATCAGGAATCCGCTCATCACAAAAAAGATGAGCACGCCCGCCCATCCCCACAACGCCGCTCCATAGATCCACGTGCCTGCCAGCCGCGGCTTGCAGTGATACAGCACCACCCACAGAATCGCAATGCCCCGCAGCCCGTCCAGTTCCGGCAGGTAAGTGGGCAGCCACTTTGGGCGTTCCATCGGCAAGAACTCAGATTAGCGCACCCGCTCCCTCAGTCCCGTGCAAGGATCGGGGAGCAGGTTCTCGAAAAGCACGTCTGGCTGCTGGCGCTGAAAGCCCCTTCACTCGCAGGGCTTGTTGCCGTTCATGATGTTCACGTAGCAGCCGTACCATTCCGTCGCCAGAATCTGCTGCCCGCGCTGCAGCGTGACAGAAACCGTGGGCGGATATTTTTTGGCGTACGAGCTCATCTTCGCGTTCGGAATGCCAAAACAAATCTCGTCGTGAACGTGATTCTCCACGACATCCTTTTCCAGCGAGCCGGGCAAAATCGCGGACGATCCAGGATTCTGCTTGTTCCAGGCCGCCCGTTCCACCTGGGTCATCGGATGGCCGCGATCTCCATAGGCCTCGGGCCAGAGATTCTCAACACAATCAGGACAGCCGCCCACCTGCAGCGAGATCAGGTGGTCAAGCTCATAGTGGTTCGCCGCGTCAGTAAATCCGTAGGCGGCCATGGTCTGCGTTTTGATCTTGCTGGTGACGGAGTCCGCGGGCCGAACCGAATCGGTTGACCAGCTCTTGTTGCAGATGTTTCTTGCGATGTTGCTCTGCGTCACGCTGGGGTCGGGCTGGCCCGGCGTCATTTGCGCGTTGGGATAGATCTGCGGGTCGCCGGCCGTCGCGCCCGTCGACGCCGTGGGTGCGCCGCCAGGTTGTGGACCCTGAGGTGCCTCAGTCGGGGCGGCCTTCTTCACGTTGATCTGCAGAACCCACCCGGTCTCGCCCTGGTCCGCCGTCTGGATACGGACATATCCCGAGTTCGCATATCTTGAGATGATCGTCACGGCCGTGCCGGCAGTCAGATGATCCAGGCGCTTGCTGCCCGAAGAAGGCCCTGAACGAAGGATGCTGTTGTGCGCGAGCGTAGTCTGCTGGCCAAACGCAACCGGGCAGAGCAGGCTGGCCAGCAACGAAAGAAGGATCTTCCTCATGGCATCTCCCCGAGAAACGTGGCATCCAGAACTTCAGCCTGCGATTGGGATGGCGCGATTATAAACCGGGATCAGGCGTAAGCGGTCACTGCGCTCACCTTGGCAATTGCAGCGCGCCAAATCTCACCTGCTCGCTCGACAGCGTGAGCCGAAGACGAGCCAGCTTCCCGGAACGAATCTCCGCTGGACGAGTGACTCGGCAAGCTCTCGTTGACGCGGGCTTCTCGCCGAAATACACATTCGTGACAGACGTCACACGTTGCGCTTTCTGGATTCGACATACTATGGGAGGCGTGCCACGAATTGTGTGTTCGTGCTACGCTCACGGATCGCCGTCGAGCGCAATTCTCTTCCCAGGAGTGACCATGGGCGTCCTCAGCAGAATCGGAGTTGCGCTTGACTCCGATCTTCTCGAGCGGTTCGACAGTTTCATCTCCCGGCTGGGCTACACCAACCGGTCCGAGGCCTTTCGCGACCTGATCCGCGATCGCCTGGTCGCCGAGCGGACGGCAAGCCCCGATGCGACGGCGGTCGGCACGGTCACGCTCATTTACGATCATCACGCTCACGGCGTCACTGAGAAGCTGACCGAACTTCAGCATGCGAATCACGAGCTGGTGGTCTCGACAAGCCACGCGCATCTCGACCATGATTCCTGCCTTGAAGTCCTCATTGTCCATGGCAAGTCCGGAAAGATCGAAGAGTTCGCGGGCCGCCTGATCGGTCTAAAGGGCGTGCAGCACGGGCGGCTTGTCATGACGGTTGCTCAACCCGAATCCGGGCGTCCTCACACGAACGGAAAGCCTCACACTCACAAACACTGATTCATTTTTCTGTCATGACGAGGTCGTACTTTGGTTGTGCGTAACACGATTGTTGCACTCGTACTACTAATTGCCGGACTTGGTGGAGCACCCCTCGTTTTGAGCCAGGCGAGCGATCCAGCGGCTGCGTCCGAGCTATCAGGAACCGTCGTTGACACTTCTGGAGCGGTGATTGCTGAAGCTGCAGTCGAGATTCGAAGCGCGGACGGTGCTGTTGCGATCAAAAGAACAACGCAGTCGAATAACGACGGAATTTTCGTCTTCACTGGGCTGCCGCCAGGACACTATCGGCTCGTCGTATCGAATCACGATTTCGCAAGCAAAGAAATGCCGGTCACGATTGACACCACTGCGGCGCCGGTCCCGTTGCGTGTCACTCTGGCTGTGAGCGGCATGAGCACCACCATCAACGTAGAGGGCCGCGAGGATGACCTGATCGGAATTGCCGATTCCGGCACCCAGGGAACTGTGGGAGCAGCAGAAATCGAGAATCGTCCGATTCTCCGTTCGGGAGAAGTCCTGGAGACGGTTCCAGGCGTCATCATCACCCAGCACGCAGGCGGAGGAAAGGCTAACCAGTATTTTCTGCGCGGTTTCAATCTCGACCACGGCACGGACTTTGCCATCTTCATCGACGACATGCCTCTGAACCTACCCTCGCACGCGCACGGAGAGGGATATTCGGACATGAACACCGTCATCCCGGAGTTTGTGCGGCGGGTGAACTACGAGAAAGGCCCCTACTACGCCGATGTGGGCAACTATGGCTCGGCTGGATCGGCGCATCTGGAGTATCTCAAAACGCTGCCCCAGAACTTCTTCCAGGTAGAAGGCGGCCCGGAGGGCTATGGGAGGCTGGTTTTCGGCGTTTCGCGAGAGCTTGGTGCGGGTAACCTGCTGTTTGGTGGCGAGGCCTATCACGATGACGGCCCATGGAAGCATCCCGACGACTACTACAAATACAACGGCCTGCTGACCTACAGCCAGGGCAGCGACAACAACGGGTTCAGCGTTACTGCGCGCGGCTACCATGGAAAATGGAATTCGAGCGACCAGATCGCCGCCGATGCCGTTCCGCTCGTTGGATTCTTTGGCACGCTCGATCCGACGGACGGAGGCCGGTCGGAACGGTACAGCTTGCAGGGAGAGTGGCATCGCCAGAGAGCAAACTCCCTGACGAAGATCACGCCCTACGTGTTTTATTACGATCTCAACCTCTACTCGAATTTCACCTACTACCGGACAGACCCGGTTCTCGGCGACCAGTTCAATCAGAACGACAGGCGCTGGGTGGCAGGACTGGACGCGCACCACTCGTTCTTCAGCACGTGGGCCGGCCGCAAGGTGGAAAACACATTCGGCTTCCAGTTGCGCAACGACTGGATTGGTAACGGCCTTTACCAGTCATCGCATCGCGTGCGTATGGACAAGACAGATGCCGGGACCGGCAACACTCTGCCCGCAACCACCCAAAGGGATAACTTCACCGATACACTGATCGGCATCTACGGGGAGAATCGAATCCAGTGGGCATCGAAATTCCGCTCCGTGGCAGCTCTGCGCGGCGACGTCGAGCACTTTGACGTCACGAGCCTCGTGACTTCAGCCAACTCCGGCACGGCTTCCAAAGCGATTTCCAGCCCGAAGATCAGCCTGATCTTTGGACCGTGGTCGCGTACCGAGTTCTATCTGCAGGGAGGATCGAGCTATCACTCGAATGACGGTCGCGGTACGACGCTGACGATCGAGCCGGTTTCTGGAGATAACCCCTACCCGAATGTGCCCGGCAATAAGATCCCGCCGCTGATTCCGACCAAAGGCGCGGAAGTTGGCATGCGCAGCACCGCCGTGCCGCACCTCAACAGCACGCTTTCATTTTGGTATCTCCACAGTGCTTCGGAGCTGCAGCAATCCGGCGACACCGGAGGGACGACTGCTTCTCGACAGCCGAGCGACCGATACGGCTTCGAATTCGCCAACTACTACACGCCGGTAAGAAATCTGGCCATCGACTTCGATCTTGCGAACTCCAAAGCCCTGTTTACCGAAATTGACCCGGATGACGCAGCACCGAACAGCCCAGGAGGACGGCATGTGCCCGAAGCGGTTGGCCTGGTCATTGCCTCGGGAGTCACCGTGCCCGATTTCAAGGGCTTCATGGCGAGTCTGCGCCTGCGCTACTTCGGCCCACGCGATTTGACGTCAGGCGCAATCTATCGCTCACAGGCAACGGCGTTGGTGAATGGAGAAGTCAGTTATCGATTCGCCGAAAGATGGAGCTTTTCGGCTCAGTTTTTGAATTTGCTCAACCGCAGCGATCATGACATCGACTACGCTTATGAGAACCGAATTGCGCCCGGTGCGGCGCCGGCGTTCACAGACGTCTTCCATCCCGTCGAACCGTTCCAGATACGAATCGCAATACGAGCAGCTTTCTGACGGTTGCCAGTGGCTGGCTCAGCGCCAGAGGTCGTGCAGCCCTCTCCGTGCGCGAGCCATCCCTGCATCCCTCGGAAAAGTCAACCCCTCTCATTCCGCGAGCCCCGCAACCCGCTGAAAACGTTGCGCAAAAGGGTCCACCCGACTTTGCAGGTTATAGGAATCGCATCGCTAGAATGGGAAATGCAGAGAAGCGGGAGTAGAAAGGCCGGGCTGGCGCGGTGATCGACACCGATGGCCGACAGCAGTTTCAGAGGTGGTGTATTCGCGTTCAAAACACATAAGTCGGAGCGACCAGCAGGGAGCGACGACCCTAGCGATAGCTATGACCGGACACAGTATTTCTGAAACTGCTCTAAGCTCAATGAATGGAAATATTTACGGAACTCCGTGATCGGGAACGAATCACTTGCATGCTGGCGGCCGAAGCTAAATCCAATGGATAGAAATATTTGAGATATAAGCCCCTGATTCCAGGATATTTAGCAGAATTGGCAACGCTAACTCTTTCGCTATGAAATATTTGCGCAAAAACACCCGGGGGGGAGTACTGAAGAGTAAACAGCGGACCGGCAGCCTGGCATAAGCTACGCGCCGCCGGCTCCTCTGATCCCCGTCCCCGCACTTCTTATCTCTTGATCGATGCGAGCACCTCGCCGCCTTCGGCATCGTCGACGCAGGGCGTGGTGTCGAATTCGAGCAGATCGTTCCAGTAGCCGAGCCAGGCATAGAGAGCCTTGGCGTCGTTCGTTTCGGCGATGAGGACGCCCCCTCCGCTCATGCCGTGCCAGCGGCCAATCATCTTGACGCCGGCCGGGGGCTGGCCGCCGGTTTGCAGAAAGCGGGCTTCCGCGGCGACGACCGAAGATTTCGGAATACTCCATCTGACGATGAACTTCATACGCGTTCTCCTTTACCTTGCGTTTTTCAGATTGGGGAAGGACCGGGGAATTGCTTGAGTGTAGCAGAGGAAAGCGATAGGAACGGCGAGGGAAAAGGCCACAAGGGACCTCGGAGCCGCTAGCCGGCAGTTCCTGGCCTGCACAATGTGAGCGGCAGGCAACCGGCTACTGGTTCCCCGCGCCCTTCCTCGCTCTCTTGCTCCTTGTTCCTTGGTTCCCCGATTCACTACACTCAACGAGAGTCCATTTTTCAGTCCCAAGGATCTGCTCTCGTGAAAAAACTTCTCCTTTTGGTCGCAGCTTGCGCGGCAACTTTCTTTCCGGCGCATCCCACTCTAAAAGCGCAACAGCTTCCTGGCGTTTCTTCTGTTCCCGTCACGCTGGAGGATCGGCGCAAAGCCCTCAACGACATCTTTCAGGAGTATTGGGAAGATCGCCTGAAGCACGACCCCGAGTTCGCCTCAACCATCGGCGACAAGCGCTACAACGACCAGGTCAGCGACTACTCAGTAAAAGCCGTCAACGAGAAACTCGCGCGCGAGCAGAACGACCTGCTCCGTCTGGCTGCGATCGATCCCACGGGATTCACCGATCAGGAAAAGACCAGCCAGGAGCTGCTCGAGCGCCGCTTTGAGATGGACCAGGAAGCCTCGGAGTTCAAGGAGTGGGAGATGCCCATCAACCAGATGGGCGGAATCTACTCGGATTATCCGCGGCTGGTGGCCTCGCTGAGCTTCACGACGGCGAAGGACTACGACGACTGGATCGCGCGCCTGCACGCCCTGCCCGAAACCTTTGCGCAGGTCACCCAGAACATGGAAATCGGCATGGACGATCATCGCGTGCCGCCCAAATATCTGCTCGAGAAAGCGCTCGACCAGGTGAAGCAACTGGCCAACCAGAAGCCCGAGGACTCGCCGCTGGCGCTGCCGCTGAAGAAGTTCCCAGCGACCATTCCCGGCAGCGAGCAGCAGCGCATCCGCACGGAGATGCTGGACACCATCGGCAAAGAAGTGCTGCCGGCGTATCTGCGCTTTGCGCGATTCCTTGAGGTCAGCTACATTCCCGCGGGCCGCGACAAGCCGGGAATCGATGCACTGCCTGACGGCGCTCGCTACTATCAGTTTCTGATCAAGCGCACGACGACCACCGACCTGACGGCAGCGCAGATTCACCAGATCGGCCTTGACCAGGTGGCGAAGGACGAAGCCGCCATGCTGGCCATCGCGCAGAAGCTCGGCTTCCAGGACCTGAAGAGCTTCCGCGCCAGCCTGAAGACCAATCCCAGGCTGCATCCGGCGTCGGCGCAGGCGCTGCCCGACGCGTACCAGGGCTACCTGAAGCCCATGCAAGCCAAGTTGCCCGATCTCTTCGGCCGCCTGCCGAAAGCGCCGTTTGAAGTGGTGCCCGTCCCCGACTACCTGGCGAAGAACTCGGCGCCCGCCTATTACGAGGCCGGCACGCCCGATGGCAGCCGCCCCGGCCGACTCTTCATCGACACCTACGACGCCACCGACCGCAACCTGTACGCAGTGGAGTCGATTGCGTATCACGAAGGCATTCCGGGGCACCACCTGCAGGTCTCCATCGCGCAGGAGCAACAGGGGGTGCCGCAGTTTCGCAAGTACGGCGGCTACACCGCCTTCATAGAGGGGTGGGGACTCTATGCCGAGCAGCTTGGCAAAGACGTCGGCTTCTATCAGGATCCGTATTCCGATTACGGACGCCTCGAAGCCGATATCTGGCGCGCCATTCGCCTTGTCGTCGACACCGGCGTCCACTCCGAAGGCTGGACCCGCCAGCAGATGGTCGACTACTTCCACGATCACTCCAATGTCGACGAGCCCAGCGTGCAGGCTGAGGTCGATCGCTACATTGCGTGGCCCAGCCAGGCGCTGGCGTACAAGATTGGCGAGCTGAAGATCCTCGAGCTGCGTGCGCGAGCCGAAAAGGAGCTGGGCGCCAAATTCGACATCCGCGCCTTCCATGACCAGGTCATCGACTCCGGCGCTCTGCCGCTGGATGTGCTCGAACAGCAAATCGACGCATGGATCGCCGCGCAAAAAGCCAAAGCGCAGTGAGCGACAGCGCGGGAAACGCAGCGCCAGGCGTGATATTCTTTCGAGTTCCCATTCATGGCGGCTTCGGCCGCCTCAATATTGTCTCCGCTGCCTGGATGCAACGGATCGAAAGGTATTTATGAAACGCTTTTTACTTGCAATTCTGGCTGTCCTAGGGCTCGGGATCGGACTGCGCGCGCAGGCGCCCGCCGCCGCGCCGGCACAGGTGACCGACGTCAAAGTGTGCGACGTGATCGCCAAGCCGGCCTCGTTCGACGGCAAAATGGTTCGCATCAAGGGCACCGTGTTCGTGGGCTTTGACGAGTTCGCGATCAAGGACTCGACCGATCCGAACTGCGGCTACCCGGTAAATGCGATCTGGCTCGAGTATCCGCAGGGCACTAAAGGCAAGGCGGGTGCGGCAGCGATTCTCGAAGTGCAGCCGGCCAAGAACTTCGCCGGCCAGTACGCCGCGCCCACCCGCACGCCCGTCACCCTCGACAAGAGCAAGGACTTCAAGCAGTTCGATTCCCTGCTCGCCCAAACGCACCAGAAGAACGGCATGTGCCTGGGCTGCACGCGCTACGAAGTCACTGCCACGCTGATCGGCCGCCTCGACACCGTCGCCGACGCCACCCTCAAGCGCGATGCCTCAGGCAAAATCACCGGCTTCGGCGGCTTCGGCAACATGAACGCCTATCCCGCGCGCCTCGTCCTGCAATCCGTCGCCGACGTCACGCCCAAGGAGATCGACTTCTCCAAGGCCGACGCAGAAACCAAGAGCGACAATCAGCAGGCCCCCGGCGGCCCAAGCGACATCAGCAGCCATACCGCCGCCATGCAGAAACTGGTCGACAAACTCGCCGCCAGCCCGCTGAAGGATCTCGCCACCAAGGCCGTGAACGCTTTTGGCAAGCCCGGCGAGCAGAACGGCGTCAGCATCGGATTCGGCAGAACCAACGAGCTCTCTCCCAAGGATGAAGGCGCCGGCACGCAGGACTCGCCCGACGGCGTCCTCTTCAACGTCACCTTCAATGAAGATCGCCTTATCGGAGACGCGCTGGCCCGAGCCATCGTGCACATGGGCACCCACATCTCGCAGCTTCGCAATCCCGACAAGGGCAACGAAGACGCGCCCGCCTACAACCTCGAATCCGATGCCTGGGTCGTCACCACCGTGACCGCCCTGACCACCGGCCAGAAATATCTCACTCTGCCCGGTGGATACGTGATCTGGGACATCACCTGGCCCGGCGACAGCCGCAACGACAAGATGGAAGCCGTGCTCAAAGACTTCCTGGCCAACGAAGCGCAACTCAGCCGCTGAGAAATGCAGGGGCCAAGGGAACAAGGGACCAAGGGAACAGGAGACTAGAAAAACAGGGAGCAGCCAGTAGCCAGTCGCCAGCAGCTCAAATCTCGTTCTGAAAGCTGCGCGCTACAAGCTCCTCGGTCCCGCTCTTCCGCAATTTTTCCCGAGCGGCGCGTTTTCCCGAGAGAGCGCGCCACCCGTCCATTGCGCGACTTTGTCAGCCCCGGCCGAACTGCATCCTCGCCGCGCCCCGCATTCACCGAGTATTCTTGAATCAGTAGCCCCGCTTGGCCGCCGCATCACCCAGCGCGCCAAACCAGACTCAACTGAAGGGAAACAAACCATGGCCGAGATTGCCGTCGAGGCAACGCAAGCTCCTGCGCAACTGCCTAACGTGCGCGTCGCCGTATTGGGCGCCGGCAAGATGGGCGGCATCCTGCTGCAGGCGTTCCTCAAAGAGAACCTGTTTGCCGCCGACAAAATTCGCGGCACCGTCAGTCACGCCGAGCGCGCGCTCGCGCTCAGCACGCAGTGGGGCGTCGACGTCAGCACCAACAACCTTGAGGCCGTCCGCCAGTCCGACCTCATTCTCATCGGCGTCAAGCCCTTCCAGGTGCCCGACCTCATCGCCGAAATCAAGCCCGCGCTCACGCCGGCCAAGACGCTGGTCACCTTCGCCGCCTCGGTCAAAACCCGCTCCATTGAAGAAGCCGCGGGCCTCGACATCGCCGTCGTTCGCGCCATGCCCAATACGCCTTCCGCGCTCGGCGCCGGAGTGGCCGCCCTCTGCCGCGGCCGCTTCGTCAAAAACGAGCAGATGGAGCTGGCGCAGCGCCTCTTTGAAACTGTCGGCCGCACCGTGCTCGTCGACGAGAAGCATATGGACGCCGTCACCGGACTCTCCGGCTCCGGCCCCGCCTATCTCTACATCATTATTGAGGCGCTCGCCGAGGCCGGCGTCAAGGTCGGCCTGCCCCGCGACATCGCCACCCAGCTTGCCGCGCAAACCGCCTTCGGCGCTGCCAAAATGGTGCTCGAAACCGGCTACCACCCGGCGCTGCTCAAAGACGCCGTCACCACCCCCGCCGGATGTACCATCGACGGCATCCTCGAGCTCGAAGAAGGCGGCCTGCGCGTTACCCTCATCAAGGCCGTCATGCGCGCCACCGAGCGGGCCAAGCAGCTCGCGGCGGGGTAAAGCAGGGGCAAGAGACCGGGGATCCGGGGGCAGAAAAGCCTTAGCCCGTAGCGAGTAGCTTGCAGCCGTTTTTTTACTTTCTGACCTCCGGCTACAGGCAACTGGCTACCGGCTTCCCGACTCCCTCGCTCCGTGTCTCTCCCATCTGCTACCTGTTTACCGTTCGGTAACCTCCCCCTACCCCCCCCATATGTTCATATCCAAATATTTCATTGCAAAGGGGTTAGAAGGCAGGAAGAGACGGTAAGTCATTGATTCTAAAGAGCAGCGATTTTTGATCTCGTGCAAGTTTTTGCCTCATTTCCGGTGCATATCGACGTTTTGATCCCATATTGAGGTGCGCAACGCCGCATTACGGTGTTGGTGCTCGGACAGACAGGCCGGTTGCAAATTGGGAGCGACGGACTTTCGGTTCAGTGCGGCTCGCACTTGCGGCGGAGATGTCCTGGAGTGATTGTGCGCCAGTGGCTGGATATTCCCTGCAAATGGAAGTCGAGGCACTTCAGCGTGTTGGCCGGTTTGCAGCTTGACGGCAAAGTAGGTCTGGGCCACCCGCCTCGATTCCTGTCGTAGAGCCGACATATCGGGACCGATCGCCATCCCCATGAACGACTCGACGTCGATTTGCACCCTCATCGAGCACGGTGGCGGGGACTGTCCGAGTGAAGCCTCTGTCGGGCATGATCGACGCCTCCGGGCCGAACGCGAACGGCAAGTGCGGCCGGCGGGGTCAGATCCACAGTCTTGGTACCGGCCTTCACTCTGAAGTGTCCAAAACTACGGCCTTTGACTTGGAGGCGGAGACCTGGACGGATTCCGCTGGTCCGTAGGAGCTTCAGGATTTGTGAATCATGATCTTCGAGGCTTTCTACCAGGAATGGACCGTTCCCTTCTGAATGGGCGAGCGGGAGAGCTTCCCTCCTTGCCATTTTGCCGTCCAGTTCCGGGATGCAGTGCCCATGTGGATCGATCTTTGGGTGCCCCAGCTTGGCCGCGATCCGTTCTTCGAAGCGCTCGGAGATGAAGTGTTCCAGGCGCTCCGCCTCTTCGTGCACTTCTTCGATCGGGTAATCGAGGATTCTATAGAGAAACGTCTCGATCAGCCTGTGATGACGCAGCACCTCCAGAGCCCGTCGTTTTCCCTCGTCAGAGAGACGGACCCCGCGGTGCCTTTCGTATTCGACGAGCGCCCGCTCTGACGCGGCAAGCCTTTGCAGCATGTTGGTGATCGAAGCAGGCGCCACGCACAGACGCTCGGCCAGCGATGTGCTCGAAACGCGCCGCTCCTCCGCTCCCCCGAGGTCGAGAATCGCCTTCAGATAGTTGTCTACAGACTCGGTGTTCGCGTTCATCTGCCGCTTTTTCGGCATCCTCCGGGCCCCTCCCATGTTGAGAATTTGACACTTTCTCGATTTTAGGTCACCCTAATTATTTAGGCGAGCCTAAAAGCTTCTCGACCCCATTTCGAGGGCCAGTACGGGCGCGATTTCCCCGCATAGAACCAACGGAGGTCATTTTCGAATGTCCATTCGAGCGTTGAAGTTCCTTGCGGTCTTTCTGGCGTTAACCTTGATTACCCCTTTTTGTTTACTGGCACAAAGCGGAACCAACGCCGCTCTGTCCGGCACGGTGACGGACGCAACAGGAGCCGTTCTGCGCGGAGCGACGGTGACTCTCACCTTTGTGGCGACCGGTGCTCAGCGCATCACACTCACCGGGCAGGAGGGTGGTTTTCTCTTTCTGCAGCTGAGCACGGGAGATTACCGGGTTCAAATCCAGGCTCCCGGATTTGCCGTCGAATCGCAGCAGATCGCCTATCAGGGCGTTCCCATCCGGTTGAACGCCACTCTGGCAACCGCTGCGGCAAAGACGATCATTACGGTAAGCGCTTCGAATAATGATCCGACCGAACCTGCTCACGTCGATATCACACCTCAGCAAATCGACCGTATTCCGACCGAGAGTGTCAGTTCGCCATTTAGTTCTCTGATAACGATGACGACTCCCGGAGTCGCGGCCGATTCAAACGGCTCATTCCACCCGCTTGGCGATCATGCGGAGGCGTCCTTCGTCGTCGATGGGCAGCCGATCACCGACCAGCAGAGCCGGACCTTTTCGACGCAGGTCTCGCTCGATACGCTGCAATCGGTGGAGGTGCGGGAGGGCGCCCCGGGAGCAGATGTGGGCGACAAGACCAGCATGGTCATCGTGGCACAGACCCGCTCCGGCCTCGACCAGCGGACGCCCCACGGATCGCTCTCCTTCAGCCGCGGCACTTTCACCACTTCTGCCGGGAGTGCCACTATGGGCTTCGGGAGCGCGAAGTTCGGCTCATTTACCGCTCTCGATGCCCTGAACAGCGGACGCTTTCTTGACGCGCCGGAGATTGTTCCACTGCACGCCAATGGCAATGCGGAGAATCACTTTGAGCGGCTCGACTACAAGGCGACCGGCAGAACAAGTCTGCAACTAAATATGACTTTCGGGCGCTCATGGTTTCAGACGCCAAATACCTACGACCAGAGTGCGCTCGGCCAAAACCAGCGGCAAACGATCGTGAGCTTCGATATCGCGCCACAGGTGCTACATACCTTCAATAGTCATGCATTCAATCAGGCAAATTTTTGGGTCCGCCAGGACAAGATTCGGTACCGTCCTTCGGCCAATATCTTTTCCGATACACCTGCATACCTCCAGCAGGGCCGTCGCCTGACAAACGCGGGGCTTCGGAATGAGCTCACATACAGTCGTGGTCGGCACAACGCCACCGCGGGAATTGAGTTCGAGCACACTTTTCTTGCCGAGCAGTTTTCTACTGGCCTTACCGAGGCGACCTTCAACAGCCCATGCCTGAATCCCGATGGTTCCCCTTCCTCGAATACCTCTGTTACAGACCCATCGCAGTGTGCGGCGGTGGAATTGACTCCGAACGCGGCATTTCTGCCTGGCCTTCTGGGAATCGACCTGACCCGCCGCGGCAGTATCTATGACTTTCAGGGGTCTACCGATATTAAGCAGGTTGCCATGTTTGGCCAGGACTTCATCAGATTTGGGAATTTCACCACCGGCCTTGGTCTGCGTTTTGATAAATACAACGGCCTGGCCCGAAACCATCAACTGCAGCCGCGCGTGGGCCTGGTCTACAGTGCGAACAATATCCACACGAACTTTCACCTGAACTATTCCCGCATCTTTATTACCCCCTACAACGAGAACCTGATTGTTGCCAGCTCCAGTGGGCCGGGGTCCGTCTCCGCAAGGCTGGGCGCTACAAATTCCGCAATCCTGAATACGGGCCGCCGCAATCAGTTCAATGTCGGCTTTGAGAGCGCCTTCAACCGCTTTTCGCTGAGCGGCGAGTATCTATGGAAATTCACCGATGGCGCATATGATTTCGATGTCCTGCTCGACAGCCCTTTGACCTTCCCGACGCAGTTTCGCAAATCGAAGATCGATGGAGGCCTCGTGCGGGTGACGCTCAGTCCCACACACGGCTTGAATGGATTTTTCACCGTTAGTCATAGTCGATCACGGCTCTTCGGCCCGGAACTGGGTGGTATCAGCTTCAGCGCTCCATACAGCAATGTCGCCCGTCCAGACCACGACGAAGGCCTAGCAATGAACCTCAATCTCCGCTACCAGTTCGGTCCGCGCGGCCCATGGGTCAACAGCTCGTATCGCTATGACGGCGGGCTGGTAGCAGTCGCCGTGCCGAATATAGCCACAGCTCTCCAACTCACGGGCGACGAGCAGCAGCAGATGGGTCTTCACTGTGGCTCCGTTTTTGCGACCGTCTCTACACCTTTGCGCTCCTGCTCGGGGGCAATCGGTGCCACACGCATTCGCATTCCTCCTCCGGGAACGGAGAACGACGACACCAATCCTCCGCGCATCGCCGTGCGTAATACAGTGGACCTTTCTGTTGGCGAAGACGACTTGATCCATCATGAGAGCCGGACCCTCGGGATTCGCGCCGATGTCGTGAATCTCAACAACACCAAGGCACTTTATAACTTTCTCTCGACGTTTTCAGGAACGCACTTCCTCACGGCCCGTACCGTTACCTACGGGTTGCAGTATCAGTTCTGACGCCATCTGCGCTTAGAGGACCGCTCAACTGACCGCAGACAACGCGCCAGCCAGGATACGCCCTCAGAAACGGGCTTCTCGTCATGAATAGGCGTCGCGATTTTCGAAGCGCGGGTGTTGCGATGAGACATTTCATTTGACTGCGGGCCTGCGCTGTGGGATTGCGACTTAGCGCCCGCTGCGCGGGCTTGGGTCCAGGCCTGAAGGCGGGGAGAGTTGGGTTGCAAGGTTTCAGGAGCCGAAGGCTCCTGCTTTTTGCGCGCGGCTGCGCCGCGGATTTCATTCTCGAAATGAATGAACGGCATTCCCAGGACTGCGCTCCGCTGGTCCTGGGCTATTTTCCGTCGTCCCTCCGGGACTGAGAAGCAGCCGCAGATCCTTCGCTCCGCTTACCCCGCAATCGCTTCGCGAATGCGGGGCCTCCGCCGCGGCGGACGCTCCGCTCAGGATGACAGGGTGCGAGTTGAGGATTGTCGTATCCCCCGTCTTCCGCCGCAGCGGACGAGACATGGTGCACCCGCATCAGCTAATTGCCGAGCCGCTTTCATTGATTCGTGTTTTTGTGACCTGAGCGCGGATTGACTGGCCGCGATCCGTTGAACTGGCGGCATCGAAAGCCGTTCTACTTCCAGCCCTTGAGTGTCGGCCACAGTGTCTGCAGGTCGATCTTCAGGCCGCGACAGTGGTAGATGGGCCGATTCGCATCCGGGCGTGAGTACGGATCGGAGGGTCGCGCCACCAGTGTCAAGCTTCGGCAAAGGCTCACGTACTTCTGCGGCGAACCCTCATTCATCAGGATGATGCTCTCGCCGTGGTACTCGCGCGGCCCCCAAATCCAATAGTTGTTGTTGCCGCTGATTGATTTCGGGAGCCCGTACTTCGGGCCGAACAGATCCACGGCGCCAGCCTGTCCGTAATCGGGCGCCCCGATGGCTGTGACTCTCTGTTCCGCTGGGGGCAACGAGTGGAAATAGTCGGCCACGATCTTGACCCGATCCTCCCAGCCGAACATATCCGCGTAGATCTGCGGCAGCTCGCTTAGCGGCTGGTTCTCGAACTTCTGCTGCTGAATGCCAAGGGTGTGCGAGTAGGCGATATACGTCTTCACGGGAAGAACCGGGATCATGGTGGGCGCGATCAATCCTCCCACAGCCAGCATCACCGTTGCGTAGAGAGGGCGCACCCACTTCCAACTCGCACGATTGGTCAGCCCTTCAAATTGCACGCCGCCCGCTGCAAACATTAGCGGGTAAACCGGGGCGACATAGTAGAACTTGCCTTTCATGGCAACCATTAAGCCGAGCACGCCCAGGAACCCGAAGCCCAGAACTGAGTAGCGCCGGCCTGCCGGAGAAAACAGGAACCACAATCCCAGCAAAACCAGCACCGCCGAGACAAACCCGATCATCTGCGTCTGCTGCCAGAGGTAAGGCAATGGCGAAACCATTACGTCGCGAGGACCCTGCCGAACATTGATGAGCATTTGCGCAAACGGATAGTTCCAATGCCGCTGCCAAAGAAAGTTCGGCAACGCAATCACGGTCGCGATGAGCACGCCCAGCCAGAACCAGGGCCGGGCGAGACTCCTTCGCAACGGAGTGATCAGCAGTCCCACCAACAACCCAAACAGGAAAAAGAGCACGCCGTACTTGTTCAGCAACGTGACGCCGACGAGCGCGCCGATCGAAAGCCAGAGTTTCTGGTTGCCTGACTGAATCAGCTTCACGATGAGCCACGCCAACAGCGCCCACGGCATGGGATCGAAGGCATTCATTGTGAATAGCTGGCTTAGGCCCAGATAGATGGGCGCAACCAGCACGGCCAGCGCTGCCAGAAACATTGCCCATCGCTTGCCGCCCAGGTCGCGTGCCAGCAGCCCCGCTATAAGGATGGCGCCTACATCGCCCAGCATGGGCAGCAGGCGAAGGGCATACAGCGACGTACCGATGGAGTGCTGCAGGAACCAGGCCATCCACGCAATCATTGGAGGCTGATCGACGTATCCCCAGGCCGGATGTTCTCCGCAGGCCAGGTAATACATTTCGTCGCGGAAATAGCCGTAGTTTGGCGCGGCGATCGCGTAAAGCGCGATCCGGATCAGCCCTACATAGCAAACCAGGGCGACGCCGGAAGTGATTCGCGATTCCGAGAGTTTCTTTCGGAGCATCGACGATCTTTGGTTCAGATGTTTTGAGAACACCCAGGATTATACTCCGCTGGCAATCCTGTCGCGCCCGTTGGGTCACGGTTTTCGCCTGCACAAGCGGGCTCGTGTCCGGGCCTGAAGGCGCCCTCTCCCTCCGATCCCGTGGGGCATCGGCACGGAGGTTTTACGCGAGATTCGTCTTGATCCGGCAGGGTACGGAATGATCCGGCTGGATGGTTGATTGTTCTCTTTACTTTGCGGTGGCAGAGATGCTACTTTGCTTAACATCCCCCGACCCCTCAATACAGGACCAGGAGAATAGATATGTTCTGCAATCGCTGTGGGACGGAGTCGCAGCCTAACGACAAGTTTTGCAAAAGTTGCGGGGCGCCGGTGGGAGCGGCAGCCGCGTCGAGCGTGGACGCAGCGGCTGTGCCGGCAGTAGCGCCGGTAGTGGCGCAGCCCGTAACGAACGGTGGAGCGGTAGCGGGTGCACAGGCAGTTGCGCCGCCCATGCCGCCCATGCCTCCGATGCCGCCGGCGATGCCGATGGCCGGAGCTTCGATACCGGGTCAGCCGGGGATGGCGGGTCCGCCGCCGGGAATGGTGCCGGTGGTGTACCAGGCGTATCCGGGAGGACCGCAGCAGGTGTATTACATGCCGGCGACGGCGGTGCAGGGACACGCGCACCAGTCGATGCTGGACGGGCTGAAAGGGCGCATCCGGAACCTGGCGTCGACGGAGGCGCTGGAGGGATTCAGCCTGGGCCAAACCTTCAGCCAGACGTTTGCCAAGCACGGGACCGACGCCGTAGATGAGTACATGATGGTGGGCGCATCGCGGACGACGCCGCCGATCGAGCTGGTGGAGACGGGTTGGCCGAAGCCGTGGATGTTCTTCAGGCTGCTGGCGTTTTTCGCGGTTGCGTTTGCGGTGCTGTACGAGGTTTGGAAGTTTACCGGGAACATTCCTTTGATGCCGGCGATGTTGATCGTGGGGGCGTTTGCGGTGCCGCTGTCGACGCTGGTGCTGCTGTTTGAGATGAACACGCCGCACAACGTTTCGATCGTGATGGTGGGCAAGCTGTTCGTGGTGGGCGGCCTGGCGGCGCTGTGCGCGGTTTCGTTTGAATACATGGTGGGCATTGCCGGGAAATTGCCGGGCGTGGTGGAGGAGACGGCGAAGCTGGCGGCAGTGCTGCTGGTGGTGCGCGGCACACGGTACAAATATCAACTGAACGGAATCCTGTTTGGGGCGGCGGTGGGCGCGGGATTTGCGTCGTTCGAGACGTGCTTCTACGGGCTGATCAACTCGTTTCTGCCGACGCTGATCCAAGGGCTGCAGCAGATGCAGGAGGCCGATGCGATCACAGCGGCGATGCAGTCGATGGTAAACAACCTGGTGGTGCGCGGGGTGCTGGCGCCCTTTGGGCACGTGGCGTGGACGGCCATTGCGGCGGGCGCATTCTGGCGGTTGAAACGCGACCAGCCGACGAGCGCGTCGATGCTGATGGATCACCGGTTCCTGAAGGCGTTTGCGATTCCGGTGCTGATGCACACGCTTTGGGACGCATCGGTGCTGATGCCGAACCTGAGCTTTATTGTGAATGTTGCATTGTGGATCGGCACGGGACTGGTGACGTGGTATGTGCTCTTCGGATTTATCCAGCAGGGCCTGAAGCAGGTGAAGGAAGAGCAGATGACGCATCTGCAGGCGACACTGGCCAATGTGGAAGCGGGGATGGATTCTTCGGTGGTGGCGGGACAGCGTGCTGGAGTTTTGCCCGCGTAAGGGGTTACGTGATGCCGAGGATCGGGGCCGGGCACGCATGGGAGTTGATCGGAAGACGGGCAAGACTAAGTGAAGTTCAACATGCAGCAAGGAGAGATTGAGAATATGGCATTCTGCAGCAAGTGTGGCGCTCAGTTGGAGGGGAATGAGCGGTTCTGCGTGAAGTGCGGAAATGATATTTCCGCAAACGGGGCGGCAGCAGCGCCCAGCGTGGCAGCGGTTCCAAGTGCGGCGGTTCCGCGGCCGGTGCCAAGCATGCCAGTAGCACCGCCACCGCTGCCGGTGCAACCGTATCAGCCGATGGCGCCGATGCAGGGCGGATATGCGCCGGGACCGATTCCGGTGGGAGTGGCGATACCGCCGCAGGCGCCGCAAAAGAAGGGAATCACCATGGGGACACTGGTGATTCTGATTGCGCTGGCGGTGGGAGGCTATTACTACTACACCCATTATTACGAAAAAGATCATCCGGCAGCTTCACAGGGGCCTGGGCCGTCGCAGCCGAATGCGCCCGCGCAGCCCAATGGTCCGCAGGCGGGCGCAGCGGCGGCGCTGGGCAAACAGCAGGCGTTTGACGCGCACTGGCAGTCAGTGAATGGATTTGTGCAGTTGACGAACGGAAAATGGACGAACAACTCCAGTGTTGCGGTGCAGTCGGCGACGCTGGTGTGCCAGCAACTGGATGCAGCAGGGAACGATCTGGACGAGATGCGGACGACACTGAATGGGCCGGTTCAACCGGGCGGGGTCGACACATTCGATCCGTTCACGGTGGGCGCAGTAGCGTCAAACCTGAACCGCGTGTCGTGCACGATTCAGTACGCGAAAGCGGTAGGCAAGTAAAGGCAGCGAGTCAGCAAGGAAGCAAGGCGAGCGTCTCGATTTCCATCCTTTTGCAAAAGGCGCGAGAGGATGGAGCAGCCAGTTGAGTTGTTGAGAAGCGATGCAGCATAAGGCCCCATGCGGGGCCTTTTGCTTTGTGGGCCGGTGTGACAGCGGGAAGGAGCTGGGACAGAGCTATTTGGCGAGGAAAGCTTCGTTAGCGAGGATGCGGTAGAGGGTGGAACGGCTGATGCAAAGCTGGCGCGCGGTACGGAGCTTGTTGCCGCGATTGAGGTCGAGGACGTACTGCACGTGGCGGCGGATGACGGCGTCGAGTGAGATGTCGCTGGGGCGGGAGGCGGGATGAGCCGCGGAGGGAGCTTCGAAGGCGGGCTCGTAGAGCGGTTGAGGGCCGTCGGGTAGAGCCAGGTCGGCGGGACGGATGACGCCATTTTCGGCGGCGAGGAGAGCCGTTTCAAGCACTCCTGCGAGCTCGCGCACGTTGCCGGGCCAATTGTGCTGCAGGAGGCGAGCGAGAGTGCCGGGGCCGAGCACGACGGGACGCTGCTGATAGCGCGCGCAGATACGTTCGAGGAGGAACTGTGCGAGAGGCGCTACGTCTTCGCGGCGCTGGCGCAGCGAGGGAATGACGAAGCGGATGGCGGTAAGGCGGAAGGCCAGGTCGGGGAGCAGGAGACCCTGCCCCGCCATCTGGCGAAGCGAGGACTGCGAAGAGGCGAGGAGGACAGCGCGGCCGGGAGGGCGGTCCTGGAGCGACTTGAGCACGCCGAGCAGGAGGCCCTGGCCGGGGGGTGCGAGGAGATCGACGCGATCGAGGTAGGTGAAGCCGGCAAGCGCGGCAGGATCGCCGTCGGTGGCGAGCCATTCGCGCGCATCGCGCCGCTGAAAGCCTGAACCCGCAAGAGGGGAATGGCGGAAGAGATAGCGGGCCAGTGTGTGTTTGCCGCAGCCATGCTCGCCTTCGATGGCAGCGACCTGCAGATGGGGCGCAGCCATTTCGGCTTGCGCGAGGAGCTTACGCCACGCTGTACTGACGCCGACGACGTGGACCGAAGAGGGGCGAGCGTCGAGTTCGACGAGTGCGATGCCGGAAGGTGAGGGGAGGGTGTTGAATTGAGCAGGACTTTGCATGGATCTCGACGTGCCTCGACTCCAGTCAAATGTGTGCCGTACTTACACAAGGCTCATCGGCGGAGACGGAAAGAACATGAGATGCGCGGGGACGCGCCGCGGCGAGGGGGGTGACTTCATTCACGAAGATGAACGGCCTCGAGTGGGTGAAAGCGCCGCTTGCGGGGCAGGCACCGAGGGGTGGACACCTGTCGCAGAACTATTCTTGGGCGAAGAACCACGGATGGGAGACGCCTAGAAGGGAATGCGTATGGTGGCGAGGACGGCGTGGTTGTACTGGTGGTAGTGGGTTGCGGCGATCTGGAAGCCAACGCCCGCAACGAAAGCGATGCGATGGTGGATGGGAAAGCGGCCGAAGACCAGGCCGGGGGTGAGAAAAGTCTGCTTTTTGCCGTCGTTAGCGCCGCCCTTGAAGAAAGTGGAGTTGATTTCGGCTTCGGGCCAGAGGCGTTTGAACAGGTGCGCCTGAAATGCGGTGTTGGAGACGATGGTGCGGCCGAGTTGATGGACGCTGTCGGCGGGCAGGGTCCCGGCCAGCGTGGATTGCACGTCGAAGATGCCCCAGCCTTTGCCGCCGGCGAGCGTAGGCGTGACGATGGCGCTGGAGGATCCGTTCTTGTCGGTGCCGGTAGGGACGCTGCCGCCAAAGAAGAACGTGAGGATGCCGTTGCCTTCGTTTTCAGGAGCGGCCCAGATGCGGTACTTCATGGTGAACGACGCGTCACCGGGGCCGTTTCGGGTGGCGGGGTTCTCATGGAAGAGATATGGCGGCAAGTTGATCAACAGTTCAGTGCGGCGGGTGGGAATGAGCTCGAGGCCCTTGCCGCCATCAACATTGGTGACGTTGCCGGATGGAGTGATCTGGTGGGTCACGTCGAAGCGGAATTCCTGTTCGAGACGTGGGGTGACGGTGGCGACCGGAGTCATCCAGTGGGGTTGCGCGGCCTGCGTGGCGGAGACATGGACGAGCCAGCGCGCGGTGAAGGTGTGTCGCTGCTCAGAGTTGAAGCTTTGACCATGGGAAAGCGGCGGGAAAGAGTAGAGAACAATGAGGAGAAGAGCGGGTTTGGGGGAAGGCAAACCAAGGCTCCAGGGGAGAGAACGATTTGGAGCTATTTTATCGCATAGATTCACATTGAAACGTATTAAATCGATGCAAAAGGCGGGGATCTGGAGAAAGGGGCCTGAAGAGCTGAGGGTTAAGCGATGCGGGCCGGTGGGGCTGATTATGGGCGGAGGATCATGACTTCGGTGGCCTTGATGAGAGCGATGGCCTGGTCACCGGGATGGAGGGCGAGGTCGCGCGCGGCGTCGGCGGTGATGATGGCGGTGACGCGCTGATCGCCGATGGAGAGGACGACCTTGGCGAGGAGACCATCGATTTTGATTTCGGCGACATTGCCGAGCAGTTGATTGCGACCGCTTATGCGAGACGGGGCGGCATGGGGCTGCGATGCGGGAAGGAATTTGCTGAGAGCTTCGACTGGAATGCGGTGATGGCCGCCGGGAGTTTTCACGGTGCGAATGCGCCCGGCAAGGATCCAGTGCTTGAGCGCGGGATAACTCATGCCGAGCTTTTCAGCCGCCTGGCGCGGGGTGAGGAGCGCAGGTGATGTCATGGAGTGGCGATCCTTTCTGAGCGTGATGTGGAACGCGAGGCCGGTTGGCTGCATCCAACTGAAATTTAACCGGGTAAAGGCCGTGATAGCTATCACTCGACAGCCGTGTATACGGATGATAGCCTTCCGGTGGCAATTCCCCCCGGTGGGGCCAGGTCTATTCTGAAGCATCTCCCGGGTGACAACAGGTGTATTTGAAGACGGATCCCAGAGGTGCATGGGGCCGCGAGTGATTCGGCTCCGCAACCTTGAGCATGGAGGGTATGTGACTGAATTAGGATCGGTGTGCGTTTTCGTGGGCGTGGGCGTTATTGCGCTTCTTATGGCCGTGACTTTTGCGCGGCGTTTCAAGAATGTAGCTGTTCTGCTGGGCCTGCTGATTCCGGCTCTTGCATCGGCGCAAACAGAGCAGGGAGGCGAGGCCGGCCTGCGGGTTCCGGATTTGACTCAAGTGCCTTTTCTCGGCCTGAACGGACATTCGCTGTTGACGATCGGGTTGTTGTTCTGCGCGGGAGGTTTGTTGTTCGGCCTCGTGATCTTTATGCAGTTGAAGAATCTGCCAGTTCACCGGACGATGCGCGAGATGTCGGAGCTGATCTATGAGACGTGCAAGACGTACCTGATCACGCAGGGCAAGTTTCTCGCGCTACTCTGGGTTTTCATCGCGGCGATCATCGCACTCTACTTCGGCTACCTGGCGCCGGTACCCGGCAAGCCGATCATCCAAACGCTGCCGATTATTCTGGGCTTCAGCATTGTAGGCATCCTGGGCAGCTACGGCGTGGCATGGTTCGGCATTCGCGTGAATACTTTCGCAAATTCGCGGACGGCGTTTGCGGGATTGCGCGGCAAACCGTATCCATGCTTTGCGATTCCGCTGAAAGCGGGCATGAGCATCGGCATGATGCTGATCTCAGTTGAGCTATTGATCATGCTGTTCATCCTGTTGTTCATTCCGGGTGATTACGCGGGACCGTGCTTTATCGGGTTCGCGATTGGCGAGAGCCTGGGCGCGGCGGCGCTGCGCATTGCCGGCGGAATTTTCACCAAGATCGCCGACATTGGCTCGGACCTGATGAAGATCGTCTTCAAGATCAAGGAAGACGATGCGCGCAACCCGGGCGTGATCGCAGACTGCACCGGTGACAATGCGGGCGACTCGGTTGGCCCCAGCGCAGACGGCTTTGAAACCTACGGCGTGACCGGCGTGGCCCTCATCACCTTCATCTTGCTGGCGGTCAAGGATCCGACGACGCAAGTGCAATTGCTGGTGTGGATTTTCGTAATGCGCGTGGCCATGCTGGTTTCGAGCTCGGCCGCGTATTTTCTGAATGGCGCAATCGCTCATGCGCGATATGGGAATGCAGACGAGATGGACTTCGAGGCGCCTTTGACCTCGCTGGTATGGATTACGTCGGTGGTTTCGATTGTCCTGACTTACATCGTCACGTACCTGATGATCCCCACACTCGGTGATGGGACGATCTGGTGGAAGCTGGCTTCGATCATCTCGTGCGGGACGCTGGCGGGCGCGATCATCCCCGAACTGGTGAAGGTGTTCACGTCAACCAACTCGGGCCATGTGAAGGAAGTGGTAAAGTCGGCGCAGGAAGGCGGAGCTTCGCTGGGGATTCTGTCGGGATTCGTGGCGGGCAATTTTTCAGCGTACTGGCTGGGATTCAGCATGGTGGCGCTGATGTCGATGGGCTACTTCTGCAGCACGGGCCCATCGATGGGGAGCCTGATGCTGGCCCCGGCGGTTTTCGCGTTTGGACTGGTTGCATTCGGATTCCTGGGCATGGGCCCGGTGACGATTGCTGTGGATTCCTACGGGCCGGTGACCGACAATGCGCAATCGATCTACGAACTGTCGCTGATTGAGAACGTTCCCGGTATCGAAGCCGAGTTGAAGAAGGACTACAACATCGACGTCAAGTTCGAGCGCGCGAAAGAGCTGCTGGAAGCCAACGATGGAGCCGGCAATACGTTCAAGGCGTCGGCGAAGCCGGTGCTGATCGGCACCGCCGTAGTGGGCGCGACCACGATGATTTTCTCGATCATCATGGCGCTGACAGGTGGATTGACGCACGACGTGCAGAGCCTTTCACTGCTGCATGCGCCCTTCCTGCTGGGGTTGATCAGCGGCGGGGCGATGATCTACTGGTTCACGGGCGCATCCACGCAGGCCGTGACCACGGGCGCGTACCGCGCGGTGGAGTTCATCAAAGCGAATATTCGGCTGGAAGGCGTGGAGAAAGCTTCAGTCGCCGACAGCAAGAAGGTGGTGGAGATCTGCACGAAGTATGCGCAGAAGGGAATGTTCATCATCTTTCTCGCGGTGTTCTTTGTGACGCTAGCCTTCGCGTTTGTTGAGCCGTTCTTCTTTATCGGCTACCTGATCTCGATTGCGACCTTCGGCTTGTACCAGGCGATCTTTATGGCGAATGCCGGCGGCGCATGGGACAACGCGAAGAAAATCGTCGAGGTCGAGTTGAAACAGAAGGGGACGCCGTTGCACGACGCGACGGTAGTGGGAGACACGGTGGGCGATCCGTTCAAGGACACTTCGTCAGTGGCGTTGAATCCGGTGATCAAGTTCACGACCTTGTTCGGATTGCTTGCGGTGGAGCTTGCGGTGACGCTCAGCAAGAACAACTCGGGGCTGGCGCATGGGCTGGCAGTCCTGTTCTTCCTGGTCTCAGTGTTCTTCGTGTGGAGATCGTTCTACGGGATGAAGATTGAGAAGAAGTGAAGCGACTGGTTACGGATCGTCAATGGAAGACGCCGCCTGGAAACGGGCGGCGTTTTTGCGTGGGGCCGAAGTTTGAGGATGAGATGTGCCCCCAGGTCCCAAAATCGGGACCTGGGGCACCCATTTGGAAGGAATTTCGACTAGGGGTTGGGGATGGTGTCGTTCGGGGAGACGGTCACAGAGCCGCCCGTTGCGCCAGCGGTGACGAAGCTGTAGTCGTTCCAGCCGCGCACAGCGGGCGCCGCGGAGGTATTGGTTAATTCAAGGCGAAGCGCATCGTCTTCGTCGCCCTGAGGCTGGCTGACGCCGATGGTGATTACGTTGTTTTCGCCGGCAGGATTGAGCGCGCTCGCCGGCCACTGAAAGGCGATCCACTGCGTGTAGCCGGACAAGCCGCTGCGCACGGCAGCATCGCTCTTGTTGACGTTGGACCAGATGAGCTGCTGTCCGTTGAGCGTGACGATGTAGCTGGCTTCGGTGGCGGCGAGAGAAACCGAGAGCACAACGTATCCGTTAGCGGCGTAGCTGGCGACGTCGGAGGGCGTGGCAAAATTCACGGTCCAGGGTGGAGTGGGAGTGTTCACGCCGTTGGTGCCCGATGTGCCGGGCAGCGAGGCGACATAGCTGGGAACGATGCAGGTGTAGCCGTCCTTTGTGTCGTCAGCGGGGTTGCAGAAGTATCCGCCGAAGAGGCCGGGGTTGAAGGTCTTCCAGTGGTTGTAATTCCACTTGGAGAGATCGTTGGTGGCGGGTCCGGCGGGACCGCTGGTTGCGTTGTAGACGACGGCCCCCTGATTGGCCTGGAAGTCAACCCAGTAATTCCAGTTACCCCAATACTCGCGGTCGTCGTGGCCTTGGGCGTCGTGTCCGTGGAGAAATTCGTGCGAGGAGCGGTCGGGTATGCCGATGGTCCATTCGGATTCGCCGAAGTTTTCGGGAACGAAGTTGACGGTGGGAACGACGACATTCTGCCCGGCGGTGACGACGACGTTTTCCTGGCGCATTTCGCCCCACTTGCCGAGGTCGTAGACGGAGAGGCGATAGGTGCCGGGAATCACGTTGCGAATTGTTCCCGAGCCGTTGCGGCTGATGTCGATCCAATACTGAGCTCCCTGCGCGGAGTATTGAAAGTTCTTCGCGGGATCGCTGAGGACAGCCCACGCTGTTTTCGGTGCGCCGGCGACGCCGCGGACCTGCACGCTGACCGAGCCGCGGCCGCTCGTCGGGACGTAGCCGGCAGCAAGGAGATCGGTTTCGTTGTCATAAAGCAAGGGTGAGAGGCTGCCGAGGAGAACCGATTCCAAATACATTGCCGATGGGTTGCGAATGAAGAAATTGAATTTGTTGAAGTGGACATAGAACGGACCAAAGAGGCGATGGGAGGCAGTACCTGTGGGCGTGACATCGGAGATGCTGTTGTCGAGGTGGTTGGAGTAGGCCTCGATCATGTTGAGGTTGCCGGTGAAGAGAAGCATCTGCTTGGTAGGCCCGCCGACGAGGGATTCGTTGCTGGGAAAGACAACCCAGGAACCGTACTTCGAGCCGTAGACTCCGTGGCAGAGGTTCAGGTAGTTGTAGCCGGAGTAGTCGTACTTGTCTCCGAACTGGCGGCCAAAGCCAGGAGAGATGGGCGGGAAGGCGGCCCAGGGATCGGCGCCATAGCCATGCATATCGACGGTGGCGTCCTGTACGGCGCGCCCGGGATCGGCGGCGCCTGTGCCATTGGTATTAAGCGTGCCGAAGTACTCGGCGTAGGTGGGCATGGGGCCAAGCTCGACGGGCCCGGGATTACTGAGGTCTTCATTGGCAAGGTAGAGATTGTTGAACTGGTTCTGGTCGAGACGAAAGACCCATTGCACCTGGCCGATGGAGCCGGTGGCGTCGGTGGTTGCGTGGTCGGCGACGAAGTAGACGTGGACGCCAGTGTCGTAGGGAGTGACGATCCAATGCTCGCTGTAGGTGAAGCTGTTGCCTGTGCCGGAGGGGTAGGTGACCCACCAGTCCAGGTAACGGTCGGTGAGGTCGTAGCCCGGAACGCCGGCGGGAGTGCCGAATCCGGCGTTGTCCATGTAGAAGCCTTTGGGAACGCCGCCACCGGAAGTCTGGGTCTGGTCGACAAAGTTGTCGGTGCTTCCGACAGGGACCATGTCGATGATGCTGGCATGCGCGAGGTAGAAGCAGATGTCGAGCGCGCCGTTGTTGATCTCCCAAACCGTACCGGCGGTGCGGCCGCCGCAGGTTGAGGTAGTGGTGTTAATCGTGAGGGGATTTGCTGCGAAAGCGGGCATCGCAAGAGGGAGCGATGCGAAGGCGGTGAGGAGGAACAGCTTCTTCATGGGGGACTCCTGAAAAAGGGAATATGGGCGAACCAGAGGTTCGGGGCGAGCAGGGAATTGAAGACTGAAACGGTCGAGCTGGGTAAACTGGACTGCTGCGAATAGGAAATTATTCTAGCGGCGGAATTATGCGCCGAAGATTCAAGGCCAGTCAATCGTTTTTTTTTGTGAAATCTCCGCGGGTTTGAGGGAGCCTATGCTGGTTTGGGAGGCGAACTGCGAGGTCAAGAACCCGGCGAAACGCGAATGCTGTTGCCAGCACTACTCTTGGCGGCACCAACAGAGCGGCGAAGACGGCAGTTCCCGTGGGTAACAGGCCGGAGCAGCGAAGAGGCGGCACTTCGGTAATCGAAGTCGGGTATCAAAGTATATTTTTCCGTGTTTTCCACATATACTGTGGCTACTGTAGGCGAGGCTTCCCAATGGCTATCTCTATCTTTGAAGTGGACCCCCGCGATTTTGCACCGTCTTCGGTGAAAACCGAGCTTGCGCAGGCCGGCGAAGGGATCGGCAGCGAGGTCCAAGTAACCGTGCAAGATCGCGAGCATCCAGAGAGGATGGAGGTGCTGCGCAAGGGGATCGAAGAGCATTTGGCAAGCGCAACCGGGGAAACGGGCTTGTTCGAGCGTTTGCACGAGTATTTCGCCAAGGAAGCCTCTAAGAAACCAGGACCCCTGCAGGCTCGTGCCAGCCAGTGAGCCTCTCCCACTAACCCCCGCCCCAAACAACATAGAGTGGAATTGAACTTGGTGCAGCTTTGTCCACATCTACACAGGTGTGCACAGAGAAGTGCACCTTTTCTACGCCTTGTGCCGTGATTCGGTCGGGACTAGTCTCAAGAGTTGCGAGCCGGTCCTCAGGCGGTTCGCCAGTTGCCCTGTTCCTGGGGCAGTTTGAAGGGCAGAACCCGCATCGGGCAAGGCTGTTCGAGAGTTTCCACAGCTAAATCGCGGTATTTAGAGAGCAGGTGCCCGAAATGCCAGCCAAATACAAGATGTTGTGGTTTGTTGTTGACACGCACCATGGACAGCGGTATTTTTTCATCTGCGGCTGTAAACGAACTGTAACGAAGAAGCGGCGTACTTCGAGAGATACCGGACTCAAAGTGCTCTTTTAGGCAGCAAGCGAGTGGGCCTTCACCAGCGTGAATACCCTGCCGCGCAGGCAGCTATATCGAGTACGGCGAAAAGGGCACACGCAAGCACGCTAAAAAAGCCACGAGGGCACAGAAACTCGCGGTAAATTAATCCCGTTCTCCGTTCGTTTTCACGAAGTTGCAGGCTGTCCTGCTTCCTGGCCCCATAGCCGGATGGACGGCGGTTTTTCACCGATTTTACCCATGGAGAGGATCCCGATGAACGAGGCTCAAATCCAGACTTCGAGTGCTGCCTTCCAATCCAGCCCACGTACCCGCCAAGGCCTGACCTTTTCGCGCCGGTTTTCGAGGGAGGGCGTTTCTCCCTACGAAGAGATGCCGTGGGAGCGGCGGACCGCTTCGATCACCGACACGAAGGGGAACACGATCTTCGAGCAGAAGGACGTGGAGGTGCCTGCCGACTGGTCGATGACGGCGACGAATATTGTGGCTTCGAAGTATCTGCATGGGCAATTGGGGACACCGGAGCGGGAGACCGGGGTGAGGCAACTGGTGGGGCGCGTGGCGGAGACAGTGCGCGACTGGGGCATGATGGGCGGCTACTTTGCCACGGCGCTGGACGCGTCGATCTTCCACGACGAGCTGGCGTACATGCTGTTGACGCAGAAGGCGGCGTTCAACTCGCCGGTGTGGTTCAACGTGGGCTGCGACAGGCTGGAGCCGGAAGCGGACGGGCAGAACTGGCACTGGGATCCTGTGACGGGCGGGGTGCAGTATTCGGCGACAGGCTACAAGAATCCGCAGTGCTCGGCGTGCTTCATTAACGCGGTGGACGACTCGCTGGACTCGATTCTGACGCTGGCGAAAACAGAAGGCATGCTGTTCAAGTGGGGTTCGGGAACGGGGACGAACCTGTCATCGCTGCGCGGATCGATGGAGTTGTTGTCGGGCGGCGGGCAGGCAAGCGGACCACTGAGCTTTATGCGCGGGTTTGACGCGTTTGCCGGGGTGATCAAGAGCGGCGGCAAGACGCGGCGCGCGGCGAAGATGGTGATCCTGAATGTGGATCACCCGGACATTGTCGAGTTTATCGAGTGCAAAGCGAAGGAAGAAGCCAAGGCATTCACCTTGATCAAGGCGGGCTATGACGGATCGGGCCCGGATTCGGAGGCGTTTTCGTCGATCTTCTTCCAGAATGCGAACAACTCTGTACGGGTGAGTGACGAGTTTATGCGCGCGTACGACGCGGACAGTGACTTCACCACCTACACGGTGAAGGGACACGAGCCGGTAAAGACCTACAAGGCGCGCGAGATCATGGGCAAGATCGCGGAGTCGACATGGCTGTGCGGCGATCCCGGGATGCAGTTTGACAGCACGATCAACAAGTGGCACACGAGCAAGAACACGGCGCGGATCAATGCCTCGAATCCATGCAGCGAGTACATGTTCCTGGACAACTCGGCATGCAATCTGGCGAGCCTGAACCTGATGCGGTTTGTGACGCCGGCAGGGATGTTCGACATACCAGCGTATCGGCACGCGATTTCGGTGTTGATTACGGCGATGGAGATCCTGGTGGACAACTCGGGATATCCGACCGAGGCGATTGCGCGGAACTCGCACGATTACCGGCCGCTGGGGCTGGGTTATGCGAATTTGGGCGCGCTGCTGATGGCGTTCGGGTTGCCGTACGATTCCGAAGCGGGCCGCGACCTGGCGGGCGCGATGACGGCGATCATGACGGGGCAGTCGTATTTGCAGTCGGCGATTATCGCAGCGCAGTGCGAGCCGCTGAACTCGGCGACGCCGCTGACTGCGTCGGTTGATCACCAGGGCGGGGCGTGCCCGGGATTCTATGTGAATCGCGAGCCGTTTCTCGATGTGGTGAGAATGCATCGGGCGGAAGTGAACAACATCGGCAAGTCGCGGCAGAGCGGAGAGCCGTTTATGGTGCCGCAGCTTGAGTCGCTGATTGAGGCAAGCCGCGAGTGCTGGGATATGGCGCTGCTCTACGGCGAGCGGTTCGGGTACCGCAATTCACAGACAACGGTGCTTGCGCCGACGGGGACGATCGGATTCATGATGGATTGCGACACGACGGGCATCGAGCCGGACCTGGCGCTTGTGAAGTACAAGAAGCTGGTGGGCGGCGGGATGATCAAGATTGTGAATAACACCGTGCCCGCGGCACTGTTCAAGCTGGGCTACTCGAATGACGAGGTGAACGCGATCGTCAGCTACATTGATGCGACAGGCACCATCGAGGGCGCGCCGGGAATCAAGCCGGAGCACCTGGCGGTGTTTGATTGCAGTTTCAAGCCGGCGAAGGGGACGCGGTCGATCCATTACATGGGGCACATCAAGATGATGGCGGCGGCGCAGCCGTTTTTGAGCGGCGCGATCTCAAAGACTGTGAACCTGCCGCACGAAGCGACGGTGGACGACGTAGCCGAGGCGTACGCCGAGAGTTGGCGGCGCGGCATCAAGGCGGTGGCGATTTACCGCGACGGGTCGAAAGGGACGCAGCCACTGAATACGAGCCTGAACATTCACGTTGAGGCGAAGAAAGAGCCTTCGGCGCTGGATACGGTAGGTGGGCGGCTGCTTGGACATCTGGCGGCATCGCAGCCGGCAGCCGAGGCTGACCTGAAGACGCTGGAGGCACATGCCGGCGACAAGGTTGAGGTGAGCGCGAAGCAGTTGCAAGCGGCCGCACAGGCTTTCCAGAAAGCGCTGGAAGAGATAGCGGCAGCGGCGGCGGTGCCGGTGCTGACGGCAGCGCCGTCGCTGGACGCGCTGGAGATGGCGAAGGCGGAGGAGCAGGACCTGAATGCTCCGCCACGGGCGGTGCGTCACAGGTTGCAGGAAGAGCGCGCTTCAATCACGCACAAGTTTTCGATCGCCGGGCACGAGGGGTACATCACGGTTGGGCTGTATGCCAATGGACAGCCGGGCGAGATCTTCATCCGCATGGCCAAGGAAGGCTCGACGGTGAGCGGATTGATGGACGCTTTTGCGACGTCGGTTTCACTGGCGTTGCAGCATGGCGTGCCACTCAAGGTGCTGTGCGAGAAATTTGCCCACACGCGGTTTGAGCCTTCGGGCTGGACCGGCAACGAGCAGATCGGCTATGCGAAGAGCCTGATGGACTACATCTTCCGCTGGCTGAATCTGCGCTTCTTGTCGGGCCAGCAGTTGACGCTGTTTGCGGGGCTGACACCCGGTACTCCACAGCTTCCAGCCTCTCCCAGCCTGATCCCTGAAAGCGAACCAGAGGAGCGGGCGGGGCGGCCGGTGGATACGACGCAGCAACACATTGCCCGGTTGGCAGAAGAAGTGGCAAAGCGGCTGAGCCAGGTGGCAAGCGTGGGCGGCCACAGTTCTGCGACATCGGCTGGAGGCGGGATCGCGCCCGAAGTAAAACCAAAGCAGGCGGCCCAGACAAGCGCGCCGCCTGTGCCGAGCCTGCAAGATCGCGGGTTGTATCATGCGGCAGACGCCATGCGCGACATGTACGACATGGGTGACGCGCCGAGTTGCAACGTATGCGGAGCGATTATGGTAAGGAATGGAAGCTGCTATCGCTGCATGAGCTGCGGATCGACGAGCGGATGCTCATAGGAGTGAGTGCGGCCACGATTGTTTAAGTGTTTTCACAAAGCCAGAAACTTTGAAGGCCGGGGGATTGACTCCCGGCCTTTTTGTCGTCGGTCGCGGCGAGAAAAGCGCTGCCTACGCATGATAGGATGGCTGCGCTCGAGTCTGAATTGGAAGAAGTGCCTGCGAACCGCAGGGGCGCCGGCTCAATGTTTTACCGAAAGGGGCAATTATGCGCACGATGTCGGCGTTGGCGAGCATGACAGTGTTCTATTTGGCTGGGTCGGGTCTGCTATTTGCGGCGACAAAGGAAGACTTCAGAAATGACAAAGTTGTCGTGATTGAAGAGACGCTGGCGCCAGGTGAACATGAGCTGCTAGAAGGCCATCATGCGAACGTGGAAGTGTATATGGCGGGCGATGAGGCGCAGGTAAAGTTTGCCAATGGCGAAGTGCGGAATATCGCGATCGAACGCGGAGAGACGGTGAATGAGCCGGCCAGGGAGAGGGAGTTGATCAACACGGGCAAGACGCCTTTGCGGCTGGTGCGCGTGGAGTTCTTGACCACTGGTGGACACGAAGTATGGGGCATGACCGGATTACCGCCAAATTATCAGCTGATTTTTGAGGACGAGCACAGCCGCACTTACAACATCAGGATTTCGGCGCATCAGTGGGAACAGAAGCATACGCATCATAATCGCGTTGTGGTTTGCCTGAGCGGGGCACAACTGGAGCATGTGATGCCCGATGGGAGCAAGGTGCCGTCGACGCTGAAGACCGATGAAGTGGACTGGCGGCCGGGACAGACGCACATGGGGCACAACCTGGGCGACACAGACTTGTGGGTGGTGGCCATCGAGCCGAAGTGAGCGAACCGACCGGTGAACAATCCAACTGAACAGAGCTGGAGCGACGGCAGGGGAATGTCGCGGCGCGAATGGGTCGTCGTGGGCCTGCTCGTGGCCTCGGTGGTCATCAATTACGTTGACCGCAGCAATCTTTCGCTGGCGATCCCAATCCTGGAGCGGCAGTTCTCGATCACGCCGGTGCAAGCGGGCGAATTGCTCGGAGCATTTTTCTGGACATATTCGCTGGCGCAGATGTTTGGGATAGCAGGTTGGCTGGCAGACCGTTTTCACGCGGGCTGGGTGCTTTTTGGCGGCTACCTGTTGTGGTCGCTGGCGACAGCATTCACGGGATTGACGGCGAGCTTTGTGGCGCTGTTCGCATTCAGGCTGGCATTGGGGATCGGAGAGTCGGTCGCGTACCCCTGTTATTCGCGGGTTTTCGCAGCCATGCCGCAGGAGGCCCGGGGAAGGGCAAATGCATTCATTGATGCCGGGACAAAACTAGGTCCAGCAGCCGGCGCATTTGTGGGCGGCGTGGTGCTGGTGCATTTTGGCTGGAGAATGCTCTTTGTATTTTTCGGACTGGGCGCGCTGGTTTGGCTGCCATTCTGGTATTGGGTGATGCCACAGCGCGAGGCGAATGGCACGCGTAACGAATCTGCGCTGGCGAGTGGAACCGGGACTGCGGCGGCAGTTGACGCGGCGGCGCCGTCGATTACAAAGATGCTGCAATTGCGCTGCGCGTGGGGAGCGGTAATCGGGCACTTTTGCGGAAACTATTTCTATTATTTTCTGCTGGCGTGGTTTCCAGCGATCCTGGTGCAGGAGGAACATCTCACGATTGCCGTGATGTCGGAGGTGACCGCGGCGGTCTTTCTGCTGATAGCGGCTTCAACGCTGGTTACGGGGTGGATTACGGATCGGCTGATTGCGCGGGGAGCATCCCCGACATCGGTGCGACTTGCCGCAGTGGCGGGCGGGCAGACGGTTGCTTCGATCCTGGTTGGATTTGCTTTGGTGCGCGGTCACCCGCTGGTGGCGCTTGCGCTGCTGGCGATTGCCTGCATCGGGCATGGGGCCTACGCGTCGAATCACTGGGCGATTGCGCAAACGCTTGCCGGGCCGGAGATGGCGGGACGCTGGTCGAGCCTGCAAAACGGCGTGGCGAACTTTTCGGGAATTGCCGCGCCGTGGATCGCAGGACTGATCGTGCAGACACGAGGCAGCGCTCGCATGGCATTTGTCGTGACCGGGGCAGTGGCATTGATTGGAGCGTCGTCGTGGGTGCTGCTGGTGAGGCGTGTGGAGCCCGTTAACTGGAGTTTTTGACGCAGGATCCGGAGCGGCTCTCGAAAACGGCAAAGATCATGGTCGAGTGGCGCGCGCCTCGAGCTTGCGGATCGAGCGGAGCATTTCAGCGAGGGCCGCTTTGCCGATTTCGCTTTCGAAGGCGCTTTGGAGGCGGTCGAGCGCGGCGATCACGCGCAGGGCACAGCGCTTGCCCTGGGGCTTGAGGGAAAGTAAGTAGGCGCGAGCGTCATGTGGATCGATCTTTCGCTGCAGGAATCCTTTGGCTTCAAGCGAAGAGATGCAGTGGCTGAGATTGCCGCGCGTGGTGGCGAAAGTTTCGGCGAGCTGCGACGGCTTGACCTGGCGCGGCGCCTCGAAGAATAGGGCTGCCAGCACAAGCGCTTCAAGAAAACCAAGATTGTCGGCTGCAAGGGCGCGGGACGCGAGCGAGTCAAAGCGGCGGGCAGCCCGGTTCACAGCGAACATGGGGCTCTGGTGAAGGAAAGCATCGATACGCATAGAGGGCGACTATAGTTTAGCAAGTCAACTATTCGAGTGAGTGCAAAACTAAATTGAGAAGCGACCTGGCTGAAGAAGATCATAGTGCAAGGACAATGACAAGAATCCGACTGATATCGTACGCCGTATTTCTATTGCCTGTGCCTGGAGTGCCGGCCGCATGGTCGCAGAGCACTGCGGGGACTGCACCGGCGAAGGTGAAGGGCCAGACGCAGACGCTGGTGGTGCTGGGGTCAGCGACGCCGGTGCCGCTGGCTGAATCGCCGCGATCGGTTGAGGTGCTGCCGCTGGGAAGTGCAAAGCTGGCAGCCGAGTCGCCGCAGGATTTTTTGCGCAAGGACTCATCGATTTTCATGGAAGAGCGCGGGGCGGGCGGCGGGCAGGCAGACCTGGTGCTGCGGGGCGGCAGCTTTGAGCAGACGCTGGTGTTGCTGGATGGGTTTCGCATTAACGACGCGCAAAGTTCGCATCACAATCTCGATTTGCCGGTTCCGGTGGAGGCGATGGACTCGATCCAGGTGCTGCAGGGCGCAGGATCGACTTTGCATGGGGTGGATGCGCTAAGCGGTGTAGTGGACTTTCTGACTGCGGCGCCGGACCATGACTCGCTGTTTGTGCGCGCGGGCGGTGGAAGTTTTGAGTCGAATGAAGAGACGCTGCTCGGCGGCGCAACGCGCGGACGCTGGAGCGGACGAGTGACGGCGGAGCGAAATTTTTCGACAGGATTTATGGCCGATCGCGATTATCGGAACGAAGATGCTTCGGCGGAGAACTGGGTGGGGACACGGCTCGGGGTGACGGATCTGCTAATTGCGATGAGCGATCGTGCGTTCGGCGCGAACCAGTTTTATGGGAACTTTCCCTCGTGGGAGCGGACGAAGGGATGGTTCGGCGGAATGCGGCAGGAACTGGGAAGTCAAACTGAGGCGGCATTCGCATATCGTCGGCATACGGATGATTTTGTTCTATTCCGTGACGATCCTGGGATATACGAGAACAACCATATTGATGGCTCGTGGCAAGGATCGTTGCGACGCACGGAGAACCTGCCGGCAGGCTCTGTGCTGCTGATGGGGCTGGAGGCAGACGGGGACAGCATCAACAGTTACAACTTTTCGGGCGGCGCACGGACGTTTGCGCTGGGCGTGCATGCGCGGAATCGCGGGGCGGGTTATGTGGACGCCGACCTGCGGCCGGCGAAGCGGCGGTGGAGCCTGTCAGCGGGAGCGCGCGAGGAAATTTTTTCAGGCGGCGCACAGGCGGTTTTTTCTCCGGAGCTGGCGGGCAGTTTGCGCGTGGCGAACAGCCTGAAGCTGCGCGCCAGCGGCGGATATGGGTTCAGGATTCCGACCTACACGGACTTGTATTATTCGGATCCGGGCACCCGCGGCAATGCGGGCCTGAAGGCGGAGTCGGCGTGGTCGGGTGATGGAGGCGTGGACTGGACGCCGTCAACGAAGCTGACATTTTCAGCCACGGGATTTTATTCGCGGCAACACAACACGATTGATTATGTGCGGAGTGCGACCGTGCCGAATCCAAATCTTCCTGCGGGGTGTCCTGCGAATATCTGGTGCGCCGATAATTTGAATGGACTGCAGTTTGCGGGCGTCGAGTCGATGTTGACGTGGATACCGAACAGGAACCAGACGGTGCGGATTGCCTGGACGGGAGTGCATGGGGCGCAGAGCGCGTTGCACGGGCTGCAATCAGAGTATGTGTTCAATTATCCGGTGGAGAATATTCATGCATCGTGGCGCTGGGCGCTGGGCCATGATTTCGCGATCACCAACGAGGTGCAGATTGCGCAACGGTATCAACAGACGGTCTACCCGGTTTGGAACGTTGAGGTGACGCATGCGGCGGGACGTATTCAGCCGTACGTGAGGCTGACGAATCTGAGCAATACGGGATACCAGGAGATCACGGGAGTGAATATGCCGTCGCGAGCGATCGTCGGCGGCCTGGCGGTGCGGATCGGACGGTGAGAGGACAGAGGACAGAGAAAAGAGAACCTCGGCTGGCGGTGCTTTTCGTTCAAGCCAAGTATTTTTTGAGGAAGGTGAGGGTGCGCTGGCGGGCTTCGGCAGCTGCGGCTGGGTTGAAGCTGGTCCGGGGCTCGCAGTTGAAGGCGTGACCCGCGTTGTACCACCAGATTTCTACCTGCGGATGAGCTGTCTGTACCTTCGCGACTTCTTCAGGGGGGATGTGCGCGTCTTCGCGGCCGAAGTGGAGCATGACTGGACATGCGGGTATCTCGGACGCATAGTTACCAATGCGGCCAGGGTAGTAGCCGACTGCGGCGGAGGGACGAAGACGCGCAGCAGCCAGCCATGCGAGAGTGCCTCCGAGACAGTAGCCGACGACGCCGACTTTTTTGCCCGTCTCCTTTGCGGCGTAGTCGATGGCGGCTCCAATGTCGAGGACCGCCTTGTCAATATTGAGTTTGGGAAAGAGGCTCATCGCGGTCTGCAGATCGGCGCCTTCGTAGCCGAGCTCGATGCCCGGTTCAATGCGGTCGAAGATCGCTGGAGCAATCGCAAAGAATCCGTCGCGGGCGTAGCCATCGGCGATGGAGCGAATGTGCGCATTGACGCCGAAGATTTCCTGAATGATTACGAGGCCGGCGATCGGCTGGGTGGCAGCGCGCGCGAGGTAGGCGCTGAGTTTGTGGCCGTCTGAAGCGCGCAGAGAAACGTTCTCGCTCATGGATGAAACCTCCTGGGGCGATCTCAGTATCTTTGCTGTGGGATGTGTTCTACAACTGGGGAGGATACCTGGGAACGTGCAAGGTCGGAAAAAAGATTGCCCATCCTTTCGTGCGAAAGCGCGAACGAAAGAATGGGCAAGCCGCAGCTGATCGAGCATGGGATATCGGCGGAGAGCGTCAGTTCAGCTTCGGTGGCGAACTCAGCATCTTGCGCGCAGCGAACTCGTCGCGGACGAGGGTGAGGCCCAGGATGAAGCGCTCGAACCCGTCAGAGAGGCGCGCGAACAACGGCGCTTCCTGCGCGTATTCGAAGAGATCGAACTGGCTGACGATGTAGTAGCTCTCTTTGCCGGCTCGAATCAGTTCTTCGAGGCTCGGCTGGTGGTGTCCGGGCTTGTGACCGGGGCCGGCGGCCTCAGGGTACATGCCGCCAACGAATAGTGTGTAGTCGCCGATGTATTTGCGCAGAGCGCGCTCGGCATCGAATGAAGACGCCGTGCCGTTCACCGGATCGGAGGCGCGCACCATCTCTTCGAGCTCCTCGATGGGGTGTCCTGCCTGGTCGCGGACCTGGTAGAGATTGCGAGCGTCAGAGAATTCGCAAAGGAGCTGAGCGATGTAGCCGGTGGCCTCGGGATCGTGAAGGCCCAACTTGCCTTCGTAGCTGTTGCGGACGGCCTGCTGAAAGAAAGGTTCGAGCGGATGCGTCTGTGATGCCATATACACCTCCCGTGCGCAACCGGAGAGTGCATGCTCCGGCTATGCCAAGGCTGCGCGCGTACAGCCGACATGCTTTGCGGAAGCGGCTGTTCCCTTTTCTAAGATGCGCGGGGAAGGTTCCGAACCGCCGCCTATTTATATCGCTTTAACACTGAGAGTACCGAAATGGTTGCGTTTGGCAAGAGGCGGGAACAACTTTGTTGGCAGTGTAGAAGCTTGATTGCAAACCAAGTAACACAAAAGTGGCAGCGATTGCAGACTTCTACGCCCGGCAGGAGAGAAGCGCTTGCACGGCGCGCAGAGTCTCTTAAGAAAATCGGGCGGGCGGTGGGCAACCGCCGGGAGGCACTCTATTTCTGCAAAATCGAGAAAGATGGTGGGCAACCAATAGAGGAGGCGCGGGGCTGGATTGGGTTCGGGAAGAATCGCACCCGCACCGTTCGATCGCTGCGGCGATCGAACAGAGCGGAGGAACTGTGGCTCGATGCGGGAGCGTTAAACGGTCGCGGGCGCGCGCGATTCGAGTTCTGCGAGACGCTTGGCGAGCAGACGTTCGAGCTTGACGAGGGCTGAAGAGAAGCCGTCGATGCCTTCCTTCAGCTTGTCGTTTGCCATGCGATCGGTCGCATGCATGCGGTCGAAGGTGGCCTTGTCGATGGTGATTTTCTCGATGGGCATGGACTTTGCCGCTTCGGGCGAGAGCTTGCGGGGCAGGTCGGCCTGCGTGGATTCGAGCTCGCCGAGAAGTTGCGGCGAGATGGTGAGCAGATCGCAACCAGCGAGCTCACGGATTTCGCCGATGTTGCGGAAGCTGGCGCCCATGACGACGGTTTTGTATCCAAATTTCTTGAAGTAGTTGTAAATGCGCGTGACGGACTGGACGCCGGGATCGTCTGCACCCTGGAAGTCCTTGCCGGTATCTTTCTTGTACCAGTCGAGGATGCGGCCCACGAAAGGCGAAATGAGCGTGACGCCGGCTTCAGCGGCCGCAACGGCCTGGTGCATGCCGAAGAGCAACGTCATGTTGATGTGGATGCCTTCTTTCTCGAGGACTTCGGCGGCGCGAATGCCTTCCCAGGTGGAAGCGATCTTGACGAGAACGCGGTTGGGATCGACACCTTCATTTTTATAGCTGGCGATGATTTCTCGCGCCTGGGCGATGGTCTTTTCAGTGTCGTAGGAGAGGCGCGCATCGACTTCAGTGGAGACGCGGCCGGGAATGATGCCCAGGATTTTCTTGCCGAAGGCGATGGCGAGGCGCTTGAAAGCGAGATTGGCGATATCTTTGTCGCTGGCGCTGTTGCCGAGCTCTTTGTGCGCATCGGTGAGTACGCCGTCGACAATTGGCTGGTACTGGGGCATCTGAGCGACGGTGGTGATCAGCGAGGGATTGGTCGTGGCATCCTGGGGGTGAAATTTTTCCATCGCCTCCAAGTCGCCGGTATCGGCAACGACCACGGTGAACTTGCGCAACTGTTGCAAAAGGTTCTGCGGCATGATTCCTCCTTGGGGAAGGCGCTGGCACCCTTCGGCACCAGTTTAACTCTTTCTTAGGATGCTCCGGGTTAAGGCCGGTTGCACGCGGCTACTGTGCGGCTGCTGCGACAGTATTGGAAAGCACGCCGAGGCCGGCGATAGAAACTTCAACGCGATCGCCGGGAGCAAGCGGCGCGACACCGGAAGGCGTTCCGGTGAGGATGAGGTCGCCGGGCTCGAGGGTGAAGGCGGCGGAGATGAAGCCGAGCAGGACCGGAACGGGGAAGATGAAGTCGAGCGTTGACGCGTGCTGGCGGAGTTCGCCGTTCTGACGGGTTTCGATGGTGAGGCCGGCGTCGAGGTCAAGCTCGTCGCTGACGATGGGCCCAACCGGGCCGAAGGTGTCGAAGCCTTTGGCGCGCGCCCATTGCACGTCCTTCTTTTGGAGGTCACGCGCGGAGATGTCGTTGGCAAGCGTAAAGCCGCGGACGACATTGCGCCAATTGTCGGTCGGCTGGAGATTGCGGCAACGGTGGCCAATGATGAGCGCGAGTTCGCCTTCAAAGTCGACGCGGGTTGAGAGGGCGGGCAGGAGCACGGCGCCGCCGGGAGAAAGAAGCGAGGAGGGTGGTTTGAAGAAGAGCAGCGGTTCGGCCGGCATTTCGTTGCCGAGCTCTTTTACGTGCTCGCGATAATTGCGGCCCACGCAGATTATTTTTGAAGGAGTAACAGGCGGCAACAATTGAGCGGAGTCAAGCAGCCTCGGCGCGAATGCTGACGCGGGATTCGCATTCTGGAGTTTGCAAGCCAGATCTTCTTCGGGAACGGGTGCAGGGCCGGTGATCCACAAATGGTTTTGACGATCTTCGACTTTGCCGTAGCGGATCTGGCTGTCGAGCAAAAAGCGGCAGTATCTCATTTCTCTCCGGGTGAAAAGATGCTACGGTGCGGGGACTGTTTCCTGGGCCTCAATGGAACGTTCGCTTTCGCGTCCATTTTGGCTGACGGCGCTGACGGAATAGGCATAGGCACGGCCGGGCTGCACGGTGTCGTCATGATAGCCGGGACCGATGATGGGCTGAGCAGGTGAGATGCGCTGCCATTCGCCGGATGTGGCGCCAGCCGTCAGATCGCGGCGGTAGACGATGTAGCCGGCAAGAGTTTGGTCTGAATCAGGTTGCCAGTTGAGGTCGACGGCTGCAGCATTACCATTTTCGGCGGGCGTGGCGACAGCGGCCAGGCCGTACGGCACGGCGGGGGGGAAGTTGTTGATGGCATCCACACGAACTGGCTGCGAGGGCGTTGAAGCCAGCTCGAGCGTTTGGCCGTTCACGGGAATGCGGGCGACACGCTGAAGGCGATACTCGTAGGAATTGCCGAAGCGGATATGGGTGTCGAGAGCCTGGCCGGCATGCGCGCCTGGTTCGACAAGGAGAGTTTGCTCAATAGGCTCTGCAGGTTCGGAGAGCAGGCTTTGAGAAGGCTTTTTCGCAGGCAGAGTGAGGAGCTTGCGTACGATTCGGATCGCGACGGGAGAGAAGCCGGGTGGGGCGGGAGTCCAGTGCAGCAGAACGCCGTCGCGCCGCAGTTCGGTGGTAAGGCCGGAGATGGCGGGAGGCGCTTCACCGGCGAGGACTTCTGCGCTGTTTGATGAGCCTGCGGAGTGGTGATTGCGATTGGTGAGCTGAACAAAGTAAGTGAGCGGGCGGGGTACGCCAGAGGCCAGCGGCTGCGGCAATGCGTCGGTGAAGGATCCTGCTGCGCCGGGGGCGAACTGCAAAGTGGTCACGGTGGAGCAGGGCGCAGGAACTGATTCGTTGCGGCAGATACGCACGGTGATATTGCCCTTGAGCAGGAGCTTGTCGGTGTTGCGAGTGGGCATGGTCCAAGAGAGCGAGACCTGATCGCCCGCGCGAAAGGCGGCGAGATCGGCGACGCGAGTGGGTAGGTTCAGGGAAGGAGGCTGGGGCGCGCCCGGCATCCCGCAACCGGAGAAGGCCGTTGCCACTGCGAGCAACACCACAGCGCGAACGTCATTCCCGGGTTTCGGAATTGCGACCTGGGGCACCCGTCCCAGTTTTCCTGCAGATTGCATTGCGCTTTCAGGATAAAGGAGCGACGCGGACCGCGGACGGCCAGGTCGCGTGGGAGGGCTCAAGCGGCAGCACTGCGGCCGGAACATTGCATCACGCCGAGGAATTTGGTCCAGGGGCCGACGGCATCGCAATATTGGTAAGCCATTACGCGCGATAGCTGGTGCAGGTGAGTGAGGTCGTGCACGGCCCACGCTGCGAGCAACTGAGAAAGCGTGACAGGGCCGAAAGAAGAGTGATTGCCGCGGCGAAGCAGGTCTTCAGGCTGAAGATTGAGGGTACACAAATCGGAGAGATTCGCCTTGCCGAGGTCCGCAAATTCATCCAGGAGCTGGCAGAACGATTTGCCCTGGCTTTCACGCAATTGAGCCAGGCGGTCGAGAGGGTCGAAGGGCCGAGACTCGCCGCTTGCGAGGATGATGCGCAGGCGCGGCATCCAGTCGGCGCGTTCGCAGTGAATCAGGTGGCCGACTACGTCGAAGGCAGTCCATGTTTCGCCGCCCTCATTCTGCATGGTCCACGACTCGGGCAGATCGCGTAGTAATGAGTTGAGGACCGCGGGAGTGCGTTCGAGCAGCGAAAGCGTGTCAGGCAGGTTCTGGTCCATGGCTCTCCTGAGATGCTAACTTTTTGATGCCTGGCTGCACTGCAGGACTGCAAAAAATTGCTTTTTGAGGTTGTTGAGGCCTGCTGCTGCATTTATAGCTTTTTGAGGTTGGCGAATTTTTCCATCAGCTTCTTGATGCCGTGGCGCGCGAAGAGGACGGTGAGCTTGGCGTCTTCGCCATTGCCCTCGCGCACGAGCACAGTGCCTTCGCCGTATTTGGAGTGCATGACGCGCTGGCCTTTTTTGATTCCGGTGGCGCCATTGGAGGCGGGGATGTCCATTGCAGGGCGGGCGAACGAGCCGGGACTGCCGGGACCGGATTTTCCGCCAAAGAAGCGGGCGATGTTATCGAGGCTGCGCTCGGGCGGCGGCGCTTCTGGAGTCCTGCTCTTTGGCGCAGTCCCGTGGCGATTCGAAGAGCTCGCGGCGGTGGAGTGGGGAGTCTCCTGACTCTCGTCTTCGTAGTTGAAGTGTGAGCGTTCAGAACCTGAAGCGCGATGGTGGCGACCGGTGCCGTAGCCGGGCGTGTACGCGGAAGAATACGGAGCAGAGGACCAGGTTGCCGCGCGGCCGCCGAGATTCTCAATGAGTTGCTGGGGAACTTCTTCGAGGAAGCGCGATGGAATGCTCGCCTCGGGAACATCGGCACCGTAGCGGCGGCGGTAGTGGGCGCGGGTAAGGATGAGCGTGTTCATTGCGCGGGTCATGCCGACGTAGCAAAGGCGGCGCTCCTCTTCAAGCTCCTCGGGGCTGTTGAGCGTGCGCGAGTGAGGGAAGAGGCCTTCTTCGAGGCCGGCGAGAAAGACAAGCGGGAACTCGAGGCCCTTGGCGGCGTGGAGGGTCATGAGTGTGACGCGCGCATTGGGATCGAATTGATCGGTGTCAGAAGCGAGAGCGGCGTGGTCGAGGAACTCGGCGAGCGTTTCGTCGCGCTCTTCGGCATCGTGCGCTGCGTTGGCGAGCTCTTTCAGGTTTTCAATGCGGCTGAAGGCCTCGGGCGTTCCCTCGGCCTCGAGTGCCTTGATATAGCCGGTGCGGTCGATGATAAAACGGATGAGCTCGGGGAGCGTGGCGGCATCGCCGGGCGAACGGAATCCTTCGAGGCGTTCTGTTTTTGGGCTGGATGACTTCGGTCCCTCAGGAACTATAGCCCCTCTATCTTTCAGATCATCAATGTACGGGCTGAAGCCCGTACCCTTCGACTCGGTGGTCTTTTCCGGAGCAGCGGGGAAGTGGCTTGCGTCGAGGAGCGGAATCTGGTTTTCGTCGCCGCCAAAGTGAGCTTCGGCGCTTTCGAGTTCCGGGATTTCAGGCTCGGCCGCCGAAGCTCCAAAGCTGAAGTTTGTGTCGAAGTCATTTGATTGGGATTCGGCAACGTCGGCGGTGAGTTTGCCTGCAAAATCGGGATCCATCATGGCCTGTGCGTCGAGAATGAGCTGGCGGAAGGATTCCAGTGCCATGAGGGCGCGCGTGGGGATGAGACGATTAGCGACAGCAGCGGCGGCCGCATCCCAGGTGGAACGGCCGGTTTCGAGAGCCAGCCGCTCGATGGTTTCAAGCGTTGTTTTGCCGATGCCGCGCGCGGGCGTGTTGATGATGCGCTGCAGGGCCATGGAGTCATGCGGATTGCGGATGAGGCGCAGATAGGAGAGAAGATCCTTGATTTCAGCGCGCTCGTAAAAGCTGAATCCGCCGACCATGGTGTAGCTGATGGTGTAACGGCGCAGGGCCTCTTCAACGAGGCGCGACTGCGAGTTGGTGCGATAGAGGACCGCGCAGTGCGCGCTGCCAGCCCCTTCGGATTCCGAGGAGTTTTGTGCAGTGCGGAGAAAGGCCTGAATCTTGTCGGCGATGAAGAGCGCTTCGTTTTCGCCGTCGGGGGCTTCGTAGTAGCCGATGAGCGCGCCGCCCTGGCGGTCGGTCCAAAGCTTCTTGCCTTTGCGGCGGAGGTTGTTGGCGACGACGGCGCCGGCGGCCTCAAGGATGATCTGCGTGGAGCGGTAGTTCTGCTCAAGGCGAATGATCTGCGCGGTGGGGAAGTCCTGCTCGAATTCGAGGATGTTGCGAATGTCGGCGCCGCGCCAGGAGTAGATGCTCTGGTCTTCGTCGCCGACGGCGCAGACGTTTTTGTGCTCGCCGGCGAGCAGCTTCATGAGCTCGTACTGAGGCCGGTTCGTGTCCTGGTACTCGTCGACCAATACATATTGATAGCGATGCTGGTAGCGCTCGCGGACTTCGGAGGATGCTTTGAGCAGGCGGACAGCTTCGAGGAGCAGATCGTCGAAATCGAGGGCGTTGTTTTTGCGCAGTTCGGACTGGTACTGCTGGAAGATATGAGCGACACGCTCACTGGTGGGATCTTTGGAGCCGAGGAAGTAATCCTGCGGGTCGACCATGTGGTTTTTGGCCCACGAGATACGGCTCTGCACGGTACGCGGCGTGAGCTGCTTGGTGTCGAGGCCCATACGCTTCATGATTTGCTTGACGATGCTCTGCTGGTCGTTTTCGTCGAAGATGGTGAAGGCGCGGGTGAGGCCGCCGGCAGCGGTCTTGAGCGATTCGATGTCGCGGCGAAGGATGCGCACGCAAAGTGAGTGAAACGTAGAGATGAGCGGCTTGGCAAGCGAGGAGTGGCCGAGAAGCTGATTGACGCGCTCAGCCATTTCACCGGCAGCTTTGTTGGTGAAGGTGACGGCGAGAACGGAGTCGGGAGCGACGTTTTTCTCGCGGATAAGCCAGGCGATACGGTGCGTGATGACACGGGTTTTGCCTGAGCCGGCGCCGGCAAGAATGAGCAGCGGGCCTTCAGTCGCTTCGACGGCGGCGCGCTGTTCAGGATTGAGATGGGCGAGGAGAGGATGCAAGGTATCGAGTCCGGCGAAAAGGTTCCTGACTCCAGTTTATCGTCTGCGCGGTTTGCGCGCAGATGCAGCGGCTCAGGCAGTTTCAGATTTCGAATTTGTCAGGAGCGCAGCGGCAGCGAGGCTGAGCAGTGGGCCAGCGATGCTGAAGAGGGGGCGAGCGACGTTTCCCTGTGCGTCGGCATATGCGCCGAAGAGAAGAGCGAGCAGAGATGCGGCCGCAGCGGCCCAGAGCCAGCGGCGGTCGATGCGCTTGAGTCCGAGCAGGCCGAGGGGCAGAAGCCAGATGAACGTGTACCAGACTTCGCGTGCGTTGAGGCAGCGAAAGAGAGCTTGAAGGAACGGCACGTGGGATTTGGATCCCATGAAAGCGGCGTAATGTGCAGTGCCGGAGAAAAGAGCGCCGGGTGAGGAGAAGGAGAGAAGCAGGGTGGCACAGGAGAAGAGCGCAAGGCCGGCGATCCAGGCGAGGCGGCGCGTGCGGTGCGTGCGATCCGAGAGCCACCAGACGACAGCGAAGAGTATGGCAAAGGGCGCGAAGGTTTCCTTGGCGAGAGTGCCGGGGATGGCCCATACGGGAAGGAGCCACCAGCGCGCGGACAAGAGCGACCACGCGACGAGCGCGAGGAAGAACGCTTCGCCGGAGTCGACGTAGGCGGAAAGAAACCAGTTGGGCACGGCAAAGTTGACCAGGAAGAGCAGAGCGGCGACGAGGGATGTGGCGAAGGAGAAGCGGCAACGCAGGCCGATGACGACGATCACGACAGATGTTGCGGCGGTGAGGATCGAGGTGGCGGCCAACATGCCAAAGAGGGCGGGGTTCCAACTGGAGATGCGGCCATTGGCAAGCCAGTAGAAAGGCTTTGCCAGAGCGGGGACAAGCGGGCGGAATGAAGAAAGAGTGAGCGGGCTCGTGACTTGATCGACGTAGAAGGCAGCATCGGATGTGCCGGGGACGGCGCCGGGATCGTAGCGATTAAGGATGGGATATCCGAGGTCGAAGCAGATGAGAGCAAAGAGGAGCCAAAGGAGAAGTGCGCTGCGGACTGAGAGACGGGATGTCAAAGCTGGATCTCGCGTGTCCTGATGATTTTCACTCAATTGGCTGGGTTTGGGTCGGCCGATAAGTGCTTTATTTCGGCAGGAAGGCGTCTCCATCGTTTCAGATAGATGGTTACCCGGGTAAGAAAGTGAAGACGGTACTGCTTCGGATCGATTCATTCTGTGGGCGCGGCCGGAGCGATTCTTGATTTCTGCCCTGATACGGCACATTTGCCTGCAAATACAGGCGAAGGGAGATTTGAGCCAAGCCGCTGAACCGGCAGAAGACCGGAAGTGCATTACCGAAGGGAAGTGACGAAGATTCGGTTGGGCGAGTACCGATGAGGGGTCAAGCTGCAGCGGGAGTTGTATGGTTGGGGTAGCCGCGGAATCAACATAATCGGGGCCATGAAACTGAATCGTTTTCCCCTCGTGGTTTCGGCATTGGTTCTCTCTCTTGCGCAGGTGACGATGGCTGCGCCTGCGTGCAGCGTGAAGATGAAGGTTCCTGCGTCTACCAGAGTTTTTGCAAGGGCTGGCGTTCAGGGCGCCTGGCAAGAATATTCCAATATTGAAGCGGTTCCCGACCTGGCTCTGGGCGGCGGCATCTCAGCGCAATTCTGGCGCGAAGGAAAGAAGCGTGCATCGGTGTATGTGGTCGAACCCGGCCAGGACTTCTGGGCATACACGCGCTACTGCTTTGACAAGGACGGCCAGTTGCAGGGCATGGGTTATTCGATCGTAACGCCGCTTGGCTGGGGCATTCGCACGACAAGTTTTCTCTCGGTGGGTGCGATCAATTCTGCTTCGTCAGAATTCTTTGAGACAAAGAGTGGCAGAGTGATCGCCAAACCAGCGGGTGTAGGGAGATTTCCGGTCGAGATGCGACCGCCGCTTTACCTGGCGGTGAGCGATCTGCCATTTGCGCCGCTGTTGGAAGGGAAGAAAAAGGAATCGCCGAAATCAAAGCCTGCTCCGAAGATGAGCGCGATGGCGGCGATGAGATTGCGGTAGTAATTTCTGGCGTGCAGGGCGGAAACGTCTGAGCCTCCATGCCCCTGTGCGGGTTGCAATTCGGGGTTCATTCCGCTACCATAACTAGAAGTGCGCAGGGGAAGCCCTGCGCCTGTCAATTGCACCACGGCCATTGAGCGTTGCCGGATCAGGGCTGACGCTTCCGCCAAGGCGGACTGGTAATGGCGGTGGGAGACGAGGAAAGCATGGCCCACGCGGGTAAGAATATTGCGAAGGCGCGCGCCGCTATCACCAAGCCGGCGTATCCGCTGCCTGAGGCAGTCAATCTTCTGAAGCAAGTAAAGTACGCGAAGTTCGACGAGACCGTCGATCTGACGATGCGTCTGGGTGTGGATACGCGCCACGCCGACCAGATGGTACGCGGAACCGTGGTTCTGCCGCACGGACTGGGCAAGACGAAGACGGTGGCTGTGATTGCCACCGGCGACCGGCAAAAGGAAGCGCAGGATGCGGGCGCCGATTTTGTGGGTGGCGAGGAGATGGTGGAGAAGATCCAGAAAGAGAACTGGACCGCTTTCGACGCGCTGATCGCGACGCCGGACATGATGAAGGTTGTGGGCCGGCTGGGCAAGGTGCTGGGGCCGAAGGGCCTGATGCCGAATCCCAAGACCGGGACCGTGACCATGGACGTGGCTGCGGCGGTGAAAGAGATCAAGGCCGGCAAGGTGGAGTTCCGCGCCGATAAGACCAGCCTGGTGCATGTGCCGGTGGGCAAGCTGAGCTTCGATCCGCAAAAGCTGATCGACAATGCGACGACGGTGATTACGTCGATTGTGCGCGCCAAGCCTTCGGCGGCCAAGGGCAAGTACATCAAGAGCGTGACGCTGAGCTCGACGATGGGCCCGGGGGTTCCGCTGGATTCACAGGTGGCGGATGCGGCAGCGAAACGGTAAAGCAGGGACCAGGGACTTGGGACTTGAGACGTAGGGACTGAGAGATCAGAGATAAGAGATCAGAGAAATGGCGATTTCAAAGGCAAAGAAGTCAGAAAAGGTGAAGGGGCTGGCGGCAGAGCTGGCGACCTCGACCACCGCGATTGTGGGCACTTTCAGCAAGCTTACCGTGGCGAAGGATTACGAGCTGCGGAAGGTGATTCGCGAGGCGGGGGGCAAATACCGCGTGGTGAAGAACAAGCTGGCCGCGATCTCGGGAACGGGCACGCAGGTTGAGAGGGCGCTGAAAGGCCTGAAGGGCGTGAATTCGGTGGCGTTCACCGCAGGCGATCCTGTGGCGCTGGCCAAGGTTTTTGCAAAGTGGGCCGGAGAGAATGCCGCGGAGTTTCAGTTCAAGCTGGGCATCGTGGACGGCCAACTGCTGACCGTGGATGACGTGAAGGCGCTGGCGACGATGCCGGGCAAGGAAGAAATTTACTCGAAGCTGTTGTTCCTGATCAATGCGCCTGCGCAGAGGCTGGTGACGGTGTTGAACGCCGCGGGCCGCGATCTGGCGGTGGTGTTGGGCCAGGGAGTGGAGAAGGAGAAGTTTACGGCGGCGTAGCCGCGGAAGGTTTTGGCTGTTCAGGCGAGGAGAAGGGGCGCGAGTCTGGCGCATCGGAAACCATCTCGGGTAGCGGAGACAGCCGGGGTAATACGAATTCAAACGAGGTTGGGAGAAGAACATGGCGGTTCGTCCAGAGTTAGTTGAAGAGATCGTTAGTCTGAGCCTGCTGGATGCGGCGGCTCTCGTGAAAACGTTGGAAGAGAAGCTCGGCGTTTCGGCTGCTGCGGCGGCACCGGTTATGGTGGCGGGCGGCGGCGCGGCGGCGGGCGGGGCGGCTCCGGCGGCTGAGGAGAAGACTGAGTTCCAGGTCATCCTGAAGGACGCTGGCGCCAATAAGATCAATACCATCAAGGCGGTACGTGAAGTAACGTCGCTGGGTCTGAAAGAGGCCAAGGACCTGGTGGATGGGGCTCCGAAGCCGATCAAGGAAAATGCGACCAAGGACGAGGCCGAGGCCATCAGAAAGAAGTTTGAAGGCGTCGCGACCATCGAGGTCAAGTAGCAGGTGCTTGCATCTACCGCCTGGGCGCGCTAAGATATAAAGTGCGTCTTGGCGGCTCCGTTCGTCTGTATGGAGGAGTGGAGATCAGGGCGGCGCAAAAGCGGCGCGTGGTTCTTCCACTCATGCGTCCGGACTTCAGGAAGGGAAGAGTCACTGAAGCGGATATCGTGAGTTCATTAAGTTCCTTTAGGGTCAATGAATTGTTTCGAGGTCAGGCGAGGCAACCGTTGGCGCAGGTCGGGCAACTGGCATTTCGCGGCAGAAGCGGGTATTGCGATCGGCGAGGGCAATGAAGAAAATTCGGATGGGGGCACTGGCGACAAGCCGCGCTCGTGAGGGATTGCGTCCTTACGGGCTTTTCGTGTCTCCCCGGTGCGCTGGGTAGAGGTTCTTTGGCCTCGAGCAAGACGCGGCGCACAATCTACCTCTGCGGTTTTTCCCGAAGTTCGGGTCTCACCGTCGCCGTTGCTTCTGTCAATTGTGCGCAGTCTAGCGCAGCTGCCCGATGATGGCAATATCCAGTACGCGTAATTGACGCGGCTCTCACAAACCCGCCTGACCCGGGTTCTTTCTGGTTGGACCGGACTGAGTTCCGGCCAGCCGGCGGTAAAGGAGCGGGGCTGAATCTCGGCTTCCGCTGGTCCGGTATCTACGATTTTCGTAATTCGCCGACGCCAATGAGACTCGGGCGGCGGCTGGGCGCGGCCTCTGAACTGAGGCGGGACGCCGAAGCGACGAGGCTCAGGAGTGAACATGCCCAACGAGAAGCGCGCGATTCGCAGCCGGCTCGATTTTTCAAAGATTCCCACCGCAACCCAGATTCCCAACCTGATTGAAGTGCAGCGCCGCTCGTACGAGCGATTTCTGCAAATGGACAAGCTGCCCAACGAGCGCGACGACAGCGGATTGCAGTCGGTGTTTGTTTCGGTGTTTCCGATTACCGATTTCCGCGGTATTTCCCAGCTCGATTTTGTGGATTACTCCATCGGCAACTGGGAGTGCAAGTGCGGACACCTGAAGGGACTGCACCACCTGCGCACCGCCTGCGTGCATTGCGGGGCAATGGTGATCACGAATCCGTTCCTGCCCGGCGATGTGCTTTGCCAGAAATGCGGAACGTATAACAAGAACACTCCCGACTTCTGCAATAAGTGCGGCGACCCGGTGAGCCTGCAGTTGAAGTACGACCAGCAGGAATGCGAGGAACGGGGCATGACGTTCAGTGCACCGCTGAAAGTGACGGTGCGGCTGACGATTTATGACAAAGATGCCGAGACAGGCAACAAGACCATCCGCGACATCAAGGAGCAAGAGGTCTTCTTTGGCGACATTCCGCTGATGACGCCGAACGGGACGTTCATCGTGAACGGAACGGAACGCGTAATTGTTTCGCAGCTGCACCGTTCGCCGGGGGTGTTTTTCGAGACGGCGAACAACCGGACCTACTTCCTGGGCAAGATCATTCCCTATCGCGGATCGTGGGTGGAGTTCGAATACGACCAGAAGAACACGCTTTACGTACGCATCGATCGTAAGCGGAAGTTCCTGGGCACGATTTTCCTGCGCGCGCTGGGACTGCGGTCGGACGAAGAGATTCTGAAGACCTTCTACACAGTAGACCGGCTGCAGATCGAAGACGGCAAGCTGATGTGGGAAGTGCAGCAGGATACTGCGAAGAGCACGCACCTGGTGGGAGTAAAGCCGGCGCATGCCATTCTGCACGGCAAGGAGGAGATTGCGCACTCCGGCCGCAAGATCACGGCGCACGCGATCAAGGCCATTCGTGCCGCAGGCATCGGCAAGATCGAAGTGGAAGCTGCCGAATTGGACGGTGCGATGACCGCAGCGGATGTGGTGGATCCGTCGACGGGCGAAGTAGTGGCGGAGGCCAACGTGGAGCTGACCGCTGACCGGCTGCACAAAGTGCTGGCTTCGGGCGCGACCACATTTGAGGTGTTCTTCCCTGACCGGGACGACGTGGGCAACATCATCAGCAATACGCTGAAGCGCGATTCGGTGCACAAGCCGGAAGAGGCGCTGATTGAAATCTACCGCAAGCTGCGGCCGGGAGATCCGCCGACGCTGGACACGGCAACGGCGCTTTTCGAGGGCATGTTCTTCGATGCCCGCAAATACGATTTCTCGCGCGTAGGCCGGCTGAAATTCAATATCAAGCTTTACGACAACCAGGATGCCACTCCGCTGGATCACCGCACGCTGACGCCGGAGGATTTCTACGCGACCATCCGCTACCTGCTGAAGCTGCGCAAGAACATCGGTGTGGTGGACGACATCGATCACCTCGGCAATCGCCGCGTGCGCGCGGTGGGCGAGCTGATGGAGAACCAGTTCCGCATCGGCCTGGTGCGCATGGAGCGCGCCATCAAGGAAAAGATGAGCGTTTATCAGGAGTTGAACACGGCCATGCCGCACGACCTGATCAACGCCAAGCCAGTGATGGCGGCCATCCGCGAGTTTTTCGGCTCGTCGCAGCTGTCACAGTTTATGGACCAGACCAATCCGCTATCGGAGATCACGCATAAGCGGCGGCTTTCGGCTCTTGGGCCGGGCGGGCTGAGCCGCGAGCGCGCAGGATTCGAAGTGCGCGACGTTCATCCGACGCACTATGGCCGCATCTGCCCGATTGAGACGCCGGAAGGCCCGAACATCGGGTTGATCAGCTCACTGAGCTGCTTTGCGCGGATCAATGAGTATGGATTCATTGAGTCGCCGTACCGCAAGGTGAAGGACTCGAAGATTCTCGAGTTCGTGGAGATCGTAAACGCCGGCGAGAGCGGACTGCGCGTGGGCGATCACATCGAAAAGGACGAGATGCTGCGATTGAACGCGCAGTTGAAGAAGGCGGGCAAGCGCATCATCGAGTCGGTGCCGTACAGTTTCTATCTTTCCGCATGGGAAGAGGACCGGCACACGATTGCGCAGGCCAACATTGACTTCAATGACAAGGGCGAGATTACCGAAGACCTTGTGAATGCGCGGCGGCAAGGGAACTTTGTGCTGGTGAACCGGGCCGAAGTCGATTACATCGACGTCAGCCCGAAGCAGCTCGTGTCGGTGGCCGCTTCGCTGGTGCCGTTCCTGGAGCACGACGATGCAAATCGCGCGCTGATGGGCGCGAACATGCAGCGGCAGAGCGTGCCGTTGCTGGCAGCCGAGGCGCCGCTGGTGGGCACTGGCATGGAAGGGGTAACGGCGCGCGACTCGGGAGCCGTGATCCTGGCCAAGCGCAACGGCATTGTGGATTCGGTGGATTCGGAGCGCATCATCGTGCGCGTCGAAGGGGAGCACCATCCTACACAGATGTCGCGCGAAGTCGGTTCAGACATCTATCAGCTGATCAAGTTCAAGCGGTCGAACCAGAACACCTGCATCAATCAAAAGCCGGTGGTGCGGGAAGGCGACCGGGTAGTCAAGGGCCAGGTGATCGCTGACGGCCCGTGCACGGAAGAAGGAGAGCTGGCGCTGGGCCGCAATGTGCTGGTGGCCTTCATGCCCTGGCGCGGCTACAACTTTGAGGACGCCATCCTGATCAGCGAGCAACTGGTGAAAGAGGATTTCTATACCAGCGTGCACATCGAAGAATTCGAGATCGAGGCCCGGGACACCAAATTGGGCCCCGAAGAAATAACGCGCGACATTCCGAACGTGAGCGAACACGCGCTGCGCGATCTGGACGAGAGCGGCGTGATCCGCATCGGCGCGCAGATCGGCCACGGCGACATCCTGGTTGGCAAAGTGACGCCGAAGGGCGAAACGCAGCTTACCCCGGAAGAGAAGCTGCTGCGCGCGATCTTCGGCGAGAAGGCAGGCGACGTGCGCGATGCATCCCTGACCTGCCCCCCAGGCATTGAGGGGACGGTTGTGGATGTGAGGATCTTCAGCCGCAAGGGCCAGGAGAAGGACGAGCGCGCCAAGCAGATTGAAACCGAGTATGTGGCAAAGCTCGAAAAGAACCTGGGTGATGAGATCCGCATTTTGACCGACGAACGCCTGAAGCGCCTGGAGGCGATCCTGGGCGGCAAGGAAGTGCAGGCGGACCTGCACGACGAGCGGACCAACAAGCGCCTGCTGACCAAGGGCGCCATTCTCGATCGCGACACGATCGAGCGCATCTCGACGAAGAACCTGAAGCGCATCCGCTATAACGACAAGGATCCGCGGGTGAACGAGCAGATCGACGAGATCGAAGAGATGACTTCGCGGCAGATCGAGGTGCTGCGCAAGATCACAAATGAGAAGGTGGCCAAGCTGCAGAAGGGCGATGAGCTGCCGCCGGGCGTGATCAAGCTGGTGAAGGTGTACGTGGCCATGAAGCGCAAGCTGAGCGTAGGCGACAAGATGGCCGGCCGTCACGGCAACAAGGGCGTGATCGCGCGCATTTTGCCGGAAGAAGACATGCCTTATCTGCCCGATGGAACGCCGGTGGAGATCGTGCTGAATCCGCTGGGCGTGCCCAGCCGTATGAATGTGGGCCAGATTCTGGAGACGCACTTGGGCTGGGCCGCGAATGAGCTGGGCAAGAAGGTGGCCGCACTCGTGAAGGCCAACTCGGATGCCAGCTATGTGCGCGAACTGGTGCAGAAGGAGTTTGCCGGAACGGCGACGCTGCGGCAGTTGATGGAGCTCGACGACGAGATGCTTTTGCGCGTCGCGGCAGGCATGAAGAAGGGCATCTGGTTCGGCACGGCAGTCTTCGACGGCGCGCGCGAGGAAGAGATCAAGGCGCTGCTGAGGGCGGCAGGATTGCCGGAATCAGGCAAGACGATGCTCTACGACGGCCTGACGGGCGAACAGTTCGAGCAGCCGGTTACGGTGGGCTACATCTACATGCTCAAGCTATCGCACCTGGTGGACGACAAGATTCACGCGCGCTCGATCGGTCCGTATTCGCTGATTACGCAGCAGCCACTGGGCGGCAAGGCGCAGTTTGGCGGGCAGCGCTTTGGCGAGATGGAAGTGTGGGCGCTGGAAGCTTACGGCGCCGCATACATCCTGCAGGAACTGCTCACAGCCAAGTCCGATGACGTGTATGGCCGCACGAAGATTTACGAGGCCATCGTGAAGGGCGAGGCAGCGATTGAGCCGGGTGTGCCGGAGTCATTCAACGTGTTGATTCGCGAGTTGCAGTCGCTGTGTCTGGACGTGGAGTTGATCAAGCGCGCCGATATAGCGAAGAAGGCGCCGACGCCCGAAGTGGCGGCGGTGGCGGACTAAGAGACAGCTTCCAGCCGCTAGCTCCTAGCTCGATTGGGGCGGAACTGGCGGCGGGGGCGATTTGACGATTTGATCTAGCTGAAAGCATGAAAGTGCTCTGAGCAACGAAGGCTAGAAGCTAGTAGCTGGTTTTAAGGATCCTTCTTGAGAGCGGTTACCACCGCTGCCCAGGGAAGGAAGGATCCAGGAGAGATTCAGGAATCCCTGGGAAACACCGCGGTGGGCAACAGAGAGCCCGCTAGGGAGGGTCGCCTTGTTCCGTTCGAACCCGTTTGAGCTTACCAGCCCGATTACCGACTTCGACGCAATCCGCATCATGCTGGCCTCGCCAGAGAAGATCCGCAGCTGGTCGCATGGCGAAGTCACCAAGCCGGAGACCATCAACTACCGTACGTTCAAACCCGAGCGCGACGGCCTGTTCTGCGCGCGCATCTTCGGTCCCGTGACTGACTGGGAGTGCCTTTGCGGCAAGTACAAGCGCATGAAGCACCGCGGCGTGATCTGCGACAAGTGCGGCGTGGAAGTAACGGTGAGCAAGGTGCGCCGCGAGCGTATGGGCCACATCGAACTGGCGTCGCCCTGCTCGCATGTGTGGTTCTTCAAGGGGCTGCCTTCGCGCATCGGCCACCTGCTGGACATCTCGCTGCGCGATCTGGAGAGCATCCTCTATTTCGAGTCTTACGTTGTAGTCGACCCGGGCGATGCACCGGTGCGCGAACGCGAGATCATCAAGGACGAAACGCGTTTCCGCGAGCTGGATCAGCAGTTCCGGCCCTCCGGTTTCAAAGCCATGATGGGCGCCGAAGCGATCAAGGAACTGCTGAAGCGCGTGAATGTTGATGAATTGGCGATGGAACTGCGCGAGCGGATGAAGACCGAGACGTCCGCACAGAAGAAACTGAAGTTCGCGAAGCGCCTGAAGGTGGTTGAGGCGTTCCGCAAGTCAGCGAACAAGCCGCAGTGGATGATTCTCGACGTGCTGCCGGTCATTCCTCCGGAGTTGCGTCCCCTGGTGCCGCTCGACGGCGGCCGGTTCGCCACCTCGGACCTGAACGATCTGTATCGCCGTGTAATCAACCGCAACAACCGGTTGAAGAAGCTGATGGATCTGCACGCTCCTGAAGTGATCGTGCGCAACGAGAAGCGCATGCTGCAGGAAGCGGTGGACGCGCTGTTTGACAATGGCCGTCGCGGCCGCGTGCTGCGCGGCGCAAACAACCGCCCGCTGAAGTCGCTGAGCGATACGTTGAAAGGCAAGCAGGGACGGTTCCGCCAGAACCTGCTGGGCAAGCGCGTGGATTACTCCGGCCGCTCGGTGATCGTGGTTGGTCCGGAATTGAAGCTGCACCAGTGCGGATTGCCGAAGAAGATGGCGCTGGAGCTGTTCAAGCCATTCATCTATCACCGTCTGGAGCAGACGGGGCAGTGCACCACGATTAAGCAAGCTAAGGAAATGGTGGAGATGCAAGAGGCGGTCGTGTGGGACATCCTTGAGGAAGTGATCAAGGATCATCCCGTGCTGCTGAACCGCGCTCCAACGCTGCACCGCCTGGGCATTCAGGCTTTTGAGCCGGTCCTGGTGGAAGGCAAGGCGATCAAGATTCACCCGCTGGTCTGCACGGCCTTCAACGCAGACTTCGACGGTGACCAGATGGCGGTTCATATTCCGCTTTCGCCGGAAGCACAAATTGAAGCCAGCGTGCTGATGCTGGCTTCGCACAATATCCTTTCGCCGGCAAGCGGCCAGCCAATTACTGTGCCCACGCAGGACATGGTGCTCGGCCTGTATTACCTGACCAAGGCCAAGAAGGGCGCCAAGGGCGAGGGGCGCGTGTTCGCGAATACCGAAGAGATCCTGATGGCTCTGGAAGCAGGCGAAGTGGAGACGCTGTCGCCGGTACGGCTGCGCTATTCGGGCAAAGTGCTGGACATGACGACGGCGTACGACGACCAGGACCTGACCCACACAGAACCGGTGGACTTCGACAAGGAGTATCTGTCGACCACGGTAGGCCGCGTGATCCTGAACGACGCGCTTCCGGGCGGCATGCCTTACATCAACGGCCTGCTGAAGAAGAAGGGCATCGGACAACTGGTGAACTACTGCAACCAGAATCTCGGCTTGGAAACGACAGTGGGCATGCTCGACCGCATCAAGGCTCTGGGATTCCAATACGCAACGCGCTCCGGACTTTCCGTGGGCCTGGATGACATGGTGATTCCGGAGAGCAAGTACAAGGTGGTTGGCGAGGCCGACAAAAAGGTGATCGAGGTCCAGAAGCAGTACATGGACGGCGCCATTACCAACGGCGAGCGCTCCAACAAGGTCATCCAGATGTGGTCGGCGGTAACGGACCAGGTGGCCGACGAGATGTTCAGCAACATGAAGCGTGCGGACGACGACGGCGCCATGAACCCGATTTACATCATGGCCGACTCAGGCGCGCGCGGATCCAAGCAGCAGATCCGGCAGTTGAGCGGGATGCGCGGACTGATGGCCAAGCCGAGCGGCGAGGTGATCGAAACGCCCATCACGGCGAACTTCCGCGAAGGGCTGACGGTGCTGGAATACTTCATCTCGACGCACGGCGCGCGTAAAGGCCTGGCAGACACCGCGTTGAAAACGGCGGACTCAGGCTATCTGACGCGCCGGCTGGTCGACGTGGCGCAGGACGTGATTGTGACGGAGCAGGACTGCGGCACGCTCGAAGGCATCTACGTGGGCTCGATCGTGGAATCAGGCGAGATCATCGAGCCGCTGCGGGATCGCATCATCGGCCGCGTGTCGCTGGAACGGATCAAGGACTATGACGGAAATGTTGTAGTCGAAGTGAACCAGCCCATCGACGAGGATATTGCATCGGCGATCCAAGGGGCGGGCGTGGAGAAGGTGAAAATCCGCTCTGTGCTCACATGCGAGTCGCGGCGCGGCGTGTGCGCGCTGTGCTACGGACGCAACCTGGGTTCCGGCCGGATGGTCGAACTGGGCGAAACCTGCGGCGTAATCGCGGCGCAGTCCATCGGCGAACCGGGCACGCAGCTCACGATGCGTACTTTCCACGTGGGCGGCACGGCAAGCCGCGTAGCCGAAGTATCACGCCTCGACGCCAAGAACAACGGCTTTGTGCGCTTTATCAACCTGAACACCGTGGAGAGCAAGGAAGGTGTTCTGGTGGCGATGAACCGCTCCGGCTCGATTGCGGTGGTGGACGAGCGCGGCCGCGAAAAGGAACGGTACCAGGTTGTGTACGGCGCACGCCTTCGCGTTCGCGAGGGAACGGCCGTGAAGCTGGGCGACGCGCTGGCGGAGTGGGATCCTTACACCTACGCCATCCTCACCGAGATTGGCGGCGCGGTGCAGTTCAAGGATCTGCAGGAAGGGATCACGCTGAACGAGGAAGTGGACGAAGTGACCGGGCTTTCGCGATGGGTGGTTGCCGACTCGCCCGACGAGAAACGCCAGCCGGCCATTGCCATCAAGGGCGCCAAGAGCAGCAAGCGTTACCTGTTGCCGCGCGGCGCGCACTTGATGGTGCAGGACGGAGACGAAGTGGGTCCGGGCGACGTGCTGGCCAAGATTCCCAAGGAAAGCACGCGCACTAAGGACATCACCGGCGGTCTGCCGCGCGTGGTTGAGCTGTTTGAGGCGCGCAAGCCGCGCGAGACTGCGATCATCAGCGAGATCGATGGCGTGGTGCGGTTTGGCGAGATCAGCAAGGGCCAGCGCAAGATTTACGTGACGGCAGACAACGGCGACGAGAAGGAATACTCGGTGCCGCGCGGCATTCACGTGAACGTGCAAGAGGGCGAGCGGCTTCGCGCAGGCGATCCGCTGATGGACGGCCCGCTGAACCCGCACGATATTCTGGCCGTACTGGGCGAGAAGGAACTGCAGGCTTACCTGGTGAACGAAATCCAGGAGGTCTACCGCCTGCAAGGCGTGGCGATCAGCGACAAGCACATCGAGGTGATTGTGCGCCAGATGCTGCGCTGGGTGCGGATCGATGAAGTGGGCGACACCAACTTCCTGCTCGAGCAGCAGGTGGACCGGTTCCGCTTCAAGGAAGAGAACGAGCGGGTGCTGCAGAACGGGGGCCGTCCGGCGATCGGCAGGCCGCTGTTGCTGGGCATCACGAAGGCTTCGCTCTCAACGGACAGCTTCATCTCGGCGGCCAGCTTCCAGGAGACAACGCGCGTGCTCACCGAGGCCAGCATCAATGGAGCGGTGGACAACCTGCGCGGGTTGAAGGAAAACGTGATCGTCGGACGGCTCATCCCGGCGGGTACGGGTCTGGAGTACTATCGCAACGTGCAGCTCTCGCCGGAGCTTGAGGAAGCTGCGGCTCGCGTACAGCAGGAAGTGCATGCGGAGATCGAGGCGGCAGAACGCGAACTGGAAATGATGCGGCAGGAGGGCGAGGCCGAGGAGATGGCAGCCGAATAAGCACACTCGGTGCGGCAGCTCTTTAACTGATTGGAATGAGAGGCCCGGCGAAATGCCGGGCCTTTTGTTTCCAGATGAGTCGCAAGCGTTTGCTAAGATTGCCTAGAGCAATTGAGCACTACTTATCAAAACATGCAGCAAAAGAAGGAATCTCTCTCGCCAGTCCGCCGCCCAGCGACGAAGAAGCCGCCCCTGCTGATGAAGCGGACGCAGCCGGTGATCAAGAGGCTGGCGAACAAACTCAGTGAGCCGGTCCTGACTTACTGGAACTCGACAAAGGGTTCGATCTGCCAGAACGATGTAGTCGGTCTCTATGCACTTTTGCAGAATACTGGCAGGCTGAGCAGGCTTTCGGTTTTCGTGAAGTCGGATGGCGGGTCGGGGCAAGCCGCCCTGCGCATGGTGAATCTCTTGCGACAGTTTGTGGATCGCCTGACCGTGCTTGCGCCTTTGGAATGCCAATCGGCAGCAACCATGCTCGCGCTGGGCGCGGACCGGATTTCAATGGGACCGCTTGCGCAACTGTCGGCAATTGACACATCACTGACGCATGATCTGTCTCCCATCGACCGGGACAATGATCGCGTAAGCGTCAGCAACGATGAATTGCTGCGTGTGATCAGGCTTTGGACCGAGCAGGCAAAGGCATCGACGGCGAATCCGTACGAAGCGTTGTTCCCGTTCATTCACCCGCTCGTAATTGGCGCCGTGGACCGCTCGAGCGCGCTTTCGACGCGTATTTGCGAGGAGATTCTTTCTTATCACATGAAAGATGCGGAGAGAAGCAAGGAGATCAGCAATGTACTGAACTCCGGATATCCTTCGCATTCCTATCCAATCACGCTGCGCGAGGCAAAACGAATCGGGCTCAAGGTTGAACCGATGAGCGACGACGTGAATGCCTTGCTATTCGAGCTGAACGAGATTTATTCAGAGATGGGGCAAAGCGCATCAACGGACTTTGATGAGAAGAATCAGCACGACAACAGCATACTCAATATTATGGAGTCGAGCGGAACGCTCATCTACTATCAGCTTGACAAGGATTGGCATTACCGCAGCGAAGAGCGGCGATGGGTTGCGCTGAACGACAAGAGCAGCTGGCGCAAAGCAGAGCTGATTAAAGGCAAGGTCATTGCCTCACAATTGCATATTCGGTAGCAGGCTCTGCCGGCGCTAATCGGCGGCGTCAGGCACGGTCTTCGGAGACAAGGTGAGGATCATCTTCCGGGTGCGGCGAACGCCTTCTGCCCGGCGTCTTGTATTTAACTGCGTACATGGCCGCGTCGGCTGCTCGGAGGAGGCTGTCGGCGGAACTGGCATCCTGAGGATAGACAGCAATGCCGATGCTCCCCGACCCACGCAATTCATAGCCTTCGCCGGAGAAAGGCTTGTCGAAACATGACTGAAGGCGATGAGCGATCTCTTCGACGTCGGCGCGATTGCGAACTTGGGAGACGAGCACGGCGAATTCATCCCCGCCAAGACGAGCCAGCGTGTCACCAGGCCGCAACTGGGTTTTCAAGCGCCGCGTCAGTTCTTGCAGATACATGTCGCCAGCGTGGTGACCATACACGTCGTTTACCTGTTTGAATTCATTCAGATCAATATAGATCAGGCCGAAGACGCCCGCCGATTGACGGGCCGCCTGAATCTGTGAATCCAGAGTCTTTTCTAAAGAGAAGCGGTTCTGCACATCGGTGAGCAAGTCGAACTCGGACCGGTGGACCAGGTCGGAATAGAGCCGCGAGGTCTCGATGGCGAGTGTTGCCAACTCGGCAGCCATCCCCAACGCCTCTTTTTCGTAGGCGCTAGGCTTGGTGTGTGCAGCGAAGGCCGCGAAGAGAGTGCCCAAGGCGGGGCCAGAGCGCGCGGCGATAGTTTGCTCGACCGTCCGTAAAGAAGAGCCAAGCTGGGCCGGGCGGTTGCCAAGCATGGCCCCATTTGCGACCTGACACCAGCAGGCTGCGCCGTTGAGCCGTAAAGAAACCAGTTCTGTGATCCGCTCCAGGATGGCGGCAAGTGGCTTGGAGTGGTTAATGTCTTCAAGAATGCGACCGCGCCGCTGCTCCACATAGGCGAGAGACCCGATCTGGCGCCGGTTCTTGTGCTCCAGATACCAGCCCCTCATGCCAACCGCAAGCACGAGAAGCAGCAGGCACCCTCCCAAGAGCAGAACGTTATGCGTGTTCAACCAATCGGGCTCGGCGACGAAGAGGATGTCAGCGGGCGAACGCATGAGGATATTGAATGGCACATCGCCATTAAAGGGATTTGCTTCAGCCAGCATGCAGATGCCGGTAACGCGAATGCGAGAGCCCTCAGGAATCTGTTCCATGGCAGGCAGCGGAGCTGGATTCGTGGAACGGGAGTGGCGGAGGATGGCGGAGAACAGATGGCCGTCAGATTCGAGGACATATTCGTCTTCGGTAGCCTGGCGCACTTCTGCGACCACTTTGCCCTCGATGGAAACCAAATCAAAGGCGTGGCCATGACCCTGATTGCCACCTTGAGCCAATTCCCGCCAGGTGAAGACGGCCGGAGTTACCGGCGCCTGGGTTGGGCGCTCACGCACCTCGCCGCGAACGAGCGTGAGGAAGCCGTTCTGTACATCTGGGAATCCGATCGCATCGGCCATGTTCCCTATGTGCAGGGGCCCCCAATTGTCCGTCATGATCCAAAGGCTTTTGCTGCCATCCTGCAGCACCAGAGCCGAACCCGGCTGGTAGTAAGTAATGCTTCCGCTTACACGCATGCGCTGCGAGCGCTCGGCTAGCTGGAATCCAGTGATGATGCGATCCATCGGCGCGACAGGCAGCGACCATGGGTCGGAAGCGGCGCGCTTCAACAGTTTCACGCCATCCATCGACTGGACATGAAGCAGCACGCCGGTTTCCTGCATTTTGTTGTCGAACTGCCCGGCTACCGGGCCGGAGATCTCGATTTCGGCGTCGAGGAGGCTTTTGAGGGCGTTTTCATCGTCGCTATCGAGGTTTGCATCCACCGGTCCGCCATCGACAATCATGTGAAGGTAGGCCGTGGGCTTGAGAGATCGGCGGTCTGGTATTAAATCGGCGGACAGAACAAAAGCGTGCACGCTAACGAACCTACAGTCGGTTTCAGTGCGGATCAATTGCTCGAAATCTGCGTGTATTGGCTTGGGCAGTGGGCCATGACGGAGGAAGGTGACGTCGTTGCTCACGACATATGGACGAAAGCTTTCGTGCGTGGTTCCGCGGACCAGGACGCGATCGCCCGGCACGAGAGCCAGGCTAGTCGTAGCGCTCACGTAGATGGCATCGTTCCCGTCCTGCACGAACATATCGTTGTTAAACGAACGAAAATAGGTGACGGTCGCCTCAAACGACACCGGTGGGTGCTTGCTGGCTTCGGCATTGGACAGAGTTGCGATGGTATGCAGGGAGGCGGACGGGGACGGGGACGGCGCAGCCGCCATTAAGATCGCGGGAAAAAGAATGGCCGTTCCTAAGAGGAGTCTCGTGATCAATTTGAACCTGCCCACCGTTCCGCTCTTTTCGCTCGTGCAGGCTGGCCAATCGCCAGCCCGCTGGCTTTCCGATTTTGGCGCGCCGGGGCAGATCAACTGACCACGGGCCGGGAACAATGCGGGGGAATATCTCTCAAGTATCTTACTCTCAATAAAATCTGGTTTAATAGCACTTTCGGGTTGTGAGAGGGTACTATCGCGATTCCCGGGTGGGGCGGAATGGCTGTTGAAACCACGGCCCGAGTGCCTGGTTTGAGCGACGGCGAAGGGAGGCTTCGATATGACGACGAGCCGTGAACCATCGTCCACACCCAGCCAGGCCGCGGACGATACCAGGCGCGAAATGAAGGAACCCGTGGGCCGGCAGATTCGGGTTATCGGCGTGCCGCTCGACCTGGGCGCGAGCCGCCGCGGTGTGGATATGGGGCCCTCGGCGGTGCGGGTGGCCGGCCTGGAGGCGCGCCTGGAGTCCCTGGGCCATAATGTGACCGACGCGGGCAACATTCAGGTAGCCATTGCCGAAACTAAGACGCCTGGAAGCAAGAACGCCCACTATCTGAAAGAGATTGCGGAAACGTGTACCCGCACGGCAAAGGCAGTGAATTCGGCGCTGGAGGCAGGTATGACGCCGCTGTTGCTGGGCGGGGACCACTCACTGGCCGCCGGTTCGGTTTCGGGCGTTGCTGATTTTTACAGGCGCCGGGAGCAGAAGATCGGGCTTATCTGGGTGGACGCCCACTCCGACATCAATACTCCCGATACCTCGCCATCGGGTAATGTTCACGGGATGCCCCTGGCCGCATTGCTGGGACTGGGGCCGGAACAACTCTCCAATCTTCTTGGCTATGCCCCAAAGCTCTTGCCCGAAAATGCGGTTCTCGTAGGGGTGCGCAATGTTGACCTGGCCGAGCGCGAGAACCTGCGCCGCGCCGGAGTGACGGAGATCTACACCATGCGCGACATTGACGAGCGCGGGATGAGATCGGTGATGGAGGAAGCGGTGCGCGCAGCAGGCCGCGGGACCGCCGGCTATCACGTGTCGCTCGACATGGACTGGATTGATCCCGAAGACGCGCCGGGTGTGGGCACTCCTGTGCGTGGGGGAGCAACCTATCGCGAAGCTCACCTTGCCATGGAAATCATTGCCGATGACGGGCGCCTTCTGAGCTTTGAGATCGTTGAAGTCAACCCGGTCATTGACGAACATAACCGAACTGCCGACTTGGCGGTCGAGCTAGCCTGTTCGGCGTTTGGGAAAAAGATTCTGTGACCTCGGCGACTCCTCAATAACCTACGCCAATACAGGCAGAAGCGCTCCTCGCGAGGCGTCATATCTTTCGCTGATTTCGCGTGCCCAGCCTAGGGCGGTTGTGATTGGCGAAACCGGATTGCTGACGCGTGCCGGAAAGCCATCATAAGTGCGGCCTTCGAGCACGCGACCGTTACGTTTTTTGCGAACCCCACCCCATTGTTTGAAAAAGAACGGGATCTCCGCATCAACGCACTGGTCACGAATCGCCATCACCCATTCCTTTTTCAGCGGCCTCGCGCCATGGCCGCTCTCCCCTCCGACTATGACCCAATGAATCCCCGTAAGGCGGAGTCGACCTAGGCCTTCGAGTAATGGCTCAATCGACAGAAACCGCACACGCGCCGGCGCCTCGCGAAGATCGCGAATTCGCGGGATACCATATTCGCGATTTTCGACACTTACGCCCCACCAAATGTGGTGCGATTCAGCCGCAAAGCGAAGGCGGCCGTGAAGGAGATTTGCCATTCGTGCCGAGCGCTTGGTCAGAATTTGATACGTGTGCCAATTTGCCTTGACCATGACTGTTGCAACAGCCTCGATGTAGTCGTCAGGCACTCCATCGTGGAAAAGATCGCTCATGGAGTTCACGAAGATCATCTTCGGCGTCTGCCAGCGGAGAGGCTCCGCAAGCTTTTCAGGAACGAGCCGCAGGTCGAAACCTTGTTCGTAGGGATGACCGGGGACTCCACGAAATCGCTCCGCAAACACCTCAGCATAACAGTGCTTGCAGCCCGGGCTGATCTTGGTGCAGCCGCGCACCGGATTCCACGTTGCATCGGTCCATTCGATTTTTGACTCGAAGCTCATAATCGCTCCCAGTGAGCGCGGGCGCCGTCATGTCCGCCCGGTCCTTGAATCTGGCAGTTCACACTGCTATCCTACCGCTAAACTTCGCTTTTAATTCGCCCAGGTTTTCCAAAGGCTTGGTGGGAGCCCCTTGTGACTCAACAGGAGATGTTCGGCGGGAATTGGACGCAGCAAAAGCTGCGGGTTCTGAGTAAATACTTGAGTGCCTACCGTAGAATCTTCGAGAGAAACGCGCGGGCACGGTACTTCCGCGTGTCCTATGTCGATGCTTTTGCCGGTACCGGCGTGATCCCGAGGCCCGAGATTGAGTCGGCGTTTGAAGAGCTTGTACCAACACTGTTTGAGGCCGAACAAGAGTTTCGTAAGGGAAGTGTTCGCCGGGCCTTGGAGGTCAATCCGCCATTTCATAAATACGTTTTCATCGAGAAAGACCGCGGTAAATGCGAGGAGCTTTTGGCACTTCGGGATGAATTCCCGAAAAGAGATATAAAGATTGAAAACGAGGATGCCAACCCGGCACTTCTCAAATGGTGCCGCAAGATGGACTCGAAGCGTGAGCGTGCAGTGGTATTTCTTGATCCATTTGGTGCGTCTGTTGAATGGAGCGTGATCGAGGCAATCGCAAAAACAGGCGGAGTAGATATGTGGATTCTGTTTCCGTATGCGGCGGTGAACCGAATGTTGACGAGAGGCCATAAACCGTCCCGCAGCTGGTCGGAAAAATTGACAAGTGTTTTCGGGACTTCGACCTGGGAAGAGAAGTTCTATTCCTCGAGTCGTTTCACGTCAATCATCGATCCTCGCGGAGAAGTCGAACTTGTTCGCAAGACGGCCGCCCCCGCGAAAATCGTGGACTTCTTCGCTGAGCGCCTCTCGGCTTTGTTCTCTGAAGTCGCAAGACCCGGACTTCTATTTAATTCAAAAAGCCTCTTATTTGTGCTTTTCTTCGCGTCGAACAACAAGACCGCTGTTAAGATCGCGAATGACCTTATGCGCGAAATAACGCGATAAGAAATTTGATCACATTCCTTGACCACATTGTTGAGCGACAATGTACCATGGGCAAAAAACTCCGGGTCGGGATTCTTTTTGGTGGGCGCAGCGGAGAGCACGAGGTTTCGCTGCTTTCGGCGGCGTCGGTTCTGAAGGCGATTGATCGCGAAAAGTTCGATGTGACTCCGATCGGCATTACAAAGGAAGGCCGGTGGCTGGCGGCCGCTGACGCGCACGGAATGCTGAACGGCGATGATAGCGCAGTGGCACGGCGGCTACGAGCGGGAGACCCGGAGGCGACGCCGGGAGCGAAGCTGCTGCATGAAGGAATACCAACCTTGCTGTCGCCGGAACCAGCCAGTTCCGCGACTTTAGGCCCAAGCCATGGTCCGGCCGGTCAAGCCCTCGATGTCGTATTTCCTGTGCTGCATGGTACGTTCGGCGAAGATGGGACGATCCAGGGACTCTTCGAACTGGCGGAAATTGCCTATGTCGGATCGGGCGTGCTAGGCTCGGCTGCCGGCATGGACAAGGATGTAATGAAACGGCTGTTCGTGCAGGCGGGGCTACCGATTGTGAAGCATGTGACGCTGCTGCGGCGCGCATGGGAGATGTCGCCGCGCAAGGCGATCGCCCTGGTGGAGAAAGTGCTCCAATACCCCGTATTCGTGAAGCCGGCAAACCTGGGCTCTTCAGTTGGAATCTCGAAAGCGCACGATCGCAAGGAACTTGGACCGGCGCTGGACCTGGCGGCGAAGTACGACCGCAAACTAATCGTAGAAAACGCTGTCGGGGGAAGAACCGGCAGCAGCGGGCAGGCAGCCCGCGCGCGGGAGTTTGAAGTTGCAGTGCTGGGCAACGATGATCCGAAGGCGAGTGTCGTCGGCGAGATCATTCCGGGCAAGGAGTTCTACGATTACGAGGCGAAGTACCTTTCAGAAGGATCGGTGCCGGTGATTCCGGCAAAGATCGCGCGCGAAGCAAGCAAGAAGATTCAAGAGATGGCGGTGGCTGCATTCAAAGCATGCGATCTGTCGGGACTGGCGCGGGTGGACTTTTTGATGGAGCCGGACGGCAGGAAGCGAGTCTTTGTGAACGAAGTGAATACGATGCCGGGGTTCACGCAGATCAGCATGTATCCGAAGCTTTGGGAGGCAAGCGGGCTGAGCTATAGGGAATTGATCACCAGGCTTATCGAGCTGGCATTGGAGCGGCAGGAGGAGAAAGCCCGCACGGTGTATAGCCGAGAAGTGTAGGGATTTCGAGAATAAGGCGTTGAGTGGCTGGAACAACATCGCGGCGCGAGGTGTCTAATAGAACTGGAATCTACGGATGAAGAGCCCCGTTGTCAATTCTGATTGTGAGGAACATTTTCGATGACATTGCTCGATGCTCCGACATTTGATGCCGCGCGGGCGCGGCGCAAAGCCTTGATTCTCCAGATCAGCGCGGCGGTGTTGCTGGTGCTTTGGACTGTCTGGTGGCTGGTGGCGGGCCGCCCTGTGGACTGGCCGTGGAATTGGAATCACTATCTTTTTGGCCGTAGAGCCGTTAGCCAGTTTATGACTGCGCTAGAGGCGAACGACCTGGAGAAGGCTTACGGCGTTTGGGTTCACGACAAGAACTGGAAGCAGCATGCGCAGAACTTCAGTGCTTATCCCTACGGACGGTTCGTAGGCGACTGGAGCCCGACCAGTCCCGACAATGAATATGGGCCGATTCACAGCTTTAAGATCGCGCTTGCCGGCCACTACGGCCACGGCGTGCTGGTAGCGATTCTCGTGAATGAGCGAAAGAGCGATGCGTTGAACCTGGCCTATGATCCCAAAACCGGCCAACTGAGTTATGCGCCGCCCGGTGTGCAGTTGTATCTGGGGCCGTAGAAGCAGCTTTCAGCGGACAGCCGTTAGCTTCGAGTCTCTATAAGCACGGATGAAGTGAGATGACCTGATCGATTTCAGGTTGAGCGGACCTTTGTGTCACGCCGCCACGCACCGAAGTGCAAATTGCGTTTGGAACTATCGCGCTGCTTCAGTGAGGATTTCGGTATTCTTACTCATTTGGGCGGTGCGCTCGATTTTGTCCCAATTGAAAGGCTTGCCGTCGATGGCGCGCTTGAGCGTCTTGAACAGCACGATGGAGAAGACCTGGCGATAAGCGAATCGTTGCAGCCAGATATGAAAGAGCAACCAGCCATCGCCCTTGTTGGCCGGATGACGCCGCTCCAGGCTGAAGGCCGCCGTGGACGTGATGAAATCAATCACAAGAAAACCTAGAAAATAGACGACGAGTTTTTCGAAGCTTGCGGCCGATGCCGCTTCAGGGTGGTAGTGCCGGTTGACGAGGTAGGTGACGATACCGGCCAGGAACATGATGTCGATGAATGGCGAGACCAACGGCAAAAACATCTGGAAGATGAGGATGTTGGGCAAGGCGAAGAGGCCCATGGCCTTGTTGCGCACAAAAGCGGCGCGATGTTTCCAGACCGCCTGTAGGGTGCCAAACGACCAACGAAAGCGCTGGCGCATGAGTCCCCTGGCGTTAATGGGCGCTTCGGTGTAGGCCAAAGCCCGATCTTCGTAATCGACCTTGAATCCCTGTTCGAGCAGGTCCATGGTGAGGTCGGCATCTTCAGCGACCGTGTTGAGCGGATAGCCTCCGGCAGTCTTGACCGCTGAGGTGCGCCAGGCGCCAATCGCCCCCGGCACCACGGTGATGACGTGGAACAGATCGAGAGCGCGGCGTTCGAAATTCTGGCTCGTGATGTACTCGAGGGCCTGCCAGCGGGTCCACAGATTTACGCGGTTGCCCACCTTGGCGTTGCCCGCGATGGCGCCAATTGCGGGGTTCTGGAAGTGGGGGACAAGCTTGGATATGGCGTCTGCGGCAATCACCGTGTCCGCGTCGATTCCAACGAATATCTCCTCATTGATGCGATCGAGCGCGTAATTGAGTGCCGCGGCTTTGCCCTCATTCCGTTTTGTGAAGACTTGCACGCGGCCGGCGGCAATCTCCTGAGCATAGGCCGCTGCAGCCACCTCAGCAGTGCGATCCTGGGATCCGTCGTCGACGACGATGACGTGGAGGTTCTTGTAATCGGAGTTGAGCACGGAGCGGATGGTGCGAACGATAACGGTTTCTTCGTTGTAAGCGGGAACGAGGACGGCGACGCGCGGATTGAGGCCCGCCGGAGCTTGACGACTCGGCCGGATGAAGCGATCGATAAGGGCGAAGATTCCAACAATGATGAGCCGCGCGCTCATCAGGACGTCGCCGACAAAGAAGACCATCACAATGAAGTTGCCAATGATGTCGAGCACAGAAAAGGCGATCGAGTCCGGGATAGTACGCACCCGCTGCCAGAAAGTGAGGGGTGGCATGACCTGTGCAGTGGTTTTGCCCATCAGTGCGGAAACCGGCACGAACTCGTATCCATGGGCCCGAAGGGCATCGATGATGTAAGGCAGCGCGGCTACTGTGCGAGCGCGATCGCCGCCGCCATCATGCATGAGGATCACGGAGCCGCGGAACTGCGGCTTCGTCTTCATGGTGCGTAACTGGGAGAGCACCGAGTCAACCATTTCCTGCGGGGACTTGGGCGGGTTCTCATTCCAATCGTTCGTGTCGATTTTGCTGCCGATAATGGTAAGCCCGTCGCGCTGAATACGGACGACGGGAGCGGCCTCGTCGTCGGTATCGGGCTCCTCATCGTTGTCGTAGGGAGGACGGAAGTACAGCGGCTGGACTCCTAACTTGCTCTCAAACAGGCGCTCGGTGAGATTGATTTCGAGATCCAGCTGGCGGTTGGAGATTTCGCTGATGTCGGGATGTGTCCAGGTGTGGCTGCCAATCTCGTTACCCTCACGCACGATGCGCTGCATGATGCCGATGTTGTCGGAAGCCGCTGAGCCGATGAGGAAGAAGGTTCCCTTGACATTCTTTTGCTTCAGGATGTCGAGAATTTTCGGTGTCCATTTGGGATCGGGGCCGTCATCGAATGTAATTGCAAGCTCTTTTGGGTGGTAGCCGTATTGCTCAATGGTGTAACTTCGCGGATACACATCCATGTGCTCATCGATGATGAGCTTCTTGCGCGGGTCGGGCTCGTCTGTGTCAACTTCCACGGTGCGCTTGCCGGGCTGGGGCAGGCCGGTGACGCGGATGATGTCGCCGTCGCCCTCGGTATCTACGTCGTGTCCAGGCTGAACCGTGCCCAGCGCCTGCAATGATGACGGATCGGTGGGCCGATCCCAGACATTCCACAAAGAACTGTCTTCCCAACCCAGACGCCAAAGGGCGAACGTGCGCAGGCCGAGCTGCCGCGCAGCGCGCATTTCGTTCAGCAGTGAAACGCCGTCGAGAAACCAGACCACGTGCCGCTGGTTATTGTCTTCGTCGATGTACTCAAAATGGGGATTCAGTGTGTCGTAATCAAGGTCGAGGTCGGCGTCGACGTCAGAGGCTTCCTGCCAGGCTTGAGATACTGAGAGATCTTCGGTATCGAGGACTGCGGGCTTGCGATGGCGGCGATCCTTCGGGTTAGGAATCGAGAGCGTCCAATCGTAACCGTAGTTGCCGAGCCCGCAAATGAGCTTATCTTTGGGGACCACTTTGAGAACGCGCTGCAGATTGCCGACAAACCAGTTCTGGCTGGCGACGGGGCCGGGATCGCTGGTGGTCTGGTGCTCGTCGTAGTTCATCAAAATGATACCGTCAGAGTTTGTAGAGAGCGCCTGCAGATCTTTGTCATTGGTCGCAACTGCGGCAGCTATGTAGAGGCGCAAATCGCGGGCATGCATCTCGGCATAGAGCGCCTGAACAAAGCTAAGATAGGCGGAGTCCGCATTGTCGGGGATGCTTTCAATGTCGAGAGATAGTCCGCGATAAGCGGGGTAGGCGAGGAGAAAGCGCATGAGTTGCTGACGGAACGAGGCGCTCTTGTCCGGGTCCCTGAGCACGTCGCCCACTCCCGTGTCCCATTCCTGCGTGTGCGGATTGAAGTTGTTGATGCCGGGAAAAATCTCAGTGTCTTCCCGGGCTTCCTGGATGACATGCTTGACCTTGCTCATGTAATCGGGGTCATGGACGGTTGAGCCCGCGATCACAGGCAGCTCGCGCAGATTATCTCCGCTCATCATCATGAGCGTGCCGTTGGGTGAATCGACGTGGAGCCACTGCGGGAAAAGCATGTCAATTTGCCGAACATGCGCCTTGAACGAAGAGAGACTGGCCGGGTCGTCCTGAACATAGTAGGCAGCACGCAGGCCTTCATCGGCGTTCAAAGGAATGTCGGAGGGTTTGCGCTTGGTTTTGCGGCGTGCCGGGCGCGCGTTTTTGGAGGCGCGGAGCAACGACGACTGGTCAGGCAGGGCGCGGTAGTTGTGCTTAGGAATGGGTAAGAGCAATTCAGGCAAACGTTGATTGCGCAACACGTTGAAAAAGAAGCCCGCCAGAACCAGAGTGGAGAGCACTGCTACCGCATCGAGAATGCGGCGCAGGCGCTTCCAGCGCTTGCGTTCCGGGTCGAAAAAGATCTGTCTGTCAGGCATGTTCTGTCATTACACGGCAACTCGCAGAGCACTCAAAGAGATGGCCGCGTTCCAAGAGAGGGCGGCACTTGTGCAAAAACGACGGGGACCGGGGTTCCCGGAGAAGCCGTACGCTATACATTAAAAATCGTATGGAAGCAGCCCAAGAGAGTCAATTGACGAGAAGGGGCCACCCGGTTGATAGGGCATTCAGGATGCGGGATGGGCTCTGGGCGGTACTGCCGCTGGCCGCAGGGCTGTACCTGCGCATCCGCATGCTGCAGTGGCTGTTCGAGGTCAACGGGGATGCACTGGTGTACGGAGGGCTGGCCAAGAATCTGCTGCTGCACGGTCGTTTTGCCCTCTCGCTTCCTAACGGGGAGATGTACCCCACCCTGATCCGGTTGCCCGGCTATCCGCTGTTCCTGGCCGTCTGCTTCAGGCTCTTCGGGATGGAGAATTACCATGCAGCGGCCTGCGTGCAGATTGGGCTGGAACTGCTGGGCTGCGTGCTGCTGGCCGACTTTGCCCGACGGGTGGCGCCGCCTGGCATGCGGAGAGGCGCTGCGCTGGCCACGCTGTGGCTGGCGGCGGTTTGTCCCTTCACGGCGTCGTATGCGACGGCGCCGCTGAGCGAGACGCCGACGCTTTTCGCGCTGGCGCTGGCCATGTGGGCAATGGTTCAGTTCTGCGAGAGGCCGAAGTGGAGGCATGCGCTCTGCTTCACCTTCGCGGTGACCTGGGCGGCGCTGTTGCGGCCGGACGGAGCGCTGGCTGCAGTGGCATTCGCGCCGGCGCTGGTGATGGGGTTGCCGAGCGGAGCGATTGCGCGTCACAAGCTGGCGCGGATCGCGGCGGTCTGCGCTGTGCTGGCGATGGCTCCGTTTGCCGTGTGGACGGCGCGCAATTGGCGCGTGTTTCACGTGATTCAGCCGCTCGCTCCGAGGCTGGCGACCGATCCCGGCGAAAGCACGAATCCCGGATGGGAGCGGTGGGTGAAGAGCTGGTGCCTCGACTTCGATTCCACTTACGACATCTATTGGAATGTGCCGGGAGACAGGCTGGACGTGAGCAAGCTGCCCAGCCGCGCCTTCGACTCGCCGGCGGAGCGCAGAGAGACAGTTACGCTGGCCGATGACTATAACCGCAGCGGCATGGACATCACTCCGGAGATCGATGCGCGCTTTGATCGGCTGGCGGAAGAGCGCATTGTGGCGAGTCCGATACGGTATTACGCATGGCTGCCGATGGGCCGCGTGGCCGATATGTGGTTACGCCCACGCGTGGAGAATCTGCCGATCGACCTGGACTGGTGGGTCTACGCGCATCATCATGCGGAAACGCGATTCAGCTGGTTTTACGCAGGGCTGAATGCGGTTTATTTGCTGCTCGCGATCGCCGGCATCATCTTGAGGCCGAAGTTCTGGGGCGCCTTGCTGGCGTATATGGTTTTGCGCAGCGCGCTGCTGCTGACGGTGGAAGCGCCTGAAGCGCGCTACACGCTGGAGTGCTTTCCCATGCTATTTGTTCTGGGAGGAGTCGCTGTGAGTCACGCAGCCGCGCGAATTATTTTGCAAAGGCGAAGGCGTCTTTCGGCAAGGGCTGATTCACTTTAATGTTCGTGTAGTGGCAAACGCGCGACTCGCCTTCGCCCTCATCAAAGGCCTGTTTCAGGCTGATGCCGCGGGCGGTATCCATCCAAATCGTGACCTTGGGAAGATTTTTGCGGACGGTTGGATCCCTGGCGATGAGCTCCAGTTTGTCGGTCGTCACACCGTCGATTTTCTCGGTGCCGAGGTATTTCATTTCCCATTTTTCCTGGAGTTCCTTGCCGCTGGCACCGAAACCGAGCATCAGGTAGCTCTCGTATTTGCCCGCCTGGCTATAGGATTTGACATCACTCTGCTTGCCGGTATCGGAGACCTTCAGCATGCCGGCGGTGAACATATAAACCTTCTGCGACGGCCCGTTGTTATGCGAGTGGATATGGGCCGCCATCTCGAAACTGTTGCCCTTTCGCTCATAATAGGCGGTTCCAGTCTGGACATCGATATCGGAGATGGGATCAGTCTGGATGGTATCGAACTCGACGTCGGCCGTGGTGGAATGGAAGTTCTTTGCCGTTGCGTCGAGCTTTTGCAGCACGGAATTGAGATCGTCGCCGGATGCGGCAGGCGCGACGAACAGGGCAGCAGAAATGATGGCGAAAAAGACGAGAGTTCTTCCAGAATGCATGGGCTTCCTTTCAGCCGTTTTCTATTGGATGTAAGAAGAGAGAGCACGAATCAGCAAAAATTACCGGTGGGCCCAAACCTTCCAGACGAGTTTGCCCTGGCTATCGGTTGCGGTTTCCCAGTGCTCGACAAAAACGTCGTCCCCTGTGACGGGTTCAATCGCTTTGCGCAATGCGGCCTTCGCCTGGCGGTAAGTGGAGCCGGGAGCTACGCCGACGTCAGAAGCCTGCACGGTGATGATGACGCCCCGCCCATTGCGAATCACCTGATAGGGATGTAGCGTTCCGGAGATGGCGGTGGGCTTGGCGCCGTAGTCCCAAAGTTGCGGCGTGATGAAAATGAAGAGCAGAATCAACGTCACCATGACGTCGTAGTGGAACGATCCGCGGGAGTAGGTCCAGTAGAAATAGCTGCTCAGAACCTGCTTAACGCCTCGTCTGGGCTGCGCTATCGCGCTGTTTGAAGTGGAAGATGCCATTACGATTCCCTAACAATTTTATCCATTCCACCCATGTATGGATGCAGGATTTCAGGGACGAGCACGGAGCCGTCGGCTTGCTGATAGTTTTCGAGGATGGCGAGCCAGGTGCGGCCGACCGCGAGGCCGCTGCCGTTGAGAGTGTGAACGAACTCAGGCTTTCCCTTGGGTCCCGATGGGCGGAAACGAATGTTGGCGCGGCGCGCCTGAAACGCGTCGAAGTTGGAGCAGGAAGAGATTTCGCGGTAGAGATTCTGCCCGGGCAGCCACACTTCGAGGTCGTAGGTCTTGGCGGAAGAGAAGCCAGTGTCGCCGGTGCAAAGCAGCACGCGGCGGTAGGGGAGTTTGAGCGCTTCGAGAATCTCTTCGGCATCGCGCGTGAGCTGCTCATGCTGCGCGTCAGACTCCTCAGGGCGCGTGAACTTGACCAGCTCCACCTTCTGGAATTGATGCTGGCGAATGATGCCGCGGGTATCTTTGCCGGCCGCCCCAGCTTCAGCGCGGAAACAGGGCGTGTAGGCGGTGAGCGAGATGGGCAGGCGGGCTTCGTCGAGAATCTCGTCGCGATAGAGATTGGTGACGGGAACTTCGGCGGTGGGGATCAGCCAGTGGTCGCTGTCTTTGTAGTCGCCGCGCGCGGCGGCATCGGCGTCAGCATCGGAACAGCGGAAGAGATCTTCAGCGAACTTGGGAAGCTGGCCGGTACCGAAGAGCGACCGGGAGTTGACCATGAAGGGCGGCAGAACTTCCTTGTAGCCGTGCTTGCGCGTGTGCAGATCGAGCATGAAACTGATGAGCGCACGCTCGAGGCGGGCGCCTGCTCCCATGTAGACAGCGAAGCGAGCGCCGCTGAGCTTGGCGGCACGCTCGAGGTCCAGGATTCCGAGGGACTCGCCGATTTCCCAATGGGGCCTGGGCTGGAAGTTAAATTGACGCGGCTCGCCCCAGGTTTTGACGACCTTATTGTCGGCCTCAGACGTGCCGGCCGGGACCTCGTCGCGCGTGAGATTGGGAACGCGAGCGAGCGACTGGCGCAACTGCTCGTCGAGTGCGGCGGCTGAGCGGTCAAGCTCGTCGAGCTTATCTTTGAGGGCCCGGGTTTCGTCCATGACGGCTGCGGCTTCGTCGTGCTTGCCGTCCTTTTTGAGCGCACCCACCTGCTGGGAGAGCTCGTTGCGTCGGGCCTTGAGCTGCTCGGCCTGGGTGATGGCTTCGCGGCGGCTTTTGTCGAGGGCGCGAAAATCGCCGAGAAGGGCGGCCGGGTCGGCGCCGCGCGCGCGCAGTTTTTCCTCCACCAATTCCAGGTTGGCGCGAACGAAGGTTAAATCGAGCATTTCCTTTCCATTTTAATTGACGCGGCTGGAAGCGAGGCCAGCAGCCGGCAGCCGGTGGCCCGTAGCCTGTAGCCGGTAGCATGTAGCCGGTGGCACTAGCTTGTAGTCGGCAGATTTAGCTGGTTGCCAGCAACGAAATGAAGATTCTCGCGGGCATGAGTTGTTTACTGATTGGTAATACCGACCCCCTCCCCCCCTATATGATTTGGCCAAATATTTCATGGCAAAGGGGTTAGAAGCCAGATTGGCCTGTAAGCATCTGATTCTAAAGAGTCGCGTTTTCGGAGAATTCCATTTTTTCGCCTCATTTCCGGTGCATTTCTGTGCCAGTGCTCCACACTGAGGTACGCAATGCCACCATTCGGTAGCAACTTTCAACCGTTTGAGCCAGACCCGCCGGGTCAACGGCCGATCGGGCCGGTTCGACGGTTCACACGAGATACGTTCTTGTCCTGGAATGATTGTGCGCTGGAGGGCGGATATCTCCTGCAAATGGAAACCCAGGCAGATGAAAGGGTTGGCGTTGCCACCCCTTGACTCGCGAAGATGGGATCGGCGGGACAGGATTCAGGATCAGCGGGCTGTGAGGCCACGGCACTGTCAGGCAGAAGGGCTGAGGTATTGAAGAGAGACTAGCCTGATCCTGATTGAGAAGAGGGGTCCCAGGAGTGTTCAGCCTCTCGTGCGGTGGAAGTGAAACACAGTTTGATCGGTGCTCAATCGATAGGGCAACCCCGATGTTGGCGGTTCACCGATTAGCCGGAACTCACGTGATCCAGCTCATGCCAACTTCCGGTTTGCCGACCAACCACCGAGAACCCGTCAATGAGCCCTATGGCTTTTGTCGAAAGTTGAGATGGAATAGTCTTTCGGCTCAGAAGATCACGCGCCAGCGCCGCGTCGTCGAGCGACGCCCGATTCAA